>Ga0233356_1000002_pt1 | contig 151290 bp, 145 predicted proteins | sample GEONSFMMS_FD_180700 | JGI IMG/M metagenome (GOLD analysis project Ga0233356, IMG submission 180700) | Soil microbial communities from Shasta-Trinity National Forest, California, United States - GEON-SFM-MS | ecosystem: Environmental > Terrestrial > Soil > Temperate forest > Bulk soil | place...
GGGCCGGCCACCGCCCGGACAGCCTCACAGCCGCTTCAGAATCCGCGACGCACCACTACGCTTGGAGTTAGACATTTCATGAAAAAGGTGTTGTGCCTGATTGCGGCACTGACTCTCGCCCTCTCCACGCTTGGCTGCACCAAGATCCGGGCGCGCATGGAGATCAAGGCCGCCAACGAGGCCTATCAGAAGGAAGACTACGCAGGAGCGCTGCCGCACTACCAGAATGCGCGGCAGATCGATCCCAGCTTCCCGGACCTCGATCGCCTGGTCGGCTACTCCGAGATCGGACTGTACGTTCCGGACGACAAATCGGCGGCAAACGAAAAGCACGCCGACCGCGCCATCCTCGAGCTGAACAACTACCTGAAGAAACGGCCCGACGACCGGATCGCCCGCGACGCGCTGATCAACATGTATCTCAACGCGAACCGCACGTCGCAGGCCATCGACTACTTCCGCAACTATCTGACGTCCCATCCCGCCGATCTCGAGGCGGTCAAATCGATCGCCACGCTCTACGCCAAGCAGGGCGACTTCAACGAGTCGCTGAACTGGTATCAGAAGATCACACTGCTCGACGCGAAGAACCCGGAAGCGTTCTACATCTTCGGCGTGGTCTGCTACGAGAAGGTGGCCAAGAACCCGCCCGCGGATCCCGCCCAGAAGATGGAGATCATCAATCGAGGCAAGGACGCGCTCCAGCACGCCATCGACATGAAGCCCGATTACGCCGAGGCGATGGCCTACCTCAATCTGCTGTGGCGTCAGCAGGCTCTGGTCGATGCGTTGACCGATCCGGTGAAAGCACAGGCGGACGTCGCACAGGCCGACGCCATCCGCAACAAGACCATGCAGATCTTCGCCGCGCGGAAGGCCGCCGGGACGAAGAAAAGTTAGCGCGAACGCGTTAGACGAATACAGGCGAAGACAATGTTTGAATCTACCGTCGTCGAATCCAGGAAACAGAAAGTCGGCATCCAGCGGATCCTGACGCTGCCGGTCTCGGTGGCGCTGCATGTGGTCGTGGTCGTAGCGGTCGTCGTCGGCGCGATTTGGAACGTCGATTTCCCGATGAACTCGCCCGCCCAGGTGGCGCAGTACTCGGTTGCCTCCGCTCCGCCTCCGCCTCCACCACCGCCGCCGCCGCCCAAAGCGGCCACTGTGCAGGTCGTGAAACCGGTGGAAGTTCCCAAGAACATTCAGGAAATGGCCCCGACCATGGTGCCTGAAAAGGTGCAGCCGGTGGCCACGCAGGCGTCCGACGCCGGCGTGACGGGTGGCGTGGAGGGCGGCGTCGAAGGCGGTGTGGCCGGTGGTGTCGTCGGCGGCGTCGTCGGCGGCGTGATCACCGAGGCTCCTCCTCCGCCGAAGCCGGACGCGCCGTTGCGCGTCGGCGGCGACGTCAAGGCGCCGGTCGCGATCAACAAGGTCGATCCGCAGTATCCCGAGGTGGCGCGTAAGGCGCGCATCTCCGGCATCGTCATCGTCGAGTGCACGATCAGCCGGAACGGCGACGTCACCGACATCCATGTCCTCAAGCCGCTGCCGTTCGGTCTCGATCAGGCCGCCGTCGATGCGGTCAAACGCTGGAAATTCAAGCCGGGTACTCTGAACGGGCAGCCGGTGGACGTCATCTTCAACCTCACGGTCAATTTCAAACTGAACTAAAAACGTCCGGCCTGCCCTGACGTCATTGGAGGGAACTGCATCATGGATATGAGTCTCGGAGCGTTGTGGGTTTCTATGTCGGCCGCGGCAAAGGGCATCGTGATCGTGATGATCATCATGTCCGTCTACTCGATCTGGGTCATGATCGAGCGCTTCATCACGTTCCAGCAGGCCAAGAATCAGTCGCTCAAGCTGCTCGGCGCGCTCTCGAACGTGCTGACCAAGGGCGACTACCAGCAGGCCATCGACATCACCAAGAAGTACAAGCAGTCGCACCTGGCCAAGGTCATCTCGGCCGGCCTGCTCGAGTTTGAAGCGGCCCGCCGCGACAAACGCTACAGCGATCCGGAAGTTGCGGTCGAGGCAGCGCGCCAAGGTATGGACCGCACCGCCATGATCACCGTCGCGGAGCTGAAAGAGAACCTCGGCGTTCTGGCCACCATCGGCGCCACGGCACCGTTCGTCGGCCTCTTCGGCACCGTCATCGGCATCATGCACGCCTTCGGCAAGATGGCTACCTCGGGCGGCGGTATCGCCTCCGTGTCGGCCGGTATCGCTGAAGCGCTTCTGACGACAGCTTTCGGCCTCTTTGTCGCCATCCCGGCGGTCTGGGCGTACAACTACTTCCAGAACCGCGTCGACCGCTTCACCGTCGAGATGTCGAACTCCGGCTCGGAGATGTCCATCTACTTGCTGAAGGAAGCCGGCACGCATGGCAACTCATCGGTGGCATAGCTCACTCGGAAAGTTCAGCGCCGCGTCGCTGACTTCCGACATCAACGTCACACCGCTGGTGGACGTCTGTCTCGTGCTGCTCATCATCTTCATGGTCGTCACGCCCATGCTGCAGAAAGGCGTGCCGGTCAACCTTCCGGTGACCGAAGATCCGGAAAAGACGCCCGATACCGACAAGCAGCTCCAGATCTCGGTGAAGGCCGACGGCACCGTCTACCTCGGTTCGTTGCCCGTGCTCAAGCAGCAGATGCAGGGCGAGCTCGAAAAGATCCACGAGCGCACCCCGGATCGTGAGATCGCGGTCAAAGGCGACAAACTCGTGAAGTATGGAGCCGTGCTCGATGCGCTCAAAGCCTGCCGCGAGGTCGGCTTCAACAACGTCGGACTGATCGCACAACCCAAGAAGGGTCCGGGACAGGGGTAGTCAACTATGCAGGTAGGTGGCAGCGGAACAATTAAATCGGACATCAACGTCACGCCGCTCGTCGACGTCGTCCTGGTGCTCCTCATCATCTTCATGGTCATCACGCCGGTCGTGCAGATGGGCTATCTGGTACGTGTTCCGCCCAAGGCGCCCGCGGGCCTCCCTCCGTCCGCGGTCAACGACCAGATCATCCTGCGCCTGATGCCGGACAACCACATCTTCATCAACAAGGACGAAGTGCCGGCGAACGACTTCCCGGTCCGCATCCGCGACATCATGCACGGCAACCAATCGAAGATGGTCTTCTTCCAGGGCTCGCCGGACGTCGACTACGACGCCACGATGAAGTTCCTGGACATGGCCCGCGCCAGCGGTGCGAAGAACATCGGCATCATCGTCGAAGCGGCGCAGTAGCAAACTGACATTAAGCATCATCAAAGCGGCGGCCTCGGGGCCGCCGTTTTCGTTTGTGGTCTAAGGCTGATTCACCACAAAGACACAAAGAGCACAAAGAGATTTCTTTGTGTCCTTTGTGTCTTTGTGGTGAAACGCTTTGGGATGATCGGGAGGACGGTATCGAGACGATGGAGCAGCCCGCCCGGATCGCGCAGATCGTCGCCGCGCTCAGCCTCTTCGTGGCGTTCTACCTGGCGACGTTCTTCGTGGCCCGTTTCGTGTCGGAAGCGGCCGGCGCGTTCTTCAACCAATGGGTGGCGCTGTTCAGCGTCTGCGCCGCGACATTCGGCACGATCGCGATCATGGAGCACGGCGCGTGGGACCTCGGCATCTTCGTTCCTCCGCGATTGGCGACGCGCGAGCTCCTTCTCGGCAGCGGAGTCGCAATCCTGCTCATCGGCGCGGCGGACGGGCTGGTGCTCGTCACGACGCGGCTACATCACGTGGCCGGTAACGGCTTTCCGTGGATCGAGCTGATCGCCGTCTACCTGCCGGCCGTGTTTCACGAAGAGCTGCTCTTCCGCGGCTATCCGTTTCAGAAAATCTGGAAGTCGCATCGGATCGCCGCGGTCCTCTTCTCGTCGATCGTCTTCGCCGCGCTGCACGCCGGTAACAACGCTTTCTCGCTGCTGGCGATGGCGAATCTTTTCTTCGCCGGCATCCTGCTCGCGCTCGCGTACGCGCGCTACGAGCGGCTGTGGTTCCCGATCGGCATCCATCTCGCCTGGAACCTGCTCTCCGGACCCATCCTCGGATATAACGTCAGCGGCTACGAATCGAGCGAAAGCGTCCTGCGCACGGTCGGCCGCGGCTCGCCCTGGCTCACCGGCGGCTACTTCGGCATCGAAGGAAGCGTCTGGATCGTGATCGTGGAACTTGCCGGGATCGTGTTGCTGTTACGACGGCGGCGGACACCTATAATCGCGCCGCCACAGTCCTGAAATGCCATCACCAGGAGGATTTCAATGCATCTCCGCACGTTCGCGGCCGTCATGACCGCGCTCTTCATCACCGCCGCCGCCGTCGGCGCGCCGATCGAGTATCCGAAAACGAAGAAGGTGGAGCAGGTCGACGACTATCACGGCACCAAAGTCGCCGATCCCTATCGGTGGCTCGAGACCGACGTCCGCACCTCGAAGGACGTGGCCGACTGGGTTGCCGCCGAGAACAAGATCACCTTCGACTACCTCGGCACGATTCCCGAACGCGAGCCGATCCGCAAGCAGCTCACCACGCTCTGGAACTACGAAAAGTACTCCACGCCCTTCAAGCGAGGCGGCCACTACTTCTTCTCGAAGAACAACGGCCTGCAGAATCAGTCGGTGCTTTACACGGTCGACAAATGGGGCGACACGCCGCGCGTCCTGCTCGATCCGAACGGCTGGTCGAAAGACGGCACCGTCGCGCTGAGCGACGTTGCCATCTCCGATGATGCGAAGTACGCCGCGTATTCGACGTCCGAGGCCGGGTCGGACTGGCAGCTGATTCGGGTGGTCGACGTGGCCTCCGGAAAGCAGCTTCCCGACGAGATCAAATGGGTCAAATTCTCCGGCATTGCATGGACGAACGACGACAAAGGCTTTTTCTACTCGCGCTTTCCGGCCGTCGAAGCGGAGAAGTCGTTCCAGAGCCTGAACCGCAATCAAAAGGTCTACTACCACCGCATCAGCACGCCGCAGTCCGACGATCCGGTCGTGTACGCGAACGCCGAACACCCGGAATGGAACCACGACGCCGATGTCAGTGAAGACGGCCGCTACCTGATCATCGGCACCACGTCAGGAACGGCGTCGCGGAACCAGGTCCACATCAAAGATCTGCAGGATACGTATGCGATGCCGGTGGCGATCGTCGACAAGATCGAGAACGACTACTCGTTCGTCGGCAACGACGGCCCGGTCCTCTACTTTCGCACCGATCTGAAGGCGCCGAAGGGTCGCCTCATCTCCATCGACCTGCGCAATCCCGCGGCGGAGAATTGGAAGGAGATCATCCCCGAGGGGGAGGCGAAGCTGCAGAGCGTGAGGTATGCAGGGCATCGCTTCGTCGCCAACTACCTCAGCGACGCGCACAGCGACATCCGGATTTACGACACGGCCGGCAAGCTCGTTCGCAACGTCGCGCTGGACGGCATCGGCAGCGCCGGCGGCTTCGGCGGCCGCTCCGACGACAACGAAACTTTCTATTCATTCTCGAGTTTCGCCACGCCGCCGAGCGTCTACCGCTACGACATCGCCACAGGAGAAAAAACGCTCGTCTTCCGCGCTAAAGTGGCGATGAATCCCGACGATTACGTCGTCAAACAGGTCTTCTACACGTCGAAGGACGGCACGAAGGTGCCGATGTTCATCTCATACAAGAAGGGCCTCAAGCTCGACGGAAACAATCCGACGCTGCTCTACGGCTATGGCGGCTTCGACATCTCCATGACGCCGGGATTCTCCGTCTCGCGCCTGACCTGGATGAATATGGGCGGCATCTACGCGGTGGCGAACCTGCGCGGCGGCGGCGAGTACGGGGAGGCGTGGCATGACGCTGGGACGAAGCTGCACAAACAGAACGTCTTCGACGACTTCATCGCCGCGGCCGAGTACCTGACGAAGAACGGCTACACGAAACCGTCGCGCCTCGCGGTTCAGGGCGCAAGCAACGGCGGCCTGCTGATCGGCGCCGTGGAAACCCAGCGCCCCGATCTCTTCGGCGCCACGCTGCCCGCGGTCGGCGTCATGGACATGCTCCGCTTCAATCAATTCACCGCCGGCCGCTACTGGGTCGACGACTACGGTTCGTCCGCCAATGCCGACGAGTTCAAGGCGCTCTACGCCTACTCGCCGTACCACAACATCAAGCCGGGCACGAAGTATCCGGCCACGTTCATCACCACCGCCGACACCGACGACCGCGTCGTGCCGGGACACAGTTTCAAATTCGCCGCCGCAATTCAGGAAGCGCAGGCCGGCCCGGCGCCGGTGCTGATCCGCATCGAGACCCGCGCCGGTCACGGCGGCGGCAAGCCGACCGCGAAGATCATCGAGGAGACCACCGACGAGATGGCCTTCCTCGTGAAGAACCTCGGCATGAAGTTGCCGAAGACCTTTTGACGCAAAGGAAAAGAACCCCATGAAAGACATCGTCATCCTCGACGGCGCGCGTACGCCGATGGCCGAATACAACGGCTCGTTCAGCGACATCACCGCCATCGACCTGGCCGTCGTCGCCGCGAAGGAAGCGCTCTCGCGCAGCGGCGTGGCGCCCGAAGAAATCAACCACGTCATCGTCGGCAACGCCCTGCAGACCTCGGGCGACGCCATCTACGGCGCGCGCCACGTCGGTTTAAAAAGTGGTATCCCGAAGGAAGTTCCCGCGCTGACGCTGAACCGCCTCTGCGGCTCCGGAATCCAGTCGATCATCAGCGCCGCCGAGCAGATTCACCTCGATGAAGCGACCACCGTCCTCGCCGGCGGAATGGAGAATATGTCCCAGGCGCCGCACGTGATCCGCGGCGCGCGCAAGGGATTGAAGCTTGGCCAAGGCGCGCTGGAAGACTCGCTGATGGTCGCGCTGCTCGACAGCTACAGCGGCCTGTACATGGCTCAGACCTCGGACAACCTCGCGCGCAAGTACGACATCTCCCGCGAGGAGCAGGACAAGTACGCCATGCGCAGCCAGAAGTGCGCGGCCGACGCGATCAAGGCCGGCAGATTGAACGACGAGATCGTGGCCGTTCCCGTCGGACGAAAAGGGGAGACCGTCACCGCCGACGATCACCCTCGGCCCGACACCACGATGGAAGGCCTGGCCAAACTCAAGCCGGCATTCGCGAAGGACGGATTTGTCACCGCCGGCAACGCCAGCGGCATCGTCGACGGCGCGGCCATGGTCGTCGTCACGCATGGGGACAACGCCAAGAACAAGAAGCCGCTCGGCCGCATCGTCTCCTGGGGCATCGCCGGTTGCGATCCCGACATCATGGGAATCGGTCCCGTTCCGTCGACGAAGATCGCCCTGAAAAAAGCGGGTATGTCGCTCAACGACATCGACCTGATCGAAATCAACGAAGCCTTCGCCGGTCAGATCCTCGCGGTCGCGAAAGAGCTCGGCATCGACATGGAAAAACTCAACGTCAACGGCGGCGCGATCGCCCTCGGCCATCCGCTCGCCGCCTCGGGGACGCGACTCGTGATCACGCTGCTCTACGAACTGCGCCGCCGCCAGAAGCGCTACGGCCTGGCCTCCGCCTGCATCGGCGGCGGACAAGGCATCGCGATGATCGTCGAGAGCCTGGGATGACTGATCCTGCCAAGCACTTCGCACAGACAAGAGTGTCTGTGCCACACAAGCCAGCGGTATCGAAAGCGTCTGTGTCCAGGAAGCAGAAACAGTGTGGCACAGACACTCTTGTCTGTGCTTTGGCAAACGCCAAACTGTTGATGCTGGCTATGGTGCTGTTCGCATCATCAGCATTTGCAGTCGAAACCGTCCGCATCAATCCCGCCATCAACCCTCCGGCTGGAACCACCATCCACGGCTCGGCCGAGCTGGAGGTCACCGGCACGAGCGTGGTCCGCGCCGTCGATGGCAAGGAGCTGTCGACCAAGCGCATCTCGCAGATGGATCGCGAGGAGTACGTCGACACCACCCTCGCGCACGACGCCGCCGGAAGCCGCTCCAAGCGCGTCTACGGCCGCGTGCTGCACGGCGACGAAACCGGCAGCGAGTTCACCGCCATGAACGGCCGGACGCTTCTCTTCGCCGTCAAAGGCAAGAACATCGACGTCACCTCCGGCGACGGCAAGCCGCTTCTGGAAGACGAGAAGGTTGGCCTGACGGAGCTCGTGCAACGCTCGTTGCGCGTCGAGGCCAACAACCTCTGCATCGCCAATTTCCCGCTGGCCGTCGGCGCGTCGTGGAACGTTCCCGCCGCGCAGCTCGCCGATTGCTACGACTCCCTCGGCCACTCTGTGAAGACCATCCCAGGCCGCGCCACGCTTCGCGCGCTCGATCCGCGCAACGGCCATCGCGTCGCCGTCATCGAGCTGTCGTTCGTTCGCAGCGTCGACCGCATCGGCGCGCTGGTGTTCGACGCTCCCGCCGACGCCGCGGTGACGTCGACCATCGAAGTCACCGTCGACATCCCCGCGCGCTGGTCGCGCGTCACGACCACCACGCTCTCCGGCGTCACGCATCCGAAAGGTCCGGACGCGCCGTCGCTGACGACAGCACTGCGCGCAACGGAGACGCTGACCTCCGCGCCCTGAGAGTTTGCGCGGGATGGGCGCCCGTTTTCGTGCGAAGTACTTTGGAGTGCGGTGGCAAGGCCACCGCTTCGGGAGGGTGGTGGAATCGTGACGACGCGCAGCATGTGATGCTTGCTCCGTCGTCGCGATCGTCGCCGTCCCCCGCCCTCTCAAAGCGGTGGCTCGGTCGCCACCGCACTCCAAAGCTTCGCGAAATGTGCCGCGAGTCGCGCGGGCATCAGACGTCGTGTTGACGTCGATTTCTTCACACGTCACTTCACGGTCTGCCTCGCAGATCGCGCTGCGTCGTCTAGCCGTCTGCGTGCTTCTGTTCGACGTACGTGTACTGAATGATCCCGTATTCGAGCGAAACGTTTTCGACAGGGATGTCGCCCGGACCGCCGGAGACGCTGTAGTTCGAAATGACCACGTGCTGCATGGTTAGCGTCAGGTAGAGGACCGGTTTGCCATCGGCACCGTCCGAGCGGTAACAGGTGATTGTGGCCTTGCCGAACTGCTTGCCGCTCCAGCTGTACTTCAGCAGATCGCTCGTTGCCTGATCGAGGTACTTTGTAAACGACAGGTTCGGGTGCGTCGACTGATCGACGGACCTCGTCGGGCCGGTCGGCTGCACGAATCCGTGGCTCCACGAAAGGATTTCGATTTCGCCAACGTGGCCCGGCGCATTGCTCGCTCCGGTGATGGCCGGCTCCTCGAACTTGATGTACATGTTGCTCGCCATCGCTGCCTCCGATCTCTCTCGTGTGCCGCGATTCTAACGGCTCGGAATGCCTGACGACGACGCCCTCGTTGTGGCGACGCGTGAGACCGGTCCTTCTCATCGCATCACTGCTACTCGTCTGCTCGGCGGCCGTCGCCGCGCCGGCCAAGCCGCGCGGCGTCACGCTCGACGTCAAAGACGCCGATGTGCATGCCGTCCTGAAATCGATCCAGAAGCAGTGCGGCATCCGCAACCTGGTCATCGATCCCGGCGTCACCGGCAGCGGCACATTCCTCTTCCACGACGTGCCGTGCAAGGTGGCGCTCGACACCGTCCTGAGGGTCAATGGCCTGGCGGCGAAGACCTACTCCAGCTCCGTCGTGGCGGTCGCGCCGCGATGAATCGCCGCAACGCGATCAAGCTCGCCGTCCTCGCGCTTCTCGTCGCCGGCGTCGCCGCGCTCTACTTCTCGCCTGCGCGCACGTACCTGACCAAGGAACATCTGCGCGATCTCATCACCTGGCTGCGCGGCCTCTGGTACGGCCCGATCGTGCTGATCGCGCTCTACGCCGTCGGCTGCGTCTTCGCCATCCCCGCCAGCGTCTTCGTCATCGCCGCGGGAGTGATCTGGGGATGGAAGCTGGGCGCCGTCTACGCCATCACCGGCGGCATGCTCGGCGCGGTCGCCTCCTACTTCGTGGGCGGCTTCCTCGGCGAAGGATTGCTCGAAAAATTCGGCAGTGCCGGCCGCGCCGTGCGCCGCCAGGTCGAATCCGCGGGCTTCACGAGCATGCTCATCGTCCGCCTGATCCCGGGTCCGCCGTTCGCGGTCTGGAACTACGCCGCCGGCATCGCCCGCATGCGCTTCCGCGACTACTTCTGGGCCACGCTGATCGGCGTCGTCCCGTCCCACATCGTCTTCACCTACTGCGCCGACTCCCTCGTCAACGGAACGATGACGCAAGGCGACGCCCTACGCCGCTTGGTCATCATCTGCGCCCTGCTCCTCGCGCTGATCGCCATTCCGCTGGTGATCAAAAAAAGGATGAGAAGGCCGCTCGGCGAGTAGTGCTCGCGGGCGAGTATTTCCTACCTCGACAATGCGAAGCGCGGCTGGCGTTTGTCGCGTTAGCCGCGGCATCGTTCCCTCGGCGCTATTGAATCGCGTTGGGATCCATCCAGAGCACTTCCCAGTGATGACCGTCGAGATCGTAGAAGCTCCAGCCGTACATGAATCCCTGGTCGATCGGATCCTTCGCGTGGCTTCCGCCCGCGTCGATCGCCTTCCGTACCAACTCGTCCACCTCGGCCCGGCTGCTGCACGACAGTGCGAGGAGAGACTCGGTGTACTTCGACGTGTCGCACGGCTCGCGGTCCGTGAACGTGCGGAAGAAGGATTCCGCGAGCAACATCACGAATGCCTCGTCGCTGATGATCATGCACGCCGCGTTGTCGTCGGTGAACTGCGGATTGAAGGTAAAGCCGAGGGCGGAGAAAAAGTCCATCGACTTCTTCAGATCGCGGACAGGGAGGTTGACGAAGAGTTTGCGGGATGTCTTCTGGGCCATAACGATCTCCTTTAGTTGCTGTGCACCGGTAGAAGCTCGCGCAGACGCCGGTCGCGAAGCCAGAGACCGAGCCAGAGCAACACTGCGACGTACACGGGGAAGAGGATGTGGGTGAAGAGCGGGTTACCGACGCGGACGTGCGTCGCAATCGCGCCGCCGAGGTAGCCCGTCCACAGGACTGCGCCCAGGACGGATGTGCGCGGGATCAGATAGATGATGAGGATGATTAGCTGGAGGATGCCGAGCGGGACGATGACGCTCGCTTTATAGCCGAGTTGCTCCGTTCCCTTGACCGCCTCCGGAAGATTCATCAGCTTCAGGATGGCGTCGAACGCCAGGAAGAGTACGGCGATGCCACTCACGATACGACCGGTCCAGATTGCCTTGTTCGAGATTTCCACGTTGCCTCCTCTTGTTGGTTTTGAGCTATAGACCGCCGGCAGCGGCGAAACTCATCGGCGTTTCGAAAAAAAATTACGCGGAGAGCTGCAGCGGCAGGCCAAACAAAGGAAACAGCGTTTCGGTATCGAGGAAATTGTTGACGCTTGCGACTCGGCCGTCCGCGAGTTCCAGCACGATCAAGGCCCAAGCCTGATAGGTGCCGTTCGTCTCGCCCGGCCGGTACTGCGCGAATGCGGGCAGCGCGCTCGCGCCGACGGGGATGAGGCGCGAGCCGCGACATCCGGCGCCCGGTCCCGTCATCCACGCGTGGATGGAGTCGTGGCCGCGCAGCCAGAGCGTGTACGGCGGCATCGAGAACGTCGCATCGTTGCGCAGCAGTGCGACCAGCGTATTGATGTCGTACCGCCGGAATGCGTCGACGTAGTCGTCGACGAGCGCCGACTGCTCGTCGGTCAGCGATTCCGCCGTATCGAGCGCGTCGACGTTGCGGCTGGCGAGCGTCGCACGCGCGCGCTGCAGCGCGCTGTTTACGGCAGGAGTAGACGTCTCGAGGCACTCCGCGATCTCCGCGGCCGACCAGCCGAGGACCTCGGTGAGAATCAACGCTGCGCGCTGGCGCGGCGGCAGATGCTGCAACGCCGCGACGAATGCGAGGCGGATGCTCTGGCGGAGCACGGCGAGTTCCAACGGGCTCGCGTCGGCGGGAAGCGCGCGAGCGTCCGGGATCGGCTCGAGCCAGTGCGTGCGTTCGCGTGTTTCGAGCGCGTGATCGATCGAACCGACGGGACCTTCTTCGAACGGACGCATGCGCGACGCGCCCCCGGACAGTGCATCGAGGCAGACGTTCGTCGCGATCCGGTACAGCCACGTACGCGGGGACGAGCGGCCTTCGAAACGATCGAGACTGCGCCACGCGCGCACGATCGTCTCCTGCACGGCATCCTCGGCGTCCGCGGCGGAGCCGAGCATCCGGTAACAGTGCCCGGTGAGGGCGGCCCGGTGCGTTTCCAGCTCGGCGACGTCGACCATGCGCCGTCCTGATACCACCCCGGATGGAAACAGGTCAATTCAACGAGCGTAGGCCACAGCTTGTAAGCAGGCGCCGAACTTCGATCACTTGCTGATCAGGACTCGGAGCGAAGGTCATCTTTTTTACCTGCCGTCGTTGCAGCCTCGCGGGTCGCTTGTGCAGTTCGGAACGAAGACGCGGATGTTGCCGAAGGCGGAGCTGGTGGTGATGCCGTTGCTCACCGTGAACGAGAAGGTGTCCAGGCCCAGGAAGCCGGAGTTGGGCGTGTAGCTCACCTGCGGCGACGGTAGGTCGTAGGGGACGGTCGTGATCAGCGCGTTCGCGCTGTCGCGCAAGACGCCGCCCGAAGGCAGCGACGTGATGCGGTACATGAGCGGAGCGGTGACGCCCGGCGTGGCCAGGGACAACATCGGGACCTGATTGCCGCTGACGTTGCCGCTGGCAGTGGTGCGCACTTCGAGACCGCGCGCCGGTCCGGCCACGCTTTCGTTCACGCGGCCCTGGATGGCGAAGAAGCTGAAGCCGTTGTGCGCCGCTTCGCGCACCTGACCGAGTACGTTGAAGCTGAACGTGCCCTCGTCGCCGACCGGCATCGCCGACGGTACCGGCATCACTGCATCAGGGATCACTTCCGCCGGAGACTCGAAATCGGAATTGGTGAGATTGCCGTCGCCGCTGGCGGCGACCCAATAGAAAGACGTATCGAGCGAATCGGTCGTGCCGCGATGCGTCGGCAAGACGACCTGCGCGCTTTGGAGCGCGCCGGCGGAACCGGCGATGCTCGACATATCCCATTCGAACTGCATGCGCACGGTGCCGTTCGATCCCGCGCCGCCTGATTGGTTGACGCCCGCGCTCATGAAAACCGGCACCGCGCCAGGCAAGGCGTTGGCGTTGTCACCGAAGTGATCGCCATTCGAGTCGGCAACATTGCCGGCGATTTCGACCGGGTCGAGCGTGGCCGCCATCGGTTTGATCACGAAGCGGCGGCTCGCCGTCACGATCGAATTCTCGCCGAGGGAGACGACGACTGTTGTGTCGGCGAGCGTCGAAGTTTCGACGTCATGCGCGATGCTGGGCGCATCCGCGAGCGCTGCCTGAACGGTGATGTTGAACGATCCCTGATCGCAAACGTTGGTGCTGCCGATCACGCCGCAAGCCTGGAACTGGAACGAGTCCGGCCCGGTGTATCCCGAGTCCGGGGTGTAGACGACGGTCGCGCTGCGCCGCGGAACCTCGGAGCCCTGCGTGACCGCGCCGAGCGACCCGTGGAACGGACCGGTGCTCGAAACGATCGAGAACGTGAGTGAGACGTCGGCCGGCGCAGTACCGCTGAGGAGCAGCGTCGCAGGAACATCTTTCGCCGTCTGCGCGGAAGTGTCGGTGGCCACCACCGTCGTCGGAGCAGGCGGCGGCGTGTCCTCGGGCGTGGCGTTGATGGTTACGATCGCGTCGCCGGTCGCTCCTCCCCGATCGGTCACGCGGAACGTGAACGAATCGGCGACGTTCGCGGCCGACGGTGTGTAGGTGACGTTCGCGCTGGTGGCCGAGGCCGAAACGGGTGTGGAGAGCGTTCCCGCGTGCGGTCCGGAAACGATGCTGAACGTCAGCGAGGTGCCCTCGGGATCTGAGCCGGTCAGCGTGATTGCCAGCGGCGTCGAGCCGGTCGTCGACACGCTCTGAGCATTCGCCGTGGGCGCCTGATTGAAACTGCTGTTGATGGTCAGGCGGGCTGCTTGGGAGACGTGAATGTCGCGCGCGATGAACGCGCCGGTTGCGTCGACGCTCTGATCGAAGACGATCGAGCCGGCCGTGGCGTAGATATTGGCGAAGACTTTGCCGGCATTGCCGACATGAACGGAGGGAGGCGTCGAGAGCATGGCGCCGTTCGAGCCGTTGAGGCCATCGACCTGAATGCGAAGCGCAGCGGCCATCAGGCCCGAGTTGTTCTCGCCCTGAATGACGCAGGCATTGCCCAGTTCGAGACGCCCATTCACGACGACGTCGGCCGGAGCGCCGTACCGGATCGAGGCCGCATTCTTCAACGTGATCGATCGGAAGGAGTAGCCGCCGCCGGTCAGATGCACGGTTCCCGAATTTCCGACGACGAGATCGCCGTATGCCCCTTCGTTGAGCGTGACTTGGCCAGCGTTGGCAACGGTGACGTTGTTCGAACCAGCCGGACGGATGGATACCGTCGGCAGCGTCGCGAAGACCGGCAACGCCAGCGGAGTGTGCTGCGCGCCCGAGATCGTTCCTTGGTTCGTCAACGTGTTGAAGTAGACGTCGCCGCTCACCACCGCGGCATTGTCGATGTCGATCGACGTCGCGGCGAGCTTGTAGCCCGCGGGAGTCCTGACGGCGTTATCGAGCGACAGCGCCTTTTCGCCGAGGACCGGGCCGCTCGTGGCGTTGTTCACGATCACGTCGCCGGAGACGATCACCACGGCGTTATCGATCTGAATGCTGTTCGTGGCCAGCAGAACGGCATTGCCGACGCCGGGCGAGACTTGCGCCTGCTGGGCGAAGATCGAGGACGCGCAAACGAACGTTGCGAACAGAAACAGAGAACGATGCTTCATCGCCGTGATCTCCGCGTTGATTGTCTGTTGGGGAAGTGACCGGGTTGCCAATCAACATACGTCCGGATTCGTGCAGACGCCCGTCTTCTATATCGGATGAGCCGCTGCTATCGGCGGATAATCCGAATTTGCGCATCCTCCCGACGCTATTTCGGCACCTGCGGAATCCTCCCGGGCGTCCACGGCGCGCCGCGCTCGTTCAGTTGCTTCTCCACGCCGGCCAGATCGACTTCGATCAACTTGTGCAGGCGATCAAGGAGCGGGCCGGCCTGCTGCTGCGCGATGGTCAGCGCTTCGCGATGCGTTGCCGTCGGAGGTGCAGTCGTCGTCAGCCCGTTCACCGCGGTGTTGACGCGGTCGAGCAGCGACGGGAGCGTTGGCTCGTTGGCACGGCGCAGGATCGGATCGCCATTGAGCTGGTCGTTGATGTCGCGTAGCGCGGTGTCGATGCGATTCACCTCGGCCACGAGTTTCGGATCCGGTCCGGCGATTTCATCGAGAGCGCGGCGGATGTACTGGATGCGCGTCAGCGCTTCCTGCGTCGCGCGGCCGGCCCCCATCAACGTCCGCTGAATGCTCGCCGCCTTTTTCTGGAAGTCGAGCACCGCGGCGCGGTCGCTCTCCTGCATGATCGATAGATAGAGCGGGACGACGTTGAACGTCTGCGCCGGCCCTAGGATCGTTTCCACGCCGTCGATGCGCTTGGCCATGCGCACCGTGTACTTGCCCGGCGCGACCAGCGGTCCGCCCGGCGGCGGCGAGAAGACGTCGACCTCGGGCTCCTTCAACTCGATCGGCGACGGAGGCGGATAGCGGAGATCCCACGCCACGCGATGGAAGCCTGCTTTGACCGGCGCGCTGACGCGGCGAATGACGTTTCCTTCCTCATCGCTCACGATCATCACCACCGCCGGCTCGATCTCCCGATCCTCGGCGCGCAACTGGTCGAGCGTCGGATACGGCGGCTGCGCGTGGCCCGGCTCGTTGCTCTTGTCCGTATCGATCTTCGCCTCGGCAGCCTTTCGCTGCTTGCGGCGGCTCTTCAATTCGTCTTTCAGGTAATAGGTGAAGGTCGCGCCGAACGGCGGATTCGATGCGGTGTAGTACGACGCGCCTTGAAACGACTTGCCCGGCAATCCGAGCTGCAGCCGCTCGACGTACAGCTCCGCGTCGCGCGTGGGGAAAAGCGTCGCTTCGTTCGCAGCCACCGCCGCCGACATCGTGCGCAGCGGACTGACGTCATCGAGCACCCAGAAGCCGCGGCCGAAGGTGGCGAGGACGAGATCATCGTGCCGCTTCTGGAACCAGAGATCGCGCACGGCCACGGTCGGGAAACTTCCCTTCAGCGGAATCCATGACGATCCGCCGTTCTGCGATACGAACAGGCCGTACTCCGTGCCGAGGTAGAGAAGCTTGGGATCGACGCGGTCTTCGACGAGCGCGTAGCTGCTGCCGCGCGCCGGCAGATCGCCGGCGATCGACGTCCATGTTTTGCCGCGGTCGCTGCTCTTCAACACGTACGGTTTGAAATCGCCCGTCTTGTGATTGTCGAACGCTGCGTAAACGACGTTCGTGTCGTGCTGCGACGCTTCTAGGCGCGAGACGTACGTCATGTCAGGTACGCCGGCGATGTGATCGATCTTCCGCCAGTGCGCGCCGCCGTCTTCCGTGATCTGAATCAGACCATCGTCCGTTCCGGCGTAGATCAATCCCTCGGTCAACGGCGACTCGGCCAGCGACACGATGTTGCCGTACCACGACGTCGACGCGCCTTTCGCGACGGCGTCGACGCCCCACACGCGTCCCATGACCGGAAGGGTGTTGCGATCGATGTGGCGCGTGAGATCGGGACTGATCGCCTTCCAGGTGTTGCCGCGGTCGTCGCTGCGCAGGACGTACTGCGCGGCAAAGTAAATGCGATTGCTGTCGTGCGGACTGACGATGATCGGCGAGTCCCAGTTCTTGCGCAGCGGATCCATGCTGCCGGCCGGCTGCGGCTCGATGTCGAGCGCCTCGCCGGTCCGCTTGTCGAAGCGCACCAGGCCGCCGTTCTGCGACTCGGCATAGATGATGTTCGAGTTCTTCGGATCGGGAACGGAGCGGAAGCCGTCGCCGCCCTGCGTCACATACCAGTCGGCATTGACGATGCCCTTCGCGTCGGTCGTGCGCGCCGGCCCGCCGAGGGAGAAGTTGTCCTGCGTGCCGCCATAGACGCTGTAGAAGGGGAGGTCGTCGTCGGCGCTCACGCGATAAAACTGCGTGACCGGCAGATTCGCTTTGAAGCTCCACGTCTCCGCGCGATCGAACGATTCATAAAGTCCGCCGTCGCAGCCGATCAGCAGATGATCGCTGCTGGCCGGATCGATCCAGACCACATGGTTGTCGGGATGCTTCCACTTCTCATCGAGCTTGCGCCACGTCTTGCCGCCGTCGTCGGAGACGCGCATCCAGACGTCCACGCCATAGATGCGATCGTCATCATTAGGATCGACGAAAATCTCGCCGTAGTACTGCCCTTGAGCGTTGAAGTCATTGACCTTCTTGAACGACGATCCGCCGTCCTTCGAAACGAAGAAGCCGCCCGCCTTGCGCGTCGACTCGATCGTGGCGTAGATGACTTTCGGATTGTGCGGCGCGATGGCCAGGCCGATCCGTCCCATGTCCTCTTTCGGCAGGCCGTCCTTCAGCTTCGTCCAGGTTTTCCCGCCGTCGGTCGACTTGTGAACGCCCGACTCGGGGCCGCCGTCGATGAGCGTGAAGACGTGCCGGCGGCGTTGATACGCCGAGGCGTAGAGGATGTCGGGGTTCGTGGGATCGAGGATGACGTCCGTGACGCCGGTGTTCTCGCTGATCGTCAGCACAGCCTTCCACGTCTTGCCGCCGTCGGTCGTTTTGTACAGCCCGCGATCGCCGCCCGGCGCCCACAACGGCCCCTGCGCGGCGACGTAGACGATGTTGGAGTCGCGCGGATCGACGACGATCTTCGAGATGTGCTCTGACTTTTCCAGCCCGACGTTCTTCCAGCTCTTCCCGCCGTCGACCGATTTGTAAACGCCATCGCCCATCGACACCGAGCGCTGGCTATTGTTCTCGCCGGTGCCGACCCACACCACCAGCGAGTCATGCGGATCGACGGTCACGCAGCCGATCGAGAACGATTTCTGATCGTCGAATACCGGCGCGAAGCTCGTTCCCGCATTCGTCGTCTTCCAAACGCCGCCACCGGCGGTGGCGACGTACCAGACCCGCTCATCTTTCGGATCGACCGCCAGATCGATGATGCGCCCCGAGGTGAGCGCGGGTCCGATCTCGCGCAGGGCGAGGCCGGCGAAGGTTTTCTCGCCGTACTTCTCCTCCGAATCCGCCGCAGGCGCGTCAGCCGCTTTCTTCGCCGGCTGCGCGCCGACGAAAACCGCGAAGGAAAGGAAGACCGCAAGGATGCAGGTGAGCCGTTTGGCCATCGATTGGACCTCTCTTGATGTGGCGTTTTGGAAGGCGGGGGAATGCTAATCGAAAGCAGCGGTGCGATTGCGGCGCTTATTGAAGCAAGTCGACGAACTCTTCGACGCTTAGTCCCGCCTGGCGAATGATCGCGCGCAGAGTTCCGCGGTCAAGCTCGCGATGATCGGGGACAACGACTTGCGTGAAGGGATCGCTCCGGCGCAGCACGATGTGGCTGGACTCCTGCCGGCGAATGGCGAATCCCGCGCGCCGGAGCGCGTCGATGCACTCACGGCCGGAGACGCGCGGTAGCTTCGTCAAACCGCGATCACCATCGTTTCGAACGGGTCAGGAGGAACCGGGAGACGGTCTTCCTCGAGTGCGATCACGTACTCGCGAATCGCTTCACGGGCGTTGACGACTGCTTCTTCGCGCGTCTTTCCCTGCGATACGCATCCGGGAAGACTCGGGCACTCAGCAACCCAATAGCCGTCCTCACCCGGATAGATCACGACTTGGCGCATTTCGGTCTCCTGTCGATGACGAATCGATCTTACTTCTCCAGACGGGTATGAACTCTATCTCGCGCGGTGCTGCCGGAGATCCTGCGCGCTTCGCCGCAGGATGGGCTCCGAGGATGCCCAACTCCCGCTGCACCCGCTGTGTTATATTGCCCGACCCGCGTAGTCCAGCGGAAGCATCGTCATGATCGAGATCCAGATCGTTCCGAGCGACATCCGTCGCCGCGTGCGGTACGTTTTCTTTGACCGCCGCCGGGTGGTGATCGGTCTCGTTGCGCTTTGTATCATTCTGGCGGGGCTGCTCGGATCCATGGCTGCGGCGCCCACCGTCATCCGGCGCGTCTACAAGGACAACTACCTCAAGTCCATGCGCGACGAGCGTGATATCCAGCGCGGACGCCTTCAGGAAAACGTGGTTCAGATGACGTCGCTGGAGAAGAGCCTCGAGGAACAGCGCCTCCGCGTCGAGAAGCTCATCACCGTCTACGGCCTCGAACGCACCCTCGGCGTGGGCGGTTTCTCGCTGCCGTTGCGTGGGACGGGTGCCGGCATCAACGACCTGCACATCGAGGATGCCCATCATCGCGAAGCCGTCCTGCGCAACGCCATGAAGCGGCTGCAGGATCAGCTCGACCTGCTGGCGCGCTACGAGACCGCCAACTCCGATCTGGTCCGCCACACGCCGTCCATCCTCCCGCTTCCGGCCGATCAGTTCGTGCTCACTTCGCCGTTCGGCATGCGCATCTCGCCGTTCACGCGCGCGTCGGATTTCCACAAAGGTCTCGACCTCTCCGCGCCGACCGGCACGCCGATCTACGCCACCGGCGACGGCGTGGTCAGCTTCGCCGGACGCTATCCACTGCGCGACAGCGTGGCCTGGTGGCGCTTCGGCAATGTCGTCGTCGTCAATCACTCGGACCGCTTCATCACCATCTACGGCCACTGCGACACGGTGAAAGTCGCGGCCGGCCAGACCATCAAGCAGGGCGAGGTCATCGCCACCGTCGGTTCGACCGGCTGGAGCACGAACTCGCACCTTCACTACGAAGTGCGCAGCGACCTCGAACAGCCCGGCACCTACATCCCGATCGACCCGCGCATTTACATCCTCAACTACCAATGGAACAATGAAGCGGCTTTGCTGATGAGGTCGCGAACCAGCAAGGAGTACAAGGACTTCGATCCTCTTCCATCGGCGTTTCTCGGGCGTAGGAGGGTGTGATGAGCAGCAACGCCAGTGCGGCGGACCAGGCCAATTTCCCGACCATGATCATCCCGCGCGGGACGGAGATCAAAGTGAACCAGAACGGCCAGCTTTCGATCAAGACGCCGGGCAATCTCGTCATCCAGAACTCGGGGACCTACTCCGACATCGAGTCGACCAACGGCTCGATCCGCATCGAAGAGAACGTGACCGTCGAAGCGGTGAGCATCCGCGCCGGGCAGGCCTGCTTCATCCAGGGGACGCTCACGGCGTGGAAGGTTCACGCGAAGCGCATCACGCTCGAAGAGCGCGCCCGGGCCTTCATCATGCTGCAGGAATCCGAGCACCTGGAGATGGCCAAGAACGCGCGCCTGGTCGGCAACTTCTCGAACGAGAAGGAGCTCTTCTTCATGATGGGAAAGTTCAGCCCGCAGTTGAAAGAGCTCCCCGGCTCGGTCGATCTGTCGTCGCCTACTACGATTGAAACCCGCCCCGCTGCGGCGTGGATCCCGGCCTCGTCACAACCCGGCACGATGCCCACGCCACAGCGCGACGACAGCGGCGAGCATCTTCGCGTCGCGCAGTCGCTGCTCGAGCGCGAGATCGGCCGCACCGACCTCGCGCCGGCCGAAGCCGAAGCGCTGCGCGAAGTCCTCTACGCGCTGCGCGAACGCAACGTGACGCGCGTCGGCGGCATCTACCGCGGCGCGTTCGCCGAATTGAAGACGCAGAGCGAGGGCGTGCGGCAGGCGTACGAGCATCTGGATAAGTACTTTCAGAGGTAAGGCGCTCGAGTGCGGTGTGGCACAGACTGTCCGTGCCACATTAGAATCCCACCTTGCTTCCTCTCGCCGATCACAATCCGCGACGGACGACGCCGGTCGTCAACATCATCCTCATCGTCGTCAACGTGTTGATGTTTTTCTGGGAGCTGCAACTGCAGGCCTCGCGCGTTCTCGAGCCCGCGCTGATGAACGTCGCCTTCGTGCCCGTGCGCTTCTGGAACGCGCCCGGCTCGCTGCTGCCGAACGTCATCACGATGTTCGTTTCCATGTTCCTACACGGCGGCTGGCTGCACCTCGGCGGGAACATGCTCTACCTCTGGACCTTCGGCGACAATATCGAGGACCGCCTCGGGCACGGCAAGTATCTTTTCTTCTATCTCTCCTGCGGATTGCTGGCCACGCTCGCGCACGCGGTGATGAATCCCGGTTCCGACGTGCCGTCGATCGGCGCCTCGGGGGCGATCGCGGGCGTGCTCGGCGCGTACATCGTGCTCTTTCCGAAGCAGCGCGTGACGACGCTGATCCCGATCTTCATCTTCATCACCGTCCGCGAAATCCCGGCCGTCTTCCTTCTCGGCTTCTGGATCGTGATGCAGCTCTTCTTCGGCGCGGCATCGATGGGCGGCGATCTGCAGCGCTCCGGCGGCGTTGCCTACTTCGCACACATCGGCGGTTTCGTCGCGGGCATGATCCTGATCACGCTCCTCGGCGGGCGGAGGCCTCCGCCGCGGCCGGCCTATCAAAACTACTGAGCACCTTTGCCGCGTCGATCGGGTCGATGCTGTTGATGAACGTCCCGGTGCCGAGCTCGTATCCGGCGATCATGGCCATGCGTGGAAACAGTTCGACGTACCAGTGCCCGCGCGGCTGGTGCGGAAACGTGATGAAGGCCCAGTTGAAGGAATCGCTGATGCTCCGCATCGCGCGCGCCGATGATTGAAGCAGCGACGCCAACTCGTGCGGTTCGTTCAGATCGTGCTCGTGCGACTTCGGAACGATCCACTGTTGATACGCCAGCCGCGAGCCGCGCGGCGCGATCCAGCGGTAGTTCTCCGTTTCGGAGACGAGCGGACGTTCGCTGAGATCGCACAGCGGACAATGCCTCGCGCGCGCAAACGCGTCACCCTCGCGCGCGGGACGCAACGGGATGAACGATGTGCCGACGAGCTGCGAGTGAAGGTGCGGGATCGAAGCTCCGGCCAGGCGTCCGTGGTTCTTGAAAATAGAAACGTAGTTTGCTGTGATCGCGCGATAGCGCTCGAAGTACATCTCGACGACTCGCGCTGCATGATCGACGCTCAATAAATCGAACGCATCCTCGTGCCTCGCACTCTCGACGATTACCTCGGCGTGCTCCGTCGGCGGATAGCGATTGGGAAAAATGCGGATGCGCCACGGCTCGCCATCGCGTGCGATTTCCGGCGGCGTCCGATCCTCGGCGCCGGGACAGAACGGACACGGCGCTCCTTCGAAGACGTTCGGACGCTGCTCGCGGTCGGGCGCGAGGATCACCGGATCGTCTGTGATCGGCGTCCGCTCCGTCACGAACGCTCCAGCCGGGTAGCGACGCGGAAGCGCTGCACGACTCCGAATACCGCCGCGACGAGCAACAGCGCGGCCAGCCATTCAGCGATCGTCAGTCCCGCCAGGCGAATCGCGCTCCAGCCGTTCGTGAAGAGGATGTACGAGATGATCGGCAGCACGATGATGGCCAGCACGAATTCGCCGCGGCCGACCGATTCGTAGCTGCGCACGCCGTACGTTGCCTCGATCTGCGTCCCGATGTATCCGTTCAGCATGGTCATGATGATTCCGGCCATGGCCAACTCCATGCGCACGCCGTTGCTGGCCAGCCAGCAGGCGGCGAGCAGCGAGTCGCCGGCGCGGTCGGCGCAGTGGTCGAGGAAGTCGCCGAAGCGCGAGCTCTTCTCCTGCACGCGCGCCACGATCCCATCGAGCGCATCGGCCAGACCGCTGATGGCGATGAAGACGATGGCCACGAGAAACAACGCCGGACGTCGCGCGCCGCGGGCGAGGCAGACGCCGGCGACGATGTTGAGAGCGAGGGCGATGATCGTGATCGCATTCGGCGACAGTGGGATCCGTCTCGCCAGCGGCGTAAACCAGCGAGCCAGCCGCTCGCGCCAAGGGTGCATGGCGCGATTATGCGGCGCTTGCGCGGATTTGTGGTGGCCGCCTCCGCGGCCACCGAACCTTGGTCGCGACGCAGACCCCGCGCAGAGCGCGGGGCTGCATTGTGAAGCGCGCCTCCGCGCGCGGCCGAATCGCGCGACGCGCTTACCGAGCCCTGCAACTGTGGAAAGCGCACTGCGTCTGAATCGCGCCACGGCGCTTGAGCATCAATCAGCATCCTGCCACGCAAACTCTGCCACGATGATGCGGCTCCGGCCGCACGTCGCGCGCGAAGGCGCGCCTCACAAACTAGCCCCGCGCTCGGCGCGGGGTATTCGGTGACGCGAACGAATCCGCGGCCGCGAAGGCGGCCGCTACAAATGCTTGCGCCAGTTGCCAATGTCGACGCTGCGCGGCGTTTACCGATCGCGCGACTGTCGACTTCGTACGCAAGCGTGCCGGCTCAGTAGATGATCACCGTGTCGCCGCGGTTGGCGATCTGGTAGAGCTTCTCGATGTCGGCGTCGCCGAGGCGTACGCAGCCGTGGGAGACGGACTGGCCGAGTTTGTCCGGCTCGTCGGTGCCGTGGATGCCGTAGCCGTTGCCCATCTCCAGGCGGAACTTGCCGAGGACCTTGTCGTAGTGGCGTTGTTTCGTGTTGACGGGCGGGATCACCACCGCGTCGCCGGCCACGATCGTCTTTCCCGGATCGAGCTCGCGTTGGCTGCCGTCGGGGGCAACTTCGACGATCGTATCGCCTTGTACCTTTAGCACGGGATTCGATGCCGTGTTGCTGCTTCCGCCGAACCAGGACCACACGCCCTGGCTAGGCGTGCTCGTGGGGGGCTGGCCGGTGCGCTTGTCGATCGATTGCCCGGGATTGAGGCGCACGACACGCATGCCGTTCTTGCGCGCTTCTTCGACGTAGTGCCAATCGGGAGGAACCCACTGCGGATTCTCGTCCTTCGAAATGATGTGCAGCTTGCCGATGGGTGTGTCGAAGATGATGGTCTTGCCGTCGACCGCGAGCGTCGTTCCCTTGCCGGTCGAGCAAACGGCCTCGAACACCGTCTGGCCGCCGCGGCGGACGTAGAGCTTGTTCTCGGCAGTGGAGACGAGGATGGTCTGGCCGGTGTCGGGGACGTCGTCGGTCTGCTTCGCGACGTCCTGCAACTTTGCCTGCAGCGCGGTGACGCTGGCCGTTTTCTGAGCCGCCGAGCCGCGCAGTGTTTCCGCTTTGCCGCCGTTGCGTTCGGCGATCAGCTTGTCGATTTCGACGACGCGATCGAGGCGGCGCTCCTCGCGAATGTTGATGGTCTCGCCGGCGATGGCGAATGCGGCCAGTCCGAGCGCGAGCACGAGCAAGGCCCAGGAGCCTAGTAATCCGAGTATGCGTTTCATCAGAAGATGTAGACCCTCGTCTGCGTCGTAATGCGCGGCCAGATCGCGGCGAGGTCGGCTTCGGGGACCATGAACGATCCCGGCTTCGGCCCCTGCAGCGGACTCTCCGGCGGCGGCGGTGAGTGGATGACGTAGCTGTTCGGCAGGAAAATCACGTAGCGGCCGAGGCCGTTCGGAACGACGGCGCGCTCGGTTGGCGCCGGCTGCTTGCGCAACGCGTAGACCCAGTCGGGGACAGCCCAGTCGTAACCTTCTTCGGCGCCGGTTACGCTGAAGGCGCCTTTCAGCGGCAGGAACGTCCACTTCTTGCCGGCGGGCGAGGTGATCGTCTTCGCTTCGCCGATCTGCACGTCGGCTTCACGCACGATGGAGCGGCCGAAGCGGAACTGCATCTTCTTCCGCTGCGTGTCGATGGAGATGTAGAACTCTTCGCTCTGCAGGCTCTGTACGTACTGCATGCGCCCGTCGATCTCGCGATTGAGCTGCGCCTGCGTGAGGTCCATTTGCGACAACTCGTCGCGCATCCGGTTCAGCTCCGCCGGCGAGTTGGCGTTGCGTTTAAAGAGGATGGCGGTCTTGTCTTCGATGACGTCGCGTTGGTGCTTGGCGTAGACAAACGTCCACGCCGCGATGACCAGGAGTAGCAGATTGAGCCAGAGGGGCGGGCGCGGGAAGGATCGCCGTTCGCGGCGATGAGGCGTATCGGACATTACCGGGCACAAGAGCGAGCGGCGTGCCAGCGCCGCGAACTACACCTCCAGTTTGTCCTTCGGCCGGGCCACGATTGCGTAGAGAGCCGGCATCAGAAAGATGCTGATCAGGAGCCGGGAAAACAGGCCTCCGACGATGACCAGCGCGAACGGTTTTTGCGTGTCGGAGCCGATACCGGTCGAGAGCGCCGCGGGCAGAAGGCCTACCGCTGCGACCAGCGCGGTCATCATGATCGGCCGCAATCGCAGGATGGCCGCTTCGCGATTGGCCTCGGCGATTCCCAGTCCGTCGCGGCGCAACTCGTTTGCGTAGGAGATGAAAATGACGGCCGTTTGCACCGATACGCCGCACAACGCGATGAATCCGATGCCGGACGAAACGGAGAACGGCGTCCCCGTCAATTTCAACGCCAGAAGACCGCCGACGGGCGCGGAAAGCAACACCGCCACGACGGTGATCATCGGGAACTTGAAATTCGAATAAAGCATGAACAGCAGCATGAAGATCAGCAGGATCGTCACGGGCACGATGACTTGAAGCTGCTTACGCGAGGAGGAGTAGTTCTCGTACTCGCCGCCCCACACGATCTGGTAGCCGGTAGGAACGGAGACCGCTTTTGCCACTTGGCGTTGCGCGTCTTCGACGGCTCCGGCCAGATCGCGGTTCTTGATCGAGAACTGCACGCCGATGTAGCGCTGATTGTCTTCGCGATAGATGAACGATGCGCCGCTGGCCTCGCGGATGTTGGCGAGCTCTTTGAGCGGGATCTGCTGGCCACCGGGAGTGGCCACGAGGATGTTGCCGATCGCCTCCGGGGTTTCGCGGAATCGCGGCTCGAGGCGGACGACCAGATCGAAGAGCCGCTCGCCTTGCACGACTTGCGTTGCGGCAGTGCCGCCCACCGCCGCTTCGATGAGCCCATTAATGTCGGCAACATTCAGACCATAGCGCGCGATCTTTTCGCGATCGGGCGTCACGGTCAGACTCGGCTGACCGAGCTCGCGCACGACCGAGATCTCGTCGATGCCGGGAACCTTCTGCAGAACTGACTTGATCGCGTTCGCGCGCTGCTCCAGCACGGTCAGGTCGGGACCGAAAATCTTCACGGCCAGCGAGCTTTTGAGACCGGTCTCTGCTTCGTCCACTGCGTCTTCGGCCGGCTGTGTGTAGTTGAAAACGATTCCGGGGAAGGCTTTCAGCTTCGTGGCAATCGCTTCGGTAAGCTCTGCTTTCGAGCGGATTGGGCCGGTCCATTGATCGTACGGTTTCAGGCCGACGAAGAATTCGCAGTTGAAGAAGCCGGTCGGATCCGTCCCGTCGTCCGGCCGTCCCAGTTCAGACGTAACCACGGTGACCTGCGGGAACGATCGGAGCACCGCGCGCACCTGGGGTGCGATCTGCGACGCAGCCTCGAACGAGATTGTCGACGGCATCGTGGCGCGCACCCACAGCGAGCCTTCATCGAGATGCGGCATGAACTCGGCGCCAATCGACGGAACCAAAAGTAATGATGCCGCGAAGATGATCACGGACGCGATGGTGGTCGCCCACGGATGTTTCAGCGCTGCATCGAGGCCGACGGTGTAGAGCGAGCGAATCTTGTCGAAGATGAAGTTGCGCCGCTCGCGTACGCCGCGGCGCAGGACCCAGGCGCAGAGCACCGGCAGGAGCGTCAGCGCGATCAACAGCGACCCGGCCAGCGCGAAGATCGTCGTATCCGCCATCGGCTTGAATAGTTCACCCGAGGGGCCGCTGAGCGCGTAGATCGGAAGGAATCCGGCGGCGATCACAGCCACGGCGTAGAAGATCGGCCGATCGACCTCGGCGGCGGCTGAGATGATGACCTTCGTTACGCTCTGCGGGTTTTCGCTTTCGCCGTTCAGCGCCAACCGCCGGAAAATGTTCTCGACCATCACCACGGCGCCGTCGACGAGAATTCCGAAATCGATCGCACCGATCGAAAGCAGATTGGCGGGTACGTTCTTGAGATCGAGACAGACGAAGGCGAACAGCAGCGACAGTGGAATCGTAACCGCGACGATCAGACCCGTGCGGATGTCGTAGAGGAAGAAGATCAGGATGACGATCACGAGCAGCATGCCGCGAAGGAGGTTGTCTTCGACGGTACGCGTCGTGAGCGCGATCAGATCGCGGCGATCGTAGAACGGACGGATCTTCACGTCCGGCGGCAGGACGGAGCGGTTCAGCTCCGCCGTCTTTTTCTCAAGCCGGTCCAGGACGACCTGAGCCTGCTCGCCTTTGCGCAGCAGGATCACGCCTTCGACTGCTTCGTCTCGGTCGTTGAATCCGAATTGCCCGAGGCGAGGCGCCGCGCCGATGACGACTCTGCCGATGTCCCTGATCAGGACAGGCGTGCCGTTGTGCACCGCTACGACAACGCTGCCGATGTCTTCCGGCGTTTGAATCCGTCCCAATCCGCGCACGTAGTAAAACTGCCCGCCCTGCGAGTAGAAGCCGCCGCCGGCGTTGCCGTTGTTCGCGCTGAGAGAGCTGACGATGAGCGGCACCGACAAGCCGACCGCGGCTACCTTTGCCGGATCGAGTAGCACCTGATACTGCATCGTCGGACCGCCGAGGCCGGAGTCATCCGCCACGCCGGGAACCGATTTGTACTGCCGCTCGATCACCCAATCCTCGAGCGTCTTCAGCTCCATGGCCGAGCGGTCCGGACTTTCGAGGACGTAGCGGAAAATCAATCCCGAGGGCGAAAACAGCGGCGCCATACTGGGCTTCACTCCGTCCGGCAGAGACACATCGGCGAGACGCTCGATGGCCTGCTGGCGTGCGAAGTAGCTGTCCGTGCCCGGCTTGAACGCCAGACGGACGTCGGACAAACCGTAGAGCGAGATGGAGCGGATGACGGTCATGTTTGGGATGCCGTTCATCTCCGTTTCCATCGGCACCGTGATCAGCCGTTCCACTTCCTCAGCCGCGTGACCTTGCCATTGCGTCACGATCTCGACGCGCGGCGGAGAGAGGTCGGGGTACGCGTCGACCGGCAATCGGCGGAACGAGTAGATCCCGCCGCAGATCAAGAGGACCGTGAAAAAGAGAATGAGGAAACGCTGCCGAAGCGAGCCCGCGACGATCTTGTTGATGATCGAGGTCGCCGTCCGGTCGCGCGGTTCGTCGCCGTTGACCTCTTCCGGTAGTTGCGCGTCGCTCATGGGTGTTCCTCGCTCTGAAGGAACAGTCCACCTTCGACGACGATCGATTCGCCGGCGGTAAGGCCCGAACGGATTTCCTGCCGGTCGCCGATGCGCGAAGCGAGATCGACGCGCCGCCGTTCGAACGTGCCGTCCGGTTTGGCAACGAAGACGAAGGGAAGGTTCTCATCGTCGCGCAACACGGCGGAGACCGGAATGAGGATTCCGTTTGCCGGCGCTTGCGAGTGAATCTGCACGCGCACGTAGAGATCGCGCTTCAGCACTTCGCCGGGATTGGGAACGTCGAGACGCACGGAGACCGCGCGGGTGTTCGGATCGACGAGCGCGGCGATGTAATCGACGCGGCCCTGCAATGTCTGACCGGAGCCTGTGATGACGTCGGCCGTGTCGCCAACCCGAACGGACGGAAGGTCGGCCTCGAAGACGTTGGCCATGACCCAGACGCTGGAGAGATCGGCGACGGTGAAGGCGGGCGTCGCCGCTTGCAGCAACTGGCCGGGCGAGACGAGTCTCTCCACGACAGTCCCGCCGATCGGCGATCGAATCACGCCGCCGAGGTTCTCGACTGGCTTGTTCTGTTCGATATCGTCGATCGTCCTGCTATCGACACCGAGCGCACGAAGTTGCTGCACGGCCGCCTCGCGATCCGATTCGGCGTTGATGGCGTCGGTCTGGGCTTGCTCCAGGTCGCGGCGCGCGATCGCGTCGTTCTTGAACAGTTGTTCGTCGAGCGTCGCGATTCGCCTGGCGTTCTTCGCCGTCGCTTCGGCCTTGCGAAGCGCGCTGATGTCTGCGGCGAAATCGGGCGACGCCACGAGTGCCAGCGCTTCGCCGCGGCTGACGCGGCTGCCGATGTTCGCGAGGATGCGAGCCACCGGACCGGAGATCGGCGAGAGCACCTGAGTCGATTTGTTCTGGTTGAAGGCGACGGTTCCGGTCGCGGCGATCGTCTTTCGGAACGATTGCGATGCCACCTCCTCGGTGCGCACATTGCGCATCGCGTTTGGCCGCGTGGAAGTCGTTTCCGTTTTCTCGGCAGCACTTTTCTGGCAGCCGATTGCGGCGAGGACGACCAATACGGCCGCGCAAGAGTTGAGGATTCTCATGGATGTTGTTCTCCGGCTGGTGGCGGCGATGGGAGAAGTGCGCCGACGGCGAGTTCGAGCGCCGCAAGTGCGTCGTTCGCGGCGCCGAGCGCGTCGACGTATTGACTCTGTGCGGCGAGCAGCGTCCGTTTCGCGTCGAGGAGGTCGAGCGCGGAAGAGCCGCCCAGACCGTAGCTGACCGATGCGACGCGAAAGACCTCGCGGGCTTGCGGAAGGAGATGGTCGCGGATGAAGACAGCCTGACGCAGCGACGTCGAGGCATTCGTGGAAGCGGTCTGGACGTCCAGACTGACCTGCGCGCGGATGTCGGCGAGATTTGCGGCAAGCTCCTCTTCCCGATGCGTCGCTGCCGCAACTTCGCCGCGCTGGTGCTGCCAGAAGAAGATGGGAACGCCGAAGGCGATGCCGCTCGTGAAACTGGTCGGCGATCCTTCCTGCGCATTGCGCGTCACGCTGAGGTTGACGTCCGGCAGCCAGAATTCGCGCGCCAGTTTCGTCGCCGTGATCGCGCCCTGCTGTTGCGCGAGGAGCGTGGCGATCTCCGGCCGCGACGACTCGGCGAGTTTTTCCAGTGCCTCGATTGCCGCGATCGGCCCCGGCACTTCGAGTGTGGTGGTGGTTTCGATCGGCGCGCCGCCGGCTCTGCCGAGGATGCGGTTGAGCGAAGCGCGGGCGGTAGCGATGGCGCGGTCGCTGGCGAAGAGGTCATTCTCGGCCTGAGCCAGATCGGTCTCCGCCTTGATCACGTCGACGCGCGGCACTGTGCCGCCGAGGAAGCGCGCTTGCGTCTTCTTCACGAAGTCGGACGCGAGCTCTTTGCTCTGCTGCAGATCTTCGCGATGCCGCAGCGCGACCAGGATCGCGTCGTATGCCTGCGCGGCCTGCGACGCCACCTGTTGCCGCAATTGGGTCAGGTTGAACTCCGCGGCGCGCAAGTCGGCCGTGGCCACGTCACGCCGCAAGCCGCGTTTGCCCGGGAAGGGAAGGGTGACTCCGAATCCCTGATCGTTTCCGTTGCGCGACGCGGGATTGAGGATGTGCGTCTGTCCGGCCACGTCTGCAGCGAACGTCGGATCGGCGAATGCGGCGGCGGTGACGACGTTCGCGCGAGCCTCTTCTACCTGCGCGCGCGCCGCGGCCAGGGCCGGGTTGCGCTCGAGCGCCTCTTCGATCGCCTCCTGACGGGAAAGACGCAACGGCTCGAGCGTCTGCGCCGAGGCAGCGACGGAAAATGAGAGCAGAGCAGCGGCCAGAATGCAGGCTCGATTCAAAAATGGGGTTCCACCACGGTGTGGTGACATACAGCTCCTCGGAAGGTCGTCTTCGGTGAAAGAGAGACGGCGCTACGCGGCGGGAGGAGCGCGCGAGGCGAGAGGACGGCGCTTGTTGAGCGAGCGATGAAGCGGCGCGACAGCGATGACGATGTCCGCGACCACTGCAGGCGGCGCGAGATTGGTGTGGACGACGGTGATTTGTTGCGCCGCCACGGCGCACATCGCGCAGACAGTCGGACTGGCGATGCCGACGCCGTCGCTGGCGAGCGGATGCGTGTGGACCACCGGCTCGGCGACGATGATCGTCGCCAGAAGCAGGAGGATCGCGAACCGAAGCAAGCGCATCGTGGTCAGGCTAATACACAATTCTGCCGGTATCGGTCAAATTCCGGGACGGGATCGCATCGGCATCGGGCTCCGTCGCGCCTTGTTTTGACGATGCCCGATTTGGAATAAGGGGCCAAATCGTGACCTTAGAACGTCCGGTTTAGGAGATCGTGGAAATGACAACTTCGCAGGCAGTACGAGAGATTACGGATCAGGATTTCGAGCAGCTCATGAGCAGCGAGCAGCCGGTGTTCGTCGACTTCTGGGCGCCGTGGTGCGGCCCGTGCCGCATCATCGGACCGATCGTGGAAGAGCTCGCGCCGTCGTACGAGGGGAAGGCGGTCATCACCAAGATGAACGTCGACGAGAATCAGGGCGTGCCGCAGAAATTCGGCGTGACCTCGATTCCGACCCTGATGATTTTCAAGAACGGCCAGTTGGTCGACCGCGCCATCGGCGCCATGCCCAAGCCGATGCTCCAGAAGTTCATCGACAAAAACATCTGACCCGTTTCGATGTTTCAAAAAAAGGCCGGCTCCATGCCGGCCTTTTTTTGTATCTTCCGCAACCATGCTCTCCGACCTCGACCGACTCATGCGCGAGCGCGAGCTCGACGCGCTCATCGTGCCGATGCACGAGGCGCTGCATCCATCCTTTCGCTGGATCACGCGCGGCGCGAAAGTCACGCGCGGCTACGCGGTCAAACTGACCGGACGCGATCCGATCCTGATCTCCTATCCGATGGAACGCGACGAAGCCGCCGCGACCGGGCTGGCCACGCGCCTCATTCACGATTTCGGCTACGACGCGATCTTCAAGGCCGCACCGAATGGCATCGCCGCGTACGCCGATTTCTTCGATGTGGTTCTGCGCGAGCTCGGCGCCGCATCCTCAGTCGCCATCGTCGGCAACCTCCCGTTCCCCCTCTACCTCGGCATTGCGGAAGGGCTGGAGACGAAGGGCTGGCGCGTCTGGCGCGGCAGCGACGATCTCGTCCAGCTCGCGCGCAAGCGCAAAGAGCCGTGGGAGATCGCCGCCATCCGCTCTGTCGGCGAACGGACGGAGCAGGTCGTCGACCGCGTCCGCGAAGTGCTTCGCGGTTCAACGATCGCTGGCGATCACCTCATCCACGACGGCCGCCTGCTTACCCTCGGCGATCTGAAGCGTCTGGTCTCGCGCGAAATCTCCCGTCTCGGCATGCTCGAAGATCACGACACGATCCTCTCCCAAGGCCGCGACGCCGGCATCCCGCACTCCCGCGGCGACGCCGATGCGATCGTCCGCCCCTCGGTGCCGATCGTCCTCGACATCTTTCCCGCCGACCGCGAGACCGGCTATTTCTTCGACCTGACCCGAACGTTCTGCGTCGGTCCGATCCCTGATGAACTCCACCGTCTCCATGCCGACGTCCTCGAAGCCTTCGAGCTGGCCCGCCGTGAGATGCACGCCGGAACGCTCGCCTCGTCGTATCAAGCCCTGGTCTGCGATTTCTTCGAGCAACGCGGCTACGCGACCACGCGCTCGAATCCCGCCACGCTCGAAGGTTACGTCCACTCCCTCGGCCACGGCGTCGGACTCGACGTCCACGAGAAGCCGTTCTTCGGACTGGCCGCCACAAACCGCGACGAGATCGAAATCGGCGACATCGTCACGATAGAACCCGGCCTCTACTTCCCCGACCGCAACCTCGGCGTGCGCATTGAGGACACGCTGGTGGTGGGGGAGTCCGGCGGTGTGGAAACGCTTTGCCGTAGCGACCGCGGGTTGGCGCCATAGAAGCTTTTCACGCGGAGGCGCGGAGACGCGGAGGGGATGTGATCTCCGCGTCTCCGCGGCTCCGCGTGAACTACTTGTACTTCTTCATCGCCTTGGCCAACGTCAGTCCCTTCAGAAACGCTTCCTTCCGATACCCAACGCTCTCCTCATACACATACACCGTCACGCCGGCCGGCTCTTCGAGGAAAAAGTGCGTGCCGACGGCGGAGGCGCGGTAGGTCACTTTGTCCTTGCCGTCGTTGGAGAGACTCTGGAGATACATCGCCATCGGATGCGGGATCGTCGGCGGCGCGATCGTCTTCGCGGCGGCCGCAACGGTGACGGCGAAAAGGACGGCGGTAAATAAATGTTGCATGCGCATCCGGAGATTGTAAGCTTCGCTCCGATGTTCCTAACCGACGGTCCAGACGCCGCCGAGCAGGTGTATGTGTTCGCCCACGGAGCCGGCGGAGCCATGGACACGCCGTTCATGACGACCGTGGCGCGCGAGCTGGGCCAGCGCGGCATCCGCGTCGTACGCTTCGAATTTCCGTACATGGCCGCGCGCCGCACCGGCGGCAAGCGCGGCGCACCCGACCGCGAGCCGGTGCTGCTGAACACGTGGCGTGAGGTCGTGGCCGAACTCGGCGGCGGACCGCGCCTCTTCATCGGCGGCAAGTCGATGGGCGGGCGGATGGCCCCGCTGGTCGCCGACGAGCTGCAGGTCCGCGGCGCCGTCATCTTCGGCTATCCGTTCCACCCGCCCGGCCAACCAAACAAGCTCCGCACCGCGCATCTGGAAACCCTGACCACGCCGATGCTCGTTCTGCAGGGCGAGCGCGACATATTCGGGACGCGCGACGATGTTGCCGGCTACCGGCTCTCGCCGCAAATTCGCATCGAGTGGATTCCCGACGGCGATCACTCCCTCAAGCCGCGCGCGAAATCGGGCGCGACCGAGCGTCAGAACCTTCTCCACGCCATCGACACCGCAGCGGCGTTCATGAGCCGCCCATGAAAGAGGCGCGCGCAAAGGCCCTGGTGGTCGAAGACGACGCGACGACGCGGACGCTTCTGGAGGGGCTGCTCGAAAGCATCGACTGCGACGTCGACCTCGCCGCGGATGGCGAGGAAGCGCTCCTGCAACTTCAGTCGCGTGACTACGACGTCATCTTGCTCGACATCGTCCTGCCGAAGATGAGCGGCATCGACGTCATGGAGTCGTTGCGCCGCGACCGCCCTCACACCCTCGGCTGCATCATCGTCGTCACCGGCCTGGGTATCCGCGAGATCCGCACGCTCTTCCCGTCCGTGCACGAGACGCTGTCCAAGCCGGTGATCCCGAACCGGCTGCGACAGGCGGTCCGTTCCTGTCTGCGCCGTTGACGAACGAATCACGCGTCGTTGCGCCGCCCTTCACGTTCGCGGTGCCGCGTGCTGCTCTTTTCACAACGCGCCGACGCCCCGCTCATGCCACGTCCCTAAACTGCCTCGACTGGGACATACAGGACGCAGCCTCCTCCGGAAGCGTGTTGTATGAGAGAGAGCAAGCCGGCGGTTGGAAGCGTGTCGCTTCCAACCGCCTGTTCTTTTAGTGCCGTGCTACAAGGCAAACGACATGGTCCGCGCTTCTCGTCCCGTACTCACCGCCATCGCGCTTTTCGTGGTCGCCCCGATTAGCGCGGCGGTCATCATCAGCGTCCTGCTGCTGTTTGGCGTCACCCCGCATCTGGTGTTTCTACCCGGCTTCGCCGTCCGGACGAAGCTCGCCGCCCTCGGCTTCCACGCTCCGAACGCGGTGGGAGTGCTGGTCACGTTGGTGGTCTGGTGGGTGATTGTGGTGTTGATCTGGCTGGCGCTGCGGCGGCTGTGGAGAAGGTCCGCGTAATCAGACGATCGGATTCGTTTTCAGCCAGTCGATGATCAGGAGGTCGTCGTCACCGTAGGTGAGTTGCGAAACGACGAGTTTCTGTCGTTCGCACCATTGCGGCAAATCGAACACGAATTGAACGTAACGCTCCGCCACGACCGATCCGCTCGGGATTCGGCTGCCATGTTCTGCAGCCGGCCCACTTAGCCAGTTGCGCACCAATTCGATGGCTTTGGCCGGTTTGTTCGCGTGCGCCTCGATGTCCTGTCCGGCAATGTCCGAACAGAACTTCTGATAGCGGTACGGAGTGCGGTCCAGGATAAGAGAACGCTTCGTCTGTTGGTCAATATCACCGAACTCTTTTGCGCCAAGAAAGAGGCCGAGCTCCAGCGGCATATTGAAGCGAGGGAGACGCGTGGCGCGATCCAGCTGCACCCGGGAGATGTCGTGGATCGCGTATTGGGAGCCTCGGATGATCCGCACAATCTTCTGAAAGCGGACATCGCTCGAGTCCTGCACTTCCAGAGCTGATCTCACGGTGAAACCGCAGTCGCGAATGGCGAACATGATCGCGCGCAGCATGGGCCGGTAGAGCCGATCGAACGGACAGTTCAGGAAGACGTTGCGATCGTACGGCCGGTCGACCACGCTATCGTTTCGCTTGTCTCGTGCTCGCGGTGGCCGCCTTCGCGGTCCTCTGTTTCCGGCGCTCTTCGCGCGCTTTGCGCTCGGCGATGATTTGCAGCAACGTCTCGTGTGCGAGCTTCGGATCGACGTTATCCGGTTTCGTTGCAGACGGAAGGATTTCACGCCATTTCATGCGCCGAGAATAACACGCCGCTTCCGTCGTCCATGCCCGTGGCCCTCATGTACAATCCGCAACTCTTTGAAGAGGAGAGCTATGCGAAAGAACGCAATCATTTTTATCTCGCTCGCGGTGTTGTCATTCGGACTTCTCGGTTGTCCGCCGAAGGAGGGTGGCGGGACCACCACGAGCGCCGGAGGCGGGGACATTCTCGTCGGCGAATACGGCTCGATGACCGGGGTGCAGGCCACGTTCGGCCAGTCCACCCACAACGGCATCATGATGGCCAAGGATGAAATCAACGCCGCCGGCGGCATCAAAGGCCGGATGATCAAGATCCTGATGGAGGACGATCAGTCCAAGACGGAAGAGGCGGCCAACGCCGTCACCAAGCTGATCTCGCAGAACAGCGTTCTGGCCATCCTCGGCGAAGTGGCTTCGTCCGCCTCCATCGCCGCGGCACCGATCTGCCAGTTGAACAAGGTGCCGATGATCACGCCGTCATCGACGAACGACGAAGTCACCCGCAAGGGCGACTACATCTTCCGCATCTGCTTCACCGACAGCTACCAGGGCGAATACCAGGCTGTCTTCGCCGACCAGTGGTGCTCCATGAACGGCAAGCCGAAGACCATGGCTATGCTCACCGACGTCAAGAGCGACTACTCGCAGGGTCTGAAAAAGTTCGTCACGGCCAAGTTCACCGCCCTCGGCGGCCAGGTCGTCGGAACGCAAGGCTACGCCAACGGCGACAGCGATTTCCATTCGCAGCTCACTGCCATCAAGGCCACCAACCCGTCGATCATCTACATCCCCGGCTACTACACCGACATCGGCCAGATCGCCATCCAGGCCCGCGACCTCGGCATCACGGTTCCGCTCCTCGGCGGCGACGGCTGGGAATCGCCGAAACTGATCGAGGTCGGCGGCAAAGCTCTCGAAGGCTGCATCTACACGAATCATTACTTCTACGGCGACTCCAATCCGGTCGTCAGCACCTTCGTGCAGAAGTACAAAGAGCGCTACGGTCAGACCCCGGACTCTCTTGCCGCCCTCGGATACGACGCCATGAAGACGCTGGCCGACGCAATGAAGCGCGCTGCCAAACTGGACGGGCCCTCGCTTCGAGACGCCATCGCCCAGACTAAAGGACTCGTCGGTGTCACCGGCACGATCAACATCGGGCCGGACCGCAACGCGATGGGCAAGAGCCTGGTCATCGAAGAGATCAAGAACGGGCAGCTCACGTTGAAGGCGACCATCGATCCGTCCAAAGGCGGCAAGGTGGAGATGAACAACGGCGCGGCACCGGCTCCTCCGACGTCCACCGCCCCTCCGGCCGCGGCTCCGAAGGCGACCTCCACCACCACCACAGGCTGACACGAAACTTTGTCTTTACAGGAAGGGGTCCGGCGGTTAGCGTTCGCCGGACCTTTTTTTGTATCGGATGGCTGGAAAGTTTCGAGCTATCGTCTCTCCGACACCCGACACCCGACACCCGACACCCGACGACTCATCTAACGGCCATTGAATGCAGGAGATCCTCCAGAATCTGCTGAACGGGATTGCCGTCGGCGCGATTTACGCGCTGATCGCCCTCGGCTACACGATGGTGTACGGCATCCTGAAGCTGATCAACTTCGCCCACGGCGACGTCTTCATGCTCGGCTCTTTCGTCGGCTTCTACGCCGGCGGATACGCCGCTCGGCACCTGCAGACGAACGGCGGCCCGCTCGGATGGGGCTACGCCGGGCTGGTCATGCTGATCGCCATGGTGGTCTGCGGCCTCTTCGGCTTCCTCAATGAACGGATCGCCTACCGTCCGCTACGCAACGCGCCGAGGATCGCGTCGCTGATTACGGCGATCGGCGTGTCGTTTTTGCTCGAATACGGCGGCCAGTTCGTCTTCGGCGCCGATCCGAAATTCTTCCCCACGCTCGTCGAGAAGCACCTCATCAACTTCGGCGGCGTGACCACCACCAACTACCAGATCATCGTGCTGGTCGTGGCAGTGATCTTCATGGGACTCTTGCAGTACATCATCTACGGAACGAAATTCGGGCGCGCAATGCGCGCCGTTTCGTACAACTTCGAAACGGCGTCGCTGATGGGCATCCCAACCGATCGCGTGATCTCGATGACCTTCATCATCGGCTCGGTGCTCGCCGCGGTGGCGGGAATCCTCTACGGACTCTCGTATCCGAAGATCGATCCGTTGATGGGGATCATGCCCGGACTGAAAGCGTTCATCGCCGCGGTCCTCGGCGGCATCGGCAACGTTCCCGGCGCCGTCGTCGGAGGGCTGATCATCGGGATCATCGAATCGTTCGTCGGCGGCAGCCAGTTCTCGAACTATCGCGACGCCATCGCCTTCATCATCCTGATCGCGATCCTGCTGTTCCGGCCGTCCGGGTTGTTTGGGAAGTACCAGGCGGAGAAGGTTTGATGGCGACGCCCGCGCTGCCCTGGTGGCTCCGCGACTTCCTCTGGCTGGCCCTCTTCGTCGCGGTCCTGATCGGACTCGCGTACGGCCTCGAGGCGATTCCGATCGCCGGCATCGCCTACTACAACCGCATCCTCGTGATCATGGGGATCAACATCACGCTGGCGGTGTCGCTGAATATCATCAACGGCCACGCCGGCCAGTTTTCGCTCGGCCACGCTGGATTCATGGCTGTCGGCGCGTACTTTTCCGCCTATCTGACCTTCTATCACTTTGCTCCGCGGCTCGAGAAAATGCCCGAGGGGACGGAACAGTGGCTGATGCAGAACGTTTATCTGGTCATCGCCGTACTTTGCGGCGGTCTGCTCGCGGCGCTGGCCGGTTACGTGGTTGGACTTCCCTCGCTGCGGTTGCGCGGCGACTATCTGGCCATCGTCACGCTCGGATTCGGCGAGATCATCCGCGTGCTCATCCTCAACATCGACAAGATCGGCGCCGCGCGCGGCTTCAGTGGCATCCCGCACTGGGGCAACTTTTTCTGGGTCTTCCTGGTCTGCGGTCTGACCATCGTGATTTCGTGGCGGCTCGTGCAGTCGTCCGTTGGCCGCGCGTTTCTGGCCGTGCGCGAAGATCAGATCGCCGCTGAGGCCATGGGCGTCGATACCACGCGCTACAAGGTCAAGGCGTTTGTCATCGGTTCATTCCTCGCGGGCGTCGCGGGCGGGTTGTACGCGCATTACACGATGTACCTCAATCCGCAGACGTTCATGTTCGTGAAGTCGTTCGAAGTCGTGGCCATGGTGGTCCTCGGCGGACTCGGCTCCATCAGCGGCTCTGTCGTCGCGGCCATCATCCTTACCTTCCTACCCGAGGGATTGCGCTCGGTGAAGGACTACATGCCGGGCGGCCGCGATCCACGCATGGTCATCTACTCGATCATGCTCATCGTGCTGATGCTGACGCGGCCGCAGGGACTGCTCGGACGCCGCGAGTTGTGGCAGGTGCTTCGCCGACGCAAAGATTCAGCACCGAACGATAAACCTGACGAAGGCTCCGCTCCGGTTTCGTGATGGCCAACGGAAACGCTCTGCTCGATGCGCGCGACGTAACGATCCGCTTCGGCGGCCTGACAGCGGTGTCGCATTTCAATCTCGCCATTCAGCCGCACGAACTGGTCGGCCTGATCGGTCCGAACGGCGCTGGCAAGACCACGGTTTTCAACATGCTGACCGGCGTCTACAAACCGACCGAGGGGGAGATCCACGTCGGCGGCGTTTCCACGCACGAGTTCAAGCCGTACCAGATCACCGCCCTCGGCGTCGCGCGAACGTTCCAGAACATCCGTCTCTTCAAAGAGCTGTCGGTGCTCGACAACGTGAAGATCGGCGGCCACATCCACTACAAATACTCCGGCACGTCCGCGGTGCTGCACACGAATCGCTTTCACGATGCCGAGGAGATCGCCGAAAAGGAAGCGCTCGACCTCCTGAAGATTTTCGGACTCGAATCGCGCGCCGGCTACTACGCGAAGAACCTTCCGTACGGTGATCAGCGCCGTCTCGAGATCGCGCGCGCACTCTCCGCGCGTCCGAAGCTGCTGCTGCTCGATGAGCCAGCGGCGGGACTCAACGATCGTGAAACGCTCGATCTGATGGCGACGATCCACGACATCCGCGACCGCTTCGACATCGCCATCCTCGTCATCGAGCACAACATGGAACTGGTGATGGGCATCTGCGAGCGCATCATCGTCCTCAGCTTCGGCAAAACGATTGCTCAGGGAACGCCTGAGGAAGTCCGCGCGAACCCGGTCGTCATCGAGGCCTACCTCGGCGAACCGGCGGAGGTGGCCGGCATATGACGTCGCTCCTCAGCGTCAGCAACCTCGAAGTCGCGTACGGAAACATCCCGGCGCTGCGCGGCATCGATCTCGACGTCAACAAGGGCGAGATCGTCACGCTGATCGGCGCGAACGGCGCGGGCAAGACGACAACGCTGCGGACGATCTCCGGCCTGCTCAAGCCGAGGACGGGCGAAGTCACCTATGACGGCCGCAACATCACCGGCGTCAAGCCGCACGTCATCACGGCGATGGGCGTCTCGCACGTCCCCGAGGGCCGCGGCATCTTCGCGAACCTCACCGTCAACGACAACCTGGAGCTTGGCGCGTACCTGCGCAAGGACAAGATCAAGCAGTCCGAATACGAGCGCATCTTCACGCTCTTCCCGGTCCTCAAAGAGCGCATCAAGCAAAGCGCCGGCACGCTTTCCGGCGGCGAGCAGCAGATGCTCGCGATCTCTCGCGCGCTGATGTCGAAGCCGCAGGTGCTGCTCCTCGACGAGCCCTCGCTCGGACTCGCGCCGCAGATGGTGCAGACGATCTTCCGCGTCATCAAAGAGATCAACGCCGAGGGGACGACGATCCTCCTCGTCGAACAGAACGCCCACATGGCCCTCGTCACCGCCCACCGCGGCTACGTGATGGAAACCGGCCGCATCGTGCTGACCGACGATACGAAAGCGCTGCTGTCGAGCGATCGCATCAAGAAGGCGTATCTCGGCGGGTAAAAAAACCGATTCACCACGAAGGCACAAAGGGCACAAAGAAATCCCTTCGTGTCCTTTGTGTCTTTGTGGTGAAAACCCGGTCCCACCCTTGCACTGGCCTCCGGCAGTAAGGAGGACCAATGTACACATTCAAAACGGCAGTGCTCGGCATGCTGGTCGCGGCGTCGCTGGCGGCGCAGACGACCGATCTGGACCGTGCGCAACAGGCACTCGCGGCGGCGGATATGGCGGGCGCGGGAGCGTTCGCGAAGACGCTGTACGACGACGCCGCCTATCGCGCGCGGTTCGCGCAGGAAAACTGGAACTCGAACAAGGAATCGGTGCGCAACGAGGCGCACATGCGCGCCATCGAGGCGACGGTTGCGGCGCAGGCCGCGGCGGCGAAAGCGCGCTGGCTCAGCACCAACGCCGCCATCCACGGCCTGCAGGGCGACATCGGGCGGTTCGGCGGAACGTCGAACGTGACGCTGCTCGCGGAAGAGTCGCCGACGATTCCGATCAATCACGGTGCTACGACGAAGGACCGCATCGCGGCGGCGCAGTATGCCGTCGATCAGGCCAAGGTCGCCGGCGCGCTCGAAACTGTCCCTGACAACGAGATCAGGATCGCCGAAAGCTATATCGAGAGCGCGAAACGGGTGTCGAAAGGATCGACGAACAGCGACCCCGCCGACCATCTCGCGTATCGCGCGGAGATGATCGGACGACGCGCGTTTTACCTCGCGCGGCTCGCGCAATCGAACAAGGTCATGCCCGGATTGCAGCTCGACCGCACGCGGCTCGCGCAGGCGGCGAGTGAACGGCAGGCTGCTGCTGATCGCGCGCAGAGAGAAGTGGCCGAGCGTCGCGCCATCGAGCTCCAGCAGCAACTGGCGAATGAGCAATCCAATCGAGTGGCGCAGTCCGCCGAGTTGGAGCGGCTGCGGCAGCAGATCGACGAGAACCGCCGCGCCGCCGAGGCGCGCGTGGAAGCCGACCGGCAGGCGCGCATCGCCGCCGAGCGGCAACTCGAAGAGGCATACGGCAAGTACACGACCACCATCACCACGTCCGCTCCCTCGGACATCGACGCGATGCGACGGCAGATCGAGGATCAGCAGCTCGCGCTGCGCACGATTCAGGAGCGCGAGCGGTCCAATGCCGAGGCCATGCAGGCGGACATCGCGCGTCTGCGCGGGGACCTCACCGCCGCGCAGCAAACGGGAAATCTGAGCGCGGACGTGCTCTCGCAGCGGCAGGCCGACATCCTCGCGCGGCAGCAGCAACTCGATACGCTGAGGCAGTCGCTGGAGGCCGAAGCAGCCACGCGCGCGCAACGCGACAAGCAGGAGCAGGAAGCGATCGCCGCGGCGCAGGCGAGGCGTCAGCAGGCCGATGCCGAGGCCGCGGCGCTGAGGGCGCAGGCGGAGAACGCCGCGCAGCAGGCGCAGGCCGCGCAGGCAGCGGCACAGCAGGCCAACGCGCAAGCGGAACAAGCGAACACTCAGGCGCAGCAGGCCCAGGCCGCGGCGCAGTCGGCGCAGACGCAGCTCGAAGAAACGCGCCGTCAGCTCGCGCAAAGCGACGCCGAGACCCGGCGGCTGCGCATTCAGAACGAGCTGGCGCGGATCGCATCGACGCGCAGCGAACCGCGCGGACTCATCGTCACGCTCAACGGCGGAATCCTCTTCGACACCGGCAAAACCGCGCTGAAACCCGGTGCGAAATCGACGCTGTCCAAGATCGCGAAACAGTTACAGACCGATCCGTCGCTGAAGATCGCCGTCGAAGGCCACACCGACAACGTCGGCGGCACGGCCATGAATCAGACGCTGTCGGAGAAGCGCGCCAACGCGGTGCGTGACTACCTCGTCTCCGCCGGCATCTCCGGCGATCACATCACCGCCGACGGCAAAGGCGAAGAGTCGCCAATCGCGACGAACAAAACCGCTGCCGGACGTCAGCAAAACCGTCGCGTGGAGTTGGTGATCACGCAGTAGGTTTCGTTTAGGAGGACCGCCGCGTAATTGCGGTGGCCCTCCTGCGGCGAAGCCGCGTGTCGACGCCGGTAGGCGTCACGTACGGCACGCGGCCGGCGAAGAGGAATCGACCCCGGAGGGCGTCGCGGATCAAAATACCAGACGGCGTAAATACCCTCCGCGATCGCGGCCGCGGTCGGAAAATCGGGACGCGTGCGTGAATCCGGTGGTCTCACGCTTCGCGCGCGACCACGGGCTACCGTACGAGACGCCATCCGGCGTCTGGGCTGTGGCGAATCCCTCTGTCACAGCCTGAAACCTTCGCCCTTCTCGGACGTTAACGTTCGCAGCAACGAATTCGAGGAGCGTCCTATGAGCGGGAAGCGCAAAAAGAAACTTGCGGTGTGGTCGATCATCGTCCTGGCGGCCGCGATCGTCATCACGTTTGTGGCCATGAAGGCGACCGGCAAGAAGCCGGAGGCCAAGCTGCCGGTGAAAGTTGGCAAGGCGGAAGTTGCTGACATCCAGGTGAAAGTCACCGAGGTGGGCAACGTCCAGCCCGAGGTCAAGGTGGACGTGAAGAGCGTCGTGTCGGGCAAAGTCGTCGAGATCCTGCACCGCGACGGCGATTCCGTGAAGCGCGGCGAGACGCTGGCGCGCATCGAGCCCGATCTCAACCAGGCCCAGTCGATCGCCGACGTCAAGAACGCGCTGACCGCGTCGAAGATCCGCTACGACCAGGCCAAGAAGAACTACGAGTCCGACCACAGCCTCTTCGAATCCGGCCTCCTGGCCGGCAAGCAGAATCGCGATTCCGAGGCCGAGTTTCTGTCCGCGAAGCAGGAGTACGAGAAGACCGAGGAGAAGTACAACATCGTCGAGCGCAGCGGCATCCCGATCGCGCAGGCCGCGAACAAGTTTCAGGGCTCGAACGTCATCGCGCCGATGGACGGCGTTGTGCTGACGAAGAATGTCGAGATCGGCGAATCGATCACCAGCGGCGTCTCGTCCTTCAATGCCGGCACGGTGCTCTTCAGCGTCGCCGACGTCTCCAAGATGATCGTCAAAGCGGGCGTGAACGAAGTCGACATCGGCAAGATCAAAGTGGGCATGCCGGTCAAAGTCACACTCGATGCGTATTCGAAAGTTTCCTTCGCCGGCCGCATCGACCGCATCGCACCGGCCGTGCGCATGGACGACAAAGTGCGCGTGTTCGACGTCGAGATCCGTCTCGACGCGCAGGGCCGAGAGCTGCGCTCCGGCATGACCGCGAACATCGAAGTGAACGGCGAGCGGAAGGACAAAGTGCTCACCGTTCCGGTGGAATCTGTCTTCCAGCGCGACGGCGTGGAACTCGTGTTCGTGAAGAAGAAACTCGACCCGAACACCGTCCCGACGAAGGACGTGAAGAAAGAAGGCCAGGCGCCCGACAAGGACGGCTGGAAGAAGTTCTTCGAGAAGCGGACCATCGTCACCGGCCTCTCCGACAACTCGAAAGTCGAGATCGTGAAGGGTTTGAAAGCCGGCGAGGAAGTAGCGCTGGAAGATCCGACGCTGCCGGCAGACAAGAAGAACGAGAACGACGATTAGGGAGTGGGTTGTGGGGAGTGGGGCGTGGGAGAAAAAGGCCCACGACTCAAGCTCCTACACCCTACTCCCTACACCCTGAGGCACACATGAGCGCACTACTCCAATACGAAGAGCCGCAGCCAGTGACACGCAAAGCTCTCATCCAGCTCGACGAGATCGCCAAAATCTACGACTCCGGCGAGAACGCGGTACAGGCGTTGCGCGGCGTCGACGTCGCCATCGAGAAGGGTGAATTCGTGGCCATCATCGGCCCCTCCGGCTCCGGCAAGTCGACGCTGATGCACATCCTCGGATGCCTCGACACGCCCACCACCGGCAAGTACTGGCTGGACGGCGAGGACGTAGCGGAGATGTCGGCGCGCGCGCTGGCCCGGGTCCGCAATCAGAAGATCGGATTCGTTTTCCAGACCTTCAACCTGCTGCCGCGCGCATCGATCCTGAAGAATGTCGAGCTACCGCTGCTGTACGCCGGCGCAGGCCGCGAGGAACGTCGCGAGCGCGCCTTCAAAGCGCTGCAGCGCGTCGGCCTGGAGAAGCGCGCCAAGCATCGTCCGAACGAGCTCTCTGGTGGGCAGCGGCAGCGCGTCGCCATCGCCCGCGCGCTGGTCAACGATCCGTCGCTGATCCTGGCCGACGAGCCGACCGGCAATCTCGATCAAAAGACCGGCTCCGACATCATCACCATCTTCGAAGAGCTGGCCGCGCACGACGAGACCATCGTCCTCGTCACGCACGATCCCGCCATCGCCGCGCGCACGCAGCGAAGGATCACGCTGGTCGATGGAGAAATCGTAGAAGAAGAGTGAAGAGTGAAGAGTGAAGAGTGAAGGGTGAAGGGTGAAGAGTGAAAGGAACCTGAGTTTTTTTCACTCTTCACACTTCACTCTTCACCCTTCAGTGAGCGAAGCGAGCGACCATGATCCTTCTCGAATCCATCCTCGACGGCATCCGCGACATCAAGGACCATTTCGGCCGCACGATGCTGCAGCTGGTCGGGATCATCCTCGGCGCCGGCTCGATCGTGGCCACGTTCTCGCTCTCCGTGGCTGGTAAGTCGGCGGCGATGAACTACTACAAGGTCTCCGGCGGCATTCAGAAGATCTGGGTTTCCGATAAGCCGACGGGCAAAGTCACGCTGGATGCGAAGGCGCTGGCTTCGAAGGGCCTCACGTATCACGACGCGTTGGTTTTGAAGCGCGAAGGGAAAGAGATCGATCTCGTCTCGCCGGTCGCCAACGAGAACATGACCCTGCGCTATCGCGACGTCGAGAAGCCGCGCAGCATCATGGGCGTCACGCCCGCCTACTCGCCGATGAACGACTTCCATTCCGGCGTGGGACGCTTCATCACCGACAACGACCTGGCCACCGCCGCGCGCGTGGTCGTCCTCGGCACCGAGCGCGCGCAGGAGTTCTTCGGCAGCGACGATCCCATCGGCAAGACCATGTCCATCAACGGCACCGGCTACCTCGTCGTCGGCGTGATGGAGGAGAAGTACTTCAGCTTCGATCACAAGCGCAACGTGATGCGCTGGATGAACCGCCAGATCTACATTCCGTTGACGACGTTCGTGACGCGCAAGGGCGAGTCGCTGGAGCGCGGCAAAGTGAGCTTCATGCACGTGCGCATGAAGGACGTGAAGCGCAACGAGGAAGCGGTCGATGAGATCAAGGCCATCCTCTTCCGCGAGCACGGCACGAAGGATTTCGACGTCTTCTCGCGCATCGCCAACCTGCGCCGCAACGAGCAGAACAACCAGATGTACGACATGACCTTCATGATCTGCGGGATCATCTCGCTCCTCGTCGGCGGCATCGTGGTCATGAACATTCAGCTCGCGTCGTTCAACGAACGCGTGCGCGAAGTGGGGACACGCAAAGCGGTCGGCGCGTCGCCCGCGCAAATCTTTTTCCAGTTTCTCTCCGAAACAATCCTCGTCTCCGTCGTCGGCGGCTTCCTCGGCATCGTGGTCGGCAAGTTCTTCTGCGACGGCATCGCGGCCCTGACACGCGACCCCGCCGCGATCACCGTCAGCACCGCGGTCTGGGCCATCGTCTTCGCCGCCGGAACCGGACTCGTGTTCGGGATGTATCCGGCCATCCGCGCGTCGCGTTTGAATCCGATCGAAGCGTTGAGGGCGGAGTAGCCAATGCAACTCCTCGAATCCGTCCGCACCAGTCTCGAAGAAGTGAAGGGGCATCCGCTCCGCTCGTTCTTCACGCTCATCGGCGTCATCCTCGGGACGCTGGCGATCGTCGTGGTGATGTCGGTGCTCGACGGCGTCGGACGGGCCGTGTGGAGTGGCATGGAAGACCTCGGAATGGACGGTGTGCTCGTGATGTCGCAGCGCAAACCGACCGACGCAATGGAGCGCGCCAAAGCGCATCTTTCACACGGGCTGCGCGTTGAGGATCAGAAGTACTTCGAGGGCAGCAGCCTGATTACCGCAATCGGCCCGGTCGGCGAGACGCGCGCCGTCGTCACCGCGGGCCGCGTCACGCGCCGCATCGACGTCTATGGCATCACGCCCGCGTTCGTGTCGATCAAAGGACGCAAGACCAGCTCCGGCCGCTTCCTCGGCGAGAGCGACGTCGAGTCGAAGAAGCCGGTCTGCATCCTCGGCTTCAAGTTGAAAGAACAGCTCTTCGGCGGCGACGACGCGGTCGGCCAGCAGGTCAGCGTTGGCGGACGGCGCCTCACCGTCATCGGCGTCGGCACGAAGTTCAACATGCAGTTCGTCAACGATGACGACATGCGCAAAGAAACCGGCGGCGTCTACATCCCGTTCACGGTCTACGAGGACATGTTCGGCCGCGCGAACGCGATCTCGTACATGCTGGCCAAGGCCGACGATCCGGAGAAGAGCATCGACGCGGAAGACGAGGCGGCCGGGATCGTGGCGCACGCGCACAACAACATCCACGACGTACGCGTCGAGAACGTCGGCAAGGAAATCCTCAAAGAGCGCGGCAACATCGTCCGGATCCTGCGCAACTGGCGCATCGTCTTTTTCTCGATTGCGGGCATTTCGCTGCTCATCGGCGGCGTCGGCATCTTCTCGGTGCTGAAGATTTCGATCTCGGAACGGCTGTTTGAAATCGGACTGCGCAAATCGATCGGAGCCGGTGACGGCGAGATATTCATGCAGTTCCTGATCGAGGCTGTGACGCTCTCCGTCGTCGGCGCCGCGATCGGTGTAGCAGCCGGCATCGCCGTGGTGAAGGTGATCTCAGGCTTCTTCCCCGCCGGCTTGCCGGTGTCGCTCTTCGGGCTGTCGGTCGCGAGTGGCTTCGCGGTCTCGATGGGATTGCTGGCGGGTTTGTATCCCTCGATCACTGCCTCTCGGTTGCAGCCCGTCGAAGCGCTTCGGTCCTAAAGGCGTTTCCACAAAGACACAAAGGACACAAAGGGATTTCTTTGTGCCCTTTGTGTCCTTTGTGTCTTTGTGGTTCAAATTCATTTCGCCAATCGATCCAACGCCGGCCCTGTCAACCGGAACGTGTGCCACTCGTCCATGCGGCGCGCGCCGAGGGATTCGTAGAACGCGATGGACGGCTCGTTCCAGTCGAGGACGGCCCAATCGACTCGTCCGCAATTTCGTTCGCGCGCGATCTGTGCCAGACGCGCCAGCAATGCCTTGCCGTAGCCGCGGCCGCGGTACTCCGGTTTGACGAAAAGGTCTTCGAGGTAGATGCCCGGCTGCGCGAGGAACGTCGAGTAGTTGTGAAAGAAGAGCGCGAAGCCGGCCGGCGTTCCGTCCTCCTCCGCGATGATCACCTCGGCATATGGCGGGCTGCCGAACAGCGTCGCATGCAACTGCTCCTCCGTCGCCACTACCAGATGCGCCAGCTTCTCGTAGTCGGCCAGAGCGCGGATGAACTTCTGGATCTGCGGGACATCGGATTCATTCGCTTCACGGATTTCGAAGGTCATGGTGCGTGCGATGATAGCTGGGTGATGCGCAAGTGGATATTGCTTGGATCGATGGTCGTGGCCTTGAAGATTTCCGCGCAAGCGACGCGGGAGTCGGGGGTCGGGAGTGGGGAGTCGGAACCTCATCGTGTCGCGGCGGCAGCTCCGACACCCGACACCCGACACCCGCGAAACGTCATTTCGAAGTCAACGTAACGCCCGAGATGATCCGCCACAGCCGGATCTACGACGTTCTCTACTTCGTCGACTTCTTGTACGGCATCGCCGTCCTGGTCGTCATCCTAAAAACCCGCTGGTCGGCGCGCATGCGCGCGTTCGCGTCGCGTCACGTGCGGTGGCCGTTCGTCGCGGCGATGCTCTACTTCGTCCAGCTTTCGCTCGTGACCGCGATCCTGACGTTTCCGCTCGACCTCTACGGCGGCTTCATCGTCCCGCACCAGTTCGATCTCACGAACCAGAGTTTCGCCGCGTGGATGGGCGACTTCGGCAAAGCGCTCGCAGTGAACATCGTCATCTTCACGCCGATCGCGGCGGTGGCGCTGATTCTCATTCGCCGCATCCGCCGCTGGTGGCTCGCGCTCTGGATCGGATCGATTCCGCTGATCATCCTCGGCGTCCTCGCGCAACCGCTCATCATCGATCCGCTCTTCAACAACTTTCAGCCGCTGCGCGATGCCTCGCTGCGTTCCGCGCTGCTCGATGAAGCCTCGCGCGCCGGCATCGAAAATAAACGCGTCTACGAGGTCGACAAATCGAAACAGACGAAAGAGATGAATGCCTACGTCACCGGCATCGGTCCGTCCGCGCGCATCGTCATGTGGGACACGCTCCTCGCCAAACTCGACCGCGACGAAATCCTCGCGGTGATGGGCCACGAGATGGGCCACTACGTTCTCAAGCATCTCTGGAAGGGGATCGCGTTCACGATCGCCATCACCTTCCTCGGCTTCTTCATCGCGCAGCGCCTCTTCGAATGGGGCCTCGCGCGCTGGGGCGCGGGTTGGCAAGTGAGCGATCGCGCCGATCCCGCGGCCATTCCGTGGTTGCTCGCGGTCAGCAGCATTCTCGCGTTTCTCCTTTCGCCCGTTTACTCCGGCTACTCACGGCACGTCGAGCATCAGGCGGATATTTTCGGTCTCGAGTTGACGCACCTGAACGAGGCGATGGCCAGCTCCTTCGTGAAGTTCGCCGAGGATTCGAAAGCGGATCCGAGGCCGCCGTGGTTCATCGAGTGGTGGCGCTACTCGCATCCGTCGCTCGGCCGCCGCATCGATTTCGTGCTCGCATACAAGCCGTGGGAGAAAGGTCAGCCGAATGAGCTGTGGCGGACATCTGCGGATCAGAAGCGATCCGCAGATGTCGCAGATGTACGCAGATGAACTACCTGCTCGCCGCCACCGTCTCGTGCGACAGGTTCTGTGCGTCGCTGATCATCGTCAGGAAGTCGTGGCGGTAGCCTTCGAAATCGCGGCCGAGGGATTTGTGAGCGAGAGTGCGGACCTCGTCGTAAGTCGCGTCGCCTTTGAACTTCGAATCGCGGAGGAGCATGCCGAACTCCGCGACCGCTGACGCGAAGCGAAGATTGTCCGAGGCCGCGGTCACATCCGCGTGGTTGTCGCCGACCGTGTACGTCAACAGCTTCGACGTATCGCCCTCGGGCTCCTTGTAGCGAAGCTTGAGCGTCAGCAACTCCGGCGACGCAGCCGTAACTTTGGTCGACTGGTACTTCAGCGGATCGACGCTCGCGGTGACGCTGTCATCGCCCGGCATCACCAGCTCGTACAGCGCGGTGACCGAATGCCCCGCGCCGATGTCGCCCGCATCCTTCGCGTCGTTGTTGAAGTCTTCCTTGCGCAGCAGGCGATTCTCGTAACCGATCAGGCGGTACGACGCCACCTTCGTGGGATTGAATTCGATCTGCAACTTCACATCCTTCGCGATCGTGAAGAGCGTCGCGCCCATCTCCGACACCAGCACCTTGCGCGCCTCGGCCAGGCTGTCGACGTAGGCGTAGTTGCCGTTGCCCTTGTCGGCGAGCAGCTCCATCTTCGAATCCTTGATGTTGCCGGTGCCGAAGCCGAGGACGGTGAGGAAGATGCGGTCGCGGCGTTTGGATTCGATGAGCTGTTCCAGCTCGCCGTCGCTCGAGGCGCCGACGTTGAAATCGCCGTCCGTCGCCAAGACGACGCGGTTGTTGCCGCCGTCGATGAAGTTTTCCTTCGCCACTTCGTACGCGAGCTTGATTCCCGCGCCGCCGGCGGTGGAGCCGCCCGCTTCGAGCGACGGGATGGCGGAGAGAATCGTCCCCTTGTCCGAGCCGGGCGTCGATGGCAGCACGAGCCCCGCGTTGCCGGCGTAGACGACGATGGCCACGCGGTCTTTCGGACGGAGCTGATTCACGAGCAGCTCGAGGCCTTCTTTCACCAGCGGCAGTTTGTCCGGCGACATCATCGAGCCGGAGACGTCGATGAGGAAGGTGAGGTTGTTCGCCGGCAGGTCGGCGGTCTTCATGCGGCGGCCCTGCAGTCCGACGAGCAGCACGCGATGGCGATCGTTCCAAGGACACGCGGCGACCTCGGTCGTGACCGAGAACGGCTGCGCGCCCGACGGATCGGGATAGTCGTAAGTAAAGTAGTTGACCATCTCCTCGATGCGCACCGCGTCGCGCGGCGGGCGCTGTCCATCGCGCAGAAAGCGGCGGATGTTGCTGTACGCGGCGCGGTCGACGTCGACTGAAAATGTCGAGAGCGGGTTCTCAGCGACCGATAGGAATTCGTTCTCCTGAATCCGTCCGTACTCCTCGGTGTTGAACTGCGCGTCGACGTCTGTGGCGACGCCGTTGACCGTGATCAGCTGCGGAGCGCTGGCGGTCACAGTGAGCTTTTCATAGACGCCGGTGCCGATGACGCCTCCGACCACTCCGCCCTCGACGCCGCCGGCGACGCTCGCCGGCGCCGGCACGACGTATGAGGGAACGCCTTTCGGCTGTTGCGCAACAGCATTGCGGCCCAGCGGCGGCGGTTCGAGCGGCACCGTCCCCGGTTTCATCTCGCTCTTGCACGAGACGAGCGCCAGCAGTGTGAATAGAACCGCGGACAGGATGAGCACAACGCCGTCGAGGGCGGATCGGATCTGTCGATTTCGCATGATGTTTTCCTCCGTTTCGTGGCGTTGGACACGAGGTGGAGCGGGATGGAAACCGCGAAGCACTCTTTTGATGCTTGATCAAATCCAGGCGAATTTCGCGAAGCTTTGGAGTGCGCGTGGCAAAGCCACCGCTTGGGAGGGAGGAGGAATCGCGACGATTCGCAGCGGTGGGTTCATCGCCGTTTCCCCCGCCCTCCCAAAGCGGCAGCTCGACGCCACCGCACTCCAAAGTGCTGCGCACGAAAGTGAATGGGGATCGCTCTACCGTCGCCGCGAGTGATGCACCGGCTTCGGCACCTGCATCGGTGCGCGCACCGGCGCCGCCGATTTCTGCGGACGCGGTCCGGAATAGACCTCGCCGAACACGCGCATCTTCACCGACGACGACGCATACGCGCCGTACGCCAGCTCGCGGTTGATGAAGAGCGCGTCGGGCGAGCGGTAGACGTTGCCGTTCTCGACGTAGACGTACGAGCCGGTCAACTTGTCGGTGAGGTAGTCGCGCGCGGCCTGTTCATCCTCGGCAGGGATGGCGACGTTAGCCAGTTGGACGATCTCCGTGACGCCGATGCGTTCGACGACGATCGTGCGGCTGTCGATCACTTTGGAGAAGCGCGCCATCGGAACGGCGGCCTTCAGCGACTGAGAGATAACAACGAGAGACACGCAAAGAATGAAACGTTTCATAGCATTTTGCGTGGTGCGGGAAAGACGGAGAGGCAACCGCGCAGGAAGGCGGTCTCGGTGGGAGGCAGGACCCTAACACACCTGTGCGATACTCTGCAACTGTATGCCAGGGCGGGAGGGGAAGCGCGGTCTGACGCGGCGAACGGGCTCGTTCAAGACGGTCGCCCTCCTGATGCTCATCCCCGTCGGCGGCATCGTCCTCTTTTTTCTCTGGAGCTTCCTCCCCAACGCGCTGTCATTGCTCCACCGCCCGGCGCATGCCGAGGCCTCGGTGCTCGGCACTCCGCATCGCGGCGATATCGTCCTGATCCTCGACGACGTCGGCTTCGATCATCAGCCGCTGACCTCGGCCATGGCCATCGATCCGAATGTGAATTTCGCGGTGCTGCCGAACGGCAAGCGCTCAATGGAGTTCGCGTCGACGCTGCACGACCGCGGATTCGAGCTGCTCTGTCACCTGCCGATGGAGCCGGAAGGCTTCCCGCGCATCTCGCCCGGCGACGGCGCGGTGCTGACGACGATGTCGGATGCGCAGATCGCCACAGCCACGCGGACGAACATCGGCGCGATCCATTTCGCGCGCGGCGTCAACAATCACATGGGCTCGCGCGCCACCGCCGACCGCCGCGTGATGACAGACGTCCTCGGCGCGCTCCCGAAAGGGATGTATTTCATCGACTCGAAAACCACCGGCAACTCCATCGCCGGCTCGCTCGCGCGCACGATGCGCGTGAAGACCGCGTCGCGCAATGTCTTCCTCGATGACGTGCAGGATGTTGCCGCGATCCGCCGCCAACTGGCCGATCTCGCGGAGACCGCGTCTGCGCGCGGTGTCTCGGTCGGCATCGGCCACATGTACCCCTCGACGATCCAGGTGCTCACCGAGGACGCGCCGAAGCTGCGCGCGGAAGGATTCCGCTTCGTCCGCGCGAGCGCGGTGGTGCGATGACCATTTCGTGCGCAGCACTTTGGAGTGCGCGTGGCAAAGCCACCGCTTTCTGAGGTTGAGTGCGAATCGAACGTCTTGCCGCGTCATGACAAGCACCGAATCTTCGCGCGAACCGCTTAACGAACGCGCGAGGAGTCGACGGCATCTCGTACGTGTTCAAAAAGCGGCGGCTCTGCCGCGCGCACTCCAAAGCGCTTCGCGCGAAATGGTTTGCGGGTAGAGTTCGAACCAATGCTGCTCGCGCTTTTCCTGATCGACCTCGCCGCCGGCTTGTATCTCTTCCTTCCGCTCGTCGGGCGCCGTAACGCGGGCGTTAAGTTTTACCGGCTGATCCTGATCACCACCGGCGCGCTGGCGCTCGGCGCGCAACTGGCGCACATCCAGCGGTTCCGTCCGTTTGAAGCCGCGGCGGTCGTGCTGACGATCGTCGTCTACGTCACGCTCAGATATCCCAAACGTCTAATCTTCCGCATCCCGGCCGCGCTCCTCGGAATCGTCTACGTCATCGCGCCGGTGATCGCGTGGCGCGAGGCGACGCATGCGTCGATTCTATGGTCGATCGCCGGTGCGCTCTCCAGCGTCGCCATCCTCGGCAGCGTCACGTTGGCGATGCTTCTCGGGCATTGGTACCTCGTCGTGCGCGGCATGGCCATCGATCCGCTGAAGCGACTGACCTTCGCGACGCTCGGCGCGACCATCGTGAAAATCGTCGTCGTCACGATCGCCATCCTCGCCGGCGGCGCGTGGTACGAAGTCGCCGTCCGGCAGGGCATCTTTTTCTGGATGCGCGCGGGATGGGGACTGGCCGGACCGCTACTGCTGTATCCGATGGTGTGGGGGACGGTGAAGATCCGCTCGACGATGGCAGCGACCGGGATTCTCTATGTCGACGTCGTGGCCGTGGTCATCGGCGAGGTTCTCGGCGCTTGGTTGAGCGCAATCGTGCACTTGCCGGTTTAGAAGCGTTGAACCACAGAGACACAGAGATCACAGAGGAATCTCTCTATGTCCTCTGTGCCTCAGTGGTGAGAGCCTTCCTCGGCACCCGGCGGCGCCGCGCCGTACACATGCCGATCATGGATCACGAGATCGAACGGCTTCAGCGACGGATTGGCCGGATACCCGCGATGCACCGCTTGGCATTCGTAGCAGACGATCACGTCCTTCACGATGCGCCAGACGATGTAGTCGAGGATCGTTACGCCGAGGAGTGAGAGGCCGTACGTCCACGGCACGAAGATCGATCCGAGGACGACGAGCGCGATGCCGGTCTTGCGGTTGAAATCCTTTTGAAAGTAGAGCTGCTCGTGTCCGCATGCGGCGCAGCGATCGATGATCGCATCCGCGTTCGGCGCCACGACCTCATTCGCCGCTCCGCAGAAATCACAAGGGCGCGACGCTTCGCCAGCATCGCGCCCGAGGCGCTGTTCGCATTGGGGACAGAGGAAGTGGACGGACGGCACGCGCGTCCTATTCTTTTTTCGCGCGTTCCAGATACCGGTTTTCGCTCGGGTCGACGATGATCTCTTCGCCTTCGTTGACGAAAGGTGGCACGAGCACGGTCAGGCCGTTCTCGAGCTTGGCCGGCTTGTAGGATGCCGAGGCAGTCGCGCCCTTCACCTGCGGCTCCGTTTCCGCGATGCGCACGCGAAGCGTCTTCGGGAGCTCGATGCCGATCGGCTTCTCCTCGAAGAACTGCACCTGCAGCTTCACGCCGGGGTTCAGCCAGGAGGCCGAGTCGCCGAGGTCCTCTTCGGAAATCTCCACCTGCTCGAAATTCTCCGTGTTCATGAAGTGATGCGCGTGGCCGTCGGAGTAGAGGTACTCCATCTCGTGCTGATTGATGTAGGCCTGCGTGATTTCGTCCTGCGAGCGGAAGCGATGCTCGAACTGGTTTCCGGTGCGCATGTTCCGCAGTTTCGCCTGCACCATGGCGCGCAGGTTCCCGGGGGTGTGATGATTGAACTCCATCACCTTGCAAAGATCGCCGTTGAAGACGATGACGATCCCTCGCCGAATGTCGTTGGCCTGCATGAAGTTGTGAATCCTTTCGCTGGTAAACTCCCGGCCCGATGAGAAAAACGATGAGCCGGACGATTACGATTTTCGTGTGTGTTGCGACGGTCCTCGGCATGAGCTGCCGTCCCCGTGCCGAACGACAAACTGCCGCCGCTGCGAGTGATATTCCAGTGGGCGTCTATGCCGCGACCAGCGGTTCCGAGGCTGCATTCGGCCAGGCCACCGTGCAGGGAGAGAAACTCGCCGCCGAGGAGATCAACAACAACGGCGGAGTCCTCGGCCAAAAGATCCGGCTGATCATTGAAGACGATCAGGGCAAAGCGGAGGAAGCGGCCTCCGTCGTCACGAAGCTCATCACGCACGACAACGTGATCGCCGTCCTCGGCGAGAACTCGTCGAATCAGTCGCTGGCCGCGGCGCCGATCTGCCAGGCCTCGAAGGTGCCGATGATCTCCGCGTCGTCGACGAATCCGGCAGTGACGAAAAAGGGCGACTACATCTTCCGCGTCTGCTTCACCGATCCCTACCAGGGCAAAGCGCTGGCGATGTTTGTCCGCACGAACCTGCACGCGACCACGGCGGCGATTCTGCGCGATGTCAAGAATGACTACTCGGTTGGGTTGGCTGAGTACTTCCGCAAGGAGTTCACGGCCCTCGGCGGAAAGATTCTGGCCGAGCAGAGTTACAGCAACGGCGACAGCGAATTCCGGCCGCAGCTCACAGCGATCAAAGGGACGAAGCCGGACGTGCTTTTCATCCCCGGTTTCTACACCGAGGTTGGACAGATCGCGATCCAGGCCCGCGACCTCGGCATCAACATTCCGATGGTGGGCGGCGACGGATGGGACTCGCCGACGGTCATTCAGATCGGCGGCAAGTCGGTCGACGGCTGCTATTTCTCCGATCACTACTTTATGGGCGAGCCGCGTCCGGCTGTGAAGCGTTTCGTGGCCGAGATCAACAGACGCTCCGGCAAAAATCCTGACGCGAACTCCGCCCTCGGCTACGACGCGCTGTACGTGCTCGCGAACGCCATCAAACGCGCCGGCTCACTCGACCGCAAAGCGATCCGCGATCAGATCGCCGCGACAAAGGATTACCAGGGCGTCTCCGGCGTCATCACCATGGGGCCGGATCGCGATCCGATCAAGCCCGTGGCGATGATCAAGATCGACGGCGGGACCACGCATTTCGCGGGGTGGATTCAGCCGTAGGTCGCAGTTACATCAATCCGATCGCCTTGAACGCCGGAATCACCGGAGCAACCTGTTCCGCCTGGCGGACAAACTCCAGACGTTGCTTCTGCTCGTCCGTAAGCGTCGACGCGAATGAAGCCGCAGCCGATTGAGCCAGCGTGGCGATCTGGTGTTGTCCGGCGTTGATCTCGAGCATCAGTTTGCCGACGGCTGCTGCGTCTGCATTCGGAGTGTCGAGCAGGTGCTGGAGTGCTTGCTGTTTGGCCTGCAGCGCTTCGGCGATCGGACGGACGGCGGCGTCGCGGCTCTGAATCACTCCCATGAGCGCTCCGGTCTGCGCTTCCGAGAGCTGCAGGAAGTTGCTGACGAACGCGATCGGTGGAGGAAGTTCCCCTTCGGCCGCACGAGCGATCGGGGGATGGAGCATCATCATCAGAACGGAAGCGACGGCTAGGCAGGTTTTCTTCATGGCGTTCTCCTTCGAGCCTTTAGTGCATCCTGATCCATCGCGATATGACATGCCCGTCGTGTCATATGAAATGAGGGGCGATGCCACAAAGGGTTGCCGGGCGATGAATCGAGCCGAATTGGAACAGCAGCTCGAAGAGCTTCACCCGGTCAGCTTTGCCTGGGCTTTGGGATGTTGCGGCCGGGACCGGGGAGAGGCCGAAGAAGTCTTGCAGGAGACGTATTTGAAGATCCTCGACGGGAAAGCGCGATTCGACGGACGATCGGCGTTGAAGACCTGGCTGTTCGCAGTCATACGGCGCACGGCCGCGGCGCATCGTCGCTTCGGCTGGCTGCGCGCGCTTCGATTCGTTTCGCCCGAGGGCGGCGACGTCGCGTCGCGTGAGGAGTCCGTCGAACGGCGGCTCATGCACTCGGAGAAGGCCGCCGCCCTGTTGCGTGCGATCTCGTCTCTGGCGCCGCGGCAACGGGAAGTGATCGAGTTGGTTTTCTACCACGACATGACCATCGAGCAGTCCGCCGAGGTCGTGGGCGTCTCACTGGGAACGGCGCGGGTGCACTACCAGCGCGGCAAAGAGCGGTTGCGCGCGGCACTCGTGCGGGGGGAGATGCGGTGATCGACGAAGAACGTGATCTTCGGGAGCGCTTTCAGGAGCTTCGTGAGGCCGAGCGGAGACTCGCGCCACGATTCGGCGTGCCCCGCCGGCGGCGACTGGTCCCGCGGCGTCTACTCGCTACTGCATCTGCTCTGATTCTTCTGGCCGTTGTTGTTCTCATCAGCATTCGCTCCCGCCGAACGACCTTCTCCGCGTCGGATCGCGTCGCCGTGCAGACCATCGCGGCGTGGCATCCGCCGACGGACTTTCTGCTGCAGACACCGGGAAGCGCGATCCTGGTGAGCACTCCCGCAATTCCGGATATTCGTTCGATGAAAGGTGGCTTGTGATGAAAGCGTCGCTCGTTCTGATTCTCCTGTTGTCGCCGTTCGCGGTCTTTGCACAGCAACCGCCGCCGCAACAGCCCGACAACGATCCAATGGGCCGTTATCTGATTCCGCCCGAATTGGTGATGAGCCAGTCCGAACAGATCGGTCTCACCGAAAAGCAGCGCGCCACGATCAAGGCCGAAATTCAGAAGATGCAGGCCAGGTTCCTCGACGCCCAATGGGACATGCAGGAGCAGACCAGCAAGATGACGCAGCTGCTCCAGCAGGCGCCGATCGATGAAGCGAAGGTGCTCGAGCTGGCAGACAAAATCATGAGCCTCGAGCGCGATATCAAGCGCGTCCACCTCGGGTTGCTGGTGCGCATCAAGAATGCCCTGACCGCGGAACAGATCGCGCGACTCGAGGCGGTACGACGCGGTAGGTGAATTGCGCTTCGCGCAGGATCACATTTCGATCTGCGCGCCCAGCTCGATGATCTGGTTCGTCGGCAGCGAGAAGTACTGCGCGGCGCTTGACGAGTTGCGCATCATCGAAGCGAAGAGTTTCTCGCGCCATAGGGCCATGCCGGGACGCTTCGTTGCGATGAGTGTCTCGCGGCCGAGGAAGTAGCTCGTGGTCATGGGGCTGATGGGGCCGATCCGATGCGAGAGGCGCTCGAGGTAGGCCGGGAGATCGGGATCTTCCATGAAGCCGAAGCGGAGGACCAGGCGCGCGACTCCTTGCCCGAGGTCCTGGTATTCGAAGCGTTCCTCATCGACGAGATGGGGCGCTTCCTCTACATTCACGCTCAGCAGGATCACGCGCTGGTGCACGACCTTGTTGTGTTTGAGGTTGTGCAGCAGCGTGGTCGGGACGCCGTCGGCCTGACGCGAAAGGAAAATGGCCGTCCCTGGGACGCGCGGGATGCGTCCACCGGCGAGATCGCGAAGTAAGTCGTCGGTGGAGAGCGTCGTCTCTTTCAAACGTTGGGAAAGAATCTGCCGGCCGCGCGCCCACGTCGTCATCGCGGTGAAGACCAGTGCGCCGATGACCAGCGGGAACCAGCCGCCCTCTTCGACCTTGACGATGTTCGCGCCGAAGAAGGCCAGGTCGATGGCGAGGATGGGGATCGTCAAACTGAGGACGGCGATCAGCGACCAGTGCCACCGTTCGCGCTCAACAATGGCCAACAAAGCGGTGGTGATGCCCATCGTCGCCGTGACCGCAACGCCGTACGCGGCGGCCAGCGCGCTCGAGCCTTTGAACGTCAGCACGAGTCCGATCGCGGCAATCATCAGCAGCCAGTTGATCGATGGGATGTAGATCTGTCCGATCTCGCGCGCCGAGGTGTGGCGGATCTGGATGCGCGGCACGTAGCCGAGTTGCACGGCTTGGCGTGTTAAGGAAAATGCCCCGGAGATCACGGCTTGCGATGCGATCACCGCCGCGACCGTGGCCAGGATCACGAGCGGGTATTTGGCCCAATCCGGAGCCATGTGGAAGAACGGATTCTGCACCGCGGTCTGGTCGTGCAGCAGCAGCGCGCCTTGTCCAAAATAATTGATCAGCAGAGATGGGAAGACGCAGACGAACCAGGCCAGGCGGATCGGCCGGGCGCCGAAATGACCCATGTCGGCATAGAGCGCCTCGCCGCCCGTCACGGCCAGAAAGACGGCGCCGAGGACGAGGAAGCCGTGCATTCGATTCACGATGAAGAAGTGCACGGCGTGATTGGGCAGAATCGCCAGGAGCACGCGCGGCGTGGTGATGATCCAGCGGATGCCGAGGACGGAAATGACAGCGAACCAGACCAGCATGACCGGTCCGAACATCGCTCCGACCTTTGCTGTGCCGGCGCGCTGCACGCCAAACAGAACGATCAGCACGACCACGGTGATGATCTCGACGTACGGTCCGAAAACGGGCGTGGCCACTTCCAGTCCCTCGATCGCGCTGAGCACGGAGATGGCCGGCGTGATCATGCCGTCGCCATAGAGCAGCGCCGACCCGAACAGTCCGAGCGCGATGAGGACAGCACGCCGCGTCGACTGCGACTTACGCGTGCGCGCGAGCGACATCAGCGCCAGGATGCCGCCCTCGCCGCGGTTGTCGGCGCGCATGACGAAGACGAGGTATTTGAGCGAGATGACGATGATCAGCGACCAGCAGATCAGCGAGAGGATGCCGATGACATTCTCCGGCGTGGCCGCCACGCCATGCTTGAGGTGAAAGCACTCCCGCAAGGCGTAGAGAGGGCTGGTGCCGATGTCCCCGTACACGACGCCGAGCGCGCTCAGCGAGAGGACGGCGAGGTACCGTCCGCTGATCTTCTTGTCCGGAGACGCATCCATCGGGCGCGCGGGAAGGTAACACAGGCGGAGGAAGTCCGGGATTCGATGCGGGGCGCTAACGTGCTGGTGAAAGCAGAAGAACTGACTTCTGTAGGACCTGCTGGAGAACGTCAGAAGGAGCGGTGGCAATGAATTGCGCGTTCCGCGCTCGCCAATCCAAGCTCTTCAACTGATCTGCGAGGATCACGCCTGTGACTTCAAGCCCACGGGAATGATCACCTCGAACGGATAGCCCTTGATTTGATTCGTGATCGGAGCAAAGACAGCAAGTTCGGATGGGCCATTGTAGATCGCGGCTGAGAGGACGAGCGCTGGCCGGCGGCCGGCCTGCTCATGACCGGCGCGGGGATCGAAATTGATCGCGACAAACTCCCCTCGATCCGGAACCCAACCGCGGCTACCAGACTTCGTTGCCAACCGATGCTCCTGTCTCGATCTCGGCGTGCCGGTTCTTCGGGGTGATCTTCGCGACGAGTTCTTCGAGCGAAAGTTGCGGCTCTTCGATCGCGACGACGACCAGCTTCCCGCTTCGAACGGAAATCTCCACCGGCGAGTCTTCGTGAAGGTTTGATTCTTCGGCGAAGGGCTTGGGGATGCGAAGAGCCAGGCTATTGCCCCATTTCTGAATACGCGCTTTCATGTCTCTACAAAGAGTACACCAAGGGCACTCAATGCCGAAAGTGTCGTTCGCCGGTGAAGACCATCGTCAGTCCTCTCTCATTCGCCGCCGCGATCACCTCGGCGTCGCGGACGGAGCCGCCGGGTTGGATGACGGCGGTGATGCCGGCGTCGGCGAGGAGGTCGAGGCCGTCGCGGAAGGGGAAGAAGGCGTCGGAGGCGGCGTAGGTGCCGGCGGTGGGCAGGATCGACTTCATGATCGCGACTTTCGCGGCGTCGACGCGGCTCATTTGTCCGGCGCCGATGCCGACGGTCTGATTGCAATTCGTGATCACGATGGCGTTCGATTTCACGTAGGCGCAGACGATCCAGGCGAATTCGAGGCCGTCCAAGTCCTCGGCGGTGGGCTGGCGAGTGGTGACTACCTTCCAAGCCTCCCAGCGCACAGACAAGAGTGTCTGTGCCACATTGTTTTCTGCCAGTGCCCCAGAACTGTTGGCTTGTGCAACGGAATGGTGTGGCACAGACACTCTTGTCTGTGCTTTTGACTTCACCACATCGGCACCTTGAGCGAGGATCCCGCCCGCTGCGCTCCGATATTCGATTCCGGCCGCATGTGACGGCGCAATGATCAGCCGCAGGTTCTTCTTCTTCGACAGAACTTCGCGCGCGTCATCGCTGAACGACGGCGCGACGATCACTTCGAGAAACATCGGCTCGACGATGCGCGCACAGTCGGCGTCGAAGTCGCGATTCACGCCGATGATCCCGCCGAAGGCGGAGACGGGATCGGAGTCGATCGCCGCGCGAAGTGCATCGGCAACGGATTCACGCCGCGCCACGCCGCACGGGTTCGTGTGCTTGATCACCGCGGCGGCAGGTTGGTCGAACGCGTACGCGAGGCGCGTCGCGGAGTCGAGATCGAGCAGGTTGTTGTAGGAGAGTTCCTTCCCCTGGATCTGCTCGAACGGATTCGCGCCGGGCGGGACATAGAAGGCGGCGGATTGCTGCGGGTTTTCGCCGTAGCGGAGATCCTGAAACTTGGTCAGGTTTAGCGTGAGATCGCCGCCTTCGCCGAGGAAGTTCGCGATCATCGCGTCGTAGTTGCTTGTTTTGCGAAACACCTCGACCGCGCAGCGGCGCCGAAACGTATCGCTGATCTCGCCGGAGTCAAATTCGCGCAGAAAATCGGCGTAGAGCGATGGATCGCAGAGTGGGAGGACGGAGCGATGATTCTTCGCGGCCGCGCGCAGCATCGATGGGCCGCCGACGTCGATCTGTTCGATCGCTTCGTCGACGGTCACCCCGTCCTTCGCGATCGTCGCTTCGAATGGATAGAGATTGACCACGACGAGATCGATCGGCGGGATGCTGAGGCGGTCGACGTCGGCGCGGTGGGAGTCGTTGGCTCGGTCGAAGAGGATTGCGCCGAACACGCGCGGCGTCAGCGTCTTCACGCGCCCGCCGAGGATTTCGGGAGCGCCGGACCACTGTGCGATCGACGTCACTTCGATGCCGTTGTCGGCGAGGTGCTTCGCGGTTCCGCCCGTGGAGAGGATTTCGACGTCCTTCGCACGCAGCGCGCGCGCGAGCTCGACGATGCCCGTCTTGTCGGAGACGGAGAGGATGGCGCGCTCAATTCGCATGCATTGTGTTCGGCGCGCGCACGTTGCCGCCGGCCGTTTTCCAGATGAAGTAGTAGAGATTCACGGTGTCGGTGATGGCGTGCGAGTAGCAGACCGACGCCACACCAAAAGCGGTAGACCGGTCGTCGAACGTTGCGCCGTTTCCGCGCCCGTACTCCTTGGCCATCAGCGGCCCATACCCGGTCGTCCGCGCGAAAACTTTGTCGAGATACGCGCTCAGGACGAAGTTGCGGTCGAGGCCGTAGAACATCGGCGCGAAGCGAGCCAGCCGGCGTTCGAAGTACTGCTCGAAATCGACGCGCTCCTCGGCATCGTCGTCCCCAATGTGAAAGGGATTGTTGGCGTCGCCGACGAGATGACTCAGCACGCCGAGCTGCCGTACGACGCCGCTCATTCGCTGGTTGGTATGAATCATCGTCACGATCGTATGCGTCTGCTCCACGATCCGCTCGCGCAGTTTGCGGCGGTGTATATCCGTCTCCTCGGTGGCCAGCGCGTCGTCGATGCCGCGCACGTACTCGTCGTTGAACTTTTTGATGATGAGCCGCAAATCCTCGGGGGCGAGGGACGCGCTCTTCGCGGCGATGCGCTGATCGGCCGCCCGCGTCCAGGCCATGGACGGCAACGCGATCGAGAGGAAGAGCAGTGCGACCGCGGCGCGTTTCATGGGCGGACGCGATGGTACAACACGCTTCTTTCACGAAACACATCGAGCTCCTGACCGCCTGCGCGGCCTGCCCCAACGTGATCGGACGGCCGGTGGTCGGCGCGGTTGCAGGCGCGCGCGTGATGCTGGTCGGGCAGGCGCCCGGACCGCATGAAGCGGACTCGCGGCGGCCCTTCGCCTACACCGCCGGACGTCGCCTTTTCGGTTGGATGTCCGACCTCGGCGTCGATGAATCAACGTTCCGCGAGCGCGTGCACATCGCGGCGGTGATCCGCTGCTTTCCGGGCAAGGATGCGAAGAGCGGCGGCGACCGTGTGCCCGACGAGGAGGAGATCGCGCGATGTGGTGCACACCTCGATCGCGAGATCATCATTCTGAAACCGAAGCTAGTGATCGCCGTCGGCACGCTGGCATCGCAGCAGTTGATCGGGATCGCGCAACTCAAGGATGCGGTCGGACGGATGCATCGCGCGAAACGGGCGGGACGTACCTTCGACGTCATCGTATTGCCGCATCCATCCGGACGTTCGACATGGTTGAACAAGCCTGAGAACACCGCGTTGATGCGCGAGTCGCTGCGATTGATCGCGGCACATCCGGCGTTTCTTGCGACGTTTGCGAAGTGAGGAAGATTTTTTCACGCGGAGGCGCGGAGACGCGGAGAGAAGCAAAAGGACGTTCTCCGCGCCTCCGCGTGAACCGGTCCCCCGTCACGCATCGAGCAACTCCTTCCACGCCGCCACAGCCGCCGGCATCGCGGGCGATTGCATCGACGGCATCCCAGCCAGTTCGAGCAACTCGCGCGGTTTCACGTTGCCGGACTTGCCGCGGAACAGGCCGCGTACGTACGCCTGCGCGGCCACCTCGCCGCGCCGCTCGAGGATGTGCTCAAAATAGAGCCACTTCTCGTCCCAGCAGATGACGTGCGAGCGGACGGTGAATCGCTCGAAGGGCAGCAGCGATTTCTTGTAGCGGATGAACGTCGCTCCGACCATCGGCCGCCAGCCGCGTTTCAGCACCGGCCGGAGCATGCGCGTGCGCGCCAGGATTTCGACGCGGCCGATGTCCATCATGCTCAGGTACCGGCCGCTGTTCATGTGCATGTTCAGGTCGAGATCGTTCGGCCAGACGCGCATGGCGATGACGCAGTCGTCGAGGATGCCCAGCCGGCGGCGGAAGCGGCTCTTGAAGATGGCGAACAGGAAGCGGAAGAGAACGACCACGCTGCGGGAGTCTATCTGCGTCGCATCTGCGCCATCTGCGGAAAACGCTTTTAGTTCAAATCGAACAGCAGAGCCTCACCATCTCCCGCGATCGTGACCTGCGATTCCTTCTCGATCGCGGCGCCGTCGCCGGCGCGTAACTCTTCGCCATTCAGCGTGACGAAACCGCGCGCGACCTGCAGCCAGCCGTAGCGGTTCGGACGGAAGTCGAACGTCACGCTGCCTTCGCGCAGCGTGGTCGTGTAGAGATCGACGTCCTGATGGATCGTCAGCGATCCATCGCGGCCGTCGTGCGACGCGACCAGGCGCAGACGATTTTCGCGTTCCGAATCCGGGAAGGTCTTCTGTTCGTACGACGGCGTGATCCCGTGCCGCTCCGGCTGAATCCAGATCTGGAGAAAGTGCACCGGCATCGCCGACGCGTTTTTCTCGCTGTGCATTACGCCCGTGCCGGCGCTCATCCGCTGCACCTCGCCGGGGCGGATCACCGAGCCGGTGCCCATCGAGTCGCCGTGTCCCAGCTCGCCTTCGAGCACGTACGAGATGATCTCCATGTCGCGGTGGCCGTGCGTGCCGAAGCCGCGGCCCGGCTCAATGCGATCCTCATTGATCACGCGCAACGAACGGAATCCCATGAAGTCGGCATCGTGGTAATCGGCAAACGAAAACGTGTGGTACGTGTTGAGCCAGCCGTGGTCGAAATGGCCCCGCTCCTCTGCTCTGCGCACTCGGATCATCGAACGCCTCCTGCTCCTGAAAACAGAATCGTATTCCGTGCTACAACCGTACCGATGCTCGACGATGCTCCCCGGCGAACGATGAACGAACGCACCGGCCGGCACCTGTGCGTGCGCTGTCTCGCCGAAGTGCCGACTGACGAGTATCTGCGCAACGATCATCTGTGCGATTCCTGTGCGGCGCAGGGCGACTATCCGATGGCGTCGACGCCGGCGCCGAAGCGAAAGAAGAACGAGCGGCGATGATCGGCGGACCCAACGTTTGGCTCCTCCGGCACGTATCGGGAGACGAAAGCGCGGCGGTACACTCGCTCTGCATTCAACAGGTCATCGTGTGATCGAGAAAAAACGCCGGACGCTGTCATCGATCTACCTGATCAACGATGCCGTGGCATCGAATCTGGCGATGCTTTGCGCCTGGTTCCTCCGCTTCAGCCTGAAGATCATCCCGGTCACGAAGGGGCAGCAGGAGGTCGAGACGTATCTGCAGCTTCTGCCGATCGTGACGATCGTTTTCCCGCTCGCGTTCGCGGTGCAGGGGCTCTATCGCATCCGACCGACGCGATCGAGAACGGAGGAGTGGTTGTCGGTCGCTATCGGCTCGATCGTGGCCACGGTCGTTTTCTCCGGCGTGTTGCTGTGGGTGCGTCCCGGACGTCAGGACGTTCTCTACTCGCGCGCCACACTGGCAATCTTCCTCGTCTGCGCGATCATCTTCGTCATCCTAGGACGCGCCATTGTTCGCACGATCGTCGAGCGCGGACATCGCGACGGCAAGCGCCTCGACCGCGTGCTCATCGCCGGCAGTGGCGAGCTGGCCCGCGCCGTCGTCGAGCGCGTGAACGGCCATCGCGAGCTCGGTTTCCTCGTGGTCGGCTATCTGAGAAATGGCGAGGAATCGAAGCTGGACGCGCTCCCGTGCCTCGGCACCATCGATCAGGCCGAACAAGTCATCGCCGAACAGAACATCGATCACGTGTTCGTGGCCCTTCCGCACGCGTCGTCGCAGGCCATGATGGCGCTGCTCGACCGTCTCGTGCGCAGCGTCGTCGCCATCCACGTCGTCCCCGACCTGCTGCAGTTCATGGTGCTCCGCTCACGCGTCGAAGACCTCGACGGGCTGCCGACCATCAACCTTTCCGAAACGCCGCTGGAAGGCTGGAGCCGTTTTCTGAAACGCGGCTTCGATCTCATTGTGGCCAGCGTTGCATTGATCGTCTTCTCGCCGGTGATGCTGATCGTCGCCATCGCCATCAAGCTCGGCGACCGCGGGCCGATTTTCTATCGCCAGGAGCGCATGGGACTCGACGGCAAGCCGTTCGACATCGTGAAGTTCCGCTCGATGCGCGTCGGCGCGGAGAAGGACACCGGCGCGAAATGGGCGGAGAAGAATGATCCGCGCCGCACGCGCGTCGGCCGCTTCATCCGCGAGACGTCGCTCGACGAGTTCCCGCAGCTTTTCAACGTCCTCCTCGGCGACATGAGCGTGGTCGGCCCGCGTCCCGAGCGTCCGCAGTTCGTCGCACAGTTCCGCGCCGAGTTCCCGCACTACATGCTCCGCCACAAAGTCCGCGCCGGCATCACCGGATGGGCGCAAGTGCACGGCTGGCGCGGCAATACTTCGATGCGCATGCGCATCGAGCACGACCTCTACTACATCGAGAATTGGTCGCTCATGCTCGACCTGAAGATCCTTTTCATGACGCTGATCCACGGGCTCAAGCACGAGAACGCATACTAGCCGGCGCGGCCGGACCGTCCTCGTATAATCCGCCCCTCTCATGGGCAAAAACTCCGAAACTCTCTTTCAGCGCGCGCAGGAAACCATTCCCGGCGGCGTCAACTCACCGGTTCGTGCATTCAAAGGCGTCGGCGGCACGCCGCTGTTCGTCGACATGGCGCAGGGCTCGCGCATCTTCGACGCCGACAATCTCCAATACATCGACTGCGTTGGCTCCTGGGGCCCGATGATCCTCGGACACGGTCATCGCTACGTCGTCGAAGCGGTGAAGAAAGCAGCCACGCGCGGCTTCTCCTTCGGCGCGCCGACCCTCGGCGAAATCGAACTTGCAGAAATGATCGTGCAGGCCATTCCGTCGATCGAGATGGTGCGCCTCGTCAATTCAGGCACCGAGGCCACCATGAGCGCGCTGCGGCTGGCGAGGGCGGCTACGGGAAGGAAGAAGATCATCAAGTTCGACGGCGGCTACCACGGCCACGTCGACTCGCTGCTCGTCAAAGCGGGCAGCGGCGGCGCGACATTCAACGTCCCCGATTCCGCCGGCGTGCCGAAGGAAGTGACGGAGCTGACCATCAGCGTCCCGTTCAACGATCTCGACGCTGTCCAGACCGTGATCGACAAGGAAGTCGCGGCCGTGATCGTCGAGCCGATCGCGGGCAACATGGGCTGCGTTCCGCCCGCGGAAGGTTTCCTCCAAGGACTCCGCGACCTCTGCACGAAAAACGGCGCGCTGCTGATTTTCGATGAGGTGATGACCGGATTCCGTGTCGCCTACGGCGGCGCGCAGTCGATCTTCGACATCAAGCCCGACATCACCACGCTCGGCAAGATCATCGGCGGCGGCATGCCGATCGGCGCGTATGGCGCGAGCAAAGAGCTGATGCAGCTCGTCTCACCGCTCGGCCCGATGTACCAGGCCGGAACGCTGTCCGGCAATCCGGTCGCCGTCGCCGCCGGCAAAGCGACGCTGGGCGTGCTAAAGAACTCGTCGATCTACTCCGACCTAGAAGAACGCTCTGGCGAATTCGAAACCGGCGTCGTCAAAGCCGCCGAGAAGCACGGCGTCCCGCTCACCGTCAACCGCGCCGGCTCGATGTGGACGATCTTCTTCACCGAGGGACCTGTCACCGATTTCGAAAGTGCCGATCGATCCAATCGCGACAAGTTCGCCCGCTTCTTCCACCTCATGCTCGGCGAAGGCGTCTACCTCCCGCCGTCGCAACTCGAGGCTGCGTTCTTCTCGGCGGCGCACGCGAAGAAGGACATCCTGCAACTGATCGAACGCGTCGATCGGGTGTTGAAGAAGATCGCGTGGGAGTTCGAGAAGTAGTGTCGTCCTGCGTTATCGCCACGTTTGATGCTTGCGCGACTCGCGGCACATTTCGCGAAGCTTTGGAGTGCGGTGGCGACCGAGCCACCGCTTTGGGTGGGAGGAGGACGCTGAAAATCGCGCAGACTGAGCAAGCATCAGCGGCAGCGTGTCGTCACGATTCCACCGCCCTCCCAAAGCGGTGGCCTTGCCACCGCACTCCAAAGTGCTTCGCACGAAACGGGCGCCACATTTCCTGACACGTGGCTCCGACGGTTCAGGATGACAGCGGGACCCGTGGTACTAACCAGGACTTAGTGCCGACTCGCACCGCCTCCGCGTCAAATCCGAACAGCTCCCGCACAACTTCTGGTTGCATCACCTCGCTCGGCGTCGCGTCGCGCGCCAACACGCCGCGCTGCATGACCAGCATTCGGTCGCTGTAGGCGGCGGCCCAGTTCAGATCGTGCGTGGCGTAGAGGACGGTGACGCCGGTGCGGTCGACGATGTCGCGCAGGAGTGCGGAGAATTGCTGGACGTGCGAGATGTCGAGCGAGGCTAGCGGCTCGTCGAGAAGGATCAGGCGCGGACGCGCGGCGAGAACGCGCGCGAGGAAGACGCGTTTGCGTTCGCCGCCGCTCATCTCGTCGAGATAGCGTTCGCCAAGGTGCGAGGCGTCGCATAGCGTGAGAGCCTGGTCAGCTTCGTCGTAGTCGGAATCGCGCTCCCAGGCGAAGCGGCCGAGGAATGGGGCGCGGCCGGAGACGACGACGTCGATGGCGCGCATGGAGAAGGCGGGATCGGGATCCTGCGGCAGATACGCGACCTGCTTCGCGTACTCCTTGCCGGGCCAATCGCGAAGTCGCTTCCCGTCGAACGCGATCTCGCCGGCGTGTGGCGCGAGCACGCGGGCGATGAGTTTCAACAGCGTCGATTTGCCGGAGCCGTTCGGGCCGGTCAGCGCGATGAGCTGCGTCGCGTCGAACGACGCGGTGATGCGATCGACAGCCTGCGTGCCTTCATACGCGTACGACACATCGCGCAGCTCCAGCATCAGCGATTCCTCCGCAGCAGCGAAAGGAAAAACGGTACGCCGAGGACCGCGGTGAAGGCGCCGATCGGCAGTTCCGACGATGTCACTACGATGCGCGAGAGCAGATCCGCGAGCACTACTAGAATGCCGCCGCCGAGGGCGCAGAGGGGAAGGAGGAAGCGGAAGTCGCGACGCCACATCATCCGGATCAGATGCGGCACGAGCAGGCCGACGAAGCCGATGATCCCGCTGACGGATACCGCCGCGCCGGTGACGATCGAGGCGGTGATGAAGCCGATCAGCTTCACGCGCTCCACGTTGACGCCGCGCGATTTCGCGTCGTCTTCGCCGAAGGAGAGCATGCGCAAGTCGTTGCCGATCGACGCGAGCGTCGCCGTTGCGATGCCGAGCAGGATTGTGAGGAGCAGGACGTCGCTCCACGTCGCGCCGAAGAGCGTTCCCATCATCCAGCGCAGTGCCGCAGTCAGATCGCTCTGCCGCGAGACGCCGAACGAAATCAGGATCACGGCCGAGAAAAACGCGTTCAGCACGAGCCCGGAAAGCAGCAACCGCGTCGGATCGGTGTACTCGCGCCGCCGTGCCAGCAGGAACACCGCGCCGGTCGCGCCGCACGCGCCCGCGAACGCGATGACCGGCACAACGCCCGGCAGCCTCGCCAATCCCGCCGCCGTCGCAATCGACGCGCCGCATGCCGCGCCGCCCGAGACGCCGAGGATGAATGGATCGGCAAGCGGATTCCGCAGCAACGTCTGGAACGTTACTCCGGCCACCGCCAGCGTCGCGCCGACGAGCGCCGCCAGCAGCGCTCGCGGAAGTCGTATCCCGATGAGGATCGCCCGCGCGGTCGCATCGCCCGACATCGCCGCGCGCCAGGAGACGTTCGTCGCGCCTGCGGACGATGCGAGCAGCAGCGCCATCACCAGCAGCAGCGCAAGCAGCGCGAACGCGCCGATCAGTCGTTGTTGTGTGTGTGTCGCCGACACGCTGCGCAGTGTAGCGTCAGTGACGGGTGCCCTCAGCCGCGTACGTCGTGGCGGCGTTGATGTCGTCGGCGGTCAGCGCAGGATAGGCATGGAGAATCTCCCGCTCCGACACGCCGGCAGCGAGATTCTCGATGATGACCTCAACCCAGATGCGCGTCCCGCGAATGCACGGCTTCCCGAAGCAGACATTCGGATCGATCGTGATTCGTTGCAGCAGATCGTCGCGCAACATGACAATCAGCATATGCCGTAAGTTGCGCGATGGAGCGCTGGCGTCCTCGCCGGCTGGCCAGGCGTGCGTCCCGCCGCCTACCCGCCAGACCGACATTTTCCCAAGCACCGCGGCGGCGAGGACGCGCGCCGAGCCAGCCGGCGAGACGCCAGCGTTCCGGTCGCGAGCACCGCCGCAGACACTCTTCCGAATCTTGACCTTGCAAACCGAGGCGCTCAGCCTGTACTTGTGATTGACCACGTCGACGAGCTGTTGCGCGAGTTGGATGACCTATGGAAACACAGTGGCGACTCGCATGGCAGCCGTTGGACACGCGATGAGCTTCACGAGCGGAAGGATGTTCCTGAATGCGACGAGATCAAGATCGAAATCGTAACTCCAACGGAGTACGCCGCACGAAAGTGAAGCTCCCGACTTTCAAAGGTAAAGGGACAAAGCCCAGCGTGGATCTCGACAATAGTGTCGCACTCTTCGAGTTGATGGAGAGCGACGACGATTCTGCTCGCATGGAGGCGTGTGACGTACCGCCATTTGAAGTTCATCCGTCTCGGTGCGGCTTCCGGCCGGGCGTCAATCCGATGAAGTTGAATGAATTAGTCGACCAGCTCGAAATCGATGACGCAGAAAACGTGCATAGACGCCGGTAAACGTCATCCCCTCCCAATTCGTCCAAGCATCATGAAACGTGCGACGAAACTCCTTGCCGGACTGATCGCATTCGTCCTGATCACCGGCGCTACCTCCGACAACAAACTCACCGATCGCCAGCGTGCGCTGCATGCACTCAACCGGCTGGCGTTCGGGCCGCGGCCGGGCGATGTCGACGCCGTTTTGAAGGACGGCGTCAACATCTGGATCGAGCAGCAACTGCATCCGGAGGCCATTCCGGATCGCGCGGTCGAAGCGCGAATTGCAAATCTGACGACGATGAAGATGTCGAATGCGCAGATCGTGAAGACCTACTACGAGCCGGTGCTGATGGCGCGGAAGAAAGCGAATGCCGAGGCGAAGGATGGGGAGCTTGGTGACAACGGTAAGAAGGAGGCGCGGCGCGAGTTCATGCGCGATGTTCCTCCCGATCAGCGGCCGCAGAACGTCATGAACGACCTGCTCACCGAGCGCATCCTCCGCGCGGCCGAGTCTGACCGGCAGCTCAACGAGGTCATGGTCGACTTCTGGATGAATCATTTCAACGTGTTCGCAGGCAAGGGCATCGACCGCTTTCTGCTGACCAGCTACGAGCGCGACGTCATTCGTCCGCATATCTGGGGCCGCTTCGAAGACCTGTTGATGGCCACGGCGAAGTCGCCGGCGATGCTCTTCTATCTCGACAACGCGCGTTCGGTCGCTGCGCCGGAGAACCGGCCCATGGTGGCGCAGCGATTCGGGCGGAGAGCGATGCAGATGAATCCGCAGATGAAGAGTCGCCAGGGCGGTCTCAACGAAAACTACGCGCGCGAGATCATGGAGCTGCACACCCTCGGCGTCGACGGCGGCTACACGCAGAAAGATGTAACCGAGCTGGCGCGCGTGTTAACCGGCTGGACGATTACGGGCGAGCGCGATGGCGGTCAGGGCGCCGCATTCATTTTCCGCCCCATGCTTCACGATTCCGGTTCCAAGACCGTCCTCGGCATCCGCTTTCCGCCCGGCGGCGGCATCGCGGAGGGCGAGAAGATGATTCACGTCCTCGCGCACCATCCCGCCACCGCGCATCACATCGCCTTCAAACTCTGTCAGCGCCTCGTCGCCGACGATCCGCCGCCGGCGCTCGTCGACCGCGTGGCCGCGAAGTTCCTGGCCTCGGACGGCGATCTCCGCGAGACGGTGCGCGCGGTCATCAGCAGCCCGGAGTTCTGGGATCCGAAGTCATACCGCGCGAAAGTGAAGTCGCCGTTCGAGTACGCCATCTCCGCGGTGCGCGCCGTGAATGCGCAGATCACGGACGCAACGCCGATCGCGCGGTCGTTGCAGCAGATCGGCGAGCCGCTCTACGGCGCCCAGCCGCCGACCGGCTACAGCGACAAGGCCGACGTCTGGATCAACACAGGCGCGCTGATGAGTCGCCTCAACTTCGCGCTCGCGTTGGCGTCGAACAAGCTGCCCGGCGTGCACGGCGATGTCGTCGCGCTGATCCCGGCCAGGGAAGCCGCCGACGCGTCGCACTCGGTCGAAGCGCTGGCGCAGGCGCTGACCGGCGGCAATCTCACCGAGGAGACGCGCAGCATCATCAAATCGCGGATCGTCGAGCGGAAGGCGCCGGCGGAAGATCCGTGGGACAACACACAACTGCCGACCGTGGCCGGGCTGATCCTCGGCTCGCCGGAGTTCCAGAGGCAGTAGGGAAACCATCCATGATCGATAGACGCTTTTTTCTCAAATCCTCCGGTCTCGCCCTCGTCGGCGGGACGCTGCTTCCGAATGTTTTCGTCAGGATGGCCAACGCCGCGACGACGAAGGGCAACAAGACGCTCGTGGCTATTTTCCAGCGCGGCGCGGTGGACGGTTTGAACATGATCGTCCCGTACGGCGAGCAGGCGTACTACGCGGCGAGGCCGACGATTGCCGTGCCGCGTCCCGGCGCCGAGGGCGGCGCGATCGATCTCGACGGCTTCTTTGGATTGCATCCGTCGCTGGCGTCGCTGTCGCCGTACTTCGAGGATCACAGCGCCGCGTTCGTGCATGCGGTCGGCTCGCCGGACGCGACGCGCTCGCACTTCGACGCGCAGGACTTCATGGAGTCGGGGACGCCCGGCGTGAAGTCGACCGAGGACGGATTCCTCTCTCGCGCGGTCGGATTGAAGAAGGAGTTGAAGGTATCGCCGTTGCGCGCCGTGGCGCTCTCGCCGGCCATGCCGCGCATTCTCTCCGGCGGCGCGGGCGCGGTGGCGATGACGAACATCAGCCAGTTCGGAATCCGCGGAAACGCGAACGTCAGCGGCGGATTCGAATCGATGTACGCCGAGGCCGTTGCGGGGACGCTGGGCGGCACGGCGAAGGAATCGTTCGAGGCGGCGCGCATCCTCAAGAGCGCCGATCCGCAGAAATTGCAGCCGGAAAACGGCGCGATCTATCCGAACGGTCCGCTCGGCAATTCGTTGCGGCAGATTGCGCAGCTCATCAAGTCGAACGTCGGACTCGAAGTCGCATTCGCCGACGTCAGCGGCTGGGACACGCACGCCGGCGAAGGCGGCGCGCAAGGTCAGCTCGCCAACAATCTCCGCAATTTCTCCGACGCCATCGCCGCCTTCGCCCGCGACCTCGGATCGCGCATGGGCGATGTGGTGCTCGTGACGATGTCCGAGTTCGGCCGCACGGTCCGCGAGAATGGCAATCGCGGCACCGACCACGGTCACGCCAACGTGATGCTCCTCCTCGGCGGCGGCGTGAAGGGCGGGAAGGTGCACGGCAAGTGGCCAGGACTCGGATCGCAACAGCTCTACGAAAACCGCGACCTCGCCATCACCACCGACTTCCGCGACATCTTTGCCGAGCTGCTGACGAAACAACTCGCGGTGCCGTCGCTGAAGACTGTGTTCCCGGGATACGAGCCGAAGGTGCGGGGAGTGATGTCATCCTGAGAGGAAATATGGCGCCCTTTTCGTGCGCAGCACTTTGGAGTGCGGTGGCAAGGCCACCGCTTTGGGAGGGCGGTGGAATCGTGAAGACACGCAAGGCGTGATGCTTGCTCAGTTTTCGCGATGTTCACCGTCCCCCGCCCTCCCAAAGCGGTAGCTCGATCGCTACCGCACTCCAAAGCTTCGCGAAATGTGCCGCGGATCGCGCAAGCATCAAACGCCGCGATGACTGGCGCGGTGGCGCGGTCGTTTCCGCTTCGCCGAAGCGCATCCGCTTACGCTTACGGTCCGCCCAACCGGGTTACCAGCCGGGGATCCTTCGACCGTCCTGCGCGACTCCGGCTTCGCCTACGTCGCTTCGGCGGCTCAGGATGACAGTGGCGCGCTGTCGCGCACCACTGTCACTTCACCAGCTTCACATCCCCGAACGGCGCGATCTGATCCTTGATCTGCTTGTAATCACCGACGACGACGATCGCGCTGCGGTATGTGTCGAAGTACTTTGCCGCGGATCGTTGCACCTCGGCCGGCGTCAGCGCGGTCACTTTGTCGCGGAACGTCTGAAGAAAATCGCGTGACAGCTCGTCGATGTAGATCGTGCTGATGCGGCTGGCCAGGCTGTTCTGCGACTCCAGTTCCAGCTCCATGCCGCCGATGCTGAACGTTTTCGCCGACTGCAACTCCTCGGCGGTCACCGGCTCGACGCGCATGCGGTCGAGCTCGTAGAGCATTTCCAGGATCGTCGGTCCGGTAACCTCGTTGCGCACCGAGGCGCCGGCCGTGAAGGCGCCGGCAGCGCGGCGAAGATCGGCGGAACTGAACGGCGAATAGGTGTAACCCTTCGATTCGCGGATGTTGCGCGTGAGTCTTGAATAAAAAGCTCCGCCGTAAATCATGTTCGTCGTGCGCAGCGGGATGTAGTCGGCCGAACGGCGCGGCGGCGCGGGCGCGCCGATCAGGATCGTCGACTGCACCGAGCCGGGACGATCGATAACGTAGATCTGCCGCTTGTCGCGAACGGGAAGGACGAGCTTCGGCGCAGGCGGTAGCGAAACGCGCTTCCACGATCCGAACGCTTTCGTGACCTCAGCGTGCATCGTGGCAGCATCGAAGTCGCCGACGATCACCAACGCCGCGTTGTTCGGAACGTAGTACGTGGCCGCGAACGACTTCAGCGAACCGCGCGTGACCTTCTTGATCGCGGCCGGATCGGGAACGCTGAAGCCGTACGGATGGCCGCCGAAGAGCGCTTTGTCGAGCTCCTCCTGTGCCAGAAAGTCGGGCGACGATCGTTGCTCCTCGATCTCCTGCGCGAAGTTCGTCTTGGCCAGCGTGACCTCGGATTGCGGATACGCCGGATGCCGCGCCACGTCGCTGACGATGTCGAGCAACTTCGGCGCGAAGTCAGAGAGCGATGACGCGGATAACGTTGTAGCGTCGTTGTCGACGCCGACGGTGAGCGAGGCGCCGATCGAGCGCAGTTCCTGCTTGATCTGCAGGCTCGTGCGCGTGGCCGTGCCTTCATTTGCTACGCGTCCGGCCAGTTGCGCAACGCCCGGCAACGTTTTGTACGCGGTGCCGCGTCCGGCCAGCAGCGATAGGACCGCGGTAATTTTCGGCACGTTGTGCAGCGGCACGAGCACGACGGTCAGTCCGTTGTCGAGCTTTGATTCGGAAATTGCCGGCCAGTTGATCGGCCGCGGCGGCGCAGGCGGGGGAGGAGTGGCTTGCGCGAAGACGTTTGCCGCCAGCGCGAGGAGCGCGACTGCGATGAAGCTCGTGTGGCACAGACACTCTTGTCTGTGCTTTGGCAAAATGAAGTGACTGATCCTTGTGCTCATTTCGCCTCCTTCGCGGCCGGGACGCGATCGATCGACGTTCGATTCGACGGCGCGAGGTACTTCCGCGCGGCCGACTGAATCTGCGCGGCCGTCACCGCGTCGAAGAGCGGCAGCACCTTGTTGATCTGCGAGGGATCGTCACGAAATAGAGCGAACGATGCCAGCAGGTTGGCCTTGCCGCCGGTCGTCTCCAGGCTGTCGTAGAAATTCGAGCGGAAGCGGACCTTCGCATCGGCCACTTCGCGCGCCGTCGGTCCGTGCTGCTGAAGGTCGGCGACGATCGCGTCGACTTCGTGCAGGATCTCGCCGGCCGTGTGGCCCGGCTTATACGTCGTGCGCGACACCATCAGCATCGGCCCGTCGTAATCGAACTCGTTGCCGAGGTCGTAGTTGATGCCGCCGCCCCAATCGATCGAGGTCTGCTTCTCCTTCACCAGGTGCTGATAGAAACGCGAGCTGTCGTCGCCCTGCAGGATGAAATCGAGCAGCACCGCCGGCGCGTAGTCGGGCGACTGCTGATCGGGGAGGTGATAGCCGAACGCGAGCGCCGGCAGGTTGGCCAGCTTGTCGGTCTGATTGACCTTCTTCTCCTGCGTCTGCGGCGGCTCGCTGACGTCGGGCCGCTTCGGAATGGTCTGCTGCGGAATGGAGGCGAAGTATTTGTCGACCAGTTTGCGCGCGGCGGCCGGATCGACGTCGCCGACGATGGTCAGCACCGCGTTGTTCGGCGCGTAATACGTCTTGAAAAAATTGCGCACGTCGTCGATTTTCGCTGCTTCGATGTCGTGCAAGTCGCCGTAGAAATTGTGCGCATTGAACCAGTTCTGATTCGCGTTCTGCCAGAGGTCGAGCCATTCGAAGATGCCGTACGGCTGATTGAGAACGTTCGCGCGCACCTCCTCGGAAACGACGTTCTGCTGGTTCTTCAGATTCTCCGCGCTGACGTCGAGCGAACGCATGCGATCCGCCTCCAGCCACAGCGCGGTCTCCAGCCCCTCGGCCGGCAGCGTCTCGTAATAGTTCGTGTAGTCGAGGCGCGTGGAGCCGTTCAGATTGCCGCCGTTCGCTTCGACGATCTTGGCGTGCTCGAATTTCTTCACGTGCTCCGAGCCCTGAAACATCATGTGTTCGAAGAGATGCGCGAAGCCGGTCTGCCCCTTCGGCTCGACGCGGAAGCCGATGCCGTAGTAGACCGCGACGGTCACCGTCGGCGCCGCATGGGCCTCGGAGATGACGACTTTCAATCCGTTCGGGAGCTTGTCGTAGACGACCGGAACGTTAACCGTCGCCGCATGTGCGTGCGCGGCGGCGAGCAAAGAAACAGCCAGCCACAGTCGGACGTTTTTCATCGCGGAATCGTACATGCGCCGCTGCGCCGCGAGCGTGAACTTTGTGGCACAGACACTCTTGTCTGTGCTGGTGAAGTCGCGCGGTTTGCGAGCGAAATCCGAGCCTCCCAAATCACAGACAAGAGTGTCTGTGCCACACGTTACTCGTCCAGCGAGCCGTCCGGCAGCGCCACGCGCGCGCCCTGAATCGCAGCGACGATGCGCGGCACGTGCACGTGGCACGTCTCGACGATCACTGTCACCTTGCGCGGAGGCGTTCCGGCTACGGCGGTGCCGGCCACGAAGACGCCGGGCACGTTCGTCTCCATCGTCTCCGGATCGTAAACAGGTTGACGATCGTCGCCGCGCAACTCGACGCCGAGCTGTTCGAAGAGCGTCGAATCCTGCCGATAGCCGGTCAGGAGGAGGACGAAGTCTGCGTCGACCTCAAACTGTTCGCCGCCGTCGACCGATCCGAGCAGCACAGTCCCGTTGCCGATCTCCAGCGGCACCGTGCGCGGGAGATAGCGAATGCGGTTGTCGCGGATCAGCGCGCGCACTTCCGGCAGCAGCCAGAACTTCACCACCTTCGGATCGAAGTCGTCGCGGCGATAGCTGAGCGTCACGTCCGCGCCAGCGCGCTGGCATCGCACGGCCGCTTCGACGGATGAATTGCGCCCGCCGACGATCAACAGCTTCTTCGCAAAGTACGTGTGCGGATCGTGAAAGTAGTGGCTGACGTGCGGCAGCTCCTCGCCAGGAATGTCGAGCATGCGCGGCGCATGAAACGCGCCGATGGCGATGACGACCTGCTCGACTCGATAGCGATGCTCGCCGTCGATGGCCTGCGTCACCAGCTCGAATCCTCCTTTTTGTAATCGGGTGGCATTGGTGACGCGCTCGTACGAACGAATCTCCAAGCCAAACTGCATCACCAGCGCGCGCAGATAGGCCAGGTACTCCTCGCGCGTGATCTTCTGCTGCGTCGCCGTCTGGATCGGAACGCCCGCCAGCCCGAGCCGGTCCGAGCTCGAATGAAAAAGCATCTCGATCGGATACCAGGCGATGGTCGTCCCGATCTGCCCCGCATCGAACTGGATGTAGTCGACGCCGAACTGCTTGAACGCAACGGCGAGCTCGAGCCCGATCGGGCCGGCGCCGATGATGGCGACTTTTCCCACACCCGAACTCTATCCTGCGGCGGAGCGCGCAGGATCTCCGGTCAGGCCGCGCTGCTGTCAAATTCTGCCGAGGACGGGATCATCGCGCTTCTGACGCGTCGGATAACCTGGCGACCGCGCGGTGCCGCCCGAGATCCTGCGCGCTACGCCGCAGGATGAACTTCACGAGGTCGCCAGCCCCAACTCCTTCAACACGCTCACCTTCGCATCGATCATCACGTGATGCTCGAGCCCGAGGAGGTCGGCCAGCTTGCGGACGAGGTAGTTCTCGTATTCGGTGAGACGCCCGTCCGCGTACGCCATGCGCCACATCGTCTTCACGATCTCGATGCGGTCGGTGAGCGTGGCGTTGCGGCGGATGAAATGCGTCAGCGCGAAATGATCGATCGTCTGCGCGCGGATTTCGGCGGCCGCCTTGACCAGCTCCTGCGCCATCGTGTCGTCGAGCGCGAACGTGCGCTTGAGATAGGTGACCAGGTCCTCGTCCTCCTCGCGGCTCAGCGTTCCGTCCGCGTAGCCGATGTCGAGGAGCACGGCGGCCGTGGCCAGGCGCAGCGGATCCTGCTGCTGCGGCGGCTTGTCGTCCGTGCAGACGCCGCCTTTGAACCGTTGCATCAGTTTTGCGAAGCTCATAGTTAGAAAGAGTGAAGAGTGAAGAGTGAAGAGTGAAATCGCGATTCAGATTATCCTTCACTCTTCACCCTTAAAAAATATGCCTAAAGTTGATATCAATTCTCTCCCCGCAACATCCCGCGCCTGGCTGTTCGGAATCTCGCCCGCGTTGAATGAAACGCAGAGCCAGGACCTGCTGCAACAGGTCGATGCGTTTCTCGATGCATGGGCCGCGCACGGCGCTCCCGTGACCTCCGCTCGCGCGTTGATCGAGAACAGTTTCCTGGCCATCGCCGTCGACGAGCGCAGCGAAACATCCGGCTGCTCGATCGACCGCATGTTCGGACTCCTCCGCCAGTTCGAGCGTGACCTCGGCGTTCAGATTCTCGACTCCAACCGCGTCTTCGTCCGCCACGCCGACGGCCGCGTCGAAGCGCTCAGCCGCGCCGATTTCCGCGACCGCGGCGATCGCCACACCACCGTCTACGACACCATGACCGAACGCCTCGGCGATATCCGCAGCGGCCACTGGATCCGCAAAGCCGAGGATGCCTGGCCGGGGAAACTGCTGTCGGCGTAATGCTCACAAGTCCCTGGGACTCATCACGATCGCCGCGTGCGCGGGCACGATCCATGTTCCCTTCGTCTCGATCGGGATGATGCCCGGGCCGCCGTAGCCGGGTGAATCGCTCGACCATCGCAGTTCCCATCGGCGATCCAGCGGCGGTGCCAGCAGCGGCTCGGGGACGATCTCCAGCCGGATCTCGGCGCCGAGGTTGACGATGAGCAACCGCTGCTCGTAACGCAACGCGAGTACTTCCACGCCGATGACCGCACCGCGTACGCGCCCAATCATCTCCATCCGCAACTGAATCAGATCCCGATGCAGCGCCACGACCTCGGCATGCGCTTCGCGCTCACGATGATCGAGTTTGCATCGCTCGAACGTCGCCACGTCGTTCGGCGCCGCGAGGTCGCCGTGCAACGCTTTCAGCGACGGAAACTGTTCGAGAGACTCGCGGCGTCCTTTCGCCACCGCCGCCGCGAGCTCCGGCTTGTGATCGGCGAAGAAAAGAAACGGCGCGGACGCTCCGAATTCCTGTCCCTGAAACAGCATCAGCGTGTTCGGGCCGAGGAGCAGCAGCGCCGTCAGCGCGCGGAATCGGCCCGGGTCGGTGAGGGATTGCAATCGCTCGCCGCGTGCGGAGTTTGCGACCTGATCGTGATTCTGGAGAAAACAAACCAGACTCTCCGGCGGCAGATGCGCGGATGGAGTTCCGCGCCGGTCTTTCTGCCACGAGTAGTACTGCCCCTGATACAGAAATCCAAGCTGCGCCATCGAGACGAACTCCTGCGGCGCGCCGCGGTAGTCGGTGTAATACGCCTCGCGCTTTCCGGTCGCCGCCACCATCGCCGCGTGGTGCCAGTCGTCATTCCAGAGCGCATCGAGTCCGAACTCGTCGATAAGCCTTACGTCCTGGGGTTCATTTTCGCCGACGATGAAAATGGCTTTCTCCTTCGCTGCTTCGCGCGCGCGCCGAACGATCAGCGTCATGACGTTTTCATCCGACGCGTCGTTGATCGACTGCGTGGCGTCGAGGCGCAGACCGTCGAGGTGGAACTCTTCGATCCAGTACGCGGCGTTCTCGGCGAAGAACTCGCGCACTCCCGCGGCATTGGTCCCATCGAAGTTGATCGACTCGCCCCAATCGTTCACGTATTTTTTCGTGAAGTAGTCGGGACTGAACTTTGTCAGGTAGCAGCCGTCCGGTCCGAAATGGTTGTAGACGACGTCGAGGATCACGCCGATGCCGTTCGCGTGCGCCGCATCGACGAACGCGCGGAAGTCGTCGGGACGGCCGTAAAGATGCGTCGGCGCCCAGAGGTCGACGCCGTCGTATCCCCAGCCGAAGCGGCCGGGAAACTCGTGGACCGGCATGACCTCGAGGAGGTTGATGCCGGCGTCGCGCAACGCCGCAAGCTGTTCGGACGCCGCCCGCCAGGTGCCTTCGCGCGTGAAGGTCCCGATATGCAGCTCGTAGATGACCAGGCTGCGTTTGTCGACGCCGCGCCAATCCGCATCACGCCATCGATATGCATCGGGATCGACTACCTCGGAATCGCCATGCGGTCCGTCGGGCTGAAAACGCGAAGCAGGGTCGGGATAGGTTTCTTCGTCACCGTCCGTACGAAATCGGTAGCGCATTCCCGCACCCATACCCTCGACGAGGCCTTGAAAATATCCGCCGTCCTCGGCTTGCAGCGAGTAGTCGATCCCCTCGATGACGACGCTGATCTCACGATGTCCGGGTGCCCAGACGCGGAAGTTTGTCCCCTCGCCGATGATCTCCGCGCCGATCGGCCGCCGGCGCCTTTTGGACATGTTCGTCAAAACGCTGATGACGGCTGCAAGGGTCGTGCGTGTGGCCATGCAGCCTGCGTCATCCCGACGTTTGATGCTCGCGCGACTCGCGGCACATTTCGCGAAGCTTTGGAGTGCGGTGGCGACCGAGCCACCGCTTTGGGAGGGTGGAGGGGCGGTGACTTCGCGCAGACGTAGCAAGCATCACACGCTGCGGGTCGTCACAAGTCCGCCGCCCTCCCAAAGCGGTGACCTTGCCACCGCACTCCAAAGTGCTTCGCACGAAGTGGAACGCACCTCGGAGCGGGCCTTGATCCGCCTATGATCGCCGCGTGAACCTGCTCCACCTCTTCGACCTCTCGCTCATCGCGCGCGCGGACGAGATCGCGCTTGAATGGGATGGAGCCGAATTCACGTTCGGCGACATCGAGCGCCGCAGCAATCGTGCCGCGCACGCGCTGCGCGCCCGCGGTCTCACGAAGGGCGACCGCCTCTGCGTCTACCTCGGTAACCGCATCGAGCTGATCGACATCTATCTCGCCTGCATCAAGCTCGGCGTCATCTTCGTCCCGATCAACATCCTCTATCGCGACCGCGAGATCGCTCACATCACGAGCGACGCCGAGCCGAGACTCGTCATCACGGAAGCCGATTTGCCGCGTCTAACGAGCGATCACGACGATCGCCCCATCGCTGATCTCGACGGCGATACACCCGCCGCGATCATCTACACCTCGGGGACGACCGGCGCGTCGAAAGGCGCCGTCCTGTCGCACAACAACTTCGCCGCCAATGCCGTCAACTTGTTGACCATGTGGCAGATCACCGATCGCGACCGCTTCCTCCTCGCGCTTCCTCTCTTCCATATCCACGCCCTCGGCAACGGGCTGCACTGCTGGCTGGCCAGCGGCTGCCGCATGCGGTTGCTGGAGCGCTTCGATCACCGCAGCGCGATCTATGAGTTCCGCGATTTCCATCCCACGCTCTTCTTCGGTGTCCCGACGATTTACGTCCGCCTGCTCGACACGCCGCCGGAGATCGCCCGCGAGATCGGCGGACGAATGCGCCTCTTCGTCTCCGGCTCCGCGCCGCTGCCGGTCCACGTCTTGGAATGCTTCCGCGATCTCTTCAACCACACCATCCTGGAGCGCTACGGGATGACGGAAACGTTTATGACGCTGAGCAATCCCTACATCGGCGAGCGCCGCGCCGGAACGGTCGGCTTCCCGCTGCCCGGCATCTCCGTGCGCATCGACGACAGCGAACTGCTTGTCCGCGGCCCGACCGTCTTCGCCGGCTACTGGTGCCGCCCCGACGCCACCGCCGCCGCGTTCACGGACGGCTGGTTCCGCACCGGCGACCTCGCCACCCGCTCCGCCGACGGCTACTACACCCTCCTCGGCCGCAAGTCCGACCTGATCATCTCCGGCGGCTTCAACATCTACCCGCGCGAAATCGAAGAGCTCCTCCTCGAACAGCCAAGCGTGACCGAAGCCGCGGTGGTCGGCGTCGCGGATGAGGTACGCGGCGAGGTGCCGGTCGCGTTCATCGTCGCAAGTTCCTTCGACGCGGAGGCGCTCGAACGATCGTGCCGCGAGAACCTCGCATCGTTCAAAGTGCCGCGGCGATTCGTGCAAGTTGACTCAATCCCGCGCACAGCATTGGGGAAGGTACAAAAGCACCTGCTGCCACGGTAAGAAACGTGCGACCGGAACGCTGGCGTCTCGCCGGCTGGCTCGGCTGCGTCCTCGCTGCCGAATGGGAGGCTTGCGCCGGCGTTGTGTTACCAGCGAAAGTTGAGGGTTTGGCGGGCCGGCGGCGAGACGCAGCCGAGCCAGCCGGCGGGGACGCCAGCGTTCCGGCTTGATCGTGCGCGAGTAGAGCCGGCTGGACCGCATCCGGCTCGGCGGCGTTAGTATCAAACGCTTGTGCCTCATCGCCATCGCCGTCCACCCGTCGGCGCATTACCCGATCGTGATCGCCGCGAACCGCGACGAGTTCTACGACCGTCCCACGCGTTCGCTGCACATCTGGGATGACGATCCAAACATCGCCGGCGGACGCGATCTCCGCGCCGGCGGCACCTGGCTCGCCGTCACGCGCGAGGGCCGCTTCGCCGCTGTCACGAACATCCGCGGCAACGACGGTTCGCCGAATGCCCGCTCGCGCGGCGCGTTGGTCGGCGATTTCGTCCGCTCGAATACCCCGCCGCTGGCGTACGCACAAAGCATCCGCGCGAGCGACTACGCCGGATTCCATCTCCTCGCCGGCGACCGCGAATCCGTCGCCCACCTCTCCACCGGCACGCCAGCTCGCCTGCTCGACGACGGCATCTTCGCCGTCAGCAACGCACCCGCAGCCATCGACTGGCCGAAAATCATCCTCGCCCGCGAAGCGATGTCGCGCGCGTTGGAAAGCGACGACATCGTCGACGATCTCCTCCGTTTCCTGACCACCCCGCGCGGCGGCCCGATCGAAGAGGAAGTCTTTGTCGCGCTCCCCGACCGTGGCTACGGCACGCGGTCATCGACGGTCGTCGTCATGACAGAAGACGAAGTCCTGATGAAGGAGATGAGCCATCCCTCGGGGGAGGTGGTCACGCTGCGAATGGCTCAGAAGAGTGACTCGAGCCGGACGAGCGTGCCTTGATCGCGGCCGAACTGCTTGACCAGCCTCGAAGAGTCCGGCGACGACGTGCAGCGTGTTTGGGCAGCTGAGATCGATCGCCGCTCGCGCCAAGCAGCGAAAGAGCCTGGCGAAGACTGGCGCGCCGTGCTCGATGGGATTCGCGCCTGCGAACGCCTGACTGAAGGTCCTCAGCGGAACATCACGCAGTGCACACTGAGCCCTATCCATCCGCCGAGGAACAATACGATCACTACCCTGCGCACCGGCGACTGCATTGCGACGATCGCTCCGAGGACACCGTAGTCAGTCGCGGCGCGAAGAAATGACCAATCTTCCCTCCAGAATTCAGCACCGAGGGAGAAGAAGAGAAGCGCGTAGAGTACACAAGCGATTTTGAGGAACGCCGGCGCGGAAGAGGTTCGGAGAGCGATCGTGATCGTAATCGTGAATGCGATGATCGCAAGCAATTCGATGATCAGCAGCGTTTGCCCGTGCGGGGCTGCCGCGACGGATCTGATGCACTGCCACATTCCCGTAAACGGTAGCGAAAAGTGACCGTCAGTACCGAGGGAAAGCGGGAGACGCCATGAGTGGAACAGGTACACCTTCCATCCCACAAAAACGGCGACAGGAATAAGTAATAAGGCATCGCTTGCCTTCAATCTTCTCGTGATTGCTCGATGGGCAAGCACGGCAATCGGCACGATCAGGGCCATTTCCTTTGCGAGAACGGCCACTGCGAAGACGACGATCGCCAGGCGGTCGCGTCGCATCAGGATCAGTGCAATGCCTCCGAGGACGAGGGAGATCTCTACGAGTTCCGTCAAGTCGCGAGATATCGTCAATAGGAAGCCAGGATAAAGCGCGATAACGACCGCCAGGAGTACGGAAGATCCTTGAAACTCCTCGAAGAGGAGCGCGGCCAGACCGCCGATCATTCCCGCAGCGAGGAGATTGACGGCGATCATCGACCACGGCACGGCAGGCGCACGGCCTCCCGAGACGAGATACGAGAGCATCGGGTAGAGAATGCGTTGCGCGCGATAGACCGGATAATCAAAATGAACGCCGGCAACTGACTCCCGACCTGAGAATGGCGCAATCGCGAGGCGATAGTAAAACTGGCCGTCATAGCCGGAAGAGTTAGGCGCGACGCGCAAATTCTTCGGAGCGGCAACCGGATTCGTAAACTCGTCGCCGGCGACGACAAGAACAGACGGATCGAAGTGCCATCGGGCCAGTAACAACGCAGTGAACGCGGCGTAGAGCGCTAAGGCGTAAATTGCAGCGAGAATGGCTGTTCTGCGCTCGCGAGTCGACATTCCTACAAGCTCGTCTTCCGCAACCTCAGCGCGTTCCCAATCACCGTCACGGAGCTGAAGGTCATCGCGGCGCTGGCGATCATTGGGCTCAATAACAATCCGAAGAACGGGTAGAGGACGCCCGCGGCGATGGGGACGCCGAGGATGTTGTAGAGGAAGGCGAAGAAGAGGTTTTGTTTGATGTTGCGCATCATTGCTTCGGAGAGGTTGCGGGCGCGGACGATGCCGCGCAGGTCGCCTTGGATGAGAGTCAGGTGGGCGCTTTCGATGGCGACGTCGGTGCCGGTGCCTATGGCGATGCCGACGTCGGCGCGGGCCAGGGCGGGGGCGTCGTTGACGCCGTCGCCGGCCATGGCTACGCGTTTCCCGCTTTCTTGCAGTTTGCGCACGACGGCTTCCTTTGCTGTCGGGAGGACTTCGGCGACGATGTCGTCCATGCCGAGCTGACGGGCTACGGCTTCGGCGGTGGCGCGGGCGTCGCCGGTGAGCATGGTGATGGCGATCCCTTTTTCGCGCAGGGCGCGCAGGGCGGCGGCGGTGGTCGGTTTGATCGGATCGGCGATGGCGATGAATCCGGCGGGCGTTCCATCGATTGAGACGAAGACTACTGTCGCTCCGTTCGCGCGATGTTGGTTCGCTTTTTCGTCGAAGACGCTGACGTTGCCGATGAATGACGTGTTTCCGATGGCGATGAGATGACCATCGACTTTTCCGCGGATGCCTTGGCCGGCGATGGTCTCGACCTCGGTTGCCGTTTTCGTTTCTGTCGCTGCAGCGATGATGGCGGTTGCCAGCGGGTGTTCACTGGCTCTTTCGACCGCGGCCACCATGTTTAGAACGGCCAAGTTCTCTACAGGGCGCACAGACAAGAGTGTCTGTGCCACACTCGGTTTGCCCTCGGTCAGCGTCCCCGTCTTGTCGATGACCAGCGTGTCGATGCGGGAGAGCAGCTCCAGCGCTTCCGCGTTCTTGACGAGGATGCCGGCAGTGGCGCCGCGGCCGGTGGCGACCATGACCGACATCGGAGTGGCAAGGCCGAGGGCGCAGGGGCAGGCGATGATGAGGACGGCTACGGCGTTCACGAGCGCGTGTGCGAAACGCGGCTGTGGTCCGATGAGCGACCAGACCACGAACGTGATGGCGGCGACGGCGATCACGATCGGCACGAACCACGAGGCCACGACGTCCGCGAGGCGCTGAATCGGCGCGCGGCTGCGCTGCGCTTCGCCGACCATGCGTACGATCTGCGCGAGGAGCGTGTCGGCGCCTACGCGTTCGGCTTTGATGACGAATGCTCCGCTCGTGTCCACGGTGCCGGCGGTGACTTTCGTCCCAACGCTCTTCGCGACCGGAATCGGTTCGCCGCTGATCATCGATTCGTCGACGTTGCCGCTGCCTTCGATGACGACACCGTCGACCGCGATCCGTTCGCCGGGGCGGACGCGGATGCGCATGCCGGGCGTGATCATCGCCACATCGACGTCCGCTTCGCTGCCGTCATCATTCACCACGCGCGCGGATTTGGGCGCGAGGCCGAGCAGCTCGCGGATCGCACCCGAGGTTTTGTCGCGCGCGCGCAGTTCGAGGACCTGGCCGAGGAGGACGAGGGTGATGATCACCGCGGCTGGCTCGTAGTAGAGCGGCAGGACTCCCATGGTTCTGAATGACGCTGGGAACGCGCTTGGGAACAGCGTCGCCACGACGCTGTAGAGGTACGCGGCGCCGGTGCCCATGCCGATGAGCGTGAACATGTTCAGGTTCCGCGAGACGATCGACGCGGCGGCGCGGACGAAAAACGGCCAGCCGCACCAGAGAACGACCGGCGTCGCCAGCGCCAACTCGATCCACGGAAGCCACGGCTTCGTCGCCATTCCGTGGATGCCGACCATCTCCGCCATGCCGAGGACCAGCAACGGGATTGAGAAGATCAGGCTGATCACGAAGCGGCGCCGCATGTCGAGCAGCTCCGCGTTCGGCGCGTCGTCGAGCGACGCCGTCATCGGCTCCAGCGCCATCCCGCAGATCGGACAGACCCCCGGCTTGTCGCTGACGACCTCGGGATGCATGGGACAGATGAAGAGTGAAAGGTGAAGAGTGAAGGGTGAAGGGGACGCGCTCACGAAACGTTCATATCACCATGCAGCGATCCGCCGCTGTGCGCCGTCCCTACTCTTCACTCTTCACCCTTCACTCTTCGATTCTGACGCTCATGCGTTCCGTATTTGCTGCTAGACTCCTCAACATTCCCGTGAAACCAATTGACGCCGAGGAAGTTTTCCTCACGAACCTGTGCCTGATCGACAAGGCCATCGGGTACGCTTGTCATCGCAATCACGTCAGCCGCGATGAGGAAGAGGAGTTCGGTTCGCACGTCAAGTTCAAGCTCATCGAGAGCAACTACGCCATCATCCGCAAGTTCGAAGGGCGAAGCGCGTTCTCGACGTACATGACCACGGTCATCCAGCGGATGTTTTTTCAGTATCGGGTTCAGATGTGGGGCAAGTGGCGGCCGTCAGCGCAGGCCAGGCGGCTCGGCGACAAGGGGATCACGCTGGAGCGGCTGCTGACGCGCGACGGCTACACGTACAGCGAGGCCGTGGCCGTCCTGACCAGCGGGAGCGATCCGGTGTTCACCGCCGAAGAGATCGAGGCGATGTATGTCCGTCTGCCGGTGCGGCAGCCGCGGCCGGTGCTCGTCGCGGCGATGGAGAATACGGACAACGGACCATCGGTCCAGCCGGTGTTGTTCAGCGGCGAGCGCGCGATGATCGCGCGGCACACCGCGGAAACGATCGATACGGCCATCGCCACGATGGAATCCGAGGATCAGATCATCCTGCACATGCGTTTTTGGAATGGGAAAAAAATCCCCGACATCGCACGCGCGCTCGGGCTGGATGACAAGAAGCTGTACAAGCGGATCAATAAGCTGCTGGCGCAATTGAAGTTCACGCTGGAGGGCGCTGGTGTCGAGGCCGCTGACGCACGCGAGCTCCTCGATCATTCCGATCACGAGCTTGCATTCGCCTTTCCCGGTGGCGAGGGAAAACCGGAGTTCCGTCACTCTAAGCCGTTGGACGCCGTGGGGGCGGCCAAAGGCAGTTGAGAAAGTGACGGCGATGGAGCACACAGGTTTTCCTTCCGACGAGACGCTGGCGGCATTCATCGACGGCAGGCTCGATGCGGAAACCCGCGCGAAGGTCATCGCGCACATGACCACCTGCTCCGAGTGCTACTCGGTATTTCTGAGCGCGACGGAGATGCCCTCGCGTGCCGCGGCGCGCGACGCGTGGCGGCCGCGCCGCGCCTGGATCGCCGTGGCTACGACCACCGTTGCAGCCGGCATCGCCTGCGCGATCGTCATCACGCCGGTTCGCGACCGAATCCTGCATCACGAAAATGGGATGGAGGCACTTGCGAAAGCAGCGCCGCCGCAGCGCACGATCGCCGGACGCATTTCGGGCTTCCCGTATCAATCCCCGGCCCCGCTGATGCGCGGATCGAAATTCGATGCGCTGCAGAATCCTGCGAACGCGTCGCTGCTCACTGCCGCCGCGGGCGTGCAACGATCGGTCGCCGCGCGGCGCACCGCCGCGAACCTTCACGCGTCCGGAGTCGCGAACCTCCTCCTCGGCAAGGACGACGCCGCCATCGACACGCTGCACGAAGCGCTGCTGGCGGAGTCCGGCCAACGCACGGTGGCCGCTGCGATCGCCGAGTCGGATGACGTGCCGCTGCTCAATGACCTGTCAGCCGCGCTCTCGAACCGGGCGATTGCGACTCGTCGCGCGATTCCCGATGCCGTCGAAGCCGTCCGCTGCGCCGACCGCGCCTGGCGCATCGGCCATACGCCCGAAGCAGCGTGGAATCGCGCGGTTGCGACCGAGGCGCTCAACGGCCGCGCGCGCGCGATGTCGGCGTGGCACGACTATCTGGCCATCGACGAGACGTCGCCGTGGGCGGTGGAAGCGCGCAAGCAGCTCGCGGATTGATGTGTGGCACAGACACTCTTGTCTGTGCGCCTGAGAGGCTCGCGCTTCGCTCGAAAGTTGCGTGATATCAAAAACACAGACAAGAGTGTCTGTGCCACATGCCGCGGAGCGGCTTCATCGCGAGCACCCCTCGAACGAGAGTCGCGAATGGAAGTGTGCCGCGTCAGCGGCACTGGATGGAGTGTCACATTTTCCAGTGCCGCTGACGCGGCAAGAATCGTGGGCGCCGTCGATCTTCGAGGGGTGTTCGCTTCGCTCTCACCCCTCGCTACCTTCTGGAGCCGCTCCGCGGCATCACCGGCGAGCCGCCGGCGGTCCAGCCGCCGAGCTGGCGGCGCTACGAGGCCACATCGCTACGACGCGAACGCCTGCCGCGTCAGATTCACATGGCCATCATCCGTAACCACGATGTCGTCCTCGATGCGGATCCCGCCGAACTTGCGGAACTCGTCTACCTTCGTCCAGTTCACGTATTTCGCGTTGTCGGTTTTCTGTAAGTCCGCGAGCAGCGACTCGATGAAGTAGAGGCCCGGCTCGACGGTGAAGACCATGCGCGGATCGATGATACGCGTCAGGCGCAGGTAGGGATGTCCCTCGGGTTTGGCGATGATGCAGCCGGCGCGGTTCTCGTGGAAGCCGGCCACGTCGTGAACCTGCAGGCCGAGGAAGTGGCCGACGCCGTGCGGGAAGAAGGTGGAACTGATCCGCTTCTCGACGATGCCGTCCGCATCGAGGTCGCGCACGAAATCGAAGTCGTGAAGGATCGTCGCCACTTCCTTGTGCGCGGCCATGTGGATGTCGATGTAGTTGATGCCCGGCTTGGCCATCGTGCAGAGGCGCTGCTGCATCGCGTCCATCGCCGCGATCAGTTTCGCGAACTCGCCCCGCTCGTCGCGCGCGTACGTGCGCGTGACGTCGGAGGCATAGCCGTGATACTGCGCGCCGGCGTCGATCAGGAACGAGTAGCGAAGATCGCCCGGCTGCTCGCGCAGATGGTTGAGGTAGTGCAGCACCGAGGCGTTCTCATTCAGTGCGATGATGTTGCCGTACGGCAGCTCCTCCTCGGCCTGGCTGGAGTGGAGGAGGAAATCGATGTGGATCTCGAACTCCGATTTTCCTTCGCGAAACGCCTTCGCCGCCGCGCGGTGTCCTCGCACGCCGCGAACATTGGCCTCGGTCAGACACGCGATCTCGTAATCCGTCTTCCACGACCGCTCGAAGTGCAGCGCGTTGAGCAACGCCTCGGGATTGACATCGCCCACAGACAGGAGTGTCTCTGCCACATCGGGCTCGCCGATGAACGCGCTCCGGCCATCCTTCGGAAAATGCGCCTTCGCTTTTTCGGGCGTATCGATGACGCGGATGTCGAAGTGATCGGTCCAATATCCGCTCGGCGCCGACGCCGGCTTGTACCAGTAATCGACCGGCTGGTAGTAGACGAGCCGCGGCGTCTGCCCCGGCGTGTAGACGATGAAGCAATGCGGGTTGTCGACGACGGGCACCCAAGCCTTGAAGTGCGGATTGACCTTGAACGGGTAGTACGTGTCGTCGAGAAACTGAATATGAATCTCGCCGCCGAAGATGATGATGTGGTCGTAGCCGGTCTCGGCGAGGGCCTTGTCGTGACGCGCCTTCACGGTTTCAAGATGCTGCGGATAAAGCTTGGCGAAACGATCGTTCATGGCGCGAATCATAACGTTGTCACGCGGAGCCGCGGAGCCGCGGAGACGCGGAGGGAGAACTGTTTTTCTCCGCGTCCCCGCGCCTCCGCGTGAACCGTTTCCCTGTTGCGTCAACGCAGAACCCGCAAAAGAAACGCTCGAACGACCGCCATCGACTCCGCCGTCACCTGGTGTCCCATCGGAAACTCGTGGTACTCCGGCGCAACGCCGTTCTCCTCGAGCACGAGGCGCGTCCGCTGGGCCGCCCACAACGGGATCATGTCGTCCTCGGTGCCGTGAACGATCAGCACCGGCAGCTTGCGTAGCGGCGGCGCATCAGCCTCATAGATCGCGCCACTCATGCAGACGATGCCCGCGACTTTCTGCTTCGTCCGGAAGCCGGTGTCGATCGCCATCATCCCGCCCTGCGAGAATCCCGCGACCACGATCTTCCCCTCGGGGGTCGGATAGTGCTCGACCAGTTCGTCGATCAGCGTCAGCAGCAGCTCCCGCGATTGCACGATCGAATCGCCCTCTGGCGGCCAGCCGTCGAACCAGGAGTATCCGAACGAATACCCCGGCATCGGCTCGAACTTCTTTGGCGCATTGGGAAAGACGAATCGATAGCCATCGTCGATCATCGGCGCGAGATCGGCGAGGTCGTTCGCGTCCGCGCCGCGTCCGTGCATCACGATGATGAGCGGCATCTCCGTATCGTCGCGTTTGCCGCTGGGAACGTTGAGCACGTAAGAAAGCGACAGATCGTCGTGGCGGGTGAGCGTCATGAGGCGCGCGATTGTAAGGGATGGCGTAAAATGTCCATTTCCGAGGAGAACTCGTGCATATCAACGACCTGCTGAAGATTGCTGCCGAGCGGCGCGCGTCGGACCTCCACATCAAAGTGGGGTCGCATCCGGTCATCCGCGTCGATGGCGAACTGCTGCCGCTGGTGGAACTGAAGCGGCTGATGCAGGAAGACACGATCGCGATGGCGTTCTCGATCATGTCGTCGCGGCAGAAGGAAAAATTCAAGAACAATTACGAGATCGACATCGCCTACTCGGTGCCCGGCCTCGGCCGTTTCCGCTGCAACATCTTTCAGCAGCGCGGCACGGTGGGCATGGTCCTGCGCGTCATCCCCGTGAAGATTCTTTCGATCCGCGAGCTGATGCTGCCGGTGATCCTGGAGAAGATCGCTGAAGAACGGCGCGGATTGATTCTCTGCACGGGCACGACGGGTTCGGGCAAGTCGACCACGCTCGCGGCGATGATCGACTACATCAACGCCCATCGCACGGAACACATCATGACGGTCGAGGACCCGATCGAGTTTCTGCACCGCGACAAGAAGTCGATCGTGAACCAGCGCGAGATCGAAGTCGATACGAAGTCGTTCTCGCAGGCGCTACGGTCGGCACTGCGCCAGGATCCGGACGTCATCCTGGTCGGCGAAATGCGCGACTACGAGACGATCGAGACCGCACTCACCGCTGCCGAGACCGGTCACCTCGTGCTGTCGACGCTGCACACGATGGACGCCACCGAGACCATCAACCGCATCATCTCCGTCTTCCCGCCGCACCAGCAGAAGCAGATCCGTCTGCAGCTCGCGGCCGTGCTCAAGGCCGTCGTCTCGCTGCGCCTCTTGCCGCGCGCGGACGGGCTTGGACGCGTTCCCGCCGCCGAGGTGCTGATCTCGACCGCGTACATCCGGGACTGCATCGAGAACAAAGAGAAGACGAAGTTGATCAAGGACGCCATCGGCCAGGGCACGTCGCAGTACGGCATGCAGACCTTCGATCAGTCGCTCTACGTGCTGTACAAAAACGGCCTGATCACGCTCGATGAAGCGCTGCGCCGCGCATCGAATCCGGACGAGTTCCGCCTCAAGCTGCAGGGCATCCAGTCGACCTCGGACATGGCCCGCGAAGAGATGGAGCAGGGCCTGACGGTCTCCGGCGAAAGCGATCCATTTGCGGATGAGTCGCCGTTCGACTTCAGCAATACGGTGTAGGCCTGTGCCACACTGGCCCGTCTTGAAACTCATCCTGTCGGACGATCCGGAACGCTGCTACATCGCAGGGCTGCGCATCCTCAACTATCGCTTCAACAGCGAGCCGGAACTGCGCGCGAAGCTCGACCGGAAGGAGTTCCCGCGCGAAGCGATCGACGCCGCCATCGAGCGGCTGCGGCGCGAGAAGTGGCTCGACGATGGACGCTTCGCCGCGGCCTTCGTGCGCACGCGGCTCCGCAAAGGCATCGGACGTCTGCGCATCAAACGCGAGTTGATGGCCGCGGGCGTGGAGAGTTCGACCATCGCGCAAGCGCTCGACCTCCCCGATCACGACGACCGCGCCGCTGCCATTGCCTCGGCGCGCAAGCGGCTGGCCGTCTTACGCCGCCGCGATGATGACGATGCGATCCGTCAGAAGCTGGTCGCGTATCTCTTCCGCCAGGGCTACGACAGCAGCATGGCCATGGATGTTGTCCGCGAAGCGATGGCTGGATCGAAACGATGATCAGCGGCCACCCGGCGGATGACGAGTTCGCGCCGTACGCAAAGTCCGACATCGACTATGTCGCCGGCGACGACGCGGCGGAAGTCCTCGCGACGCAAGGGACGGAAGTCGTCGCGCTTCTGGAGTCGCTCGATGAAGAATCGATCCGCGGACGGAGATACTCGCCGGGCAAATGGACGGTGAAGGAAATCGTCGGTCACCTCATCGACGACGAGCGCATCTTCGCGTATCGCGCGCTCTGCGTCGCGCGCGGCGACACGCGTCCGTTGCCTGGATTCGATGAAAACGAATACATCGCCACAACCGGCTTCGAATCGCAGCCGCTCGCGAATCTAATCGTCGCCTATCGCGCCGTCCGCGCCGCAACGATCGCGCTTTTCGAGCCGCTGACCGCAGAGGAGTGGACGCGACGGGGTAACGTCAACGGATATGAGGCCTCCGTCCGCGGCTTGGCTTTCCACGTCGCAGGGCACGAACTGCATCACCTGCGGACGCTGCGAGGAAAGTATCTTTTGTAAGCCGGTAACGATCGCCGGCTGTGACGTTATCGTAGTTGCCACGCCGGAAAGCGGAAGATGATGGGACTGTCTCCACCGCCGGAGTAGGCACCCCACACGCTGCCGTCAGGAGATGCCGCAAGACATGCTCCGCTTACCGAAAATCCGAATCGCAGGCCGGTTTCAAAGACGCTGATCGCACCGCCCGGCCTGACGACAAGCAGTGGACCGGCGTATGGCTTGCCGCCAAGTTGAATTTCCAGCGTGGTTTTGAGTGCGTAAATGGTCCCCGACGCATCGGCCGCGAGGGCGAACGGGTCGTTGTGACCGAGATCGACGACGATTTGGCTAACGTAGTCGCCAGTGATGCGAACGATGAGGCCATGATCCTCCGGATGTTGGCAAACTACACGGTTGCATGGGCGGCATGCGATCGCTATCCAGAAAGCGCCGGATGTTGACGTTACCGCGCGCATCGGCTTCCCTTCCAACTCTTCAAAGCGATGATCCTCAACGATTCCGTCGGCGTCCACCGAACCTATGCGGCCGCTCTCTGACGCGAACCAGATTTTTCCATTCGGGCCCGGTGAGATAAGGCTTGGGCTGGCCAGCGACTCTGGCAATGCGAATTCCGTCGTTGTTCCCGTTTCGGGACGGACGAGTCCAACGAGGTTCTGAAGGCGATCGATGAACCAGGGCCGTCCGTTGCGATCGAGGGTGATACCCGAGATGAAGCCTGATCGGGGAAAGAATACTGTCGGTGTTCCTTCCTTGATCCGAGCAATAGCCTTTCCCGCTCCCAGCCAGACCGATCCTTCTGAATCGATGACCGCGAAACCAGGGTCCTGAATCGGAACGTTGCTGACCGTCCCGTCCACGGACAGGTGACCGGCAAACTGCGGACTAAGAAAATCCGGAGTGAACCACACCGAGCCATCGGTCCCGGCCGCGAGAGCCGTAATGCCATCGAGGTCCGTTTGGTAGAGTCTCGGGCCAAGTTCCGAGGGGCTGGCTCTCCGCCGTTCAGCACCGGATGCGGAGAGGACCTGAAGGACAAGGATGATCAGGGCCAGAGGTAGCCGCGCCCGTGTCGCGATTTTCATACGGCAAATACGGTTGTCGAAATTCGGATGTCCATGATTCGCCGAACTGGAAGCGGCACCGAGCGCGTGGCGGCTGCGAATGACGCGGGATGACAGTGCTCACCCCCGCTGTTACGATCTCGCGCTTTCAGGAGAGTCCTTGTTGCTGACCACCAATCAAATTCGCGAACAATTCCTCGAGTACTTTGAGAAGAACGGCCATCGTCGCGTGGCCAGCTCGTCGCTCGTGCCGGCGGGCGATCCGACGCTCCTCTTCACGAACGCCGGGATGAATCAATTCAAGGACGTCTTCCTCGGGCGCGAGCCGCGCGACTACAACCGCGCCACGACTTCGCAGAAGTGCGTGCGCGCCGGCGGCAAGCACAACGACCTGGAGAACGTCGGCCGCACCGCGCGCCATCACACCTTCTTCGAGATGCTCGGCAACTTCTCCTTCGGCGATTACTTCAAGGAAGAGGCGATCAAATTCGCGTGGGACCTCATCGTCAACGTCTGGGACCTGGAAGTGGAAAGGCTCTGGTTCAGCGTCTTCGAAGGCGGCGACGGCGTCCCCGCGGACGAAGAGGCGGCGGCGCTGTGGGTGAAAGCCGGCGCCTCGCCCGACCGCGTGCTGCGCTTCGGCAAGAAGGACAACTTCTGGTCGATGGGCGATACCGGCCCGTGCGGCCCATGCTCGGAGATTCACTACTTCCGCGGCGACGACCTGTCGCAGAACGTGGCGGCGCTCGTCAACGGCGAAGGCGACGACACGATGGAGATCTGGAACCTGGTCTTCATGCAGTACGACCGGAATGCCGAGGGTGTGCTGACGCCGCTGCCGGCACCGTCGGTCGATACGGGGATGGGTTTGGAGCGGATCGCCAGCGTTCTGCAGAAAGGCGCGACGAACTACGACATCGATCTGTTCGCGCCAATCATGGCGAGGATTGAAGTAATAAGCGGCTACAAATATGGCGGTCGGATGGATGACGAGTTGGATACCGCAGTGCGGGTTCTCTGCGATCATGCCCGCGCGGTGACGTTTCTCATCGCTGATCAGGTCAACCCATCAAAGGACGGGCGCGGCCATGTGCTCCGCAAAATTATTCGACGAGGCCTAAGGTTCGGCCGAAAATTGCCGAAGCCGGTTCTCTTGTCTGAGCTTGTGGATTCGGTCGTCGAAGCGATGAATCCGACGAAACCAGCCCCGTATGCCGAACTATGGGGAGCTCAACGTCGCATCCATCAATGGCTCGAAGTCGAAGAGCGTATTTTCAGCAGCACGATAGCTTCAGGGGTCGAGCGAGTCGGCGCGATCCTTGACGAAATCCGCGCGCGCGGAGAGCGGACGATCTCGGGTGAACAGATCTTTCTGCTTTACGACACTTTCGGTATACCGATCGATCTTATTGAAGAGATGGCGGAAGAGGAAGGCGTCACGCTCGACCGCGAAGGATTCGAGACGATGATGACCGCAGCGCGCGCGAAGGCGAAGGCGGGGTCAAAGTTCGCAATCAATCCGGATGCTGCAGTGATTGCGCGATTGACAGAGAAACTGCAGCCTACGCAATTCGTTGGGTATGACCAGTACGATGTCGAATCCACGATTCAAACGATCTTTGTCGGCAGCGAAGTCGCGAATGCGCTTCATCACGGCACCGAAGGTAGCGTGATCCTTACGCCGACGCCTTTCTATGCGGAGTCCGGTGGGCAGGTCGGCGACACAGGAACGCTCACGTGGGAAGGCGGCAGGGCTACCGTCCTCGATACACAAAAGCCATTTGGTGAGTTCATCGTGTCACGGGTCCGTATCGACGAAGGTTCGCTTTCCCCCGGGACACAGGTGCAGGCCTCCGTTCCGAAGCCGGCGCGCCTCGACACGACCGCGAATCACACCGCCACGCACCTGCTTCACCAGGCGCTCAAAGACATCCTCGGCGAAACCGTTCAGCAGGCCGGTTCACTCGTCGCGCCCGATCGGTTGCGCTTCGACTACACCTATCACCAGGCGCCGACTGACGAGCAACTGAGGCGCGTTGAGGAGATCGTCAACGACAAGATCCGCGAGAACCTCGAGGTCACCAAGACCGTCATGCCGATCGCCGAGGCGAGAAAGACGGGCGCGGTGGCGATGTTCGGGGAGAAATACGGCGAGAACGTGCGCATCGTGACCGCCGGCGATTTCTCGCGCGAGTTCTGCGGCGGCTGCCACGTCAACCGCACCGGCGACATCGGCCTGTTCAAGATCATCAGCGATCGTTCACTAGCCGCGGGGGTTCGCCGCATGGAAGCGCTCACCGGCCGCGGCGCGCTGGCGGAAGTCCGCAAGTACGCGGAAGCCGCACACGACATTCAGCAACAGCTCAACGTCCGTCTCGAGGACGTTCCCGCGCAACTGCGCACGATGCAGGAGCGGCAGAAGGCGCTGGAGAAAGAGCTCAAGCAGCTCAAACTGAAAGCAGCCGGCGGCGCGACATCATCAACATCCTCCGACGAGTCGCAGGACATCGACGGCGTGCGTCTCATCGCCCGCCGCGTCGACGACATCAGCGGCGGCGACCTTCGCAATCTCGCCGACACGTTCCGCTCGAAACTGAAATCCGGCGTGGTCGTCCTCGGCTCCGTCACCGACAGCAAAGTCACGCTGCTGACCGCGGTGACGAAGGACCTTCTCGACCGCGTCAACGCGAACACGCTGATCAACAAACTCGCCCCAATCGTCGGCGGCAAAGGCGGCGGCAAGCCCGACCTCGCGCAAGCCGGCGGCAAAGATCCCGGCAAGCTGGACGAGGCGATCGATCACGCCCCGCAAGCGCTGCGCGAGGTGTTGGGAGAGTAGGTCGATGATTGATCTCGCCGAAGAATTCGAGGCCGTCATTTCTGCGTTCGCGGAGCACGGCATCGAGTATGCGGTGTGCGGCGGGCTGGCCATGGCCATCCACGGATTTCCGCGTGCGACGGTCGACATCGACTTGCTGATACCCGCCGTGTTTGAGGAAGGGGTGTATACGGCTGTCGAACCCCTCGGCTTCCGCATTCGTGCGAATCCGATGCACTTCGATCAGGGACGAATGGAAATTCGGCGCATCAGCAAGATCGATCCGGCAGGCGACACGCTCATGCTCGATCTTTTGTTGGTGACGCCGGTTTTTGAGAATGTCTGGCGCGATCGGAGGAGAATTGAATCCGACTTCGGTCCGATCTGGGTCGTTTCGCGCGAAGGTTTGATCGAGCTGAAGTCCGGCCGAATGAGCGGCGTTGATCAGGACGATATCAAGAGGCTTCGCGATGAACACTGACATGTCGGCGGAGGCGGTAACACTGCGCATTCGGCGCGTCTCGCAACTTCGGAACCTCTGTCTACGTCTGGCGAAAGCAGGCGCAGAGGCGCGGAAGAAAGGCCAGTTGGCGCCGCTCACACCGTCCACCTCCAAGGCCTCCTCGGATCGCTGACGGGACGGAACGCATCCGGAAAGTGCGTGACGACGAAGCGCCAGCCGTTCCAGAAGAGCGAGACGATGTCGTGGCGCACTTCGCCGGAATGAGGATGGCGCGTCAGGTACTGATCGGCGAGTGAGATGAGCTGCAGTTTCTTGCGGCGGTCAACGGCATCGACTCCGTATCCGGCGGTGAGGCTCTGACGAGCTTTGACCTCGACGAACACGAGCAGCCGTCCACGCCGCGCGACGAGATCGATCTCGCCGCCGCGCAGGTGAACGTTGCGCGCAATGATGCGGTATCCACGCAGCCGGTAGAACCACGCCGCGCGGCGTTCGCCGCGTCGTCCGAGTAAACGGGAGGGGAGTCGCATGCAGTGAGGATCCCTCGGTTGCTTCGAAGTACGGCGAAGTTCTACGGGACGTGGACTGAAGAATCTCAGCCGAAAAGCCTTCATCCGCTTGTCTCGCCATTTCTTCGGATAGAGAACGATCACCTTGGATCGAAAGTTGAGCTGCTTGATCCTCCAACGATTGAATCGTCATCCAACCAACGTAGTCGATGGACCGGGCGTTCTTACACCGTGGCGGTCATGGCGTCGGACGTCGCGGAAACCAAGCGTCCCATTGGGCGCGCAATCCGAGGTTGTCGGCGATTGCCTGCGCCGTAGCTCTCGCTTCCAGGCGCTCGTTCTCAAACGGAACCTTTACGGAGACGCCATCCCAATTTCGATACGCCCTGTCCTTGGCCTTGGGCCAAAGCTTCGTCGCAAAGAAGTGCTCGATCTCTTCCGCTGTCCTGTTCACGAAGTCTTCTGGTTTCCATGGCTTCGTCCAGAAGGCATCGAGTTTCGGGGGCGGCGCGTAGCGCGCCTGTTGCCGCAAGAGCGCGAGCATTTCCTCGAGAATCGAGCGCTCCCCGCGGATCGGCTGCGCGCGTACGACCTGCGGGATCGCGCCGAGGCTCTCGCTGATACGCGGCCAGGACATCGCGAAGACCTCGTCGATGGATCGTTGCCGGCTGTCATCGATAGCAGCGGCGATGACGCGGAAGAGACGACGCGTTCCTTCCTCATCGGATTGCACGGCCTGGAACTGCGCGAGCGGTCCGACCACATCCGCGGGCGCGAGGCTGTGGAGGTAGGGGATGACAAGGTTCTTGCCGAGCGCGTGCGCGACAGCACCGCTCTCGAACACAATCCAAGGCGAATCGAGGTTGTCGGGCGCGAGGCACACGATCGCGATCCCCGCGTCTGCCAGCGCTTCGTTCAACTTGGCCGACCAGTTGGCGCCGGGTCCGAGATCCTCGGCGCTCATGAACCAATTGACCATCGGGAAGGCCAGCTCGAGGTGGTGGCGCAGGATGCCGCCGACCGCCTTGCTCGTCGTGCCGGACCAACTGATGAAAACTTGCACGCACCAACATTACTTCAGGAATTCAATCGAGTCGAGAAGTTCGCCATGCGGCGTCGTCGGATGTCCTGCTCCGGTGCAGCCGGGAATGACAGGTTTGGACGACGCTTCTACTTCCTGTGGAAGTGCTTTTCGATGTCGAGGTGGCGAATGTCGACGATGATCGGGCGGCCGTGCGGGCAGGCGTAGGGATTGGAGGAGTCGAGTAGTTCGGCGGTGAGGCGGGCCATCTCTTCGCCGCCGAGCGGGCGGTGCACTTTGATCGCGGCCTGGCAGGCCAGGGACGCGCAGACTTTTTCGCGGACGTGCAGAACGTGCGAGCGGTCGTCGAGCGACGCGTCGATGAGCTTGCGCAGGAAGGCATCGACGTCGTTCTTGACCAGCTCCGGTGGCACCGCGGCGATGGCGAAGGCGTTGCCGGAGAAGCGCTCCATCTCGAATCCGACCGCGCGCAGCTCGGCGAGGTGCGACTCGAGCACGGCGCTTTCGGCGGCGCCGCTCTCGTAGAGGATCGGCGTCAGGAGTTGCTGCGTCACCGGCGCTTGTCCGGCGGCGCGGTCGAAGTAGCGATCGTAGAGCACGCGCTCGTGCGCGACGTGCTGATCGATGAGGCGCAGACCGGTGGGCGTGTCGATGACGATGTAACTCATGCGGTATTGGCCGATGACGCGGCCCTGGAGATCGCCGAGGCGCGGTTCCTGTGACGGGGCTTCGAGTGTCGCCGTCTGCTCGCGCAGCGGCGGCTGCACCACACTCTGTTTTTGAAAGAGCGGCGTGAACTCGGGGCGATATCCGGTCGACGCGCCATCGAAACGGTTCGGTGCAAAAAGCTGCTGCGGCGGAAGCGGCGCTGGCGCGCCGGGCTGCAGAAGTTGCGACCCTTCCTCCGCGCCGCCGAGGGCGCGTTTGATGCCTTGCTCGACCGCGACATGCACGGCCCCCGAGTCGCGGAAACGCACCTCGGTCTTGGCAGGATGGACATTCACATCCACCAGCTCCGGCTCGATCTCGACGAAGAGCACGATGGCCGGATGGCCGTCGAAATCGAAGTTGTCGGCTGCGCGGCTGGCGGCATGCGTGAGCACCTTGTCCTTCACCAGCCGGCCGTTGACGAAGAAGTACTGATTGCGGCGGCTGCCGAAACGGAGTCCGCGCGTGACGTAGCCGGCAGCGCGGACGCCGCCGATGGTCATCTCGACTTCTTCGAGAAACTTTTCGGCATCGTCGCCGATGATCTGCGTGACGCGTTCGCGCATCGTGGCGGCTGGCGGGAGATCGACGACGGTGCGGCCGTTGTGCTCGACGCGAAATGCGCGCGACGGCAGCGGCAGTGCGTACGAGGAGACGATGGTGACGATGGAGCGGAACTCGGCGTCGGCGGACTTGAGGAACTTGCGGCGCGCGGGGACGTTTTCGAACAGCTCGCGGACGCTGATCGTCGTGCCGCGGTCGCGCGGGGCGGGACGCGAGGTGCGCGTGCCGGTGAGCGGATCGCATTCGATCTCGATCGCAGCGTCGGCGGAACCGTCGCACGTCGTCAACGTGAATCGCGACACGCTGGCGATCGACGGCAGCGCCTCGCCGCGGAAGCCGAGGGTGCGCACTTGCGCGAGATCGTCGAAGCCGGCGATTTTCGAGGTAGCGTGGCGTTCGAGCGCGAGGAGGGCGTCGTCGTGGCTCATGCCGGAGCCGTTGTCGCGCACCTCGATCAGCTTCTTGCCGCCGTTTTCGAGCAGGACGTCGATGACGGTGGCGCCGGCGTCGATGGCGTTTTCGACGAGCTCTTTGACCACCGAGGCCGGACGCTCCACGACCTCACCGGCAGCGATCTGGTTGATCAGATCGGAGGGAAGGAGGTGGATGCGGGGCATGAGGGGATTATCTCTTTGTTGCGCTGCCGAATTGCTAACTCGCGGCTCCTCACCTTGCCAAAGCACAGACAAGAGTGTCTGTGCCACATTGATCCTGCCGTACCTGAAGATGCTGGTGCAGGGGAGAGCTGGTGTGGCACAGACACTCTTGTCTGTGCTGTTGAGGCTCGGGAGATCTGGAAAATGAAAAAAAAGGGTGCCGAGCTATCATCCGCGCCGCGATGAAGGCGATTCTGATTCGGGAGCACGGCGGGCTGGATAAGTTGGAGATGGCCGAGGTTCCTGATCCGGTTTCGCGTCCTGGCGAGGCGGTCGTGCGCGTGCGCGCGGTGGCGCTCAATCATCTCGACATCTGGTTGCGGCGCGGGGTGCCGGGGCACAAGTTTCCGCTGCCGATGATTCCGGGATCGGAAGTCGCGGGGATCGTCGAAAGTGTCGACGATCCGCGATGGAAAGTCGGCGATGAAGTCATCGTCGCTCCGGGATATTCGTGCGGACTTTGCATCGCGTGTTTATCGGGCAACGACCCGCTTTGCCGCAATTCTGGCATTTTCGGTGAGGCGGTCAGCGGCGGGGCGGCCGAGAAGATGGCCGTTCCGATTCGCAATCTGTTCCGCAAGCCGGCCGCACTTTCGTTCGCCGAGGCGGCCGCGGTGCCGCTGGACATGCTGACGGCGTGGCACATGCTCGTGGCACGCGCGCAACTCCGTCCCGGCGAAACCGTGCTGGTGCAGGCGGGGGGATCGGGCGTCGGCAGCTCTGCGATTCAGATCGCGAAATTGTGGGGAGCGACCGTGTATGCGACTGCGGGCACGGCTGCGAAAGCGGAGCGGGCCAAGGGCATCGGCGCGGACGAGACGATCGTCTACACCGAGGTCGATTTCGTCGAGGAAGTGCGCCGGCTTACGTCGAAGCGCGGCGTCGACGTCGTCTTCGAGCACGTCGGCGCCGAGACCTTCGAACGCTCGCTGCGCGCGCTGGCGAAGGGCGGGCGGCTGGTCACCTGTGGCTCGACGTCCGGCGGCGAGGCCACCATCAATCTTCGGCTGATCTTCTTCAAGCTGCTGTCGATTCTGGGCTCGACGATGGGGAGCCTCGCGGAACTGCACGAGATCATGAAGTTCGTCGAGGCGGGACGGCTACGACCTGTCGTCGATCGCGTGCTGCCGCTGTCGGACGTTGCCGAGGGGCATCGGATTCTGGAGGCGCGGGAGGCGTTCGGGAAGATCGTTTTCGAGGTCTGAGGTACGATGCCCGGCACACGCATTGCCTCCATTCATGGACGTGCTTCGAAGGATTACTGCTCTGCTGGCCATGATCGCGCTGATCGGGCTGCTTCTCCTGCTGATCTGGCAGGTGGAACTGCACCACGAGCGCGGATCGGCGAGCGACGAACCGGCGGTCGTTGCGCTGCTCTACGTTGCCGCTTAAATGATTGATAAATCGGGGCTAATCGTTGGCATGACCGATGCTTTTATTGAGGCTATGAGAGCAAATAACCTGAAGACCCGTGCAGCCGCCGTCATGATCGCGTTCTCACTTTCCGCGATCCCGGCCTTCGCAGTACAGCCATCTGCCCATGACGTCACGCCGCAGCTTGTGACCGCCGGAGTGACTGTCGACGATCTTCGCGCGGTCGAGGTGGGAGGCATCGTCGTCCTTCGCGGCCGGACCGCGGACCGCGCCTCTGCCGAACAGGCCTCAACGATTGCCCAGTCCCTCGGCTATACGCGAGTGGCGAACCTCATCCAGGTTTTCCAGGCTCCGGACGATGCGCGCATCGAACGCGCCGTCGAACGTAGGCTTTCCGCTCATCGCGGGCTCGACGGAACACAGATCGCGGTCGGCTCGACGAACGGCATCGTCCATCTGACTGGCAAGGTGTACAGCGAGTTGCAGAAGGACATGGCCGTCAATCTCGTGAAGACGGTTGACGGCGTGCGATCGGTGCAGGCGTCACTGCAGCGGTAAATTACCCAAGCCGCAATGAATCTGACCCACGGCTCCGCGCCGTGGGTTTTTGTTTTTGCATCTACCGCACGGTGTGAATCGAGAACTGCACCTTGTTGCTCTTGCGCGCGTCGGGCGCCTTGATGGTGTGGGCGAAGAGGACGCTGAGGAGCACCTCGAAATCGCGGATGGTCAGCGCGGTCTCGGTGCCGAGGCCGGCGTCGAGTGCGTAATCGCGGGTGCGGGCGATGTCGCGGTACTCGAACCCCGCGTTACCCGCGCCCACGTAGGCGATGGCGTAGGCGGTGTTGAAGTGGACGGAGCCAAGCCGGTAGTCGCGATTGCGGAAGACGGGGATGAAATACTCGTTTGTGAGGTGGAACTCGTTCGTTCCGACGGAGACGTTGTTCGATGACTCCAGCGAGCGAAGAGCGTCCCGTCCGGCCAGATTGAAAAGCTCGTAGCCGGGGATCGAATAGCACTCCACGAGAGGGGTCAGCGGGGTGTTTTTGCAGAGATTGTCCTTGACCGGGAACGTTCCGGCATGGGCGCGGGTGACGATGAACGACGTCGGCGTGACATCCCAGCGCCGCAGCCCCTCGATTTCGAACTTCGCATACTTGTAATCGCCGGTGGAGATTTTTCCGGCGAACGTCACCGCCGCGGCGTAGCTGAACTTCTGCGGACCGAGCTCGCGAAACGCGGTGAGGACCGGAATCAGGCGGCCGCGCGATTCGCCGACGATTGAATTGAGCTTGTCGTCGAACTCCGTGCCGTACTGGTAGCCGAGCTTCGTGTAGATGTTGTTCTTGCGGTTGTCGACACGGGTCGTGTCGCCGAACGTGAGGCGATCGTCCTGCAGGAGCGAAAAAAAGCGATGGTTGTAGTCGCGCGGGACTTCGATCAGCAGAAGTCCGCCGCGGACGCGCTCGAATTCGTCGGTGTGGCTGCCGATGGCGCCGAAGGAGATGGTGTCGAAGACGCCGATCTTGTAGGTGAAATCGTGCGCGTAGTACTTGTAGCGGAGAAAGGTGCTGATGTCGCCGTTGACGAACTTGTAGTCGATCTGGCTCTCGAAGAGCACGTTCTTGATCAGTTTGCGCAGGCGGATGCTGGCCCGTCCGTCGGCGAGGTAGATGTTCGGCAGCGAGTCGCGGCGGTCGTAGCCGCTGGCAGCGACAGGCGAAAGCGGCGGCGTGGCCTGGGGCGGCACTGCCTCGGGTGCAGCCGCCTGGGGTGGCGTGGTCGGAACCGGAGGGGGCGGGGAGGTGGGAGTGGCGGGAGCGGGAAGCTCCTGCGCGAAGGCCATCGTGGCCGCAAGAATTACCGCGAAAAAGACTCCGAAGGGGCGGATTCGCATGGCCGCATCGTACCAAAGTGGCGATTCCAAGTCTGAGGTTCGGGCACTCACGTTATGGTAAGCTCAACCCGTTGAAGCCTTTATCGATTTACTTTCGCATGACTCTGGCACACGTTTTGTAGATCGCCGCCCACGTACACTCGCGGACGGACCGTGCGAACTTTAGGAGGTGTCATTTGTTGCATTTGAGATTTCGATCCCTGATTGCGTTGCTTTGTTTCCTCATCGTGCCGTCGCTGCTCGCGCAGACCGACACGACCACCGGCATGACGACTTCGTCGCTGGCGTCGATCTCAACGACAGATCAGGCCAGGCTGGTGGCACCGACCGCGTCCGGCCAGACCGGGCTGTTCAACGTCATCACCGCCGACACGCTGCGCCGCGGCGACTGGTCATTCGGCGTGTACTACCAGGACTGGGATCTCGAGGCGGCCAAAGCGCCCTTCAACATCCCGTCGGCACGCCCCCACAAGAATATGGGCTATGACCTCTACCAGCTCGAAGGTTCCGTCGGATACGGCGTGACCGACAACTGGGAGATTTCGGCGTCGCTCCCATACGACAAGATCACGGGCCATGGCGGCGACCGGAACGGCTTCATCAACGGCTACTACTATCAGGGCAAGTTCTCCGACAGCGGAATGGGTCCTCTGCACCTGGCCACGAAGTTCGGCTTCGGATCGTCCACCGCGTCGCGCCTCGCTGTGTCGCTCTTCGCCGATCTGGCCACCGGAAGTAAGAACACCGGCATCGGCACAGGGACGTCGGACTTCGGTGTCGGCCTGCACTACACCGCCAGCCAGTTCACGGTGGGTGGCGAGTACGCGCTCGTCGGCGACCGGAGCGCGAAGAATTCGAACTTCCCGTTCCTCGCGCCCGATTCGTCGAAACTTTCGAATGAGCTGCGCCTCGAAGCAGGATGGAACCATCCGCTCCACTTCTGGCGTACGACGAACTGGATCACGGAAGTCAGCACGATCATGTACAACGGCGGCGACGTGAAACCGCCCGCGCCGATCTTCCTGGTCACCGGCCTGCGTCACTGGCTCGGCGACAGCGGCTGGTCGCTGAATGCCGGCGTTCGCTGGAACCCGGCGAAGTTCAGCCGCGATCACAAAGAGTGCCGCGTGACGGAGCTCGACGACTGCGCCCTTTCCGGCTTGGTCGGCCTGACCTTCGCGCCGCTGCACCTGGCCGCGGTCGCTCCCCCTCCGCCGCCCCCGGCACCGCTGCCGGAAGCTCCCCCTCCGCCGCCCCCGCCGCCAACCCCGGTCGCTCCGCCTGAGCCGCCGCCGGTGACGCCGCCGCACGTTCCGACCGAGCTCCGTACGGACGAGATCCACTTCGAGTCCGGCTCGGCGCGCCTGACGAACATCGCCAAGGCCATCCTCGACGACGTCGCGCTGCGCATGAAGCAGGAGCCGACTTCGACGGCCATCGTCATCGGCTACAACGACGATAAGGAGAACACCGGACCGAATCACGATCTCGATCGCCGCCGCGCCGAAGCGGTCCGCGATTACCTCGTCAGCCGCCACGGCATCGACCCGTCCCGCATCACGGTCGAAGGCCGCGACGCCCGCGAGCCGATCGGCGACAACACGACCGCGGAAGGCCGCCTGCGCAACCGCCGCGTTCAGATTCGCCTGATGCTCCCATAGTTGTCAGCCACAGCCACAACGTCGAAAGGCAGCCGCAAGGCTGCCTTTCTTTTTATCCGCAGATGACGCAGATGGGACGCAGATAAAGACCAGGACAGATTTTCATCTGCGTCAATCTGCGGATTACGGGAGCTCTACCTCGGGATCTTCGTCCCGAGGCCGATACAGGATGGCCAGCTTTCCGATCGTTCCGGCCACCTCCGCATCGCACGCCTTCGCCAGCTCCTCGGCCAGCGCTTTGCGCTGCGAGGAGTCGTCGTTGTCGATGCGGACTTTGATCAGCTCGTGCGAGGCCAGCGAGCGCTTGGTCTCTTCGATGACCGAGGGGCTGGCGCCGCCGCGGCCGACGCGGACCACCGGCTCGAGCGCGTGCGCGAGGCCTCGGAGGAACTGCCGTTGCTTGCCCGTGAGCGCCATGAGCCGCGCATGGTAGCAGACCGTTCCTGCGCATCCGGGAACAGGAGATTTGAAGCGATACTGTTGGCGGAGCCTTGGGCAACCAACGCTGCCGGCCGTGCCGGCTACTGTTTGGGCGCGCGCTGGAGTTGGACGCGCGCGGGCATCCCCGATCCGCCGCTGCTGCCCGCGCTGACGACGGCGGGTGCGCCCGACTGCGTTTGCGGCGCTGCGTCGGCGGGGGTCACGCGCTGCGGGTCGGTGACCAGCGAGGGCGTGACCGGCAGGACCGGCACGGGAAGCTTGAAGATCCAGCTTGCCTCGATCCGTTTGCCGGACTTCGCATCGGTGGCCCACACCAGCGCGCGCTGGTACGTTCCCTTCAGCGCGTCTTTCACCGCGGCGACCGAGATTGCGCCGGTGCGTGGATCGTAGGAGAAGGGGAGCGAGCCTGGGACGGACAACAGCGCCATGCCGACCGACTTCGGATCGATGTGCTCGTGGTTGGGGATTTTCGCGGAGACCATCAGCGTGGTCTGGCCCGGATCGGAGATGACGCCGGGCTGCGGAGTCATCTCGTCGAGGCGCATCGAGCCGGCGCCGAGGTAGCGGCGGAAGCTGACGAAATCCATTTTCTTTTCGACGACCATGCGGCGCATGCGCAACGGATCGCTGCCGCGGCGCACTTTGCCGGCCTCGCAGGTCAGCGCGGCGCCGTAGCCGGCCCGGCCGACGCTGTCGACGAGGTAGTGGTCGTAGTCGCCGAACGGATAGGCGAGGAAGAGCACCGGCTTGCCCGTGGCGTGCTCGATCATCCGCTTGCTGTCGATCAGCTCGCGCTCCAGCCAGCCGTTGTAGGCACGCTGATCGAGCTCGATGTGGCGGCGGCGGGTCAGGAACGGATGCGACAGCGAGTGGCTTTCGAAATCGACGCCGAAGTCGGACATCTCTTTGATCTGCTTCCACGTCAGAGCGTGGGACGTCTGGCCGATGATCTTCGGATAGATGAAGACCGTGAACGGGAAACCGTAGCGCTTCATCTCCGGAAAGACTTCCGTGTACGTGCTGCGCCAGCCGTCGTCGATGGTGACCACGATGGCGTTCTTTGGCAGCGAGGTGCGCTTGCCGGTGACGTAGTCGTAGAGATCGCGCAGCGGGATGACGTTGTAGCCGGTCATGGCCAGGTAGCGCATCTGCTGGCGGAACGTCTCGCGCGAGACCTCCATGCGCGGGTCCTGCGGCGACTCGACGATGTGGTAGCAGAGCACCGTCGCGCCGTAGTCGTCAGATGGTGGAGGGGAAGGCGGAGCAGCAGCCGCGGCGAGACCGGAGAAGAGGATGAAAATGAGTGCTGCCGTCAACGCCCGCGCGGCCATGGATGCTCCCGAATGAGTAAAGGTCCCGATGAAACTGTGAGCCATCTGCAACAAAGATACCGGATGGATTGGATGCTGAAGCGAGGGTTATTGTAGATCCTTCATCGGCAGGCCACGCAGATTTTTCTTTGCGTTCCCGGCATCGGCGAAATCTGTGGCCCGATTTGACCGTTCCACCGCCCCGGGTTAGAGTCACGCACTTTTACGGAGGCAGTTCGGTTCATGGATCGCCAGCAACGCAGAGACCTGAAACACGATAAGTTCGTCGACGAGATCGGCTCGTTGTCGACGCGGGCGCGCGAAAATCAGCGCCTTCTTTTCACGATTGCGGCAGCGGCCGTCATCATCGCCGTGCTCGCGTACGGGATCTATTTCTACCGCTCCAACCGCGAACAGAAGGCCCAGATCGCCCTCGGCGCGGCCATCGAGACGATGGAGTCGCCGCTGCTTCCCGCTCCGGGCGCGCAGCCGGTGACGGGCGCGAAGTTCAAGACCGAGCCCGAGCGCACCGCCGCCGCGGAAAAGCAGTTCAAGGACGTCGAAGCGTCGCACGGCGGCACCGACGCCGCGGACGTGGCCTCTCTCTATCTGGCCCGCATCGCCGCCGACAAGGGCGATGTGGCCTCGGCACGGACGCGCCTGCAGAAGTTCGTGAACGACCATCCCAAGCACGTGCTCGTGGCGGGCGCCCGCTACAGCCTCTATCGTCTACGCATCGACGGCGGCGAGGCTCCGCAGGTCGCCCAGGAGCTGCAGACCGAGCTCGGAAAATCGGATTCGTCGCTGCCGGCCGACTCGCTGCTGGCGCTTCTCGCCCACGCCTGGGACGTTCAGGGCAACAGCCAGAAGTCGAAGGAAACGAATCGCCGCATCGTCACCGAGTTCCCCGACTCGCCGTACGCGCTCGACGCGCAGCGGAAGATGGGACCGGCCTGAGCTTAATAACCTAATGTTGAATGTTGAATGGAAGGCGGGCGGCGTGCTACGCCTTTTCATTCAACATTGAACATTCAACATTCAACATTCAACATTGCCTTTGACGTACATCTCCTCGCGCTGATCATCCTCTTCGCGTGGGTGATGGCGCTGATCCGCACGGTCGTCAATCTCAAACTCATCCCGAGCCTGCACGCCGGCATGCGCCCGGCCAGTGAGCCGCTGGTGAGTGTGATCATCCCGGCGCGCGACGAGGCTCACATCATCGAACGGACGGTGCGGGCATTTCTGGCGCAGACGTATGCGAACCTGGAAGTGATCGTGGTCAACGACCGCTCGACCGATCGCACCGGCGACATCGTCCGATCCATTGACGACGATCGCCTGACGGTGATCGACGGCGTCGAGCCTCCTCCCGGTTGGCTGGGCAAGCCGTGGGCGCTGCGTCAGGGGAGCCGCGCCGCGCGCGGCGAGCTGCTGCTATTCGTCGATGCCGATCTCATTTACGCGCCGCCCGCTCTTGCGGCCGCGGTGGCATGCCTGCAGACAAAGAACGTGGCGATGCTCTCGCTCTTTCCGCACCTGGAGCTGCAAGGCTTTGGCGAGAACGCCTCGATGCCGATGATGCCGATGGTCTTCCATACGTTCATGCCGACCTGGATCTCGAACCGCACCCGGTTCGCACGCCTGGCCATCGGCGGTGGCACGGGGAACCTGGTCGTCCGTGAGGTTTACGAGGCCAGCGGTGGCCATGAGGCGCTCAGCGATGCCGTGGTCGATGACATCGCTCTGGCCCGCCTGGTCCGACGGCACGGCGGGAAGACGGAAATCGTCCGCGCCGAAGATCTAGTCTCGTTGCGCATGTACCACGGACTTCGCGAAGTGATCGATGGCTTCACGAAAAACACGTTCTCGGCCCTCGGACGCAATTACATCGCCGGATTCCTCGTCGTGGCCGGCTGCATCGTCTTCCACATCCTGCCGTATGCGCTGGCGCTGACCGGCGATCGCATCAGCATCGCTACGATCGTCGTCATCACCATCACACGGCTGATCCTTTTCCACTCCCTACGCTACCGCCTCGACGCCGCGCTCTTCCTGCATCCGGTCATGGCCGCGGTCTGGACCTGGATCTTCCTTCGCTCCATGTGGCTGACCGGAATCCGGCGCAAATTGCTCTGGCGCGGGCGGACTTATGATGCCCGCCGGACGCGCTTCGGCGCCGAACGGCGATGATTCTTGCAAGCTGAAGCGCGAAGGAGAGTTGTCGATGACTGAAAAGCCTTTTCTGACTGACGTCCAGGAGCTCCGCCGCCGCGCCCGGCAGCACATCGAAGAAGGAGCAGTGACGGAAGCGTACCGCGCCGATCGCGAGACTGTGATCAAGCTGCTCAACGAGGCGTTGGCCACAGAGATCGTCTGCGTGCTGCGCTACAAGCGCCACTACTTCATGGCCCAGGGCATCCACGCCGATCCGATCGCGCAGGAGTTCCTCCAGCACGCGAACGAGGAGCAGGGACACGCCGACCAGATCGCCGGCCGCATCGTGCAACTCGGCGGCGCGCCGAATCTGAATCCCGACGGCATGCTGATGCGGTCGCACTCGGAGTATGTCGAAGGGCAGAACCTGCTCGACATGATCAAGGAAGACCTGGTCGCGGAGCGCGTGGCTATCGATTCCTACACGGAGATGATCCGCTACATCGGCGACGACGACTACACCACGCGCCGCATGTTGGAAGGCATCCTGGCGGTGGAGGAAGAGCACGCCAACGATCTCTCCAGCTTCCTCGCCGATCTGGACAAGGATTGGAAGACGCGGGATCGGACGACGGGGTAGTTTGGGCGCCGCGTTTCGCCCTCGGGGAATGTGATAAATTTCGAGCGGTTGTTGCTGCCCGAAACGCCAATGTCACGACCTTCCGCCGAGCGCCACGCCCAGCTCCTCGATCAAATCATCCAGCCATTCGATCTGACGCACGATTTCGGACGCAAACGCGCGTACGAGGCGGCCATCGAGTATGCGCGGCAGAACCTTGTCGAGGATCCGCACTGCAACGATTTCCTCAACGCCGCCGCCAAACGCCTTGGATTCGCCGCGGTGAACTTCGATACGCTGGAGAGCCGCGTCAAGCTTCCCCGCAATGCCTGGCTCGACGTCTGGATCTCCGACGAGGATGACGAAGTCGCCTTCACCGGCACGCGCGAAGGCATCCAGTACATGATCGACCTGCTCACGCAGCTCCGCGACGCCAGCGATCCGGAGCAGCACATCCATCTCGATCAGGGTGTCCTTCCCATGACCGAGAGCTCCGCGAATCTCGTGCTCTTCAAAGAGGAAGAAAGCTGGTTCACGGGCGAGGGCGATGAGAGCGAAGCGGACGACTATCCGGAGCGCGACATCGATCCGAAGCAGATCTACGCGATCCAGTTCATCCACTATCCTCCCGACGATCTCCCGATCAGCGCGCACCGCCTCTATCGCGTCATCAAAGTGGAGCCGGACCAGGGCTACTCCGCCAGCGTGAAAGAGTTCAGCGGCTCCGAGAACCGCTACTTCCGCTTCACGTTCGTGGCCGACAACGACGAGAAGTTCACCTACAGCTTCCACCTCGACGATCCCGCCGTGAATTACTTCACCCACCGCGAGATCCTGAAGCTGGCCATGCGCGCGGTGTAACTTCTTTCGGTAACTATTGACGCGATCCCCCAAGGCCAATAGAGTTCATGAAGGAGATTCTTCATGCGAAATCTGCGTGTACTGATCATTGCTCTCGTTGTTCTCTCAACGGCTCTCTTTCCGATGCCAGCCAAGTCTCTGCCTAGCCAAGGAGGTTGCGACAAAGAATGCAGGTCTTACGATCTCCCGGACGGTCCTTTTTCGATCTGTGTCGCTGGCTCCTCAATGGCATCATGCACTGCTATCGTTCGTTGCCCTGAGCGAGGTATCGACTGTTACGCTACGTGCGATGGTGGTCTGTGCCTGTGGGTGTGACCGATGCGCGGCATCATCATATTCATGCTGCTTGCCGTAGCCGCTGAGGCTTTCGCCTCGACGGGCGAAACGCACATCCAACTTTTCTCCGTCGACAAGTCCTCGCAGCTGACCTGTCGGATGGGAATGCTGCGCGCGGTGCCGCGGTGCGCTGGCAACGCTTGCGGCGACCTCGTCCCCATTTCGACGCGGTGGACGTTCCGTGCTGGCTCGGCAGACGCACAATTGGCGTTGCGCCCCGAGGTGTCATGGGATGTCTCAATCGAGGGAAAAGGCTGCTGGGCAGCGCCGCTCATTATTGCGGGGGGCAACAAAGGCGAAACGCGGACGGCCTTCGTCTGGCGGGCGGCCACAATCGCGGGGCTCTTCACGATGCCGAAGGGCGAGAAACCACCTAAGGAACTCAGTGCTACGGTGGAGGAAGACGGCGCGACCACTCGCGCTTCCGTCCCACAAACCTCACTCGATTGTTCGGTCGAGGATACCAAGTGGCGTTGCACTATCCCTGCGGCGAAAATTGATCTCCGTGTGGCCGCCGGCGATTTCGTGCCGCGATATTTCTGGGGACTGGAGGTTTCGGCAGGAGAGAAAAAGACGCTAAACCTCGCCTTGACTCGAGGTGCGTCGGTCAGTGGCCGCGTTGCACTCAGCGACAGGCGCGCGCAGCTCGACGGCGTCGTGGTGGAACTGCGGCCGACCGGTTTTGCCGGCACACTAGCAGATGAACGACGTATCGATTCGCGATCGCTGAAGAGCACGACTACCGGGCGCGGCTTTTTTCAATTTTCCGCCGTGGACGAAGGACCCTACGAGGTCGTTGCTAAGAAAAAGGGATGGTCGCGTGCCGTGCGGCGAGTGCGTGTGCTAGGAGCGAAGGAGAGCGACGCCGGCGTCCTGACTCTGCCGCCGCTTGCGCGCGCCGAAGTGATCATCGATCCGGCGCTCGACAAGAAGGGGAGACGGTGGCGGATCGTTCTTGATCGCGATGCCGTGCCGCTACAGAGGCTTCCACCACTTGCGGATAAGCCGACCGGTATCGACGGCGCGTGGAGCGTCTCCGGTATCGAGGCGGGAAAGTATCGCCTCGATATTTACGACGGCGATGGCGTTGCCTATGACCGTCTCACTGTCGACATTCAGCCCAATCAGCCGCCGCTCCGATTTCATATGGACGCTCTTCTTGTTAGAGGCATCGTGCGTCTTGGTCACGAACCGCTCGCCGCCGACCTCCGCTTCATGAATTTGCAGGGGCAAGGCGATCTTAACCTTACCACCGACGTCAACGGAACGTTCACCGGTACGTTCCCAGCCGTTGGCCGCTACATCGTGGAAGTGTCTCCGATGGGCAGCGCGCAGCAGCTGCGGAGACGGGTGGAGGTATTGCCCAATGCGGAAGGTGTCGTCAATCTCGACATCGAGCTCCCGGGAGGTGTGGTAAGTGGGAAGGTCACTGACGAGACAGGCCGTCCGGTGGCTGCCGGAGTTCTGATCCTTCCCGGCCGTTCGAGGGAACCAATGTCCACGAAGGCCGGGAACGATGGTGCATTCCGGCTCATCGGCGTCGAGCCGGGAGAGGTTGTATTGAATGCCCACTCGCCCGCTGGCGAGAGCGGTCCCATACTGCACACTGTTTCTGACGGCGATTCCGAACCGGTGGCGTTGACCCTTCATCCACAACGGGACTTTACCGTGTGGGTTGCTTCTCCATCGGGGTCTCCCGTCGCTGGCGCCATTGTGCGCTTGAGCGACGGCTATTTTTCACGCGAGGAGATCAGCGGACCAAATGGCGACGTCCATTTTTCGATCGCTCGCGGGATCGATTCCATCGACGTGATCATCGCCGCTGCCGGCTTTCCCATCCGAATGGTCAACCTTCCTATCTCCGCGGACATGGAGCCGAATCCGCAGATCGTTCTCGGCGGAGCGTCGGCGAGTCTAGTTGTGAAATTCGGCGGCAGGCCGCCATGGCCGGGCCTGCGCCCCATGCAGGGGAACGTCAAACTTCACTATCTCTATGAGCTTTTCGCAAGCCCAAGGGGTGGTCCGTCCTCCCCGAACCGGACGACGCGCGGATACGAGTTCGAGCTCGATCCGGGAACCTATCTTCTGTGCCCCGAGCCATCGAAGTGTTTTCAAACTACGCTCGTGCCCGGAACCGAGACGATCCTCGATTTCACAACGCTTAGCGATAAGGAGCCGAAGAAATGACAATCGCCCTTCTGATCCTGACGCTTCTGTCAAACAGGCCGGCTACTCCTTGCCCCGGCTGGCTCGGCTTGGGGTTCCGCTATCAACCGCCAGCTCACGGAAATGCCGACGGCTGGATCTACGTCCAACGTCTCGCTCCGGCGGGACCGGCGGAACGTGCGGGGCTCGTCGCAGGAGATGTGATCTCGGCCATCGACGGCCAGGCGATTCGCTACGTCGATGAACTTTCGCTTCTCCAGCGGCTCAGCCGCTTCAGCGGCGGCGCGGTCATTCATCTCACCGTTCGTCGTGGTACGCGGACTGCTTTGGCGAACATCACAGCGGCCACGGCTTCGAAAGAGCAATGTGCGGCATGGCGTCAGAGCTTCGATATGGCGCGGGCGAAAGCGCCTTCGCGTTGACGCGTGGTCATCGCCGCTGCGATAAACTCCGCCGTTCAATGATCCGGCAGATTGCAGTCATTGGGACCGGCACGATGGGGCGCGGGATTGCGTATCTCGCCGCCGTGGCGGGGTACGAGACCGTCATTCATGATGCCGATCCTGGCGCTCTCGATGCGGCGAAGGCGTCGATCGAGTCGACGCTTGCGAAGGGTGTTGAGCGCGGAAAGGTGACGGCGGAATCGGCAACGGCGGCGACTGCGCGGATTCATCTCTCGCCCGACCTCGAGCCGGCGGTGCATGGGGCCGATCTGGTCATCGAAGCGGTGCCGGAAGATGTCGATCTGAAGAAGAACCTCTTCGCGCAGGCGGATCTCTTCTGCGGCGAAGAGACCATCCTCGCCACCAACACGTCGTCGATCTCGATTTCCCATCTCGCGGAGGCGGTCGAGCGTCGCGATCGCTTCGTCGGTCTGCATTTTTTCAATCCGCCGCACGTGATGAAGCTGATCGAGATCGTGCGCGGCGATCGGACGTCCGATGAAACGGTTGCTGAGGTGCGCGAGGTGGCCGAGGCGATGGGGAAGACTGCCATTGTCGTTCGCGACTCTCCAGGATTCGCGACGTCGCGCCTCGGCGTGGCCATCGGCCTCGAAGCGATTCGCATGCTCGAAGAAGGCGTCGCGTCCGCCGAGGATATCGATAAGGCAATGGAGCTCGGGTACAACCATCCGATGGGACCTCTGCGCCTGACGGACCTGGTCGGTCTCGACGTTCGCCTCGGCATCGCCGAGTATCTGTGCTCGACGCTCGGCCTTCGCTTCGATCCGCCGGAGCTTTTGCGGCGGATGGTCGCGGACGGAAAACTCGGCAAGAAAACGGGCGAAGGCTTCTACCGTTGGCCGGCGTAGGCCAATGACCGCGGCCGAGTCGTACGGCGCGTTCGCCTATGCGTACGACCAGGCCCTCGGCGATCGCTATTTCCGCGCCGTGCGGCGATTGCTGGCCGAGATGCTGGAGCGTTATCCGGCGAAGTCGAATACGCATCTCGACGTCGCCTGCGGAACAGGACTGGCGATGCCGTTTTTCGCAAGCCGCGGCTTCGTCTCGACCGGCGTCGACATCTCATCGGTCATGCTGAACGTCGCGCGCAAACAGGCCAGGCGCCTCGTCTTGGGCGACACGCGCGCGCTGCCGTTTCGCGGAACGTTCTCGCGCATCACCTGCCTCTACGATTCGCTCAATCACTTGCTCGATCCGCGCGAGCTGACGACCGCGTTCAACGAAATCGCGAACGTCATGAACAGCGACTCGCTCTTCATCTTCGATATGAACCATCCGGAGATTTATCCCGAGGTCTGGGGGATGAAGGAGCCGTTCATCGATGAAGGGTACGACTTCCATCTCGAGATCGCTACGACCTATCGCCGCCGCGAGCGTCTCGGGCGCGCGCTCGTGACCGGCTGGGCGATGTTCGGCGACGAACGGATCAAAATTCGCGAACGCCACACGCAGCGCTGCTACGAGCGCGAGGAGATCATCGCCGCGCTCGCCGAGGGTGGGCTGGATGCGATTGAGATCCACGAATTCGATCCGTGGAACGAGGGGAGAGTCGTGAAGCTGGTCTTCGTGTGCAAGCTTGCGCGGTAGAACGTCGAAGCCGGCAACGTGGCGGAGCCTTGGGCAACCAACGCTGCCGGCCGTGCCGGCTATTTACCCAACACTGCGTTCTTGAAGTCGTCGCCCATGGCCGGCTTCGGGCCGATCCAGGTGGAGACGATCGCGTCCGCGGTCGGTTTGCCGGGCAGCGTGCCCTTCACCTTCCCGTTCACTTCGACGACCGTGCCGGTGCCGGGGACGTAGGTGAGGACGAGGCGATTGCCCTTCGGAATCGGGTCCATCCACGCACAGAGCGTCTTGAACGCGGCCTTCACCTCGGCGCTGGCATTCGGCGTGTTCGCCTCGAGGCCTTCCTCCCACGCATCGCACATCTGGTCCTTGCTGACGCTGTAGAGGAAGTGCATGACCATGCGGCGCGGAGTGTCGGCGGCGAGGATCGAAGCGGGATTCGACATCTTGGCCGGGAGATAAAGGCCGCCGACGTAGATCTTGATGAACAACTTCTTGCGCAGGCCGGCGCCGTTCAGGACGAGGGTCTGGCCGTTGACGGTGGTTTTATCTTCCATGTTCACGCCGGCCACGGTGGCGGCGAACGAGACCATCGGCACGAGCAGCATGAGCGACAGCAGCAGAGGGGCAATCTTCAGGCGCATTCAAGCCTCCATTCGTTGATTGGTTGTGGAACCGCGGACGAACATCGTAGCACTTGGGGCTGGAACAGCAGCCGGACTGGTAATGTTGCAGGGCACTCGCATGACGATTCTCGACAAGCCGTTTCATATCGGCGGAGTTCTGATCGACCCGCCGCTCGCTCTCGCGCCGATGGCCGAGGTGACGGACACGTACTACCGCTCGCTGGTGAAAGAGCTGGGTGGCGCGGGTCTCGTCGTCTCCGAATTCATCTCGGCCGAGGGGCTGACGCGCGACAACGTGCGCACGAAGGCGATGCTGGCGTTCGATGAGAAGGAGCGTCCTGTCGCGATTCAGATCTACGGCGGCGATCCCGATCGGATGGACGACGCGGCCGCCATCGTCGAGGAGCAGGGCGTCGACATCGTCGATATCAATATGGGCTGCCCGGTGCGCAAAGTGGTCAGCAGCGGCGCGGGGTCGGCGCTTCTGAAGGATTTCGACCGCGCCGCGCGCGTGGTCGAGAAGATCAAGAAGCGCGTGAAGATCCCGGTGACGGTGAAAGTGCGCAAGGGGTGGGAGAGCGATGATGTGATCCCGCTGCTCAAGCGCTTCGAGGAGATCGGCGTCGCGTCGATCGCCATTCACGGCCGCACGCGCAACGAGGCCTACACCGGCGCGAGCGACTGGGGCTACATCGCGCAGGCGAAGAGCGAGCTGGGGATTCCGGTGTTCGGCAACGGCGACGTGAAGACGCCGGCGGACGCGATCCGCATGTTCGAGACGACCGGCGTCGATGGCGTGATGATCGGCCGCGCCGCGCTGCACAATCCGTTCATCTTCCGCGACATCCTTGCGCTCGTGAACGGCGTCCCCACCGGCAACGAAGTCGATCGCCGCATCGACGCGATGCACCGCTACCTCGCCAAGATCGACGGCGCACCGCAGGTGATCAACTGGAAGCTGCACAAGGCCCGCACGGTGATTGGCTGGTTTTCGAAAGGGATCGCGCACGGCAAGGACATCCGCAACGGGTTGGCGGACATTACGTCGGTCGCCGATGTTCGCCGCCTGCTCGATGCGGCGCGCGAGCGCATGGCCGCGTAGCAGTGCCCTTCCCAGCGCACATCGAGCGCATCTTCGAAACCTTCCGCGTTCCTGCCGACACGAAGGCGGCGCTCTTCGATCTCTATGTTTCCCTCGGCGATGAAGCGTTGGAGGTGTTCGGCGATATCGCGGAGTCGGTCGATCCGTCCACGCTGCGGCCGGAGCACTGTGCCGCAATTCGCACGCAACTCGTCGAGCGTTACCTGACGCGCAATCATCCACTGTGGCTGGAAGGGAAGCCGACGCCGAGCTTCTATCGTCCGCGCCTGCTCGAGGGACGCGCGTCAGGTGTGGCCATTCCGATGGGCGAGATTCCTCGACATATTGTCAGCGCTCAGCCGCTGCCGGACGGCGTCATCCTGCAGGGTCGTAACGCGCATTTTGGCGGACGGAGCGAAACGATTTCATTCGACGTCATCCCCCGCGACCTCGGCGACGCCATCGCACTCGGCCGCGCCGCCGGCCGGCAACACACGCTGCCGGGCTCCGTCGGAGCGACGAGCGGAACGACCGACGCGGTGAATCAAATCGCGCTTGTGTGGGAGATCCAGCCGAACGTCTACAAGCCGTCCGCGGACCGCAATCGCGAGATTAGCAAGGTGTATCGCCGCCATCGCAACTGGCACGTCATTACACTCGCCACGGCCATCGAATGGCTCCGCGCAAAATCGTTCCGCGTCTTCATCCTGCGCGGCGAAGCGCTTCCTGCAACGCACGAGTTGAACGCTGGCACCCTCTCGCCGTCGATCATCGCGCTGCACAACCGGACGGTGTCTACCGTGGCACACGCGCTCGACCTCGAACTCCTCCCCGCCACTCGCGATGACGAACAACTCCTCGTCAACTCCACCGTCATGAACGCGGGATTGACGAAGCACGTCGCTGATTGCGGCGCAAGCGGGGCGGTGTGGCGGGTGGGGTGATTGTCATCTGAGGCTGTGAACAGTTGACGCGACGCGCTCGCTGACGGCTGCGCGCGGAGGCGCGCTCGGCAATTTAGCCCCGCGCTTTGCGCGGGGGAACGCGTGTGAACGAAATTCGTGGCCGCGGCCGCAAATTTGTCGGCGCTCCCAACCCCGCGCAGAGCGCGGGGCTGGATTGTCGAGCGCGCCTCCGCGCGCGACCACGATCACGCCGCAATCCTCTTCTCCATCAACGTGCACTCCAGCACCACGCCGTCTTCGAGCACCACCGGCGCGTCGGCGATCGCGGTGTAGCCGGACGATTCGTACAACGTTCCCGCGCTGCGCATGGCCACCAGTTGCAGGCGATGGAATCCTTCCGCCGCGGCGCGCTGCTCCGAATGTTGAAGGATTGCGCGACCGATTCCGCGTCGTCCAAACGACGGGCGGACGAACATCGAACGGATACGCGCGGGTTCCGAAGCAGGATCGAGCAGGTCGTTTTCAGAGACTGATGATGCCGAGCCGCTGTAGACCTTGCGCCGCCGGCTCCAGCCGCCGCAGGCAATGATCTCGTCGTCAGCGACGGCTACGAAGTACGTTCCGTCGATGATGAGCTGCTCGTCGGGGCGGCAGATATAGCGGAGCGCGCTGGCGATTTGCTGCGGCGTGTAGACGCCGCGTCCGAACTGCTTCATTGACTCGCGCATCACGGCCGCGATCGCCATCACGTCGTCGAGTGACGCGTTGCGTATGTCGTAATTCTTCATGCCGATGAGCATATGACCTGTGCGATCATGTCCGCACTTCCCGTTAAAAAGGTCCCCGCATGCTCAAACGCTCGCGTTGCACGCTGTTGCTGCTGCTGTCGCTGTTTGTCACCGCCAATGCCTTCTGCCGCAACGACGCCGCCTCGGCCGAGTTCCGCGATCCCACTCCCGCGGAGAAGGCCATGACCAGCGTCGACTTCGCGCCGGGCGCGGCCGCGGTCATCCTGAACTGGCACCAGGTCGTCGATGACAGGAACTCCTTCCGCACCGACTACTTCCGAATCAAGATTCTGACCGAGGAAGGGAAAAAGTACGGCGACGTCGAAGTGCCGCACATTGCGATGCTCTCGGACGTCAATCACATCAAGGCGCGCACGGTGCGGCCGGACGGCACCATCGCGGCGTTCGACGGCAAGACCTTCGACAAAGTCGTGGTCAAGATGGGCGGCGTTCGGCTCATTTCCAAGACCTTCACGCTGCCGGACGTGCAGGTCGGCAGCATCATCGAATACCGCTACGACATCGCCAACCGCGGCAACATGATTTACGACACGCAGTTCACGCTCCAACGCGAGCTACCGATCGTCCATGAGGAGATCTCGCTGGAGCCGTACGTTTTTACCGGCTACAACACCTTCTTCAGCTACCGCGGTCTGCCGGCGGGGAAGAAGCCCGAGATTCACGGAACGAAGTACGAGCTGACGCTCGAAAACATCCCGCCGTTCGAAGAGGAGCCGTTCGCGCCGCCTGAGTCGACGATCAAGCCGGAGCTGCAGTTCTGGTACACGGCCGGCACGATCGAGCCAGAGGTCTTCTGGACCAAAGAGGCGCGCGACTGGGCCGACGCGGTCGAGCCATTCGTCGGCGACGGCCGGGCCGTGAAAGACGCGGCGACGGCGGCGACGGCCGGCACGGCGACGCCGGAAGAGAAACTGCGCAAGCTCTACGCGCGCGTTCAGGAGATCCGAAACCTCTCGTTCGAGCCGGAGAAGACCGACGCCGAGACGCGCAAACTGAAGGACAACAACAGCGCGCAGGACGTCCTCCGCAACGGCTACGGCTACATCAGCCAGATCAATCGCCTGTTCGTGTCGATGGCGCGCGCGGCCGGGTTCGAGGCGCACGTCGTCCGTCTTTGCGAACGCGACGAGGAGATCTTCGCCAGGAACGTTCCGGTCGGACGGCAGCTCGACGGTGAGGTCAGCACCGTGACTATCGATGGTAAGCAGCGCTTCTTCGACCCGGGCACTCCGTACGCGCCGTTCGGCATGCTGTCGTGGCAAAAGACGAGCACGAGCGGGCTGCTGATCGCGCGCAAACAGGAGAAGGCGGTTTGGGTCGACACGCCGTGGCTGCACAACGAGACAGCGATGACGAAGCGCATCGCGCATCTGCAGCTCGAAGACGGCGTCGTCCGCGGCACGGTTCTGATCACGTACACCGGCCAGGAAGCGCTGCGCCGTCGCGTAGAGATGCACAACGACGACGATGCCGCTGCGAGAAAATCGATCGAGAAGACGCTGAAGAGCTGGTTCGCCGACGGCGCGACCGTCAATCTCGTCGACGTCAAGAACCTGCGCGCCGCGGAATTGCCGTTGCTCATTTCCGCGACCGTCGAACTGCCGTCCGCGGCATCGCTGGTCGGCTCGCGGGCCATGGTCCCGCTGGCCATCTTTGCAGCGACGCACAAGAATCCGTTCTCATCCGAGAAGCGGAAGAGCGCCATCTACTTTCACTACGCCTACCGCGTCGATGACGAGGTGACGCTGAAAGTCCCCGCCGGCTACGCGGTCGAATCGCTGCCCGCATCGGCTGACGTCAACATGGGCGCACTTCACTACACCGCCACGGTCGGCAGGACTGATAACGACATCCGCCTCGTCCGCAATCTGACGGTCGACGTCGAACTGGTCGGCAGCGACAAGTACTCGATCGTCCGCGACTTCTTCAGCAAGGCCGCGGCAGCCGATCAGGAGCAGCTCATTCTGCGCAAGGCCGCGGCGACGACCGGGAGCACCAATTGAAACGATCGATCGGTATCGCAGCCGTTCTTCTCGCCATCGCAGTTTCCGGTTTCGCCCGCGGCACGCCCGACTGGGTGAGAGCCGCCGCCGCGACGACGATTCCAACTCTGCCGAATGATCCGCGCGGCGTGGTCCTGCTCGACGAATCGACGACGACAGTCTCCGCCTCCGGCGAGATCCGCACGCTGCAGCGCACCGTCTGGAAGGTCCTCACCAGCGGCGGGCGCGGCCTCGGCGAATTTGCGATCCGCTGCGACGCGGAAACGCGCCTGAAATCGCTGCACGCCTGGACCATCACCGCGAAAGGCGAGGAACTGCAGACCGGCGATAAGGACGCGATCGAATCGGCCGCCGTTTCGGGAGAGCTGTACAGCGATCAGAAAACGGTCATGCTGCAGATTCCCGGCGCGGAGCCCGGCAGCATTCTCGCCGTCGAGTACGAGCGCCGCGGCCGGCCGTACGCGCTGCAGGATTCATGGACGTTTCAGCGGAGCGTGCCGGTGCTCCTGGCGCGCTACTCGCTCGTCCTGGCCGGCGGCTGGACGCACGACGAGAAGTGGTTCAACAGCGCGGGCGTGGCGGCGACGCAATCCGGCGGCGCAACCATCTGGGAAATGCGCAACGTCGCGTCGATGAAGGACGAGCCGCATCGTCCGTCCGCCGAGGCCATCGCCTCGCGGATGAGCATCAATCTGATTCCGCCGCGAGAGCAGGTGGCGGGGAAAGCGCACCGTACCTGGGACGACGTCGCCTCCTGGTACGCGTCGCTGACGGCGGATCGGATCGCGACCACTCCCGCGCTCGCGGCGAAAGCGCACGAGCTGATCGCGGGCAAGACGTCGACGTTTGACAAGGTCGCCGCGATCGGCGCGTTCACGCAGCACGACGTCCGTTACGTCGCCATCGAGATCGGTCTCGGCGGATACCAGCCGCACCATGCCGGCGACATCCTTACCAATCACTACGGCGACTGCAAAGACAAGGTCACGCTCATGCGTGCGCTCCTGCGCGAGGCCGGCGTCAATTCGAATTACGTCCTGGCCACGACCGAGCGCCGCACGGTCGAGCCGAGCTTCGCCTCGGTCGACGGCTTCAATCACGTCATCGTCGCCATTCCCCTCGGCGCCGATGCTCCGGCGCTTCCTGCGGTCATCAACCATCCGCGGCTCGGCAAGGTGCTGCTCTTCGATCCGACCTCGGAGATGACTCCGATCGGATCGCTGCCCGAGTATTTGCAGAACAACGAACTGCTCGTCGTCACGCAGGAAGGCGGCACGGTCATTCACGTCGCGCCCGCGGGACCGGAAGACAACAAGTTGAGCGTCGCCGCGAAGTTGACGCTCGATCCTGCCGGCGCGCTGCATGGCGACGTGCACGAAACCATCAGCGGCAGCATCGCCGCGGCCTGGCGCGCGTGGCTGCACACGATGACCGAGGCTGAACGCGTTCGCGCGCTGCACACGCGCCTCGGTGCGCACCTCGCGCAGTTCGAGATGAAGGGCATCACGATCGAAAACCTCAACGACTCCTCGCGCGATCTCATCTTCAACTACGGCATCGTCGCGCCGGCGTATGCGAAGACCGCCGGCGGCCTGCTGCTCGTCCGTCCGCGCGTCCTCGGCGAGAAGGCGGAGACGGTCATCGATCTCAAAGAGCGCGTCTACGATTACGAGACCGAGGGGCCGTCGTTGCAGGTCGACGATGTCGAGATCGCGTTGCCCGCGGGCGTCATCGTCGATGAATTGCCTGCCGTCGTGAAAGTCAACGCCGCCGGATTCCGCTACGGCAGCGAGACGAAGGTCGAGAAGAACGTGCTGCACTATCGCCGCGAGTACCGCGTGGAGCGCTTCAGCGTCCCGCGCGCCGAGCTGGCCGAGGTGAACCGCGTCTTCACCGCCATCATGGCGGACGAGCGCAGCAGCGCGGTGCTCAAACAGCAGTAGGCGCGGCAGAATACGGACCGGTGCAGCCCTGTTCCACGGCTGTTCATGACTGTAGAAGCCACGATTGCCAGGCCCATCCGCCGCGTGGGGATGATCTCCCTCGGATGCCCGAAGAATCTCGTCGACAGCGAGATCATGCTCGGCCAGCTGCGCGAGGAATCCGAGGTCGAGATCACGAATGATCTCGACGCCGCGGATGTGGTGATCGTCAACACCTGCGGATTCATCGACGCGGCCAAGCAGGAGTCGATCGATACGATCCTCGAGATCGCCGGCCGCAAAGGCCGCGGCGTGCAGCGCCTCGTCGTGGCCGGCTGCATGGTGATGAAGTACCGCGCCGATCTGCAGCAGGCGATCCCGGAGATCGACGCCTTCGTCGGCCTCGACTCGCTCGAAGCGATCACCGCCGCTGTTACCGGACGCACTGATGACGCGGCGCCTGCGAAGCGGAAGATGTCCGTGCGGCTCTACGAAGACCTTCCGCGCGTTCTGGCGCAGGGAACGGCGCACGCATACCTGAAGGTGTCGGAAGGCTGCTCGAATCCGTGCACGTTTTGCGCGATCCCGCAGATGCGCGGCAAGTTCCGCAGCCGCGGCATTGAGTCGCTCGTTCGTGAAGCGCAGTCACTGCAGGCGCAAGGCGTCAAGGAGCTCTGCCTCGTCGCGCAGGACACGACGCGTTACGGCGAGGACCTCGGCATCGCCAACGGTCTAACCACGCTCGTGCGCACGCTGCTGGCGGAGACGGACTTCCCATGGATCCGTTTTCTCTACGCCTATCCCGGCTCGATCGACTGGTCGCTCTTCGAACTGATGGGACGCGAGAAGCGCTTCGTCTCGTATTGCGATATCCCGCTGCAACATGTGTCGGCGAACGTGCTCAAGACGATGCGCCGCCCCGGATCGCCCGCGGAGTATCGCGTGATGGTGACGCGGATGCGCGACCTCGTGCCTGACCTCTCGTTGCGCACCACGTTCATCACTGGCCATCCCGGCGAGACCCCGCGAGATTTCGGCGAGTTGTACGAGTTCACGGAGTGGGCGCAGTTCGACCAGATGGGCGCATTCGTCTACTCCGCCGAGGACTCCACCATCGCGGCGCGCATGCCCGACGCGCCGACGCGCAAAACCGCCGAGCGGCGCCGCGAAAAGCTGATGCAACTCCAGCAGGAGATCTCCCGCTCCCGCAACGAAGCAAAACTCGGCCAGACCTTCGACGCGCTAGTCACCGGCGTGTGCACCGAAACCGAGCACCTGTTGGAAGGGCGCCTCGTCGGGCAGGCGCCCGAAATCGACGGACGCCTGCTGATCAACGACGGGATCGATCTGCTGCCATCGGAACTTCCCGCGTTCGCACGCGTGTCGATCACCGATGCGCATCCGTACGACTTGGTCGGCGCGGTCGTGGCCTGATCGCACGCCGAATTGGCGGCATTTACGACGCCGGTAGGCGTCTCGTACGGTAGCCGGTGGTCGCGCGCGAAGCGCGAGACCACCGGAATAGAGAATGCCCAATTTCCCCGCCCCCCGGTCAGGGGTCGCGGATCAAATACCAAGCGGCGTGAATTCCCTCCGTGACCCCAGCCGGGGTCGGATATCGCCGCGCGATCGTGAACCGGTGGACTCGCGCTTCGCGCGCGACCACCGGCTACCGTCCGTGTCGCCATCCGGCGACGGTTCGCCGTGCATGTGTAGCTCCTTTCTAGGTCACGATCGTCTGCTTCGCAGCTTGCCGTTTCCACCGATCAGTGCGGAGGATTTCATCGACCGTTGCGAAGGCGATCTCGATCTCCTCGTCCGTGGTGTAGAAGTGCGGCGAGAAACGGACGCCGGCGCCGGGGCGGAAGTCGCAGACGATGTCTTCGGCATTCAGCTCGTACGCGACTTCTTTCGCGTGCGGCATGAGCACGGAAACGGATCCGCCGCGGCGCTCGGCTTCGCGCGGGGTGCGGAGCTCGAAGCCGCGCGCGTCGGCGAGGTCGATGATGCGCTGCGTCTGGCGCAGCGATTTTTCGCGGATCGTTTTCATGTCGCCACCTGAGGCCTCGGCAACGACTTTCGGACCTTCGCGCGCCGCGTACAGCGCGGGAATCGGCGGCGTGCCGAGGGCGAAGCGGAGGCCGTCGTCGCGGAAACGCATCGGAGGCGGCTCGAAGCCGAACGGATTCGCATGCGCCATCCAGCCGGTGAAACTCGGCTCGAGTTTCGGACGCAGTTCCGGGTCGACATAGAGGAACGAGCCTCCCGGTCCGCCGCATAGCCATTTCAGAACGCCGCCCACGGCGATCGGCACATCCCAGGCGGTGACGTCGACCGGGACGATGCCTGCGGATTGGAAAACGTCGAGCACGAGCGTCGCGCCGACTTCGCGGCAACGACGCGCGATCGCCTCGACGTCGATCATGTACGACGACTCGAAGAGGATGTGGCCGATCGGAACGATCTGCGTTCGCTCGTCGATCGCCGCCAGCAGGCGATCGAGATCGAATCCGAGGCCGGACGCATCGTGCGGCACCGTCACGATCTCGGCGCCGAGGCGGCGGGCCAGACGATCGTAGATGTAGCGGATTGACGGAAACTCGCCGTCAACGATCACCACGCGATTACGCGGCGCAGCATATTCATACGACGACAGCACCACCGCCTCGGCCGTCGTCACATTCGGCAGCATGACCACGGAGCCGGGCGGCGCGCCGATCAGTGGCGCGATGATGTCGCCGACTTCGATCGACATCATCCACCAGCGATCGCCCCACGCGCGCACGCCGCGCGAGGCCCACAAGTCAGCGTATTCGGCCAGCGCATCGCGCGTCGCCTCGGGCATTGCGCCGAGCGAGTGCGACACGAGGTACTTCGTCCTGCTCAGGATCGGGAAACGTTCGCGGTATTGGAGGAGCGGGTCATTCATGCCTCGGTCACCGCGTAATCATCCCCATAGAATTTGCTGGTGATGCTCGTGTGAAACTGGATCGCCTTCACCGGCGGATACTTCGGATTGGCGATGCACGGCAGCACTTCCAGCATCTCGTTCTCCCACAGATACACAGCCATCGGGAGCGACACGCGCGTCGCAATGCGCTGCCGGGGATCGCGCGGTTTGCTCACGCGATGCGTCGTCGACGGGAAGATGTCGTTGCTGATCCGCTGCATGTAGTCGCCGGTGTTGAGGATGATGCTGCCCGGCGGCGCGGCGATGCGCACCCACTTCATATTGCGGCGATTGAGGATCTGCAAACCTTCCACGCGCGGCGCTGGGAGGAACGTGAAGAGATCGATGTCCTCGTGGCCGAGGAGGCGCGCCGCGCCGGTGGCGTCATCGGCGTCGGAGACGGGCGGGTAGTAGTTGAGACGAAGTCCGAAGTTTGTGCCGGTGAGTTTTTCGTCGAAGAGGTGCGCGTCGCAGCCGAGGTACATGAGGAGGCTCTGCATCACCGGCCGGATCAGTTTTTCGTGGCCTTCGACGATCCGCCGAAAGAACTCGGCCTGCTCCTGCATCGGCCAGAAAGAGTTTGGATTTTCAAATGCCCGGCGGCAGAACACCCAGCCTTCGACAAGGTCGGGATGCATGTTGCTCGTCTCCTTGATCGGGAAGTAGCCCTGATTGACGGAGCCAAACCGCTCGGCGCGGAAACGCATCTTTTCGTTCAGCGTGAGGCCGGTGAAGATGTCCTCGATCCTGTGCTCCGCCTCGGCATAAAGAGTCGGATCGACATCGTGACCGGTGAGGATGGCGAATCCGATTTCGTGCAGCGCGTCGCCGAGTTGTGTGGCGAAGGCGCGCTTATCGGCGTCGTCGCCGTGGAGAAAGCGGCCGATGTCGACGGTCCGAACCTGGAACTCGTCATCGAACTGATCGCGGTCAAGTCCCTCGGCGAGCTGGTAGTTCTGGTGCTTCTCGACCTGGTCGTAGCGGATGAAATCCTGGTTGGTGGCCCGGACTCCGTCTTCTTTCGTCTGCATGCGTGGAGCATAATCCCACGAAATGCTTGCAATACTCGACGGCGGTTGTCGCGTGACCGGACTGAAGGACGGCGAACCGGTGGTCGAAGGCGCGCTGCGGATCTGGAAGCACTTCGGAACCGCAGCCGGAGCGACCGCGATCTCGCTGCGCGTGCTGGAGTTACCGGCAGGTGAGCGGGCAACGCTACGCAACGAGACCTCGGATGAAGTGCTTTACGTCCTCGCCGGTTTCGGATCGGCGAATGAGTTCGCGCTGACGCCCGATACTGGGCTTTACCTGCCGCCCGCGATATCACTAGAGATTGCCGCCACCGAAGACCTGACCCTCGTCAGCTCGCGATGTCCCGACGACGGCGCAGCGCTCGAGGGCTACGAACCCGGACACGGAGCGCTGTTCGCGGTGGCAATGCAAGACCGTCCCGTGCAGCGCACCGGCGACCGCTGGTATCGCGAAGTGATCAACGAGGACGCCGGCAGCACGCAGGTGACGCAGTTCGTCGGCGGCATCCCGCCCGGCCGCGCGCCCGATCACTTCCACCTGTACGAAGAGGTGATCGTGATCCTCGACGGCACGGGCGAGATGTGGGCCGGCTCCTCGCACGCGCCGATCGAAACCGGCTCCTGCATCTTCCTGCCGCATGGTCAGGTGCATTGCGTCGAGAATCGCGGCGATGGCGAGATGCGGCTACTCGGCGTTTTCTATCCGGCCGGCAGTCCGGCCGTGCGGTACTCGGCGAAGAGTTAGTCACGCGGAGACGCGGAGACACGGAGAGAGGCAACTACAATGCGCGGCCGATGAGCGCGATCATCATCGCGATTGCTGTTGCGATCTTTGTCATCGCGAATGCCGCCGCGTTTCGGATTCTTGTTCGTGTTCATCCACGGCGGCGGCGGATTGTCATCGCGCTGATCGTCATCGGCAACGTGATGTGGTGCTTCTTCCCGATTCTCAACGCGCGGACCGACTTTTCGCGATTCGTTCGCGCCACATTCGGGCCGCCGTGGTTCGCATGGAGCTGCTTCGCGATTCTCTACTCCGCGTTCGCTCTGCTGTTGGCGATCGCGTGGCTGCCGATCAAGAGCCGCATGCCGTTCGCGAAATTCGCGCGATGGCCATCGCGGATCTTTCTGTGGGCGACGCTGTTCTCGCTCGTCGCCGGCGTCTGGAACGCGCTCGTGCCGCTGCGGATCGAGCGGGTTTCGATCGTGGCGGATGGCGCCCCGCCTCTTCGCATCGCGCTGATTTCGGATTTGCACACCGGGCTTTTTTCACGCAGGTCGCGGCTGGAGAAAATCTTCATCACCGCTGCCGCGCAGAAACCGGACGTCATCCTCCTCGCCGGCGACAACGTCGACGACGATCCGATCTTCACGGCCAAGCTGCTCGCCGCGACGCGCGTGCTCGATCCGCGCATGCCGCTCCTCGCGGTCCTCGGCAATCATGAGATGTACGGCCAACCGTTCGAAGTCATCGATCGACTGCGCGGCAGCCGGATTCGTCTGCTCGTCAATGAAGGCGCATCGGTCAACGGTGTCTGGATCGCAGGGATCTCCGACTTTGCAGCGCGCACTCCGAGACTCGCGCCCGATGTCGACGCCGCGTTGCGCGGGCGAAACGGAGCGTTTCCGATCCTGCTCGCGCATCAACCGAAAGCATTCGCCGAGGCGATGAAGCGCGGCTTGCCGATCACGATCTGCGGCCATTCGCACGGCGGACAGTGCGCGATTCGTCCGCTGCATTGGTCGCTCGCGGGGATGTTCCTGCCGTACCACATGGGCTTGTATCGTCACGGCGCAACGCAGCTCTACGTGAACACCGGAACCGGTTACTGGCTCTTTCCATGGCGCTTCGGAATCGGCATTTCGCCGGAGATCACGGTCATCGAGCTAAGTTCATCCGCAGATTACGCAGATATACGCAGATAAAACCGTTCTTCATCTGCGTTCATCTGCGACATCTGCGGATGGCTTTTGACTTATCTCGCGACCGCAGTCGCCAGACGCCGCTGCGCGTCGGCGGCCAACGACGCCTGCACTTCCTCGTCGCCGATGCGCGGCTCGTCCTGGGGGTGGGCGAGGTAGTAGCCCTGCAGGAGATCGACGCCGAGGTCGCGGCACCATTCGTATTCTTCGACGGTCTCGAGGCCCTCGGCGAGCGTTTTTGCGCCGATTTTGCCGCCGAGGTCGACGAGCATCTTCACGAGATCCTGCTTGATAGGCTCGTCGGCGAGCGTGGAGACGAGGCCTTTCGTGATCTTGAGATAGTCGGGTGCAAGCGCGGCGATCGCTTCGAGCGATGCGTATCCGGAGCCGGCGTCGTCGATCGCGACTTCGATGCCCTTGTCGCGGAACTCGTCGAGCAGGCGGCGGAAGACGGCGTAGTCTTCGATCGCGGCGCGCTCCGTCAGTTCGAACACGAAATGGCCGCGATGCTCGGAGAAGAACGACACCATCTCGTGGATGCGGAACTCCGACTCCTCGAACATCTCGGCCTCGAGATTGAGGAGGTACTTGCGGCCGGTGAGATCGAAGGAGCGGAGGCGCTTCAGCGCGTTTTCGAGCGCCACGGTCTCCAGCGCCCAGGCCAGCTTGGCGTCGCGCGCGAAGCCGAAGAGCATGTCGGAATTGCGGAACGACGAACCCGGCGCGCCGCGCGTCAGCACCTCGTAACCGAAGACCGTCCCTTCCTGTGCCCAGACGATCGGCTGGAAGAGCGTGGTCACGCGCTTGCGGCGGATGATGTCGCGCAACTCGCGCGTCAGTTGCTTCTTCCGCTGCTGCTCGGCATCGCGCACCGCGTCGCCGGCGGTCTGCATGCCTTGATAGACCTGACGTTCGAGCCGAATCTGCGGCCGGTAGTCGATGCGCGCCGCGCCGACGAAGAATCCGATCTGTCCCTGCTGCATATTCGGAAAGCGCTCGCGCATCGCGGTGATCAGCTTCTCGCGGACATCGTTCGCGACCATGTCGAAGGCCGTCTCCTGCCGCAGGTCGGTGCCGCGCGATTCGAAGAAGATGTAGAAACTCGAACCGCCGACGAGGTTCGCGGCGACCAGCGCCTTCGGAAAACGCGCCCGCGCCTCGCTGACGACGGCCTCACCGGCGCAGCGGAGGAATTCGTCGAAGAAGGCCCAGCCATACTCAGCCTCGATCGCTTCGAATTGCTCGATGTCGACGTAGACGATGCCGATCTCGCTCTGCTCAATCAGCATTTCCTTGAGCCGACTGAGAACCATCGGAACGGTCGGCAGTCCGCTGGCGCGATCAAACAGCATGCTCTCGGAGGCCTTGGCGGCCTCGGCGCCGGGAGCCGGCTCGCGATGTTTGCGATGAAGCAGCGCGCCGATCCGCTTCAGGACCTCGTCGCGATTGAACGGTTTGACGAGGTAATCGTCGGCGCCGAGCTGCAATCCCGTCAGCCGATCCTTCACATCGCCGCGGCCGGTGACGAGCACGACCGCGATCTGCGACGTTCTCTGCACCGCCTTCAGCGCCTGGCAGACTTCCCAACCGCTGCGCTTCGGCATCATGACGTCGAGAAGGACGAGGTCCGGCAGCCGGGCCTGGGCGATGGCCAGCGCCTCTTCACCGTCGCGCGCGGTCAAAACCTCGCAATCGAGCGGCCGGACGAAAAGGGTCAGCAAGCGCTGTACGTCCTCATCGTCATCGGCAATCAGCAGCAAGGGCCGCTCAGACATCGTTGGGCAATGATATTGCGTGAATCACGCCAGAGGAGAAGAGTGAAGGGTGAAGAGTGAAGAGTGAAAAGCAGACGCCGCGTCTCACTTCACCCTTCACTCTTCACCCTTCACTCTTCTGCTGTGCTAAGTTCCCACGCCGCAGTTGATTGGAGAGACATGATCAAATTCGGGACCTCGGGGTGGCGCGGCATCATCGGAGAAGATTTCACCTTCGACAACGTCCGCATCGCCAGCCAGGGCATCGCCAACTATCTGAAGAAAGCGAATCAAAAGGGACGCGGCGTCGTCATCGCGTACGACACCCGCTTCCTCTCCGAAAAGTTCGCATCGGAAGCGGCCCGCATCCTCGCCTTCAACGACATTCAGGCCTACCTCTGCACGCGCGACGTTCCAACGCCGGTGGCGTCATTCGAGACCATTCGGCGGAAGGCGATTGGGGCGATCAACTTCACCGCCTCGCACAACCCGCCCGAGTACAACGGCCTGAAGTTCTCCACGTCGAACGGTGCGCCGGCGCTGCCGGAGATCACCAGGCAGATCGAGGAAGAGATCAACAAGGTCGCCGCCACCGGGCAGCGCGTGGACGTGTATGAGAAGGCCGAGCTGATCGAGGAGATCGATCCGAAGGACCGATACCTCGACGGGCTGAAACAGAAAGTCGACGTCGATACGATCCGCAAGAGTGGTCTGCGCATCGCCATCGATTCGCTCTTCGGCACTTCGCGCGATTACCTCGACTACTTCCTCCTCGAGTCCGGCGTCGAGGTGAAGATCATTCACAACTACCGCGACCCGTACTTCGGCGGCTTCTCACCGGAGTGCAATGAGAAGAATCTCAGCGAGCTTCGCAAGGTCGTCACGGACGAGGGCTTCGACCTCGGCCTGGCCACCGACGGCGACGCCGACCGCTTCGGCATCATCGACGACCGCAACCGCTTCGTCTCGCCGAACGTGATCCTGTCGCTGCTTGCGATCTATCTCAAGCGCGAGCGAAAAATCCCAGGCGGCCTGGCGCGGTCCGTGGCCACGACGCATCTCATCGACGCCATCGCCCGCAAGCTGGATGTGGAGCTGCACGAGACGCCGGTCGGCTTCAAGTACATCGGCGAGCTGATTCTCGACGACAAGATTGCCATGGGCGGCGAGGAGAGCGCCGGCATGTCGATGTACCGGCATCTCCCGGAGAAGGACGGCATCCTGGCCTGCCTGCTGGTCGCGGAGATGGTCGCGCACACGGGCAAGAAGCTGAATCAGCTGATCGAGGAGATGTATCAGGAGTTCGGCTACTTCTACTCGAAGCGCATCGACATGAAGCTCACGCCGCAGCTCAAAGATTCGCTGGCCGAGAAGCTCGCTAACCCGCCGAAGTCGATCGACGACTTCACGGTGCGCGACGTGAACAAGACCGACGGCGTGAAGCTGATCTTCGACGACAACACGTGGCTGCTGTTCCGGCTGTCGGGAACGGAACCCGTCGCTCGGATTTATGCTGAGGCGTGCAGTCCGAAGGATTTGAAGCATGTGTTGGATGCGGGGAAGAAGTGGGCTTTGAGCTGATCTCCATCCTGCGGATCGCGAAGCGAGACGTCAGGATCTCCGGTGATACCGCGCGGGCTGTCCGGCGCCACCGGAGATCCTGAGGCCGATCTTCGCTTCGCTCAGCGGCCTCAGGATAAAGTGCGCAAAGCAACATGCGCTACCCCTTCGAAAAGCACTTCCTGGTCTGCATCGGCGGACGTTGCGGCAATCCGGATCGCGGCATCGAGCGCGGGGAGTTCATCCACGCGGAGTTGAAGGGGCACAACAAGAAGATGGGGCGCAAGCCACTGGTGCGCGTTTGCACGGTGTCGTGTCTCGACCTTTGCGATCACGGACCGAACATGATCGTCGACGGCAACGTCTACTCGCACCTGACGCGCGAGCTGGCGCGCGAGGTGTACGCCGGCATCATGGGCGACGGACCGCCGCGCGATGACCTGCAGCTCGCCGAGGCCGAGTTTCAGGTCGGCGGCAGCGCGGCGGTGAAGAAGTAGCGATGCGGCGCGCGCTGATCGCGATCGCGCTGCTGCTGGCCGCGTGCGCGCGCGAGACGCCGAAGAAATCGTTCATCCTGGCCACGACGACGACCGTGCAGGGATCGGGCGTGCTGCCGCTGCTGCAGGTCGAGTTCGAGCGCGATACGGGTATCGAGATCCATCCGATCGTGGCGGGATCGGGACGAGCACTCGATCTGGCTGCGCAAGGCAACGCGGACGTAACCATCACGCACGATCCCGGCGCGGAAAAACGATTCATCGCCGCGCATCCGCCGCGGATGTACCGGCAGTTCATGTGGAACGACTTCATCATCGTCGGACCGCCGAAGGATCCGGCTGACGTCGCGCACGCGCGCAGCGCCGCCGACGCCTTCCGCCGCATCGATCACGTGCACCATCCGTTCACCTCGCGCAACGATCAGTCGGGAACGTATACGAAGGAGCGCGCCATCTGGCGCGCGGCGCTAATCGTCCCGGAATTCAATCCCGCCTATCTGAAGATGGGACAGCCGATGCCGGCGCTGCTGCGTTCCTCGAGTGAGTTGCAGGCGTACACGCTGAGCGACCGCGCCACGTTCGATCAGCTCGCGTCGTCGCTCCGGATTCGGCTGCTGTTCGAGGGGGATCCGTTTCTTCGGAATGTGTATTCGGTCATGCTGATCTCCTCGGATCCGAACGCTGCGAGGTTTGTTGAATGGCTGCTGCGTGGCCGCGGTCGGTCCTTGTTGGAGAAGTTCGAAATCAAAGGCCATCGCGCCTTCCACATCCTCTGAACCCTCCGCCTCTCTGCGTGCTCCGCGTGAACGGTCCTCCTTTTGCAATTCGCCGCTCCGGAGGATTGACACCGATGTTGAAGCGCACTTCATTTCTTGCAGTGGTTTTGGTTGGAGTTCTCGCTGCCGGCTGCGGCTCCGGAGGGCTTGGCGCGTCGGGCAACAGCGTCTCGCTCGATCAGGAATGGCAGCTGGGCAATCAAATGGCTGCGCAGGTCGCGCAGCAGATGCAGCTCAGCAATGACGCGACCGCGAAGGCGTATCTGACGCAGATGGGCGAGCGCATCCACGCCGCGACGCCGCTGGCCGATCGCCCGTTCACGTTCGATATCGTTAACGATCCGAGCGTCAACGCGTTCAGCATTCCCGGCGGACACATCTACATCAACGCTGGCCTCATCGCGCAGGCGGACAAGGCCGACGAACTGGCCGGCGTGGTCGCGCACGAGATCAGCCACGTCGTTGCGCGCCACGTCATCAAGCAGGTGGAAACGCAGCAGGAGATCGGCGCGATCGGCAGCATTCTCCTCGGGCAAAATCCGAGCGGATTGCAGCAGCTCCTGGCGCAGGTGATCGCCGGAGGCGCGATGGCCCGATTCAGCCGCGCCGACGAGAAAGAAGCCGACGACCTCGGCCTGCAGTTCATGGCCAAAGCCGGCTACGACCCGCACGGGATGCTGGACATGTTCCAGAAGCTGCTCAGCCTCGAGAAGGGCGGCGACAGCTCCGTCGCGCGCTTCTTCGCCGATCATCCCGGTACGCAGGACCGCATCAATGACATCTCCAGCCGCATCACCAAGATGGGCAATCCGACCGGCATCGTCGACGATCCGGCGTATCACTCGAATCTAAAGGATCGGGTGGCGAAGTAATTGTCATCCCAAGGCGCCGAAGCCCGCGTAGCGCGAAGCCTCTTCACCGCTTCGAGGCTCAACTTGAGTCATCGCGGCGTTTGATGCCTGCGCGACTCACGGCACATTTCGCGAAGCTTTGGAGTGCGCGTGGCAAGGCCACCGCTTTGGGAGGGAGGGGGAAGGTAATCATCGCGCAGACATAGCAAGCATCACACGCTGCGGTGCGTCACGATTCCACCGCCCTCCCAAAGCGGTGGCCTTGCCACCGCACTCCAAAGTGCTGCGCACGAAACGGGCGCCACATTTCCTCAACACCCTCTCTGGATGACGGCTAGAAAAGTTCGTTGATCGGCTGGTACGTCCCGTCTTTTGCGAAGGGGACATACTCGAATCCGCGGTTGAGGGGATCGTCGTGGCGGACGGTCGTGTAGTCGATGCCGAGGGCGGAGTAGAGCGTTGAGGTGACGTCTTCGGGGCGGATGTCGCGGTTCGCGCTCCATCCGAAATCGCTGACGCTGCCGCCGGTGGCGTCGGTCTTGCCGATGACCTGTCCGCCGCGGACGCCGCCGCCAGCCCAGACCGTCGTCATGCGCAGATTGTGATCGCGCCCGGCTTGATTGTTGAGAACGCCGACGGTGCGGCCGAACTCGGCCACGACCACGACCATCGTCTCATCGAAGAGCGTCTTTCCCGAGACGGAGCCGGGCATCGCGGAAAGATCCGCGAGCAGCGAGGCGTACGCGGGATCGAACTGCGCGCACTGCGTGTAGAGCGAGTTCACGCCGTTCGCAGGTTTGTCGTAAATGCCGCTGTGATGATCCCAGCCACCGAGGGTGGCTTGTACGAAGCGCGTGCCCTTGCCGGCGGCCACGAGGTTGCGCGCGACGATCAGCGAATCGCCGAACGTGGTCGCGCCGTACTTGGTGTGGTCGGCGGGCGAGAAGCTGAAGGTGGCGTTGATGTTGGGCGCATCCATGAGCGCCTTCGATTGCGTGTAGAAGTCGTTCATGTCCAGCGACGCTTTGCCGAGAATGCCGCTGGTGCGGTTCGCATCGAGCGAATGCAGGAACGACCAGCGGTCGGAAAAGCGCGTAGCGCCGTCCGGATGCGCAATCGTGGGAAGACCGGTCGCCGCGGGTACGACCTGAAACGGCGCATACGACGCGGGGAAGTAGCCGGAGGACGGAATGCCGGCGGAGTTCAACGCAATGAACCCCGGCAGGACGTCAGACGGTAAGCGCTTCAGCTGCGATTCCAGTGCGACGACGGCGCCGATGTGCGGGGCGATCGCCCCGGTCGCGCCGCCGGGATTGCGGGCGATCTGCGCCCATGCCTGTCCCAGCGTATGCACGGCAGCCCAGGAGAGCCCGGAGCGGACGAAGGCGATCTTTCCGAGTTGCGCAGCGGTCATCGGCATGAGGGCTTGCGGAAAACGGACATTGTTGTTGTCATACGAGGTCGGGTTGAAATCCGACGGCGTCCATGCGCCCTCTTTCAGATCCCAGGTGTCGATGTTGCTCGGCGCGCCGGGCAGGAAGATGAAGATGGCGTTCTTGGCCGTGTTGTGGAGGGTGACGCCTGGCGCGGTCGTGGCTGCCTGCAAAAGGCGCGGACTGAAGACGTCGGCGAAATACGAAGCCACAAGCCCCGTGCCGGCGATCTGTATGAAGCGGCGGCGCGAAAAGCCTTCACTCTTGCCGAGCGGAAACCCGCTCGCCTTCGTGCAGTCCGGGCACTCGATGGTGCTCTTGGGAAGTCTCGGCTGTGCCATTGTCATCAGTCCTTCAATTGAACAGAAACTCGACGGAGTTCAGAAGCACCCATTGCAGATCTTCGGTCTTGTTCTGGAGGGTGCCGCTCTTCAGATACGCGACGGCCTGCGTCTTCTCAGCCGCGGTCGGATAGCGTGACAGTGTGTAGAGATAGAGCTGATCGGCGATGACATTCGGGTCCGTCGCCGAGGCGAGCGTTTTCGCGACCGTCGAATTGGCGGTGTTCTTATGCGTGCGATTGACGACCACCGTGCCGTCGTTCATCAGCGATAAGGCCTGCGCGATCGAGCTGTCGTTCGAGCGCGCCTGATCGTCGCGGTTGCCGCGTCCGAATTCGTCGAGGAAGCGGCCATACACGTTGTTCCGGACTTCGATCGTGTCGGGCAGTTTCATTGCGGACGTAACCGCGGGAAGTCCGCCGGCGATGTTGTATGTGACAGGAACGCTTGTCGCTTTCGCGACCGCATCGAGCATCGACTCGGCCATGAGACGGCGAGGGATGTGGCGTGCGTAGTACGGCGTCCATGACTCGTTCCACGCCGAGGCGGTGTATTTAGCCGAAAGCTGGTAGGCATTCGACAACACCATCGTGCGCAGGACCGATCGCAGATCGTAGTGGCTCGACGCGAAGTCATTGGCGAGAAGCGTCAGAAGGTTGGGATGGTTCGGCTGGATCGACTGGCCCGCGGGGAGATTGTTCGGATCGAGCCGCGACGGATCGATGTTGTTGGCCGGCTCGACGATTCCGAGCGTGAACAACTCTTTCCACAGGTAGTTCACCGTGGCGATCGCAAACTGCGGATCAGCCGTCAGCATGCGGCCGAAAGCGTCCCGCCACGCTTCGCCCGGGCGAGGCTGCTCAGCGGTCCGAAGAAACGCGGGGTTGACGCTGGTTTGGCTGCCGATCGGTACGCGCGCGGTCTTGTTGCCTGAATTCGTGTTCAGGTTGTACGCGCCTTTCGTTCCATCGCTGACGGTGAAGCTGGACTGGTTATCACCGGGCGTGGTCCGTTTGGAAGTGCCGCGCGAGAAGAACGCCGCGTTGCCCCAGAAATCGTACCGGGCGTGCGACTTCAGATACCAGTTGACGGATTCCAGATGGCCCAGGCCGTTGTGACACGAAAGGCAGTGCATCGGCATACCGTGGAACATGACTCCCGACTGCGCCGCGAGATTGTCGTACGTATCCTGCGCCGGCCCGTTCGCCTGGATCTGGCGCACCCAGAAGTTGGCGGCTCCATTGGTGAAGCTGTCACCCGACGCGCCGATGATCTCGCGCACCATCTGGTCGTACGCCTTCTTGTTCTTGATCGAGTCGTGAATGTACGTGTAGTAGGCGTTTCTTCCGGCCGGCAGTTCTCGGCTGCTCGATGAGACCTGCACGTTCTGCACGAGATCGCCGAACCACATCGTCCAGCGGTCGACGAATGCATCGGAGGCGAGGAGCGCGTCGATCGTTTTCGTCCGCTTGTCCAACGTTTTGTCGTTCAGGAACGCCTGCACGGCGGCCGGATCCGGGATCTGGCCCGTCAGGTCGAGATTCACTCGCCGGAAGAACTCCTCGTCGGAGGAGAGGGCCGATGGCGCGATGCCATCGGTTTTCATCTTGCCGAAGATTTCGTTGTCGATGTAGTTGACGGATGCGGGATAGACGGTGCTGCCTCCCGCCTGCGGCTCGACAGCACGGTGGCGGCCGCTTGGAGCGACCGCTTCGGCGGTGACCGAGAGCTGGTGGTAGAGGCCGGCCTGCTGCTCGTGCGGCGAGCGGAGGTCGAACGGGCCGAAGGGGCACGTTTCCTTTTCAGCGCCGAGGAGAAGCGTCGGCGCGACGACCGCGAGTGCTATCCATTGTTTCATGGCGTTTTTGACTCCCGTCACAGGCGAATGTTTACATCGTACGCTTCGCTGCGCCTGGCCTTTGGTTGCCCGTCACAGTTGGGATAGAAGACGTCGACGGCGCTCCTCCGCGCTCACTTCACTACGCCGGTTCGACTTCGTGGAGCTTGCGGATGTCGACGGAGATGGTGCCGTCGGGATCGAGCGGATTGAACATGTTCCGGAACTTCGCTCCCCAGACGATCTCGTCGACTTTGTACGACGAGCGCGTGTGCACGGTCTGGGAGAACGTTTCGTCGAAGCCGTTGAGCAGGATGAGCAGTTCGGCGTCGAGCGCGCGCAGGTCATTGGGGGAGCAGGTATTGAGCGGGCTGGTCTCGTCGATCGGATGGACGATCGTCCACGCCAGCGGGAAGAAGACCACGCGGTCGCGCTCGAGTTTGAGCGGGATGAAGTCGCGGTCGTTGGCCTGACCGCCACGCTTGCGCCGCGCCAGCAGGACTTTCGCTTCCATCTCCACGATCTCGTTCCGCTTCTTGTTCACGATGCGGAACATGAGCGCGGTCTTGCCGCGATACGGCGCGACCACCGCCACCTTGCTGAACGCGATCTCGGCCCTCGGGCGCGCAAATCGCGCGAACATGATGCCGGCGATGATGGAGAAGCCGAGCAGGCCGACCAGCGACTCGAGCGCGACCATCAAGTTTGCAGCGAACGTGACAGGAACGATGTTGCCGTAGCCGATCGTTGCCAGCGTGTGGACCGAGAAGAAGAACGCGCGCGTGAATCGCTCCATCGCCGCTTCGTTGCTGAAACCCGTCAGCGCGCCGGCACCGCAGGCGACGAACGCGGCGGCGAAAAGGGCATTGAGGACGACATACGCCGCGGCGACGTAGCCGAGGAACTTCGGCCAACTGATGGTGAGGAAGTAGTGGTAGGTGGAGAGCGCCTCCCAGTATCCGAGGCCTTCGCGCCGCACGTTAAAAGTGCCGTCGCGATTCAGCAGCCGTTTCCGGCTCTCGCGCGCCACGACGCTGCCGAAGCCCAGGTCGAGATTGGGATCGTCAGTCGGGACGGGCCGGAGGTCGGCAGACATGCGCAGTAGATTAGTGGATTCGTGGACCAGTGAGGAGGAAAGGCGAGGCTAGTCGCCAATTCACCTAATGAAACAACGACACCGCGATCGCCAGCAGCAGCACCAGCACGACGCCGAGCGAGACCCACATCGCCTGCACGGTGGGGCGGTGCATGTCGACGGTTTCGCGGCGTTCGCCGAGGAGGTATTGCAGGTACTCGATGCGCGGACGAACGCTGGCCACCTTCTCTTCCAGATCGGGATAGATGACCTGGTTGATATTGGGCACGATGATCACGGGGATGAACGTTGCTCCGCCGGCGCGGGTGACGTAGCCGGTGAGCAGGTCATTGTGGGGTTGATCGCCGTCGGCGACCAGGCAGTGGTAGACGGTGGTCGACTGCAGCACCGAGAGCGCCTTGCCGCCCAGGCTGCGCGCTTTGTACGAGTTCACGACGCTCTCCGACGTTTGCCGCAGGATGCGCTCGTTGAGATCGTGCACGCGGGTGAAGATGAAGATCGTTTCGCCAGCGGCGAAGGAGATCTTCTCGGCGCGGCGGTAGATGATCTCGCCGTAGCTCCGCCAGTCCTCCTCAGTCAGGTCGGTCGTGAATCCTTCCTCGATCAAGCGCGCCATGAGGCGGCTGGCGGGATCGGAGTCGGCGGGTGATTCAGGCGGCTTTTCAGCTTTCAGTTCTTGCATACTTTTCAACAAGCCGGATCAGATCCGGAAACTCAAAGGGTTTGCCGAGGTAATCGTCGGCGCCGCATTGCCGCGCTTTCTCGGCGATGTCGCGGTCGCCGGAGAGGACGATATACGGAATGGAGCGGGTATCGGGCTGCCCCTTCAGCGCGCTGCAGAGCGCTTCGCCGTTCATCCCTTTGATGGTGAGGTCGGCGAAGATCATCTGCGGATGCAACTCCTTGGCGCGCGACAGGGCAGTCGTGCCGTCCGCGACGATCTGGCAGTCGCGTCCATTGCGCTGCAGGACCAGCGAAACCAGCCTCGCCACCTGCGGATCGTCTTCAACGACGAGAATCACGTCATTGCCCCTAATCGAAACGCACTCGCAGCCGCTTCCGAAGATGCCCTGCGATGGCTCCTGCCAGGCAGCCGAATGTGTTCCATCCGGCATCGTCCCAGCCTGTTACTCGTGTCGGTAGAAAGCTCTGCCACGTCACGAGGCCCAACGCAAATGTCAGGCCCACTGCCAGGGTGAGCAGATACGTGCGAAGGCGATGGCCTTCCCCGCCATCGAATGCGAGGAACGCCAGCGCGCCCCACGGCACGAAGAAGAGGATGTCGGCGATCCCCGGCGCGGCGGTGGCGAGGAGGGCATCATTCGACAGCGCTCCCCGATCGTAGCGGTGCACGAGCGAGACAACCTCGGGGACAGTCAGCCCCTGCCGAAGGTAAGCCCGACCGGACAGCATCGCGATCAGACCGCCCATCGCCATCGAGAGCAGGATCAGTAGCGCGACGGAGGCCCAACGCGGTACGAGGATCGTTCGAATCGTACGCTTCCCCACGGCGGCGATTAGACCACGGCGTGTAGCGGCGCAGACGGTGACGTACGCAAGCTCTGACCGCGTCCGAAAGAAACAGGTCCCCGCAGCGATTCCTTACCTCTCATATACTTCGTAAGGAGACACGCCATGCCTACTTCGACCATCACCAGCAAAGGCCAGACGACGGTACCGAAAGAAGTGCGGGATGTGCTCAACGTCGGCGCCGGCGACAAACTGAATTGGGAAATCCGCGGCGGCAGAGTCGCGATCACGACGGAGCGGCCCGCGCTCTACCAGTTGGAAGGCTTCATCAAGCACGGCCCTGACGCATTGACGGCGGTCGCTCAAGCTCGGAAGACCAGAGGACGCATCTGAGGTGCGCGGCATCGTCGTCGATGCGAACGTTTTCGTTTCGTTCTTTGTCGAGCGAAACGCGGCGCAGCACGCCGCAACGCGATCGCTTCTCTCCGCCGCCGAAGACGGCGAAATCGCCGGCATCATCCCGCAATCCGTCGTCTTCGAAATCGCGTACGTGCTGCAGAGCCAGTACGGGCTGACGGGGCAGCGGCTGGCAACCACGGTCCGCGCCGTCGTCTCCTTCCCAGGCATGCGGATCGTCGATGACTGCTCATGGAAGCGCGTGCTGGAAATCTGGCCCGAAACCCTCCCCGGCCTCGCTGATGCGGCGATCGTCGCCGTCGCCGCCGCGAACCGCTACGAAGCCGTAGCAACCTTCGATCGGAAGCTTTCCAAGCGCCTCGAAGCGTACGGCCTCGCCGCATACTGGTAGCTCGCAATAACACAAGCTCCTTCACGCGGCAACGCCCGGTCTTTACTGCTTGCCCCACGTCTTCTCGTTTTCGGTGATGTCGAAGTAGACACTGTGTTTGGAATGGTCGGGAAGCTCCACGGTCACGACTTCGTACCGGCGCATGGCGCTTCCTTCGCCGGCATGCGCGATCCCGCCTTTGCCCCTGCGAAAGCGGCCGAAGCGATCGAAGATCCAGTGGTTCTGGAAGTCGATGCCTTCGTTCGGCGCGTCGGCCGGAACCACGACCGCCGTCTCCGGCGAGTCGCCGGTGTGATCGACGAGAGCCTCCGCCGAGACTGTGGCCGGCTTTGAAGCCGCAAGAGCTGGCACCGCGACAGGAGCTGGCTGCGGCTTCGGCGCGCATCCATTTGGCAGGCATGCAAGCGCAGCGGCGGAGATGGTGAGGATCAGTTGTCTGCGCATGGTTGCGGCGTCAACGACTCGGCTGCGACAAATCTTCCGCGAGGCGCACGTACGCGTCGTATCGAGCCCGACTCAACTCACCGGATTCGGCGCGCTCCTTCACGGCGCAGCCGGGCTCGTGGAGATGCGTGCAATCATTGAAGCGGCAGTACTCGCCCGGCTCTGCAAATTCGGGAAAGTAGTCGCGCAACGTTTCTAGTGTCAGGTTCCAGAGGCCGAACTCGCGGATGCCGGGCGTGTCGATCAGATAGGTGCCGCCGCCGAGGTCGTGAAGGGTGGAGGCGGTGGTGGTGTGGCGGCCGGTGCCGCGTCTGTGCAACTCGCCGGTGGCGATGTCGAGACGCTCATCGAGGGCGTTGAGGATCGACGACTTGCCGACGCCGCTATGGCCGACCAGCGCGCACGTCTTGCCTTCGACGAGCGCGCGCAACTCGGCGATGCCTTCGCCGGCTTTGACCGAACAGCCGATCACCGGTACGCCGAGCGCGCGATAGGGATCGAGCGTGGCCAGCTCGCGAGCACGCTCGATGTCATCGAGCAGATCGATCTTGTTGACGCAGATGGCCGCCTGCGCGCCGCCGCGTTGGATGGCGATGAGGAAGCGATCGATGAGCCGCGGCCGCAGCGGCGGCGCTTTCACTGACACGACATGGATGACGACGTCGATGTTCGCGGCGATGAGGCGCTGCACTCGAGGGTTGAGCGGATCGGGACGCGAGAGCACGGTACGCCGCGCCAGAACGCCGCCGAGGCGGCAGACGCCGTCGGAGGTGTCGGTGACGACGCGGTCGCCGACGGCCAGCGCGCTTTTCTGGCGTTTCGCCAACTCCGGCGGGACCATGCAATCAAATTCGCGCTCCTCGTGAAAAAGACGGCAACGTCCGCTGCCGATCGAGATCACGATCGCGGCGTCACGCGGGTCGACGTTCGCTACGTCACCCCACGCGCCGGTTTCGATCGCGCCGTCATCGGCGGCATCGGGCTTGCGCCGTTTTCCGCCGCGCCGTGCCGCGGGCTCATCCCATTCATCGTTTTCGCGTCCGCGCTTTTTCACCCGATGCTCCTCACAAGGACGACAGTGTAAGATGCGTGCAAATCCATACATCGGAAAAGTGCGAGAGCTCCAGGCATGTCCAGAGTCGAGAAACCCTATGTCCTCCTCGCGGATGACAACGAAGCGACCTGCACGCTTCTCACGGCGCTTCTGCATCGCGATTTCAACGTCGAAGCCGCGCTTGACGGCCGGGAGACGATCGAACGTCTGCGCACGCGCCGCTACGCCGTCCTCCTCCTCGATCTGCGCATGCCGCACGCGGACGGTTTCGACGTGCTCGATTTCCTGAAAGAGCACCAGCCGGCCATGCTGCCGCGCGTGCTGGTCGTCACCGCTGCCGTCGTCGCGCGCGACCTGCAGCGCGCCGCGGACTACGGACTTTGCGGTGTGGTCACGAAACCGTTCGAGGTGGAGACGCTGCTGGCAACGGTGAAAAAGTGCGCGCAAGTCGACGACGGCAACCCACTAGGTCCGATGCTCTGTTCGAGCGGACCGGTGATCCTGTTCCTGGCGGATTTGTTGCGTCAGCGGCTGATGTGAATTCAAAGGCTTTTCACCTTTGTGCTCTTTGTGGTGAGAGCATTTTCAGGCGGAAAAGCGATTCAACAGCGCTAGCAGCGGGCTGCCCGCAATCACGGTTGCGATGGCCATCGTCCCGAACGCGTTGCGGCTACGGATCTCCGCGCACGCGACGACGACCGAGGCCAGCTCCTCGGGATCGAACGGCTTCCGCACGATGCCGTGAATTCTCTGCGGATCGAGGTGATCGACGGCTCGCCGATCGGCGCCCGTGATCACCAGCACCACCGGCGGTGACGCCATCGACGGCCCGTCGAGCGCGTCCAGCACTCCGAAGCCGTCGAGCACCGGCATGACCAGATCGAGCAGGATCACGGCGTAGGGATGTTGTTTGATCAGCGCCAGTGCTTCGACGCCGTCGCTGGCCTGGTCCACGGTCAGCGCATTGCGCTCCAGGGTCGAGACGAGAAGGCGGCGTATGACCGGGTCGTCATCGACGACCAGTACGCGCTTCTGCTGCTCGACATTCATCCGCTGCTCTTGCCGCGGCGCAGTGTGCATATGCGGTCTGTGCCTGTCAAACTCAGCTTCTACTGAACGCCTTCTTTGAACGGAATCAGCGGATCGATGTCGACCGGGACGTTGTTCGCGGCATCGAGCGCGCTGCGAAGATCGGCCGGCATCTTGTCGTACTTGTTGAACCACGCTTCGGCGCGCGCGCGGTCTCCCGTCGCTTCGACCTCGAGCAGTTCCTTCGCCAGCGCGGCCAGCGTGTCGGGCATCTTCGCGTAGTCGATGACGTAGCGCCCCGACGCCGCGCGCGTGATCGCACCTTTTTCCGACAGATAGTTGAACTCCATCATCTCCGCGCGACCGTGCGCCTCGGCCGTCCCGAAACGGACGGTGCGGAAGATGCCCGCGACGTATGAGGCGTAGTACTCCTCCAGGCGCTCTTTCGGCAGCGCCCCGTGATCGACGAGCCATTTCAGTCCGAACATGCCGGTAACGTCGGCCTTCGCTTCTTCCAGTCCGGAGTACGTAGGTCCGATGGCTTCGCGAATGTCAACATGTTGACCACCTTTGCGCGCGAAGGCCGGCCCGAGGCCGTGACAGATCTCGTGCATCATCACCGCGGCCAGATAGCCTTCGCCGGACGCCTGCGCCGCCTGATCGGGACGCATGATCAGCTTCGCCACCGGCAGGATCACGTAGTTCACGCGCGCGTCGGTGAAGTTTTTGAAGAAGATTTTCTTCGAACCGACTTTCTCGTGAATGCGCGGATCGTTCGGGAGATTGTCGGCCGCGGCCTGGTAGCCGTGGCGAAGATCGCCGGCGCGGAACGGCGCGTCCATCACCTCCATCGGCGACTCGAGACCTTTCTTCGACGGGCGATCCTCGGCCGCCAAAGGCAGCGCGTCCTGAATATCGGGGACGTACTTTTTGAACACGGCCAGCTTGGCCGACTCGGTTTCGTTCCGCACCAGCACCGACGCGCCGTACGAGGTTTTGATGCCGAGGAGATCGTCGAGGTAGGTTTCGTACGGAGCAAAAATCAGATCGAACTTCGGATCCTTGAGACGAACCCACGCCAGATCGCTCGGGTAGTAGTCGTCGGTCAGCAGCGCGGTGGCGCGCATGCGGAGATAGTTCGCGAACGCCTTGTCATCGCTGGCCGCGGCGGCGTTGCGGAGATGGCGCGCCGCGGGCACGAGCCACTGCTTGTACTTGACGTGATACGGCGTCGTCTTCAATCGCAACGGATTGCGGCCGGCGATTTCGACGACGGTACGCTCGTCGTAGATGGCCTTCTTCTCCTTCGGATGCGCCTTCACGTACGCCTCGATCTCGTCGCGCGTGAGGCCTTTCGGCAGCAGGCTGCGGCCGGGCGGCATCGGCTCGCTGCCGATGAACGGCTCGTTGTGATTGAGGAGATCGAAGCGGCTGCCGTTTATCCAGAGGTAGTGCCGCGCATCGCGCAGCTTCGGATCGGTCGCACCGGCCAGGCTGTTGTAGAGCGCAACGTTCGCGGGGTCGTTCTGGCGCCAGAAGATGTTCTCGAGATCGCGGCAGGCTGCGATCATCTCGTCGAGGACACGCCGATCGCGCGCGGACATGCCCGCGTACGTGAAGGGCATCTCAACCTTCTGAAACCTGGCCAGCCGCTGCGCGATGTCCGGCGCAACCTGGGATGGATCGAGCGACACGGCGGCGAGCAAGGCAATGGCGAGCAGTTTCATAGGGGCGCGATTCTAACCTGCGATCAGAATCGCACGTGGCCGAGCCTTGGGCAACCAACGCTGCCGCCGTGCGGCCCCTAGCGGCGGCGCAGGCGCTTCTGGACCGACTCGATCTCGCCGCGGATGAAGTCGACTTGCGCGAGCAGCTCTTCGACTTCGTTGACGACGGCGCGTCCGTCGTTCTTGCGGCTGCGGTGCGTCTTCCGTTCGGCAGCGAGCGAGCGCCAGAGTTGGGCGCGTTCGCCGGTCTGCATGCCGCTGATGGCCCGGACGAGCGGATCGACGCCCTCCTCATCGGTGACGTCGCCGAGGACTTCGTGCGGCGTCAGCTTGAGGATGCGGGTCAGCGTGAGGAAGAGGCCGAGGTCGAGATTCTGCTTGTCGCGCTCGATGCGGGAGAGGGTGGCAGCGCTGATGTCCGCGCGTCCGGCCAACTCGGTCAGCGAAAGATTTCGCGACTGCCGTGCAATGCGGAGTCGATTGCCTACCATGAGGGCTTGCATCCTATCAGATGAACCGGATTGGCCTTGCCGAGGCTTCCCCATTTTGCACCTTCTTTTGCGTCGGGCGACGCATCCCCTGATCAGTTCGTAATGCTTACGGGAAGTGACGAGGCGTGAGCGGCGGCGGATGGCTGGCGTCAGCACCATCGCCGATGGTGCCGTCCTGAGCCTTGGCCGCTCGGCATGCGTGAAGCGCCGCCGTGAGATCGACGAAGTCGAGAGGTTTGCGGTAGAAACGTCGCACGTGGCGCAGCTCTTCGCAGCCGTGATAGGTCTGCTCCGAGGCCGCCGTGATCACGATGGTGCGGCCGAGGAGCGCCGGCAGAGTGCTCTTGCAGTGGAGGAGGATGTCGAAACCATTCGTCCGCGGCAGGAGCAGGTCCAGGACCATCGCGTCGACCGTGTGGTTCATCAGGATCGACATCGCTTTGTCGCCGTCATCCGCCAGCAGCGCGTCGAAGCCTTCGCGTTTCGCGATCGCCGCGAGCAGCGACAGCGTTGCGTGATCGTCTTCGACCATCAGAACCGCGAAGGGATAGGTCATTCGCTGAGCCTTTGCGTGGAATGCAACAAAGCATACTCGCTTCGTCACAGGATGCAAAAGCCGCGAGAGGTCAGGCAGCCGCGTCGGGAGCGATGCGCCCGGCCCACTTCTCCTCCGACAGCATCAGCTTGCGGCTGAAGAGCTTCTTCATCAGCTTCAACGCGCCGGTGCGCCAGAGGATGTAGCCGGGATAGCCGGTGATGACCGAGAACTCGCCGTGCTTGAGATGCCGCAGTCCCTGCTGGATCAGCCACGGGATGCGCGCCAGGAGGATGAGGATCGGATACGACTTCTGCGGCTCGTCATACGCGCGCACTTTCGACAACCAGCGGTCGAAGAGTTTGCGCGGCGGCGTCCACACCATGAGCACGTACAGCAGCACGTTCGCCCAAGTCGGCCGCAGCGCGGTGTAGTTCTCGTTGATCTGCTCGACGTCAAATCCCTCGGCGATCATCTGCTGCTCGAGCGAGGTATTCGGGATCACGCGCAACGAAAAGATGTTGAGCGTGAACGGCTTCTTCAATCGATAGATCAGTTCCAGCGTGTCGATGACGTCCTGCCGCGTCTCGACAGGGTTGTCGACGATGATGTCGTACGACGGATTGATCTGGTAATCGGCGAACTCCGCCAGCGCCGCCGCGGCCTGCTCGATGCGCGCGACCGGCGTCGGACGTTTGTAAAACTTGAGGATGCGCTCGCTGCCGCTCTGGATTCCCATCCGCACGCGGTTCATGCCCGCCCACGTCAGGATCTCCACTTTGTCGCGCTGCACGTACGTCGGGATGACGCCGTAGATGCAGAACTCGATGCCCACTTCCTCGCGCCAGCGCGTGGCGAACTCGGTCAGCTCGCGCAGCGAGATGGCCATGAAGCTGTCGTCGTAGAAAAGGACCGTCTTCAGATACGGATGGACCTTCAGCGCCGCCTGCACCTCGCCGATGATGTAGTCGACGCCGCTGTGCCGGATCTTGCGGTAGTTGGCGTCGTTGGCGATGAAGACGGTGTTGCCGCAGTACGTGCAGTGCAGCGGACAGCCGATCGACCACACCGCGGGATACGCGAGGCCGTTGTTGCCGAGGTAATCGCCGCGCGTGACTGGCCGGAAGCCTTTCGCCGGCTGGTAAATCCCTTCCGCTCCGCCGTACTTCGGATACGGCATCGAAGCCAGCTCCGCCGACGACATCAGCGGCCGGAACGGATTCCGTTTGATCTCGCCGCTCGCGCGATCCTTGAACCAGAAGCTGCTAGTCCTCGAAGAGTCGCTGCCGTTCTCGAAGTGATGCAGCCACTCGGCAAATGCCAGCTCGCCCTCACCCGTGCAGATCGCGTCCACATCCGCCTTGATGGCATCCTCGGGGTAAATGATCGGATGGATCCCGCCCCACATCGTGTACGCCTTCGGATTCAGCTCGCGAACACGAGTGGCCAGCTCTTTGGTGAGGTCCGCGTACCCTGTCATCGACGAAAACGCGACGACGTCGGCCCCCGCCAACTCCTGCGCGATCTCCTCGACCTCGGCGGCCCCAAACGACCGTCCCTCGCCGACCTTCCGCGCGAACGACTTCCACATCGAGCGATACCGCTGCGTGCCGACGTAAAACGTGCGTGTGTCGGGATTGATCTTCTCCGCATACGCCGCAAACTTCCGGAACCCGGTCGCGGTGATGCCGTCCTCGAGGGAAACGAGATGGATTTTCATCAGGTTGCGTGGTGGCGAAGCGTACCAGCAGACGATGTTATTCCGATTTGAACTCGAACCGGGACAGGCATCCGGTCCGGTCGTCGCACTTGCGACACGCCGCCGATGTTCCGGGTTTCACGCCACTTCGCTTCCAAGCATCGTGAGCTAAGCTAGTCTGCAGAGGAGATCGACACGTGTTACTGGTCCCCGCTACCGTTGGCATAAGTTCCATACATGGGCTCGGTCTGATTGCGCGCCAATCCATCCAATCCGGAACTGCGGTTTGGCGGTTTGAACTTGGATTTGACTTGATGGTTTCATCAATGCAGCTTCGGGGGTTATCTAAAGTCGCGCGTGAGCAGGTGGAACACTACGGTTTCTTGTCGAACGACTTGAATGCATATTTACTCTCAAGCGATGATGACCGGTTTACCAACCACTCTGCACGACCGAATACGACGTTTGTTCTCGGGAGCGCTTATGCAACGCGCGACATTAATGTCTTGGAAGAGATTACGGCCGACTATAGACAGTTTGATGCGTCGTTCTCTCGCAGGCCCTTCGCGAAAGGTGACTAAAGTATGACGATTCTAGCATCCGTGACCCTCGGTCTCGCTTCCGTGACTTGGACCGATTCGACGCAGGCGATCGCGGCGGTTGTGACTGCAATAGTCACCGCGATTGGGTTCACACTTGTGTATTGGCAGGTGGTTCAAACTAAGCGAACACTCAACAGCGCTACGCATGCGGCGATCTATTCGCAGGAGCAAGAAATCAATGAACTCTTTGTTGCGAACCCTGAATGCAGAGAATACTTTTACCATGGCCGCGAATGCCCACCAGGCCAGTCTGACCGTCTGGCCCTTTTGTCTATAACCGATATGGTTGCTGACTTCTTTGAGCACATTGTGCAGCAGCGAAATCACCTGCCGAAAGGGATCTGGCCAGCGTGGGTCGCCTACATGCGCTCCGTTTACGAATGTAGTCCCCTCTTGCGTGAGCAGCTCGCGCGGAACCGTACATGGTATGACTCAGAACTGTTGCGGCTCCTCGGTATTGGCGACGCGCCAGGTGACGAGTTGGGCACCTAATCTCACCGGCGAAGCGGAGGTATCCCGCATCTTGTGGGGCTGCGACCCTGCTGGTAAGATTCCAGCCGCATGGACTATCGGGACATCATCACAGTCGAGCCAGACAAGCGTAGAGGGCAGCCGTGCATCCGAGGTCTGCGCATCACCGTTTACGACGTTCTGTCGTACCTTGCCTCGGGGATGACTGAAGAAGAGATCATTTCGGATTATCCGGACCTGACGCACGAAGATATCCTCGCAAGCCTCAGCTACGCGGCTGACAGAGAGCGGAAGACGGCAGTCTCGCACGCTTGAAACTGCTCCTCGATCACAACATCAACGTAAACAGCTTTCACCACAGAGACACAGAGATCATCGAGGTTTCTCTGTGTCCTTTGTGCCTCTGTGGTGAAAGCCTTTCGGATGTAACGGCAACAGGCTACTTCTTCATCCGCGCAATCCAATCGTTAATCCTCTGCTCCAGCACATCCATTGGCAGTGCTCCCGCGCCGAGGACTTCGTCGTGGAAGGCGCGAATGTCGAAGCGGTCGCCGAGCTCGTGGCGGGCGCGTTCGCGCAGTTCGGTGATCTTTAGCGATCCGATCTTGTAGCCGAGGGCCTGGCCGGGCCAGACGATGTAGCGGTCGGTTTCGCTCTGCACCTCCACCTCATCCTCGGAGGTGTGATCGTGGAAGAACTGCACGACCTGTTCGCGCGTCCAGTGTTTCGAGTGCAGGCCGGTATCGACCACCAGACGGATGGCGCGCAGCATCTCGTCCTGCAGGCGGCCGTAATCGTTGTAGGGATTCGTGTAGAAGCCGACTTCCTTTCCCAGTTTCTCCGAATAGAGCGCCCACCCTTCCACGTAGGCGGTGTAGCTCGTGCCGAAGCGGCGGAACTCGGGCAGGCCGGTCAACTCCTGCGTGATGGCGATCTGCATGTGATGGCCGGGGACGCCCTCGTGGTAGGCAGTCGACTCCATGCTGATGGTCTTGCGCGTTTGTGCCGAGCCGGTGTTCACCTCGACGCGTCCGGGGCGCGAGCCGTCCGGCGCTCCCGGTTCGTACTGCGCGCCCGAAGCTTCCTTTTCGCGGAACTCTTCGACCGGAGCCACGACCACCTTCGCCTTCGGCAGGCGGCCGAAGAGCTGCGGAAGCTTCGCGTACATCTGGTCGATGTAGCCGCGATAGATCTCCAGGATGTTTTCTCGAGACTTCGCTTTGAGATCGGGATTTGTGTCGAGTGAGGCCCGGAACGATTTCAGATCGGCGAAGCCGAGGGACTTGGCGATGGCCAGCATCTCGCCTTCGATGCGCGTTACTTCGTTCAGTCCGATCTGATGGATCTCCGCGGCGGACAACTTCGTGGTCGTGCTCTGCCTCACGCGTGATGCGTAACGCTTCGCGCCGTCGGGGAGGGCCCACATGCCGACATCCTTGCGGCCGTGCGGCGCGTAGTCGTCGCGCACAAACGCGGCGAATTTCACATACGAGGGAAGCACCGAGGTGCGGATGGCGGCGACGATCTCGGTGCGCAGCCGGGCGCGCTCTGCTTCCGG
>Ga0233356_1000003_pt1 | contig 128933 bp, 147 predicted proteins | sample GEONSFMMS_FD_180700 | JGI IMG/M metagenome (GOLD analysis project Ga0233356, IMG submission 180700) | Soil microbial communities from Shasta-Trinity National Forest, California, United States - GEON-SFM-MS | ecosystem: Environmental > Terrestrial > Soil > Temperate forest > Bulk soil | place...
GTCGATCCCAATCCAATGGATAATCTTCATGACCCGTTCCTCCTGTATGTGGCTCTGCACCCCTCGGGGTGTAACCCACGAAAAGGTACATGAGCGAGCGGGTCACTCCATACTGTCTACCCTCTTGAGCCGCTTCGCGGCGCCCCTGCTACACCTGAATCTTCTGCGCCGTCACGCCGACGTGATCCGTCAGCTCGTCGCGCACGGCCACTACGATGCGATAGGTGCCCTTCGACAGCATCAGCGGTGGAATGGTGACGGTCATCCGGCCGGTGGCTGATTCGTTCGCCTTCACGGCAATGTCCGCGAAACACTTGACCATCTTGATATTGCGGCCTTCTTCATCGAATACGGAGATATAGACGTGAAGCCTCGTGCGCGAGCCGGCCGCATCCGTGATGTATTGGAGCGACTCCATATTCATCGCCGCCGTAATCGGAACGATGGCCGTGAGACCGCGGTACTGCGGCGCATCGACGACGAGCGCCACCGGCAGCGTGTTCGGCTGCATGGACACGCCCAGCGTCGTCCGGAGGGAGCGCTGGAGTTGGCTGTCGGTGCTCGCGCCGGCGTAGCCATCCCGATACTGCAACTTGTATTCGGGATGTCCTTTCACCCGCACGGTGAGGTGGTGGTAATGGTTGTCGGCTCCGTGGTGGTTCGTGAATCCGAGGGCGTAGTAGTTCGCGGCGCGGCGGTCGAAATCGGCGAATGAATCATCGAAACGATTGCCGGGCAGGAACGCACCGCCGGTTTCATTGGCCAGCCAGAACATGGCCGAGCGATCAACAGCGGACGAGCCATAGCTGGGCCGGTCCCAATTTGCCTTATTGACCGTCCTCTGCTCCTGCAATTCCAGCCCCTCCGCGGAAATGATGTAGAAGCTGGTGTTCGAGGCATTGGCCTCGCGCACGAGGATGTCGCGCATCGTGGACAGGGCGCTGTTGTTGCGCGTCACGTCCGTCAGATGAGTGCCGTTCGTGCCGCGCCCGATCAGCGCGGCCGGCGAGACGGAGGCGAGCGGCAGGTTGCCGGTGACGAGCAGGATCATCTTGCGTCCTTCCGTCGAGCCGAATGCCCGCGCCGCCTCGGCGATCGCTTCGACCGATGCCTGGGCGACCATCGTCTCCTCGTTGAGATGCATTTCGTCGTCGAAGTTCTCGGTATGCTCGGTGAAGCCCTGGATGGTCCGATTGACCGCCGCGTCCAAAAGCGCGGTGTTGTTATCGCCGATGGCGCTTGGGTCAGCGCCTTTCTTGCTGCCCCGCTGAATGCCCACGACTGATTCGTCGCGCGGCATCCCCCGTCTCATCTCCGGATGTGACGTCATGTGGCTGATCTCCGACAGGATCGCGTGCAGCGCGTTCTTGTCCGAGGTCATCGCCATCAGCAGGTGAACGCGGCGGTCCACCGTCGCCACCGACCAGTCATAGCGGCCGTCGTCGAAATGGCTGCTGATGAAAATCTCGAGCCGCGCCAGCGCTTCATTTCGGCTGTGCGAGCTCGTGTTGAGATTGTCGACCAGCACCAGCACCTTGCGCCGGAAACGGTCTTCCGCGGGTGCCGCTGCCGCATCGGCACGGTCGAGGCGCGGCGCGGCGTCGTCGACCACGAAGAAATTCGAGACCTCCTGCGGCTGATCGTCCTCGATGATCTCGAAATCCTGACGATCGAGTCCGCGCACGGGATGACCGCGCCGATCCATCACGGCGACGTCGACGTTCACGACATTCACCGTGATTTTTTCAACCAACGGCGGTGGTGCCGGCACCTGCGCACTGGCCAGTAAAAGCGCTGCGAACACCGCAATTGTTCGGATCATCGGATCACCTCATGACATCACCATACCTGACATGCCTTACTTCTGACCATCGGCGAGTCCGCGGCACAGTTGAACGCCTTCTGAAACTGCGGGAGATCGGACACGATCCCGTTGATGCGGTACTTGCCGGGCGAATGCGGATTCGTGATCGCGTTCGCGCGCAGATTTTCCGGCCGCTGGTTCTCGCACGCCCACTGCGCGAAGCCGATGAAGAAGCGCTGATCGGGGGTGAAGCCGCCGATCGGCGTCGTCTCATTGGGATCAACCGCCTTCCACGCCAGGTAGGCGAGTAAGGTGCCGCCGAGGTCCGCGACGTCTTCGCCCGAGGTCAGCTTCGAATTGATCTTGATGTCGTCGACGATCGTGTAGCCCGCGTACTGGTCGCGCACGCAATTGACGCGCTCCTCGAACGCCTTCGCATCCGCGGGGGTCCACCAATCCTTGAGATTTCCCTGCCCGTCGAACTGGCGGCCTTCGTCGTCGAACGCGTGCGTCAGCTCGTGGCCGATCGTCGAGCCGGTGTTGCCGTAGTTCGGCGCGTCATCGAGCTTCGGATCGTAAAGCGGCGGCTGCAGCACGCCGGCCGGGAAGTTGATGTCGTTCATCTGCGGGTTGTAGTAGGCGTTGACCGTGGGCGGCGTCATGCCCCACTCGCTGCGGTCGACCGGCTTGCCGATCTTGTTCAGATCGCGCTCCGATTCGAAGAGGATGGCCCGCTCGGCATTGTTGTAGAAGTCGCCGCGCTCGATGTTCAGCCGGCTGTAGTCGCGCCACTTCTCGGGATAGCCCACCTTGTTCGCGACCGCGTGCAGCTTCTCCACCGCGCGCGTCTTCGTGGCCGGCGTCATCCAGTCGAGGTGATTGATCTCCTCCTCCATGGCCGTCTCGATGGCCTTCGTCATCTCGACCGTCTTGGCCTTCGTTTCCGGCGTGAACGTGCGCGCCACGAACTCCTGGCCGAGCGCTTCGCCAAGGTCGCGGTCGACGTACTGGACGCAGCGCTTCCAGCGCGGCGGCATCGCCTTCACGCCGCGGAGAGTCTTGCGATAGAAGTTGAAATCCTCCGCCACGAACTCATTCGACAGGTACGGCGCGCTCGAGTGGACGGCGTGCCAGCGGAAGTAGGCCTTCCAGTCCGCGAGAGGGAGGGTCATCAGCTCCTTCTGCACGGCCTTGAAGAATTTCGGCTCCGTGACATTGAGCGTGCTCGCTCTTCCAAAGACGCCAATCGAGCCCAGATACGACTTCCACTCGAACGCAGGCGTTGCTTTATCCAACTGCACGACGGTCATCTTGTGCACGAGGTTGTACGGATTGCGGCGTTCCACGCGCGTCAGCGACGCCCTCGCCAGCGCCGTCTCGATGCGCAGCACCGTCGCCGCATCCTTCTTCGCGTTCGTTGGTGACTCACCGATCAGCTTCAGCATCGACGCGACGTGCGCCAGGTACTGCTCGCGGATCGTCTTCGATTTCGCGTCGGTCTTGGTGTAGTAGTCGCGGTCCGGAAGCCCCAGCCCGCCCGCGCTGACCTCGGCGATCACCTTCGAGGCGTCGTTGTAATCCTGCGACGATCCGAAGCCGAAGAGCCAGCCGTTGCCGGTCGAGCCCACATGCCGCCGCGCCAGAAAGAAGGCCAGGTTGGACTTCTTCAGAGTCTCGATTTCGCTGAGGAGAGGTTGCAAAGGGCTGACCCCAAGCTGTTCGATCTTGTCGACGTCCGTGCAGGCATCAAAGTAGTCGCCGATCTTCTGCTGCACGACGGTGCGGTCCGCGCGCGCCTTCGCGTCCTCGAGCAGGATTCCCCACAGATACTCCTCGTTCTCCTCGGTCACTTTGCCGTAGACGCTCCACGACGCCTGGTCCGGCGGGACGGGGTTGTTCTTCATCCAACCGCCGCACGTGTACTGATAGAAATCGGCGCACGGATTCGCGGTGAGATCCATCGATGGCACGTCGAGACTCGGCGTGTACGGCAGCGCCGTCAGCGGATGCTCTTTCGGCGCCGGCGCGTCGGGCACGGGCGTCTGGATCGGCGGCGGCGCGGCATCGGACGGCTTCGCGGCCGCAGGCTTCGGCATCTCCGCCGGCCGCGCTTTCTGCGCGGGATCAGGATTCTGCTGCGCGAACGCAGTCGTAGCGACAAGAGCGATGAGAGCTGCGGCGTATTTCATAAGCGGTGAGTCTACCGGCGTCGCCGTGTACAACCTTGTTACAATCACCGTTTCCCAAAACGAGGAGGAACCCCATGGCCGATCTGTCGACGACATTCACCGGAGTCCGCTTCCTGAACCCCTTCCTGCTGGCCTCAGCGCCGCCGACGGAATCCGACGCGAACATCATCCGCGCCTTCGAAGCTGGCTGGGGCGGCATCGTCACGAAGACCATCGGCCTGCATCCCGTCGTCAATGTGAAAGGTCCGAAGACGAAGTTTCTCCGTTCCGAGGATCAGGGCACGCGCCTGTCGATGACGAAGAAGCCGGGAACGACGGTGATGGCCTCCTGGAACTGGGAGCTGATCTCCGACAAGCCGCTGGACTGGTGGATCGGCAAGCTGGCCGCAATCAAGAAGGCCTACCCGAAGAACATCATCGTCGGCTCGATCATGGCCGGCTCCGGCAACGACAAAGAGCTGAACAATTGGCAGACGCTCGCCAAAGCGATGCAGGACGAAGGCGCCGACGCGCTGGAGCTCAATTTCTCCTGCCCGCACATGGACCGCGTCGACATGGGCTCGAACGTCGGCAAGGACAAGGTGCTCTGCTCCGTCGTGACGATGGCGGTCAAAGAAGTCTCGAAGATCCCGGTCTGGGTGAAGCTGACGCCGGCGACGTCGAATATCGTCGAAGAAGCCGAAGCCTGCTTCCGCGGCGGCGCCGACGCAGTCGTGTCCTCAAACACCTGGCCCTCGCTCCCCCCAATCGACGCCGCCACCCTCGATTTCGAAATGAACGTGGAAGGCTACGTCTCCCCCGGCGGCCTCGGCGGCCCCGCCATCCTCCCGCTGTCGTTGGCGAAGATGGCCCAACTGACGAAAGCCTTCCCCGACAAGGAGTTCTCCGGCATCGGCGGCATCGCCACCTTCGAACACGCCCTGAACTACTTCCTCCTCGGATGCGGCACAACGCAAGTCTGCACCGCCGCCATGCTCGACCACGCCATCGGCCCGAACGTGATCAAAACCCTAATGACCGGCATGTCCGACTTCATGGACTCCCGCGGCCTGGCGTCGTTAGACGCCTTCCGCGGCACCCGCCGCGACCGCATCGTCCCCCACTCCCAAATCAAACGCCCGGATACCCGCGAGTACCACGGGGGGTATGAAGACGAAACCATCGAAGGCTACGCGGGGCGGGCGGAGGGGGTGGGGGTTTAGGGGTGGGCATGCAAAGCGATGCCGAGCCGGCTCAACCACTACCTTTCTAGAGTCTTTCATTAAGTCTCGAGCGACGGGCTGTAAAATGGATTTACGCGGATGGACACCGACCGACACTTCGCATTCAAAATCGCAGTGATAGTCGCGATTGGTTTCTGCGTAAGCGTCGCTGGCGCGACGTACGTCGATGCACGCATACCGTCACATTTTAAGTATGGCGTGAGGCCATATCGTTACGGCTACTGGATTGCGCTATTAGCGATTCCCTTGTTCATCTGCACGCTAGGTGCTCTTTCGCGAGCGCGAACGCGCGGTTGGAAGTGTGCCGCTGCGTGTGGGCCGCTCATTTACGCAGTCGCAACCTCGCAGTGGGCTTTTGCGCCTGAAATTCCGCATCAGGGGATCACTCTCACCTGCGGAATGTACGCCATCACCGTCGTACTGGCAACATGGTTACGCTACTCAACGATTGAAATAGGGTACATTCGAGACCAATCGTTGCCACTTCAGGTTCGCCTCGAAGGGTTAAAGAGCGTGATTACTCTTTGGCAAGGGCTAGCTTTAGCTACCGCCGGTGGATTTCTAGCGCTCTTGGTGCCGTGGCCTGTAGCTGTTATTAATGCAAATACTCACGTCGCCAAGGCGGAGGCGGATCTGTTCTTGTTGAACTCGCTCGCAATGTTACAAATAGGTTTAATCTCGGTAAGCTTTATTGTCGCTCCGATCCGTGAAGTGGTCCTTATCGTGATGCGTTTGACTTCCACGTTTCGTGAACTGAAATGATGCGACGATAGGCCGGTCGCAGTCCGCCGAAGCACCGGGCTTAGATGTTTGCACGTGATCTCAGCAACCGGTTTGGGAATACGGAGTTGTGATCGGCATGCGCTACCCTAGTGGTTCCGCAAGTTATTCGCTCTTGTTTTTATCGCGTGGAGCCCGGGGGCTCCCAACGGCATCCGGCGTCCGGGCTATCCTAGGCGGCGCATATCAGTTAGGATGATCTCCTAAATGACCGGTACCACCGTGCGGAAATCTTACTCGAAGGCATTCGTTCTCGATCGCAGTAAGCTTCAACGTATTCTGACGATTATCGAGAAGCGCGTGCCCGAGCTAGGCGGTGAATTTGATCCGGAGTTCTTGGTTAGATTGAAAAATGGTCGCGAGCTGATCCTTAGGAGTGGCCAACAACTACTAGCGCTAGACAATCCAGTTAAGAACCCCATCGTGTCAATTGATATGAGTGTGCCGCGTGACTCGCCGCCAGTCCGCATTTTATTGCGTTACGGCAGCACTCGGACATTTAATATTTCGCTTGATGTCTCCAGTCCAGATCCAAAGTGGTCAAATCAGGTATTCGCAGAATTAGAGGAGCAAATCGAGCGCACACTACTTCCAAGCACGGCTCGACTGCTGATCAGAACTCCTCAACTCTTATTGTTTTGTATTCCGCTCACGATCTTGGCATTGACCATTTTCACCAACACTGCCGAGCCGGACGCGTCTTCGTCGTCCAGATCTCCGGGACGAGTTTTATTGCGGCGTGCCAATTCCGCTCAGACAGATCACGATCGTTTACAGATCGTATTCGAAAAAGTACGCGCTGATCTCGCTCGCGAAAACCAGGAACCAGCGCCTGAGCCAGCGACAGTCGTGGATTGGGATCGACTGCTTAGCTGGAAAACACTCTTTGTTGCTTTACCCGTCGCCACACTGTTGGGTGTGCTCATCTATTTGGCAGCGGTTTGCTATCCATGGGCAGTCTTTGCATGGGGCGATGTAGAACAACACTATGCGAGCGTAGTCGCGAAGCGCAAATCGTTGTGGACGCTGGTGGTCATCTCGTTGCTCATCGGTATCATGTCCAATCTCTTTGTTTCAAGTTTGCCCCTCAAACGTTAGAGACGAAGTAGGGTCAGAGACGAAGTAGGGTCAGGCCTCTGCTTCTCTCGGTCGAATCGCGACTCTACACGTTGTATCGAAAAGCCCAATACCTTCTCGGAATGGAAACATCCTCGGTCGTTTCGGTGGAGTTTCTGAGTGTTTCCTTGACGCGAGGGATCCTCGGGGGGCATGTCAAGACCGCTGAGACTTGAATTCGAAGGTGCCTTCTGGCACATCACATCCCGAGGAAATGAACGGAAGGACATCTTCCTTCCGGCAGGATGGCGACCGGCTGGAGTTTCTGTCCCTGCTCGCGACGGCCGGCACCTCTTTCAAAGACGCTACAAGTCGATCCTCGTCGACGAGCAGAATTACCTGAACGAGGTGAGGCGCTACACCGTCCTGAATCCCGTGCGGGCAGGGATGGTGGCCGGCCGGGCCGATTACCGCTGGTCGAGTTATCGGTCGCACGTCGGTCTCGATCCGATTCCGGATTGGCGAAGAACGGACGATCGGGGTCAGGCCGCTGCTTCTCGCCAGCCATCATTGTTCGCCTGCTGCTATCCTCATACCCTTGCGAGTCCCTCGCCTTGTCCAGATCCTGGTCTCTCTTCCCGCAACTCTGGAACACTCGCCGCTCTCGGCGGCGCATGCAGGGCAAGTCCGCGCTCGAAATTTTTGAAGAGATGACGCGCAAGCGGAATCGCCGCTGAAGTTCCGCCAGGATGGCGGGTGCTGTGAGAGTGAAAGTAGGGGGTCAGGCCTCTGCTTCTCGTCGAGGGCCTCGGGAGCGGGTAGGGGTCAGAGAGCGAGTTGAGAGGTCGGGGCGTTGTAACGAGAGTCAGCCATTGACGTACTAATTGGGAGCAGGGCCGCCGGCACCCTGATGGGCCAGCGCTCGCCTTGCTGCGAATCGCGGCGCGTCACCCTCGCATCATCCGCGAGAATCTCGAGTCTGCCGCTTAATCAGCCGCATAGAATGGTCGAGAAAATTCATGCTTCGCCTCGCGCTAGGATGTCCTATGCCGCGTAACCACAACCGGCTTCCGAAGCCAGGCACCGGCATCGTCGGATTCGGATGCGCGTTCGTCGTCGTCATCGTCGCGGGCATCCCTGCCGTACTGGGAAGTGGATTGCTCGCGTGGGCTGTTCTCGCGGGCGCCTCGATACTCATCGGCCTCATCGCAGCTCGTTTTGGAGAACCGTTCTTCGAGCGAATGTTAAAAGTCTTAGCGGAGTGGTGATGAACAGGATGGACAAGGTCACATCGTTCAACCTTAGTGACTAGCTACCAAGCGTGAATAGCGTTTCATTGCGCATGTTCCGGCCGCCTCACTTGATTTCGAACGTCAGCGTGCTCGTGTCGACGAGCCAATGCTCCGGTTGTTGTGGATCGGGACGGCGATACGTCGTCGTTAGCATGTACCAGCCCGGCTCTGGGTACGGAAAGCTCATACCTCCAATTTGATTGGGCACACCGTCTGCGATACGGCCGGCGCCCGCGCGGTGCAACTCCATCGGAAGGTCGCGAAGCAGTTTCCCCGTCGTCTTGTCCACGGCAATGAACCACATTGAGTCGCCCAGTTTCATATTCGGCCTGGGACCGTTCCACCCTTGCGGGTAAATCTCGAGGCCGAGGCCGGTGGAACGTTGCCAGTCAGCCATTGGAGCGATCGCGCTGCAGAAGATCAACGCTTTCGCGTGCTCGGTCCGCGTCTCGTTGCCGCTGACGGCCGGCGTGAAATCGACAGACGCCATGACGACTTCGTCCTCGGGGGCGACGTTCGTTTTGAAGTCGAGCGAGCGGGGACCGGCGGCCGGTTTCACCGCGACTCTCTGTTTTGGCAGATACACGTACGCGTCCTTGACGCGATCCGCGCCGATCGTCTCGCCGAGGTTCGGGAAATCGGTGCCGCGCGTCGCGTGGAGGGTGATTGCACCGCAATCGCCGTCCGGAATGATGTACGTCTGCGCGAATGCCGCGGGAGCGAACGTCAAAGCAATGGCAACAGCGATGCGTTGGATCATTTCTGTTCTGTGTCTCCAGGTCTTACGACGGCCGGAGGCGTCCGAGGTCACAAAAAAAGAACGATCGAGCGCACGGTTCAATAGCCTCGCCGGTGCGCTACCATCTCGCAACGATTTGCGGGAGGTTCGACGATGCGTTGGCGCTCTCCGATGTTGATCCGATTGATGATGCTCGCCGCACTGGCGGCCTTTGCCGCTTGCGCGTCCGCGCCGGCGATTCCTCCGAGCGGATTCGCGCTCACCAGCCCTGACTTCTCCGCGGGCGGCAACCTTGCCGACAGCGTCGTTCTCAACGGACTCGATTGTCATGGACCGAACATCTCGCCGGCGTTGCAATGGTCGAGCGTGCCGGCGGGCACCAAAGGCTTTGCGCTCGTGCTGGACGATTACGAGGCGCGCGGCGGCGACGGGTTTGTTCATTGGGCTGCATACAACATCCCAGCGAGTTCGACGGGGCTTGTCTCCAATGCGGGAGCGGTCGAAGGAGATATGGGCTCCGGCGGGCGTCAGGCGTACAACGACTTCCTCAAGCGCTCCTACGGCGGACCGTGTCCGCCGGAAGGGCCGCCGCACAAGTATCGCTTCACGGTCTACGCGCTCGATCTGCCGTCGATCGACGACGCCGGGACGCCAATGACCTGGCGCAAGCTCCGCTTCATCATCAAGGGCCATATTCTGGCGCAAGCCTCACTCATGGGACTTCGTGGTCACAGCTAATGCCTGCCGGAATCCGTCCGACGCCTGCTCGATCTCTTCGGTCGCGATATAGCACCGAATTTGTTGGAGGCACTTCTGCGATCAAGCCGCTTTGACACACCCCGCCCTTTATCCATGACGCACACCGCTCGCCCGTGGGGTTCCTTCGGCCGCGTTCTGCTCTTTCTCGTCGCGTGCGCCATCGTCCTGGCGATCACTGCCTCAATTTCCCCAGCGCGATCAGGACCAACGCAGGATCTTTTCATCGGTTCCATCGCAAGCCTGGGGGCGTTCATTTTGACCATGCTTTTCGTGCGCTGGGACGGTTTGCGACTCAACGACATCGGGGCCATGCCCGGCAGAAAGAGTCTGCATCGTCTTGCCTTCGGCTTTCTGCTTGGCTCACTGCTTGTCGCGGTGCATTCCCTTATCGTCAGCGCAGCCGGACATATGCACTGGGTACGTACGTCGGGAGCTCCGGTTGATCGAGCGGTCCTTATGGCCGTCGGATACCTGTGCCTCGCGGCAAGAGAGGAACTTGCATTTCACGGCTATCCTCTGCGACGCCTGCAGCAGCTATCCGGAGTGTGGAGAGCGCAAGTAATGATCGCGCTGGTCTTTGCACTCGAGCACGTGGCCGGAGGCTGGTCTTACGCGCAGGCTTTGTGGGGTGCGGCAGTGGGCTCTCTTCTGTTTGGAATGGCGTCCATTGCGACACGGGGACTCGCCGTTCCTATCGGTATCCACGCCGCATGGAACTTTGGAGACTGGATGCGGGGAAATCGCGCAATGCCCGGTCTTTGGCATCCGGACGTGGCGAAGGGATTCGAAGATCGTGTGAGTGTGGCCGGGATCCTCGCCTATGTTGCAGTCATGGTTCTGGCCACGCTTGGATTCTGGTGCTGGCATCGCTCACGCGAGGCGGCCCGCGCCCGCATGGCCAAGCTGGACTAACTCGGGAAGGTGAGTAGGGTCGGCGAATCCATTGCGCGTAGGAGAAAGAGGACGAAGTAGGAGGACGAAGTAGGGTCAGGCCTCTGCTTCTTGGCGGTCGAATCGCGACTCTACACGTTGTATCGAAACGGCCCAACACCTCCTCAGAATGGAAACATCCTCGGTCGGTTCAGTGGAGTTTCTGCGTGTTTTGTTGACGCCGAGGGATCCTCGGGGGCATGTCAAGACCGCTGAGACTTGAATTCGAAGGTGCCTTCTGGCACATCACATCCCGAGGAAATGAACGGAAGGACATCTTCCGGCAGGATGACGATCGTATCCTGTTCCTTTCACTGCTCGCGACGGCCGTCAAGCGGTTTCGCTGGCGTCTCCACGAATACTGCCTGATGACGAATCACTACCATCTGGTCATCGAGACGCCGTTCCGCACGCTCGCGAAGGGAATGCACTGGCTGAACAGCGAATACGCCCGCATCTTCAACAAACGATACAAGCGCGTGGGGCACCTCTTTCAGGGGCGCTACAAGTCGATCCTAGTCGACGAGCAGAATTACCTGAACGAGGTGAGGCGCTACACCATCCTGAATCCCGCGCGGGCAAAGATGGTGGCCGGCCCGGCCGATTACCGCTGGTCGAGTTATCGGGCGCACGCCGGACTCGATCCGATTCCGGAGTGGCTTTACTCCGAGTGGCTGTTCGACCTGCATCCCGAGCCGGCGAAGTGCCATGAAATGTATCGCGAATACGTCCTGGCGAAGCTCGGAGCGACCGAATCGATCTGGGAAAAGCTCGCCGGACAGATCTACCTCGGTAGCGCAAAATGGATCGAGAGGATGCGGAGCGTCATCGCGGAGAAGCCGCGAAGCGATGAGCACGCGAGAGCACAACGACTGATCCCGCGTCTGAAAATGGCCACGGTCGTGAAGGCGGTGGCGAAGGTTTGCGGGATCGAAGAGAAAGATCTCCGCCATCGCCACGGCGGTGCTCCTCGGATGCTGGCTGCCTGGATCGGCTGGAACGAAGGCCTGCTGCGCCTACGGGAGATTGCCGCCGCGCTGCGCCTTCGAAGCGCCGGCTACATCTCAACGCTGATCGGCAAGGGTGATCGAGAACTGGCCGGCGACGAGGCGCTACAGGATCTGGCGCGACAAGCGATTGTCGCATTGCAGGCCGTGTAGGAGTCCTGACCCGCAGAAATCCACAATTCCTAACGGCCTCTGAGGCCGTTGGCCTCCGGCCCGACGCCAACACCCTCTGTCGGTGCTACCCTCCCGCAGTCCTCGGACGTGTTCTTACAACTGCGGCACCGCGGGTGGCCTCAGCTTCCGATCTGGCACGAATGACAGAGGCCTGACCCCCACCCAAAACGCCCATGCGCCCCCAAACGAACGCAAAAACGGCCCAGACGAACGCCAAACGAACGAACGAACAGAGGCCTGACCCCCACAAAACGGGACCCGCCAAAACGCAAACGGGACCGCCCGCCACGTTCTTGCCAGGGATCTTCTTCAGTCTTGCTACAGGCATTCATGTCATCGGGCTCACGACAGACGCCACCTATTGCAGGCCTGGCGAGTACGTCGAGCGATCGAGAGTCTTTATGCGTGAGCGCTACCTGGCAATTGCGATATTTCTGATTGTTGCGACGGCTGTTCTGGCTGACCTTTCGCCCGACGTTTATAAGGACTTGCAGAGAAAGGCGCCTGAAGTTTTCTACATTCAGGTTTCATCCGTGAACGTGCATCGAAGCTTCGCCAAACCGTCAGGTTGCTCGTTCTTCGAGTTCGAGGTCATCCGCAACGTCCAGGTTGAAGCGCGTTCTGCGAGTGGTTCGTTCGGCAACCGGCGTTCATCCAGGCGATGTCATCGAGGTCGGGTATTCATCCATCAGCGGGTGTTCCGGCATGAACGGGCCGCGATCGATTCAACTGCTTGGGAAGGTGATCGGATTTATGCATGCGTGGCCAGGCGCGGACGTTCTACCGTTTTCGAGCCCGCGGCGCGAGGCGCAACGTTCTCCGGCTCGATGCCGGGCGTTTAGCGTAGCCTGCAACATCCACCGCTCCCGGGCCGTTCCAATTCACTTCCCTGCTGAGTCCAAGTACAGTTAGTAATCACATTGTGAGGTTGAAACACTTTTCGGTTGCATCGGTGAGAGCGTGGCCGTTCGCGAACTCGTTCCTATGGCAAAATCGTTCGACCGGTGAACCTCGTCCGTTAGGCAGCCAATGCAAGATTATGAAATCGAACCGCTCCTTGCCCGCGAACTCGGCAGGGGTGAGAAACTCCTGTGGTCGGGCCGGCCTCGCCAGGGACTCATGTTGCGGCCAAGCGACGCGCTGTTCATTCCGTTCAGTCTCATGTGGGGCGGCTTCGCCTTGTTTTGGGAAACGTCCGTGATCAGGGAAGGTGCCTCGGTCTTCTTCATGATTTGGGGTGTCCCCTTCGTCGCTGTCGGCCTTTACATCACGGTGGGCCGATTCTTCGTGGATGCGCGCATCCGGGAACGGACTGCGTACGGGGTCACGAACGAGAGAGTCGTCATTGTTTCCGGCCTATTCAAGCCGGCGGTAAAGAGTCTCAGCTTGCGCACACTCTCGGATATCTCGCTCACCGAGCGGGGCGACGGCTCCGGCACGATTAGCTTCGGACCGTCAGGAAATGGTTCGCCATTAATGACCCGCCGCGGTCAGCCCTCGCCGGCTTTCGAAGGGATTGCGAATGCTCGTTTTGTTCACCAAACGATCAGAGACGCTCAGAAATCGAGCGGCTGATTCTATTGACTCGCCGGATGCGGTGCGTTTGATGGGCAGGCTCGCGTGATCCTGATCGCCGCGTTTGCGGTCTACGTCATCGTAACCAAGCGTCTGCGGATCACGCGCGGGACCGTCGTCACCGGCGAAAACGCCCGAAATTTTGGGATCGTGCTTCTCGTCCTCGCGATTCCGCTCCCACTTCTCATTGGCGCCACGTTGCGGATCGTTTTACCGGCATCGGCGCGCGCCTGGCCAATCCCGCAGATCTTGTCCGTCGTTCTTTTCGGGGCAGCCGTGCTCTCGATCGCGTATTACTTCCGCGACCTACCGTCTGACGAAGGATGAGGTCTGTGCCACACCATCCTGCCGTAGCGACAGACTGCAAAATGCGGCAGGATCAATGTGGCAATGTTCATACGACCTATCAGATACGATGACCGAGACTCCTGGCTGCGCATGCGCGAGGCGCTGTGGCCGTCAACTGAGCACGCTGAAGCAATCGACCGATATTTTTCCGGTGAGGCACGCGAGCCGCTCCAAGTGTTGATCGCGATTGATGAGGACGCGGTCGGTTTCATAGAGCTTTCGATTCGCGCGTATGCCGAGGGCTGCGAGACCGATCGCGTGGCATTCGTGGAAGGGTGGTACGTCGATCCGGATGCGAGAGGAACCGGCGTCGGCGCCGCGCTGATTCGCGCGGCGGAGGAATGGGCGCGTTCGCAAGGATGCACGGAGATCGCGTCGGACACCGAGGCCGACAACGTCTCCAGCGCCGCAGCGCATCTTGCTCTCGGTTTCGAGGAAACCGCGGTCGTGCGATGCTTCAGAAAGTCGTTATGAAGATCCTCGTCCTCAATCCCGGCAGCTCGTCGATGAAATCGGCGACGTATGAAATGCCGGGTGAAATCCGCGTGACCGAGGTGAACGGTGATATCGACGCTGTCGGCATTCGCGTCGTCCACGGCGGATCGCGATTCGAAACTCCAGCGATTGTTGACGACGCCGTGCTCGACGAAATCAGCAAACTCTCCGCGCTCGCGCCGCTTCACAATCCGCTAGCGGTCGACGCGATCGAGAAGGTTCGGCGCGAGCGAAACGGCGTCCCGATCGTGGCGGTTTTCGACACCGCGTTTCATCGCACACTTCCGGCGGTGGCATCGACGTACGCCGTTCCGCAGGATCTCGGCATCCGCCGCTATGGTTTCCACGGGATCTCGTACTCGTACGTCTCCAAACGCCTGCGCGCGCTCAACGCCGGCGACAAACTCATCGTCGCGCACCTCGGCAACGGCGCCAGCGTCTGCGCCATCCGCGGCGGACGCAGCGTCGACACAAGCATGGGCTTCACGCCGATGGAAGGCCTCGTGATGGGAACGCGCGCCGGCGATCTCGATCCCGGCGCCATCCTCTATCTATTGCGCAACGGAACGAGCGATCTCGACGATCTTCTCAACCACCGATCCGGCCTGCGCGGCCTCTCCGGAATTAGCGGCGACGTGCGCGAGCTCGAAGCGTCATCGGATCCCAATGCGCAACTGGCGCTGGACGTCTTCGCCTACCGCGCCGCGAAGTACATCGCCAGCTATTGCGCCGCGCTTGACGGCGTCGACGCGATCGCGTTCACCGCCGGCATCGGCGAGCACTCCGTGTCGATGCGCCAGCGCATCTGCGATCGCCTCGGCTTCCTCGACGTGATCCTCGACGACGCCGCGAACTGCGCGCCGCGCACCGACGAACGCCGCATCAGCGCCGGGCGTGTGGGCGTGTGGGTCATTCCGACGAACGAAGAGCTGGAGATCGCGCGCGCGACGTACGAGATGCTGATCCGCAGATGACGCAGATTTACGCAGATGAAAACGATGTTGAGCTTTTGTCTGCGGGCATCTGCGGATACGTCCTCCGATAGAATCGCCTTCAGCGCATGAAGATCTACATTGCCCAGTTGAATCCCACCGTCGGCGCGCTTGCGGCGAATGCGGAGTTGATCCGGCGCGCGTATGCCGAGGGGGTCGGGGCGGGGGCGGATGTCGTGCTGGTGCCGGAGCTGGCGGTGACCGGGTATCCGCCGCTCGATCTGCTCGACCGCAAGATCTTCGTCGACGCCGCGCTTCGAACGCGCGATGAACTGGTGGCCATGACCTGCGACGTCACGCTCGTCTTTGGTTGCATCACGCGCAACGCCTCGTGGTGCGGTAAGCCGTTGCATAACGCGGCCATCGCCGCGCGGAACGGAAAGGTCATCCTCGAGCAGCACAAATCGCTGCTGCCGACGTACGACGTCTTCGACGAGCTGCGCTACTTCGAGCCGGGACGCAGCGTCGGCGTCGTCGAGATCGCGGGCGTCAAAGCGGGCATCGCCATCTGCGAGGACTTCTGGTTCGACGACGAAATCCTCGGCACGAAAATCTACTGCCGCAATCCGATCGACGAGCTGGCGCGACAGGGGGCGCAGGTCATCCTCAACATTTCCGCGTCGCCGTTCAACAGCGGCAAGCGGCGCTCGCGCTACGAGCTGTTCTCGCGCATCGCCACGCGCTACGACGTGCCGCTGGTCTACGTGAATCAGGTCGGCGGCAACGACGAGCTGCTCTTCGACGGCTCGTCGATCGTGATCGATGCGAAGGGACAGACCATTTTCTGCGCGCCGGCGTTCGAGGAGCACAACGCGCTCGTGCAGCTCCAAGGCTCGCCGTGCGAGTCGGTGTTGCTATTGCCAATCGATGCTGAAATCGGTGCCGCGCTGATCCTCGGACTGCGCGACTACATCCGCAAGTGCGGTTTCAAGGATGTCGTCATCGGACTTTCCGGCGGTATCGATTCCGCGGTCACCGCCGCCATCGCCGTCGAAGCGCTCGGCGCGGAGCACGTCACCGGAATCGCCATGCCGTCGCAGTTCTCGTCGCAGGGCGCGATCGATGACGCGCGCTCTCTCGCCGACAACCTCGGCATCGCTTTTCACGTCGTGCCGATCTCGCCGATCTATCAGCCCTACGAAGATGCATTCAACGCGCTGTTCGGCAACGAAACCTTCGACCTCACGAACGAAAACGTGCAGGCGCGCATCCGCGGCAACATCCTCATGGCGTGGTCGAACCGCACCAGCGCGATGGTTGTCTCCACCGGCAACAAGTCGGAGCTGGCCGTCGGCTACTGCACGCTCTACGGCGACATGGCCGGCGGTCTCGCGCTCCTCGGCGACGTCTACAAGACGATGGTGTATCGCGTGGCGCGCTGGCTGAACCGCAAGCGCGCGGTGATCCCGGAGTCGTCGATCACGAAGCCGCCGTCGGCCGAACTTCGTCCGAATCAGACCGATCAGGATTCGCTGCCGCCGTATGACGTTCTCGACGGAATCCTAAAGCTCTACATCGAGGAATGGCTGGAGGTCGACGCCATCGTCGCCGAGGGCTTTGATCGCGCGCTCGTGCTGCGCATCCTGAAATTGGTCGACACGAATGAATTCAAGCGCCGCCAGGCCGCGCCGACGTTGCGCGTGTCGAACAAGGCATTCGGCAGCGGACGGCAGATGCCGATCGCACAACGGTGGCGCCGGGAATGAGTGAAGGACGCGCGGTGCACGGTCATCGCAAGGGTCAGACGCTCCATCTTGCCAAAGCGCAGACAAGAGTGTCTGTGCCACACTGGTTCTCCCGGATGGCAGCGGCCGCGCAAGTACAGCAGGATGAATGTGGCACAGACACTCTTGTCTGTGCTGGTGAGGCTCGGGGCCGCTGAGAATATGACCCGTCTCGTTGGAGTGGCCGCACTATTCCTTCTTCTCCTCCTCGCCTGCCACCGCACAAACATCGACCGCGCGCAATGGCAATCGATGTCCGCCAACGAGAAGACGCTCTACGTCCGCACGCTCCTCGGCCATGAGAAAACGAAGGAAGCGAAAGGCGGCAACGACCTTATGTTCACGCGTTCGATCGATGAGTATGTGAAGCGGATCGACGACGCGTATGCGCGCGGCGATACGCGCAGCGTCGATGCGATCTTCGAAACGATGGGGAGCCCGCGTTGACGCCTGTCGTTCCTCATCCTCCGCTCGCTGATTATTACGACGCCCCGGAAGAGCGCGAGCACTTCGTCCGCGATCTCTTCGACGACACGGCACCGTGGTACGACTGGTCGGTCGCGTTCCTCAGCTTCGGTTCGGGCGGTAGGTATCGACGCCAGGCTCTCGAACGCGCGGGACTCAAAAAAGGCGAGCGTCTGCTCGACATCGCCACCGGCACCGGAGTCGTGGCGCGCGCGGCGAAGACGATCACCGGCGACGCGAACGCGATCGTGGGCATCGATCCGTCCATCGGCATGCTCATGGCCGGACGGACGAAGACGCGCTTCTCGCTCGTCGAAGGCGGCGGAGAACATCTTCCGTTCCGCGACGACTCATTCGACATGATCAGCATCGGCTTCGCGATGCGGCACTTCGCCGATCTCGATACCGTCTTCCGCGAATGCCGGCGCGTCCTCCGTCCCGGCGGACGGATGCTGATCCTCGAAATCACCGCCCCCGAGTCGCGCGCCGCCCGCACGTTCCTCGGCGCGTACATGGGCGGCATCGTTCCCGCGCTGGCGACGGTGATCGCGCGCGACCGCAAAGTGGGAAGGATGCTCGCGTACTACTGGGCCACGACGCGCGATTGCGTGCGCCCTTCCGTGATCCTCGATGCGCTGCGCGGAGCAGGTTTCAGCGACGTGAATCGCCGCGTAGAGTTGGGGATGTTCAGCGAGTACAGCGCGAGACGTTAAGTCGCCTCGGCCGCCGCCGCTTCGTCCTGCTTCTCTTTCAACCGAGCGATCTGGATCTGCAAAAACTCGCGCAACGGATCGCGCTGCTCCGGCTCCATGTCGGCGAATGAAATCGCGGAACGGAACACGTACTCCGGTCCATCGCCCGAGCGCCGCACCTGCACGAGCGAACGCAGAACTTTGCATGGGATGTAAATGCCGCCGTAGCTGGGGAAGACCAGTGTGGCTGGCGCGCCGGCGTTGATCGGCGAGCGATGAATGACCGCCGCACCGCTGAGACTGAGGTCGATCAACTCGCCGTCGATGTCGGAAAGCTGCACCGGAATCGACGCCGTCGGAAAGCGCTCGGAACGACGTCTGTCACGGCCGGACGGCATGTTCGTATTCTGCCACGGGGCGGCTTGCGATGATCGCGCCTGTCATCCAGAGCCGCCGGAGCCGTGTAGCGCGAAGCGCGGAGCGGCGTAGGACGGCGAGGGATCCCCGGCTGCTAACCCGGCGGGGCGGTGGAAGTGAACGCCCCCGCGCTGTCCGCGGTTTCAGCCGGGGATTCTTCGCCGTCCTACGCTACTTCGGCTTCGCCTACGCAGCTCCGGCGGCTCAGAATGACAGGTCACCTCACCCGCGGCGCCATCGCCTCCAGAAAATCGTGCGCGATCTTGGCGCCGGCGAACTCCGCCGGCCCGGCATCCTCGGCGATCACTCCGAAGGCGATCTTCGGCGACTCCACCGGCGCGAAGGCGAGGATCAGAGCTTCGAGGCCGCTCTTTCGTTCGCCGGCAGTGCCGGTTTTCATCGCCAGAGAGATTCCGGCCACGGGCGCGCGGCGGCCTGTCCCTTTTGCTTCCGTCGCAACGGCCTCCATCGCATGCACGATCGTTTCGGCGGCAGCGGGGGAGGCCAGGCGCGTCGTTCCCTGCTTCGGTGCGGTGTACACGACGTCGCCGAGGATGGAGCGGCGGCGTAAGAGAAGCTTCGGCGTCGTCAGCTCGCCGCGATTCGCCATCATCGACGCGATCATCGCCACGTGCAGCGCGTTCATCGACTCGTGTTCGAGGCCGATGGCGAGGGAGGCTGTCTCGAAGTGGTTGAAGACCGGGTCGACGATTTTTCCGAGCGGAACCTGGAACACGCCGAGGTTCGCCTGGCCGTTGAAACCGGCGGCGGTCATGAAACGCGTCAGACGATCGGCGCCGAGGCGGAGGCCGACGTCGGCGAAGAAAACGTTGCAGGAGACGGCGAGCGCGTCATCGATCGAGTTCAGCGTGCCGTGGCCGGCGGCAAGCCAGTCGCCGAAATGGCGGCCGTCGATGTCGAGGAATCCTTTGCAGGTGTAGGGGAAGAGCGAAGTTAGGTCGGCGCCGCCGTTCTCCGCGTTCAAACCGGTCAACACCTTGACGATCGACCCAGGCTCGTACTGATGTTCAAGGGCGAGATTCGCGATCGCGCCGTTGCCGCGGCTGCTGGCGATGGCCAGGATCTCATTCGTGCGCGGATCGATGGCCACGAGCGAGCCGCGGAATCCGGATAGCGCCTTCAGCGCGGCTTTCTGCACGAATGGGTCGAGCGTGGTCTCGATGGTGTCGTTCGCGCCGAGCCGCGGCAGTAGCGCGCCGATGGTCAGCGCGCCCGCTTCGCGGTTGATCAGCGGCGCGAAGTCGTCGTTCGTGGCGACGACGTCGTTCACGCGAATGGCGGCGATGGTTCCGCCGTCGCGGTCGAAGACATACGGCGCGTTGCCGGAAGCACGCGCCGCGAGAGCACGCTGCAATGCGCCGTAATGCGACGCGTTCACATGAGCTTTGTCGATCGATGCGAACGCCTTCCGCGCCTCGGCCATGCGATTCGTCGCCACGAGCGCAGCTGCGCGATAGAGCGGTACGTCCGCGTTTTCGTGTGCATCGCGTGACGCGGCGTCGTACGCGAGAAAGTCTTCGTAGTGCTCGCGCGCGAAAAGCCGCCGCGCGATTTCGTCCTTCGGAATGACGGGAAAGCGAATGCTGCCGATGCCGCCGAGGTGCAAGCGGGCGGCGGCGGCGTTGCCGGAGGTGAGGTAGGCGGCGGCGAGGAGTTGGTGATACTGCGATGGCCAGAGGCGAAACCGCGACCACTTCTCGCCGATAGCGACGGCCTCGGCATCGTCACCGCGGAGCCAGGCATCGCGCCCTTGCCGCAGCGGCAGCCACGTCACCGCGAACAGCAGCGCCACCAGAATGACGAGCGCAATCAGCAGGGGCAACACGAGCCGCTTCAGCCGTCCGCGCGGACGTTGCACCTCGTGAGACTGAGCGTAATCAGCGGTCATTTCGGAACGATCGCGACACGATCGCCGCGCCGAAGTTGCAAGAGCGACGCCGCACTGCCGTCGGCAATCGAGATCTCGATGCAGCCGGTCGAGCCGATGATCAGGAAGGCGCCGTCGCCGGTGTAGGTCGTGCGGATGTCCTCAATGCGCCGCGCGTTAACGATCACCGCGAACGGCGCAGCCGGCGGAACGAGATCGGTGACGCAGTTGCCATACCGATCGATGCGAATGATCGCGCCGGGCGTGTAATCGAGCGGCACGCGATCGTCGACGCGCGGCCCGAGGTCTTCGAGGTTTGCTCCATTCGCCAGCGCCGCCGCGACCGGCGCGAATCGATCGCGCCCGTGAAATGTGGTCGAGCCGTCCGCCAGAAACAACGACTCGTCTCTCACCTCGTACGCGTCCCCTCGGGCGAAATGCAGCAACCCGTTGTCGGGTGCGAGAAAAATCCGTCCATCCGATTCGACCGCGAGGATCCGCCGCGCCGTCCCGACGCCGGGATCGACGACGCACACGAAGATCGTCCCTGCCGGCCAGTAGCGCACGACGTCGCGCAGAAAGAAGGCCGCTTCCCAGACATCGAACGGCGCAATGTCATGCGTCAGTTCGGCGATGTGCGCCTCGCATCGCGATGCGATCACCCCTTTCATCGCCGCAACATACGGATCGCGCGTGCCGAAGTCCGTCAGGAGTGCGATGGTCCGCATCGAGCGCGAAACTATACTCGGCGCGTGTTCCCCACCATCCCTCCGCCCGCGCAGCGGCTGCTCGTCTTCGCTCGCCTGCCCGAGCGCGGACGCGTGAAGACGCGGCTCGCCGAATCGATCGGCGATGACGCCGCCCTCGCCGCGTACGAGACGATGCTGCGCGATCTGCTGGCGTCGATCGGGCGGCCATCTCCCGATGTCGAAATCGAAATCCTCTGGGCACCAACGGAGGCAGCGACCGGCCAGTCATTGGCGAACGCCTTCGGCGATCTCCCCACCGCCATGCAGACAGGCGCCAACCTCGGCGACCGCCTGTCGATGGCCTTCTCGGAGCGCTTCTTCTTTCACGCCACGCAAAAAATCGTCGCGATCGGCGGCGACGATCCGTCGCTCTCCCGCGAGCTGATCGATCACGCCCTGGCCCTCCTCGACTCCTGCGAATGGGTCCTCGGCCCCGCCGAGGATGGTGGCTACTACCTCATCGGCTGCCGCGCCGCCGCCTTCGATCCCGCGATTTTCCAGGACGTTGCGTGGGGCACATCCTCGGTCTTCGCCACGACCATCTCGAAAATCGCCGAGTGGCAGAGCACCCTCGCCGTCCTGCCGGTTCGATGGGATATCGATGTGATCGAGGATTGGGAACGGTATCAGACCGCCGGCCGCTGATTTGTCCCTCCGCCCGGTTTTTGCAAAGATGCGAGGTCCGAGGTGACCGATGTCTGATGATTTTGGGACCGTGAATGTGAAGCGGGGGGACAGGGCGCGGGAGATTGAGGTGCTGCGGCAGCATTACCGGACGCATCGGGATGCGCTGGTGCGGATGATTCCGGATGCGCCGACCGAGCAGTTGGCGGCGGAGTATCAGAGGCTGGTCGCGTCGATCGATGGCTCGATGCGCAAACTCGATGAGCTGGAGGGCAAGGGGACGGCGTCCGGCACGGTCGCGGTTCCGACGCCGTCCTTCAATGAGACGCAGCGGATGGGGACAACGCCTGGCAACCGGCCGCTGGTTTCGTCCGAGCCGGTGACCGATCACGGCATCGGCAGCTACGACGGTCCGATCGATCGTCCGTCGAACAACAGCTCGCGCGTGATGCTGATGCTTCTGATCGCCGTCGCGGTCCTCGGCATCATCGGCTGGCTGATCTGGCGCGCCAGCTCCGACAAGAAAACGACCACGCCGCAGGTGATCGAGCAGCCGGCTTCGACGACGAGCCCCGATACGGGCACGATTCCGGCCGTGACGCCGGTGCCGGTCGCCGCCGTGGCATCGATCCGCATCGCCCCCGAGGTCGCGGATTACGGGACCATTCGAAAGGGAACGCGGGCGGTGCGGCAGTTCGAGATCACGAATATGTCGGCGACGCCGTTATCGATCACGGTGGCGCGATCGGTATGCCGGTGCCTGTACTACGAATACGACACGAAGGTGAAGCTCGCGCCGAAAGCGAAGGAAGCACTGACGGTGACCGTTGACGGCGCCCGCGCGAAGGCGGGGAATCTCAACGAATCGATCGCGGTGTCGTCGAAGGATGATCCGAATGCGACCGGGACGATCGGGGTGCGGGCGGTGATCAAGTAGATCGGCACGAATCCATGTGAACGTTTTGTGACTCGCTGAGTTGCGCGGGATGGAAACGGCATCCCGCCAGTTCCATCGTCGACCGAATGGAGGTTGACGATGGCGGAACCGATCGACAGGCGTAGGTTTTTGCGAGTCTCCGGAGTGTCTCTTGGCGTCGGGGCGCTCATCACGGTTGCACCCGGCCTGGCGGGCGGCAGGACGGCGTCGGCGATGACGCGATGGTTTCGGCGGCAGAATGGCGAGTCGGTCAGTCCCTTCCGGCTCGTGCAGCTCAGCGATGCGCACGTCGGATTTTCGGGGCCGCCGAATCCGACGGGGACGAAAGCGTTCGAGCGCGCCATCGACATTGTCAATCGTTTGGATCCGCAACCCGATCTGATCCTCTTCACCGGCGATCTGACGCATGAATCCGAGACCGCGGGCGAGCATGCGAAACGGATGCAGCTCTTCCAAACGCTCACCGCGCGGCTGAAGGCGAAGAAGGTGATGTATGTGCCCGGCGAGCACGATGCGGCGCTCGACGGCGGCGCGCTGTACCGGCAGTTCTTCGGTGAGACGCACTATTCGTTCGATCACCGCGGCGTGCATTTCGTCGCGCTCGACAACGTGTCGCGCGGCAAGCCCGAAGTGGGCGCGGCGCAATTGGCGTGGCTGGCGCGCGACCTTGCCCGCTATCCACACACGGTGCCGATCATCGTCTTCACGCATCGCCCGCTCTTCGATCTGCGCCCGGACTGGGAATGGTTCACGCGCGACGGCGACGAGGTGCTCAACGTGCTCGCGCCGTTCGAGAACGTGACCATCCTCTACGGCCACATCCATCGCCACGACGTGTATCAGAGCGAGCATGCGATGCACTACGCATCGCGGTCGCTGATCTTCGCTTTTCCCGATCCGGCTACCTCCGGCGACAAGAAGCCGCTTCCCTTCGACAAGGAGAAGCCGTTCCAGAACCTCGGCCTGCAACGCATCGCTTCACGCAAAGGCCAGCAGTTTTCCGTTGACGACGTCGAGCTGACCCTTCGCGAATTCGGCGGAACGGACGGCGTCCAGCAAATCTCGAAACCAGGAGCTTTTCTATGACACGGTCCGCCATTCTCATCCTCGCCATCCTCGCTGGAAGTCTCAGTGCCGCGCAGGACGCGCCACCGCGCGAGATTTCGATCACCGCGAAGCGATTCGAATTCACGCCGAACCAGATCACGCTGAAACGCGGCGAGCCGGTGACCCTGCACGTATCCGCGCTCGATCGCGATCACGGCTTCTACCAGAAGGATCTGAAGATCGATCTCGACTTATCGCCCGAGCACGAATCGGTGGTGACGATCACGCCTGAGAAGGCAGGACGATTCGTCGCCATCTGCGACCACTTCTGTGGATCGGGCCACGGCAATATGAAGATGGTCATCAACGTCGAGTGAGCGTCCCGCCGTGAACTTCGTCCATCTCCATCTCATTCTCACGCATTTCCCGCCGGTGCTCAGCCTGGAGTGCGTCGTCGCCGCGGCGGCGGCGCAATTCATTCGCAGCCGGCGTCGTGAGCTCGTACGGTTCGCGCTGTTCCTGATGATCGCGACGTGCGCCATGATGCCGGCGATCTACTTCGCTGGCGTCAAAACATCCGAGGTCATCGGAAAGGTGGACGGGATTCAGCAGGAGGCGATCGCGCCGCATCAGCAGGCAGCGCTCATCACTCTGAGTGTCTCGATCGCCATGATCGTCATCGCCGTTGCGCTCCTGATGGCGGAGCGCCGGGAAGCGGGGCTTTCGTTCTCACTTCGTCTGCTCGTTCTCCTGCTGACGGTCGGCCTGGCGGCAACGATCGGCTGGACGGCGTCGCGCGGAGGCGCGATTCATCACCCCGAGGTGTCATCTGCTCCGTGAACGGTGTAGAAAGAGTTGATGGAGGATCGAGGCGCCATCGCGACATTCGAAGAGCTGGCGCTGCCGCTGCTCGACGCGCTCTATCGATACGCGCGGTGGCTGACCCGCGATGCCGGCGAGGCCGAGGACCTGGTGCAGGAGGCGTATCTCAAGGGTTTGCGCGGCTTCGGCGGATTTCACGCCGGGTCGAGCATCCGCGCCTGGATGTTCCGCATCCTTCGCAATACGTTCCTGACGTCGCGGACGGGGCTGCGCGCCGTGCCCACTGTCTCGCTCGACGACGAGCCGCCGATTGCAGATGCCGCGACGCCGGAGTTGCATTTGTTGCAGCGAGCGGACGTTCAGTCGCTCCGGCGCGCGATCGAAAATCTGCCGGTCGAGTTTCGCGAGGTGCTGCTGATGTCGGATGTCGAGGAGATGAGCTACAAGGAAATCGCGGAGACGTTGTCGATTCCGATCGGGACGGTGACGTCGCGCCTGATCCGGGCGCGGCAGAAAGTGCGAAAGGCGCTGCGCGGGGAGGCATGATGGAGCGTCACTGGACCGCCGAGGAGATCGAGGAAGTTTCCGGGGATGACGTCCATCTCAGCGGATGCGTGCAATGCGCGAACGCCGTCGTCGCGAACGGACTGATGAAGCGCCGCGTGCGCGAGGCGATGTCGATCGGCGACGCGCCGCCGCGGCTTCGGGCGCGATTGCAGAAGCAGCGTGTCGCGACGTCGTGGTGGTTGGCTGCGGCGGCGGTGCTGGCGACGGTGCTCGTTCTTTCTGCGCTCGCGTGGCGAAGACAATCACAGACAGCGATTACGGAGCTCGCCGACATACACATCACGATGCTGGCCGGCGCGAATCCGGTCGACGTGATCTCCACCGATCGCCACACGGTCAAGCCGTGGTTCGAAGGCCGCGTCCCTTTCGGCGTGCCGGTGCCCGATCTTGCATCGACGCCGTTCCGTCTGATCGGCGGCCGCGTCGTCTACTGGCACGCCAGTCAGGCCGCCTACCTCCTCGTCGGAAAAGGCGCGCACCGCATCTCTCTCTTCATCTTCCGCCCGCAGGACGCGCCTCGAACACTCGGCACTCCGCCGGCGATGATGAGCGCGCTGTCGTGGCAGGACAAAGGGCTGACGTTCGTCGCTGTCGCGGATGTGCCGGAGGGGGACTTGCAGCAGTTGCGCAACGCGTTCGAGCGGCGCTAGAGCAGTCGCCAGTTGAGGCTGTGAAGAAATCACGCGAAACCGATTCGCGCGTCGAATGTGGCCCGCGCGCGGCGGCGCGCTCGACAATCTAGCCCCGCGCTTTGCGCGGGGAAGAGTGAACGAACGCTGTGGCCGCGGAGGCGGCCATGAGAAAATGCGGCGCGAAACCATGTGGCGGCCGCCTCCGCGGCCGCGGATTTATCACCGCGCCCCGACCCCGCGCAGAGCGCGGGGCTGCATTATCAAGCGCGCCGCCGCGCGCTCCGTTCCGTTATCCTTCTCCGCACTTGCGCCGCATCCGATTGGTTGTTCCTGCCGTGCTAGCCTTTCTGGCTTCGATGTGTGCGTCGGTCCCGCAACATCACACGACGCGAGTTGACGAACTCTCACTCGACGAAAAGGTCGGGCAGATGTTCGTCGTCCTCGGCCATGGCGTGTTCATGCCGGAGTCGTCGTGGGAGTATCAGGAGTTGCGGCGGCAGGTTCGCGAGAACCATGTTGGCGGCGTGATCTGGTCCGTGTCGAACGTCTATGAGACGGCTCAATTGAATGCGCGATTGCAGGCCGAGGCACGCGTACCGCTGCTGGTGAGCGCGGACCTCGAGTCGGGGATGGGGATGCGATTCCTCGACACGACCTACTGGCCGTGGGCGATGGCGGTTGCGGCGACCGGAGATCCGTCGCTGGCGGAGGCGGAGGGACGGGTGGTGGCGCGGGAAGCGCGGCTGGTGGGCGTGAATCACATCTACGCACCGATCGCGGACGTGAACGTCGACGCCGACAATCCGGTCATCAACGCGCGAAGCTTCGGCGAAGATCCGGCGGAGGTCAGCAAGTACGTGGTGGCTTTTACTAAAGGTGTCCAGGCGGAGCATGTGCTGGCGACGGCCAAGCACTTTCCGGGGCATGGCGATACGCATGTCGACTCGCACCGGTCTATGCCCGTACTCGCGGTCGATCGCGCGCGATTGGAGCAGGTCGAATTGCTGCCGTTCCGCGCCGCCATCGGCGCCGGCGTGAAGTCGATCATGATCGGGCACCTCGCCGTTCCCGCGCTCGACGACGAGCTCGTGCCTGTGCGGCGGCCGGGAGTCGGCGAGAATCCGTACGGGACGGCGGAGTCCGAGGTGCCGCAGAACGGAACCATGCCGGCGACAACGTCGAAGAAGATCGTCGGCGAACTACTGCGGCACAAGTTGAAGTTTGATGGCCTCGTGGTCAGCGACGCGATGGACATGGGCGGCATCACCGAGCACTTTGACGCCGGCGAGGCTGCCATCCGCGCCATCGAGGCTGGGCAGGATCAGATTCTGATGTCGCCGAATGTCGATGCCGCGATCAAGGCCGTGAAGGCTGCGGTGGTGAGCGGGCGTTTGAGCGAAGCGCGGATCGATGAATCGGTGCGGCGCATTCTCGACGCGAAGGCGTTCGCGGGCGCGCCGGTGGGAACGCCGGATGAAATCTTCCGCGGGCTCGATACGAAGGAGCATCGCGACCTCGCCGCGAGCATTGCCCGCCGCGCGGTCACGCTGGTGCGCGAGTCGACCGGCTCACTGCCCGTGAAGAAAGAGGCGCGTGTCGTCATCGTCACGGTCAGCGATTTTCCGGAGACCGTTTCGCCGCTGCCCGATTTCGAACGCGAGATGCGGAAGCGATTGATGGTTCCACCGCAGACGTTCCTGATCGATTCGCGCACGCTCGACGCCGGTCCGATCGCCGCTGCGGCGAAGGATGCGGATGCCGTCATCTTCGCGCTTGCGGTGCGCGCGCGATCGGGCTCCGGTTCGATTGCCGTGCCGGAAGTCGCGCGGAAGCTGGCGGATACGCAAAAGCCAGTCATCGCCCTCTCGTTCGGCACGCCCTACCTTCTGCGCGAGATTCCGACGGCCGGTACATACATTTGTGCATACGGCGTCCAGCCGGTCATGCAACTCGCGGCGGTGCAGGCGCTGTTCGGCGAAGCGCCGGTGTCGGGCAAGTTGCCGGTCACCATCCCAGGACTCGCCGCGCGCGGAACGGGGATCGCCAAACCATGAGCACCTTCGCACTTCGGCCGCTCGACTACGCCATCGTCGGCGCGTACTTCACGCTCATCGTCGGGACGGGGCTTTACTTCGGACGCAAGGCCAAGCGCTCGATGCTCGACTACTTCCTCTCGCACCGCTCGATGCCATGGTGGCTGGCCGGCACGGCGATGGTGGCGACGACGTTCTCCGCCGACACGCCGCTGGCGGTGACCGAGATGGTGGTGAAGAACGGCGTGGCCGGCAACTGGCTGTGGTGGTCGATGCTCGGCTCGGGAATGCTCACCGTCTTCTTCTTCGCCCGCCTCTGGCGCCGCGCGGAAGTGGTCACCGATGTCGAGATGACCGAGATGCGCTACTCGGGCAAGCCGGCCGCCTTCCTGCGCGGTTTCCGCGCCGCCTACCTCGGCCTGATCGCAAACATCATCGTCATGGGCTGGGTGAACCTCGGCATGGCCAAGGTGCTTCAGGGAACGCTCGGCATTTCGAATCGTGGCGCGCTCTTCGCCTGTCTGATCATCGTCTTCGCCTACACCGTCTACTCCGGCTACTGGGGCGTCGCCACGACGCACGGCGTGCAGTATCTATTCGAGATGGGTGGCGCGATCGTGCTCGCGGTCGTTGCCCTGAGCGCCGTCGGCGGCGTGAACGTGCTGAAGGCGAAGCTGGCCTTCGCGCATCCCGCCGGCTCGCCCGTGGGCACGACGTTCGGAACCTCGGCGGCGGCGATGTCGTTCTGGCCGAGCGGCGACGGCGTCTGGATGGTTCCGACGATCACGCTCGCGGCGCTGCTGTGTTTGAACTGGTGGGCGTCGTGGTATCCCGGCTCGGAACCGGGCGGCGGCGGCTACGTCGTGCAGAACATGCTGGCCTGCCGTACGGAACGCGAGGCCCGCAGCGCGGCGCTCTTTTTCAACATCGCGCATTACGCGCTGCGCAGTTGGCCGTGGGTGATCACGGCGCTCTGCACGCTGGTGATGTACGGCGGCGCGGTGCGCGATGCCGATCCCGGCATCAACTACGTGCGGGCGATGGTGGACCTGCTGCCGTCCGGCCTGCGCGGGCTGATGCTGGCGTCATTCGTGGCCGCGTTCAGCTCGACGCAGGCGACGCAAATGAACTGGGGCTCGTCGTATCTCGTCAACGATCTCTATCGCCGTTTCATCAAGCGCGACGCCTCGGAGAAGCACTACGTTCTTGCCGCGCGTCTGGCGACGGCGCTGACGCTCGTCCTCTCGCTGATTGCCACGCAGTTCATGGACCAGATCAGTCACGCCTGGCAATTCCTGTTGATGCTCGGCGCCGGCACGGGTCTCGTCTACATCCTGCGCTGGTACTGGTGGCGCATCAATGCATGGTCCGAGGTGAGCGCGATGGCCGCGGCGCTGGTGGTGTCGCTGACGCTGCGCAATTTCATCGACGCCGCCTCACCGCGCGGATTCGCAATCAGCCTGATCATCACCACGCTGTCGACGACAGTGGTCTGGCTCGCCGTGACGCTGCTGACCGAACCCGAACCGCGAGCGACTCTCGACGCGTTCTATCGAAAAGTGCGTCCCGCCGGACCGGGATGGGGCGTCGTGGCGCGCGAGAGCGGGATAGAGCCAATCCGCGGCGAACTGTCCCGCAACGCCATCGCCTGGATCCTCGGCATCGTCCTGGTCTACTCGATCATGTTCGCCACCGGCGCCGCGATCTTCCACAACGCGCGGCAGTTCGCGATCTTCGGCGGGGCGCTGGTGGTATCCGCAGTGTTGCTGGTTGTCGTGATGAAGCGGGAGCAAGCCGACGCGGTACAATAGCCGCCATGTCACGCGCATTCGTTGCCGAATATGACGCCACTGAAAACACACTCCGGCTCGTCGAGCCGTTGAAGGGTGTAAGCGATCACGCCAAGGTTCGCGTTTCCATCGAAACCGATGAGGCCTTCGATCCCTTGGCAAAGCTTGCTTCGCTGAATGCTCCGACAGCCGATATTGAGCAGATGCTGGCAGAGATCGCAGCCGGACGCCGGTGATCGTTTTCATCGACTCGAACATCCCGATGTACGTGGCGGGACGTGAACACCCGCACCGCGAGCCCTCACTGCGTTTTTTTGAGGCAGTCCGTGAAAACGAAATCGAAGCCTGCTCGAGTACCGAGGTCCTTCAGGAGATTCTCCATCGTTATTCGGCACTGCACCAATTCGACGTGGCGCGCGACGTTTACGATCTCTTCGTGGCCCTTTGTCCGATCATCCATTCCGTTACGCTTGCTGATACGAACCGGGCACGCGATCTCGTGGCCGAGCAACGTTTCTCCGCGCGGGATGCGTTGCACGTGGCCGTGATGCTGAATCGAGGTATCGAATGGATCGCCACGTTCGACGCAGACTTCGATCGCGTGGCGGGTATTCGCCGCTTCGCACTCAAGTAGGTTCGCCATCGGTGTTGCAATCATCGTCATGAAGGGGGAGTAAGCCGATCTGCAGATGAACGCAGATTGAGGTCGCGACTGCGTTTCTAATCTGTGTCGATCTGCGTCATCTGCGGATAACCTGACCCGGAATTCCGGTACACTGACCAGGCGTTCAGCGCGGTGACATCATGGTCAAATCAAAAGAAGACGTCGTTCAGGAGTTTCGCGTCCAGTCGATTCAGGAGGCGGCCATCCGCGTCATTTCGCGCAAGGGGATGGCGGCGGCGACGATGCAGGAGATCGCTGAAGAGGCGGGCGTCGCCAAGGGGACCATCTACCTCTACTTTCGTGACCGCGAGGAGCTGGTCGAGAAAACGTTTGAGACGACCATCGGCGAGCTGCACAAGCGGCTGGATGTGGCCTTCGAGACCGACGCCACTTTTGAAGAGCGGCTACGAGCGATCATCACCGCGCAGCTCGGGTTCTTCAACGAGAACCGCGAGTTCTTCCGGCTCTATCACTCGCTGCGGATTCCCGAGGGGACGACGGCGCAGCAGCGGCGGCAGAAGCGGAATTGCCAGCCCCAGTTTCAGACTCGCGTCGACAGGCTGGCGAAGATCCTCAAGCAGGCCATGGACGCCGGCGAAGTGCGGACGCTCGATCCGAAACGCCTGGCGCTTTTCCTCATCGAAGGGAGCACCGCCATCGTCCTCGAACGCCTCAGCGAAGACGCGCCGCCGCCGGAAAGCGAGGACGTCGAGCTGATCGTCTCCACGCTCCTCGGCGGCATCGCCATCCCGAAATCGAAACGGAGCTCACATTGAAACGTGCAGTCGTAACCCTCATGCTGCTCGCGGCGCCTTTGAGCGTCCGCGCGCAGACGAAACTGACGCTGCAGGAAGCGCTGAACCGCGCGCTGCAGGTCAACAACACCGTCGAGCGCTCGCGCATCGAGATCAACGTCGCGGAGCAGAACCGCAAGCAGTTGCTGTCGTCGATCCTGCCGCAGGTGAATCTGACCGGATCGACGATCGAGAACTCTAAGGAAGTTTCGTTCGGCAGCGGCGCTGACGCGCGCACGATTCTGCCGGCCACGGACTGGAACTACCGCGTCGTCCTCTCGCAGCCGGTCTACGCCGGACTTCGCGAGAAGCGCGCGTATGACCAGGCCAAAATCGGCATCGTCAACGCGAGAGAGGGAGTGCTCGGCACCGAAGACGCCATCCTCCTTCGCGTCGCCTCGAACTACCTCGGCGTGGCCAACGCCGATGCGAACATCGTCATCGAGCAACGCAACATCGAGCTGGCCGAAAAGAGAAAAGCGCAATCGACCGCGTTCTATCAGGCCGGCGAAGTGACGAAGGTCGATGTGCTCCGCGCCGAGACGGCGATCAAAGCCTCGCAGCGCCTGCTCGCGTCGGCGCAGCAGCAGCGTGAGGCGGCGGAGAGTGCGTTGCGCGCCGACCTTGATCTCACCGGCGACATCGCCGTGGCCTCGCCCGATCCGTCGATCGCGCCGATGCCCGAAGAGCAGACGCTCGTTTCGAAAGCCGAGGCCGTACGGCCGGACGTTGCCATCGCGCAGAACAATATTCGCGTGGCCGAGCTGGAAGTGCAGAAGCAGCGCGGCGCGTATTTTCCGGTGGTGACCTTCGACGCCGGCTACATCAGTCAGAAGGCTGCCTTCCCGACAAGCCGCTATGGCTATGGCGCCTTCCGTTTCAGCGTGCCGATCTGGCAATCGGGCCAGGTGTCGTCGCGCATCGCCCAAGCCAAAGAGCGCGAGCAGCAGGCGCGGCTCCTTCTCGAAGACGCGAAGATCGCAGCGCGCGAGGACGTCCATCGCGCCGTCACCGATCTGAACGCCGCCGACACGACGCTGCAACTGGCGAAGGAGCAGCTCGCCGCCGCCGAGGCGGAGTACGCGCAGGTGTTCGACCTGTATCGGGCGCAGGAATCGACTTCGCTCGATCTCGCTTCGTCCGAGGTTTCGCTGGCCGACGCGCGCCGCGCCGTGGCCGCGGAAACGTTGAATCACAACCTTGCACAACTGCGCGTCTGGTATGCCGCCGGCGCGATCAAAGATGCCGTTGGAGTGGGAGCGACACAGCGATGAAGCGTTACACGATTGCGATTTTGACCATGGCGCTGCTGCCGTTCGGCTGCACGAAGAAGGACGCCACCGCGTCCGCGACGACGACCCAGGCCGCGCCGGCGCTGCCGAATGACGTGCAGAACGTTGCCGCCGCGGCGACCGCGACATCGGCGTCAGCGACGACGACCGAGGCCGGCATCGCCAGCGAATCCGGAGGCACCATCGTCGCCACCGGCGAGTTCATCTCGCCTGTTCGCTCCGAGCTTGCCGTGAGAGTTCCCGGCCGCGTGGCCAAGATGTATGTCGATGAAGGATCGCGCATTAGCCGCGGTCAGGCGTTGCTCGAGCTGGAGACCGACTATCCGCGGCTGAACCTCGAGAAAGCGCAGGCGGACATCGCCCGCGCCGCATCGGCGGAGCAGGACGCGCAGCGCGATCTCAATCGCAAGAAAGAATTGATTGCGAAAGAGTCGATCCCGCAGGCGACGTATGACCGTTCGCAGGCGATGTTCGATCAGGCCCGCGCAGCCAAGGAGTCGGCGCAGGCGCAGGCGAATATCTTCCGTCAGCAGATGTCCGACTCGACGCTCCGTTCGCCCATCGATGGAGTGGTAGCCGAGAAGCGCACCGACGTCGGCCAGCGCCTCGGCGACGCCACCGTCGCGCTCGTGGTCGTGCAGATCTCGCCGCTCAAGCTTCGCTTCCGCGTTCCGGAGAAAGAGATTTCGCACGTTCGCCAAGGCCAGAATGTGAAGGCCACCGTCGACGCCTACGCCGGCGATGTCTTCCAAGGCAAAGTCGCTGTCGTTGGTGGCGTCGTCGATCCGGCCACGCGTTCCTTCACGGTCGAAACCGAGTTCCCCAACCGCGACGGCAAGTTGAAGCCGGGCATGTTCGCGCGCGTGGAGATGGGTAAGTAGCAGAACAGGAAAATCACATGCATAAACTCGCCGCACTCTGCGTCCGCCGTCCGATCTTCGCGACGGTTATCGTTCTCTCGCTCGTCGTGGTCGGCTGGTTCGCGTACCAGCAGCTCGGCGTCGACCGCTTTCCGAAGGTCGACATCCCCACGATCACGATCACCACGCGACTCGTCGGCGCCGCGCCGGAAGAGATCGAGACCGACATCACCGACAAGGTCGAGGAAGCCGTCAACACGATCAGCGGCATTGACCAGTTGCAGTCGATTTCATCCGAGGGGACGTCGCAGGTCATCGTCAGCTTCGTGCTGGAGAAGGACATCGACGTGGCCGCGCAGGAAGTGCGCGACAAGGTCAACACCATCCTGCGCGACCTGCCGAAGGACGCCGATCCTCCCATCATTCAGAAGATCGATCCCGACGCCGTTCCGGTCCTCGGCATCGCCCTTTCCGGCCCCGCGCCGATCCGCGACATCACCGAATTCGCCGACAAGAAACTGCGCCGCCGTCTGGAGTCGATCAGTGGCGTCGGCCAGGTTCTGATCATCGGCGGACGTCCGCGCCAGATCAACGTCGTCGTCGATTCCGCCAAGCTCTCCGCCGTTGGTCTCACGACCGCGCAACTCGTGGCCGCACTGCAATCGCAGAACGTGCAGATCCCCGGCGGTAAAGTCGAACAGGGACTGCGCGATCTCACGCTGCGCACGTACGGCCGCGTGCAGTCGCCGCAGGATTTCGCCAACATTCCGCTCACGACCGCGAACGGCTACGTCGTCAAAGTCGGCGACGTCGCGCACATCGAAGACAGCGTGGCCGAGCCGGAATCGATCGCCAAGGTCGACGGAAAACCAGCGGTGGTCATGAATATCCGCAAGCAGTCGGGCACGAACACGGTCGAAGTCATCGAGCGGCTCAAGGAGCAACTCGGCCAGGTGCGCACGGATCTGCCGAAGGGTTGGACGATGCAGGTCGTTCGTGATCAGTCCGACTACATCGTGGCCGCCGTCGACGCCGTGAAAGAGCATCTGATCCTCGGCTCGCTCTTCGCCGCGCTCATCGTCTGGTTCTTCTTGTCGGCGCCGAAACTGCGCGTGGCGCTAATCATGCTCGCCTCCACGCTGGCGACGTACACGCTGCTGTTTGGCGTGAAAGACATCGCCGCGCGCGCGCCGATCCTTCACGTCTCGATCGGGGCGTTCGTCGTCTTGTTCATCCTCGCGAGTTGGTGGGCATCCAGGAAACAGCTTCCATTCGCATTCCGCGTGGGGACCGCCGTCGTCGCGTTCGCGATCGCCGCGTTCGTGCCGAAGCTGGGCGTGATGCCGATCAATCCCGTGCGGTTGGCGGGCGCGCTTGTCGCCTTCGGAATGCTCCTCTATTTCTTCCGTCGCTCGCGTCCGACGATCATCGCCGCCATCGCTATCCCCAGCTCGATCATCGCCACATTCGCGGCGATGCGTTATGAAAACTTCACGCTCAACGTCATCACGCTGCTGGCGCTGACGCTGGCCGTCGGCATCGTCATCGATGACGCCGTCGTCGTGCTCGAAAACATCTTCCGCTTCATGGAAGAGAAGAAGATGCCGCCCGCCGAGGCCGCGGTGGAAGGGACGAAGGAAGTGGGCATGGCCGTGCTGGCCACCTCGCTTTCGCTCATCGCCGTCTTCCTGCCCGTAGCGTTCATGGCCGGCATCGTCGGACGTTTCATGCACTCGTTCGGCGTGACGATGGCCATCGCCATCGCCGTGTCGCTGCTCGTCTCGTTCACGCTGACGCCGATGATGGCGGCGCGCTGGCTGCGCCGCGAAGACTTGTCGCAAGAGGCGTCGACGCGCGAGCACGGCTTCTACGCGAAGATCGAGGGCGTCTATCTCGCGATGCTGGATTGGTCGATGCACCACCGCTGGGTGATCGTCACCGCGATGGTCATCGCGCTCTTCTCGATCGTCCCACTCGGCATGGCGGTCAACAAGAACTTCCTGCCCGCGGACGACGAATCGCAGTTCCAGGTGCAGGCGCGCGCACCCGAGGGAGCGAGCCTGCAGACGACGGAAACGATCATGGAGTCGATCGCCGCCCGCGTTCGCAAGCTGCCCGAGGTGGAGACGACCGTCGTCACCATCGGCGACGATCCGCAGGTCACGCAAAACCTCGGCACGGTCTACGTCAAGCTGATCCCGGTCGACAAACGGAAGCGCGATCAGTTCGCCGTCATGGCCGACGTCCGCAACAACCTCATGCCGCAGTACCAGCGACTGAACCTGCGTACATCCGTCGGCCCGGTCAACGCCTTCGGCGGCGGCGTCAACGCCGAGATCATGTACTGGATCGGCGGGCCTGATCTCAACGTGCTCTCGAAGTACTCCGACACGCTGCTCGCTGATCTCAAAGGCATGAAGCCCCTCGGCGTCATCGATCCCGATACGAACCTGATCACCGGCAAGCCGGAGCTCGGCGTCCGCATCGATCGCGACAAGGCCTCGGACATGGGAGTGCGCGTGCAGGACATCGCCTCGACGCTGAACGTGCTCGTCGGCGGCCTGAAGATCACCGACTACTACGAAGGCGGTGAGCAGTACGAAGTTCACGTGCGCGCGGAGCATGAGTACCGCAAAGATCCTCAAGGGATTGCTCAGGCGCAGGTGCCGTCGGTCGGCGCGCGCGTCGTGCAACTTCGCGACGTCGTGACGATGGCGCCGGGCGCGGGGCCGTCATCTGTCAATCGAATCCAACGCCAGCGCCAGGTCATGCTTACCGCGAACATGGCGCCCGGTCACTCCGCGCAGACGGTCATGGATAACCTCGTGGCCGAGACGAAGAAGCTGAACATGCCGCCGGAGTACTCGGCCGGCTTCACCGGCCGCTCCCGCGAGCAGGGCCGTGCATTCACGAACTTCATGTTCGCGTTCCTGCTGTCGATCATCTTCATGTACCTGATCCTGGCGGCGCAGTTCGAGAGCTGGATTCATCCGGTGACGATCCTTCTCGCGCTCCCGCTGACGGTGCCGTTCGCGCTCTTCTCGATCCTGGTGCTGAATCAGTCGCTGAACATCTTCTCGATGCTCGGCATCCTCGTCCTCTTCGGCATCGTGAAGAAAAACGGCATCCTGCAGGTCGACCACACGAACGGCCTTCGCGCGCACGGCCTCCCGCGCGCGCAAGCGATCCGCGAAGCGAACCGCGACCGCCTGCGCCCGATCCTGATGACGACGCTGGCCTTCGTGGCCGGCATGCTGCCGCTGGTGGCATCGAGCGGAACCGGCGCCGCCACGAACCGCGCCATCGGTTCGGTGATCATCGGTGGCCAGAGCCTCGCGCTGCTACTCACGCTGCTCGCGACGCCGGTGGCGTACTCGCTGTTCGACGATCTCCAGGAGCGGATGCGGGCCAAGAAGACGGAGTGGGTGGAAGAGGAGCTCGAACCGGTAACCGCGTAAATGTGGCACAGACACTCTTGTCTGTGCGGCTGGAGCTCGCGCTGAAGTTTCCATCTGCGCGGCATCAAAAGCACAGACAAGAGTGTCTGTGCCACACCTCTTCGGCGAGATCGTTCGACGCCGGATGGCGTCACGTACGGTAGCCGGTGGTCGCGCGCGAAGCGCGAGACCACCGGATCAATGTGCGGGATGGTGGTTCGACCCCGGCCGGGGTCGCGGATCAAATACCGGGCGGCGTGAATTCCCTCCGCGACCGCTGCCGCGGTCGGGAAATCGGGCGCGGTCGTGGGTCCGGTGGTCTCGCGCTTCGCGCGCGACCACCGGCTACCGTACGTGACGCCATCCGGCGTCGGAGATTCCGCCAATTCATCGCTCGGCGAAACCGCACACCGGGACGGGACGAACTACAGCTTCTTCAGCGCGACCTGCACTTCCTGTGCGCCGACGTTGCGCAGAACCTTGCGGGCGACATCGACCTGCAGCTCGTTGTAGGCCGTTCCATCGACGCGCAGGATGCCGTTGACGCAGCTCACGTGGAGCGTGCAGCCGTCGAGAGCGCGCGTCGAGGTGAGCTGGCGCTCGGCCTGACGGCGGATGGTCTCGTCGTCCGCGGCCACCTTCGTCACGATCAGGTTCGCGACGCGCGCGAAGCCGAGCTGCTTGACCACGGCCGCGGCCTGCTGGGCCGAGGCGGCGTCTGAGCTGCCTTTCAGAACGACGATTCCGCCGACGTTCGTGGCGGAGAAGCCGTCGATGCGCAGATTCGCGTCGCGCACCGCCTTGACGATGGCGGTGTCGGGGATCTGCGGCGTTACGACTTGCGCGCGCGTGTTCCGCGGCGTGGTCGTGTTGCCGCCGTGCCGCATGAGGATGGAGGTGATTCCGGCGACGGCCACAACCGCCGCGATTGCAATCGCTACCTTCTGGTTCTTTCGCATGCCGTGTACTAACTCAAGCGTCGTGCCATCGACATTTTGTGGTGGCCGCCTCCGCGGCCACGACGCGATCCCGCCCAATCCAACTTCCGCGCGCCTCCGCCCGGAACGAAATTCAGCGACGGCTTGACAACGGCGCATCACCGAATTACTGTATTAGACACCTAGTACACAAGTACTGACAGGAGTTACATGTTCGCAATCAATCCAACAGACCCGGCGCCCATCTGGCGGCAGATCGAGGAAGGGGTCCGGCGGCTCATCGCACTCGGCGCGCTGCAGCCCGGCGCATCCGTCCCTTCCGTCCGCGACCTCGCCAAAGATCTTCGCGTCAATCCGAACACCGTCGCCCGCGCCTACCAGCGGCTCTCCGAGGGAGGTGTGCTGTCGGTGAAGCGAGGCGAGGGGACGTATGTGGCGGACGAACCGCCGGTCCCGAGGAAAGCGGAGCGCAATGAAGCGTTGCGCGACGCGGCCACGCGGTACGCCTCGACCGCCATCGCCGTCGGCGCGGCGCTCGACGACGCCGTAGACGAGCTGAATGCCGCGTACGACCGGGTTGTACGCGAGCACAGGAGAAAAGCATGAGCGACACTGCCATTCGAATATCGGATCTCACCGTGCGCTACGGGCGCACGACCGCCGTCGATCACGCAGCGCTGGATGTTGCGCGCGGCGCGGTCTATGCGCTGGTCGGCCGCAACGGCGCCGGCAAGTCGTCGCTGGTGCGTTGTCTCTTAGGACAACAGCGGCCGCAGAACGGCAGCGCGACATTGTTCGGCGAGGACGCCTGGTCGCGCCGTACCTCGCTCATGCAGCGCATCGGCGTTGTCACCGAGGATGCGGACGCGCCGCCGGAGATGAGCGTCGGTGCCATCGCGCGCTTCTGTTCGCGGCTGTATGACAAATGGGACCAGGACAGCGTCGAGACGCGCCTGCGGACGTTCGGCGTGCCGCTGACGAGCCGGTTCGGGAGTCTGTCGAAAGGGCAGAAGAAGCAGGTCTCGCTGGCGATGGCCCTGGCCATCTCGCCCGAGTTGCTCGTCCTCGACGACCCAACCCTCGGCCTCGACGTCGTGGCGCGCAAGTCGCTGTTCGAGGAAGTGATCGGCGATCTGGCCGACCGCGGCACCACGGTCTTCATCACCACGCACGATCTGGCCGGCGTCGAGACGTTTGCCGATCGCGTGGCGATGATGGAGAACGGACGCATCGTGCTCGACGAAGACGTGGACGCGCTCAAGTCGCGCTTCCGCCGCATCCGTTTCGCCGCGCAGCCGGTGGCGATCGATGCAGCCGTGCTCCGGCCTACCGTGATGCGGAGCTGGGGTGGCGGCGCGGAAGCGATCGTCAGCAACTACGACGACGTCTCATTCGAACGGATGCGCAGCGCCAGCAACATCGGAGCGGCGGAAGTCGAGGCGATGTCGCTGGAAGAAATCTTCATCGCCATCGCAGGAGCCAAGTCATGAAAAATACTTTAGTCATCGCAGCAAGAGAATTCGAGGAGAAGCGTTTCGTCGCGTACGCGGCGGTGGCCTTCGCCGTGCTGCCGTTCCTCCTGGCCGTGATCCCGGGAATCAGCGGCAAGTCGCCGCGCGACGTGATCGCGATGGGGGCGCTGGTCTTCGGAACGACGTTCGCGATCGCGGTTGGCGTGATCACCGGCGCGTCGTTCATCGGCCGCGATCTGTCTGACGGACGGATGTCGTTCTACTTTTCGCGTCCGGTCAGCGCGCTCTCGATCTGGTTCGGCAAGTTGACCGCCGCCATCCTGATGATCGTCGGCACGTTTGGTTTGATCCTCCTCCCGGCGCGCCTGGCGGCAGGTAATCACTGGACGCGGCTGGTGAGCACGACGACGACGTGGTCGGTTCTTTACATTCTCGTGATCGCGATTGCGCTCTTCCTGATCGCGCACGTGATCAGCACGTTCGTCCGCTCGCGCTCGCCGCTGATCGCTTTCGACTTCGCCGCGGCGGTGATCTGCTGCGTCGTGATTCGGTTGTTGATCGTGCCACTCATCGCAGGTGAGGCGTCCATCATCATTTCTAAACTATCGGTCGCGCTGGCGATCACCGCGGCTCTGGCGATCATCTTCGGAGGCGCATGGCAGCTCGAGCGCGGCCGCACCGACCGGCGCCGCAATCATCTGGCGCTCTCGCAGTTCCTTTGGGGAACGATGGCCGTGGCGCTGTTGATCGCCGCGGCGTATGTGGCGTGGGTCGTCTCGGTGAAATCGGCCGATCTCACCGGACACGTTCGCGCAACGCATTCCACGAGCGGCCCGTTCGCTTTGGTCATCGGAAGCGCGAAAGGCCGCGAGGACTACCATGCCGCGTTTCTGATCAATACCGAAAACGGTACGACGACGCGCGTCGACCCGTGGGCGGAGTGGGCCGTGCGCTACACACGCAACGGCCGCAGCGCGGTGGTTCCGCGCCGGGCCGGCAACGTCGTGGACATGCTCATCTACACGCGCGGCAAAACGGATCCGGTCGATACGGGATTGACCACCATCGGGGCCGGTGACTACATCGTCTCCGACGACGGAAGCCGTATCGCCACGATCTCTCGCGAGAACATCCTCTCCGTCTACGACGTAGCGCAGAAGCGTTCGCTGGCCTCGGTGCGGCTGCCATTCGCGAAGTACATGCACCCGTTCTTCGTCACTCCCGATGTCGTGCGGGTCTATTTGACCCTTCCCGACCTGAAGATCGAGGAGTTGGACGTCCGCGCCCGAGGACTGCGCGAAACCGGATTCGTGGCGTCGCAGAGCTTCGTGATGATCTATCCGGATCCTTCCGCGGCGCATATGTTGATGAGAGGAGGGCTGCACGGGCAAACGCTCACTTTGAATGACGCGCGCACGGGTGCGTCGATCAAAGCGCTCGCCACGGACACGCACCTGAAGGCCGCGCAGTTCCTTCGCGACGGCCGCATCGCGGTCGTCGATGGAGCCGATTCGGCAACCATGCTGCACATACTCGCCGCCGATGGCACGCCGCAACGCAACATCCCGCTTGGCGCGAAGCAATGGACCACGATCGTCGGAGATGACGGCACACGCATCGTGTTGAACGACGTCGATGTCGCGTCACGCCGCCGGGTGTTCGAAGCCGTCAACATGACGACCGGCGTCATCGAACATCGCGAGCCGATTCGCGACTGGATCACCTCCATCGCATTCGTCACGCGTCCGCCGATCGAGCCGCTGCGCGAAGTTCTCTACGTCGGCGACCAGGAACGTATCGTCGCCTGGAATCCCGCCACGGGCGGGAAGCGGATGATCACGGGCGGGTGAGTCTTATCTGCGTCACATCTGCGTAATCTGCGGATAAAGCCTTTTCCGCAGATGGACTCAGATCAAAACTGCTGCAGCACCCGCAGGTCGTTCTCGAACAGCGTGCGGATGTTCGGGATGTCGAATTTGATCATGGCGCAGCGGTCGAGGCCGAGGCCGAAGGCGAAGCCGCTCCACTCCTCGGGGTCGATGCCGACGTTGCGCAGGACCTGCGGGTGGATCATGCCGCAGCCTAGGATTTCCATCCAGCCGGTGTTCGAGCAGGTGCCGCAGCCCGCGCCTTTGCAGAAAACGCAGGACATATCGACTTCCGCGGACGGCTCGGTGAAGGGGAAGAAGCTCGGGCGCATGCGCATCTTCGAGTCCGCGCCGAAGAGGCGCTTGATGAAGTGTTCGAGCGTGGCGCGCAGATGTCCGATGTGGATCCCTTTGTCGACGAGGAAGCCCTCGGCCTGGTGGAACATTGGCGAGCGGCGCATGGTGATCTCGTCGCGGCGGTAGACGCGGCCGCAGGAGAGAACCTTCACCGGTGGCGTGTGGTTTTCCATCGAGCGGATCTGCACGTTTGAGGTGTGCGTACGGAGCAGGTAGGGCTCAACATCTAAAAAAAATGTGTCCTGCGTATCGCGCGCGGGATGATCGGGTGTGAAGTTGAGGGCCTCGAAGTTATACCAGTCGGTCTCGACCTCGGGGCCGGGATCGAGCGAGTAGCCCATCTCGCTGAAGATCGTCTCCATCTCGCGGCGGATGATCGTGACCGGATGGAGATGACCCAGGGCAGGAAGGCGAGAGGGGAGGGTGACGTCGATGATGTCGCGCGACTCTTTCCGCTTCGACTCCTCGGCGGCGACGCGTTCCTGCTTTTCCTTCAGCTCGGACTCGAGGCGGTCGCGGAGCTTGTTCAGCGCGTCACCGGCATCCTTCTTCTGCTCTTTCGGGACTTCTTTGAGCCGCGAGAAGAGCGCGGGGATCAAACCGGCCTTGCGGCCGAAGTAGTGGACGCGCAGCTCATCGAGTGCCGAGGCGGTGTTCGCGGCGGCGAGGGCGACGTCGAATTCGGAGCTGATGCGTGCGATGTCGTCGAGCATGTAAGGCGGGCGATTGAAGCACAGACAAGAGTGTCTGTGCCACACAAACAAAAACGCGGGCCGCGAGGCCCGCGTTTGGTGTGGATCGATCTGATTGTGGTTACGCGGCCGGCTGCTTCGCGGCGGGACGCTTCGCCGACGTCTCCTTGTCGAGCGCGGTGCGGAGTTGCTGCTTGTTCAGCGCGGCTTTCGCGGCGTCGGCGAAGGCGGTGAACGCGGCGGCGTCGCGGACGGCGATGTCGGCCAGGATCTTCCGGTCGACCAGCGAACCGGAGGCCTTCAGGCCGGCGATGAGCTGCGAATAAGAGATTCCGTTCAGGCGGGCGGCGGCGTTGATGCGGGCGATCCACAGCGTGCGGAAATCACCTTTGCGATCTTTGCGGCCGGCGAACGCGGAGTTCAGGCCCTTCTCGACCTGCTGCTTCGCGATCCGGTGACCGCGCGACTTCATTCCCCAGTAGCCCTTGGCGAGCTTCAGGATCTTCGCGCGGCGGTTCTTTCTTTTTGGACCTCGTTTGACTCTCGGCATCTTGTCTCCTCGTTTGAATCGTTCTGAGCGGGCGGGTCAGGAGTGGTGATTACCGCGCCTCGCTCGGGGTTATGGCCGTCGATGGACGACAGCCGTCTAAAGGTACGGAAGCATGCGCTTCACGGTCTTCTCGTTCGCCTTCGACAACTGAGTCTCCCCCGCCAGCTCCGCTTTGCGGCTTGGTGATTTCTTGGTGAGCTTGTGCGAGTGGTAGGCGTGATTGCGCTGAATCTTGCCCGTTCCCGACTTCTTGAACCGCTTGGCGGCTCCCCGATGCGTCTTCATTTTCGGCATAGCTTGGCTCCTAACTCGCTGAGGAGAATGTGAATTCCTGACTTGGAGGGAGTCGGGGATCGGGAGTCGGGGGTCGGAGAACTGCTAAGGTCTTTTTCTCCGACTCCCGACTCCCGACAACCGACGTCCTACTTCACCGGCGATATCACCATCGTCATGCGGTTCCCCTGAACGTCGGGATGCGCATTCTCGGGAGCGCCGAACTCCTTGATCTCGTTCAGCAGGCGGTCGAGCACGGCCCGGCCGAGCTCCATGTGGGTCATCTCGCGTCCGCGGAAGCGGATCGACGCTTTGACCTTGTCGCCGTGCTGCAGAAATCGGACGATGTTGTTCTTCTTGAAATCGAAATCGTGCTCGTCGATGCGGGGGCGGAACTGCACCTCCTTGACCACGATCACCTTCTGTTTCTTCTTGGCCTCGGTCTGCTTCTTCTTCTGCTGGAAAACGTACTTGCCGTAATCCATGACCTTGCAAACGGGAGGGTTCGCCGTCGGCGAAATCTCCACGAGGTCGAGGTCTTTTTCTCGGGCCATGTCCTGCGCCTGCTGCAGCGGGACGACCCCGATCTGGTCGCCGTCGGCTCCGATGAGGCGAACCTCAGGGATGCCGCGGATCATGTCGTTGATTCTGGACTCAGGTTCTGCCGGTCTCCGGTCGAATCGCGATCCTCGTCGTGGTGGGAAAATGCGGAAATCCTCCTGTTAATCGTTTACGCGGAAGCGGGAAATCTACGAATAAACCTCTACAAAGTCAACGAGCGCCCGGCGATGACCCGCCTGGCCTCGACTACGAATTCGTCGATCGACATCGACAACTGCTCGCCGCCAGTCCGCTTCCGGACCGACACCGTTCCCGCCGCCACTTCCTTCTCACCGACCACGAGCATGTACGGGATCTTCTTCAATTGCGCATCGCGGATCTTCGCGCCGAGCTTCTCATTCGACTCGTCGGTCTCGACGCGCAGGCCGGCCGCGCGAATCTTCGCCGCCGTCTCGCGGCCGTAGTCGAGAAACTTCTCCGACAGCGGCAGCACCGACGCCTGCACCGGAGCGAGCCAAACGGGAAAGGCTCCGGCAAAATGCTCGATGATGATGCCGATGAACCGCTCGATGGAGCCGAGTATTGCGCGGTGGATCATGACCGGCTGGTGCTCGCCGTTGTCGGCGCCGATGTAGCGGAGCTCGAAGCGCGCCGGCATCGCGTAGTCGAGCTGGACGGTCCCGAGTTGCCACGGGCGGCCAATGGCGTCGGTCACCTGGAACTCCAGCTTCGGTCCGTAGAACGCGCCCTCGCCGGCGTTGATGTGGTAGTCGACGCCGTTCTTCTTCAGCGCGCTCTCCAGCGCGCTCTCGGCGTTGTCCCAGGTCGCGTCGTCGCCGAGGCGTTTTTCGGGGCGCGTGGAGAGAGCGATGCGGACTTCCTTGAAGTCGAAGATGTCGTAGATCTCCTTGATCAAACGCAGCTCGCGGTCGATCTCGCTCTCGATCTGATCTTCGGTCACGAACAGATGCGCATCGTCTTGCGCGAACGAGCGGACGCGCACGAGGCCGTGCGTCACGCCGGAGCGCTCGTAGCGGTGCAGGCGAGCGAAGTCGGCGTAACGGATGGGGAGATCGCGATACGAACGCCGCTCCATCGCGAAAATCTGCGTGTGGCCGGGGCAGTTCATCGGCTTCACGCCGTACTCGCGCTCGTCCACTTCGGAGAAGAACATGTTGTCTTTGTAGTTGTCGTAGTGCCCAGAGATTTTGAAAATCTCGGTGTCCCAGATCAGCGGCGTGACCACTTCGCTGTAGCCGTCGCGGGCGTAGAACGCGCGCACGAAGTCGATCAGCTCGTTGTAGATGGCGGCGCCCTTCGGCAGGAAGACCGGCATCGACGGCGCGAAGTTCGAGAACATGAATAGGCCGAGCTGCTTGCCCAGCTTGCGGTGATCGCGCGCGTGCGCCTCTTCGATGCGCTTCAGGTACGCGGACAGCTCGTCTTTGTCCGCCCACGCGGTGCCGTAGATGCGCTGCAGCATCGCGTTGCGCTCGTCGCCGCGCCAGTACGCGCCGGCGACGGAAGTGAGCTTGAACGCGCCGAGCCGGCCGGTGGAGGGGACGTGAGGCCCGCGGCAGAGGTCGAACCATTCGCCTTGCCGGTAGATGGACAGCGGCTCGTGGCCGGGGATCCCTTTGATGATTTCGACCTTGTACTTTTCACCGAGCTTCTCGAACGTATCGATGGCCTGCTCGCGAGTCCACTCCTCGCGGCGGACGGGGAGATCGCGCTTCACGATCTCGGTCATCGTTTCTTCGATGCGCCGCAGATCGTCGTCGGTGAAGGGACGATCGGTGCCGAAGTCGTAGAAGAAACCGTTGTCGATGACCGGCCCGATGGTGACCTGCGTTCCCGGAAACAGCTCCTGCACGGCCATGGCCATCAGATGGGCGGTGGAGTGCCGGATCGTATCGAGCCCGGCCGCGCTCTTCGGCGTGACGATCTCAATCTTCGCGTTGTCCGAAACGGGCGTGTAGACATCGACGACCTTGCCATTCACCTTGCCGGCGATTGCCGCCTTGGCCAGGCCGCGGCCGATCGACGCGGCCACGTCGGCGACAGTCGCGCCGTCCGGCAATTCTCGTTTTGATCCGTCTGGTAATTCGACGTGCATCGTTTTCTCTCCAAAATCAAACAGGGCCGATTGCTCGGCCCTGTCGCATGTTCATTCGAGGTTCAGATCATCGACAGGGCGGAGGCGTCTCCGTCGTTCGCGTGGTGGCGGTCGTCGATGACGTTCGCATGGCGCGGCGGATTGTAACACCTGGGGCTTTAGAATCACTCTTAGTAGGAGGGCCATCCATATGTCGAGCATCGTGATCTGTTGCGACGGAACCTGGAACAGCGCCGATCAGGCGAAGAAGAAGGTCGTAGTCAAGGGCAAGGAAGTCGAAGAGCTCTGCGTCACCAACGTTCTCAAGATCGCCTGCCGGCTCTGCAAGAAGAAGAAGGACGGCTCGCTGCAGATCGTCTACTACGACCAGGGCGTCGGAACGGGCAACCTGGCCGACCGCATCGGAGGCGGCGCGTTCGGCGACGGGTTGGAGAGCAACATCAACGACTCCTACCGGTTCCTCATCGCCAACTATCAGCCCGGCGACTCCATCTATCTGTTCGGATTCAGCCGCGGTGCCTACACGGCACGCAGCATCGCCGGCATGATCCGCCGCTGCGGAATCCTTCGCCGCGACACCGTCACGCAGTACCCGGAAGCAAGGGCGATGTATCGGAGCGGCATCCAGGCCGTCGATCCGATCGCCGTCAAGTTCCGGTCGGATTACGCGATCGAGCCGGATACCACCATCCAGTGCGTTGGCGTCTGGGACACGGTCGGCGCCCTCGGTATCCCGCTGCGCGCGTTCGGCTCGGCGAATCAGAAGAAGTATCAATTTCTCGACACGGGACTCAGCCACGTCGTCAAGTTCGCGTTCCATGCGCTGGCCATCGACGAGCATCGCCAACCGTTCCTTCCGACGCTTTGGGAAACCCAGCCCGATGCGGGCCAAACCGTGCAACAAGTCTGGTTCGCCGGCGCGCACAGCGACGTCGGTGGCGGCTATCCCGAACATGGACTATCGGACATCGCCCTCGACTGGATGATGGACGCGGGGAAGACGGCCGGTCTGGAAATCGATGCGGACGTCGTCGGCAAGCTTCCCACCCGCCCTGACCCCAAGCAGAAGGCTCACGATTCGAAATCGATCATCTATACCTTCAGCGGCGCGGATCGGACGGTCGGCGGGACGAAGTTCAAGACCGAGTACTTTCACAGGTCGATCGTCGAACGCTGGCGCGACGGGTCGGCCGACGGCAAATATTGTCCGACGCCGCTACTGCCGCATGCTGCGCGATTGGACGCTCTGGCCAAAGGACCGCTCGCTGATGCGATCTACCCGGTCTAGCTAACTCCGGAGCGGCGGCGCGGTCTAAGCGAGCATGAGAAAGCTCGCACTCGCTGCCGCGCTCGTCCTCTTCGCCGCCGTCGCCTTCGCCCAGCATCCGCGCATCGTCCACGGCACGGTCACCTCGGTCGCCGCGTCGCCCGACCTCGGCGCGCAGATTCGCAGTTCGCGGACCAAGTACATCGGCTACGCCGTGCCCGAGATCGAGGGAGAGCGCGTCATGTGCTGCTTCCAGGATTTCGGCGAGTTCCGATCCGGCGGCACTTGCGTTCTCGATCACGAGGGGAACTTCTTCTCGAACGACGACCGCGACGAATTGCATCCGGTCGATTCGGGCACGTTCGCCGTCCTCTACAGCGTCGTGAACGGCGAGATCGAACGGGCGCGCAGCTACTCGATGGAGTGCGTGCTCGATGCGAATGGCGCCGCGGTGACGTGGATCGAAGGCGTCGAGCCGCGCAAGAGCGTCGCGCTGATCGCATCGATTCTGAGCACTCCCGGACATCACTCCGACTATGTGATGGGCACGCTCGCTCTGCACGCGGATCCGTCCGCGACCACGGAACTGGAGCGGATGCTGCGATCGACAACCGAATCGGACGAAACGCGCGGCCACGCCGCCTTCTGGCTCGGCCAGACCCGCGGCCGGCGCGGCTACGAAGATGTTCTGGCCGTCGCCCGATCCCAATCGTCCTCGCAACATTTGCGCGAGAAGGCCGTCTTCGCAATCTCGCAGTCGAAAGAGCCGGGAGCGGTCGACGAGCTAATCAACCTCGCCAAGCACGATCCCATCGCGCACGTCCGCAGCCAGGCGCTGTTCTGGTTATCGCAGAAGGCGGGGAAGAAAGCCGCCGGAGCTGTGCGCCAGTCGGTCGATGACGACCCCGACGAAGGCGTGCGCGCGAAGGCTGTCTTTGCCGTCTCGCAGCTTCCGGACGATCAGTCCGTGCCGATGCTCATCGAGTTGATGAAGACGCACCGCGACGGCAACGTGCGCAAGAAGGCGGCCTTCTGGCTCGGCCAGAAACACGATCCACGCGCTCTTGCCGCCATCGAGGAGATATTGAGGAAGTAAGGTTGCGGGCGGCGTGTCGCGGCGCTACCTTGTCGGAATCCACGCGACAAGGAGGTCACTTTGAGCCGACGCACGCACGCCGTCTGCGCGTTCCTTCCACCGCACATCCTCCGGTCGATCGCGGAGAACACGGATGATCCCGTGCTGCGCGAGCGCTGCCATGTCGCGCTCGAAACCTCCGCGCAGTTCCGCGGCGCGCGTGCTGCGGCAGCAAAGACCGCCGCCGTCGAAGGACTGATGGCCTCGCCCCTGCGTCGGACAATCTACGACGCGCAACGGAAAACGAACCTTCCCGGAAAGCTGCTGCGCGGTGAAGGGGCGAAGCCGGTCGCCGACGTCGCTGCCGGTGAGGCCTACGACGGCGCTGGTGTCACCTACGATTTCTATTCGAAGGTCTACGGCCGCAACTCGGTCGACGGACGCGGCCTGCCGCTCGACTCCTCCATCCACTACGGCGCCCACTACACGAACGCCCTCTGGAACGGGAAGCAGATGATCTACGGCGACGGAGACGGAAAGCTGTTCAACCGCTTCACCGAATCGCTCGACATCATCGGCCACGAGCTGACCCACGGCGTCACGCAGCACACCGCCGCTCTCGTCTATCAAGACCAGCCCGGCGCGCTGAACGAACATTTCTCCGACGTCTTCGGCATTCTCGTCAAGCAGTACGCGCTGAAGCAGACCGCGGCAAAGTCCGATTGGCTGATCGGCGCCGGGATTTTTAAAAAGGGAATCCACGGCGACGCCGTCCGCTCGATGAAAGCCCCCGGCACCGCCTACGACGACAAGCTCCTCGGCAAGGATCCGCAGCCCGCTCATATGAAGAATTACCAGACCATGACCGCCGACAACGGCGGCGTGCACGTGAACTCCGGCATCCCCAATCACGCCTTCTACCTCGCCGCCACCCTCCTCGGCGGCAAGGCATGGACGGCCGCGGGCCGTATCTGGTACGACGCACTGACGACGCTCCTCAAACCGAAAGCCACCTTCCGCGACTGCGCCCGCGCCACTGCCGCGGCCGCGTCCGCGCGCTACGGCGCGCACAGCGAGCCGGAACGCGCGGTTGTCGAGGCTTGGAAGGAGGTCGGCATCGACCTCGGCGCGATCGCGACCTCGGGACCAAAACTCCTCATCGCCGATTTCGAGCCACCCGCCGCCGCCGCCGAACTGCCGCCGTTCGACACCGTCCGCGGCGACGCGTCACGAAGTAGTTCACGCGGAGCCGCGGAGACGCGGAGGGGGCCGCTCGAATAGGAAGAGCTCGAATAGGATGAGCAGGTAGATGAGGAAACCGCCAGAGACAATCGCATCGCGAGAGAAGCGGACGATTACCGTCCGACATGCAAAAGTTTCCCGTTCAGAACGGGTCATCGACGAACGCGTCATTGCGGAAGTAAACGACGATTCGGCATGGGAGGAGCCGATCGATGTGGGTCGTCGGCCTAAATGATCACGCGGAGAACACGGAGGCTTTTCTCCGCGTCTCCGCGTGAAATCGTCCCTTTGAGTCATCGAACATCGCGGAGCAGGTAAACTCGCCGCATGCCGACGCACATCAAACAGCCTTCCGTCATCGAAGCGGCCGGTAACAAGCCGAAGCGGATCGAAGAATTCATCGGACGCGTCAACTCCAAAACGTCCGCATGCAGTGTGGCGCGGATGAACAGTCCGAGTGGTTGGGTCGAGCCGGGACAGACACCGGAGTTCGATGAGTACACCGTCGTCCTGCGCGGCTCGTTGCGCATCAGCACGCGCGATGGCGTGATCGACGTCGTTGCCGGCGAGGCCGTCATCACGCACAGCGGGGAGTGGGTTCGGTACTCGACGCCTGGCGCCGAGGGGGCTGAATACATCGCGGTGTGTCTGCCCGCGTTCGCAATGGACACCGTGCACCGCGACGCGTGATGCACGAGTGGGATCCGCGGCGCCTGACAACTGAGGCGGAGACGCCGCGATCGTTCGTGGCCGCGGTCGTGGCGGGTTTCGCGGCGATCACCGCGTTCGTGGCTGCGCATCACGAGCCATGGCGCGATGAAGCCGATGCGTGGCTGGTCGTTCGCGACATCGATCTTTCGCAGTTCTTCGACTGGACGCGCCACGCCGGAACGCCCGCCCTGTGGTACGGACTCCTCGCTCCGCTGGCGCGCCTGGGGCTGCCGTACGAGAGCCAGAAATGGATGCACCTCATCATATGCATCGGGGCGGTGGCGATCTTCGCCGCGCGCGCGCCGCTGTCGCGGCTCACGAAAGTGCTGACCGTCTTCTCGTACTACTTCGCGTACGAGTACTCGGTCATCGTGCGCAGCTATGCGCTGGCCATCCTGCTGACCTTCGCGGCGGCGTCGCTGTGGCATGCGCGCGCCCAGCGGCCGCTGGCACTCGGTGCCGTGCTGGCACTGTTGTGCAACACGAACGCGCAGGGGTTCGTGATCGCGGTCGCCTTCACGATCGCCCTGCTGGCCGAACGAGCTGTGAAGCCAGCCGCCATCGCCGCCGTTGGAGCGATCGCGGCGTGGTGGCAGGTGCGGGCGCCGGCCGATCCCGCGCGCGAAGGTGTGCGACATTTGTTCAACGCCACCGCGATACCGTGGACGCTCGGCAATGCCTTCGCGCCGGCGCTCCCGATCATCGCCGGCTGCGCCATCGCGGCGGCCGTGCTCATTACCGTCTCGCTCACCATTCGAGGGTCCCACACTGCCGTCATCAGTCTCTGGATCGCGGTGGCCGGGCTGCTGGCCCTTTACTCCTTCGTCTGGTTGGGCGGACTGAGGCATGCCGGATTCGTGCTCGTGATCGTCCTCGCCGCAATCTGGATCGCGGACAAAACGGATCTTCGTTTCGCCTCCGCCGCCGCGCTCCTGCTCAACGGCGCGCTCCTCCTTTCGCTTTGCGTGGCCGCCGGGTATTGGATCAGGGATGTGCGCGAGCCGTTTTCGGGCGCAAAAGAAATGGCGGCGTTCATTCGAAGCGAAGGGTCCACCGACATCGCCGCGCACAACCTCACGCAATGCGAGGCGCTCCTTCCGTATCTCCCGCGCACCCGATTCTGGTACGCCGGCCTCGGCGCGTATGGCACCTACCTGAAGTGGGATGCTGCACAGGAGCGGGCGCTGGAGATGCCGTATCCGGTCGCCGAGGAGCGGGCGAGGCGGGAGTTTGCGGGGAGGAAGTGGTTGCTGCTGTTCAACGTGGAGATCCCCGATCCAGCCGCGCACGGCTTCCGGCTGCTGCACGTCACGGCCGAGCCGTTCGAGAAGACGGACGAGCGCTATTGGCTGTACGCTCCGCTTTGGAAAGCACGATGAGCAAGATGCTGATTCTGAACGAGCACGAGGTCGAACAGCTCCTGACGATGCGGGAGTGCATCGAGGTCATGGAACAGGCGCTGGCGTCGCTGGCGCGCGGCGAGGTCCACAATCCGCTGCGGAGCATCGTCCGCGCCTCCGAGGCGAGCGGTTTCCTCGGACTGATGCCGGCCTATCGCGGCGGCGACGTTCCGCGGTACGGGTTGAAGGAGGTCTGCATCTTCCCCGGCAATCCGGCCCGCGGCCTCGACACCCACCTCGGCGCGGTGCTTCTGCACGATGGGGAAAACGGACAGTTGATGGCGGTCATGAACGCGTCGGCGATCACGGCGATCCGAACCGCGGCCGTATCGGCGGTGGCCACGAAGCTGCTCGCGCGCGAGAACGCGCATACGCTGGCCATCATCGGCGCCGGAGTGCAGGGGAAGTCGCACCTCGAGGCGATCCCGCTCGTTCGCGACATCGACGACGTCCGCATCGTCAGCCGGACGCGCGAGAAGGCGGACGCGCTGGTCCGCAAGGGCGTTCGTGTCGTCGATTCGGTCGAAGAGGCCGTGAAAGGCGCTGACATCATCGTCACCGCCACCAGCTCGCGCGAGCCGATCATCCGGCGCAACTGGCTCGATGACGGCGTACACATCAATGCGGTCGGTTCCAGCATCGCCGCCGCGCGCGAGCTCGACAGCGACACCGTCGCCGCGGCGAGCCTCTTCGTCGACCGGCGCGAATCGACGATGAACGAGTCCGGCGACTACCTCTCCGCGCTTCGCGAAGGAGCCATCACCGACGGTCACATCCGCGCCGAGCTCGGCGAGATCCTCCTCGGGCGTGCAGAAGGACGCACCTCGCCGACGGAAATCACTCTGTTCAAATCACTTGGACTGGCGGTCGAGGACCTGGCCGCGGCGCAGTTTCTGTACGAAAAAGCGACCCGCGAAGGGGCCGGAACGTGGGTCGACTTCTAGGTAGGAATACACGGTCTGGAGGCACCGTTAGGTCGGGGCCGGGCACTTGACACTTACTGCTATTGACATTAGAGTGCGCGGGTTTTTCCCCCAGCGGGAGTCCTCTTTCGCTGCACGTGTCTTCAAAAGGATAGGACAGGAATGCCAACGATCAACCAACTCGTCGCCGCAGGACGCGAAAAGGTCGCCTACAAGACCAAGTCGCCGGCGCTGCAGTCGAGCCCTCAGAAGCGCGGCGTTTGCACGCGCGTCTACACCTCGACTCCGAAGAAGCCGAACTCGGCGCTCCGCAAGGTTGCCCGCGTCCGTCTGACCAATGGGGTCGAAGTCACCACGTACATTCCGGGCGTCGGACACAACCTCCAGGAGCACTCGATCGTGCTCATCCGCGGCGGCCGTGTCAAAGATCTGCCGGGAGTTCGCTATCACGTCATTCGCGGCACGCTCGACACGGTCGGCGTCGCCAAGCGGATGCAGAGCCGCTCGAAGTACGGGGCCAAGCGGCCGAAGAAGGGTTAATCCAGATGCCGAGACGCAGAGAAGTTCCGAAACGCGAGATCCTGCCGGATCCCGTCTACAACAGCCAGCTCGTGACCAAGTTCATCAACTCCCTGATGTCGCAGGGGAGGAAGTCGGTTGCTGAGCGCGTGTTCTACAGCGCCCTGAAGAAGGTCGAAGACCGCGCCAAAGACGATCCGATCAAGCTCTTCAAGAAGGCCGTGGACAACGTCAAGCCGGCCCTCGAAGTAAAGAGCCGTCGCGTCGGTGGATCGAACTATCAGGTCCCCATCGAAGTCCGTCCGTCGCGCCGTACGGCGCTGGCCATCCGCTGGCTGATCTCGTACGCCAACAGCCGCGGCGAGAAGACGATGATGGACAAGCTGGCCGGCGAGATCATGGATGCCGCGAACAACCGCGGCAACGCGATCAAGAAGAAGGAAGACACGCACAAGATGGCGGAAGCGAACAAAGCGTTCGCTCACTACCGCTGGTAATATTTTTCGGTTCGCCGAAGTTGTACCGGTTTCAACGCAGCAAAAGGCAGTAATCAACACCATCGAGATTTCCGTAGCTCCGTCTCGACCGGATAACACAGAAAGAGTTCTGCGGTTCCGGACCGAGCAACGGGAAAAACAACAATCTGAGTTCCACTGAACGCCCTGCGTCGGGTTTGCCGTCGCCGAGCGTTTGTTGTCGTCGTCGCGAAAAGGTAAGTCACGTCATGCCACGTCAGGTACCACTCGAAAAAACGCGGAACATCGGGATCATGGCTCATATCGACGCGGGTAAAACCACGACGACGGAGCGCATCCTGTATTACACCGGCCGCACCCACAAGATTGGTGAGGTGCACGACGGCACTGCCACCATGGACTGGATGGTCCAGGAGCAGGAGCGCGGCATCACCATCACCTCCGCTGCCACCACGGCGTTCTGGGGCGACTACCGCGTCAACATCATCGACACCCCCGGCCACGTCGACTTCACGGTCGAGGTGGAGCGTTCGCTGCGCGTCCTCGACGGCGCGGTCGGCGTTTTCTGCGCCGTCGGCGGCGTCGAGCCGCAGTCGGAGACCGTGTGGCGCCAGGCCGACAAGTACGGCGTGCCGCGCATCGCCTTCATCAACAAGATGGACCGCATCGGCGCGAACTTCACCGCCGTGGTCAACCAGATCCGTACCAAGCTCGGAAAGAACGCCGTTCCTCTCCAGCTCCCCATCGGAGCGGAGGACAAGTTCCGTGGCGTCATCGACCTCGTGTTGATGAAGGCCCTGATCTTCAACGATGAATCCCTGGGCGCGAAGTACGAGATCGAAGAGATCCCGGCCGAGTACCTCGAAGAGGCCCAGCATCTTCGCGAGAAGCTGGTCGAGTCGATCGCCGAGCAGCACGACGAGCTCCTGGAGAAGTGGATGGCCGGCGAGCCGATCGCGGTCGACGAGCTGAAGGCCGCGCTTCGTGAGGCGACCATCGCCCAGAAGATCACTCCGGTGATGTGCGGCTCGGCATTCAAGAACAAGGGCGTTCAGCCGCTGCTCGACAGCGTCGTCGACTACCTCCCGTCTCCGGTCGACATCCCGCCGGTCAAGGGGATCGATCCGGACGACGAGTCGTTCGTCCAGCGCGAAGCGTCGGACAGCGAGCCGTTCGCCGCGCTCATCTTCAAGATCATGACCGACCCGTTCGTCGGCCAGCTCGCCTTCTTCCGCGTCTACTCGGGCCACGTCGAGTCGGGCACCTCGGTGCTCAACACGACCAAGGGCAACTCCGAGCGCATCGGACGCCTGCTGCAGATGCATGCGAACAAGCGCGAAGAGATCAAGGAAGTGTGGGCGGGCGACATCGGCGCGGCCGTCGGTCTGCGCAGCGTCACCACCGGCGACACGATCTGCGACCGGGACAAGCCGATCGTCCTCGAGACGATGACCTTCCCGGAGCCGGTCATCGCCGTCGCCATCGAACCGAAGACGAAAGTCGATCAGGAAAAGATGGGCGTCGCTCTCGCGAAGCTCATGCAGGAAGATCCGACGTTCAAGGTCCACACGGACCCGGAAACGAACCAGACCATCATCCGTGGGATGGGAGAGTTGCACCTCGAGATCATCGTCGACCGTATGGTTCGCGAGTTCGGCGTTGCTGCCAACGTCGGCAAGCCGCAGGTCGCGTATCGCGAAGCGATCACGCGGAAGTCGGAAGCCGAGGGCAAGTTCGTGCGGCAGTCGGGCGGTAAGGGTCAGTACGGCCACGTCAAGATGCGCTTCGAGCCGATGCCCGAGGGCGGCTTCGAGTTCCTCAATGAAGTCGTCGGCGGCTCGGTCCCGCGAGAGTTCATCAAGCCGGTCGAGCAGGGCATCAAGGAAGCGCTCGAGCGCGGAATCCTGGCGGGCTATCCGATCACCGGCGTCCGCGCGATCCTGTACGACGGCTCGTACCACGACGTCGATTCGTCCGAAATGGCGTTCAAGATCGCCGGCTCGATGGCCTTCCAGGAAGGCGCGAAGAGGGCGCATCCGATCCTCCTCGAGCCGATCATGGACGTCGAAGTCGTGACGCCGGAAGACTACGCCGGCGACGTCATGGGCGATCTCTCCCGCCGCCGCGGCAAGATCCAGGCGATGGAAGAGCGCGCCGGCGCGAAGGTCATCAAGGCCCACGTGCCGCTGTCGGAGATGTTCGGTTACGCAACACAGGTGCGCTCGATGTCGCAGGGACGCGCCAGCTACACGATGCAGTTCCTGGCGTACGAGCCTGCGCCGAAGAGCGTGTCCGAGGAAGTCATCGCCAAGTCCGCGGGCACCACACAACGAATCTAAAAGAAACGAAACCAGCTTTCGTCCAGAAAAAAGAACAAGCAGGAGATTTCAATGGCTAAAGAGAAATTCGATCGCAGTAAGCCTCATGTGAACGTCGGCACGATCGGCCACGTCGACCACGGCAAGACCACGTTGACGGCCGCAATCACCAAGATTCTGGCCTCGAAGGGCACGGCTACGTTCACGTCCTTCGACATGATCGACAAGGCTCCGGAAGAGCGCGAGCGCGGTATCACCATCGCCACCGCGCACGTCGAGTACTCGACCGAGAAGCGCCACTACGCGCACGTCGATTGCCCGGGCCACGCCGACTACATCAAGAACATGATCACCGGCGCCGCGCAGATGGACGGCGCGATCCTGGTCGTCTCCGCCGCTGACGGCCCGATGCCGCAGACGCGCGAGCACATCCTGCTGGCCCGCCAGGTCGGCGTTCCGTACATCGTCGTCGCTCTGAACAAGGTCGACGCGGTCGACGATCCGGAGCTGCTCGATCTCGTCGAGCTCGAAGTGCGCGAGCTCCTCAGCTCGTACGACTTCCCCGGCGACGACATCCCGGTCGTCCGCGTTTCGGCGCTCAAGGCTCTCGAGAGCGGCGACGCGAACAGCGAGTGGGGCCAGAAGATCATGGAGCTGATGGCCGCTGTCGACGACTACATTCCGCTGCCGGAGCGCGCCATCGACAAGCCGTTCCTGATGCCGGTCGAAGACATCTTCTCGATCTCGGGCCGCGGCACGGTCGTGACCGGCCGTATCGAGCGCGGAATCGTCAAGGTCGGTGAGGAAATCGAGATCGTCGGCATCCGTCCGACCATCAAGAAGGTCGTCACCGGCGTCGAGATGTTCCGCAAGCTGCTCGATCAGGGTCAGGCGGGCGACAACGTCGGCCTCCTGCTCCGCGGCGTGGAGCGCAAGGACGTCGAGCGCGGCCAGGTTTGCGCCAAGCCGGGCTCGATCACCCCGCACACGAAGTTCAAGGCCGAGGTCTACATCCTGACCAAGGAAGAGGGCGGCCGTCACACGCCGTTCTTCAACGGCTACCGTCCGCAGTTCTACTTCCGCACCACCGACATCACGGGCGTGGCGTCGCTGGCCGAGGGAGCGGAGATGGTCATGCCGGGCGACAACACCTCGCTCACCATTCAGCTCATTCACCCGATCGCCATGGAGAAAGGTCTCCGCTTCGCAATCCGTGAAGGCGGCCGCACCGTCGGCGCCGGCACGGTCACGGACGTGATCGAGTAGTCACTCTGAGCCGGGGGTTACTCCCCGGCTCAATGTTCTTTTATAAGGTGCCGAAATCATGATGAACGAAAAAATCCGCATCCGGCTCAAAGCGTACGACTACCGCGTTCTCGACCAGTCGACTTCCGAAATCGTCGACACGGCCAAGCGCACGGGCGCGAAGGTGGCGGGACCGATCCCTCTGCCGACGCAGATCGCCCGCTACACGGTTCTGCGCAGCCCGCACGTCGACAAGAAGTCCCGGGAGCAGTTCGAGATGCGGACGCACAAGCGGCTGCTCGACATTCTCGAGCCGACGACTCAGACGGTCGACGCGCTCATGAAGTTGGAGCTGCCGGCCGGTGTGGACGTCGAGATCAAGGCGTTCGGTAAATAGCCCACACACGAACCGAAAGGTTCCAAGGTGAACGACATGGCAATCGAAGGAATCATTGGCAAGAAGATGGGGATGACCCAGGTGTTCGCCGACGACGGTGCACTCGTCCCGGTGACGATCATCCAAGCCGGACCTTGCCTCGTGGTACAGAAGAAGACAACCGAGAAGGATGGCTATGACGCCGTCCAGGTCGGCCTCGTGGAGAAGATCTCCAACCGCCGCATCACCAGCGCGGCGCGCGGACACTTCGAGAAGGCAGGCATCCCGCCGGTGCGGACGCTCGTCGAGTTTCCGTACGAAGGCGACGCCAACGTCGGAGACCGCGTGCAGGTCGACATCTTCAAGGCGGGCGACTCGATCGACGTCGTCGGCCAGTCGAAGGGCAAAGGTTTCCAGGGCGTGATGAAGCGTCATCACTTCAAGGGAGGCCGGGCCACGCACGGTTCGATGTTCCATCGCGCACCCGGCTCGATCGGCGCCTCGGCGTTTCCATCGCGTGTCATGAAGGGCATGCGCATGGGCGGCCGGATGGGTGGCGATCAGGTCACGGTCAAGAATCTCCGCGTCGCGAAAGTGGACGCCGAGAACAACCTGCTCTACATCCGCGGCGCAGTTCCGGGCGGACGCAACGGCCTCGTGGTCGTGCGCTTCTCCAGGAACGGGAAGCGGGGTGAATAACATGCCGACCATCGACATCAAAGACTGGAACAACAAGAAGGTCGGCTCGGTCGACCTGCCGGAGGCGATCTTCGCCTATCCGTACAAAGAGCACCTGATCCACGAGGCGGTACGCAACTATCTCGCCTCGCTGCGCCAGGGAACGCACAAGGTCAAGAACCGCTCGGAAGTCAGCGGCTCGGGCAAGAAGCCGTTCCGGCAGAAGGGCACCGGCCGCGCGCGTCAGGGCGGCAATCGTCCTCCGATTCACCGCCATGGCGGCACGGTCTTCGGTCCCACTCCCCGCGACTACTCCTACAAGATGAACGCGAAGGAGAAGAAGAACGCGCTGAAGTCGGCGCTCTCGCAGCGGGTCAAGGAAGGGAAGCTGGTCCTTCTCAGTGACCTCGCCGTCGACGAAGCGAAGACCAAGGCGCTGGCCGCGAAGTTCCTCGGCATCGGCGTCGAGGGCAAGGCGCTTCTCGTCGATTCGATGGAGAACGCGAACCTCGCGCTGGCGTCGCGCAACAACCCCAAGCTGACGCTCGTCGATGCGTTGCACGTGACCGTCTACGACGTCGTCAACGCGCGCTACGTCGTGCTCAGCCAGGACGCGCTGCAGCGTCTGACGGAGGCACTCGAGTCATGAACGCCAATCAGATCATCCGCCGTCCGCTCGTCACCGAGAAATCGACGATGATGCGCGACGCCGGCGACAACATCCTCGCCTTCGAGGTCGACACGAAGGCCAATAAGATTCAGGTCAAGAGCGCCATCGAAGAGCTCTTCAAAGTGAAGGTCGAGGAAGTCCGGCTCTTCAACGTCCGCGGCAAGATCAAGCGGATGGGCCGTTACCAGGGCAAGCGCCGCGACTGGCGCAAGGCCTATGTGCGGCTCAAGGCGGGAGAGAAGGCGCCCGATTTCATCGAGGGCGTGTAGCTCTCGAATAAGGCGATAAACAGAGGACACTATGCCTGTCAAAAAATACAAGCCGACTTCTCCCGGCATCCGCTTCCAGTCTCATCACACGTTTGATGAGATCACGAAGACGAAGCCCGAGAAGGCGCTCACCACAGGGAAGCCGAAGACCGGCGGCCGCAATGCCATCGGCCGGATCACCTCGCGCTTCATCGGCGGCGGTCACAAGCAGAAGTATCGCGAGATCGACTTCCGCCGCGAGAAGCACGGCATCCCGGCCAAAGTGGCCGCGATCGAATACGATCCGAACCGCACGGCGCGCATCGCTCTGCTCAACTACGCGGACGGCGAGAAGCGCTACATCCTGGCCCCGAACGGCCTGGAAGTCGGCTCAACGATTACGTCCGGTCCGGATGCGGACATCCTGGTCGGCAACTCGCTCCCGCTTTCGAAAATCCCCCTCGGCACGACGATTCACAACATCGAGCTGAAAGAGGGCAAGGGCGGCCAGATGGCCCGCTCGGCCGGTACGTTCGCGCAGCTCATGGCTCGCGAAGACGACTGGGCGACGCTCCGTCTTCCGTCGAGCGAGATGCGCAAGGTGCACATTCGCTGCTACGCCACGATCGGCCAGGTCGGCAATCTCGAGCACGAAAATGTCTCGATCGGCAAGGCCGGCCGCACTCGCCATCGCGGCAAGAAGCCTCACAACCGCGGCGTCTCGATGAATCCTGTCGATCATCCGCTCGGCGGCGGCGAGGGTAAGACCTCGGGCGGCCGTCATCCGGTCACGCCGTGGGGTAAGCCCACCAAGGGCCACAAGACCCGCAAGAACAAGCGCACGAACAAGTTCATCGTCAAGCGGAGAACCAAGTAATGACACGTTCACTCAAGAAGGGCCCGTTCATCGACGATCATCTCCAGAAGAAGGTCGACACGATGAACCGCGAGCGCGACAAGAAGGTCATCAAGACCTGGTCGCGCCGCTCCACCGTCATTCCGGACATGGTCGGCCACACAATTGCCGTCCACAACGGACGCAAGTTCGTGCCGGTCTACATCTCCGAGAACATGGTCGGCCACAAGCTCGGCGAGTTCTCGATGACGCGTACGTTCAAGGGACACAGCGGCAAGAAAGTCGAAAAGTCGGCGAAGCCTGCCGGAAGATAAGGGTCAATCCGATGCAAGCAACGGCAACTCTCAGGTATTTGAAGATGTCCCCGCAGAAGGTCCGCCTCGTGGTCGACCTGGTGCGCGGCAAGAAGGTCGAGGAAGCTCTGCAGATCCTCCGCTTCACGAAGAAAACGTGCGCGAAGGACCTGGAGAAGCTGGTGCGCTCGGCGGTTGCGAACGCCGAGGTCAAAGAGGCCAACCTCGACACCGACGAGCTGGTCGTCTCGAAGATTTACGTCAACGAGGGGCCGCGCGAGAAGCGCATCCAGCCGGCGCCGATGGGACGTGCTTACCGCATCCAGAAGCGGCAGGCGCACGTGACGGTGCATGTGTCGGATGAAGTCAAAGCGGTCAACGAGCGGAGCGGCGGCAAAGGCCGCGCCCGCGCGAAATAACGGAGGCTATCTTGGGTCAGAAGGTCAACCCCTACGGATTTCGGCTTGGTTTCAACAAGACGTGGCACTCCCGCTGGTTTGCCGGGAAGGCATACGCCGAGACGCTGCATCGCGATCTGAAACTTCGCGACGATCTGAAGAAGCGCCTCTCGCACGCCGGAGTCTCGGAGATCGACATCGAGCGCACGGCGAACAAGATGCGCATCAACATTTACACCTCGCGTCCCGGCATCATCATCGGACGCAAGGGCGCCGAGGTCGACAAGCTGCGCGATGAACTGCAGAAGATGGTCAACGGCGAGGTCTACATCAACATCCAGGAAATCCAGCGTCCGGAGCTCGACGCTCAATTGGTCGCTGAGAACATCGCCACGCAGTTGGAGCGCCGTATTGCGTTCCGCCGCGCCATGAAGAAGGCGATGGAATCGGCCTTCCGCTTCGGCGCGAAGGGCATCAAGGTCCGCGTGGGCGGGCGCCTGAACGGCGCCGAAATCGCGCGCACCGAGTGGTACCAGGACGGACGCCTTCCGCTGCACACGCTGAAGGCCGATATCGATTACGGTCTGGCCCTGGCCAAGACGACGTACGGAATCATCGGCGTCAAGGTGTGGATCTTCAAAGGCGAGATGGCAAAGGCGAGAAGCCGCCGCCGTCCGCAGTAGTTCGCAATACGACGTAGCTCAGGAGAAACCGCATCATGATGATGCCGAAGAAAGTTAAGTTCAGAAAACAGCAGCGCGGACGCCGCCGTGGTGTGGCTACGCGCGGAGCGAAAGTCTCGTTCGGAGACTTCGGGCTGCAGGCGTTGGAAGCGGGCTGGGTAACGGCGCGCCAGATCGAGGCTGCCCGTATCGCCATGACCCGTCACGTCAAGCGCGGCGGCAAGATCTGGATCCGCATTTTCCCCGACAAGCCGATCACCAAGAAGCCGCTTGAGACCCGTATGGGCAAGGGCAAAGGTGCTCCGGAAGAATGGGTATGCGTGGTCAAGCCGGCCCGCATCCTCTATGAGATGGAAGGCGTGACGCGTGAGATCGCCGAGGAAGCACTGAGGCTGGCAGCGCACAAGCTTCCGATCAAGACGCGTTTCGTCACGCGCGAGCAGACGGAGATGGGCGAATGAAAACGAGTCAGATGCGTGAGAAGAGCGAGGGCGAGCTCGAGACCCGTGAGAAGGAGCTGAGCGAGCAACTTTACAAGCTCCGCTTTCAGCGAGCCACGGGCCGCATGGAAGCGCCGTCGAAAGTGAAAGAAGTGCGCCGCGAGATCGCGCGCATCAAAACCCTCCTGGGTGAAAAGGCGAGGGGCTAAGGCCATGGCTGCAACCGAAGAAACCAAGACTAAGAGCAAGATCGAGCGCACCAAGACCGGCGTCGTCGTGTCGAACAAGATGCAAAAGACCGTCGTCGTGGCGGTGGAAAACCTCGTCAAACACGGGATGTATCAGAAGTACATCAAGCGCACGAGCAAGTTCCTCGCGCACGCCGAGAACGCCCTCAACGTGGGCGACCGCGTGGTCATCGAGGAGTCGCGTCCGCTCTCCAAGCGGAAGCGTTGGGCAGTGCGTGAAGTGATCGAGAAGTCCAGCTAACACGAGCTGGCGACGACAGGGGAGTCAGTCATGATTCAGATGGGAACAGTTTTACAGGTGGCCGACAACACCGGCGCAAAGAAGATCGCCTGCATCAAGATGCTGGGCGGATCGACTGCCGGTCAGTACGCGCGGCTCGGCGACGTCATCACGGCCTCGGTCAAGGAAGCCTCGCCCGACGGCACCGTCAAGAAGGGCGCGGTGGTCAAGGCCGTCGTCGTCCGCACGGTGAAAGAGAGCCGCCGCCGCGACGGTTCGTACATCAAATTCGACGACAACGCGGCCGTTCTCATCAACGACGCACGCGAGCCGGTCGGCACCCGCGTCTTCGGCCCGGTCGCCCGCGAGCTGCGCGAGCGGAAGTTCATGAAGATCATCTCGCTCGCGCCCGAAGTCATCTAACGGAGTAACGAAATGTACGGAAATCCGACAAAGCAAAAAGAGATCGTGCGCGTCAAACCGCACGTGAAGAAGAATGACACGGTCCTCATCCTCACCGGCAAGGACCGCGGCAAGCAGGGCAAGGTCCTGCGCGTGAACGCGACGAAGGGCACGGCCATCGTCGAGCGCGCGAACATGATGAAGAAGCACACCAAGCCCAACCCGCAGAAGAACGTGTCCGGCGGCGTGCTCGAGCGCGAAGCGCCGATCAAGCTCTCGAACCTGCAGGTGGTCTGTCCGAGCTGCGACAAACCGACCCGCACCGGCAAGCACCGCACCGCTGAAGGCGGCGCGCGGTACTGCAGGAAGTGCAATACGGAGATGTAGGAAAGTCGGGAGTCGATTGTCGGGAGTCGGAGCCGCTTAACTCCGACATCCGACCCGACACCCGACACCCAAGACAGGCCGTACACGCCGGCCAGAAGGAAATCATGGCACCGCGACTCAAAGAGCTTTACCAGACTGAAGTCAGAAAAAAGATCCAGGACCAGTTCGGGATCAAGAACCCGATGGCTGTTCCCAAGATCGAGAAAGTCGTCCTCAACATGGGGATGGGCGAAGCGATCTCGAACGCCAAGATCCTCGACAGCGCCGTCGACGAACTGGGACAGATCACCGGACAGAAGCCGATCATCACCAAGGCCAAGAAGTCCATCGCCAGCTTCAAGCTGCGCGAGGGGCAGGCCATCGGCGCGATGGTCACGCTGCGCGGCGAGAAGATGTGGGATTTCCTCGACCGCCTGATCTCCACCGCCCTGCCGCGCGTGCGCGACTTCCGCGGCGTCCCGTCGAAGTCGTTCGATGGACGCGGCAACTACACGCTCGGCGTTCGCGACCACCTCATCTTCCCGGAGATCGACATCACCAAGGTCGACAAGTCCAAGGGGATGAACATCACCATCGTCACCAATGCGAAGGACGACGACCAGGCTCGTTTCCTCCTCCGCGAGCTCGGTTTGCCCTTCACGAAGTAACCAAGAGGAACACATGGCAAAAATCTCGATGATCGTCAAAGCGGAGCGGAAGCCGAAGTTCAAGTCCCGCAAAGTCAATCGCTGCAAACAGTGCGGACGTCCGCGCGGGTTTCTGCGGAAGTTTCAGCTTTGCCGCATCTGCTTCCGGCTGCTTTCGCTCGGCGGCTACATCCCGGGAATCACGAAGGCGAGCTGGTAGCCCCGGCTCACGACTGACAAGGAAATTCAGGAGTCACGAATGTCGATGACAGACCCAATCGCGGACATGCTCACGCGGATTCGCAACGGAATCCAATCGCATCACGAACGCGTCGAGCTTCCCGCGTCGAAGCTGAAAGTGGAGATCGCCCGCATCCTCAAGAATGAGGGCTTCATCCGCAACTACAACCTTCAGAAGAAGGACGAGCCCCAAGGCACGCTCCGGATCGACCTGAAGTACTCGCCCAGCGGCGAGCCGGTCATTCACGGCATCGAGCGCATCTCGCGCCCGGGCCGCCGCGTCTACCGCAACAAGCAGGAGATCCCGAGCGTCCTCGGCGGCCTCGGCCTGGCCATCGTCTCGACCTCCAAGGGCGTGCTGTCCGGACAGGAAGCCGTCAAGAGCGGCGTCGGCGGCGAAGTCCTCTGCCAGGTTTGGTAAGGAGATAGACCCCATGTCACGAATTGGAAGAAAAGAAATCCCGGTGCCGAAAGGCGTCGAGGTCAAACACGTCGGCGACTTCGTGACTGTGAAGGGTCCGAAAGGAACCCTGACCACCGCGGTCGTCCCCGGCATCGGCGTCTCCATCGAGAACAACGTGGTGCAGTTCACGCGCTCGAACGATGAAGGAAAGTCGCGCGCCTTCCACGGTCTGATGCGCGCGCTGGTCGCCAACAACGTTCGCGGCGTCACCGACGGATTCAAGCGCGAGCTCGACATCGTCGGCGTCGGCTACCGCGCCGAAGTGAAGGGGAAGGAAGTCGTCTTCGCCCTCGGCTACTCGCATCCGGTCCGTTTCGCCATTCCGGAAGGCATCGACATCGCCGTCGAAGCCAAGACCGGCCACATCACCATCACCGGCATCGATAAGCAGAAAGTCGGACAGACCGCTGCCGAAATCCGTTCGCTCCGCGAGCCCGATCCGTACAAGGGCAAAGGCATCAAGTACTCCGACGAAGTGATCCGCCGCAAGGCGGGCAAGGCAGCAGGGAAGTAGCACACATAGCCGGGTAATCAACCTCGGCGCAAAGGGAACGACACATGGATCAGGCAAAACACAGAGTTCAATCACGAGGCCGCATCCGGGCGCGCATTCGCAGCAAGGTCACCGGCACCGGCGAGCGTCCGCGCCTGGCTGTCTTCAAAAGCCTGAAGCACATCTACGCTCAGGTGATCGACGACGCCAGTGGCAACACCATCATCTCCGCATCGACGCGGGAGAAGGACGCCAACTCCAAAGGCGCCAACGCCGCCTCGGCCAAAGCCGTCGGCGCATTGATCGCCAAGAAAGCAAAAGACAAAGGGATCAAGCGCGTGGTGTTCGACCGCGGCGGATACCTCTACCACGGCAACATCAAAGCGCTCGCGGATGCCGCGCGCGAAAACGGTCTGGAATTCTAGGGAGGCATCATGCAGCGTCCGATGCAACGAGGTCAGGGCGGTCCGCGCGGTGATCGCCGCGACGAGCGCAGCGAAAGCGGGATGATCGACAAGGTCGTCCACATCAACCGCGTCACCAAGGTCGTCAAAGGCGGCAAGAACTTCAGCTTCTCCGCGCTGGTCGTCGTCGGCGACGGCAAAGGCCGCGTCGGTTTCGGCTCGGGCAAAGCGAAGGAAGTGCCGGCGGCAATCAAGAAGGGGATCGAGATCGCCAAGAAGAACATGGTGGCCATCTCCATGTCCGGCACCACGATTCCGCATGCCGTTCTCGGTCACTACGGCGCCGGCAAGGTCATGCTCAAGCCGGCCTCGGAAGGAACGGGCGTCATCGCCGGCGGTCCGGTCCGGGCCATCCTCGAGTCGGCCGGGATCCAGAACATCCTGACGAAGTCGCTCGGCACGGCCAATCCGCACAACGTCGTCAAGGCCACGTTCGACGCACTCCAGCAACTCCGCAGCGAAGCGCAGTACAAGGCGCTCCGCGGAGTGGAGGAAGGTGCGGAATGAGCGCGGCCACTGCGAAGAAAACGGCCAGAAAGATGATTCAGATCAAACAGGTTCGCAGCGGCATCGGCTGCCCGCGCTACATGCGCGAGACGCTTCGTGCCCTCGGACTCGGCAAAATGCACCGGGTGACGTCGCGCGTCGACACGCCGGAAACGCGCGGCATGATCGCCCGCATCCCGCATCTCGTGCAGGTGGTCGAGCAGTAAGAGCGACCGGAGAAAACAATGGAACTGAACAACCTCAAACCGAAAAAATCCTCGCGCCACTCGAAGAAGCGCGTCGGTCGCGGCCCAGGTTCGGGCAACGGCAAGACCGCAGGACGCGGTGAGAAGGGACAGAAGTCCCGCACCGGCTTCTCGCGCATGCGCGGATTCGAAGGCGGCCAGATGCCGCTGCACCGCCGCCTGCCCAAGCGCGGCTTCACCAACATCTTCAAGAAAATCCACGCGGTCGTGAATCTCGCCGACCTCGAGCGCTTCGACAACGGTGCAACCATCGACGAATCGACCCTTCGCCAGGCCGGTCTCGTCAAGGGCAAGAACGACGGCATCAAGGTGCTCGGCAACGGCAAGCTCTCCAAGAAGCTAACCGTGCAGGCCACCAAGTTCTCCGAAACGGCAAAAAAACAGATCGAAGCGGCAGGCGGCACCTGCCAGGAGATTGAGTAAGTTGAACTTCCTCGAGACACTCCGCAACATCTGGGCAATCGAAGATCTGCGCAAACGCGTGCTGTTCACGTTTGGGCTGCTCGCCGTCTATCGCCTCGGATCGCACATCCCGACGCCGGGCGTCGACCCGGTCGCGCTGGCGGAGTTTTTCAAGTCGGCGGGCGGGGCGTTGGGATTCCTCGATCTCTTCTCGGGCGGCGCCTTGCGCCGTCTGTCCGTCTTCGCCCTCGGCATCATGCCGTACATCTCGGCATCGATCATCCTTCAGCTCCTCACGGTCGTCTGGCCGTACCTCGAGAAGCTCTCGAAGGAAGGGGAGATGGGGCGCCGCAAGATCAACCAGTACACCCGCTACGGCACGGTGGCGCTGTCGATCGTGCAATCGCTCGGCGTCGCCTTCTGGCTCAAGTCACAGCCCGCTCCGGGCGGCGCTCCGCTGGTTCCGCTGGCGGTTCAGGATTATGTCTGGGGCTTCGGCTTCCCGATCATGACCGTGCTCACGCTGACGACCGGTACCGCATTCGTCATGTGGCTCGGTGAGCAGATTTCCGAGCGCGGCATCGGCAACGGCATCTCGCTGATCATCTTCGCCGGCATCGTCGTCAACCTGCCGCACGCGGTCTTCGGCATTGCCGAAGACGTCCTCAACGGGCAGCGCAACCTCTTCGCCATGTTGGCCCTGATCATCTTCATGGCCGCCGTGGTCGCGTTCGTCGTCTTCATGGAACGGGCGCAGCGGCGAATCCCCGTGCAGTACGCCAAGCGCGTCGTCGGCCGCAAGGTCTACGGCGGCTCGAACACGTACCTCCCGTTGCGCGTGAACACCGCCGGCGTCATCCCGGTCATCTTCGCGTCGTCGATCCTCGTGATCCCGCAGACGCTGGCCTCGATGATCAAGACGCCGTGGGCGCAGGCCATCGGCGGCCAGATGCGCGTCGGCGAGCCGCTCTACTACCTGCTGCAGGTGGTGGGCATCGTCTTCTTCTGCTACTTCTACACCTCGATCGTCTTCAATCCGGTCGACACGGCAGACAACATGCGCAAGTACGGCGGCTTCATCCCCGGCATCCGCCCGGGCAAGAAGACGTCGGACTACATCGACCGCGTCCTGACGCGCATCACCTTCGTCGGCTCGCTCTACCTGGCTGCAGTCTGCATCCTGCCGGAGTTTCTGATCGCCGGCATCCACGTCAACCAGTTGCCGTTTGGCGTCGGCGCCGCGCTCGACCGCGCCCTTCCGCTGTGGTTCACGGAAGGCATGGGCTTCAACTTCTACTTCGGCGGCACCTCGCTGCTGATTGTGGTCGGCGTGGCAATGGACACCATCCAGCAGATCGAGTCGCAGCTGGTCATGCGCCACTACGACGGATTCATGAAACGCGGCCGCATCCGCGGACGGCGCGGATAAGGGCGAACACGTTTGAAGCTGATCTTCATCGGACCGCCGGGCAGCGGCAAGGGAACACAGGCGAAGCGGCTTGCCGCGCAGCACGGCGTTCCCCATATTTCGACAGGCGACATGCTCCGCGAAGCCATTGCCGATGGCACCGACCTAGGCCGGCAGGCCGCGCCGATCATGGCCTCGGGCGCGCTGGTCTCTGACGACCTGATGCTTGGGATCATCGACGAGCGCCTGGCCAAGTCCGACGCCCAGCGCGGCTTCATCCTGGACGGCTTCCCGCGCACGCTCGTGCAGGCCGAAAAGCTCGATACGATCGTCGGAAATACCTCCGGGAATGGGTCCGAGGGCTTGCGGGTTCTTCAGCTACTGGTCCCGGACGATGCAATCGTCGAGCGGATCTCGCTCCGCCGGTCGTGTCCGACCTGCGGCGCGATTTACCACCTCGCATCCGCTCCCCCCGCCGTCGATATGGTCTGCGACCGCGACGGCGCGGAACTGATTGCGCGGCCCGACGACAACGAAACCGCTGTTCGCAAGCGGCTGGAAGCGTTTCATCGCCAGACGCTTCCGGTTGCCACGTTTTACAAGGCAAAGAATCTCCTGCGCGAGGTCGACGGGGTTGGTCCCGTCGATCAGGTCTTTGAACGTATAGAGAAGTCCCTGTCCTGATGCTCGATCGAATGAAAGGTCCGATTCTCAAGAACCGCGAGGAAATCGCGGTCATGGATCGCGCCAATCGCGTGGTGCTCGAAATCCTCGAGATCATGCGTTCGATGATCAAGCCCGGAACGACGACGGCGCAGCTCAATGCCGTGGCCGAAGAGGAGCTGGCCAAGCGCGGCGCGAAGTCGCCCTTCAAGAACTACGCTCCGATGGGATTGCCGCCTTACCCGGCCGTCGTCTGCTCCTCGACCAATGACGTGATCGTTCACGGCATCCCGAGCCGCGCCCGGCTCGAAGAGGGCGACATCATCGGCCTCGACTTCGGCTCGATCCTCGACGGCTTCGTCGGCGACGGCGCGATCACGGTTCCTGTCGGCAAGGTCACGCCTCGCGCGCAGGAGTTGATCGACACGACGCGCGAATGCCTGGAGTTCGCCATCGCCGAAATGCGCCCTGGCAAGCACCTCGGCGACATCGGCGCCGCGGTCCAGGAACACGCCGAAAAGCACAAGTTCCACGTCATCCGGAACTTCGTCGGGCACGGCATCGGACGCCGCATGCACGAGGACCCGCAGGTCTACAACTACGGTCGTCGCGGCCGCGGTCTTGAGCTGCGGGCAGGAATGGTCCTGGCGGTCGAGCCGATGCTTTGCGAGATCGGTCCGAAGCTCCGTTCGCGCATCGAACGGGCCGGCAGGGATGGAGTCATCGAAGATGTGCGCACCGACAACGACCGTTGGACGGCCCGCACGATCGACGGAACGCTGGCCGCGCATTTCGAACACTCGATTGCGATCACGGCTGACGGGCCGCAGGTACTAGGTAAGTAGGAGGAACATGTCGAAGGAAGAAGCGATCGAAGTGACCGGAACCGTCCTGGAGACATTGCCGAACGCGATGTTTCAGGTGGAGCTGGAGAACAAGCACAAGGTGCTCGCGCACATCTCCGGCAAAATGCGTAAACACTTCATCCGTATCCTTCCTGGAGACAAAGTCCTCGTGGAATTGTCGCCGTACGACCTCACCAGAGGCCGCATCACCTATCGGTATAAGTGAGCTGAATCATGAAAGTCCGTTCATCAGTCAAGAAGATTTGTGTGAAGTGCAAAATCGTGCGCCGTCAAGGCGTCATTCGCATCATCTGCGAGATACCGAAACACAAGCAGCGTCAGGGATAACGAGGAGCTAGGGGAACCATGGCACGTATTGCAGGTGTGGACCTTCCACTGAACAAGCGGGTCGAAATCGGCCTGACGTATATCTACGGCATCGGCCGGTCGCGCTCGAAAGACATCCTGTCGAAAGCGACCGTCAGCACGGACACGCGCGTCAAGGATTTATCCGAGGATGACGTGCGCAAGATCCGGCAGGTGATCACGGATGAGGGCAAGGTCGAAGGCGATCTCCGCAAGGACATCGGCCTCGACATCAAGCGCCTCATGGAAATCAACTGCTATCGCGGCATGCGCCACCGCCGCGGTCTCCCGGTGCGCGGCCAGCGGACGCATACCAATGCCCGCACCCGCAAAGGTCCCCGCAAGGGCGCCATCGCCGGCAAGAAGAAGGCAACGAAGAAATAGTCATTGCTGTCGGATGCCGGCAGCCCCGGAATTACGAAGCGTTAATAAGGACAGGAACAAACAATGGCAACTGCCCGAGCCCCCAAAGCTGGAGCCCGCCGCGCGGGAACGAAGAAGAAAGAGCGGAAGAGCATTCCGCACGGCGTGGCTGCAATCAACGCGTCGTTCAACAACACGATCGTGGCCATCTCCGATCCGATGGGGAACACCCTGTCATGGTCGAGCGCCGGCCGCATCGGCTTCAAAGGCTCCCGCAAGGGGACGCCGTTCGCCGCGCAGGTTGCGGCCCAGAACGCCGCCCAGCTCGCGCAGGAGCACGGCGTCCGTTCGGTCGACGTGAGAGTCAAAGGCCCGGGCGCCGGACGCGAGTCCGCCATTCGTGCCCTGGCCGCGTCCGGCCTCGACATCAAGTCGATCAAGGACGTCACGCCGATCCCGCACAACGGTTGCCGTCCGCCCAAGCGTCGCAGAGTTTGATTTTCAGCTCTTAGCTCTTAGCCGTTCGCTCTTAGGAAAAAGAGACCGCGAGTCACTCCTAAGAGCTAACAGCCAAGAGCTGAGAGCTAAGGTTTTTCCGGCGCGTGTAGCACCGGTGCAGTTCCGTACGGCGTGCAGCAGCCGTCGTACACGCGGCGTTCCATGGTGGGACGAGCGCGAAACTTCAGGAGGTCTAGTGGCACGTTACTCGGATCCCGTTTGCCGGCTCTGCCGGCGAGAGGGTATGAAGCTGTTTCTCAAAGGGGACCGTTGTTTCAAGGATAAGTGCTCGATCGAGCGCCGCAATTACGCGCCGGGCCAGCATGGCCGCCGCCGTTCCAAGGTCCTCGGTTACGGAATCCAGCTTCGCGAAAAACAGAAGGTCAAGCGCATCTACGGCCTGCTCGAAAAGCAGTTCCGCCTCTACTTCCAGAAGGCCGCGGGCAAGCCTGGCATCACCGGCGACAATCTGCTTCGCCAGCTTGAGCTGCGGCTCGACAACGTCGTCTACTCGCTCGGGTTCGCCGCGTCGCGCGCCCAGGCACGCCAGCTCGTGCGTCACGGACACATCGAAGTGAACGGCAAGAAAATCAACATCCCGTCCTACCAGGGCCGCAAAGGGGATGTCATCCAGGTTCGCGAAAAGAGCCGCAAGAACGACCAGATCCGCCAGGCTGTCGAAACCGCCAGCGGACGCGGTATCCCTTCATGGCTCGAGCTCAATCCCGATCAGTTCCTCGGACGTGTGAATGATCTTCCCAAGCGTGAAGACATCCGCCTTCCGATCCAGGAACAGCTCATCGTCGAACTCTACTCGAAGTAACTAATGCTGGTTGCCGGCGCTTAGGCGGTTGCCTGTCAGGATTTTGTTCCCGACAGCCAACACCCGAGAGCCGACAGCCGATACAGCGAGGAGGCCGCGCACATGTTGTGGTCAGATTTCCAGAAACCGAAAAAGCTCGATTACGATGCCGAAACCCTTACCCCGAACTACGGCCGTTTTACCGCCCAGCCGTTCGAGCGCGGCTTCGGTACGACGATCGGCAATGCACTCCGCCGCGTGCTGCTCTCATCCATTGAAGGCGCCGCGATTACGGCAGTCCGCGTCGAAGGCGTGCTCCACGAATTCTCATCCCTTACCGGCGTCGTCGAGGATATGACCGACGTCGTCCTCAACCTCAAGCAGGTACCGTTCCGTCTGCACGGCGAAGGTCCGAAGACCCTGTACCTCGAGAAGAAGGGGCCGGGCGTCGTCACGGCTGCCGACTTCGAGGAAGACTCCGACATCGAGATCCTCGATCCGACCGCGCACATCGCCACGCTGTCGAAGGAAGGCTCGCTGAAACTCGAAGCGCGTCTGAAGCGCGGCCGCGGCTACCAGGTGGCCGACCGCAACGCCGACGGCGATCTGCCGCTCGGCTACATCCCCATCGACTCGATTCATTCGCCGGTCCGCCGCGTGAACTATCACGTCGAAGGCGCGCGCGTCGGCCAGATGACCGACTACGACAAGCTGGTCCTCGAAGTGTGGACCAACGGCGCCGTCTCGCCGCAGGAAGCGGTCGGCCTCGCCGCCGACCTCCTCGGCGATCACCTCCGCATCTTCAGCACGTTCGAAGCGCGCGGCGAAGAGGCTGAGGACGTGTCGATGCCGGATGTCGATCCGCGCATGGCCGAGATGCTCACCAAGCCGATCGAAGAGCTCGACCTCTCCGTCCGCTCCGCCAACTGCCTCAAGAACGCCAACATCCGCACGCTGGGCGATCTGGTGCAGCGCACGGAACGCGAGATGCTGTCGACGAAAAACTTCGGCCGCAAGTCGCTCGACGAGATCAAGGACGTTCTTGCGTCGCTCGGTCTGTCGTTCGGCATGACCAAGGCGCCCCGCGGCGCCGAGATGCGCGACTAATCATCTCCGCCCGCTGACGAAAGTGAAGGGAACGCAATGAGACACGGAATGGTCAATCGCAAGCTGGGACGCACGAGCGCGCATCGCAATGCGCTGTTCCGCAACCAGCTCGCCTCTCTGATCGAGAAGGAACGCATCATCACCACTCTGCCGAAAGCCAAGGAGCTGCGCCCGCAGATCGAACGCCTGATCACGCTCGCGCGTATCGACAGCGTCCACAATCGCCGTCAGGCCGTGCGCGTCGTCGACGAGACGATGGTCGCGAAGCTGTTCGACACCCTCGGCCGGCGTTTCGCGGATCGTCCGGGCGGCTACACCCGCATCATCAAGCTCGGACCTCGCCGCGGCGACGCCGCCGAAATCGCCATCATCGAGTTCGTCGACTTCAAACTCGAAACCGAGGCGAAGGAAGAGGCGCCGGCCAAGAAGGCCAAAGCCGCTCCGAAGAAGGCCAAGCCTGAAGCCGAGGACGAAGAGGAAGAAGCCCCGAAGAAGAAGCCGGCCAAGAAAGCCGCTCCGAAGAAAAAGGAAGCGGCCGAGAAGCCAAAGAAAAAAACGACGACAAAGAAAAAAGCCAAGTAACGGCAATCCAGAAGGCCCGCCTCGCGCGGGCCTTCGCATTTGTATCGAACGGCGATTTCGCCGAGCATGACGCATGACCGACATCAATCTTCGCGTCGTCGACATCTACCACAACGACAACGTCACCAGTTTTCAGCGCGCCGCCGGCGCCGGAATCTGGGGCATCATCCACAAGGCCACCACCGGTGCGACCGGCACCGATCCCGAGTACGCGAACCGCCGCCAAGCCGCTCTCGACGCAGGTCTCCTCTGGGGCGCGTATCACTGGGGAACGAACGCCGACGTCTCCGCACAGGTCGAGAACTTCCTCGACACCGCGCAGCCCGACGAGACCACCCTCGTCGCGCTCGATTTCGAAGAGACCGAAGGCAATCAGATGACCCTCGACCAGGCGCGCGAGTTCCTCACCTCGGTGGCCGACGCCCTGAACCGCAAGCCGGTCCTCTACTGCGGCGGCCTGTTCAAGACGGAGATGGGCAATACCGCGGATCCGTTCTTCGGCTCACACCGCCTCTGGCTCGCGCAGTACGGCCCCAATCCCGTCGTGCAAGCGAGTTGGAAAACATACTGGCTCTGGCAATACACCGACTCCCTCACCGGCCTCGCGCCGAACACGGTCGACGGCATCCCCGGCGACACTAACGGCAACCTCGATTGCAACTCGTACGCGTTTACGAAGGAACAGCTCGTCGAGGAGTGGGCGTCGTAACTACAACTTCAGGCGCCGCAGCGTGGTGGTGAGGTCGCCTTCCTGCACGGGGACGGCCATTGATGCATCGCGGGCGTGCGCGAGTGCCGCGCCGGCGGGGGGGAGGCCGTAGGAGCCGTCGATGATGACGGCGTCGATTGGCTCGTCGCGGATCAGGTCGATGTCGATCGTCGCTTCGGAGGCGCGGATGGCGACTCGGTGCCAGCCGGGAGCAAATCCGGAGCGGAAACGCGTCATTGGCGGCGGCGTGATCCCGTTGACTCGCAACGACGCGAACGACGGCGCGTGGAAGATGAGCGAGATGCGCGGCGCGTTGCGATTCGAATGGATATGCAGTGTGAGATGCCGTCCACTCTGCCGCACATCCCGCACGACCTGCACCTCGGCTGGCGGAATCGCCAGCTCGGGTGCGGCAGCGAGGTAGGCGCGCGATGGCGGCACCGTCCACTCGTACGTCTTCTGCGGTACTTCCGTGAAGTGCGCGGCTTTCGCGATTTCGGGACGAAGCACATCCGTCTGCCAGCGAGGCCCGACGCCGTCATCTACATATTCGATGTTGATGTGTCGCGGCGAATTGGTTTCGTACGTCGGCACGATGAGAGCCATGGCGATGCAGGCGACGATCGCCGCGGCAATTGATGCGACGAGTGGACGGCGCAATGCCGCGACGGCGGCGAGAAACGGCGCGAAGGTCGTCGCCGCGAGGGCGATCAGCACCGCGATGACGGGCAGAATCGGGCGTCCGAGGGCGTCGTAAAGGGCGAGACCGAACGGGAAGACGAGGATGGCCGTGATCGATGCGCAGACGATTGCGGCAGTCCCTTCATGCAGCCGCAGCAGCGCGCAAATCGCACACGCCATCGCCGGAACGATGGCCAGGTAGCTGCCGCCGGGGAGCACGATCGCCAGCGCGATGGCGATCGCGGACCAGCAGAGCGCTTGGCCGAAAAAGAGGCCGCTGACGCCGGCATACCCGGCCAGCCTTTGCGCGACGACGATCGCCATCAGCAACCCCACCATCCACGCCGCCGCGATCATCGGGCCGGGATGCGAGACCCAGACTGCTCCGTGTGCGCGGAGGCCGGCCAGCCAGTTCACAGCGACTCCGACTACGAACGCAGCGATGAGCGACAGAAAGAATCCCGTCACGCCGATGGTGATCGATCGCGGGCGCGTCCTCAGATTGAACGCGGCCACGAGCAGCAGCACGAACGCCACGATCGCGGCAGCGAGCGAAAAATGCTGCGGCCACCAGATGACAAAGAGCGACAACACGTCGAACCACACCGCGTTCGCCGTGCTCGTCTGGCGAAGATCGATACCGGCCAGCGCGCGGACCATCGCCAGCACGTGATCGCCGTGATGCTGCACGGTGGATGGGGTCACGTTCGCGAAGTTGTCGAGCGGCGAGTGGTAGTGAGCGGGACGTCCGATGTGCGCGAAGCCAATACCCGGAAGGCCGGCGCGTTTGAACACAGTAAGGTCCGTGTCGTTCGGCAGCAGTTCGTAGATGTCGTAGTAGAGCGAGCTCGTGGCCGGGCGCGGCAGCGCATGGGCGATGACGCGCGCCAGCCAGGCGTTATGCCGGCTGGTTTCGAAGAGGAAGCTCGGTCCGCTCGTGCCGCGCGCTTCGACATTGATGACAGCGGCAGTGTTCCGCAGCAGCTGCGGATCCGCCACAAACCCTTCCGCCCCCAACAGTGCGACCTCCTCCGCATCGGTGACGAGGTAAACGATCGGATTGCGGAAGTGTTCGTTGCGAAGCGCCCGCGCGGTTTCGAGGAGAGCGCCGACGGCGACGCCGTCGTCCGAGACGCCGGGTCCGGCGGGAACCGAGTCGTAGTGCGCAGCGAGCAGGAGCGCGTTCGGCCGCGTATCGCCGGGTGTGCGCGCGATGATGTTTGCAATCGGCGAGCAGGTCACCCAGGCGCTGCAGGCGAACGAGCGCTGGATCGTGACGTCGTAGCCTAGGGTGCGGAACTGCGCGGCGAGGCGATCGCGGATCAGGTCGTGCGCGGCCGTACCGACCGGATGCGGAACGTCACCGCCGAGGAGCTCGCGCTCGAAATGCAGCGCCCGCGCGGCGGAGAACGAGGTCGCCGGCGCGTTTTCCGGCAGCGGCGTCGGGCCGGTCATTCTTACTAACAGCGTCCCGGCGATCGCGGCGAGAAGGACAAACAAGAGCGCCGAGGCGCCGCCGCGTTTCACGGAGCGGATTGTAGCTGCAACCCGCGGCCTTCCGCGCCGTACTTCGACCTATGTTCAAGCGCATCCTGCTCACCGCCATCCTCACCATCGTTGCCGCGGACGCGAACGCATCGACGCTCGATCAGGCCTTCGACCGCACGTTCGACGTCCGTCCCGGCGCCGTTTTTTCGCTGACGAACACGAATGGACACATCACTGTCCGCGCATGGGATCAGCCGCGCGTCCGCGTCCATGCGGTCAAGCACGTCGAGAGCCGCGACTCGGATGCCGCGCGCGATGCGATGAAGGCGCTGACGTTCGATCTGTCGCAGCCAAACGGCGGCCTGCGCATCGACACGAAGTATCCGAAGCACAACGACGGCATCTTCGAATGGATCGCCGGCACGAACGTGAACATCTCCGTGACGTACGAGGTGACGGTGCCGCGTTCGATGGACCTGCAGATCGAGAACACGAACGGCGCGATCGAAGCCAGCGACGTGCGCGGCTCGCACAAGATCGAGACGACGAATGGACGCATCACGCTGGCGCGCTGCTCCGGCGACCTCGACGCGGAGACGACGAACGGGACGATTGAAGCCGAGCTCACCGCCGTGAACACCGGCCGCGGCATCCGCCTGGAGACGACGAACGGCGGGATTCACGCGCGCCTGCCGCGCACGTTCGCCGCGCGCATCGACGCCGCGAACACGAACGGCTCGATCGAAAGCGACCTGCCGGTGACCACGAGCGGCTCGCAAAGCAAGCACGCACTGCACGGCACGATGAACGGCGGCGGTCCGGAGCTGCGCCTGCGCACGACGAACGGATCGATTCATATCAACGCGATGTAGGCGGGTTAGCAGGACCAGGACTGCATTTTGCCAAAGCACAGACAAGAGTGTCTGTGCCACACCGGCTCTCCCTAGATCAACATTTGTCCAAACCGGCAGGATCAATGTGGCACAGACACTCTTGTCTGTGCTGGTGAGGCTCGGGACGGCTGAGAAGATCAACGCGATGTAGCTACGCGTGTACGCCCGGCGCTTCGTGGCCGCTGGCGTTCACATACTCCACGTAGCTCCCGCCATACACCCTCGGCGGCGCGCCGCGCTCCTCGGGGAGCTCGAGCACGCGGTTCGAGAGGCCGCGCAGGAACATGCGGTCGTGCGAGACGAAGAGCATCGTCCCTTCGAAGTCGTGCAGCGCTTCGACCAGCATCTCCTTCGTGTCCAGGTCGAGATGGTTCGTCGGCTCGTCGAGCACGAGGAAGTTGGGCGGATCGAGGAGCATGCGCGCGAGCACAAGGCGCGAGCGTTCGCCGCCGGATAGCGAGCGGATTTTCTTTTCCACCTCGTCGCCGGAGAACTGGAACGCGCCGAGGAGGCTGCGCAGCGTGCCGATCGATTCGAGCGGGAAGTCTTTCTGGATCTGCTCCCAGACGGTGAGATTCGGATCGAGGACGTCGAAGGCCTGCTGCGAGAAGTAGCCCATTTTCAGCGACGCGCCGAGGCGGACGGCGCCGGCGTCGGGATCGAGCGAGCCGGAGACCATCTTCAACAGCGTCGATTTGCCGGCGCCGTTCTTTCCCATCACACACCAACGCTCGCCGCGGCGAACGAGGAAATCGAAGTGGTCGTAGATCGGCCGCTTGCCGAATGACTTGGAAACGCCCTTCAGCGTGACGACGTCGTCGCCGGAGCGCGCCGGTTTGCGGAAATCGAACTTCATCGTCTTCCGCTTTTTCGGAGGTTCCAGCTTCTCGATCTTGTCGAGCGCTTTGACGCGGCTCTGCACCTGCGCCGCTTTCGCGGCATGCGCGGCGAAGCGGTCGATGAAGCGCTGCTCCTTCGCGAGCATCGACTGCTGCCGCGCGTAAGCGGCCTCGCGATTGGTCTCGCGGATGGCGCGCTCGCGCTCGTAGAACTCGTAGTTGCCGGAGTAGGTGACGAGGTCGCCCTCATCGATCTCGACGATCTTCGTGACGACGCGGTTCATGAACTCGCGGTCGTGCGACGTCATCAGCAGTGATCCGTCGTAGCGCTTGAGAAAATCCTCGAGCCAGATGATCGACTCGATGTCGAGGTGGTTGGTCGGCTCGTCCATCAGCAGCACGTCGGGGCGGCCGAGAAGGACTTTGGCCATGGCCACGCGCATTTTCCAGCCGCCGCTCAGCGCGCCGGCGTCGCCGTCGATGCGGTCGTCTTCGAAGCCGAGTCCGCCCAGCACTTCGCGCGCGCGGGCCTCGAGCTCGTAGCCTCCGAGGTGCGCGTAGTCCTCCTGCACGTGCCCGAAACGGTCCAGGATCGCGTCCATTTCGTTGATGCGATCGGGATCGGACATCGCGTTCTGCAGCGCTTCCAGCTCGTGATGCAGATCGCCGAGTCGTCCGCTGCCGGCGATCGCTTCATCGAGCACGGAGCGGCCCGACATCTCCTCGATGTCCTGCCGGAAATAGCCGATGGTCATCTTCTTCGGCACGGAGACGTCGCCATCGTCCGGCGATTCCTCGCCGACGATCATGCGAAAGAGCGTGGTCTTGCCCGAGCCGTTCGGCCCGACAAGCCCGGCGCGCTCTCCGGGGTTGAGCTGGAAGGAGGCGTCGACGAAGACGAGCTGCCGCCCGTACTGCTTGGAAATTCTGCTGAGGCTGATCATGAACGCGCGCGAGAACGCCGCCGCACGTGAGCGCATTTCGGCCGGACGGTTTCAACGCCATCCTCGGTGACGCGATAGCGGAACGGGATGACGGTGAGATCGAGCGGCGGGGTGATGCGAGGCATGACGCGGCGGACGACCGGCACGCGAACCTCAAACGGATCGGCGGGACGCGGCTCGATACTCAGGACAGCCGTGAGCATCGCGGCGCGAAGGGGCGCGTTGGGATCGTTTGCCATGAGCGAATGGAAACCGGATGGAGGCGCCGCTCCTTCCTGAACGTGACCGCGCGCGGCGGCTCAACCTCGTCGCCTGAACGGCGCGGCGCTCTCAGGAAAGATCCTGCCGAAGCTTTTGGCAGTATTCTCGAAGAACCGACTCCGTTGCGTGTGAGAACCGGGCCGCCTTCAGACAACAGACGGCGAGCGGAAGCAGCACGACATAGCCGATCATTGACGGCCAAAAAAAAGGATCTCCAATCCCCGGGATCTGATTGTGGTCGAAGGGATCTTTCATGAAATACGAGGAACGATCGACACAAAATACGATGACTGATGTGATGACCGGAAACAGAAAGAAAAAACCGCGGATCATTCGAAAACTGTATTCGTTCACGAGCCGCTTCCATCCGCTTACCGGCACGGTCAATGGATCCGGGTCGCCCAGATAGCTGATACTGACCATCGACGTGTCAGGTGTCTCGAAGATCGCATTGGCCGCGATCGTATGAAAGATCAGCAATCGTTGATCGTCCGAATATTTTTTGGCGCTTGGAGAGTCCGGCGAGCCGCCTGCGACCTCACCTTTATCGGTGTCCGTAGCCCGCAAGAGAAACCCGATCGTATGGTTTTCGCGGCGGGTAACCAGCACGAGCCATAGAGACAGAATTGCCAGGATCGCGACGCCCAGGACGGCATCATCGACCGACATCCGAATGCCGAAGAGAGGATTCTGAATCGTGCGCGCGCCGGCCCAGTCTCGCGCCGCTTGGGTCATCAGCGCTTCCGGGACGGATGTCTCTACCTGTGGGCGACCGCGGTCGTCCTTGACCGATGGCTGATCCTGCAACCGATAGAGATGGTCGCGGAGGAATCTGTAGTCGTACGAGAAATACGCGTTGTAGCAGGCGATCAACATCATTGCCGAGATGATGGCCATGACCGCCAGCGTAATGCGCGTCTGTGTCTGCGAGGCCTTGGCCCCTTCCAGACGCGCAGCGGTCGAAGCGGATGTTTCCGCGATCCAGTCGGGGAGATGATTGTTCATATTACGTGTCCCTTTACGTGTCCCTCTTATTAGACGGACACGCGGCTACTTTTGCCGGAGCCATTGACGAGGCGGGAGGGTGCCGTCGGCGCGTCCGTGATGCAAATCGTGCGCGGTTTCTGGTGTTTTCGCCCTTGCGTGATCGATCTACGCGTTTTACGATAGTGCGGATCGATCGCGGCACACGGGATACATTGGAGCAGACATGAGCCGGACGAAAGTTTCCTCAAAGTATCAGGTGGTGATCCCGAAAGACGTTCGCTCGCGCATCGATGTCCGCCCCGGGCAGGAGTTTCAGGTGATCACCAAGGGAGGCGTAATCACCTTGGTCCCCGAAAAGCCGATTGCAGCGATGCGCGGGTTCCTCCGTGGTATGCGCATCACCGGCTTTCGGAAAAAAAAGACCTTCTGTGATCGTTCTGGATTCGTCGGGCTGGCTCGAGTTCTTCACCGATGGCCCGCATGCCGAGGAGTTCGGATCGCGTTTACGTCATCCCGCAAATGTTCTCACGCCGGCCGTTGCCATGTACGAGGTGTACAAGTGGATCAAAACGCGAACGGTCTGAGGAAGAAGCTGTGCAGGCGATCGCGACGATGAAGAAGACGCGAGCGGTTGATTTAACAGAGGAGCTGGCGCTTACCGCCGCCCACTTGAGTCTCACACATCGACTGGCAATGGCTGATTCGATGATGCTCGCTGCCGCGCAGGCCAACCACGCGGAGCTGATGACCACTGATGCAGGATTTGAAGGAGTACCGGGCGTTACAGTCTTTTCAAAGAAGCGGATGAAGTGAGGGAGCCATCCATGCCGCCAACTCTCTCAAACGGAAAGATCTGCTACATCGAAATCCCAGCTATCGACATCGAGCGCTCGGCCGATTTCTACACGAAGGTGTTCGGCTGGGCGACGCGGAAACGCGGCGACGGACATCTCGCCTTCGACGACACGACCGGCCAGGTCAGCGGAACATGGGTCACCGGCCGCCCGCCGTCACCGACTCCCGGCCTGCTCATCTACATCATGGTCGACGACGTGAACGTCTCGATCGAAGCGATCCTCGCGAACGGCGGCGAGATCGTGCAACCGGTCGGCGCGGACGCGCCGGAAATCACGGCGCGGTTTCGCGATCCGGGCGGGAATGTGCTGGGGCTGTATCAACAGCCGGCGTAGGTGCTTCCCCTTTCATCTGCGTCATCTGCGGATAAAACGTCATCCGCAGATTTCGCAGATATACGCAGATGGATTGCCGCCTCACTCCGGCGTGATGTACGCCCCCGTAATGCCGCCGTCGACGAGGAACGATGTTCCTGTGATGAACGACGACTCATCGCTTGCCAGGAACAGCGCGGCGTTGGCCATCTCCTCGGCGCGGGCGAAGCGGCCCATAGGGATGTGGACCAGGCGGCGGTTGCGGCGGGCGGGGTCGGCCAGGAGCTCGGCCAGGAGGGGCGTTTCGACGGGACCGGGGCAGAGGGAGTTGGCGCGGATGTTCTGGCGCGCGAACTCCACGGCGATTTCGCGCGTCATGGCCAGCACGCCGCCTTTGCTGGCGGTGTACGCGATCTGCGGGACGGCGGCGCCCATGATGGCGACGAACGACGCGGTGTTGATGATCGAGCCGCCGCCGGCGCGGAGCAGTGCGGGGATCGCGTACTGACATCCGAGGAAGACGCCTTTGAGGTTGACGTTGATCACCATGTCCCAGATCGCTTCGGTAGTGTTGGTGACCGACTCGTCGTTCGGATGAAAGATGCCGGCGTTGTTGAAGACGATGTTCAGTTTGCCGAACGTGTCTTCGGCGAATTTCACCATCGCTTCGCAATCGGAGGCCTTCGAAATATCCGCGGCGAAGGCGCGGGCGTTGTCGCCGATCTCGTTCGCTGTCGCTTCGGCGGATTCTTTTTTCAGATCGACGAGGATGACTCTTGCACCTTCTTTCGCGAAGAGAAGGCAGGACGCCTTGCCGATGCCGGAGCCGCCGCCGGTGATGAGGGCTACTTTATTTTCGAGTCGCATGTGTCTCCTGAAAGAGTGAAGTGTGAAGAGTGAAGTGTGAAGAGTGAAGAGTGAAGAAAGATCGGGGCCACCGCACTTTCACTCTTCACTCTTCACTCTTCACTCTTCATTTCACGCCATTTCAAAGTATCTCCGCCGTTCCCAATCCGTGACGACGGCGTCGAATTTTCGTTGTTCGGTGCGGAAGAAGTGGAGGTAGTGATCGACGACGTCTTCGCCGAACACCTCGCGCGCGAAGGCGCTCTCGGAGAGCGCCGCGATCGATTCGTTCAGCGAGTGCGGCATGTGCGGGAGATCGGACGCGGCCTTGTAGACGTCGCCTTCGAACGCGGGAGGCGGCTCGATGTGATTGGTGACGCCGTCCAGTCCCGCGGCGATGGCGGCGGCGAAGGCGAGGTAGACATTTGCGTCGGCGCCGGGCGCGCGGCATTCGATTCGTAGCGACGGACCGTTGCCGACGATGCGGAAGCCGGCGGTGCGGTTGTCGAAACTCCAGGCGATGCCTGTCGGCGCGAACGAGCCTTCCACGTAGCGCTTGTACGAGGACGGATACGGCGCGAAGAATGCGAACAGCTCGCGGATGTGCTTCATCCATCCGCCGAGGAACCAGCGGAAGGTCGGGGAGCAAGTGATCGATCCGAGGGATTCGTCGCCGGCGAACTGCGGCGTCTTCCCCTTCTCGTCCCACAGCGACATGTGGATGTGGCAGGACGAGCCGGCGTAGCGCTCATCCCACTTGGCCATGAAAGTGATGGCGTGGCCCTGCTGCCAGGCGATCTCTTTCGCCGCATGCTTGTAAATCGAATGCCGGTCGGCCATCTCCAGCGCATCGGCGTACCGCAATCCGATCTCCTGCTGGCCCGGTCCCCATTCCCCTTTTGACGACTCGACCGGTACGCCGGAGCGCTCGAGGTGCGAGCGGATCGCGCCGACGAGATGCTCTTCCTTTGTGCCCTGGAGGATGTGGTAATCCTCGATGACGCGGCCGATCGGCGTCGCGTTGATGAAGCCTTTTTCGGCGACCGTTTCGTACGAATCCTTGAAGACGTACAGCTCCAGTTCCGAGGCGGCCATGACGGCGAAACCGAGATCGGCGGCGCGCTTGAGTTGATGCCGCAGCATGCTGCGCGGCGCGACGGGCACCAACTCGTGCTCGTGCTCGCGATAGACGTCGCACAAGACGAGCGCCGTCTTCGGCAGCCACGAGGCCACGCGCAGCGTTTCGAAATCGGGGATGGGACGGAAGTCGCCGTAGCCCTTCGCCCACGACGTAAAGGCGTAGCCCGGCACCGGATCCATGTCCATGTCGCAGGCCAGGAGGTAGTCGCAGGCGTGCATCCCGTGCTTGAGGATTTCGTCGACAAAAAAGCGGCCGACCAGCCGTTTGCCGACGAGCCGTCCATACATGTCGGGAAACGCGGCGATGACGGTATCGATCTCGTCGTCGGCGACGAGGCGTTTGAGAGTGTCGGTGTCGATTCTTCCTTGCATGGTTTAGCTCACATCCACATACACCGTCTTCCACTCCGTGTACGCATCGAGCGCGGCCAATCCCAGCTCGCGCCCGATGCCGCTTTGTTTGACGCCGCCGAACGGGGCTTCGAGGTGGACGCTGCTGCCGGAGTTGATGGAGATATTGCCGGTCTCGAAGGCGCGGGCTACGCGAAGCGCGCGGGCAACGTCGCGTGTCCAGATCGAGCCGGAGAGGCCGTACTGCGAGTCGTTGGCCAGACGCACGCCGTCGTCCTCGGAGTCGAACGGCATCACGGTGACGACCGGGCCGAAAATTTCTTCGCGGGCGATGGTCATATCCGGATCGACGTCGAGGAAGACCGCGGGATCGAGGTACGTGCCTGCGCCTTCGCGTGTCTCGCCGCCCGTCGCGAGCGTCGCGCCTTCGGATCTGCCGGTGGCGATGTACGACAGCACGCGGTCGCGATGCGCGGCGGTGACCAGTGGACCCATCTCTGTTTCGTCGTCGAGCGGATCGCCGACGTGAACATTGCCGAAGGCCTCGATCAGCGCTTTCGAGAAGCGGTGGTAGATCGAGCGCTGCACGAGGATGCGGCTGCGCGCGCAGCAATCCTGGCCGGCGTTGCCGAGTGAGGAGGAGACAGCCGAGGCGACGGCCCGGTCGAAATCGCAATCGTCGAAGATGAGGTTCGCCGACTTGCCGCCGAGCTCCAGGCTGACGCGTTTGATGTCCCGCGATGCGAGCTCCATCACCCGCTTGCCGACTTCCGTCGAGCCGGTGAAGGCCAGCTTGCGCACGAGCGGGTGGGTGAGGATCGCTTCGCCGACGACGGATCCCGGTCCAGTCAGCACGGTGAAAACGCCCTCGGGGACGCCGGCTTCGAGCGCGAGCTCGGCCAGCCGCAACGCCGTCATCGGAGTCTGTTCCGCCGGTTTGAGGACGACCGTATTGCCCATCGCCAGCGCCGGCGCCGACTTCCATGAGGTGATGGCGATCGGAAAGTTCCACGGCACGATGATTCCGCAGACGCCGACCGGCTCGCGGAACGTCATCAGCACGCCGGGCGCGGCGCCGGGGATGGTCTGGCCGCCCACTTTGTTTGTCGTGCCGGCGTAGTACTCGAAGCAGTTCGCGGCGAGGCCGACCTCGTCGCGCGAATCGCGGATCGGCTTGCCCACGTTCCGCGACTCCATCCTCGCCAGCTCGTCGCTATTTTCATGAATCAACTGCGACAACCGCAGCAGCATCCGTCCGCGGTCGCGCGTGTTGATGGCGCGCCATTTCGGAAACGCCGCGCCCGCAACGCGGATGGCGCGGTCAACGTCGTCGGCGGTGGCCTGCGGAATCGAGGCGAGGGTCTCTCCCGTCGCCGGCTCGATCAATGCGAATGCGGACACGCGAGCTGTGCAGTGCAAGAAGCAGGCGCAGGATGTGTCGTAAAAGGCTTTGAACCACAAAGACACAAAGGACACGAAGGGTTTCTTTGTGCTCTTTGTGTCTTCGTGGTGAAAAGCTTTTTTGAAACGGTGGCGCCCTCCGACGCACTATCCGAAGACGTAAGATCATCATAAGGAGATCGCCATGTCCCGACGCATCGCCAGGCTTTTCGCCGTAATGCTTCTTACTTCAGCTCCGCTGTTTGCGCAGCTAACCATCGGTGACTCGTTTTCGTCGAGTCCGAATTCGAGCGACCTGAACATCGCCGCCGTCCGCACCGATGTCGACCTGACCGGTCCGGCCAGCGGTACGGGAACCGTTACCTCGGTTCATGTTTACTGGTCGCAGGCCGGATGCTCGAATGCGATCAAGATCAAGTTTTTCCGGCGAAGCGGGAACACGTTCACCATGACCGCCGAGCGCGGGCCTTTCAGCTCGGTCGGCGCCGATAACACCTTTGCGATCTCGCCGGCGGTGCCGGTACAGCAGGGAGATCTGATCGGCGTCGCGCGTGTTGCCAGTTGCGGCAATCCAGGGTCGTTTTTCGGCTTTCCGACAGCCGGGTTTGTCGCGTTCCCATCCGATGTGACGGGCAGCGTCGACATTTCTTCGGGGACGTCCTCGGGCGCGCCGCTCGCGCTCAGCGGGAGCGGACCAGCGGCGACGGAGCAGATCCGCGGCTACATCCCCGTCGTCGGCTCGACCGCCGGCGGCCTCGGCTCGAACTTCAAGACCTCGATGCAGCTTCTCTTTGGCGCACCGGGATCTACCGGCTCGATCACGGGCAAGCTCGTGTTTCACCCCGCCGGAATCAGCGGCAGTTCGTCCGATCCGGCGCTGACCTACACCGTTGCCGCGGGGCAGGTGGTGACATTCCCTGACGTCGTGGCCGCGTTCGGCCGCTCCGGCCTCGGCAGCGTCGATCTCATCGCCGCGCCGTCGGCAACGAAGCCGGTGATCATCACGCGCGTGTTCAACGACGCGGGAGTTCTTGGCTCAGCTGGGCTGACGGAGGAGATCATCGATCCAGCCGATCCTCGCGTGATCCCCGCCGGCTTCACGGGATTCCTGGTCACGCCTGTCGATCCGACGAAGACGCGCTTCAACATCGGCGTGCGCACGCTCTTCTCCGGCGCGACGATCACCGCCGTGCTGCGTGATACGAACGGAACCCCGCTCAAGACGGTTTCGAAGACCTACCTGCCGAACTTTTTCGAGCAGGTTGACTCGACGTCGTTCTTCGCCGGCACGGCCGTCGGCCCGAATCAGTCGATCTCGATCACGGTCGGCGGCGGCAGCGCCATCGTCTACGGATCGACGACCGACAACACCACGAACGATCCGAACATCCAGTTCGCGGTGGCGTTGTTCGGAATCGCCTAGCGACGACTCAATCGGGAGCCGGCAGGTCGACTGCCGGCTCTCCGGCGAGCGTGTGCCAGGCAATGGCCGCGAGCACGACTAACGCTCCGGCGATCGCGAACGCCGAAGGTTTTTCGCCGAGGAAAAGGAAGACCCAGATTGGATTCGAGACCGGCTCGAGCATGCCGGTGAGCGACGCCTGCGTCGCGGTGACGTAGGCGAGGCCGCGCACGAAGAGCACGTAGGCGATGGCGATCTGGAACACACCGAGGAACGCCAGGACGGCGAAGGAGCGCGGCGTGAGCGCCAGGTCATGGCCGATGAACGGCAGCACCGCCAGCGCGCAGACGACGTTGCCCCACGTAACGGCCGCCTGCGCCGCGCGCTGTTCGCGGCGCAACACCAGGATCAGCGCGGCGAAGAAGACTGACGACACGAGGGCCATGCCGTTGCCGGCCATGCCGCGCGTTTCGAAACGGCCGACGAAGAAGAGCGCCATGCCGCTCATGGCCACGGCGATGGCGATGACGTCGCGCGTGCGCATCGGTTCGCGCAGCACGATCGGCGAGAGCAGCAGCACCCAGACCACGCCTGCGTACTGCAGGAAGATCGCATTCGCCGCCGTCGTCCACTTCGTGGCGATGACGAATGCGGTCAGGCAGGCCGCGTAGCTGATGATGGCGATGATGAACGCCGGCGTCGATTTCCACTGCCGCCGTCCCCAGACGCTGCGTCCGAGAAAGAGCATGAGCGCGATCGCGGCGAAGAGGGAGCGGTAGAAGGTGACCTTCAGGCCCGAGTCCGCCACGGCTTTGATGCCGATGCCGCCGGTCGACCAGAGGATCGACGCGGCGACGATGAACAGTGTGCCGCGCGTGCGATCGGTCATCGGCGGCGGATTGTATGCGTCGGGGGTGGTGAGTAGGGGTTGGGGGTGGGAGAAATGGCGGCGATTCGACGCCTCGTGATTTGTCTCCCACGCCCCACACTCTACCCCCCACGCCCTTCCTTTCTCTTTTGCCTCACGGTGATCGCGTAACCGAGCAATCCGCTCAGCATCAACATGCCGTTCGTGACCGAGAAGACCCAGTTGTGCAGAAGCAGGCTGTAGATCGTGAAGCCGGTGGAGCCGGCGAGCTGGCCGATGAAGAGCCAGGTCGAGACGCCTTCGCTCGTTCCGGCCTGCCATTGCTTGCGAATCTGATTCGCGATCGTCAGCACGAGGATGACGGAGCTCGCCCAACCGATCGCGTCGACCACGTCAGTTGTAGAAAGCGCCGCTATCGTCGAAGTGAGAGCGGAAGTCGCTTTCCGCCGGCGGACAGGGAAGCGGATCATCGGGCGGCGGCACGACCAGCGCGCATTCGCGGACGATATCGGCCAGCGTGTCGATTTCCAGCGGCTTGTTCACCATCGCGCTGACGAGCGCCGCATCGATGTTCGCCTCGCTGTTCGGATCGCGCACGGCCAGGATGAACGTCGTGGCCTCGGGGCGCTCTTCGCGGAAGCGCGTCAGGAAGGTCAGCCCTTCACCGTCGGCGAGACTCATGTCGATGAGGATCAGCGCGTAGTCGCATTTGCGTGTTTTCTCGAGCGCGTCCTCCGCGCCGACGGATGTGTCGACGCCGAGGGGCTGATGGCGAAGGATGGTGAAGAGCATGGCGCGCAGGGCATCGTTGTCTTCGATGATGAGAACTCTCGCTTCAGTAGCTGACATTACATTTCGTCCTTTTTGCACGTAGGGAATGTCAAGAGCTATGCCAGTTCAGTTTACTTTCTCGGCCGGTACCACCGCGCTGTCGGGCGGCGGGCAGTCGGGAAGTTGCGGGCGTTCGGTAAGCGCGTTCATGCACGCAGTGACGGTGGCCATCAGCAACTCCACATCGAACGGCTTGCGGATGGAGCCGGCTACGATCGACGGATCGAGATCGTGCGGCTCGTTGCCGGCGGTGAGGACGATGACCATCGGCCGCACATCGGCGGGAAGCTTTTTCAGCTCCTCGAGCACGTCCCAGCCGCTCTTCATCGGCATCATCAGATCGAGCAGCATCACCGAGTAAACGCACTTCCGCAATCGCGCCAGCGCCTCGAGGCCGTTGCGCGCGCCGTCGACGGCGAACCGCCGGCGGCGCAGGATCGTGAACAGCAGCGCGCGGATGGCCTCATCGTCGTCGACGATGAGGATCCGTTTTTCAGTCGTCGGCATCTCTTGCTATATCAGCAAGTTCGCTGCCTGAAGGCCCCTTTACTGCCGTGCTTCGCGCGAGTCGCGTTGCTGATCGCCGGCGGCCTTCGACGGACGCATATCGCCGATCGCGCGAAGGATCTCGCGGTTGAATGTTGGCAGATCGTCGGGCTTGCGGCTACTGATGAGATTGCGGTCGCTGATGACTTCGCGGTCTTCCCATAGCGCGCCGGCGTTGCGCATGTCGTCCTGCAGCGTCGGCCACGTAGTGATGCGGCGGCCCTTCACGAGCCCGGCGGAGATGAGCAGCCAGCCGCCGTGACAGATGACGGCGATCGGCTTGCTTGCCCGATCCATCTCTTGGACGAATTGCTGCGCGCGCTTCTCGATGCGCAACGCGTCGCCGTTGATGACGCCACCCGGCAGAAGGACAGCGTCGAACTCGGCCGCATTCGCTTTCGGCAGCGCCAGATCGACGACGAACGAATCCGCTTTGTCGTGGTGCTTGAAGCCCTGCACCTTGTCATCTTTCGGCGAGACGAGCACCGTCTTCGCTCCCGCCTTGTCCAGCGCCTCGCGCGGACTGGTCATCTCGATCTGCTCAAATCCATCAGTGATGATGATGGCAATGCGTTTGCCCTTGAGGTCGGTCATGAGTTGTTCCTCCTGCGGGAAGTCCGTGCAAGAAGGAGGCACTCAGCAGTGACGTTTGCTCACTTCAACAGCCGCGACATTTCGCGGAACTCGTCCGTTCCGGAGTTCATGGTCAGCTCGAAGAGAACCATCTCGGTGGAGCTGAGGCGTGCGCCGTCCGAGATCATGCGGCGGATAGCGATGTCCTTGTTGGCCTGCGTGCGCGAGGAGACGGCGTCGGCGACGATGGTGACGTCATAGCCGTTGGCGATGAGATCGCTCACAGTCTGATAGACGCAGACATGCGCCTCGACGCCGGACACGATGGCCTGCTTGCGATGCAGATTGCGTGTGGCAGTGACGAACTCCGCGCAGCCGTAGCCGGAAAAACACGATTTCTCGATCGGCTCGTATCCGGACGTTTCCTCGAAGGCGCGGCGGATGATGGGCACGGTGGCGCCGAGGCCCTGGACGTATTGCTCGGTGAGGAGCGCGGGGATGTCGACGATCTTGCTGCCGCGCACGAGGCGCTCGATGTTGCGCTCGACCGCTTCACGCTCGCTGATGACCGGCATCAACTTCATCTGGACGTCGATGACGATGAGGAAGGCGTCGGCGCGTTGGAGTCTGGCCATGCCGCGAAACACTACACGAATCTCGCCACAGGTAAACTCCGTCCGTGTCCGCCCTTCTTGGCCGCCTCTTCCAACTGATCGGAATGATCATCCTTCCGATCGGCCTGCTCACCGGATTGCTGAAGGACAACGTGAACCTGGAAGTGCGCCTGCTCTTCATCGGTGGGGCGTTTTTTCTGGTGGGATGGCTGATGGCGAAGAAAACGTGACAGCAATTTTTCTTCCCAAGGTAGGGAATTGCCTCTGTAAGTCCCTCCTTAATACGGCTCCCGGCCATTCATACGAAAGGAGGACTTATGCCAAAGATGAAGGACCTCGGGATCAACGTGATCCCCGAAACCATGCGGCCAGCGGAATGTCTGCCGTGGACCGTTGGTCCCGTCTGCCATCCGGGCGGGGTGACCATCGATGCGTGCGCGCAGACGTTATGCGGCGTATCGACCGCACCGTGCGCCTGTACACACTTCACCAATCCCTGTCTGGGATGCACTCATGTCGTCTCGTTGCCGTGCCTCACGCACACAACGATCACGCTCTGCGTCAACGGCAGCCAATGCCTGCCGCACTCGGTGGTCGCCTGCCTGCCGCAAACGCACGTCTTCTGTCACACGGGTACGATCTGCCCAAGCGTCTCATACTGCACCGGCGGCACCACGCCGGACATTACTCCGGCCATCACCATCACCCCGCACACGCCGCACTTCCAGGGCGGCGTTCTTACGCGCGAATCGATTGGTCAGCTCAAGGACCAGTTGCAGCAGCAGATCGCGCAGCTCGACGAGCACGCCAAGACTCTCGGACCGAAGACCTCGGACGAGATCGACGCGCGCGAGAAGCAGTTGAAAGCGGAGCTGGACGATTTGGCCAGCCGCCGCAGCGATCTCAAGAAGTCGAAGTAGTGGTCCGGCCGGGAGCCTCACCGCCACTGACAAGGAGACGTGATGATTCCGCTGCACGAAATGCGTTCCGGTCCAGCCCTTTCGTCGACCGCAAGCAGCTCGCCGGCCTCGCGCTCGAACAGTGCGAACCGTTCCGCGAGCTGGAAAGCCCGCCCGCCTGTAAGGCCGAGGCCGCTGGTCCTGCAAATTTTTCTTTCCCGAGGTAGGTAATTGCCTCCGGTAAGTCTCTCCTTATTACGGCTCCCGGCCATGATTCGAAAGGAGGACTTATGCCAAAGATGAAAGACCTCGGGATTAACGTGATCCCCGAGACCATGCGGCCAGCGGAATGTCTGCCGATGACTGTCGGCCCCGTCTGCTTGCCGGGCGGGATAACCATCGATGCGTGTCACCCGACCTCGTGCGGCGTGTCGCCGGCTGCGTATCAGTCGACGGCCACATGCATCCCGAACTCGTGCGGCGTGGCATGCGGGTGTACGCACTTCACCAATCCGTGCCTCGGGTGCACGATCGCAGTCACCGTCCCGTGCGTCACCCACACGACGATCACGATCTGCTACACGGGCAGCGTCTGCCTGCCGCACTCGTACCCGTGCTTCGGGTGCACGAGGGCCGTCTCGCTGTGCTTCACCCACACGCTTGACTGCACCGGCGGCACCACGCCGGCAATCACCATCACCCCGACCACGCCGCAGATCCAGGGCGGCGGTCTCACGCGCGAATCGATTGCGCAGCTCAAGGACCAGTTGCAGCAGCAGATCGCGCAGCTCGACGAACACGCCAAGACTCTCGGACCGAAGACCTCGGACGAGATCGACGCGCGCGAGAAACAGTTGAAAGCGGAGCTGGACGATCTGGCCAGCCGCCGCAGCGATCTCAAGAAGTCGAAGTAGTGGTCCGGCCGGGAGCCTCACCGCCACTGACATAAGGAGACTTGATGATTCCGCTGCACGAAATGCGCTTCCGGTCCAGCCCTTTCGTCGAGCTCAAACAGCTCGCCGACCTCGCGCCCGAACAGCGCGAGCCGTTCCGCGAGCTGGAAAGCGATTCCGATTTCTACGGCCTCTTCGTTCCCCGCCCGCCGTTGACGATGAACATCAAGTCGGTGGCGCGGCAAACCGCGGAGCTTTTCCGCAATCTCTCGATGCCCTCACGCCTCGACGTCGCGCTCCTCGGCGACGATGAATATCGCAATGATGTCGTCGATCTCGTGCTCGACGGCATCCTCGAAGTCGAGAGCGGCGACGAGTTTCTCTCCGGCGCCGATGCACTTCCCGTCGTCTGCGCGACGCCCTCGGAGCCTGACATTCGCAACGCCGCGGCCCGGCTCTCGCGCGATGCGCTCCTGCACGCGCAGGATCTCGAGACTTCCGATCCGCAACTGCTGACGATGGCCCTCTACCTCTACAACCGCATTCCCCTGTCGCCGTTCTGGAAGAAACGCTTCCCGGACCGCGATGCGGTCAGCGCCCACCTCGGCGTCGACCGCGGTCCTGTGCGCGTGCTCCTCGATCGCGATTGGGTGGCCAATCCTCCCGAGCGTTCCAGCGGCTGGCTGAGCTGGTTCCAGAAGAATGCTCCGCCGCGTCCGCCGGGCGGAGTCACGCACAAGCTGTACGTGAGTCCGCGGCCGGAACGGATTCGCGATGCCTTCGAAGTCGTGGTCCGCGTGCTGACCGGCTATCCGGGCGCGCAGTTCAAGATCGGGCAGGATGCGGCCGGCTTGCTGCGTCCGGACAAACTCGTTACCTACTTCATCACCCGCGAGCAACTCGACGATGCCGCCTCGGTGCTGCAGCGCGAGCTGGCCGGCTGCGAGGCGCAGGGCGTGCCGTTCACCGCCGGCATCGACGAAGCGGGATTGCTGTCCCGAGGAATCGATCCGCCCGACAGCGACCGTGCACTGAGCTGGCTGGGCCGCGAAAGCTGGCGGCTGTGGGTCGTGCAGCGCCTCGCGGCCGCGCTCTCGCTTGCGAAATCGGCACGTAGCGCGAGCGCTGTCACGCCGTGGCGCTTCGCCATCGAGCGCGCGCGGCGGCAAGGCGTCGACGTCGAGACGTGGACTCCATCGGCAACTCTCTGGAGCGAGTCATGAACATCACCGAACCGTTTGTGCTCAAAGACGACGTGCTCCTCATCCCGTGCAGCGAGTTGAACGCCGATCTGCGCGAGCGCATCTCGTTCGACGAAGGCGATTTCACGCTCTCGCGCCGGCATGGCCGCTCGCCGTCGCAGGTCATCGACGGCGAGACCGCCGCGTTGCTGGCGCTTTTCCGCGAGCCGCGCACGATCGTGGCCGCCGTCATCGAGAACAGCCGCACGCTCGGCCGCAGCGCCGAGGCCAGGCTCGACGAGATGCTGCCGCACCTGGGCGTGTTTCTGCAGAACCGCGTCCTCGTTCCTGTCGGTTCCGACGATGAAAAAGAGATCCGTCCCAAGTTCGAGAGCGGCGCGCAGCTCGCTGGTTGGGAGATCGTCCGCTGCGTCAGCCTCATCGAAGACAGCGAGATCTATTACATGAAACGCGGTAGCGATACCGCGGCGCTGAAGATCGCGCGGATGGCCGTGGCGTTCGAGCCCTCGGTCTTCGGCAACGAAGCGGCGATTCTTCGGCATCTCGACGGAGGGATCGCGCCGCGGCTTATCGACTCAGGCAGCCACGAGGATCGCCCGTATCTGATCATCGACTGGGTTCCGGGCGTCGAGTCGGGTGTCGCGGCGGCGCAGCGCAGACATGACCGCGCCTCGCTCATCGACATGTGCGCGTCGATCGCCGCCGCGTATTCGAAACTGCACGAGCGCGGTGTCCTGCACTCCGACGTTCATCCGCGCAACATTCTCGTCGGCGATCACGGCGTGACGCTGCTCGATTTCGGACTCTCGCGCCTGACCGATCAGCCCCCGCGCACAGGCCGCGGCGGGATGTACTACTTCTTCGAGCCCGAGTTCCTGGCTGCAAACCGCCAAGGCATCACGCTGCCATCATCCGAGGCCGGCGAGCAATACGCGCTGGCGGCGCTTCTGTACCTGCTGATCTCCGGCAACCACTATCTCGACTTCCGCTACGACCGCGACGAGATGGCGCGGCAGGCCGAGGCCGATCCGCCGCTACCGTTCGCGAAACGCGGCATTCCGCCGTGGCCGGAGGTGGAGCAGATCCTCTTCCGCGCGCTCGACAAAGATCCGGCGAAGCGCTACCCCTCGATCGCGGAGATGGCGTCGCTGCTCGGCGATGCGCGCGACGCTGTCGTCGCCGAGGCGCTGGCGGCGCCGTTGAGCAGCGAGGCGAATGATTTCGTCGAGTCGACGATTCGCTCCTTCGCGCGCGGCGGCGCGATGTTCGCGAGCCGCTATCCGACTCCGCCGACGGCGTCGGTAAACTTCGGCTGCGCGGGCGCGGCGGTGGGAATCCTGCACATCGCCTCCACGCGCAGCGATCCAGCGCTGCTCGCGCTGGCGGACGTCTGGAAATCGCGCGCGTTTGTTCTGGCCGGCAGCGACGAGGCCTGGTTCAACCCCGACGACGATCTGCCGCACGACATCCTCGGCGACGTCACGCCGTACCACACCGAGGCCGGAATTCACGCCGCCGCGGCAATGGTGGGCGCGGCCATGGGCGACATCACCACGCACCGGCGCGGCATCGCCGGATTCCTGGCGGCATCGCGCAAGCCGTGCGCGCAGCTCGATCTCACGCTCGGCCGATCCGGCAGTCTGCTCGCGTCCGCCATGCTGCTTGAAATCAGCGGCGACGTTCCCGAGGCCGAGGGCCTGCGCGCGTTTGGCGCGGAGACGATGGCGGCCATCTGGAATGAGCTCGATACGCGTCCTGCGTTGAACGTGTCGCCGGCCGGCACTTTCCTCGGCATGGCGCACGGCTGGGCTGGCTATTTCTACGCCGCGCTGCGCTGGTGCGCGGCCTCCGGCGATGCCATTCCAGCGCGGCTTGTCGACCGCCTCCACGAATACGAGCCGCTGAAAACGCGCAAGGGCCGCGGCGTCTTCTGGCGGCGTCTCTTCGAAAGCCCGCCGCACGACGCCATGCCCGGCTGGTGCAACGGCAGCGCCGGCGAGGTGTTCCTCTGGACGCTCGCCCATCGCCTCCTCGGCGATGCGGAATGGCTGGAGCTGGCCGAGCTGTCGGCGTGGCATACGTGGGATGAGCCGCGCGGCACCGCCGATCTCTGTTGCGGGTCCGCCGGCCGAGCGTACGCTTTGCTGAACCTCTATCGCCACACCGGCGCGACGGAGTGGCTCAGCCGCGCGCGACAGTTGGCGAATCACGCCGCCTCGGTGGCCGCGGCGACCGCGCACCGTCCGAATTCGCTCTGGAAAGGAGAGCTCGGCGTGGCGGTGCTGATCGCTGAGCTGGCTTCGCCCGAGAACGCGGCGATGCCGTTCTTCGAATAGCAGCGGTCGAGAGGGTAGGTGGCGGCCGGAACGCTGGCGTCCCCGCCGGCTGGCCGGCGGCGTCTCGCCGCCGAATGGGAGGCTCGCGCTACCGTAGACACCACGCAACCTCTCAGCGGCGATCGAACGAATTGCCAAGCGCCACGCATCGCGCGGCGGCCCCATTCGGCGGCGAGGACGCCGCCGGTCCAGCCGGCGAGACGCCAGCGCTCCGTCGCTCCCGCTCCTCACTCGTCGATCGTGATCGTCTCCACGCGATCACCGCGCTCGGTCTGGTCGACCACCGCCGTCATCCCCGCCGTTACGCGGCCGAAGATCGTGTAGCCGCCGTCGAGGTGCGGTTGCGGGGAGTGCGTGATGAAGAACTGCGAGCCGCCGGTATCGGGTCCGGAGAGAGCCATGCCCACCGCGGCGCGCGTGTACTTTTGCAGGTTGATCTCGTCGCGGATCGCGTAGCCCGTGCCGCCCTCCATGTCGTTGCGCGGATCGCCGCCCTGGATGACGAAGTTCGGGACGACGCGCATGAACGAGCTGTTGTCGAAGTACTTTGCGTGGGCAAGCTGCGCGAAGTTCCATGTGGTCGCCGGCGCGTCCTGCGTCAGGAGCGCGATCTTGATGTTGCCGCGCGTCATGTGGATCGTGGCGGTGTGCGGATGGTGCGACCACTCCGAGATCTGCGCGTAGTCGGTGCGCGTCACCGGCAGCGGCGTGTACTGCGGGCGCGGCTTTTTCAGCTTCTGTTCGATCGCGTCGGCCGCGATGCGGCGAACGACCGGATCGGCATCGCCGAGCTGCGCGCGAAGGACGCTCTCACGCTCCGGATAGTCGATCGACGCAAGCGCGCTGACCGCCGCCAGCCGCGCATCGTTCTGTTTGTCGCCGCGCGCGCGGCGCTCCGCCGATTGCAGCGCGGCCAGCTTGTTCGCATCGCTCGACTTCCCATACGCGCCGATGGCGTAGCCGCGCACGACTACGTCGGGATCGTCGAGCGCGGCGCGGATCAGCGGCAGGTTAGCGTCGATGCGCTCATCGGCGATCGTAGCCAGCGCCTGTGCGCGCACGAGCGGATCGGGATCGCGCGCGTAGCGCTCGCGGACGGCGTCGGAGACGGCGCTGGCCGCTTCGAGCACGCGCACCTTCGCCCATCCGGTCATTTCCACTGGCAGCAACTTCTCGTCGGCGAGGTTTTTCGCGATGGCACCGGCGGCGAGCTCGCGGTCCCAGCGCGATCCGTTCGCGGCGATGTCGAGCAGGCGCCGGCGAGCCGGCTCGCTGTGGACGGAGTAGTAGCCTAGGGTGTCGATCGATGAGGCGCGTGTGCCGGGATCGGGATCGTCCAGCAGCTCCAGCACGCGCAACGCGTCCTGCGACATCTCCGGCCGCTCGAGCGTGCGGCGGTCTTTCGCCGCGAGGCGTGCGATGGCGACGACGGCATTCGTGCGCACCCACGGATGCGGATCGCGCAACGCTTCGATCAGCCGCGGCAGCGACTCCGGCGCGACAATGCGGCCGAGCGCGGACATCACGTTCGCGCGCGTCTGCGGATTCGGATCGTTGACAAGCAACTCCAGCCGCGGACGCGCCGCCGCGTACGCGCGCCGCGCCAACGCGTAGGTCGCTTCCTCGCGGATGCGCGGCGACGGCGAGGCCAGCGCGTCTGCCGCGATCGACGATGCCTCGTCGCTCTTGAATCGAAACAGAAAACGGATCGCCCGCGCACGGATCCCCTCCGGAATCTGCGCTGCGGTGAATGCCGCGTACCGCGCCAGCGGCACCTTCGCCGCCAGCTTCGAAAGCGCTTCGACCCCTTCTCCGCCGACGTCGCCGTTCGCATCGGCCGCAAACTGCAGTAGCGCGTCGATGGAAGTCGGATCGCCGATCTGGCCGAGTGCAAATGCCGCGGTCGCGCGGACGTTCACATCGGGATCGTTGACCAGCGTCACGAGCTGCGCCACGCCAGCCTGCCGCTCGCCTTCATCCTTCACTCCGTTGCCGTTCGCGTCATCGAACGTCTGCGGCCCGATGCGCCCGAGCGCCAGCGCCATGCGCGCGCGATGCAGCGCGTTGGGATGATGAATCCCCCAGTCGGCCAGCGGCGCGTAGTACTGGCGCCGATCCTCGATCTGCAGGATCTTCACCTCCTCCTCGAGCTTGAACCCATACACAGCCGGCGCCGCGGGCACCGGCGCGGGCGCCGGCGGAGGGGGAGGAGGAGGCGCGATGATCGTGCAAGCGGCGAGAATCAGCAGGGGCGTGAGGGTGGTGGTGCGCATTGGACGGGATGATAGCGCCGCCTATGTCTTGATCGTCAGAAGCGATTCCACCTGGCCGTTGGCGGTGATCCGGCAGATGAACGGAGGCGCGTTCAATTTCAGGAACCGGTCGACTTTCGGCAGCGCGTGGACGATCGCCTCCGTCGTCTCGACGCCGCTCGCGTTGCCTCCCGTGAAGACGAAGACCGCGACTTTGGCTGAAATGAGCGCATCTCGTTCGATGGGCCGCAGCCGAATGTTCTTATCGCGAGTGAAAACGACCCAACCGTCATTGCCAGCAACGGTGAGCCACTCGACATCGCTTATGTCATGAGAAAACCGGTCCTTGTGGCGAACCACCGTCAAGCCGCAGGACCGCAGCTCATTCGCGAGGTAGTTACCGTCGATAGAGCGATCGAGGAAAAGAGTCCGTCCGTCAAGCGGCTTCGCGCTCGACGCGGACGGCTTCGAACCGGATCGCCTCTTCGACTTCTTCCGTCGTGTGATCGATGTCCTCCGCGATCGAACCGATCGACTCCCCAGCCCGGAAACGTTCCGCGATGACGGCCGTCGGAACGGCGGTACGCGTAAGGACCGGCCGGCCAAATGCGATGCGCGGGTCCATCATCACCGTGCGCGGGGCATCGGTGGCGCGCTGCTTCGTGACGAATGGATAGAGGCGGAAGATGCCGCCACCCGAAGCATCGTTGTCGACGCGCGTGAGGAACGTGCGCAGAACCTCCTCGATGGCGAGCTGTCCATCCAGCGACAGGTTCTCGAGCTTTCGGCCATGGCGTGCGAAGAGCTGATGCTTCGCGACGCGAAGTTCGAGTTTCACAAGCGGGTGGCCGATCGCAGGAAACGCTTTTTCAAGATGCCGGAGAACGCGGCGCAGATGCTGGAGTGAAAAGGCATGGCGGCGGCGAAGCTCGTCGAGCACGAAGATCTCGATGACGTTATTGAAGGAGAGCCCTCTGCCGGAACGGTCGCTCTTGGTTGGCGGAACCAGCACCGCCCGGAAGTTGGATTGGCCCGCAACCCAGGCGCGCACTCGGGAGAGCGGGATGTTGAGACAGGTGGCTACCTCGCGCGTCGTATACGCGGGCAGATCGCGCGGGTCGCGACCGCCATAGATGTCGACTTCTCTGATCGCGCTGATGGCGTCCTCCGTGTCTGCGGCACTGTAGCGCGCCGTAGTGTCATCAGCAAACAGTCCACCGCATCCGCCCTTGCCCTGCACCGGCTCCTGAACGACACTGCGCGTGCATGGCCGCGTCCTCCGACATCGAAGTGCAGAACCTCGCCCGCCGGTATGGACTCCGGTGGGCGCTGTCCGACGTCTCGTTCAAACTCGCCGGCGGCGCGGTGCTGATGCTGACCGGGCCAAACGGGTCGGGGAAATCGACGCTGCTGCGGACGATCGCCACCGCCGTCCGACCCGACGGTGGTTCCGCGCGCGTCGGCGGCTTCGACGTGGTCACCCACCGCGAGGACGTCCGCAAGCTGGTGGCTTTCCTCAGCCATGCCTCGTATCTCTACGATTCGCTGACCGCCCGCGAGAACCTGGCCATCGTCGCCGATCATCTCGGGCGCCCGCGTACCGGCATCGCCGCGCTGCTCGATCGCGTGGCCCTCGGCCGCCGCGCGGACGATGCGGTCGCGACGTTCTCCGCCGGTATGCGCAAGCGGCTATCGTTCGCGCGCGTTCTGCTGCAGGAGCCGCGCGTGGCGCTGCTCGATGAGCCGTACGGCCAGCTCGATCCCGAGGGATTTGATCTCGTCGATGATGTCGTGCGCGAGCTGAAGGCGGCCGGGACGACCGTGATTTTCGCTACGCACCAACTCGCCCGCGCGGCAGCATCGGCTGACGATGCCATCCTCCTCGACGCGGGGCGGGTGGCGTGGCGGGGGAAGGCGGCGGAGGTGCCGGGTTGATGAGCACTGTCATCCTGGGAGGGTGTGAAGAAATCTGCAACGCGGACGTGACGCTCGCGCGCGGAGGCGCGCTCGACAATCTAGCCCCGCGCTCGGCGCGGGGTTGGGGCAGCCCGACCGATGTGCGGCCGCGGAGGCGGCTGCTACAAGATCTCGCGCGGTCGACACCCTGCGTATCTCTTGTTATTTCAGGCAGGCCATGCTGACCGCCGCCCTCCGGAAAGAGCTGCTCCTGCAATGGCGTAGCCGTGCGCAGTTCATGGCCGTCTTCGTCTTCGGCGCGGCCGCGCTGCTGCTGTTCAGCTTCGCCGTCGGGCCTGTGGCCGAGTTGCTTCGGCAGTTCTCCGCCGGCTTCCTTTGGCTCGGACTCCTCCTGTCATCGACGCTGACCCTCGCCGAAAGCTTTCACGCGGAGATGGAGAATCGCGCGATGGAGGGTCTGCTTCTGCTGCCGTCCAATCCGCGCGCGCTCTACTACGGCAAAGCAATCGCCAACTGGCTGCAGCTCACCTTGCTCGGCATCGCGCTGATTCCGGTGATGGTCGTGCTCTACGACGCCGGCACCACGCGCGTCCCGATGCTCATCCTGGTCATCGCCCTCGGCACGGCGGGCCTCTCCGCGCCCGGCACGCTCTACGCTGCGATGACCGCGCAGGTAACGTCGAAGCAGACGCTCCTGCCGCTGCTTCTCTTTCCACTCATCGTTCCGGCTTTACTCGCTTCCGTAAAAGCTACATCATTGATCATCCTCGGTGACCCCATGAATCAAGTGAGATCATGGATCGTCCTGCTGGCCTCGTTCGATGCAATTTACTGGTCCCTGTGCGGGCTTCTTTTTGGAAACGTCGTTGAAGAGTGATCGGTCCCGATAAAACAATGTACGACGACAACAATCGCTTTCCGCGGCTGCCGTGGATCATCCTCGGCCTCGGCATCGTCTTTCTGGCAATTGGCTCGTACATCGGCCTCTTCGTGGCGCCGCCCGAGGCGTTGATGGGGCAGGTGCAGCGGATCATGTACGTGCATGTGCCGACCGCGTGGAACGCGCTGCTGGCGATGACCTTCGCCTTCGTCTGCGCCGTCATCTTCCTCTTCAAGTCTGATTGGAAATGGGACGCGCGGATGGAGGCAGCCATCGAAGTCGGCGTCGTCCTCGCCTTCCTGCTCTGCTGCCAGGGCGCGATCTGGGCCAAACCGACGTGGGGCGTGTGGTGGGATTGGGATCCGCGCCTGACCACGACCGCCGTCCTGCTCTTCGCCTTCCTCGGCATCCTCGCACTGCGAAAGTTCGTCGACGATCCCGCCCGGCGCGCCATCTGGTCGGCCGTGGCCACCATCATCGCGTACGTCGACGTACCGATCGTCTACTACTCGGTGCGGTGGTGGAACTCGCTGCATCAATTGCAGTCGAGTCCGAGCACCGTCTCGCGCCAATTCTGGCTGCCGCTGCGGATGAACGCGTTCGGCATCCTGTTTCTGATGACGGCTTTCATCATGTTGCGCGCGCGTGTCGCGTCGATGCGGTTGAAGCACGAGCTGGCGCCGCCGCCGGTGTTGGGAGAAATGGCATGAGCGGAATGATCCCGGGCGGCTGGAACTACGTCGTCGCTGCGTACTCAGTGACGGCGATCGTGCTGGCCATCTACGGCGCCAGCGTCATCGCGCGGTTGCGCAACGAAATCACCCGGAGGAACCATGACTGAACCGACTGCCAGCGATGCCATGCGCCGCAAGACCCGCCGATTCATGATCGGCGCCTTTGCCGCGGCCATCGCTGCGTTTCTCGTGATCGCGTACGGCGGCATCAGCAAGAACCTCGTCTACTACTGGACGCCGACCGATTTGCACGCCGCCGGCAACAAGGCCTACGGCGCCACGATCCGCCTCGGCGGCATGGTTGCGCCGCATTCGGTGAAAGGCCGCAACGGCGCCTCGGGCCTCGAGTTCGACGTCAAGGACGCCACCGGAATCGTGCACGTGAAGTCGACCGGCGTCCCGCCTCAGATGTTCCGCGAGAACATCGGCGTCGTCGTCGAAGGGACGATGACCCGCTCCGGCTACTTCCAGTGCAACCGCCTGATGGTCTCGCACAACAACGAATACCGCGCGCCGAAGGCCGGCCACGCGGTGAACAAAGAAGAGCTGCAGAAGATGATGAAGTCGACGGAAGGATTGAAGGAATAAGGAAGTGGTCAGTGGCGCAAGTGGCCAGTGGTCAGATCGTTTTTGGTTCTGACCACTGACCACTAGCCACTGACCACTCGAAAACCATGACCGCCACACTCGGACGTTTCCTCATCCTCGCCTCGGTGCTCGTCTCGACGACCGGAGCATTCATCGCCTACGCGGCCGGCGCGAAGCGCTCGCCCGAGGGGCTGAAGTGGTCGCAGCGATTTGCGTATGCGTTCGCGGGGCTGATGGTGCTCGCGACGGGCGTCATGGAGTACGCGCTGATCACGCACGATTTCAGCGTGCAGTATGTTGCGCACGTTGGATCGACGCAGGTGCCGCTGTGGGTCACCATCGTCAGCCTCTGGTCGTCGCTCGAAGGGTCGATCCTCTTCTGGGGATTCATCCTCGGCATCTATATCGCGGCCACGACGTGGGTGAACCGCAATCAGCATCAGGAGTACATGCCGTTCGCGATCGGCACGTGGCTTTCGTGCGGCGCGTTCTTCAGCTTCCTGATCGCCGGTCCCGCCAATCCGTTTCTCAGCGTGAGTCCGGTACCGCTCGAAGGGCCGGGACCGAATCCGCTGCTGCAAAACCACCTCTTGATGATCATCCACCCGCCGATGCTTTACCTCGGCTACGTCGGGATGACGATCCCCTTCGGCTTCGCCGCCGCGGCATTGTTGCGCGGCCGCCTCGGACAATCGTTTCTGCGACCGCTGCGGGCATCACTTCTATTACCGTGGGTCTTCCTCACCATCGCGATCATGCTCGGCGGCTGGTGGGCGTACGAGGTCCTCGGCTGGGGCGGTTACTGGGCATGGGATCCGGTCGAAAACGCGTCGCTGCTGCCGTGGCTCACCGCGACCGCAGCGCTGCATTCGGCGATCGTCATGGAGCGGCGCGGCGTGCTCAAAGGCTGGACGGTCACGCTGATCCAGGCCAGCTTCCTGCTCACGATCCTCGGCACGTTCATGACGCGGTCCGGCGTTTTCAACTCCGTCCACTCGTTTACGCAGAGTGCGATCGGGCCGACCATCCTCATCTTTCTTACCGCGGTGCTGCTCTTCTCCGTAATCCTGCTCGCGTTCCGCATCGACTCGCTCGAATCCGAGGGGCGGATCGAAAGCGCGGTGAGCAGGGAGGGGATGTTCCTCGTCAACAACCTCTTCTTCGTCGTCTTCACGTTCACGGTGCTCGTCGGCACGGTCTTCCCGCTCGTCGTCGAAGCGGTCAAAGGGAAGCAGATGAGCGTCGGCCGGCCGTACTTCGACGCGATGGTGGTCCCGGTCGGAACGGCGCTGCTGTTTTTACTGGGAGTCGGTCCAGCGCTGCCTTGGGGGAAGGTGACGCGGAAGGAAATGCTGCGCGCTCTGCTGCCGCCGCTGATCACCGGCGCGATCGCGCTGATCATCGGATACGCATTCGGCGTTCGCAGCGGATGGACGCTGGTCACGCTGCTCTTCGGCGGCTACGCGGCGCATGTGACGTTCGCGCAGATGTGGCTTCCGCTTCGGCAGCGATTGAAAAAGGGCGACGCATTCGCGCCGGCCCTGATCGACACCCAGCTTCGCCGCGGACGCCGCCGTTTCGGCGGCTACGTCGTGCACGCCGGCGCGGTCATCGTCTTCGTCGCCATCGCGGTCAGCAGCACGATGCGCACACAGCAGGAAGTGACGCTGACGCGCGGCCAGAGCACGACGTTCGCCGGCAAGACCGTGACGTTCCTCGGCAGCGAGGAGCGCACAGAGCCGCATCGCCAATCGACGATTGCGCGCTTCAACATCACGAAGAACGGCAAGACGGTCGCCACGATGGAGCCGCGCATGAATCAGTACGCGGCGATGCGCGAACCGATCGGCACACCAGCGGTCTACTCGACGATCGGCGGCGACTACTACCTTTCGATCATGAACCTGCAGGGCGATCAGGTCGGCCTGCTCATCATCAACATGCCGATGGTCGGCTGGATCTGGGGCGCGGTGTTGCTGATGGGCGCCGGAGGTTTGATCGCGCTGATTCCGGCGCGCCGGCGCACGTATGTCGTCGTCCCTGAGCCGCTGGCGACGGTACCCGACGAGGTCGTGGCGTGAACACGATTAGTCGCATCGTCATGGCGGCGGCCGAGTTCGTCGTCCGATTAATTCGTGGCGTGAACTGGACGGTTCTGGTCACCGGCATCATCATCGTCGCCACAGTCGTCTTTGTCCTCGTCGCCGGCCTCGGCAAAGATCCACAGCACATCGATTCGCCGCTCGTCGGCAAGCCCGCGCCACCGTTCGCGCTGAAGGCGGTCAACACCGGCGAAACCATCGACCTCGAGTCGCTGCGCGGCAAGCCGGTCATCGTCAACTTCTGGGCCACGTGGTGCGGGCCGTGTTACCTGGAGCATCCGACGCTCGTCGCGAATGCGCGCCAGTTGCCGGATGTGCAGTTCATCGGCGTGGTTTTTAATGACACGGAAGACAAGATCAATCGTTTCCTCGCCGAGCGTGGAAACGCGTATCCGACGCTGCTGGACGCCAATGGCAAGACCGCCATCGCGTACGGAGTCGGAGGCGTGCCGGAGACCTACTTCATCAACGCGGCCGGGACGATCGTGGCGAAATTCGAAGGCCCGATGAGCACTGAGATTCTGCAGGAGAATCTGGCCAAGGCGCTCCGATGATCGCAACCTTCTTCCTCCTGGCGTTGCTGCAGATCAAAGTGCCCGACGCCGCGGCGATCGTCGGTCAGCCGGAGGGCGTTCCGCTGTCTGGACAACAACTCGAGCGACGCACGATGGCCATTTCCGCCGAGCTTCGTTGTCCCGTGTGTCAGGGCCTCGCCATCGGCGACTCGCCGTCGATCATGGCCGCCAACATGAAGGCGCAGGTGCGCGAGCTACTCGAACGCGGGTATACCGAGGAGCAGATCCTCAGCTACTTCGAAAAGTCGTATGGGCAGTTCGTTCTGCTCAAGCCGAAGTTTCAGGGCGTGAACGCGCTCGTGTGGATACTGCCGATTGCGGTCCTTGCCATCGGCTTCGTGCTGGTGGTTTCGAAGGCGAAGAAGCTGGAAGCCGCGCCCGTCGCCGCCGCGCCTGAAGAACAGGTCGACGATCCGTACCTAGCGCGCGTCCGTGAGATGGTGGAGAAGTCATGACGGATTGGCTCAGCGCCGGCGGGATGATCCTGTCCGGCCTAATCGTCGGCTTCATGTTCTGGTACGGCATGAAAGGCCGTGCGGCGAAGCCGGACATCGAGCGCCTCGACCTCGAAGCCAAACGCGACGTGTTGCTCCAGCAGTTGCGCGAATTGAAAGAAACCGGCGGGAGCGTCGAAGAACAGCGCCGCCTGGAGCGCGAAGCGGCGGATGTGCTGCGCGCGCTCGATAAACGGGGCGCCGCTCCGTCCAAATCTGCTGCTGCGCCGGCGCCGGTCGCCGCCGGCGTCAACATCGCCGCGCTCACCCGCGCCGCCTCCATCCGCGGTTTCATCTGGGGCGCGGCCTCGGTCGCCGTCCTCGGCGGCATCGCCTGGTTCGTGACGGAAAAGGCCACGCCGAAAACAGAGACTGCTTCTGCTCCCATGGCCTCCGCGCCGCAATCGCAAGCGCAGCAACCCGATCCCGCGCTGCAACAGATGGAAGCAGCCGTTGCGAAATCGCCCGACGACCTGGAGATGCGCAACCAGCTCGCGAAGGCGTACCTCGAACGCGAAAACCTGATGGGTGTTTTCGAGCAGACGAAGTACATCCTCGCGCGCACTCCGAACGACGCCCGCGCCCTGACGTATCAGGCGCTCGTGCGCATGTCGATGGGCCAGCGCGATCCCGCCGCGGAGATGTTGCGGCACGCCATCAAGTCCGACCCGCAGCTCATCGACGCATACGTGGCCTTGGCCTGGGACGACATCCAGCGCGGCAAAACGTCCGAGGCCGAAGCGCAAATCGCCGAAGCTACGCGCCGCCATCCCGAGCAGAAGCAGCGCCTCGACGACGTACTGTCCAAAATGAAAGAGCAGGCGAAGAATCCGGTCCCTGCGGCCGCCAGCGCCGCTCCGGCCGCTAGCGGTCCCTCGATACATGTAACGCTGACGCTCGCCGGCGCGCCACCGTCTCCGAACGCCGTCCTCTTCATCATCGCCCGCGCCGCCGGTCAGACGGCCGGCCCACCCGCCGCAGTCAAACGGATCGCCGGCCCAACCTTCCCGCTCGAAATCGACCTCAGCGCCGCCGACTCGATGATGGGCCAGCCGCTCCCCGCCACCGTTCGCATCGAAGCCCGCATCGATTCCGACGGCGACCCCCTGACGAAAAACCCGTCAGACCCGCACGCCGCGCAGGACGGCGTCGCGACGAATGGGACGAAGGTGTCTCTGACCTTGCAGTAGGCGGGAAAGCTTTCACCACAAAGGCACAAAGGACACGAAGAAACTCTCTTTGTGTCCTTTGTGTCTTTGTGGTTCAACGCCTTTCCCGCAACTGCGTCGCGATCTCGCTGAGCAGTTCGATCACCCTCTGATTCTGTGCTTCGGTGCGTCGTTGGGAGGCGCGGGTGGACTGCATCCAGGTGTAGCAGAGGTAGATGATCACCAGCGTGGCGAGGACGAGGATGGGGCCGAGGATCCAGAGCACGTTAGTAGATCTGCCAGAGCCGCGTGAGGTAGTCGGCGAAGGTCAGGACGAAGAGGACGCCCAGCCAGAGGAAGGATGCGATCACCACCACCCACGTCAGGCGGGTGGAGTGGATGACGTGCATGAAGAAGAGGATCACCAGCACGGCTTTGATCGTGGCGATGAGCAGCGCGATCGGCGTGTTCATCCAGCCCAAATCGATGGTTGAGACCCACCAAGTCAGCAGCGTGCCGGCGGCGAGCGCGAGGAAGACGGCGATGTAGATCCACATCGGCGTTACGTGGATATGCGGAGCGTGCGCGGGAGCGTAATCGTGTTCGTCAGCCATGGTGGACACCGTGAATGAGGTAGAGGAACGGGAAGAGGAAGATCCAGACGATGTCGACGAAGTGCCAGTAGAGGCCCATGATCTCGACCGGGCCGTAGTACTCGGGGCCGAAGTCGCCGCGCCAGGAGCGCATCATCATCCAGATCAGGAGGCCGGCGCCGATGACCATGTGCAGCGCGTGGAGGCCGGTCATGCTCCAGTAAAACGTCATGAAGAGCTGCACCTTCGGCGCGAGCGCGGGGACCTCGTTCCAGGTGAAGTGCGTGCCGGGGAAGAGGCCCTCGTGGAAGTGCTGCCAGTACTCGATGCTCTTGATGGCGAGGAACGTCGAGCCGAAGATGAGCGTGGCGAAGAGCATCCCCACCGTCGCTTTGCGCTTTCCGAGTTGCGCGTTGCGGACTGCTAGCGCCATCGTGAGCGAGCTGATGATGAGGACGATCGTGTTGATGCCGCCGTAGAGTTTGTTCTGCTGCTCCGCCGCCAGCGCCCACGCTTCGGGATACATGATGCGGTAGACCCAATACGCGCAGAGGACGCCGCCGAAGAAGAGGATTTCGGTTGCGAGGAACATCCACATCCCGAGTGTCGACGCCTCGTGTTGCTGGCCGAGGTCCTCGAAGTGATGCTGGAGAAATGGATGATGCGCGTGCGGTTCCGGCGCGGGGCCGGTGAGGGTGATGTCAGACATTCTGCGTCTCCCCCATCGCTTTCATCATGGCCGGATAGTCGTAGGCGTCCCACGTCACGACGGGCGTCTCGTGGAAGTTTTCCATCGGCGGCGGCGATGACGTGGCCCATTCCAGACCGACGGCGCCCCACGGATTGGGACCGGCCGGACGTCCGTACCAGAGTGACCAGAGCAGGTAGATCAGCGGCAGCACGTAGCCGGCCGCGAGGATCGAGGCGCCCGCGGTCGACATCACGTTGAGCACCTGGAACTCCGGCGCGTAGGCGTGGTAGCGGCGCGGCATGCCGAGGTAGCCGAGCACGAACTGCGGGAAAAAGGTCAGATTGAAGCCGGCGAAGATCAGCAGCGCGGCCAGGCGTGCCCACCATTCCGGATACATCCGGCCGGTGATCTTCGGCCACCAGTAGTGAATCCCGGCCATGTAGGCCATCACCGCGCCGCCGACCATGACGTAGTGGAAGTGGGCGACCACGAAGTAGGTGTCGGTGACGTGGACGTCGAGGCCGATGGCTGCGAGGAAGAGTCCCGTCACGCCACCGATGGTGAAGAGGCCGATGAAGCCGAGGATGTAGAGCATCGGTGTCAGCAGCGCCACCGATCCTCGGTACAACGTCGCTGTCCAGTTGAAGACTTTGATGGCCGAGGGGACGGCCACGAAGTAGCTGAGGAAGGAGAAGATCATCGCCGAGTAGACCGAGATCCCGGAGACGAACATATGGTGCGCCCAGACCAGGAAGCCGAGGAAGGCGATCGCGAGAGATGAGTAGGCGACGAAGCTATAGCCGAAGATCTTTTTGCGCGTGAACGCGGCCACGACCTCCGAGGCTACGCCCATGGCCGGCAGAATCATGATGTAGACGGCCGGGTGCGAGTAGAACCAGAACATGTGCTGGAAGAGGAGCGGATCGCCGCCGAGGGCGGGATCGAAGATGCCGACGTGCACGACGCGCTCGAACATCAGCATGACCAGCGTGATGGCCAGCACCGGCGTCGCGAGCAGCTGCACGATGCTCGTCGCGTACATGGCCCACACGAACAGCGGCAGGCGGAACCAGGTCATCCCCGGCGCGCGCATGCGATGAATCGTGACCAGGAAATTGAGGCCGGTCAGGATCGACGAGAAGCCGACGATGAACGCGGCGAAGGTGACGCCGAAAACGTGCGTGTTCGAGTATTGGGTCGAGAACGGTGTGTAAAACGTCCAGCCGGTGTCGACGCCGCCGGTGATGATGATGTACAGCCCCATCACCGCCGCGATCATGTAGAGGTACCAGCTCAAAAGGTTGATCTTCGGGAAGGCCAGATCCTTCGCGCCGATCATCAACGGCAGAAGGAAGTTGCCGAGCACCGCAGGGATCGACGGGATCAGGAAGAAGAAGATCATCACGATGCCGTGCAGCGTGAAGAATTTGTTGTAGGTGTCGCTCGTGAGCAGGTCGCCTTCCGGCGTGAGCAGTTCGATGCGCATGGCCACGGCGAAGAACCCGCCGAGGATGAACATGGCGGTGATCGAGAAGAGGTAGAGGATGGCGATGCGCTTGTGGTCCTTGGTCAGGAGCCACGAGAGCGCGCCATAGTCGTGCGTCACGTAATTCCTCGTCCCCTCGGGCTCGACGAAGCGGACGTCGTGCAGTGTCACTGAGCTCATGGCGTCGTCCCTTTGTTTGGCTGCGGCGGAATGCCTGCGCCCGGGTTGAGCGGCGAGCCGGCGCTGGTTTGTTTCGATGACGGTGATTCGACGGGAACGGCCGGCGTCTTCTGCGCGCCGAGGGAGCGGACGTACGAGACGAGCTTGAGCAGATCGTCTTCGCTGACCTGCCCCTGGAAGGTCGGCATGATGCCGGTGAAGCCGCGGACGATCTTGGCCTGCGGATTGAGGATCGATTCGCGAATGTAGTTCTCGTCGGCGACGACCGTGCTGTTGTCGGTCAGCGTGACCGGCGTGCCGTACATGCCCGCGAGCACCGGCCCTCGGCCCGTCGCATCATTCGTGTGGCAGGTGTTGCACGCGTATTTCTGGAAGAGCTTTTCGCCCTGCGATGCGAGCGATCCTTCCGCGCCGCCGGCCAGCCATTTTTGATAGTCGGTCGGCTCCATCACTTCCACCCAGCCGATCATCCCCGAGTGCAGCGTGCCGCAATATTCGGCGCAGAAGATGTGGAAGCGTCCGGTCTTCGTGGCCTGGAACCACATGGTCTTGTAGCGGTTCGGCAGCACGTCGGCCTTCACGCGGAACACCGGGAAGAACAAGCTGTGAATCACATCCTCGGAAGCGAGCGTGATTTTGATCGGACGCCCGACCGGAACGTGCAGCGTGTTGATCTCGCGCTGGCCTCCGGGATGCTGGAACTTCCACATCCACTGTTTGCCCGTGGCGTAGATATCGAGGGCGTTTTCGGGGACGCGCTGGATGCGGAAGTAGAGCCACGAGCCCCAGACGAACATGACCATGAAGATCAGGAAGGGGATGATGATCCAGGCCGCCTCGAGCGCTTTGGGCGGCTCGTAGTCTTCAGCGATCTGGTTCTCCGGCGTGCGGCGGTACTTGATGGCCAGATAAAAGATGACGACGAAAATCAACACGGAGACGCCGCCGCTGACGATGCACATGAACGTCATCAGCGCGTCGACGCCCGGCGCGACGGTCGAGGCCTGGTCCGGCCACAGCGGGAAATCGGAAAGCATCATCGAGCGTGCTCTTTACGGATCATGATGAAGATGAATCCGAACAGGCCGAGCATGGTGGCCACGCCGCCGGCGCGGACGAAGTTCATCGCGCTGCGGCTGTAGCGGCCGGTGGCCGGATCGTAGTGGTAGCAGAGGAGAAGGATGGAGTCGGAGGCAGTGCCGATCTTTCCGGCCGAGGCTTCCACGAGGGCGAGACGGAGATCGCGCGGCTGGTACTCGAAGCCGTAGAGGTAGCGCGAGACGCGGCCCTGCGGCGTCACGGCGAGGAGCACCGCGCCGTGCGCAAACTGGTCCATCTTGATGTCATACGCGTATTGAAATCCGGCGATGCTGGTTAGCCGCTTGGTGGCGCTCTCCGGACCGGTCAGAAAGTGCCAGCCGTTCGCGGCGCCGAAGCGGCCGTAGCGGTTGACGTACTGGGTCTTCTTCATCGCGGCCTGCTCGGGCGTGTCGCGCGGATCGATGCTGATGGTGACGACGTCGAACTCTTTGCCGATGTCGAAACGGAGCTCGGTCAGCGCGTTCGTGACGCCGTCCATGACCATCGGACAGAGCATCGGGCACCGGTAGTACATGAAGTTGAGCAGCACCGGTTTGCCGTGGTTGAAGTACTGGCCGAGTCTCACGACGTTGCCTGTCTCGTCTCGGAGCATGAGGTCGAGGGGGAGCTGGGTGTTGAGGTTTTGTTTTATGGCTACTTTGCCGGGGAGTGTGGGAGGTGTGGCGGAGTTGGTTTGCGCGATTATTGGGAGCGTGGCGAGCATCAAAAGAGAAACGGTCACGCGGAGACGCGGGGACGCGGAGGGGGATGCCTTTCTCCGCGTCTCCGCGTCTCCGCGTGAAAACATCATCGAACAAATCATGGCTTCACCACCGGCAGCCCACGCTGCACGACTAGCTGTTTCGCGGTTTCGATGGGGATGCGGACTACGCCTTTTTGTTTGTCGACCCATCCCGCTTTGTTGAGCGCCTCGTCCTCGGCGGCGCGCATGTCGGCCATGTCGGTCAGCGGTGTGTTCGCGTTCGGCGGAACTTTGTCGTTCGGGAACGGCTGGAGGCGTGGCGTTGGAGGTACCGAGGCCGGGCGCGCCATCATCGTCAGCGGCTGCGACGACTCGTTGCGGAAGTGCTTCGCGTAGGCGTGGAACTGCAGATAGAGCACTGCGTGCGTGACGAAGGCGAAGATGATGAAGATCACCACGGCCCAGAGCAGGGCTCGGACGTTGACGTCGCTGTCTTCGTGGCGCGTCTCGGGATTGACGATGTCGTCGTCGCGGTAGGGAGCGTGTTCAGGCATTGACCTTGAGCGCTCCTTCCCGAATGGCTTCTTCGACCCACGTCTCATGGATCGGGATGATGGTCTGGCCGCGGAGCTGGCCGAGGAAGGCCCAGATCCAGATGCCGCCGATGCCGACGAGCGAGGTAAGGCTCATCCACGACCAGGTGAAATGCGCGCCGTACCACGACGGCGCGACCAGCCAGTAGAGGACGACGTAGCGCATGGCGATGACGATCACGGCCACGATGGCGATCGTCTTCGGCCGGTCTTTGATCGGCCGCATCAGCAGCAATCCGAACGGCAGGAAGAAGTGGAACATGGCCACGGCGAAGGCCACCGCGCCCCACGTGCCGGTGTTGCGCACGAGGTAGTGCGGGATTTCCTCGTGTACGTTGGCGTACCAGATCAGCAGGAACTCGGAGAAGGTCGTGTAGGCGTAGAACATCACGAAGGCCAGCATCAGATTGCCGAGGTCGCGCATGTGCGTCGACTTGAGGACGCCGCGCATCGCTTCGGTGCCGGCGAGCTGCGCGAGGAAGAACGTGACGAAGGCCAGCGCCGAAAGTCCGCAGCCGACGACGAAGGTAATGCCGTACATCGTCGAGCTGAATTTCGGCTCGGTGGAAAGCATCCAGTCGATCGAGGCGAAGGTGAGCGTGAGCACGATCATCACCAGTCCGGATGCGGCCCACTTGCGGCGCTTGAGCTCCGTGAACGGCGAGCGGTCTTCGTAGAACTTGAGCGAGAGAATGCGGATGCGCCACGCCCAGAGGTTCCAGAGCGCGAAGTAGATCGCGGCGAAAATCAGGAAGCGTTTCCAGTTCAGCCAGTCCAGCTTCTGCCGCACGTTTTCGTCGGCCATCGCCCACGCGGTGTCGGACCACGGGTAGAGGTACTTCATTCCGAAGAGGATGGGGATGAAGAAGAGCACCATCCAGAGCATGGTCCGGGCCGAGGCGCCGAGCGGGCGGCGGATCATCAGGCCCCATTCGCCGCCGGTGACGTACTGCAGCATGAGCACGGCCAGCGAACCGGCCACGATCGAGAACCAGAAGAGGAAGCTCGGGAGGTACGCGCGGAAGAAGGTCTGCGGATCGATGACGTAGCCGACGATGCTGAGGGCGAGTCCGATGATGCCGGCGATGAGCGACGGCATCCGCCAGCGCGCGACGCCGGTGACGGCGTTGTTGGTGCGCACGTCCGCCGTCACTGCGCACCTCCGATCTGCGCGCGCTGCGCCGGCGGCAGGTCGTTGATCGTGCCGTTCTGGCTCAGTTGCAGCGCGCGGATGTAGGCGATGATCGCCCAGCGGTCGTTGACCGGGACCTGCACGTTGTACGGCGGCATGGCCCCGAATCCGTTCGTCATCACATCAAAAAAGTGTCCCGTCTTCGCCGCTCTCAACGCCTCGGTGTGAAACGACGGAGGATGCCGCAAGCCGCGCGATGGGATCATGCCGTTGCCGTCGCCGCGTCGCCCGTGGCACGGCGAGCAGTAGATGTTGAAGCGCTCCTGTCCGCGGTTCATGACCTGGGCAGAGACGGCAAACGGGAAGCCGTCGCCGTCCGTCCCAGAGATTTTTCCGGTGACGAGGAAACCCTCCAGCGGCAGCTCGCCGCGCGCGACGGTGCCGGGGATGCGCGGACGCGCGGACATGCCGTCGGCGAAGAAGTCGCTGGGTTCCAAAGGATCGTATTTGGGTTGGTTGGCCATCTTCTGGCGGCAGGCGGTGAGCGCGAGGATCAACAGCAGCGCGAGCACGCGCACAGACAAGAGTGTCTGTGCCACATTGGTCCGTGTCTGGTCCACATTGCCCCTGCTTGTGGCAAAAGCGCCGGTTGGTGTGGCACAGACACTCTTGTCTGTGCGGCCCGCGCTGCAGAAAGTCGTCCTACCAGGGAACATCGACGACCTCGCGTGGATGGAGTGCCTCGAGAAACTTCCAGACGCCGTCGAAGTCGAACTTCGGATCGCGGGCCTGGATGACGAGGAAGAACTTGTCACGCGAGGCTTGATCGAAGCGCCGCACGTTGAAGACCGGGTGATACGGCATCGGCAGACCGTTGAGCGCCAGCATGCCGAAGACGGCGGCGAAGGCCGCGAGCAGGATCGTGCATTCGAACGTGATCGGGATCCAGGCCGGCCACGAGTTGAGCGGCTTGCCGCCGATGTTGAGCGGATAGCTGATCACGTTCGCGTACCAGCACATGAAGAAGCCACTGAGGCCGCCGATGATCCCGCCGCCGAGGACGATGGCCGACATCGACGACATACCGGTGGAACGCATCCCCACCGCCTCGTGCAGGCCGTGAATCGGGAAGGGCGAGAATGCATCCATTTCCGTGTAGCCGGCATCGCGGGCGGCTTCGGCGGCGGTGGTCAGATCCGCTGGCGAGGTGAACTCGGCGATCACGCCGTACAGCCCCGTTCTGACGTTGCCGATCGCCATCGCCCTACGCCTCGTGTCCTTCCGGATGCGCCTGGGCTTCTGGCAGCAACGTCCGCATCTCGAAGATGGAGATCATCGGCAGGAAGCGGACGAAGAGGAAGAGCAGGAAGAGGAACAATCCGATTGATCCGACAAACATGCTCCAGTCCCAGCGGGTGCCGTGGTACATGCCCCACGACGACGGCAGGAAGTCGCGGTGCAGTGAGGTCGGGATGATGACGAAGCGCTCCAGCCACATGCCGACGTTGACGAACATCGCCGTGATGAACAGGCCGGCCGTTGAGGTGCGCATGCGCCGGAACCACATCATCTGCGGCGCCAGGCCGTTGCAGACGATGAGCATCGCGTACATTTTCCAGTACGGTCCGTGCACGCGGTTCAGCCACATGTAGCGCTCGAAACCGTTACCGCTGTAGTAGGCGAAAAAGGCCTCCATCGCGTACGAGTAGAAGACGATCATGCCGGTGGCCAGCATGATCTTGCCCATGTTCTCGAGGTGCTTCATGGTGATGAAGTCTTCGAGCTTGAACATCTTCCTTGCCGGGATGGCCAGCGTGAGCACCATGGCGAAGCCGGCGTAGACCGCGCCGGCGACAAAGTACGGCGGGAAGAACGTGGCGTGCCATCCCGGGATCTGGGCGACGGCGAAGTCGAAGGAAACGATGGTGTGGACGGAGAGGACGAGCGGCGTGCTGAGTCCTGCCAGCAGCAGGTACGTCGATTCGTAGCGGAACCAGTGCTTGGCCGAACCGCGCCAGCCGAGGGAGAGGGCGCCGTAGATGATGCGCGAGACCTTACCGCGGGCGCGGTCGCGCAGCGTGGCCAGATCGGGGATCAGTCCGACATACCAGAAGAGGGCGGAAACAGTCGCGTAGGTGGAGACCGCGAAGACGTCCCACATCAGCGGGCTGCGGAACTGCGGCCACAACGTCATCGTGTTCGGGTACGGGAAGAGCCAGAAGTCGTACCACGGCCGGCCGGTGTGCAGCGCGGGATACAAACCGGCCGCGGCGACGGCGAACAGCGTCATCGCTTCGGCGAATCGATTGATCGACGTCCGCCACTCCTGCCGCAGCAATAGCAAAATCGCCGAGATCAACGTTCCGGCGTGGCCGATGCCGATCCACCAGACGAAGTTGAGGATGTCGAAGCCCCAGCCGACGGGGTGGTTGATGCCCCAGATGCCGACGCCGACGATGACCAGCTTGCCGATGGTGGCCGTCAGCACCATGACGCCGAAGACGCCCGCGGCCAGCCCAACCCACCACAGCTTCGGCATCCGCTTGCGCAGGACGATGGCGCTGATCTGGTCCGTGACCGTGGCAAACGTGTGTCCCGGCTCCACCGTCGGAACGGGGATGAAGCGCTCCGGGATGTCTTGCGTGACCGGGCGGATTTCGTGGGCTGGGGTTAGGTCGGGCATGAGTGCTTAAAAAGGCGTTTCGCCACAAAGGCACAAAGAGCACAAAGGGATTTCTTTGTGTCCTTTGTGTCTTTGTGGTTCAAAGATTCTTACATTCAACATTTCTTATCCCTTGATCTCAGGATTCGGGTTTCTTATCGCGCCGAGGTACGTCGTGCGAGGACGCGTATTCAATTCGGCGAGTAGCGCGTAGTTGGTCGGCTCGGCTTTCAACGCTGCCACGCGGCTCGATGGGTCATTCATATCGCCGAACACAATCGCATCCGTGGGGCACGCCTGCTGGCAGGCGGTGACGACTTCGCCGTCGCGGACGCGGCGGCCCTGTTTTTCGGCGTCGATCTTGGCGGCGTTGATGCGCTGCACGCAGTAGGTGCACTTCTCCATCACACCGCGCGTGCGGACGGTGACGTCGGGATTGCGCTGCGCTTTGAGCGCGGGCGTTTCGTAGTCGCTGTAGTGGAAGAAGTTGAAGCGGCGCACTTTGTACGGGCAGTTGTTCGAGCAGTAGCGTGTGCCGACGCAGCGGTTGTAGGTCATGTCATTCAGACCCTCGCCGCTGTGCGAGGTCGCGCCGACCGGGCAGACCGGCTCGCATGGCGCCTGCTCACACTGCATGCACGGCACCGGCTGGTGATAGACCTCGGGATTATCCGCGTCGCCCTTGTAGTAGCGGTCGATGCGCAGCCAGTGCATCTCGCGCTCGGCCAGCACCTGCTCCTTGCCGACGACCGGGATGTTGTTCTCCGACTGACAGGCCACGACGCATCCGTTGCATCCGGTGCAGACCGAGGTGTCGATGACCATCGCCCACGCGTGCGACTTCGAGTAGTCGTACTGCGGATACATCGACTCGGGACTCTGCTCTTCTTCGCGCTTGTAGTCGTGCGCGAAGTCGGGCTTCTTCCGATACTCCTCGAACGTGGCCGAGCGGATGATGCCGCGGTCGGCGCCGACGTCGCTCGGATTCAGGCTCTGGTGCTCCTGCGTGCAGGCCACGTCGTACGGAGCGGCGTTCGTAAGCGTGATGTCCGCGCCCGGACCGCCATTGAGCGCGTCGGAGAAACGGAACGGCGTGACGTCGACTCCCATCGTTCCGCCGGAAAGATGAAATGAGTCGAGGCTCGGGGCGAGCATGCTGTCCGAGGCCACTGGCGTGGCGATCCGGCCGCCGCGCGTCCGACCGTAGCCCATGAACATGGTGATGGTGCCGTCCGCGTGTCCCGGTACGACCCAGATCGGCGTGCGCAGCGAGCGGCCGCGGTACTTCACATCGGCGAGCAGCGTCTGCTTTTCGTTGACGAGATCGTCGCGCCGTTTGTCGTCGTATCCGAGGGCGACCGCCGTCTTCGGACTGACGAGGGCCACGTTCTCCCAGCAGATCTTCGTCTGCGGTTTCGGCAGCTCCTGCAGCCAGGCGTTGTTCGCGTAGCGGCCGTCGTAGATGTTCGGATCGGGGAGGATGCGTAATTCGTATCCGCTCGTTGTTGCGGTGGTACCGCCTGGGATCGCGGGTGTCCCGCCCGCGGTTCTCGCCGGAAGCACCGATCCCGCGATGACTCCGTCATTCAGCCACTTCCGCCAAGTGGCGTCGAAGTTGATGCCACCTGCCTTGGTCTGCCAGTACGCGCGGACGACGTCGTACGGCGATGCATCCAATCCACCGAGGAGCGCGCCGAGAACCTCGTGCGCCGAGCGGCCGTTGTAGAGCGGCGCGATTAGCGGCTGGACGATCGAGACCGTCCCGTCGTGCGCGCGCGCGTCGCTCCACGACTCGAGGTAGTGCGTCTCGGGGATGTGCCAGTGCACGTGCATCGAGGTCTCGTCGTAGTACGGCGAGAGGTGCGCGCGGAACGGCACCTTGTCCATCGCCTTGACGAAGGCGACGTCGCCCGGCGCGTCGTAGGCGGGATTGCCGCCGAGGATGATGAGCGTCTTCACGGCGCCGGCGTTCATGTCGGCGACGAGTTGTTTGAGCGAATCGAGCTGATTGACCGGCGCGACTTCAACCGGATCGGTGATGGTGATCGTCGAGCCGATGTTGCCGAGGGCCTGGTTGATGGCCATGGCGATGGCGTGGACGGCGGGCGGCTGCTCCTCGCCGGCGACGACGATGCTGGCGCCGCGGTTCTTCTGGAGATCGCGAGCAAGCGCGGCGACGAATCGGGTGTCGGCGAACGGAGAGGATTGCGCGGTCCGATTCCCTAATTCATCATCGATCGCCCGTGCGTACACCTCAACCTCGGACGGCCGCACGGCCAGACGGTGATCGGCGATCGATCCGGTGCCGGTCGGACCCGACTCGATGGCGTACAGGCGATTGATCGACGTCGTTCCCTTGCGCACTTTGCGGCGGCTGGAGAAGTCGCGGGCGTAGCGGAGGTGGCCCGGTCCGCGCTCGAGGAAATCGGAGTCGAGCGAGACGATGACGTTGGCTTTGTCGAAGTGGTAGACGGCGTTGGCGTAGCCGCCGAAGGCCAGGCGCAATCCTTCGCGCACGTTGTGGCCGCCCGCGGGCTCCCACTGATGCCACTTCGCGCCGGGAGACTGCGCCAGGAACTGCTGGATCTGCGCGCCGAGCGTCGGCGAGGTGATGGTTTGTGTGAGGAGGCGAACGCCGCCGCCTTTCAGCGCCGGCGCGAGCGTGGCCAGGAACTCGCTCCAGGTCGAAATCTCGCCGAGGTGGCGGACGACCTGCGAGCGATCGGGATCGTAAAGGCCGAGGATGGAGGCCTGCATCCATGAATTCGTCGCCCCGAGGCTGGAGGGATGATCGGGATTGCCTTCGATCTTCGTCGGCCGGCCCATGTGACTCTCGACGAGCACGCCATGCGCGTAGCCGCTGATCGGCATGGCCGAGGCGAAGAAAATCGGCTGACCTGGGATGAGGTTTTCCGGCTGGCGAACGTACGGGACAATCTTCTCCGCGGGTCGGTTGCAAGCGGCCAGTCCGCCGAGCGCCATCGATGCGCCCATGAGCTTCACGAAGTCGCGCCGGTCGACGCCGCGCTCCAGCGCCAGCGCGCCGGCGGGGAACTCCGTCTCCACAACCTGCTCGAAATCCTCGCGCGACAACTCCTCGAGGCTCCGCCAGTACTCGTTTGTGAGCCGAGTGCGGAACTTTGCGAGGTTCAGTTCGTTGGTGTCGGTCATGGGTTGATGCGGGAGTCGGGCGTCGGGAGTCGATTGTCGGAGCTTTTGAGGCTACGCCTCGTTCTCCGACTCCCGACCCCCGACTCCCCAACTCCCTAGTAATGACATGTCGAGCAGCTCGTCAACTTCTGAATGTTGTACTCCTGCACCAGCTTCGGGCCGATGCTCTCCTGATCGTTCGTGATGTAGGCCATGTTGAAGACCTGGTTGCGCGGGCGGACGAACTTCTCCGGCGCGCGGTGGCAGCTCAGGCACCACTCCATCGTCAGCGGCGAGGCCTGATACGTCAGCGGCATCATGTCGATGCGCCCGTGGCAGCTCGCGCATCCCATTCCTTTGCTGACGTGGATGGAGTGATTGAAATGAACGAAATCCGGCAGCCGGTGTACGCGTGACCAGACGATTGGTTTTCCGGTAGCAAAGCTCGCCCGCACCGGCTCGAGCATCTCGGCGTTGGTCCAGATTTGAGAGTGGCAGTTCATGCAGGTTTGCGTCGGCGGGATGCCGGCGAAATTCGATGTCTCGACGCTCGTGTGGCAATAGCGGCAGTCGATGCCCAATCCGCCGGCGTGATGCTGATGGCTGAACGGCACCGGCTGCTCGCGCTCGATCCCCTGATCGGTCGCGTACGGCGAACGAACCACGCCGCCGATCACCCACAGCACGAATGCGACGGCGAAGACGGCGCCGAAGATCGTGACGCGGGCGAGAGTATTGGCGTAACGTTGGAAAATCTGAGCCATCTACAGGCTGCTACCTCGGTGGGATACGACGGCGGCGATCATATCCAAAAGAGTCGTTGACGCAAGGTGCGGCTATTCACTGCGTGCCGACAATGCACGAACCGTGTCACGCTCAACTCCGCGTCTCCGCGGCTCCGCGTGAAACCCCCCCGGAAATGACAAGCGCCATGACGTTCGCGCTATCGACGGACAGCGCCTCCACCCGCTCGCGCGCGACCACCACCAGCGTCCCGGCCATGCTGTACGAGAAGGGGAGGTAGACGGCGATCTGTCCGGGCAGAGCGAGGAACCCGAGGTCGTCCTGCGTGATGAAGCCGAGCGTCCGGACGCCCTCCGTGATCGTCACCGCCACCGGCTGATCGAATCGCTTCTTATCCCCGACGAACGCTTCGAGGAGATCCTTGATCGATGCATAGACCAGCCGGACCAGCGGCGCGCGCGTGAAGATCGCTTCCGTCAACCGCAGGAACTTGCGCACGAAGAAGTTCGACGCCACCGCCCCGATAGCGATGATGGCCACGATCATGATCGCGAACCCCGCCCCGGGCGTCGGCAGGTTGAGCAGCCGGTCGATGCGGACGAACGCCTCGTACAGCAGATACAACGTCAACGCGATCGGCACGACGATGACAAGGCCACGCAGGAAGTTCTTGATGAGCCAGTTCATGAACGTATCGTACGGCGGGAGTCGGGACACGTCCGCCGCGTAGCGGCTTCTGATGACGCTCCGCGCCGGTGTGGCACGGACACTCTGTCTGTGCCGCTGAGGCTCGCGCTGAAACCATTCACCACATCGGCTTCTTCGGCGGCGGATCGAAATCGAACGATCCGAGCAACAGCCACCGACGCGCTTCCGCTTCGCGGCCCGGGCGTCCGAGGAGCGGCGTCGTGTAGTGCCAGAACGGGAGGCGGTAGACGGCGATGCCGCTATGGCCGCTCACGTCGTGGCTGGCGGAGAGGAAGCCGTGATCCTCGTACACGAGCTGCTGCGAGCGCACCGCGTCGTTCGAAAACATGATGTGCAGATCGACGAAGCCGTTGCGCGCCGCCGCGCTCTCGGGATGGTGATCGTTGTGCGGTCCGCTGTAGTCGCCCTGCTCGTAGCAGATGACCTGGCGACCCCAATGCTCGCGCTCCACCGGCATACCGACGATCGACTCCGCGAAGACGCGGAACGACTCCGAGCGCATCATCTGGGACAGCCCAATCGCGCGCGCCGCATCGAGTGCGAAGGACTTCCGCGAATTCAACGTGGCGGTCTTCACGCGCACCGTCTTCTGCAGCTTGTCCGTGTAATTCTTCTTCATCGACGCGATCCATTCGCGCGGGATCGGCGTCTCCATCCGCTTGATGACCGGATACATGGCCCGGTCGAGCAGCGCGATGCACGCTTTCGCGACGCGCGCGTCGATCACGTCATCGAACACCACGATCGGCGTGGCGCGTTTCTTCGTGAAGACATCTAGCTTCGGCGGATTCGCGATCAGCCGCTGGCCGCGCTTGTTCAGGAGGTCCGCGAATTCAGACGGAAAGAGGTCCATACGCGAAATTGTACCGGCGTCGCGGTTCCCCACGGCCTCAGACTTCGGGCGCACCATCTTCATCGAGGTCGTTGGGTATGCCGAGCTGCTGGCAGGCAAGTTCGTATAACTGTTGCTGGCTCTTCGTAAACTCATCGAGCTCCGCCATGCGATTCTTGAACTTGAGTTGCTCCTCTTGGAGGGTGAGGTTCGTGGCCTCGATCATTTGTTTGCACAAGACGAGCGTGTTCTCGCAATACGTAGTCTGTTCGGGAGTGAGGCTCATCGTTTCCTCCGTACCGCAGCGAGAATACTTCGATTTGCATCGCGGACAATCCAATCGCCGGAGAACGACGAACAAAATAGTTGACTAGTCAACTAATGATCGGTTAATCTCCGGCTCGTGTCACCGACCATCGCCCGCGAGCTGAAACAGAAAAAGCCCTTTCCGTCCAAAGCGGAGGAAGCGGCCGTGACGCTCATGCGCACAGCGGACGTCCTCCGCCGCTTCATCGGCACCGTCATCGAGCCGCACGGCATCACCAGCCAGCAGTACAACGTGCTGCGCATCCTCCGCGGCGCTGGCGAGTGCGGACTGCCCACGCTGGAGATCGCCGAGCGGATGATCGAGTCGACGCCCGGCATCACGCGCCTCATCGACCGCCTGGAGACAAAGAAGCTCGTCTCGCGCGAGCGCTGCCTCACCGATCGCCGTCAGGTCTTCTGCCGCATCACGCCGTCCGGCCTCTCACTTCTCACCACACTCGACGCCCCCATGCTCGAAGCCGCCGACAACGCCCTCGGCGTTCTGAAAAAAACCGAGCTCGCGAGCCTCATCGACCTACTCGACAGGACCCGCGCGCACAGCAACCAGCAGTTCATCGAAAGGAGAAGTCCCCAATGAAGTTCCGCACTCTCGCAATCGCAGCATTCGTCCTGGCCACGTCTTCGCTCTTCGCCGACACCTTCGTCGTCGACAAGGCGCATTCCGAGGCCACGTTCCAGGTCCGCCACATGATGAGCAAAGTGAGCGGGAAGTTCGACGACTTTAGCGGCAAGATGAATCTCGATCGCGCCAAGCCGTCGGCATCGTCGGTCGAGTTCAACATCAAGGCCGCGTCGGTCGACACAGGCAATGCCGACCGCGACAAGCATCTCCAGACCGCCGACTTCTTCGACGTGGCCCGCTGCCCCGAGCTCACGTTCAAGAGCACGAGCATCGTCCCCACGAAGAAGAAGGACGTGTATGACGTCACCGGCGATCTGACGATGCGCTGCGTGACCAAGCACATCACCATCCCGGTGGAGTTCAACGGCTTCGGCAAGGACCCGTGGGGCAACGAGCGCGCCGGTTTCTCGCTGACGACGACCGTGAACCGCAAGGACTACGGCATCAACTGGAACAAAGCCCTCGACAACGGCGGCTTCCTCCTCAGCGACGACGTCACCATCAACGTGAACCTCGAAGCGCAGAAGGCGAAGTAAGGCTCCTGCGTCGACGTACGTACCGAAACCGCCGGCGATTCGCCGGCGGTTTTTTTGCCCCGTCTTCCGGTCCCCGGATGGGACACACACGGTAGTCGCCGGCGGTTTTCTTTTGCCGTGTCCTACGTCCCCGGATGGGGACTCGTACGGTAGCCGGTGGTCGCGCGCGAAGCGCGAGACCACCGGATCCACGTACGCGCGTTGGGTTCCGACCGCGGCAGCGGTCGCGGAGGGAATTCACGCCGCTTGGTATTTGGTCCGCGACTCCTGCCGGAGTCGGATTCCTGTTCGCTCACATGTCCGGTGGTCGCTCGCTTCGCTCGGACCACCGGCTACCGTCCATGCCTCCTCCGGAGGCGGAAGATGATTTAACAAGTAAATACTTGCTAAATACGTACTGCTCATGACATCCTCCGCATGCCGTTGATTTCAGGAGGTTTCCACAATGCACCGCCAGTCCAATCCTCGCGAAGTTCTTAATTTTCCCGCCGAACATGCGGCGTTCGAGGCTGTTACTACCCTCCTCAGATTCATCGGCGAAGACCCGTCGCGCGATGGCCTTCTCGATACGCCCGCGCGCGTCCTCAAGGCCTGGCGCGAGATGACCTCGGGGTACGGCGACGATCCCGCCGAGATCCTCGCCCGCACGTTCGAGGAGAGCAGCGACGAGATGGTCGTCCTGCGCGGCATCAGCTTTCACTCCACCTGCGAGCACCACCTGCTGCCGTTCTACGGCGAGGCCAGCGTCGGCTATCTGCCGGGCAAGGTCGTCGGCATCAGCAAGCTCGCGCGGCTCGTCGACTGTTTCGCCCGCCGGCTGCAGATTCAGGAGCGTCTGACGCGCCAGATCGCCGAGTCGGTCGAAGAGCATCTCGAAGCCCGCGGGGTCGGTGTCATCATTCGTGCGCATCATCTCTGCATGGGTTGCCGCGGCGTGCGGCAGCAAACCACGGAGATGGTGACCTCGGCGATGCTCGGCACGTTGCGCAACGACGCCATGGCCCGCGCCGAGTTCCTGCGGCTGACGGAGTAACAATGGATTTGAAATCAGGGATTGCGATTGACGACGTTGCCGATGGCGGCATGCTGACCGGCGAGGTTGACGGTGAGAATGTGGTCCTCGTTCGCCGCGGCGGAGAAATCTTCGCGGTTGGCGCCGAGTGTACGCATTACCACGGGCCGCTCGCCGACGGCATCATCGCGGGCGACACGATCCACTGCCCGTGGCACCACGCCTGTTTCGATTTGCGAACCGGTGCCGCGGCCGCGCCGGCGTTGAATCCGATTCCGGTCTGGAATGTCGAGCAGCGCGACGGACGCGCCTTCGTGACGACCAAGCGCGAGATTCCGCCGGCCGCTCCGGTTAAGACGAACGTGAACTCCGTCGGCATCGTCGGTGGCGGCGTCGTCGGCAACGCTGCCGCGGAGATGCTGCGGCACGAAGGATTCGCGGGGACGATCACCATCATCGGCGCGGAAGAGACAGTACCGATCGACCGGCCGAATCTTTCGAAGGAGTACCTGGCCGGCACCGCCCCCGAGGAGTGGATGCCGCTGCGCGATGCGGATTTCTATCGCGCGCAGAACATCGAGTTCCTGACCGGACGCCGCGTCATGCAGCTCGATGCGAAGACGAAAACGCTCACGCTCGACGACCGTTCGACGCGCACCTTCGACGCCATCCTGCTCGCCACCGGCTCCGAACCGGTGCGCCTCTCGCCTACCGGCGCAACGCGCGTGCACGTGCTGCGCACGCTTCGCGACAGCCGCGCCATCATCGCCGAGGCCGCGAAAGGCAAGCGCGCGGTCGTCATCGGCGCGAGTTTCATCGGCCTCGAGGTCGCCGCATCGCTTCGCGCGCGCGAGGTCGAAGTGACCGTTGTCGCGCCGGACGCGATCCCGCTGGCGAAGACGATGGGCGTCGAGATCGGCGCTTTCATTCGCCGCCTGCACGAGGAGCACGGCGTCCGCTTCCGCCTCGGCACGACCGTCGCCACGTTCGAAGGCGATCGCGTCATCCTCGCCACCGGAGAGCCGCTCGTCTGCGATTTCGTCGTCGCCGGAGTCGGCGTCCGACCGAACACGCAACTCGCCGAGGCCGCCGGACTGTCCGTCGATCACGGCGTTATCGTCGACGAGTTTCTCCGCACCAGCGCGCCCGGCATTTACGCCGCCGGCGACATCGCGCACTATCCCGACCGCTTCAGCGGAAAGAGCGTCCGCGTCGAACATTGGGTCGCTGCCGGACGCCAGGGCCAGACCGCCGCCCTCAACATCCTCGGACGTGCGACCCCGCACACCGCGCCGCCGTTTTTCTGGAGCGCGCACTACGACGTGACCATCAACTACATCGGCAACGCCGCCGGCTACGACCGCACCGAGGTGCACGGATCATTGAACGACCGCCGCGCGCTGGTCGCGTACCGCGTCGGTCCGCGCATCGCCGCCGTCGCGACGATTGGACTCGATCGCGAGTCGCTGCAGATCGAGAAGGCGATGGAGGATGGCGATGTCGCCGCGGTAGAGCGGATCGTGGCGAGCATCTGAGTCCGTTTCACCACAAAGACACAAAGGGCACAAAGGGATCTCTTTGTGTCCTTTGTGTCTTTGTGGTTCAAACGGGCGTACCATCGCGCCGTTGCCTAGGGGTGGCCGTCGAACGGCCTGAGATCACACCCTCGAACCTGACCCGGTTAGGACCGGCGTAGGAAAAGGCAGAAGGATTTCAATGAAGGTTGTTCGGGTCCTCGCGTTTCTTCTCGTTTTTCCTGTTGTTGTTTCCGCGGCTACGTTGCGTGGAGTCGTGCGCGCGATCGATGGACATCCGCTCGCGAAGGCGACCGTCGAAGCGAGCGGGCAGCGCGCGACTACGGATGCCGAGGGGCGGTTTGCGATTGAAGTGCCGTCGGGGACGTACACCATCGTTGTCACGCGAAGCGGATTCCAGCCAGTGGCGATGCAGGCGACTGCAGGCACCGACATCCCCATTACGTTGCGGCCGGGACTTGCGGAGAGCATCGTCGTCAGCGGCATTCGCGCCGAGGCCAAGACGCCGGTGACGAAGAGCGACGTCGATCGCGCCACCATCGAGCGCGATTACTACGGACAGGACATCCCGCTGCTGCTGCGCGATACGCCGTCGATCGATACGTATGCCGAGGCGGGCGTGGGCGGGTCGGGGTACTCGTACATCACGTTGCGGGGGATCAGTCCGACGCGGATCAACTTCACGCTCGACGGCGTGCCGCTGGCCGATTCCGAGGATATGACCACGTACTTTGCGGACTTTCCGGATCTCGCCAGGTCGCTGCAATCGATTCAAGTGCAGCGCGGCGTGGGGACGTCGACGGTCGGATCGCCGTCGTTCGGAGGGTCGATCAATCTCGAATCGATTGCGCCGTCTGTGGATTCGTCAACGAACGCCGAGATCGGAGTCGGATCGTTCGGAAGCAAGACGGCCACGGTTGGATATCAATCCGGTGCCCTGCCGGGCGGCTATGCGTTTTACACGCGGCTCTCCGCCGATCAGTCGAACGGATTCCGCGAATCGTCAGGCTACCGCGCGCGAAACCTGTTCGTCAGCGCGTCGAAACAGAACGAGGACTCGCAGTTGCGGCTGACGGGATTCACGGCGCACGAGTGGACGCAGCAATCGTTTCTCGCCGTCGATTCCGACACGCTCAAACAGAATCTGCGCGCGAATCCGTTCGGTCCAAACGACCGCGACAGCTTCGGCTACGACCTCGGCCAGTTGCAGTACCTGCGGTCGTTGTCGCCGACAACGAACATGACCGCATCCGCGTACTACCAGCGCGGCTACGGCTGGTACGACCTGCAGAGTTCCCTCCCCGAAATCCTTACGCGTTACCGCCTCGACGGCCGTCTCCTCGGCGCGTTGGTGACGCTGAGCACCACGCGCGGCCCGTGGACCGCGAACTACGGCCTGCACGCGAATGAGTTCCGCCGCGTGCACTCCCGGGACAGCATCGGCCTCTTCCGCGACCCCCAGAACAACTATTCGAACTACGGCACGAAAGGGGAAGTGAACGCGTTCGCGAAGTTGAGCCGCGACGCCGCGCGCTGGCATCTCTACTCGGATGCGCAGCTCCGCACGACTGACTTTCACTACCACGGCGACGTTCCGATCGATCCGATCCGCTGGACGTTCTTCAATCCCAAGCTCGGCGCACGCTACGACCTGTCGTCAACGACCGGCGTCTACGCCTCGGCCGGTCTGTCGCGACGCGAGCCGGCGCGCAGCGATCTTTTCGGTGGCGAGGACAACGCGTCGTTGCCTTACGACCTCCACGCCGTCCGTCCTGAACGGCTGCTGGATTTCGAAAGCGGCTGGGATTATCGCGGACCATCCTCAAGCATCCACGCGAACGTCTACGCGATGGAGTTCCGCAACGAGATCGCCTCGACCGGCGAGCTCTCGCCGATCGGCGCGTTGCTTCGGCGCAACGTCGACCGCAGCTACCGCCGCGGGATCGAGCTCGAATACTCATGGCAGGCCGCGCCGCGTTTGCGGCTTCGCGGCAACGCGAACGTCAGCCGCAACCGCATCCACACCTGGACGCAGTTCTACGACGCTTACGACACCACCGGATTTATCACTGGTCCTCTGCCGATCACGTTTCACGATGTGAATCCGGTGCTGACGCCGTCGCTCATCGTCAATCAGACGATTGAATTCGCCGCATCATCGAAGACGACCTTCGGCCTCACCGCCCGCCACGTCGGACGCTCGTTTCTCGACAACACGAACAACGCGTCGTTCGTCGCGCCGGCATTCACGACCTTCGAGGCCAATGGCGCATTCGCGCTCGCGCGCAACGTGAACATCCGCGTCCAGATCAACAACCTGCTCAACAACAAACGCGTCTTTCCGAGCGGCTACAGCTATCTCTTCCTGACGCCGCAGCGCACCATCGAAGGCGTCTCCTACTATTACCCGCAAGCGACGCGCAACGCCTCGGTGATGGTAGATTTCCGGCGTTGACCTGGCTCTGGACTGCGCTCGAAGTCGCCGCGGTGCTGTTCACGCTGGCGAACGTCTGGCTGGCGGTGAAGGAGAACATGTGGACGTGGCCCACCGGCATCGTGGCCGTCCTCCTCACCTTCGTTCTCTACTGGCACAAGCTGATCTACCTCAATGCATGGCTGCAGATCGTCTACTTTCTGCTCTCGATTCACGGCTGGTATGAGTGGCTTCACGGCGGCGTGAACAAGACGGAGCGCCGCACGTCGTTTGCATCGGGCCGGACATGGGGGGTGACGATGCCTGTCGGTGTGGCGCTGACGCTGGTGCTCTTCTACCTGGAGCGCCGTTTCGCGCCCGGCGGCTCGCTGCCGGGATGGGACGCGTTCACCACCGCCGTCAGCATCGTCGGGCAGTACATGCTGAACATGAAGTTCGTCGAGAACTGGATCATCTGGATCGTGGTCGACGTCATCTACGTGTTCATGCTGATCGACCAGCACCTCTACTACCTCGCGGCGCTGAACGCTTTCTTCATCATTCTCTGCCTCAAAGGATTCGTCGATTGGCGCCGCTCCGCCTACGCGTCTGTCTGATCGGTCCGGAGTGCACCGGCAAGACGACGCTTGCCGAGGAGCTGTCTGTCCACTTCGGCGCTCCGTGGGTGCCCGAGTTCGCGCGCGAATACGCGCAGCGCGTAGCCCGCGAGCTGACGGCGGATGATGTCGAGCCGATCGCAAGAGGCCAGATGGCACTCGAGGATGCGGCACCGAGCGGCGGACTGGTCATCCTCGACACGGATCTCATCAGCACCGTCGTCTACGCCAGGCACTACTACGGTCGTTGCCCGGAGTGGATCGAAGCCGCCGCCGCAACACGCAAAGCTGACCTCTATCTCCTCACCGACATCGACTTGCCGTGGGTAACTGATTCTCTCCGCGACTCCGCGGCTCCGCGTGAAAGCCTCTATGAGAAATTCGCGCAGACCCTGAAAAAGTACGAGGCGAAGGTCGTCCCAATCACCGGCGAGCGATTCGCGGCCGCGGTTACGCAGCTAGATAGTCTTCTCGATCGACTACCAGCAGCAGCACGCAACCCTCGTCGCTGACGATCTCGGCGTGGCTCGTCCCCGCGTCCGCGTGATGGAAGTCGCCCTTGAGCAGGTAACTCTCCCCGATCCGGCAGCTCCCGCTGATCACGAACGAATCCTCGGCGCCCGCATGATCGTGCGCCGGCACGCGCGATCCCGGCTCGAACATCATCAGGATCGTAGCCGTGTCGCGCTCGACGTCGACGGAAAGCGGTTTCACCGTCACGCCCGGGACGAAATCGAACCAGCGTCCTTCATTCGAGCGGACAGTGCGCGTGTTCTGCGGCGTCTCCGCGGCCGCGCCGAGGATGCGCGCGCGCAGCCACGCGGGCGGATCGACCGGGGTGATCGATTCACCAACAACGGCGTCGAGGAAGCGAAGGTCGTCACGTGACAGCGTCTCGGTCATTTCGTTCCTGCCGCAAACTTCATGCGCAGCTCAGCCATTCCATCACACAACATCCCGCGGGCCTTGGCCTCGCTGATGCCGTACTGCGTTGCAAGATCTTTGACAGTCATGCCTTTGTACCAGGCCTGCTCGACGATCGTCCGAGGAGAGGCCTCTTCCGGTACTACGGCTGCCGAGGCCGGTCGGGTTTGTCGGGCCAGCGCGCAGTCGCGGGTGGCGTGGATCAGGTAAGCCGCCGGGTCGCCGACGTCGTCATTCTTCGACAGCGCCACGAAGGCCGACTCCAGCGCATCCGCGGCCGCATCGCGGTCGTCCGTGATCCGCAGCGCGATGGCGTACAGACGCGAAGCGTGACGATCGTAGAGGTCGGCTATCGACTGCATGGATGAGGGGAGTTTAGCTGATGGGGAGTGGGGTGTGGACCGTGGGAGGCGTCATCTCTACGTTGATGCTTGCGCGACTCGCGGCACATTTCGCGAAGCTTTGGAGTGCGGTGGCGACCGAGCCACCGCTTTGGGAGGGAGGGGGACGGTGCGCTCGCGAAGACGGCGCAAGCATCACACGCTGCGTGCCCTCACGATTCCACCGCCCTCCCAAAGCGGTGGCCTTGCCACCGCACTCCAAAGTGCTTCGCACGAAACGGTCACCACCCCACCCCCTACACCCCACTCCCACGCGGTAAACTCCCCGCACAGACTTTTTTCAGGGGAGCGTCCAATGCGTACCGTCCGTATCGCTTACGTCGCGTTCAGCCTCTGCGTTGCCGCCGTCGCGGTTGCCCAGGTCCCGACCATCATCAAAGAGATCGACCAGCTCGAGTCGCAGCGCGATCCGAAGTGCTACGCCACCGCCAACCGGCTCGAGGATTTCATCTATGGCACCTCGCTCGACTTCGACGCCCGCGCCGAGAAGATCGCGCTGCAGAAGCGTTTGATTCGCGACATCTGGATCAAGGCCACAGCCGTTGGGAAAGGGAAGACGCAGATCGGCGTCGATGAGCTGCGTCCGGTATTGCAGGCCGCGGTTCCGTACGTCGCGACGCCGGCCGGCGATTGGATCGTCCTTCCCGATGACGCCC
>Ga0233356_1000004_pt1 | contig 124639 bp, 118 predicted proteins | sample GEONSFMMS_FD_180700 | JGI IMG/M metagenome (GOLD analysis project Ga0233356, IMG submission 180700) | Soil microbial communities from Shasta-Trinity National Forest, California, United States - GEON-SFM-MS | ecosystem: Environmental > Terrestrial > Soil > Temperate forest > Bulk soil | place...
CGCGACGATGCCGCGTCCGCACGTTGCCGCGATCACAGCGGACGTCGCGCTCTATCCCAACGAACGCCGCTATCAAGTCACAGGCAACTACGACCTCGTCAACGACGGCGCAACGCCGATCGCCAACGTGCTCATCTCCGTGCCTCGCGATGCACGTGTAGCCAGCCTCACGATTGCGAACGCAAACGTCACTCGCAACGAGAGATTCGCGACGTACAACATCCAATTCGCACACCCGCTGCAACCGCGCCAGCACACGACGTTGCACTTCGATCTCGCCTACGAACATCGCGGTTTCACCGCAACCGCGCCCGATATCTCCATCGCCGCGAACGGCTCCTTCATCACGCCAACGCGCTGCTTTCCCATCCTCGGCTACCGCCATGGCTACGAGATCAGCGATCCCATCGAGCGCAAGAAACGCGGACTGCCGCCATCGGTCGCAGCCGGTGAGGAGAGCGATATCGAGGACGTCGCCGCCGAGTGGACGAACATCGACGTCACGCTCTCCACCGCACCCGATCAGATCGCCCTCGCGCCGGGACGGCTGCTCAACGACTGGACCGCGAACGGCCGCCGTCACTTCCACTACCGTTCCGACGCGCCGATTCACAACAACCTGATCTTCGCCTCGGCGCGCTACGCCGTGGCGCGCGCGGCCGCGGGCAGCACGCAGATCGAGGTCTACTACGATCCCGCGCATCGCTACAACGTCGCGCGGATTCTCAGCGCGGCTGTCGATTCGATTCGCGTTTTCGAAAACGCCTTCGGTCCGTATCCACAGTCGCAACTGCGCATCGCCGAAGCGCCCGCGTACTCAAAATTCGGCGGGCTGGCGATGCCCGGTATGGTCTTCCTCAGCGAGAGCCGCGCCTTTCTGATCGACGTGCGTGACGCCTCGCAAATCGATCTCGTCACGCGCCGCACCGCGCACGAGGTCGCGCATCAGTGGTGGGGTCACTCCGTCACGCCCGCCGTCGTCCCCGGCGCGAGCACGATCATCGAATCGCTGCCGCGCTACTCCGAGCTCCTCGTTCTCGACAAACGCAACGGCCGCGCTCAGGTCCGCCGCTCACTGCAATTCGAGCTCGATCGCTACCTCGGCGGCCGCACCTCGGATAAGGATGCCGAGGTCCCGCTGACGCGCGTCACCGACCAGGCGTACCTCTACTACGGCAAAGGCGCCATCGTCATGAACGCGCTCAAAGAGCTTCTCGGCGAAGACACTCTCAACCGCGCCCTGCGCGCATTCGTCGCCGCGCAAAGCGGTCCCGGTCATCAGCCGAAGATTGACGATCTTCTACGCGAAATCGAAGCCGTGACCCCGCAAGAAGATCGCGCACTCGTCAACGAATGGACGCGCGACGTGATCCTCTACGACTTGACGATGACGTCGGCCAACACCCACCGCCTCCCCGACGGCCGCTTCGAAGTAACGATGCAGGTGAACGTACACAAATGGCGCGCTGACGAACACGAATTGCCGATCAACGAGTCGATCGCATTCGGCGTCTTCGCGGCGGATCCCGACAACGCCACGGCAAAGGACATCCTTCATCTCGCCGCGCACCCGCTTCGCAGCGGTACGAACTCGATCAACGTCATCGTCGACAAGCAGCCGTCGTACGCCGCCATCGATCCCTACATCACCCGCATCGATCGCAACCGTTTCGACAACGTGAAATCGGTCACAGCGCGGTAATCTGGCACGATGCGCCGCATCCTGCTCGCACTGCTGTTTGCCGTACAAGCAAGCGCCCAGGTCCAGGAGCGCATCACCGTCGAGCGGATCATCGTCGACGCGCGCGTCACCGACGGCCGTGGCGATCCCATCACCGGACTCAAAGCGTCTGACTTTCGCGTGCGCATCGACGGCAAGCCGGCCGTCGTCGAATCGAGCGAATGGATTCCGGAGACCGCCGCCGCGCGCGAACTCGCTTCCATCGACTCCGGCATCGCCGACATCAACACCTCGCTCGACCAGCCCGCGCCGCGCGGACGGCTGCTCATCTTTTTCTACCAGACCGATTTCGCCCGCAACAGTGCGCGGGTCGCGGGCCAGATGCAGACCGTCGTCAACGCCAACGACTGGCTGGACTGGCTCGATCCCGACGACCGCGTGGCCGTCTTCTCTTTCGACTCGCACCTCAAGTTCCGCCTCGACTTCACCAATAACAAAGATCACATCAAAGACGCCATGCAGGCGGCGCTGCTCACCGGCGAGCCGCCGTGGCCGCGCATCGAGCCGATGCCGGCGCTGGCCGGGCGTCTCGATCCGAAGGAGCTGCGCAAAGCCGCGTCGCCGGAAGCAGCGCTGATCATCGTCGCCAACGCGCTGCGCCCGATCCCCGGCCCCAAGTCGATCATCCTCTTCGGCTGGGGCCTCGGCCGCCTCACTCCGACCGGCGTGAAGATGGAAGCGAAGTACGTTCCCGCGCGGCAGGCGCTCGAGTCGGCGCGGGCCAGCGTCTTCTCCATCGACTTTACACAAGCCGACTTTCACTCCCTCGAAGTGGGACTCGGCCAAGTCGCCGGCGACACCGGCGGCTTCTACGTGAAGACCTTCCGCTTTCCGAAGATCGCCGTCGACCGTCTGCAGAAAACGCTGGCAGGTCATTACGAGCTCGAAGTGCGCAAGCCCGACACGAACGTGCGCGGCACGCACACGATCGAAGTGGAAGTTCCGTCGCAGCGCCGCGCCAACGTCCTCGCGCGCAGCACGTACGTCGATCGCGATTGACGGGCTCGTACCTTGCACCGTTTCCTGTGCACAACGAAAGGAGACGTAACGCATGGCTGCAAAGTACGGGAAGAAAGCGCAGGACAAAGTCGAGAAGGCGATGCACGAGCGGAAGCACGGCACTCTGAAAAGCGGAAGCTCGGGCAAGAAGGTGAAGAGCCGCGAACAGGCCATCGCCATCGGGTTGTCGGAAGCGCGCCGCGAAGGCGGCAAGGTGCCGTCGAAGAAGTCCAGCTCGAAGAAGTCTTCGTCGAAGAAGAGTTCAAAGAAATCGTCGAAGAAATCCTCATCGAAGAAGTCTTCGAAGAAAAAGTAAGCATCAAAACTATCTGCGTGCATCTGCGTCAATCTGCGGATGAAAACTTGATCCGCAGATGGCGCAGATGCACGCGGATTACAAGCCGGGGCGCTTTACACTTCCCCGCGTGACGAACCGCATCCTCCTCACCCTCTTCTTCGCGGTCTTCGTCTGGTCGCTGATCCATCCGCACGACTACTTCACCTGGATCCTCGAAGTCTTCCCGGCCATCATCGGCATCGTTCTGATTTTCGCGCTGCGGCGAAGCTTTCCGCTCACGCCGCTCGTTCTCACACTGCTCACGCTGCACGCCATCATCCTCATGGTCGGCGGGCACTACACGTATGCCGAGGTGCCGTTGGGGTTCTGGATGAAAGAGATGTTTCACTTCACGCGCAATCACTACGACCGCATCGGCCACTTCGCACAGGGATTCGTGCCGGCGATGGTCGCGCGCGAGGTGCTCATCCGACGCGACGTCGTGCGCACGCGCGGCTGGCGCTACTTCATCATCGTGTCGATCTGCCTCGCCATCAGCGCTGCCTATGAGTTGCTGGAGTGGCGCGTCAGCGTCGCCTCCGGCAGCGCCGGCGACGCGTTCCTCGGCACGCAGGGCGACGTCTGGGACACGCAGGAAGACATGGCCACGGCGCTGATCGGCGCGCTCATGGCGCCGCTGCTTTTGGGCCGTCTGCACGATCGTCAGATCGCACGGCTGGAACGCGATCGCGAACGCCGCGAAAATCAGTGAGGAACCACAGCACCAGCATCAGCAGCCCGAGCATCACGTAGAAGTTGCGCGAGAGCACGCCGCGCGAGAAGTTGCCGTACCACGGCGCGGCGATGAGGCTGATCGCGAGCAGCAGCTCGACGAATCCGTGGATGCCGAGGCCGACGATTTTGACGATGCCGAGCGGATAGCGCGTCAGGATCGCCATCACCAGAAGCACGCCGCCGAAGATGTACGCCCACGTCGCTTGCACGCCCGCGAAGCCGATGACCGAAGGGCCGGCGAGCAGCAGGATGCCCAGCGCGTAGTCGAGGATGCCGTGCGAAACCGCTCCGATGCTGCGATGAATCATGGCAGGTCACGTCCTTCTCCCTGATCGAGTACGAGAAACGGCGGATTGCCGTTCCCGGCGAGCGCGGCGTGCAGGTCGCGCACCGGATCGTACTCGCCATCATCGCCAAGCGCGAACGTCCCGAAGTGCACGGCCACGCTCGTGCGCGCGCCGAGTGCGAAGTGCGCATCGACGGCCTGCGCGGGATCGATGTGCGCCGGCTGCATGAACCACCTCGGCATGTACGACCCGATCGGCAGCAGCGCCGCCCGGATCGGCGCGAAGCGGCGTCCGATCTCCGCGAAGTGATTGCCCCAGCCCGTATCGCCCGCGAAGTAGACGTGCCCCGACTTCCCGCTGATGACGAACCCGCTCCACAGATTGCGATTCCGATCGCTGATCGCGCGGGCCGAAAAATGCCGCGCCGGAACGACGGTGGTCTCGATGCCGTTCGCATGCTTCGTCGTCTCCCACCAATCGAGATCGATCGCGCCGTGAATGCCATGCCGCCGCAACAGCGACGCATTGCCGAGCGGCGTCACGATCGGAGCGTCGATCCTGCGTAGCGTGGCCACATCCATATGATCGTAATGATTGTGGCTGACGAGAATCAGATCGATCGGCGGCAGATCGTCGAAGCGAATCCCCGGCGGACGATGCCGCCGCGGCCCGACAAATGAAACCGGCGACACCCGCTCCGACCAAACGGGATCAGTGAGGATGTTGACGCCGTCCATCTGAATGAGCGTCGTCGAGTGATTGACGAACGTGACCCGCAGCCGGCCGTCACCCACTCTCTCCGGCGGCGGCGAACCAAACGTCGCCTCCGGATGCTCCGGCCAGGCCCACCGCTCCCTCGTCGCCTGCCACTTCAGAAACGACCCCTCGGTCTGCCACCCCCGCTCACGGTTATGAAACCGGTGGCCATCAAAGTGATCGCTGACACTCCCGCGCCACCGCGGCGCCGCAAAGAAGATGCGCTCGATCGCGGCGACAGCGAGCGCCGACCCGATCGTAATCGCCGCGGCTTTCGCAGTTCGTCGCACGCGGCGTATTGCAGCACAAATGCAAGCAGCCCGTGCTTTTCGCGCATCTGCAAAGACTGCCTTCACGCGGAGACGCGGAGAGATCACCGGGTTTCACCGCGCCTCCGCGGCTCCGCGTGAACAACGTCGTCCCTTACGGACGCGACGGACGGCCGCGCACCGGGGTCCATTGGGCGTTGTAGACGTCCGGGCCGAACGGCTTCAGGCCGGGTTGGGCGGCGAAGCCGAGGTGGGGGAGGGTGAAGAGATCTTCGATGCTGCGCAGGAGGGCGTAGTGATTGTAGGGAGTGTCGTTGATCGAGCCGGGCTGGATGAAGCGTGAGATCAGCACCGCGCCGGTGCGGCCGCCGCCCGGGCCGGGGGTCCCGTCGCCCGGATTGGAGGTGTTGAGTCCGGGCATCTCGTTGCAACAGGCGCTGGCGTCGCCGCTGCCGGCTTCGTCGAAGGTGATGATCAGGAGACCGTTTTCCGCCCAGGCCGGCGAGCCGAGGATGCGCGGCACCCAGGTCCGCAGAAACAGATCCGCCGACACAAGGCCGCCCGGGCGGCCGTCGACGCATGGCGCGTCGTGACCATCCTCGCAGAGGTTCGGCACGATGAAGGCGTAGTTGGGAGTGGTCGCCGCATTGGCGAGATCGGACGGCAATTGGCCGAGATCGACGTCGTGCGCCAGGCAATCGCCGGAGTCGAGCAGCGACTGAAAATAGATGAAGGGATTGTGCCGCGCGGCGTACTGATCGCCGAAGCGGGCGGCCAGCGTGCCGTCGGCGAAATTGAGGACCGGACGCCGGCACGGGGTTTCGATGCCGATGTCCTGCATGTACGCCTTCCACGTCAAGCCATTTGCCGTGAGCTGATCGGCCACGGTTTTGGTCCCGGCGGGATAGACGCAGCCCTGGCCGAGGGTCTGGCCGAAGAATGACGTCTGCGTGCCGGGGAAGACGTTGATGTAGACGAGGCAGTCGGTCTGCGTCACGCCGTTCGGCGCCTGCCCGCTCACCATCGCCAGGTAATTAGGGAGGCTCTTGTGGCCGATGCCGTAGTACTGGCGAAGCAACTGTCCCCCAGCAGTGAGCGTCTGCGACAGGTACGTCGCCGGCGATGATGGGCCGAACGTCGTATCGAAACCTTTGTTTTCCAGAACGATGATGAAGACGTGCCGGATGGGAGGCGGCGGCGCCGCCGCGAGGCTTCCCGCAACGAGGAAGAGAAGCGTGGCGATGGCCGGGCCGTTCGATCTGGAAATCATTTCATCCGCGTGTCAGTGAATGTATCCCACCGAGCGGAAGTCAGTCGCCGGCAGTCGAGGCCAGGAGCGCTGCACCGCGGCCGTGTCGGCGCGAAGCTGCGCGAGGAGTGGTGACGCGTTCACGGCCGCCGCTGATCGAAGATCGATCAGCTCCTCCTTGCCGGGTTCGGAAGTGATCAACTGCCATGGGCCGCGAATGACCGAGATCATCCGACTGCGTCCGAATTCGGCGGGAAGGACCAACGTCGAGGTGACGGCGCGCTCCGGGACGGCGGTGAAATCACCGGAGGTGAGCATCGAGGGAAGCTCGGTCAGCGAAACTGGCGTGGCGATGCGCCGAGAAAGGCGATCCGGCGTGCGAATCATCAGCGGCACGTGAAGGAGCTCGGGGTAGAGCGTTTGGCCGTGCCCCATGAGCCCACGCTCGCCCAGATGCTCGCCGTGATCGGAGAGAAAGACCACGACCGTCCCGCGCGGGCTGGCAGCCGCGCAGTCGAAGAGAGCGGACAGCCTCCTGTCGAGGCATCGGACGGCGGCGTGGTAGTGGGGCTCATCGCGCACTTCCAGTCTGAGAATTGTGTTGGCTCTGGGAGGTACGCCCGCGCGGCAATCGGGCTCCAGATACGACGGCGTGTGCGCGTCCATGAAGTTCAGGAACACAAAATAAGGAGCCGCGCCGTCGTTCATCTGCCGCAGCGCGCGACGTGTTACCTGGCTCGCCGACCACCAGCAGACGGTCGCCTCAAAACGCGGCCATAGCTGCGACAGAATCGCTAACGGTGCCGCGCGGCACACGTCCATGGCCCGTGCGGCGTGCTCGTAGGAATCGAAACCACGCGCGAATCCGGACCCCGCGTTGAGAAAGGGATTCGAGATGACAGCCACAGTCCGATAGCCGTTGCGATGAAACCGCTCGGCGAGCGTCAAGGCCGGTCTCCCGAACGACTGATGCTCGAAGTCCAGGCCGAGTTCATGAGCATCGAGACCGGTCACCGCGGCGAAATGCGACGGCAAGGTCCAGGAGGAGGCCGCATACGCCGCGTCGAAGACCGTGCTCTCGGCAGCGAAGCGCCGCAGGGAGGGAAGCTCGGGCTTCACGCTGCCATCCGGTTGGAACACTGCGTCGTAGCGGAGTGTGTCCGCGACGATGATCAGCACATTCGGTCCCGTTGCCGTAGCGGTCGAGGCGTGCGCCGGCCGGTGAGGGAGTGCCACGCCCACGCACGCGGCGGCGAAGAGCAGCGACGTCATCAAGGCCGCGGTCCGCCGTAACCCTGGCAGCCGCACCCGGCGCACGATCCAAAACAGCGCGAGGAAGATTGCGGCCAGCGCACATAGTCCCCATTTCCGGCTCACCATAGCGATCCGGCAACCCGCAAACGTTGCGGCGATGGCGCAGAGGACGATGTGCGCCCCTTTCTGGCGCGACAGCAGATACGCGGGCAAGGCCAGAATTGCGGCGATTGCGATCCAGGCCAGCGGCACAACGACCCAGACCTGCAGCGGGACATAGTGAAAAGGATCGACGCCCGCAACCCGGTGCGTGGTGATGAGGACTGCTTCGACGATGCCGGCAAGCAACGCGGCCAGCATGATGAGCAGGAGCTCGTCAGACAACGATGGGGAATGCTGCAACTTTGGGTGTGAACGACGAACGGTCATCTGCAGGGGTTCGGTGTCGCAGCATCGGCATGCACACCGTGGACCGATCATGTCGCCGCCGGCGCGGCCTGAGCGTGCGCGAGGTCACACCGCGCGTCTTGCAGAATTTCCTTACCTCGGCGCGCTGGCCGGTTCTGACGACGGCATGGGAACCTGCTCCAGTCCTTTGACGGCGAAGCCGTAGCTCTGGCTTGTCTTCCAGTAAAAAGGTATCCAATGACGCTCGACGAAAACGACCGTGATCGAAGCGAGCTTGTTGGAGTAGCGGTAGCTTCGTTTCGCCCAGAGCGCGACTTCGTGGGCCGCGTACAGCCGCTCCGACCAGGGCAATCGCCCCGCGTTACAGTTCACGAGCGACAGGACGAGGCGCTGATGGTTTGCGAGACTGGCGCTGGCGTCGTCCGCCTTGAAAAACGTTTCCGCATCCGTCGCGAGGCGGTAGAGCTCTGCCGATTCGTCGTCGGATTCTTGCGAGCAGCTCGCGGCAACGATGGCGATGAGAATGGCCGTGGCGAGATACCGGATCCTCATCACCCGGCTGTGGCCGGCTCGAGTTCTGCGGCGACGCTCTCTTCCGGCTCCTCCAGCCGTTTGTGCGTGCGCGCCACGAGCACGTAAATCGACGGCACGACGAAGAGCGTGAAGCACGTCCCGATGATCATGCCGGTGACCAGCATGATGCCGATGCTGTTCCTCGCTCCGGCGCCGGGGCCGCGGGCGAAGACGAGCGGGAGGTGGCCCATGACCGTTGCGGCGGTGGTCATGAGAATCGGGCGCAGGCGCGTGCCGGCCGCTTCGAGAACAGCGTTCAGTTTGTCCTTGCCGGTTTCCTGCAGGTGATTCGCAAACTGGACGATGAGGATGCCGTTGCGCGAGACGAGTCCGACCAGCGTGATCAAACCGACCTGACTGTAAATGTTGATCGACGTCAATCCGAGAAACGAGAAGAGCAGCGAGCCGGAAAGGGCGAGGGGGACGGAGCCGGCCAGGATGATGAACGGATCGCGGAAACTCTCGAACTGCGCGGCCAGCACGAGGTAGATCAAAATCGCCGACAGCAGGAACACTCCCAGAAACTTCGTCCCCTCGGTGCGCAACTGGCGCGACTCGCCCGCGTAGTCGATGGTGAAGCCGCGCGGCAGGATCTTCTTCGCTTCGTCCTCGAGAAAGTTGAGGGCGGAGTCGAGCGAGACGCCGGGCGGGATCGCGCCCTGGATGCGCACCGCATTGAGCTGCTGGAAGCGCTTCAGCTCGCGCGGCTCGGTCGACGTCTGCAGCGTGGCGAACGTCGAGAGCGGAACGAGTTTGCCGTTCGCGCCGGTGATGTACATCTGCGTGAGCTGATCGGGCGTGAGGCGCTCGCTGCGCTTGACCTGCGGGATGACCTTGTAGCTGCGCCCCTGGATGCTGAAACGGTTCACGTAGTTGCCGCCGAGCAGAGCGGAGAGATCGCGGCCGGCCTGCGTCATGTCGACGCCCTCGGAGCGGAGCTTGTCGCGGTCGAACACTACGCGCGCTTGCGGTTGATCGAACTTCAGATCCGTATCCGCGAACATGAACTTGCCGCTGGCGAACGCCTTCTGCACGAGCTGATCGGCGAATTCGGCGAGGCGCGCCGGCTCCGCGGTCGAGACGATGGCCATATCGACCGGAAATCCCTGATTGCCCGGCAGCGATGGCGGTACGAGCTCGATGGCGCGGATGCCGGGGATCTTCGACACCGCCGCCGACGCTTCGACGACCAGATCGGACGTGCTCTTTTTTCGCTGGTTGTACGGCTTCGTCACCATGCCGCCGAAGCCGCCGGTCGGGAAGATCACCTGAAACGTGGCCGCGGTTTCAGGAAACGATCGATAGACCGTGTCGATCTGCGTGGCAAAAAGCTTGGTCTGCTCGATCGTCGAATTCGCCGCCGCCTGAACGATCCCGAAGATGAAGCTCTGATCTTCCGCCGGCGCCAGTTCCTTCTGCGAAAACATGTAGAAAGGAAAGATCAGTGCCACGACGAGGACCCACAGCGTCAGCACGACCGGCCGGTAGTTGAGCGTTCCGCCGAGAATGCGCGTGTAGCGTTCGCGCAGCCTGTCGAAGCGCGCGTTGATCCAGCCCGCGAAGCCGCGCTCCGTGTCGCCGGCGCGCAGCAGCTTCGATCCCATCATCGGCGAGAGCGTCAGCGCCACGAACCCGGAGATGATCACCGCGCCGGCCAGCGTGAAGGCGAACTCGCGGAAGAGCGATCCGGTCAATCCGCCCTGCAGCGCCACCGGCGTGTAGACCGCGGCCAGCGTGATGGTCATGGCGATGATCGGCGCCACGAGCTCGCGCGCGGCGTCGGCGGCCGCCTGCATCGGCGTCTTGCCCATGTGCAGATGCCGCTCGATGTTCTCCACCATGACGATGGCGTCGTCGACGACCAAGCCGACAGAGAGCACGATCGCCAGCAGCGTGAGCAGGTTGATCGTGAACCCGAACATCAGCATCAACATGACCGCGCCGATGAGCGAGATCGGGACGGCCACGACCGGGATGATCACGCCGCGCAACGATCCGAGGAAAAGGAAGATGACGATGATGACGATGACCAGCGTCTCGGTCAGAGTCTTGAGCACCTCGTCGATGGCGTTCTGAATGTATGCCGAGGAGTCGTACGGCACGCCGCTCTTCATCCCGGCCGGCAACTGCGCCTGAATCTCCGGCATCGCTTCACGGACGGCCTTCATGACGTCGAGCGTGTTCGCGGTCGGCAGCACGTAGATGCCGATGAAGACCGCGGTTTCGCCGTTGAAGCGGACCTCCTGGTCGTACGTCTCCGCGCCCATGACGACGTCGGCGATGTCGCCGAGGCGAACCACCGTGCCGTTCTGCTCCTTCACGACGAGCTGCTTGAAGTCGTCGACGGTCTGCAGGTTCGTGTTGGCCACGAGGTTGACCGAGGTCATGGTCCCCTTGGTGCGGCCGAGCGCGGAGAGGTAGTTGTTTGCGGCCAGGGCGTCGTGCGCCATCGATGGTGAGATGCCGAGGGCGGCCATCTTGTCCGGCTTGAGCCAGACTCTCATCGCGAAGGTCCGGTCGCCGAAAATCTCCGCGCGCTGCACGCCGCTGATCGCGCTGAGCTTCGGCTGAACCACGCGCACGAGGTAGTCGGTGATCTGGTTCTGATCGAGATCCTTCGACGAGAAGCCGAGGTAGGCCGCCGCGAACTGGCTGTCCGACGTCTGCAGATCGATGATCGGCGCCTCCGCCTCGGGCGGAAGCTGATTGCGCACCTGCGCGACCTTTGACTGGATCTGCGTGAGCGCGGCGTTGTTGTCGTAGTTCAGCTTCAGATGCACGGTGATGGTGCTGACGCCCTGCGCACTGGACGACTCGAGGAAGTCGATCCCGTCCGCTCCGGCGATGACACGCTCGAGCGGCGCGGTGATGAATCCGCGAACGAGATCGGCGTTCGCGCCGATGTAGGCAGTGCTCACCACCACGTTGGCCATGTCGCTGCGCGGAAACTGACGCACGCTGAGCGAGCGTATGGCCTGCAATCCGGCGATCAGGATCACCAGGTTGACCACGATCGCTAGCACGGGCCGGCGGACGAAGAGATCGGTGAATTTCATCTAGCTGTCTTCCGGCCGCGGCTTGGGGTTGTTGCCCGGCAGCACGCTGTTGTTGACCTGCACCGCCGCGCCGGGCCGCAGCTTGAAGACGCCCGACGTGACGACTTCTTCGCCGGCCTTGACGCCAGTGAGCACGGCAACCTGATCGCCGCGCGATTCGCCGAGCTTGACGAATTGCTGCCGCACCCCGCGATACGTCTTGCCGTCAGGGCCCTTGACGTCTTCGACGATGAAGACCGAATCGCCGAACGGCGCATAGCTGATGGACGAGACAGGAAGCGTGATGGCCGCGGTCTTCGCGCCGCGCGCGAAATGTGCGTCCACGAACATGCCCGGCCGCAGCTTGCCGTCGCGATTCGCGAACGACGCCTGCACCTGCCCGTTCCGTGTGGCCTCATCGATGACGGCGCCGAACGCGGTGACTTTGCCCGTCTCCGGAACACCGCCGGCGTCGACCGCGATGTCCGATCCGACACCGAGATGACTCATCTCCTGCTGCGGAACGCTGAAGTTCACATACACCGGCCGCAGCGATTGCAGCGACACGATCGGCGCGCCGCCGGCGAGGTATTGCCCGAGGTTGATCTCGCGCAGTCCGAGTACGCCGTCGAACGGCGCGCGGATGGTCTTGCGCTGGATCGTGGCGTTGAGCTCCGCCACTTTCGCGTCGGCCTGCTTCGCTTCCGCGGCCGCGGCGTCGTACGTCGCCTCCGGGATGATCTTGGCGGCCATCATCCCGCGCATCCTCTCCAGGTTCGCGCGATTCAGCTGTCTTTGCGCCTCGGCCGACGCGAGCTGCGCCCACTCCTGCTTGGCATCGAGCACGACCAGGACCTGGCCCTTGCTCACCGGCCGTCCGGAGTCGAACTCAATCCGGTCGACGACGCCCGGCAGATCGGCGCTGACGGTGACGCCCTGCATCGCGGCGACCGTTCCAATCGCCTTGAGCGTGGAGTTCCACTCCTCCTGCCGCGCCACCACCGTCGTGACCGCCTCGGGTGGCGGCTGATACGACATGCCGGCCATGGCCTTCTTGATCTGAAAGTACTTGAACCCGCCGATGACCGCGATGAACACGATCACGACACCCAGCATGAGCAACATCCGCTTCGTCATCGGGCGCGAATTATAGGTGCACGACCCACCGTTGACGCCAGCCCCACCCTCGAACTATGCTGCAGCCCCCTCCCCGGAAATGGCGAGGCCCGCAAGTTCGTTGAGAAGACCCCAAACAGGCGCTTAGCTCAGTCGGTAGAGCATCACCTTCACACGGTGGGGGTCAGCGGTTCGAGTCCGCTAGCGCCTACCAAATCGCATCCACTCACGCCGCCAGGTCGCAAGACCGGGCGGCGTTTCTATTTTGATTCGACCCTTCAGTGTTCCGGTCGGAACCCGAACTCACGGGCGACGTCACTCGGCAGCGATTCGATTTTATGTGCGGCTATTTCCGTAAGGGGGTAGGGATTTCCGTTCTCGCGGCACTCCTCTGATAGAACCCTTCAGCAAGGCGATCCGCATATTACTGAATGAAAGGATGGAATCATGTCTACTCGAACACTCGTACCAGCGATTCTTGTGGTCTTTGTGTTGTCGCCAGGCCTTAACCGGCTATCTGCGGCCTCGCCGCAAGATGCGCTTCGACCCACAGCAGCAGACTCGGGAGCAGCGGCACACTATGCATGGTCCTTGTTTGTGCAAGCGACCGCACCCACCGGCAGCGCTCAAAGGCCTCTGACGTTCGAAAACTGGAAGGAGCAGTGCGAGATCCAGCCGACGCTCTGCGGCTTATCCGCTAGCGACGTCAAGCCTTCAGCCAAGAACAGAGTTCGCCGGGCGCATGGAAGCCCGCTGCGCGCCGCCCTGCTCGGCAAACAGGCCAACTCCCCGGTCGGCTGCAACTCCATGAATACCGCGGGATTTCCTCCGAATGCCCCTGCGACGAACGTTACGCAGAACGCCGTATTCTGCGAGGAGGTCTTTGTCAACCAAGCTGAATCGACCTTCATCACCACCAATCACCTGACCACCATCACGGCCCAACAAAAGTTCGGTAATGTCACCTTTCCCTGGAATGCCATCGAGGTCAAGGTCGACTGGGTACCTCAGAGCTCGTTTGTGACTCCGTTCAGTTGCACGGATCCGACGCTCTACATTGAAACGATCCAGTTTGAAGGACAACCGGCACAGTGCTACGCCATGGTCGGGCTGCACATTGCCTCCAAGGTGCTGCCTGACTGGCTGTGGGCGACGTTCGAGCCGAACAGCAGGTCTACGAACCCGAATCGATGCAATGGCAATTTGTACAGCCTTTGTTTCGACCCTTGGGGCACGACATCAGCGACGCCGTATGGGTCCCCCTCCTCCCACCCTCAAACGCCCCCACAAAGCAAGGCGCTGGCCCAGCTCATGAAGTCGAGGACTCTCCCCAAGGCATTCAACAATTACTACTTGACAGGAGCACAGACCCAGTTCGTACAGAACGGCCAGCCAACCCAGCTTGGCAACTCGTTTGTGGAGTTCAATGCGGGCGTCAGTCCACACCAGGCCTCGTGCATCACGTGTCACCGGTACGCGTACGCCGGCACCACAAACGTCGGATTCCCGCTTAACGGATGGCCGAACATAGGCTATGCATGCAACAGCGCGAATCCAACGAAGAACTGCCTGCCTCCTCCGAAAACCGGCTGGACCTCGGAGGACTTCTCGTGGCTGCTGGGCATCATGCCGCCGAAGTAGTGGCCCGGCGCCACCAAGTCCTGCAGGGTGGGGGTCATCGGTTCGAATCCGCTGGCCCCTACCAAAACGAAACACCCGAAAAGACCGAGGTCCGCGTCTCGGGCTTCGCTGAGCGCTTTCCTCGTCGCTATGTCCTAATGTCGCTTACGCTCAGGCATCGACGGCCTGAAGTCCTTCTAGGCCCGCCGGCCTGTGCAGGGCTTCGTGTTGAGCCAGGGCGGCGAGAAACTGGGTCGGGGGCATGGGCTTTCCGAACAGGAAGCCCTGAAGCGAATCGCAGCCCATTTCGGTGAGGAACTCCTGCTGGGCGATCGTTTCGACCCCTTCCGCGACAATCTTGAGATCCAGCGTCTGGCCCAGAGCCACGATCGCAGAAACGATGGCCCGGTCCTCGGAATCATGCGCGAGGTTGCGGACGAATCCTCGATCGATCTTCAGTTCACTGGCCGGCAAGCGCTTGAGATAGAGCAAGCTCGAATAGCCGGTACCGAAATCGTCGATGGCGATGCGCACGCCCATCTCGTGCAACTGTTGGAGAATGACTACGCTGGCATCGGCATCGCGCATCGCCGTCGATTCCGTAATCTCCAGAGTCAGGCAGTGCGGGATCAGCCTGTGGCGTTCCAGTGTGGTCTGAACCATCTGGATCAGAGCGGGATGACCGAACTGCACGGGGGAAAGGTTGACCGCCATCGTCCAGTTGTAACGTCCGGCGTCGTGCCACTCCCTCATCTGACGGCAGGCCTCGTCCAATACCCATTCGCCGATCGGCACGATCAGTCCCGTCTTTTCGGCCAGGGGGATGAAGTCGTCAGGCTCGATGAGACCGCGCACCGGATGCTGCCAGCGCAGCAGCGCTTCCGCGCCGATGGCCGGGCCGTTCGGGGCCTCGAACTTCGGTTGGTAGTAGAGGATCAATTCCTTGCGATCGACCGCCCGGCGCAGGTCCTGCGTCAATTCGAGGTGGGCCTGCACATGCGAGTTCATGGATGCTTCAAAGAAACAGAAAGAATCGCGCCCGAGAGACTTGGCCCGATACATGGCCGCATCCGCATTGGTCAGCAGTTCATGCTGGTTCGCACCATTCCCCGGATAGACGGCAATGCCTATGCTGACCGACATGCGCAACTCGTGGCCGGCAATCTGAAACGGCTCCCGGACGATGACCAGCAGTTTCTCAGCCAGCGTGGCTGCATCTGTCGGCTCGCCGATCTCCCCGACGAACACAAATTCATCTCCGCCCACCCTGGAGATCGTGTCCTGCATGCGGATCCTGGGTTCGATCCGCTTCGCCACTTCGATCAGCAACAGATCGCCGACGCTGTGGCCATAGGCGTCATTGACAGCCTTGAACCCGTCCAGGTCCAGAAACATCAGGGCAAATTGCCTTCGGTCGCGGTCCGCGCCGCCGATTGCCTGCTTGAGACGCTCTTCCAGAAGAGCGCGATTGGGGAGCTTGGTCAGATTGTCGTGCAGCGCCAGGTATGTCAGTTCCTCATTGGCTTCGGCGAGCGAGACCGCCAGTTTCGAAGTACGCGACTCCAGGCGCATGTCCAGCACCGAAATGATCAAGGCGATGGCCAGGATGGCCATCGTCACAATGATGACGAGGAGCGCCAGCCACCCTGTATTGACTCCTCCGCTGGCCGCACCGCAAACACTGCCGAGGGAAAACTGTGCGGCCGCCATTCCGGTGTAGTGCATGCCGACGATGGCAAAGCCCATCACCACCCCCGCGGCGGCGCGGTAGCGATGAACGCGCGACCGCGGACGGCGGAGATGAAATGCGATCCATAACGCTGCGCCTGAAGCGACGATGGCGATGACGATGGAGAGAATGAACAGCGATGGGATGTAATGGATCAGCGGGATCATGCGCATCGCGGCCATACCCGTGTAGTGCATGGAGGCGATACCGAGCCCCATCAGGATGGCGCCGATCGACAGCCGCGACCACGGCAGATTTTCCTGGCAGACCAGCCACAATGCGAAAACCGAAGAGGCGATGGCGATGAGCAGCGATAGCAGTGTGATACCCGGGTCGTAGCCGAGCCGAATGGGAAGGCTGAAGGCCAGCATGCCAATGAAGTGCATCGACCAGATGCCGACCCCCATTGCAGACGCTCCACCAGCCAGCCACCAGCGGGCTGCCGATCCCTGCGCCGTCGTGATCCGCCCCGCCATGTCCAGCGCCGTGTAGGAGGCAAGGATCGCCACGAACAGCGAGGCTGCGACGAGCAACGGGTTGTAGCTGCTCAGGTACACAATCGATGGCTCCGAATATTGTGCGGAAAGAGGACCGGCGGATGATACTCCTGCGAGTCAGAACCACACGGCTTTACCGTATGCGCAGGTTCCTTCAGACACGCGTAACCGGTGACAAGACTGAGATGTCATCCTGCCAATCCTCAGGCCTTCACGTGTAGAGAAACGATGCCGTTGCCGTTCCGGTCTTCCCTTTCACGGCCACCATGACCTGTCCGGCGGTGCCGGCCGGGAGTTGCGCGGTGAGCTGGCTATCAGAGTCCACATGGAATGCGGCCGCAGCCGCGCCGAACGTCACCGCGGTCGCGCCGGTGAATCCAGAGCCCGAAATCACGACTGGCACTCCCCCCGCCGCCGCGGCCGTATTGGGAGCTACGAGAGTGATCGTGGGGGCGGTTCGGACCGTGCCAGGAGCAAAGACGAGATCGACCAGCCGCTTGATCAATTCGCGGAACGTTTCCTCCCGATATCCGACGAGAAAGGCGACCAGGTAATAAAGGAGGTTCTTCGAAATCGGAGGAGGATTGGTGGTGGGAGTTGACCCGGCGGCGAGAATGCCCGCTTGAAGGATGAGCACGCCGACAACAGCCAGGCTCGCGCCCACTACCGGCCGCGAGAGATGCCAAAGCGCTAGCGAGGGGTCCCAGTCGTGGGCGTGTTCGACGATTCCGGTGAGAGAGATCAGCACTGCCCCGAGCGCGCCGAACCAGACGACCCCTAGTGGCACCGAGCCCAAAGAATCAGCGAGCGGAATGATGCTGCGCTGAATAAAGAATGCCCCAGCCAATGCGCCCAGAACGAACAGCCAACCGATCTGGACCACGAAGATCGAGAGTCGACTCATGCAACACCTCCAAACTGGTGGATGGGGACAGTCTGCGCTGAGCGCTTCGCGCCCGTCAAGGAACGTCCGATCGCATCCGCCAAAGGACCTGACCTACTTCGGCACCGAGTCGAATGCCACTGCCGCGCTTCCCGGCTGGAGGCGTTGCGTCGCTACCGGAGCGAAGGTGCGGAGCAGCAATGTCTCCGTGAACTGTGACGGCCGTTGCATACCGGATGGTCCGCGCAGGATGTCGATGGGACCGCTCTCGGCAAGAGCGGGAATGAGCAATGGGCCCGCTCCTCTGATGAACGGAACACCACCTCGTAGGCCGAGGTAGTGCGCCAGCGCGGGCTGGGGAACGCGCAGTCCGCCGATGGCGACGCCGATAGGAGTCACCATCCGCGCGGCCATGTTGTCGATCGTGACCTCGGCATCACGCTGCGGCGCGGAATCGGGGAAACGGACCTGCAGCGGCGTCGCTTTCTCGACGGGCGGAGCGCGCAGGATCCACAGCGGATGCGAGAGCGAGACGACGGTCATGGTCTCGTCCCGATAGTGCGTCCGCTCGAAATGGAAGGTTCCGTCAGGAGCGAGATCGGCGCGCTCCGTCTCCACGCCGGCCGAGGAGAACCAGAAGATCGTTCCGGCCTCGAAGGGACGTGTCGAGAGGATTTTCGCTTCCGACCCGCCGAGCGGAACGAGATCGACGTCGATGTTCTTCTTCTCGCTCTTCGTCATCGAGAAGGGATCGATCTCCTTTTTCTTGTAGCCGGGGCAGCTCACGGTGAGGTGCAGCTCGCGCTCCGCCGGCACGTCGTTGATCATGAACCGCCCTGCGGCGCGCTTGCCGGTTTCACCGCCCAGATCGCTCTGGCCGACGTCGCGCGTGAACACAGGATGCCGCGGCATCCTCTTTGACATCACCACGTAAGTGAGCATCGCCGCTGGCAGCGGCATTTGTGTGAACGTATCGGCGACGGTGACCGTCAGCATGTTGTCGGGGATATCGATGTCGAACCGCTTCCGCTGCCAGACATCCATTCCCTGCTCGGCGAGCACGAACGACCGCCTGCCGCTGCAGGTCACGATGTCGATCTTCGCATCGGGACCGAACCCGTCCTTGACCACGCCGCGATACTCCCCCGTCTCGCGCAGCGCGAATCCGACGCCGTCGTGCGGGAACTCGATGCGGGCCTCTTCGCGGAGCGGCTCCCCGCCGCGGGTGAGACTGCCGTACGCCTCGAAATATTGGGCCTGCAGCGGGAAGGGGCGCTGCTGCAGAGGCGGGATGTCCGCCATCGCGTCGATCGGAGGCAGCCTGCCGAAACGAAGCTCGGCGCGGTACATCCCGGGCGGGACGTCATCGACTCTGACCGAGCCGAACGTCAATTCGTTGCGGAGCGTTTCTTTGTGAATGACCGCGCACGTTTCCGGGTCAAGTGTCTTGCCGGGCTTTGGCTCCGGGCATGATGCGATGGTGAGCTCGAGCCGCGGAATCTCCTTCGGCGGCTCGCACGATCCGAGGGCGCGATCGAGCGCGGGGAGATCGCCGGACGTGCTCCAGTTCACCATGACCGTCGCCGACGCGCGGGCCGCAAGCGGTTCGCGCTGCAGCGTCACCGATTGCGGCGCGATACGGAGCGCGCGCCGGAACGGAAGCCAGCCTCGCCCATCGAGCCGAAGATCCGCCACCCCCGCGGATGCGCCGCGAAAAAGAACGAATGCACCGTTCAAGGCGTCGGGGCCGGGCAATGAGGCGGCAACGATTTCCTTGCCGGCGGCAGAGATCCCGATGTGCGGCAGCTGAACGCCGCGAGCGGTCTTGATCGCGGCACGATCGGCATCGGAGACGTGTATCCAGCCGAGAACGGCGGGCGCATCGCTGACGGAACGCGCATCGACGACGCGCTCACCTCCCGCCTCGAGCGCCGCGATGGGGACGATAGCAACAGGCACTCCCTTCAAGATGACGATGAGCCAGAGCTCTTCTCCGGCCGGCACCGTTGTCCGCTCCGCCGTTGGGAATGCGATGACGTGTTTCGGCGCGTACAGCACGCCGGCCGCTCCCGGCGGAAGTTGCAATACAGCGGTTGCCGCGGGAACGAGATTGATGGCCAGATTCGCAGGCGCCGATACACCATCAACGACGATCGCATCGACCGACACCGCCCCCCGCGCCCGCGCGAAAACATTCCACAGTCCGGGCGGAAACGTGAGTGCCGCATCAGACGCTGAGCATGTAACCGCCTGCGCACTCAACCACCGCTCGATCGGCTTCTCGCGGTCACCTGCCCGGAAGCGACAGACCTCGGCACTACCCTCGGCGGCTCCTGTCAGCGTGACGCGGGTATCAGCGGCAGCGGTCGCGGCCGAGATCACGAGAACTACGAGACTGGCCCAGCGCATGTGCTGTTGACGAAGATCTGGTCCTTATCGTTCCCGGCAACCTCCAAGTGCGCCGGACTACTTCCGCGGGCCGGGGATGAATACCGCGGTTCCCCCTTCTTCCCAGTTCCTGCGGATCTCGGCGAGAAACTGCTCGCGTTTTGCGCGCATCTTGCGGATCGATGCGGGAGGGGCGCCCGTCTCTTCGTGCTGTGCGCTCCAGAGGACTAACTCCACCAGGACGGGGGCGAGGTCGATGCCTTTGCCCGTCAGGCGATAGACCACCTTGCGCCCGTCCTCGGCGTCGCGGCTGGTGGTGATGATTCCGGCTGCCTCGAGGCGCTGCAGACGTTCGGCCAGGATGTTCGTGGCGATCCCTTCGTCCGAGGAGAGGAACTCCTTGTACGTGCGGTAGCTGCGCAGCATGAGGTCGCGGATGATCAGCAGCGACCAGCGGTCACCGAAGATCTCCAGCGAGACGTTGACGGGGCACGACGAGCGTCGCAACGGCTTTTTCTTCACCGGCATTCATTTCAACGTAACAGAACCAACTTGCAATCAGCAAGTGATCCATGAAAGACTGCTTGCAATTCGCAAGTGAACTGAGGAGGAGAAATCATGAATCCCTACGGACCGCAGCAGTTGGCCAGCGCCATACGTACCGTGCGCAAGAACACGATCATCGTCGCCGAGGACATCCCGGAGGAGAACTATGGCTATCGCGTCACGCCCGACAGCCGTTCGGTAGCGGAGACGCTCCTGCACATCGCTTCCGCCCCACAGATCGACTACTACGTTCACGGCAGCGACCGCATCTCGTCGATCGAGGACTTCCAGCTCTTCGGCACGATCCTGAAGGAGGGATCCATCCAGGAGAAGCTGCCGTACTCCAAGGCACAGATCATCGACCTGCTCCGTACCGATGGCGAGAAGTGGGCGGAGTTCGTGGAGCGCATCCCACAGTCGCAGGCCGACGAGCTCGTGACGATGCCGAACGGTGCGCCGCCGAAGAGCCGCTTCGAAATGCTTCAGGGAACGAAGGAACATGAGATGCACCACCGCGCGCAGCTCATGGTCGTCGAGCGACTCCTCGGCGTAGTCCCGCACCTGACGCGCAACCGCCGCCCGGTTCAGGCCGTGGCTCCGGTTGCAGCGGCAGCACACTGACCGGATGCGATCTGCTTCCGCAATTGGAACGGCCGGCGCGAGAGCATCGCGCCCGCCGTGTCAGTTGTACCGAGGGGTGTGCCAACACGCGGGTAGGCGCGATTTCAGCTCCCGGCGACTCGAAGAACGACCTTGCCCAGGACATGACCGGCAGCGAGACGTTTGTGGGCTAGTACGGCGTTGGCCAGGGTGTACGCTTTCGCAATCGGTATTTGAAGGCGGGCTTGGCGCATGGCGCGGTCTAGCCGCTCGAACTGTTGGATGCCTGCCTCGGCATCATAGGCAGTGATGCTGATCCCTCGACGTTTCCGCGGTGCCGGTGCGATGCCGTTGGGATGCGCGACGCGTCCGCCGCGGCGGAGTGTGGATAAACAGCGAGTCAGAGACGGACCGCCGACAAACGCCAGGATGGCGTCGATTCCGTCGGGTGCCAATGCACGTGCGACCGCTTCGATGTCATCGCGCTTGCCGTCCACGGACAAATCGGCTCCAAGGCGGCGAACAAATGACACCCCATCCCTTCCCGACGCGGTTGCAAGCACGCGTGCCCCACGAGCCTTCGCGAACTGAAGGGCGAGACTGCCAACGGAACCGGAAGCTCCATGGATGAGGATCGCTTCGTCTCGCTTTAGTTCCAGAGCGTCGTCAATGCCCTGCAACGCCGTGAGACCGGTCGCGGTTGCCGCACCCGCGTTCCCGAGATCGAAACCGGCTGGCACGCGGGCAACGTTCATCGCCGGCACCGCTACGTACTCCGAGTAGAACCCGCCCTTCGGATTGTCGTAACCGTACGCAAAGACCTGATTCCCGACGTGAAACCGGCGCACACGCGATCCAACCGCGGCGATGATTCCCGAGCCATCGGTGCCGAGGATCTTAGGCCAGTGCTCCTGGCTCGATTCGGATGGCCCCGCGCGCATGAAGGCGTCCCACGTTCCGACTCCGGCCGTGTTCACTGCGATGAGCACTTCGTTCGCTGCGAGCTCAGGCACCGGCAGAGCGCGCACCTCCAGAACGGACGGACCGCCGTACCGATCGATGGCAACTGCACGCATGGTTTTTGGTATCGTCATGGCTACGCGATCACTGCAACAAACTTACCGACCCGTCGACAGCGGGATGTTTTGTCAGGGCCGTCGAATCAGCCAGCGCAGCGCTCGCGTCGCGGCGGGGCCGACGACTGGTATCCGCAGAACGCGCTGCGAGGCCTTCGCAAGCGTGAACAACGTACCTTCCCGATGGCGGTCGCGGACGGCGAGGTCGTGGAGAAATGCGGCCGCGGCACGACTCTCCTCGACGGGATCAGCAGATGCGCCGGCGTGCTCAGCGATCACTGCCTCATAGGTCGAGAAAAGCGACTCGTGCAGGTCGGCGGAGGAGGCGGTGCGGCGAATGCGGTCGGATACGGCGCGGGCGTCCGCCGCGTCGTACAGCGCGAGCTCCGCGAGAAGCGTCTCCGCTGCCATCGGCTTCTGCAGCGTGCGGATGCCGAAGTTGAGGCGGCGCATCCGATCGAAATTGGCGGAGCGGACCAGGCCGCCGACGCCCGTTTCTCCGCAGACGATGACGGCCAGTCCGCACGCCATCGCCTCCATGGCGCACTTTGCCTTGGCAAACGCCAGGTCGTAGCCGCCGAGGATCGATTCGGGATTCGTTACGGCGGTGCCGGCGGCGGCGCTGACGACATCGAGATCGATGGACGCATGGCGGCAGGCCTCGCGGATCGCCGGAAGAAACGTGAGCTCGTGCGCGAGATTGCCGAAGACCACGGCGCGGCGCGGTTTCGCCGGCAGAGGCTCGCGCTGCCGAAAGGCGTCGACATCGATGGCGTTGAGCAGCACCGAAATTCTTTCGGGGGGAATGCCAGCACGCGTCAGGAGCCGGTCGGCGCAGGTGTCGTCGACGGCGACGTAGCGAAGGATTCGGGGAAACCGAGGCGTGGTGCGGCCCATCGTTTCCCACCCGTGGCAAACGAAGATCGCGGGCGTATTCGGAAAGTGGAGCAGCGCTGCCATCGTCTCGACGGCGCTGTCGCCGTGGATGATGTCGACCGGGCCGGAGATCATGCGCAAGTCGTCGACGACCGGAATCGTCATCGCGTCGAGCCGGCGTGCTGCATCGCCGAGCTCCGTGGCGTAGATGACCGGGGAATGACCGCATGCGAGCAGCCACGACGCCAGGTCGCGCTCGTAACGCTGTACGCCGCCGATCTCGCCGAACGAATGCCCGGCGATCAGAACGCGCATGAGCGCTTTTCCACGAGGGCGCACAGCGCGTCACGCAGCGGAAGCATGTGTTCGCGCCGCCGGATCACGTCCGTGTACCGGTGCGCCGCCACCCGCTCCTCGCCATAACGCTCGTACAGCGGCGGTGCGCCGTCATCGATCGCCGCCCAATCGACAACGCGGCAAAAAGACTCCCGTCGATAGGCATCCGCGCCGTGCTGCGCCAATAGGGCATCGATGTCGGTCAAGGCACCGGCTTGCCGTCGCGCCCTCTCCATCTTGGCGGCGTATTCGGCGGCCTCCAGGTCGACCACGATCGCCGCGTCATCGAACGAATGTGGATGATTGACCACGGCGTACTCGTATTGTTTCGTAGGGACGCCGGACATCGAGATCGCCGCACCGGCGATGAGGCGGCAGAGATCGTGAACCGGGTTGTAGCCTTCGGCGGAGTCGCTGACGATGATCGCGGGCCGATCGTTATTCAAGTGCTCCGCGAGCTCTTCTACCAGAGAGAAGAGCAGCGCCGTATTGCGCTCCAGGATCATCTCGTACGCCTCGCGGTCAGAAAGACGGCCGAAGATCGCGCCCGCGCGTGCCTCGGCGCCGCGGAGAAGCTCCGCCGTCCCGGCAAGGCGCGTCCCGGAGGAATTTGCCGCACCGTCGGTCAGGACGTGGACGACCGGTTTGTTCCGGGAAATCCAGCCGTGGAGCAGAAGTTCGTGACCTGGGTGAGCGACGAGTAGATGCATCATCCGCGGAAGCAAATTGTACCTCCCGCGAATTTCGACACGGCCGCTAACTGAGATCAGGCGCATTCGCGAGCGATGCAATGAGCGCGAGCGGCGAGCTTCCGATCGGCGAGGTTGCGCGGCGCGCCGGCGTACGCCCTTCAGCCGTGCGCTACTACGAGAGCCCCGGCCTGATCTCGCCGGACCGGCGCAAAGGCGGGAAGCGCGTCTACGATGAGGATGCGGTCGAACGTCTGGTCCTCATCTCATTCGCAAAAAACCTCGGCTTCACCCTCGGCGACATCCAACTGCTTCTGACCGGTTTCGCGGCCGGCACGCGTCCGAACGCCCGCTGGTCGACGATCGCGGAAACAAAGCTCGTCGAGCTCGAGGCGATGTCACGACGCATCGATCTGATGCGCGCGGCCCTGCAACGAATCTCCCAGTGCGGCTGCAGCGATCTCGACGAATGCGCCCGCGGAATCGCGGCGAAATCCTGCCGCTAGTGCGTACCAAAGCACCGCCAGGAGCGATAACGCACTGATAGCGGCGCCGGCCGCGACGATCGGATTCCAATAACGGAGCGCGATGTGATGGCGGCCCGCCGGGACTACGACGCCCTGATACGCGATGTTTGCGGCCAGCAGCGGAGCCGGTTGGCCATCGATCGTTGCTCGCCAGTATTTGTGGCGCGTGATCGTGGCGACGAGGAAGCTACGGCCCGTCGCTTCGACGTCGATGTCGGCGGAGTGCGACGACTCGGCAACGTTCGTTATCGCTGCAGGCGCCGGCGTGAACGCGGTGTCCGTGAACGCAACGCCATTCGCAATCGGGCCGCGAATCGCGCGTTCGAACTCCGACGCCGGCTCGAGCGTCCGCGCGAACCAATACTTACCCTGGCTGGGACGGCGCCGGATGACAATCGGCGATTCGATGCGTCCGCGCGGATCGTAGTCGATGACGTAACGAACATTCGACAGCTGCATGAACGGCTCGCTCCATCGCGGGAAGCCCGAACTGCCGAGGCGTTGCATCGAGTCGAGCAGATCGTGCGTCGGAAGCAGATCGGTTTCGTCGAAATCCTCTTCGAGCGCGGTGCGAATGCCCCACGCCGCCGGTGAATAGGGCCGGAGCGCGTTGTGTGTGTTGAGCGCCGCCGAGAAGGCATCGTACGTTGCACCCAGATCGGGACGAGCCCACTCGCCGCGATGAAAGACCGCATAGCCATCCCGCGGGCGAGGGAATGCATTCGCCGCGTCTGGCGGCGTGAAGAAGCGCCACGAATGCCGCGGGATGACACGGTTGGCGACGTAGCCGAGGTCGGCCACAAGGAGCGCAATCACAATGAGGTGCCACGCGCGATTCGTTCCTACGCGCCACAACACGACGGTCCACGCCGCGGCCATGATCGCGGGCATGATCGCGGCGAACGGCGAGATGAGCGCGACGGCCGTGGCCGCAATTCCTCCGATGATGACGGCGCGGCGCAGCTTCGCATCGCCTTCGAGCAGCCGGTGAGCGGCTACCGTCGCGAACCCGATCATCGTCACGATCCCCATGGCCATGAACTTCTCCGGATAACGGATGAAGCGAATTCCGCACGCATAGAGGACGCGCAGGAGCGGCGTGGCATCGCCGAGCGCCAACAGATAGGAAAGCAGCGCGATCACAGTGACCATGAGCCACCGGCGCTGCCGCGTGGCGATGCCCGCCACAAAAAGGATCAGTACGGCGACGCCACAATAGAGCGTCAGGAAGTAGTGCGTCCGCTGCTTTCCCGGCGAATTCACCGGACGAATTGCGAACGGCGCGATGAACTCGATCGCCCGCGCCGGCGGCAGGCTGAAATCGGCCACCGTTTTGTAGATGAGCCCGCGGCTGCGTATGGAATCGCGGGCATGGTCCGCCGCCGGAACGAGTTGCACCGCCGCGATCAGAAGTGCGATGGCGACGGTCGTGGCAAGCCGCCGTGCGGATTTCGTCCCGGCCACGACGAACATCAATCCGAACATCTGCAGAAGCGACACCGGCTCGCCGACCAGGATCGGCATCGCGAAGATGATCGACGGTAGCGCGATAGATCCACCGCGCATGACACGCAACGCCGCCCACCCGGCGAAACCAGCCCAGCTCCAGACGAAGAACGTGGGCAAATTCGTCGCGGTGCCCAGGAGAAAGCCGCTCAACGCAAACGAGAGCGCGCCAAACACGGCCGCATCGCGCCGAAGCGGCATCGACCGGAAGAACAGAAACGCTCCGATCGCTGCCAGATAGACGTGTACGAGAACGTGCAGTGCGAAGCCGAACGTAAAGGGCCCGAGAAAGATCAGCCACTGCGGAGGATAGAAGATCTCGTAAGCCGGATTCGCAGCCATCGGCTGTCCCGACGCAATGTACGGATTCCACCAGGGGAACTCGCCGCGCGAAATGATCTCGCGGACCACGTGCTTCATCGGGAAGTGATAGACGAAGAGATCGCGGACGTAGAAGTTGTTGCCGAGGAACAGAACGTCCGCAAAAAGAGCGGTGACGATGGCCGCGAGAAGGAGAACGCACCACCAATCTCTCAGCCGCTGCTGCCGGTCATCTTCGGAAATGATGATTGGACAACTATAGATGAAGCCGGGGAGTGGGGAGTAGGGGGTGGGGTGTGGGAGATCGAAACCGCGATTTGTTTTTTGCTCCCACACCCCACCCCCTACTCCCCCCTCCCCCATCCTCAGACGCCAACGCGGCGGCTTTATACTTTCCGCATCGCCTCATGTGGTTCAACTCCTTCTCGTTTCTTTGGTTCCTCCCAACGGTCCTCATCGGCTACTACGCCATTCCCAGCTGGCGCGGGCGCAAGATCGCGCTGCTGATCGCCAGCTACTTCTTTTACGGATGCTGGAATCCACCCTTCGTGCTGCTCCTCGCGGCGTCGAGTCTGATCGATTACACGATCGGCCGGTCCCTCGGGACGATGGAAAGCCCAGGCAGACGCAAGCTTCTCGTGGCGATGAGCTGTCTGGCGAACTTCGGCGTACTGGCGGCGCTGAAATACGCGGGATTCCTGCTCGGTACGTTCTATTCGGTCTCACACTTCGTCGGCGTCACGTCGTTGCCGCCGATCCCCGCGTGGATCGGACGGCTCGTCCTTCCGGTCGGGATCTCGTTTTACACCTTTCACGGCGTCAGCTACGTCCTCGATGTATACCGCGGCCGCATCGCGCCGAAAAAATCGCTCATCGATTTCATGCTGTTCATCGCCTTTTTTCCGCAGCTGGTGGCGGGCCCGATCCTTCGCGCCGCGCAATTCGTGCCGCAACTCGAGACCAGGCGCGAGAACGACGCCATCGACTGGATGCGCGGCGGATTCCTTATCATCCTCGGTCTTTTCCAGAAGGTGGTGCTGGCCGACAACATCGCACCGCTGGCGAATCTCGTCTTCAACGATCCCGGCTCGTTCAATACGATCGAATTGTGGGTGGGCGTTTACGCATTCGCCTTTCAGATCTACTTCGACTTCGCCGGCTATTCGAACATCGCCATCGGGACCGCGCGTCTGCTCGGGTTCTCGATTCCCGAGAACTTTCGTATGCCCTACATCGCCACCGGATTTCGCGACTTCTGGCGCCGGTGGCACATCTCGCTCTCGACGTGGCTGCGCGACTACCTCTACATCCCACTCGGCGGCAACCGCCGCGGGACGCTGATGACGCTCCGCAACCTCTACATCGTGATGGGCCTGGGCGGACTGTGGCATGGGGCGAACTGGACGTTCGTGGTGTGGGGACTGTTGCACGCCACCTACCTCGGGGCTGAGCATTTGCTGCAACCCGTAATGGCGCGCCTCCCGAATGCGATCCGGCAGTCACGCATCGCCGGCGCAGCCGTCTCCGCCGTGACATTTCAGCTCGTCTGTCTGGCCTGGGTCTTTTTTCGTGCACGATCCATCAGCGCCGCCGGGGCGATGCTCGAGCAGATGCTCCTGCCCACCGGGCTGACGATGAACTTTCATTCGCCGCTGGTGTTTTATCTCGCGCTCGGAGCGGTGGCCATCCTCATCGGACTTTTGGCATCGGGCCGCGATTTGCCGCGGCGTGTGCCGGCGTGGGCATGGGGAGCGAGCGCCGCGGTCATGTTGTTTCTGACGGTTTTCACCTGGGGCGATGGCAACGAATTCATCTACTTCCGGTTCTGAGCGCCTGTTCGTTGCGGTCGCCGGCCTGTCATTCGCGGTCGTGATCGGCGCGCTGACCGTTTCCTACGAGCTGCTCGTGCGCAGGTCCGAAGCGCACTACGGCATTCGACGTTTGAACATCGGCTCGCCGCTATCGTCGTCGCCAAAGATTGACGCACTGGTCAGCGATCTTGCAGCCGGCATTCATTACTCCGTATATGCGCTCGGCAATTCGCGGACGGAAGAGGGAATCCGCAGCGACGAGATCGAGCGCACGGCCGGACCGACGTTCAACCTCGGCCTGAGCGGCGCGTCGATGCTCTGCGGGTTCAAGATCCTCGATCTTCTCGACGAGCGGCCGGCGCTCATCCTCGTAGGCGTGACGCCGATGGACTTTACGACGCTCGGCGTATGGCAGGGTTCTTTGCCGCTTCGCGTGACGCGCGATTCCATCGCCTCGCTCCACCGCCGGCCGGAGGTCGTCGAGCGCGGCCCGGCCGAGGATGCACGCACTATGACCTATGCGCTCATCCATGGCGCTTCGCCCGCTCGTAGGCGAAACCTGGGACAGTGGTTCGATCTTTTTCAAATGCACGGCGACCTGTTGAAGTTCATCAACAATGCGGACGCTGTGGCAAAGCAGGACCATTTATGGATCCGCGGTTTCCTGGGCATCCCGCGCGTGGCCACCCCAGAGCATTTTCGCGAGCTGCGGCCGAGCGGCATACCGAATGAATACATCGAGGATCACGAGCCGCTGTACGCCCAACTGCAGGAGGCGGTGGCCCGGCAACGCAAGCGGGGCACCGAAGTCGTATTCGTCCGGCTGCCCATCGCGCCCGTTCCGAGGACGCTCGAAGATACCGCCGGTTTCGATCGCGACATTCGATCCGCTGCCGCCCGCTTCGGCGTCCGGTACATCGATGGCAGCGCGCTCGTGGGCGATGCGTTCGTCAACGACCGAGTCAATTTTGTCGACGGCGGTCATTTGAACGCGTCCGGTGCAACCCGGTTTTCGCACGTTCTCGCCGACGCCTTGCGCCGCTCGAACGAACCGCCGGTCAAGCCCTGAGGTGCGGTTGGTGAGTTCTGAACGTCCCGACGCGCGTGAGACACTAACGGCACATGATTTTTCGCCGGCTCGCGGTGTACGCGTTCGTGTGCGTCATCGCAGGTGTGCGGGTTGCCGCCGCGGATGCCGGGCGGATTCGCGCGATTCTCGACGAGGCGGAGCGCATTCGGGCGAGCGACAAGGCGAGGTCGCGTCAGTTGCTCGACGAGGTGGAGCGCCAGAAGCCGGCCGATCCCGACCTCGTTGCGCGCGTGCAGTTGCTCGAGTGCAAATGGGCTGACGCTCCGGCGGCGGCGTATCAGGCGGTGACGATCGGGCTGGCGGCGGCGGATAAGGCCGGGAGCGTCGGACTTCGCGCGAAGTTGCTGGCGTGCCGGGCCGGGGCGCTGATGGTGGGCGGGAAGGCCGTCGACGCGGAGCGTGAGTACGGCACCGCCGCGGCGCTGGCGAGAAAGGTGGGCGATCGGCCGCTGGAGGCGGAGGCCGCGGGAGATATCGGGTATCTCCAGTACGAACGCGGGGCGATGGCGGACGCGCTCGCGAACCTGCAGAACTCGTATCGGCTCAGCGCGCAGCTCGGGGATGAGAAGGGACGTCTCGATGCGCTCTCCAACATCGCCAACGTTTATGCCGACTCGCACGTGGCGCAGTACGACCGGGCCATCGAGTACTACAAGCAACTCCTCGGCGATTACGAGAAACATGGCCAACCGAGCGACGTCGCCGACACGACGTTCAACATCGGCAGCACGTTCGAGACAAAAGGCGACTTGGCGGCCGCGGAGCTGCACTACCGCCGCGCGCTGGCTGCGTTTCAAAAGCTGGGGCGTTCGGCCGACGTTGCGTTCACGAAGCGCGCCCTCGGCTCAGCACTTGTGAAGCAAGGGCGGGCCGCTGAAGCGTTACCGCTTCTCGATGCATCGGTAGCTTTCTACGATGGACATGACGAAGAGAACGCAGCGCACTCCAGGCAGTTCCGCGGCATGGCCTACCGCAGGCTCGAGCGGCTTCCCGAGGCGCTGAGCGAGCTCGACGCGGCGCGGCGGTATTTCGAGCGGGAGAAGAACGTCCGTTTCCTGGAGAAGAATGCGGAGGAGACGGCGCTCATCTATTCGCAGCTCGGCGACTGGCGGAAGGCGTACGACGCTTCGGTACGCCAAGCGGCGCTCAGTCAGACGCTTGCGGCGACGCGAAGAGACGAGCTGTCGTCCCGCCTGCGCGTTGCGTTCGATAGTGAAAAGAAGGATCAGGAAAACCGTGCGTTAGTCCGCGAGAGCGGTCTTCGTGCGGTGGCGCTCCGCGAGGCCGAGCGCAGCCGGAAGCTGCAGATCGCCGTCAGCGCATTGATCGCGCTTCTCGCTGCAACCATGGCCATCCTCTTCTGGCGGCAGGTCGTGAACACGCGCCGGATGCGCGCCATGGCCATGACCGACGAGCTGACGCGCCTGCCCAATCGCCGTCACATCCTTGCAGTGACCGACATCGCCTTCGACGCAGCAAAGCGCGAGGGGCGCGCCGCGGCCGTCATCGTGCTCGACATCGATCGCTTCAAAAGGATCAACGACACGTTAGGTCACGCCGCTGGCGACGCCGTTCTGCGAAGCGTCGCCCACACCTGCCGCATCACGCTCCGCGCCGACGACCAGATCGGACGGATCGGTGGCGAGGAGTTCCTCGTCGTCCTCCACTCCGCGACGTCGCAACAGGCGCACGAGATTGCCGAGCGCCTGCGGCTCGCCGTCGAACGCCTCGACCTGTCTTCTATTGCTTCCGATCTCAGCATCACCATCAGCCTCGGCGTCTGCGTAACCAGCGACTACGACGCGAGTGCCGCCATCGCCGCCGCCGACTCGATGCTTTATCGCGCGAAGGAGAATGGGAGGAATCGCATCGAGTGGGCAGCGACCTTGGGTTGATTCATCGGCGCCGCCACAGCGACAGCGCGAATCCAACGATCATCACGGTGAGGAGTGCGGCATTGATCGCGGATGCAGGTGGCGCTCCTGTTCTCACGATCGGGTGGAATTGGCCAATCAGTCTTCCGCCAAAGTGTTGCAGCAGGAGAAGTACAAACATCAACGGGACCATGCTGCGATAGCGAATCAGGACGACTACGCCCATGACGCCGATGACGACGTGAGCGAGGCCGATGAGCGCCCAGAGTGCGACGAGGTTCTGCGCGGCGGCGGCAGGGTATGTGTTGAGCGCGATTCCATCGGCGGTGGACATCACAGCGGCACCGTTGAAGATGGAGTTCAGGCCGATGACGGACTTCATCAAAACCAAAAAGCCAAAGAGCCAGAGCGCAAGTTTGTGACCGCGATACGTGTTGTCGAGGGACTTGGGAAGTACGTCGTCAAACATGGTCGGACCTTACGTCACGCGAGGCCTCGGGTTTCTCTGAGCACTCGACGCCATCACATCTTCGCTGCCTCTGCTACGCTCCGCGTATGCGCAAACTTGTCTCGACCTTCGCCGCGTTCGTCGTGCTGGCCACCCTCTCCGCCTTCGCCCAAACAAAGCCGGCCGACTCCCCGGAAAGACGCCTCGCGGCGCAGAACGCGTTGTTCGAGGACTTCTGGCAGACCAGTCTCAAGCTCAACCCCACGCAGGCCACTGCGGTCGGCGACTATCGGTACAACGACAAGCTTGGCGACAACTCACTCGCGGCGGTTACGAAGCGGAACGCGATGAATGCGGCGTATCTGGCCAAGATCAAGGCAATTTCGACGGACGGTTTCAGCGAGGAAGATCGGACGTCGCATGACCTCTTTCTGCGCAACATGCAGGAGAACGTCGATGACTTCGATCTGAAGAATTACGAGATGCCGGTCACGGCGCAGGGCGGGGTTCACACCGGGCTGGCCGACCTGCCGAACGCGGTGCCGCTCGACTCGGTCAAGCATTACGAGGACTACATCGCGCGGCTTCATCAGATCCCGAACGCGCTGCTGCAGACCGAAGAGGTGCTTCGGGCCGGGGTCAAGGATCATCTGGTCATCGTCAAGTTCGTGGCGGAGAAGATTCCGGCGCAGTGCGCGGGGATCATCGCCGCGGATCCGTTTCTGATTCCAATCAAGAAGATGCCGGCGGATTTTTCGGACGGGGACAAGAAGCGGCTGGCGGATGCCATCACCGCGGCGGTGAATTCCGAGGTGCTGCCGGCGTACAAACAGTTCGCGTCGTTCATCACGACGGACTACGTCCCGAACGGCCGCGCCACGCTCTCGATCGAGAGCCTGCCGGATGGGAAGCGGCGGTATCAGGCTGCGATTCGGCGACTGACCACGACCACTCTTTCGCCGGCGGAGATTCATCGCATCGGGCTGGCCGAGTACGACCGCATCGTCGGCGAGATGACGGCGCTGGCTAAGGCGAACGGCTATGACGATCTGGCCACCTTCCGCGATCACATCGAATCCGATCCGAAGTACAAGCCTTCCTCGGCGCAGGCGATCGTCGACGACTTCGACCGCTACATCAAACAGATGCGGCCGAAACTCCCGCAGCTCTTCAACGTCATCCCCTCGGCGCCCGTGACCGTCGAAGCGATCCCTGAGTTCCAGAAGGCCGCGGCCACCCATTACCAGACCGGAACGCCGGACGGAAAGCGTCCCGGCCGCGTTTCGGTAGCCGTCTCCGATTACGCCAGCCGCTCGTTCATCAACGACGAAGCGGTCGCGTATCACGAGGGCATTCCCGGCCATCACATGCAGCTCTCCATTCAGCAGACCCTCAAGGGCTTGCCCGAGTTTCGCAAACACGGCGGCAACTCGGCGTACACCGAGGGTTGGGCGCTGTATGCGGAGCAGTTAGGGAAGGAGGTCGGCTTCTACCAGGATCCCGGATCGGACTACGGCCGCCTGCGCTCGGAACTTTTCCGCGCGGTGCGCCTCGTAGTCGACACCGGCATCCACGACATGGGATGGAGCCGCGATCAGGTCGTCGACTACATGCGCAAGTCGCACGCCGTCGACGAGCCGACCATCCAGTCTGAGACCGACCGCTACATCTCCTGGCCAGCGCAGGCGTGCAGCTACAAGATCGGACAACTGAAGATTCGCGAACTGCGCACGCGTGCGACGCAGCAGCTCGGATCGAACTTCGACATCCGCCGCTTTCACGACGAGGTGCTCGCCGGCGGCAGTCTTCCGCTGGACGTTCTCGACGCGCGGATCACGCGCTGGATCGCGGGACAGAAGAAGTAAAGCAAGTCAAGGGTAGGGATTTCCTGCCGTCACAACACTCCTGAGAAGAGCTGACCTACGGTCCGGGTCATTCATCTGCGCAGGAGTCAATGATGCGTCGTGCGTTTTTCGTCCTCGTACTCGCCCTCGGCCTTCCTCTGATCGCGCAGTCGCCGAATCCGGATTGCAACAAACCGGGGCGGCCGCCGGTCAATTCGAAGCTTTGCAAGCATTCGAATTTCTTTGATCCCGCGCACATCTGGGACATGCAGACGGATCCGCGGCTGGCAAAGTACAAGCCGGCGGGATTGAAATACGACGCCTTCCTGCCGGTGGGCTACGACCTCGCCAACTCCATCGTGCTCGTCAACAAGTCGACGAATGAAGTCGTCATCGTCGACACGCTTGGCGATTTCGAGTCAGCCAAGGATGTCGTCGGAAAGCTCGCGGAGAAGGGCGTCTTCCAATCGGCGTCCGGCGTGCCGTACCGCGCGTTGATTTACACGCACAACCACATCGACCACACCGGCGGCGTGCTGGGGTACCTCGATACATCGAGAGATAAAGCGTGTCCGCCCACGAATCCCGACAAGGCAGGGCCGGACGGCGTGTACGACGCCGACGGCGACGATCCGCGTTGCGTTGCGGTCATCGGACAGGAACAGATCGTCGACAGCGTGATCAACACCGGCACGGTGGTCGGTACGATCATCAATCAACGCTCGTCGTACATGTACGGCAGTTACCTCGTGCCCGACGGTGTGATCAACGACGGGATCGGGCCGCAGGTGAACCGAGGGCACGCCGGTTTCCGGATGCCGTCGCGGACCTTCACGAACGAGCTGCACGTACACGCGGCCGGACTTTGGATGGATCTCGTCTACGTGCCGAGCGAGACGAACGATGAGTTGATGGTGTTCCTGCCTGATCGGCTCAATAGCACCGAGGGAACCGCCTCGCCAACCGATGCCGAGAACTGGAAAGGACCGGGCCTGCTGCTCTCGGCCGAGGTCATTCAGGGACCTTCGTTCCCGAATCTGTATTCGCTGCGCGGCACGAGCTATCGCAATCCGGCTACGTGGTTCCGCAGCGTCGACAAACTGCGCACGTATGAATCGTGGTGCATGTTGCCAAGCCACGGAACACCGCTCTGTGGCGCCGACAACATTCAAACGGTGCTACGCAACTTCCGCGACGCCATCCAGTACACGCACGATCAGACCGTTCGCAATCTCAACAAAGGGAAGACGATCGAGGAGTTGCCGCAGGTCATCCACATGCCGCAGTACCTCATCGACGATCTGGCGCCGGTACAAACCGCGAAGCCGCCGGAGATCACCGATCCGCGCGATTACCTGACGTTCTTTTATGGCTCCGTGCCGCAAGCCGTCCGCGAGGTCTATTTCGGCTACCTCGGCTGGTTCGAAGGCGATCCGGTCGCGCTCGATCCACTCGCGCCGGTGGAAAACGCCAAACGGACTGTCGCGCTGATGGGCGGCGTTTCGAAGGTCGTGGCCGAGGCGGATGCGGCGCTGAAAAAGGGAACGATGAAGGAAGACCAGTGGGCCGCGCAACTGGCCACGCTCGTTCTGGGCGCCGATGCCGGCAATAAGAGCGCAACGAGGATCAAAGCCGCGGCCTATCGCAAGCTGGCCTCGCCGCAGACGAATCCCAACTGGCGCAACTGGTACATCACCTCGCAGCGCGAGCTTCTCGGCCTCGGTCCCAAAAAAGCGATCGATGGCGGCCTGACTTCGCGCGACATCGTCATCAATCTGCCCTACGCGGCATGGGTGAACGAGTGGACGATGCGGCTGAAAGCCGACGACACGATCGCCAAAAACGTTCACAGCAACCTCGGCATCTGGATCGAGGGCGCGAACGACGGCTTCGGTCCGGAGGGCTACCTGCTACGCCTGCGCCGCGCCGTCTGCGAATTCATCGACACCAAGGCGAATCGCAAGGACGTTGAAGCGGGATCGGATCTGATGCTGTCGATGGACCGCGACACCATGCGCGATCTCATCATCGCCGATCATCCCAACGAGCCGAACGCGTTCCTCGACACACTGACAGCATTCATCGACCACGGACGCATTCACGTAAAAGGAGGCGGCGCGCCCGAGGCCCGAGCGTTCTTCGAACATTTCGACCGCGCGCCGGATAAGGCCATTCCGCTGAGTTTGCGGTAGACGTTTGTGTTTCGCGGATAATGACGACTTCGTGCTCGTCTCCATCGTCACTCCGTCGTACCAGCAGGGGTGCTTCGTCGAGCGAACGCTGGAAAGCGTCGCGCGGCAGGGCGGCGACGTCGAACACATCGTGATGGATGGCGGGAGCACGGACGGCACCGTCGCGATTCTCGAACGGTGGCGCGGCCGCATCGCGTTTTCGAGCGGTCCTGACGGTGGGCAGACGGCGGCAATCAATGCAGGCATCGCACGCACGCGCGGCGAGGTGCTCGCGTATCTGAACTCGGACGACGTCTACTACGAAGGCGCGGTCGCTGCCGCGGTTGAGGCGTTTGAACGCGATCCGAACGCGGATGTCGTCTACGGTGATGCAGTACACATCGATGCGGACGATCGCATCATCGGGGCGTATCCGACCGAAGAGTGGTCGATCGAGCGGCTGAAACTGGTTTGCTTTCTCTGCCAGCCGGCGGTCTTTTTCCGCCGCCGCGTCATCGAGCGATTCGGGCCGTTCGATGCGCGCCTCAACTACTGCATGGATTACGAATACTGGCTGCGCCTCGGCTTGCGCGGCGCGCGCTTCGTTCACATCCCGGCGCGGCTGGCGGCGTCGCGCGTTCACGATGCGACCAAGACGCGCACGCGGCCCGCCGAGGTGCATACGGAAATCAACAACATGCTGCGCGAGCGCATCGGCCACGTGCCGGACAACTGGCTCTGGAACTACGCGCACGCGGTGCTGGACTCACGCGGCGTCGCGCGCTCGGCAGATCGCGGGTACCTCCTTCGCGCGGCGCTGCTGACGGCAGCCGCGGCGTTTCGATGGAACGGTTTTCCATCGATGTCGCTGCTTCGCGGTACCGGATCGTGGTTCGTGCACGGATCATCGTTCGTGACTCGGGGGATCGAACCGGGTGCTTGATTTCCTCGTTCGTCACAAGTTTCTCGAGGAGCTCGTGATGTCGACGCTGATGGGCCTCGGCGTCTACTGCGTTTGCGCGTTGGTCGTGATCTTTGCCGAGCTGCGGCAACGGAGCGACATGAGCGTCTACGCCACGCGCAACGCGCTCAATGACCTCGCCTACGTCGTTTTCTATCAATGCAGCATCTACAACATCGTCGTTCTGCCGCTCTTCGTGTTCCTCGGGCCGCGGCTGCATTTCGCGCGCTCCGCATTTCTGCTGCGCGTTCCGCTGGTGGCGGGCTTCCTCGTCTGCTGGCTGATCTTCGATTTCCTCAACTACTGGATGCACCGCCTGCAACACGCGGTGCGGCCGCTCTGGGCATTCCACAGCGTGCACCACACGCAGACGCGGCTGACGTTCCTGACCAGCAATCGCATTCACGTGCTCGAGCAGTTATACGTCGGGTTGCTGATGATCATCCCGGCGTTCCTCCTCGGACTGCCACAGCCGCGCTGGCTGCCGATCGTGATGTTGCAGATCTTCAGCGAGACGATGCAGCATTCACGGCTGACGTGGACGTTTGGCCCGCTGCGGCGGCTGCTGGTCAGCCCGGTCTTCCACTCGATGCACCACTCCGCCGACGCGCGCCAGTACAACGGCAACTACGGCCGCGTTTTCTCGCTCTGGGACGCGCTCTTCGGCACGTTCGTACACGCCGACGAGCCGGCGTTGCGGCAAGGAGTGGAGGGGATGGTGGTGCCTGAGACGCTGACGGCACAGTTCATCCATCCGTTCCGGTTTCTCGCCGGCGCGCGCGTTTCAGAACATATCGACGTCGGCGAAGGCAACGTGGCCTGAGGGCGCGATGTGAAAGTTCTTCACTTTGCGGCTGCGGATCGCTGTCGACGCTCCGTAGATCAGCGGGATGAGGATCGCTTCCCGCTCGATCATCGCGGTGATCACTTTGCGGTTGGCGGGCGACGGGTCGGCGCGATATGCGGCGAGGGCGGCGTCCGTTTCGGGGCTTTTCCAGCGCGACTGATTCGTGAGGTACTGGCCGCCGGTCGATACCTGCGCCGACGACAGCAGCGACTCGTAAAACTCCGCCGGATCGGGATTGTCGGCCACCCAGCCGCCGATCGAGATGTCGTAGTCGCCGACCGTCAGCGAGCGGAAGTAGTGCTCGCTGCTACGGGTCTCGAGGAGCTTGACCTGAATGCCGTACGCGCCGAGCTGCCGCGCGATTTCCTGCGCGGCCGGAATCGGCTTCGGCAGATACGGGCGTGGAATCCAGGGAACGAGCAGCGTCAGGCTGGCAGGCTTCGCGGGGTGGTTTCGCAGCAACTCGCGGTCGCGCATCTCCGTCGATCCGCTGACCTTTCCCATGAGCGGCGGAATCAAATCTCCCGCGAGAAAGGCGAAGTGATTCTTCTCGTAGCAGATCTCGGCGATGGGGATTGGATTGATGGCGTGCTGGATGGCGCGGCGTAAGGTGACGTCGCGAAAGAGCGGCCGCTCGTTGTTGAAGAAAAGAATGCCCGTCGAGTTGCCCGGCTGCATCATCGGCTGATAGCCGTTGATGCCGTAGCGCACGATGTCGTTCACGGAGAGGTTGAGCGTGAGATCGATCTCGCCGCGTTTGGCAGCATCGATCAGACGGTTCGGCGTGCCGTCGACGTCCGTGGGATAGATGACGAATAGCAATTCGTCGCTGACGGCCTTTCCGCGATACTTCGGATTCTTCTCGAGGCGATGGACGCCGGCATCCTTGATCGACTGCATCGTCGTTCCGGGAGTGAGCCGATACGGTCCTGTGCCGACAAACGTGCTTTGCCGCTCCAGAACGATGCCGGTGTTCCACTGGCAGAGGACGTTTTCGAAACGGGGGCTGGAGCCGCTCATGGTAAAAATCACTCGGCCATCTCTCGCCGAAACGGTGGCGCGTCCGCGCAGCGCTCCCGCGTTGGCCAACGACGTGGCGGCAATTTCTGCGGTCAATTCGGTTCCATCGGAAAAGAAGCTGCCTGGCCGCACCGCCGCAGAGTAAATCGGCTGCGCGCCATCGCGATCCTTGCGCAGAAAATCCGTGAAGAGGGACGGTTCCAGTGTGCCGGCTGCGGTCATCGAGTACGCCATCTCGAAAACCTGTCCCAGGATCAGACCGGTAATGGTGTCGCCCGAGTCGCGCGGGTCGAGAGTACCGATGGCTGCCAGAACGCCGATGCGCAGTGATTTTGTCGTGGTGGCCGTGGAAGGGGAAGCGTTCAACGTCGATACAGAGCTCACTCGATCCTCTTTTCACTCAGCGGTTGTTAGTTACGGAATGATGCAGTTTAACAGCCCACTGCGCCCGCTGATGATCCCTCCGCAAACGGGATAGGAAAGTGAAGGTTTCGCGTCAAAACAAAACGCCGGAAGGCGTGAACCTTCCGGCGTCTCGAATTTGCGAATAGGTAATGGTTACTGAATGCGGACGCCGTCGGCGACGAACGTGCCGCGGTCCATCCGGCCGGAGATGTTGACGCGGTCGCCGCGACGGAAGGCGTTGCGGCCGCCGTACGCGTTGACGTTGACGTTGACCGTGCGGCCGTTGTCGGTCTGGATCACTGCGAGGTTGCTGCGGCGATCGTACGAGACGACGGTGCCGGTGATGAGACGATCGTTGTAGCCGTTACGGTTACCGTTGCCGTATCCGTTGTTACCGTTGCGGCCGTAGCCGTTGTTGCTGTAACGCGACAGGATTTCCATCGAACGAACCTGCGCGTCGCGTCCGTCGCCTTCACGGCTATAGACGTTCAGGCGGACGACGTCGCCAGGCACGAGCATGGCGGCCTGGTAGCGCCGGTTCTGATACATGCCGGTGATTGAAGGTGGAACGACCACATCCATTCCGTTCGTCAGACGGACGTGTTCGCCTCCATTGCGGGCCACGGCGACGGACGCAACAGTCCCTTCGACGGTGCGATTAGCGTATCCGCGGTTGGCGGTCCGGTATGTCCCCGGATAGCTGCCGTATTGCGCGAAGGCGGACGATGCCACGAGGAGCGGCAGCGCCCCGGCGAGTGCGATGTTGCGGAGTAAAACCTTGGTGTTGAGCATTTGAGGTCTCCTTTTTCACATGTGTTCCAAGGAGATCTATCGCAAGGGTGAGGCCAAGTTCTTAAAATCTTTTCACCACAAAGACACAGAGGACACAAAGGAATCCCTCTGTGTCCTTTGTGTCTTTGTGGTTCAGCGGTTTTTACGCCGACGCCCCCCCGTCCACACAAACCACCTGCCCCGTGATCGCGCTCGCATCGTCGCTGAGAAGGAAGGCGATCGCCGCCGCCACCTCGCTCGGTTTCACAGCCCGCCGCATCGGGATCGCGCGGATCATCTCTTTCTTCACCTCGGCATCGAGCGTGGCGATCATGTCGGTGTCGACGAGGCCGGGGGCGACGCAGTTGACGCGGATGCCGCTGCGCGCGACCTCGCGCGCCAGCGATTTGGTCATCGCGATCAGGGCGCCTTTCGCGGCGGCGTAGTTGGTCTGGCCGACCACGCCGTGTAGTCCGCTGAGCGAGGCCACGTTCACGATCGCGCCGCGGCGCTGCTTCAGCATCGGCGTCAGTGCGGCTTTCGTCATCGACATGGCGCCGTCGAGATTCGTCTCGAGGACGTCGCGCCAATCGGCGTCGGTCATGTTGTAAAGCAGAGCATCGCGGCGGATGCCGGCGTTGTTCACGAGCGCGTCGAGCGAACCGAACCTCGCGATCACTTCGTCGACGATCGCAGCGTTGCGCGCTGCGTCGCGGACATCGCCCTGCAACGCCAGACCGTCCGGTAGATCGGTCGACGTAACGTACGTGAACGCGACGTTCCAGCCGTCGCGCGCGAGCCGCTCCACGACGGCGCGTCCGATGCCGCGGGCGCCACCGGTGATGAGTGCGGTTTTCAAAAGTTCATCCTGAGCGGAGCGAAGGATCTCCGGTTGTACCGCACAAGTGGTACCGATAAGCAGCACCCGCTCGGTCGCACCGGAGATCCTTCGCTGCGCTCAGGATAAACTCCGAAAAACCTCACGACTCTTCCTCGTACTTATCCTTCAGCGACGCCACCACCGTCGGATCGGCGAGCGTCGTCACGTCGCCGAGGGCGCGGCCTTCGGCAATGTCGCGAAGGAGACGGCGCATGATCTTGCCGCTGCGGGTTTTGGGAAGATCGGCGGTGATGAGGATTTTTTCAGGACGCGCGATCGCGCCAATCTTCGCGGTGACGTGATCCTTCAGCTCCTTCTCGAACTTCGCCGGATCGCGTTTCGCCTCTTCGGCGCGCGACGACTTGACGATCACGAATGCGGCGATTGCCGTCCCTTTGATCTCGTGATTGATTCCTACCACCGCGGCTTCGGCGACCGCCTGGTGATCGACGAGCGCCGACTCCACCTCCATCGTCCCGATGCGATGGCCAGCAACATTGATGACATCGTCCACGCGGCCGAGGAGCCAGAAATAGCCGTCCTCGTCGCGCTTGGCGCCGTCGCCGGTGAAGTAGATGCCGGGCCACTTCGCCCAGTACTGCTGCTCGAAGCGCTCCGGATCGCGCCAGATGCCGCGCAGCATCGACGGCCACGGACTGGTGATGGCCAGATACCCGCCGCCGACCTTCACTTCGCGGCCGCCTTCGTCGAGGATCTTCGCGTCGATGCCGGGGAACGCGCGCGTGGCCGAGCCGGGCTTGGTCGCAACGAGTCCCGGCAGCGGCGTGATCATGATCGAGCCGGTTTCCGTCTGCCACCACGTGTCGACGATCGGGCAGCGCTCGCCGCCGATCCACTTCTGGTACCACATCCACGCCTCGGGATTGATCGGTTCGCCGACCGATCCGAGGAGCCGCAGCGACGAGAGATCGTGCGCTTCGGGAAGTTGATGGCCCCACTTCATGAACGCGCGGATCGCCGTCGGTGCCGTGTAGAAAATCGAGACCTTGTGCTTCTCGATGAGCGACCAGAAACGATCCTGCTTCGGCCAGTCGGGCGCGCCTTCGTAAACAAAAACAGTCGCTCCGGCCGCGAGCGGACCGTAGACGACATACGAGTGCCCGGTAACCCAGCCGATGTCCGCCGTACACCAGTAAACGTCGTCCTCCTTCAGATCGAAGACCCACTTGCACGTCGCGTACGCCTCGGTGAGGTATCCGCCGGTCGTGTGCACGATTCCCTTCGGCTTGCCGGTCGTGCCACTCGTGTAGAGCGTGTAGAGCATCTGTTCCGAATCGACCCACTCCGGTTCGCAGTCGGTCGACGCGTCCCGCATCAGCTCGTGGTACCAGCAATCGCGGCCGGTCTTCATTGAGACCGTATCGTCCAACTCCTCGGTGACTGAGCGTCGCATCACGACGACGACATGCTCGATGGAGGGGCAATCGTCCGCGGCGGTATCGGCGAGTTTCTTGAGCGGGACGAGATTGCCGCGACGGTATCCGGCCGTCGCGGTGATGAGCACCTTGGCCTCGGCGTCCTGAATGCGATCGCGCAACGCCTCGGACGAAAAACCGCCGAAGACGACCGAATGCGCGGCGCCGATTCGCGCGCAAGCGAGCATCGCCACGATGGCCTCGGGCACCAGCGGCATGTAGATGGCGACACGGTCTCCCAGATGCACGCCAAGCGATTTTAAAACGTTCGCGAATTTCGAAACCTCGGCGTGCAGCTCGCGATACGTGAACGTACGCACATCGCCCGGCTCGCCCTCCCAGATCAGCGCCTGCTTGTCGCCGCGCGGGGCGAGATGCCGATCGAGACAATTGGCCGAGGCGTTGAGCTTTCCACCGACGAACCACTTCGCGTAGGGAGCGTTCCACTCCAGCACCGTGTGCCACTTGGTCTGCCAGTCGAGCTGCTCCGCCCACGACGCCCAATACGCCTCGCGGTCGGTGACGTCGTACACCGATTCATCGTTCGCGTTGGCATTGCGCCGGAAGTTGTCAGACGGTGGAAAACTGCGGTGCTCTTGCAGCAGGGCATCGATCTCGTTCGACATGGTGGGCGGATTCTAGCGAAAACCTTCATCCGCAGATGACGCAGATGAATCACGCCAGACGCTTTTCGATGAGTGTCTTCGCAAACTCCTCGGCTCGCGAAAGCCGCACATCGAAATCGAACTCGTTCGTCTCGCCGAAATGCTCTGCCGCGAGGACGACATGCGGCGCATCGATCAGCCGGTAGACGACGCCGAGTTGGTCGAAGGGAACGGTGATCCGGAATCGCTGATAGACATAGCGATCCATAATCGATGCGGCGCGCAACGCCTCCGCCGCCGTGTCGCGATACGCGCGCGAAAGTCCGCCGGTGCCGAGCTTCACGCCGCCGTACCAACGGACGACGATGACCGCGGTGTCGTACAGGTCCGCGCCTTCGATCGCGCTGAGGATCGGCTTGCCGGCGGTGCCGGACGGTTCGCCGGCGTCTGCGCTGCGCGCGCGAATCTCGCCGTTCGCGAAGAGCCGGAGCGCCCAGCAGAGATGCGTGGCGTCGTGATGCCGTTTCGTCAGCGCGGCCAGCTCCGCGAAAAATTCGTCCTCGGTCTCGACAGGAAAAGCGATGCCGAGGAACTCCGAGCGATCGATCTTCTGCCGGAACTCGGAAGGGGCGGTGAGGGTGCGGTAGTGGTCGATCAAGCGCTCATATAATCGCGCGCATGTTCAAGATCGAAGAGCTTTTCGCACGTGAGATCCTCGATTCGCGCGGCAATCCGACCATCGAAGTGGACTGTCTGCTGGAATCGGGCGCGCTCGGCCGTGCGGCCGTCCCGTCGGGCGCGTCGACCGGATCGCGCGAGGCTCTCGAGCTTCGCGACGGCGACAAGAAGCGCTACCTCGGCAAGGGCGTTCGCAACGCCATCGACAACGTCGACATCATCGCCAAGGAAGTGGAAGGGATGGACGCGCGCGAGCAGGCCATGATCGATCTGCTGATGAAGCAGATCGACGGTACCGAGAACAAAGGCAACCTCGGAGCGAATGCGATTCTCGGCGTGTCGCTGGCCGTCGCGCGCGCGGCTTCCGAGGCCTCGGGACTGCCGCTGTTTCAATACCTCGGCGGCCCGGGCGCGCGCACGCTGCCGGTGCCGATGATGAACGTCATCAACGGCGGCGCGCACGCCGACAACAACCTCGACGTGCAGGAGTTCATGATCATCCCCGCCGGCTTCGAGACGTTCAGCGATGCGCTACGCGCCGGCGCGGAGACGTTCCACCACCTGAAAAACATCCTGCACGACCGCAAGCTGACGACGGCGGTCGGCGATGAAGGCGGTTTCGCGCCCGATTTGAAATCGAACGCCGAGGCGCTCGATCTGATCTTGTCCGCGATTGGAAAAGCGGGGTATCGCGCCGGTGAGCAGATCTTTCTCGGGCTCGACGTTGCGGCGTCCGAGTTTTTCGAGAAAGGCTCGTACAACTTCGAGGGCGCGAAACGCAGCAGCGCGGAGATGGTCGCGTACTATCAGGAGCTTCGAGCGAAGTATCCGATCATCTCGATCGAGGACGGCATGTCGGAAGGCGATTGGGATGGCTGGACCGCGCTGACGAAGGCGATGGGCGAAAACACGCAGCTCGTCGGCGACGATGTTTTCGTCACCAATCCCGCGATTCTTTCCAAAGGAATCGCCCAGGGCGTCGGCAACGCGATCCTGATCAAGGTCAATCAGATCGGAACGCTCACGGAGACACTCGACGCGATCGAGATGGCCAAGCGAGCCGGCTACCGTTCCGTCATCTCGCATCGTTCCGGTGAGACCGAAGATTCGACGATCGCCGATCTGGCAGTGGCGACGAATGCGGGGCAGATCAAGACCGGATCGCTGTCGCGCAGCGAACGGATCGCGAAGTACAACCAACTGCTGCGAATCGAGGAGGATCTCGGCGACGCGGCGGTGTTCGCGGGGACGTCGATTTTTCGGTCGCTGTAGCTGCCCTCCGGAGTTCACCCTGCGCGTAGACGCAGGGTCTCCGGTGATACCGCACAAATCCTGCTGAGAAACGCAGTCCTTCGCACCGCCACCGGAGATCCTGACGAGGCTCGCTGCGCGGCCAGTCAGGATTGAGTGATCGAGAAACGCTTCAGCGACTCATCGATTGCCTTCGCCACACGGATCGCGAGCTCCACCGCCGCCAGTCCATCCTCGCCGCTCACCAGCGGACGCGTGCGCGTGCGGACGCACTCGACGAACGCTTCCAGCTCCGCGCGTAACGGCTCCTGCTTGGTCACGGTGACTTCGATCGGCAGCACCGTTTTTCCGGCCAGCCGGTAGCCCTTCACTTCCTGCTCTTTCGTGTCGACGGAGATGTACGCCTCGCGGCTGAAGAAACGGATTTTGCGGACGCGGTCCTGCGAGACGCGGCTGGCGGTGAGGTTGGCGACGGCGCCGTTCTCGAACTCGATGCGGACGTTCGTGATGTCCACTTTCTCCGTCATCACCGCCACGCCAACGGCGCGAACATCGACCACGCGCTGGCCGAGGAACGAGAGAACGAGATTGAGGTCGTGAATCATCAGGTCGAGCAATACGTCGATGTCGAGCGAGCGGCCGACGAAGACGCCGAGGCGTTCTGCTTCGACGTAGAGGACGTTCTTCAGGATCGGCGCGACCGCGGTGATGGCCGGGTTGTAGCGCTCGACGTGGCCGACCTGCAGGATGCGATTGTTCGAGTTCGCGATGTCGATCAGCCGCCGCGCGTCTTCGACAGTCGGCGTAATCGGCTTTTCCACCATGATGTCGCAGCCGGCTTCGAGAAGCTCGCGCGCGACGTCGAAGTGCGTCGTGGTCGGCGTCGCAACGACTGCGCAGTCGATCTCGCGTGCAAGCGAGGCGACGGAATCGAAGCGCTTGAGCTTCAGCGTCGCGATGATGTCCGCGGCGATCGCGTCATCCGGCTCGACGAAACCGATGCAATCCGCTTCCGGCATCTCCGTGAGGATGCGCGCATGCAGCCGGCCGAGGTAGCCGGTGCCGACGACGCCGACCCTCATCGGATGATGCCTCGCTTCGACGCGCGCACGAACTCCACCAGGTACCTCGCCTCGGGGAAGAGGCTGAGTTCTTCTTCGATCTTCTGCAGCGCCTCGTCGACGCGCAGTTTCGAGCGGATCAGGATTTTGTAGGCGCGCTGCAACGCTTCGACGGTCTCCTTCGAAAAGCCTTTGCGTTCCAGGCCGATGGTGTTGATGCCGTACGAGCGGTTATCGCGGCTGGCCACGGTCTTCGCGTACGGCATCACGTCCTGCGTGATCATCGAGCCGCCGCCAACGAAGGCGTGCTCGCCAACGCGGCAGAACTGGTGCACCGCGCTGAAAGCGCCGATCGTGGCGTAGTCGGCGATCTCCACGTGGCCGGCCAGCGTGGCGTTGTTGGCGAAGATCGTGTGCGAACCGACATGGCAGTCGTGCGCGACGTGTGAGTAGGCCATGAAGAAGTTCTCGTTGCCGATGGTCGTCTTGCCGCCGCCGCCGGCGGTGCCGCGGTTGATGGTGACGAACTCGCGGACGATGTTGTCGTTGCCGATGGCCAGCTCGGTGTGCTCGCCGTTGTATTTGAGGTCCTGCGGCGGGCCGCCGATCGAGGCATGGCCGTAGAACTGGTTGCGTTCACCGATCGCGGTGGGTCCTTCGACGCGCGTGAACGGACCGACGACGCAGCCGCTGCCGATGGTTACGTTGGGACCGATGACGGCGTAGGCGCCGATGACGACGTCCGGCGCGAGAAGAGCGTTGGCGCTGACGATTGCTGTGGAGTCGATTTCGGCCATCGTCATTACTCGGGTCTGTCGATCAGGACACTGAACAGCTCAGCCTCGGCGACCAGTTGGCCGTCGACGGTGGCCTTGCCGTGAATTTTTACCGAGACGGAGCGGCGATGCAGAACGACGCATTCGAGCCGCAGTTGATCGCCGGGAACGACCGGCCGCCGGAAGCGCGCCTTGTCGACGCCGCCAAAGAGGAAGAGCTTTTTCTCGCGGTCGGGCATGTCGCGCAGGCCGAGGATGGCAGCGCATTGCGCCATCGCCTCGACGATCAGAACGCCCGGCATGACGGGATTGCCGGGAAAATGTCCCTGGAAAAATTGCTCGTTCGCCGAGACGTTTTTGAGGCCCACGATCCGCTTGCCGTCCTCGATCTCCAGCACGCGGTCGACCAGCAGCATCGGATAGCGATGCGGCAGCAGTTTCATGATTTCGGTGATGGTGAGGATGCTCATTTCTTCTCCGTGTTGCGCCGCGTCATCCGGCGCATCATCGCTTCCCGGCGCGCGAACTGGCGGAACGGTACCGCAGGAATGCCCATCACTTTCTCGCCGTCCGCGACGTCGTCCAGCACCGCGCTCTTCGCGGCCACCTGGACGCGGTTGCCAATGGTGAGGTGGCCGGCGAATCCGGACTGGCCGGCCACGACGACGTAGTCGCCGAGCTCGGTCGAGCCGGCGATGCCGACCTGCGCGACGAGCAGGCAGTGCTTCCCGACCTTGACGTTGTGGGCGATCATCACCTGGTCGTCGATCTTGGTTCCCTCGCCGATCGACGTCTCGCCGAGCGCGGCGCGGTCGATCGTGCAGCCTGCACCGATCTCGACGTCATCGCCGATGCGCACGATGCCGATCTGCGGGATCTTGTGATGCCGTCCGCCGTGCGTGGCGAAGCCGTAGCCGTCCGCGCCGATGACGGTGCCGCTGTGAATGATGCAGCGCTTGCCGATGATGGAGCGTTCGTAAATCGAGACTTGGGGATAGACGATCGTGCCGTCGCCGATGACCGATCCCGCCTCGATGGAAACGTTCTGAAAGACGATAACGCCGTCGCCCAAGGTGACATCGTCCGCGATGGTGGAAAACGGCCCGATGGATACGCCTTCGCCGACGTTCGCCGTCGCCGCGATCGATGCGCGCGGCGAGATCCCGTCCGGAACCGAACGGAATGCGAAGTACTTCGTCAGGACTCGCGTGACCGCGTAGTACGGATCGGCGACGCGAATGAAACGGTCATCGTCGCCCGCGATCTGTTCCGGAACGAGGATCGCCGCGGCCTTCGTCGATGCGAGTTGCGGCGCGTATTTCGGATTGGAAAGGAAGGCCAGTTGTGTCTCGCTCGCCTCCGCCAGCGGCGCCACGCCTTCGATCATCCGATCGGCTGGACCGTCATAGCGGCCGCCTGTGTACGCGACAATTTCGGAGATCGGAACCGCGGGCATTCGGGCGCGCATTGTATGTCGCTCGCAACGAAAAAAGCCTCCCGCGCGGGAGGCTTTTCGAGTGAGCGTTGTGGTTGAGGTTACGGCTTCTTGGCGGGCGCGGTGTTCGCGGCCGGAGCGGCGTCGCCGAACTTCTTGATGACCGTGTCGGTGATGTCGATCGCGTCCGACGCGTAGACCAGACCGGACTCGAACTTGTTGAAGATGACCGCGAGGCCCATCTCTTTGCCGACCGCGTCGATGACCGGCTTGATCTTGTTCTCGAGGTCGAGAAGCGTCTTGTCGCGCGCCTCGCCGACTTCGCGATCGGCGTCTTGCGCGAAACGCTGCGCGGCGATCTTCTTGTCGGAGAGCTGCTTGGCCATGTCGGCCAGCTTGTCTTCGCTGAGCGACATCTTCTTGGTGTTGATGTCGTTGTCGAGCTTGGCGATTTCATCGTTCATGGCCTGGGCCTTGGCGATGCGGTCGTCCTGCATTTTCTTCAGGCGCTCATAGGCCGCTTTTCCCGGCGGTGAGCTCATCAGGACCTTGTTGACGTCGACGACTGCGACGCGAGCCGGCGCGCTCTGCGCGAACATCGGAGCCGCGAGCGCTGCTACCGCGAGCGAAATGAGTACCTTCTTCATGAAAATCTCCTTAAGTGGTTGGGCGTGGACAAGGGCTAAATCGCCGCCTGTTTAGTAGGTATTCCCGATGGTGAAGTTGAAGGTCTTGAACTTGTCGCCCGGCTTCGAAGCCGGATTGATGGCGTAGATGAAGCGGATCGGGAACTGGAACACGGGCAGGAAAATGCGGAGCTCGGCGCCGGTCGAGTAACGGATTTTTCGAGGATCCAGTTTATCGTTGTAGCCGTAGGCCCAGCCGCCATCCGCGAAGAAAACCAGGCGCAGCGGATCGTTCAGCCGGTAGATGTACTCGGAGTTGAAGAACACCTGTTTGTAGCCGCCGGCAATCTGCTCGACGCCGCCGAACTTTTCCAGCGGACCGAGCGTTCCGTACTCGAATCCGCGCACCGAATACTCGCCGCCGACGAAGAAGCGTTGCCCTTTGGGCACGCAGAGTTTGCTGTTCTGATCGACGTAGTCGTCATAGGTCAGCGCGCAGCCTTTGCCGTAGTCGAGCGGACGGAGGTAGCCGAGGTCGACGTTGACGCTGAAGGACGACTTGCGCGACAACTTGAAGAACTTCGTCGCCGCGAACGTCGGCCGGAACGCGTGGATCGTTCCTCCCAGCGGGCCGCCCGAAAACGACAGGCCCATGCTCACGCGGCCGCCGCGCGTCGTATCGAACGGATTGTCGCGCGAGTCGAACGAGTACGAAGGTCCGATCGACGAAGAGGTGTAGGTCAGATCCGAGATGTCGGAGATCGGAACGTTGCCGTTGACGTCCGGCTGCACGTTCGACTCTTCGTGCGTCTTCACGTGCTCGAGGCCGTAGACGAGCGAAAGGCTGTCGAAGCGATGCAGGCGGTAGCCGTATGCGATCGATCCGCCTCTGCTGCGCTCCTGATAGCCGACTGAGAGCGGGAAGTCGGTATTGCGGTTGAACAGCGACACGCCAAAGCTGTTCGGCGTATCCATGAACCAGGGATCGGCGTACGACAGCGAGTAGAAGTTCTGGCGGTTGCCGCGCTGGAAACTGAGGCCGAGGTTCTCGCCCTCGCCGAGGAAGTTGCGCGTCGAGAACTGCGTCTGCACGAAGAAGCCGGTGCCCTCGGAGTAACCGCCGCCGAACTGCACGTCGTTCTTTCCTTCTTCGCTGCCCTTCACGGTCACGTCGACCGTCTTCTTCTCCTGGTTCACCTTGAAGTCAGGGTTGTCGTTGACCTTGAAGTACCCGAGCTGGCCGAGCTTGTAGATCGATTGCTTGAAGGTTTCCATGTCCATGATCTCTCCCTCTTCGAGGAAGATCTCGCGGCGCAGGACTTTGTCTTTCGTGGTCGTGTTGCCCTGGAACTCCAGCCGTCCGAGGCGGAACTGCTCGCCTTCGAAGACGGTGATGTGCACGTCCACGATGTTGTTCTCGCGCTCGACGTACTCGGGATTGATGTACGAGTAGATGTAGCCGCGCATGCGGTACAGCTCATCGAGCGCATCGAGGCGGTCCTGGATCGGCTTGCGCCGGATGATGTCGCCCTTCTTGACCGGGAAGTTGCCGGTGAAGGCTTCGGGCTTGAAGACGGTCGTGCCGGTGACGGTGACGTCGCCAAGGCGATGAATCGTTCCTTCTTTGATGGCGATGGTGATCCGGACGCGCGGCTTCTTCGCCGATCCGATCGTCGTCAGTTGCGGCTCGCCGAACGCGACGTTCGTGTAGCCGTAGTCCTGGTAGTAGTTCTTGACGTGCTCTAGGTCCTCGTCAAGCTTCGACGGGATGTAGAGGTTCTTCTTGCGAATCCAGGTGACGACGTTGTTTTCCTTCACTTCCTTCATCTGCTTTTTCAGGCGCCGGGAAGAGAAGTGCTGGTTGCCGGTGAAGACGATGCGGGCGACGGTGGCCTTGATGCCTTCGCTGACGTTGAAGACGATCTTCTTGTCGCCTTCGGTCATGTCTTCCATCGTCGTATCGACGGTGACGCCCTCGAATCCGCCCTCGGAGTACGCTTTCTTGATCGACTCGGCGGCGCGGCGGACCAGGGTCTGCTCGAGCGTATTGCCGACGTGCAGGTCGATCTTGTCCTTATCGAGCTGCTCGGTGATCTTGGCGGCGTTCAGCTCTTTGTTGCCGCGATATTCGACGGCACCGATGCGCGGCCGCTCTTTGACCACAGCCCGGACGATGACGCCGCCGTTCGGGGCGTTGTCAGTCTCGATGCGGATGTCGTCGAAAAGGCCGGTCTGCCAGAGGTTGAGGAAGTTGCGCTGCAGCGCGGCGGGATCGTAGGGATCGCCGGGATTCACGCCGAGGTAGACGCGGATCGTGTCGCTGGCAACGCTGACGTTGCCGACCGCTTCGAAGCGTTCGATGCGCTGTCCGGCCTGGACGGTGCCCGCGCGCGGCGTGGCGGGGGCGGGCGCGGGGGGCGGAGGCGCCGTGGGCTCGGTGGTGATCTTTCCCGAGTCGGGCCGGTCGATGATCGTGCCGGCTTTCGGTTTGGGGGGCGGCTGCGGCGCTGGTTGGGCGGTCTGCGCGAGGGCGCTCCCGGCTACGAGGACGGCCGCTAGGCAGAGCGAAAAGGTTCGATTCATAGTTTGTCTGAGTGAGGCGGTGACGGACTGAAGCTCAGTCGGCACGTTCCGGGAGCGGTTGCAACCTGTCGACCTATTGACGTGCGAACCCGGACACAGGTCACGCGGGCGCCCACAACAGACCAAAGCGGCGGCGCATTCTAGCAAACTGCTGAGGGGCGGCACGGCGTCAGACGTAAGTGGCCCGGCCGCCGCCAAACGACCAGTTTTCCTTCGTCACTTCGATCAGCGAGATCAGCACGTCGTCCGGCCTGACGCCGGCGCTCTCCAGCCGTGAGGCGATTCCGGCGTAGAGCGCCTTCTTGACCTCGACCGTCCGCCCCGCGTTGAGAGTGATCTCGATGACGATCAGATTCTCGGAACGGGTCACGCCGCCGTACGATGGGTCTGCAACGATCTCGTCACGTTCGAGACGAATGAAGAGATAGAAGCGGCTGTTCGCCGGAACGTTCGCGTGCGCGACAAGCGCGTCCTGAACGCCGTCGGAGATCCTGCGAAGATCGTGGGCGGATTTGGTTTTCGGCGCGTAAATCTTCACCAGCGGCATGATCACGACAGTCTATCTGCTTCTCGCGGCGCTCACCCTCGGCGCGCCGCTTCCGCACGTGCCGCTCGCGCCGCACGCGAACACGCTGCGTATCGCCGTGGTCGGCGACACCGGCGAAGGATCGGACCGCGTCGCCAACGGCATCGCGAAATTGCACGCGCGCGCGCCGCTCGACGCGGTCGTCATCACCGGCGATGCGTTCTACCCCTGCGGCCCGTCGTCCGCGGCCGATCCGCAATGGAACCGCGTTCGCGCCCTCAGCCGCATCGGCGTGCCGCTTTTCCCGGTCCTCGGCAATCACGATTTCTGCGGCAAGTCGTCGCCTGCGGTGCAGATCGCCGCGACCGTGGTTCCGCACTGGCAGTTCCCGGCGCGCCAGTACGTCATCGACTCCAAACTCGCCGAACTGTTGATGCTCGACACGACGCCGTACGCGGCCGCTCGCAACGACGACGCTGCCGACGCGCTGCGGACGACCTTCGCCGCAAAGAAAATGACGCCGTGGCGGATCGCCGTCGGCCATCATCCGATCATCTCGTCCGGCTATCACGGCCACTTCCCGCGCGATCAGCACCTGCGCATGGTTACTCTCGACCCGCTCATGCGCCGCGGCAAGGTCGACCTCTACATCTGCGGCCACGACCATCACCTCGAGTTGATCGACGCTCAGCCTCGGCTTCTGATCAGCGGCGCCGGCTCCGATCCCGTCCCACCCCTCGTCCCGCACAAGCACACGCTCTACCCGTCCGAAGCCACGCGCCAACTCGGCTTCGCCACCGTCGAACTGGACGCGCTTTCGATGACCATCCGCTTCTACGACGGCGACGGCAACGCGATCAGTAAACCGTTCGTGTTCAAGCGTTAGGGCAATTTTTTCCACCCTCGAAAGGTTGGATCGGACACTGCTTCACCTCTGTCCGAGCGTCAGAGCTGAACAAATACTCTGACAGGAACGGACACACCAATGCCTTTTGAAGCACTCGGGCTCGACCCGAAAATCGCCAAAGCCGTGCGCGAAGCCGGCTACACGGAACCTACCCCCATCCAAACCAAAGCAATCCCGCTCGTGCTGCGCGGATCCGACGTCATCGGAATCGCCCAGACCGGCACCGGCAAAACCGCCGCGTTCGTGCTGCCGATTCTGCAGCGCCTCTCATCGCGCGGATCGGCCACGAACCGCCGCTGCATGCGCGCCATCGTCATCGCCCCGACGCGAGAGCTGGTTGTACAGATCGAAGAGAACGTGCGCAAGTACGCGCGCCATCTCCATCTGCGCATCGCCACCGTTTACGGCGGCGTCGGCGAGCGGCCGCAGATTCAGGCCCTCCGCGCCGGAACCGAAATCGTCATCGCTACGCCGGGCCGCCTCATCGATCTCATGGATCAGGGTCACGTCGACTTTTCCGGCCTCGAAGTCGCGGTGCTCGACGAAGCCGACCGGATGCTGGACATGGGCTTCCTCCCGGCCATGCGCCGCATCGTCAAAGCGCTGCCGAAACAGCGCCAGACGATGATGTTCTCGGCCACGCTCTCGAAAGAGATCGAGACGCTGACCAACGAATTTCTCGTGAATGCCGAAATCGTGCAGATCGGCCGCCGCGCCAATCCCGCCGAGCTGGTCACGCAGTTCGTCTACGAGACGACGAAGGAAGCGAAGCTGTCGCTGCTGCTTCATCTCCTGCGCGATGCGAGCCTCGACTCCGTACTCGTCTTCTCGCGAACCAAGCACGGCGCCGACAAGATCGCGCGCAAGCTGGCCTCGTCCGGCATCAACACGGCCACGCTGCATTCGAACCGAAGCCAGAGCCAGCGCATCGCCGCGCTGAAGGCGTTCAAGGCCGGAACGGTGCGCGTGCTCGTGGCCACGGATATCGCCGCGCGCGGCATCGACGTCGAAGGCATCTCGCACGTCGTCAACTACGACTTCCCGCCGCAGCCTGAGGATTACGTCCACCGCATCGGCCGCACCGGACGCGCGAAAGCGGTCGGCGACGCCATCAGCTTCGTCACTCCCGATGACCGCGGCAACCTTCGCGATCTGGAGCGCTTCATTTCCCGCGGCATCCCCCGCAAGGTGGCCGAGGGATTCGATGCGAGCGCGTACAAAGCCGTCGCTGCGCCGCTGACGTCGTGGCGGCCCTCCTCCCGTCCGCCCGCCCGTAACGCGGCGCCTCGCCCGCCGCGCCCGAGCACGTACGGCAGCTCGCGTCCGGCATCCCCGTCCCACCCGCCCGGCGGCAACGGACGGACGGCGGTCAATTCGCGTCCGCAATTCTCCGATCGCGGCCGCCGCAGACCGTAGCCCTGGCGTAGTAGGATTCGCGCCCGAGACTACGCGAGGAGGAATGCTCTTGAAGAACGTCATCTACGCGCTGCTGGCGGTGGCCGTCGCCGCGTGCACGCCTACCAACACCGCGAACAACGAGACGACCGCCACCCAGACTGAAACCAATACGACCAGCAGCGCCACCGCGACCGAGGCCACCGTACCGCCGGCCACGACGTCCAGCGCCGCGGCAGAGGAGAACAGACCGATGAGCCAGTACGAGAACAAAGTCGCCGAAGTGCATACCAGCGCCGGCGAGATCGACATCCGTTTCTTTCCCGACGTCGCTCCGAACCACGTGAAGAACTTCATCGACCTGGCCGAGAAGGGCTTCTACAACGGCTCGAAGTTCCACCGCGTCATCCCGGGCTTCATGATCCAGGGCGGAGACCCGAACACGATCTCCGGCTCGCCTTCGACCTGGGGCACGGGCGGCTCCGGCAAGAACATCAGCGCCGAGTTCAACTCCGTCAAGCACAAGCGCGGCATCGTCTCGATGGCCCGATCCAACTCTCCCGACAGCGCCTCGTCGCAGTTCTTCGTCATGGTGGCGGACGCTCCGTCGCTCGACAACCAGTACAGCGTCTTCGGGCAGGTCACGAAGGGGATGGACGTCGCCGACAAGATCGTCAACGCGGCGCGGGACGGACAGGATCGGCCCAACAATCCGACCACCATCGACAAGATCGTGATTCGCGACGCCAAGCCGGAAGAGCAGGGACCGACTCCGAAATAGGCCCAGGTTCTTGCAACTGCTGGAGCCGATGACCGACGTATCCCTCCCCGACGACGCCGCGGCGTTTCTCACCGAGAGTGTCGGGGAGGGTTGGTCGGCGCGGGCGCTGGACGGCGATGCCTCCGTCCGCCGCTACTTCCGCGTGACGCTCCCGGACGGCGGCACGCGCATGCTGGCTTGGTATCCCGAGGAAGTGCGGCGGGATCTGACGCGGGTGCTGTCCGCGTATTACGCGGCCTCGAAGCACGCCTACCTTCCCGGATTGATCGAGCACAGCGACACGGCCATGCTGCAGCAGGATGTCGGAGACGAGACCCTCTTCGACCTCCTGCACCGCGGCCGCGAGGAGGGGATTCGCTGGTATCGGAAGGCAATCACGCTGCTCGTCTACTTTCAGAAGGCCGGCGCCGTCGACATCAACCCGCCTTTCACGGGCGACTTCTTCTTCAACGAGCTCGAGATGACGCGGGAGTTCTATTTCGAGAAGCTGATGAACGTGCCATCCGACGGTACGCTGGCGCTAAAACCACTGCTCAGAAAACTGGCCGATAACATCTCCAGACATCCATACGTACTATGTCATCGCGATTATCATGGACAGAATATTCACATCTTTAACGACAAGCTTTACCTGATCGACTACCAGGATCTGAGAATGGGTCCCGACACGTACGACATCGCCTCGCTCGTGCGCGACCGCGGCGTGGCCCGCATCCTCGGTGAAGAGACGGAACTGGAACTGGTCGACTACTATGCGGACTGGCGCGTGCATGGCTTACCGGCTCGCACCGAGCTGCCTCAAGGCGAACGCCGATCGATGCGCCGCCGGTATTTCGAGACCCTTCTGCAGCGCTCTCTCAAGATCCTCGGCACGTTTTCCAAGCAGCCGCTCACGCGCGGCCGCATGTGGTACCTCGACTTCATCCCTCCGACCCTCGAGAGCGTCCATCGCTGTATCGACGAGCTACCCGAATACGGTGCGCTCGCATCGCTGCTTCCGGCGGACTTCTCCGTAGCGAAGGCGCGTGAGCGAGCGGAAAGGATTCACGATGGCTCAACACAAAATCACACTGCTTCCCGGTGACGGCATCGGCCCCGAGGTCACGGCCTCGGTGGTCTCCATCATCGAATGCGCCGGCGTCGACGTCGAATGGGAGAAGTACTTCGTCGGCGCCGAGGCCCTCTCGCGCTTCGGCGATCCTCTGCCGCCGGAGGTGCTCGAATCGATCCTCCGCAACAAGGTCGCGCTGAAAGGTCCGGTCACGACGCCGATTGGTACCGGCTTCTCCTCGATCAACGTCCGGCTTCGGAAAACGCTCGACCTCTACGCCAACCTGAGGCCGGTCAAGTCGATGCCGAACATCATCACGCGGTTCGAAAACGTCGACATCGTCGTCGTCCGTGAGAACACCGAGGATCTCTACAGCGGACTCGAACACGAGGTTGTGCCGGGCGTGGTCGAGTCGATCAAGATCATCACCGAGAAAGCTTCCACGCGCATTGCACGCTTCGCGTTCGAGTACGCGCGCACGCACGGCCGCAAGCGCGTGACCGCCGTGCACAAAGCCAACATCATGAAGCTGTCCGACGGCCTTTTCCTGCAATGTTTCCGCAACGTGGCTAAGGAGTATCCGAACGTCGAAGCCGACGACAAGATCGTCGACAACCTCTGCATGCAGATGGTGATGAATCCGCAGCAGTTCGACATCCTGCTGCTCGAAAACCTCTATGGCGATATCGTTTCCGATCTTGCGGCGGGACTCGTGGGCGGTCTGGGTGTCGTCGCGGGCGCGAACATCGGCGAGGCAGGCGCGGTATTCGAGGCGGTGCACGGCAGCGCGCCCGACATCGCCGGTCAGAACAAGGCAAATCCGCTGGCGTTGCTCAAGTCCGCGGTCCTGATGCTGCATCACGTCGGCGAGATGGGCGCGGCCAAACGGATCGAGGACGCCATCGTGAAGGTGCTCGATTCCGGCCCCGAACATCGCACCCGTGACATCGGCGGCACCGGCACGACAGCCGACTTCACCACGGCGCTGTGCGAGACGCTGCGGCGCGGGACGAGGGCCGACGACTGAGCAAGCCCGACTTCGTTTCCCACTTTCGCGCCGGCCTCGATCACTTCAACGCCGCCGAGTTCTGGGATGCGCACGAGTCGTGGGAAACGATCTGGCTCGAGGCAGAGTCGGACGTCCATCGTTTTCTGCAGGGCCTCATCCAGCTCGCGGCCGCGTATCACCACGTCAAACGCGGCACGTATCCCGGCGGACTCCGGCTTTTTGACGCGGCGCTGGAGAAACTAAACGATTTTCCGAAGCGCTGGTGCGGGATCGACCGGACGTTGCTGGAGGAGACCGCGGGGCGCCACCGAGAGTGGGTTGCAACGCTTCTTGTGCAAGGTGCGACGGACAAGCGGCTCGACGCTGCCGAATTTCCGCACATCCCGACTGACGACTCGCCGATGCCGCCATTTGAACGCTGGTGAAGCGGCGCCCGATCTCATACAATCCGGCGCATCCCCACCAACCGAACGCCACAAGTAGCCGAGGATCCAAATGCAGGAAATCGATCAACGGGACCGTGAGCTGCTGGGTGCCCTGCAAAGTGAGATTCCCCTGGTTTCAACGCCGTTCGCCCTCATCGGACAGGCGATCGACATGTCGGAAAAAGAAGTCATCAAGCGCATCGAGCGCCTGAAGCGCGACGGCCTCGTGCGCCAGCTCGCCGCGCAGTTCGACGCGCGCTCTCTCGGCTATCGGTCGTGCCTCGTGGCCGCGAAAGTCGATCCCGAACGGATCGACGATGCCGCCGCGGCGATCAATGCGCATCCCGGCGTGACGCAGAATTACCGGCGCAATAACGACTTCAATCTGTGGTTCACGATCGCCGTCGCGCCGACCTCAGTCCTAGGCCTCGACAAGACCGTGGAAATGCTCGGCGACGAAGCAGGATGCGACGCTATCCGTCCGCTGCCGACGCTCAAGCAGTTCAAAGGAAGCAACGATGCGGACGAATCACACGGTGACGCCGATCTCGCCCCGCTGACGGCAGTGGAGATTGAATCCGTCCGCCTGCTGCAGCACGATCTTCCCCTTCAGCCGCGTCCGTTCGAGGCGATGGCGCGTACGAACGGAGTCGCTGCCGACGAGCTGCTGGCCGCGGCGAAGTCGCTGCTCAAGCGCGGCTACATCCGGCGCTACGGCGCTGTCGTGCCGGCGCGCAAGACCGGCTTCGGCGCGAGCGCGATGGGCGTGTGGGTGGTCAAGGGCGATGACGTCGATGCGGCCGGCGTGAAGATGTCGCAGAACAAAGCGGTCTCCCATTGCTACCTCCGCCCGGTCTACGACGACTGGCCGTACAACCTCTACACGATCGTGCACGGCCGCTCCGTCGACGAGTGCGAGTCGATCATCAACGACATCGCCATCGATACCGGCGTCCACGACAAGCAGGCGTTGTATCCGACGCGCGAGTACAAGAAGGCGCGCATCAATCTCTTCTCGACCGAAGCCGACGAGTGGGAAGCGGCCCACGGCGCGCGCGCAGCCGCCAGCGCGGCGTCGTAAACACAGACAAGAGTGTCTGTGCCACATGAAAGCGCCCGCGGCGACGCGGGCGCTTTCGTCTGCATCGCGCAATGCGCGCTACTTGATGTTCTCGGGAAAAACGCTGATGCGGCTGTTGGCCTTCAGCTCGTTCGTCAGCCGCGCCACCGCATTGACGACGTCCGTCGCCTTCTGCGTCATCAGGTATTCGCGGATGCCGTTCTTCACGGCGTCGAACGATTCGACACCCGCGGGCTCCTTCCCTTCGACATAGATCAGGTGATAGCCGAACTTCGTGTGCACGATGCCGCTGACCACTCCCGGCTTCAGGCCCCACGCGGCCGCTTCGAACGCAGGATCGAGCTGACCCTTCGACATCCATCCGAGGTCGCCACCGCTTTCCGCGGAGCCGTCTTCCGAGTACTTCTTGGCCGCGTCTTCGAAGTGCGCGAGACGCAGTTTGGCCATCGTCGCCTCGTCAGGCTTTCCCATCGCTGAGGCGATCTCGGCCGCCCGCAGTTCGGAAGCGATTTTGCTGATCTGCTCGAGTGCCTGGCCGTCCGTCGTCGGCGCAGCTCCGGCATTCGTCACGGCGACGACGATGTGCCGCACGTGGACCTTCTCGGGCGTGGCGAAGTCGTCAGGGTGCGCGGCGTAGTAGTCCTTGATGTCTTTGTCGGTCACGATGCCGGCGGCGACGACGTCGCGGACATAGCGGTCGAAGAGCGCCGATTCGCGCGCCGAATCGAGTGTCGCCACGACGTCCGGCTTCTTGTCGAATCCTGTCTTGAACGCTTCCTGAAGCATGAGGCGCTTGCGGATGTAGTTCTCGAGAAAGGCGCCCTTGCCGCCGTTCTGGTCGTAGTTTGTCCGCATCTGCGTGTTGAGGTTCGCGTACATGCGGTTGAGTTTTTCGACGGTGATGGTTTCACCGTTGATGACGGCCACCGGCCGCTTGGAATCATCGGCCACGGCAGCAGCCGTCGATTGTGGAGCGGGCGCGGTCTGCGCCGGCGCGGGCTGCTGCGCGAATGCCGCCGAAGCCAGCAGCAGCAGCGGAATGAGTGTTCGCTTGATCAAATCAAATCCTCCAGACGGGGTATCAGACGACGCGCTGACCAACAGGGTTACCGGAGGAGAGCATTCCGGTCACGCGGAGTGCGCGGACAGGCCGAGGGATTCCGCGTTCTCCGCGCCTCCGCGTGAACTGGTTCTACGAGCGGTAGATTCGCTCGCGGTCTGTCAAGAAGAATCTTCACTTTTCCACAGACAGAGAACATTCGGAGTAAGTAATCATGTGGCAGATCGAGAGCTGTCGCTTCTGCACAGGATTTTGTGCGCTCAGCGATGGTTGGTCACAGCCCTGCGGAAAACATGTGGACGAGATGTGCGAGGTCTTCCAATTACCACGCGCAAAGAAAATCGCCTCGATAATCCGATACGGAAGGAGATGTTGCTGTGACGAACAAAGCACTCAGAACGCGAGACACCCTGGACTGGTTGGCAGTCGTCGTGGATGTGGCGGCGATCCTTGGCCTTTTCAGCGCCGGCCTCGGACTTCTGTATTGGTATGCGTCGAAGAGACCGCCTGTCGTTATTGTTGCGATCGCCGTCGTGGTGACCTTGCTAGTTGGCGTCGTGGCATGGATCGCCGGGAAGGTGTCGCGGCGGGAGTAAGAAGTGTGCTCCTGGGCCAGCTCAGCGTCCGAGCGATTCAAGTTCGCCGATCGAGAGTCGCTCGCTCAATGTTTACGCGACGCCTTCTTCATCTGCGCGCGGGCCGCCTCCACCATGTCGCGAATTCGCTCGTCGCCTAACGTGCTTTCCTCACGTGGGAAGAGGATGTCGGGGCCATGGAGAATCGAGATGAGACCGCCGACTTTCGCCATCAGCTTGCGAACTTCCTTCGTGTCTGGAATCTCTGAGAATTTGTAAACCTCTCCGAGCCCCAGAGCTTTCAGTGCGTCGTGCACTTCTTGCGGAGCATCGACACCCCTCCGAATCTGCTTAGGCGGATCATCTTGCGTTTTGAGGCGGCAGGCATCGCGCTGAATCCTACCTCGGCGATGGCCACTCGGTTTGAGTTCTACGACACGTAGAACGACGCAAAAGCTGTCAAGAGAAATCTTCGTTTTTTAACAACTTTCTTGTCACGCGCTGCTAACCTTCCTCTGCCTGCCTAGTCGATGGCCGAAGCCGTCCTGCGGAAAAGGTGTGGAAGCCCTGTGCAGCCGCTGTGCGGATCACGAAATCTCCAAAAAGGGGACCTAGACTCCGCCTCCTTCATCCAATGTCCGTAGCGCAACTTGACGTCGCTCTCGACCGGCCGCTGCCGCAGTCTCCGGATGCGGAGCGCGCGGTCCTCGGATCGATTCTGATCAACAACCATGCGTTCTACCGGGTGGTCAGCACGATTAGCACCGAGGACTTTTTTCGCGACGCGCATCGGACGATCTTCGCCACGATGCGGCGCCTGGCGGAGCAAAGCCGCGAGATCGATCTGCTGACGTTGCGCGAGGAGTTATCAAAGAACGCGCAGCTCGAGCAGGTCGGCGGAACGGCGTACGTCGCGTCGCTCGTCGACGGCATTCCGGACATCGCCAACGTCGAGCGGTACGCGCATATCGTCAAAGAGAAATCGACGCTGCGGCGGCTCATCGTCATGGGCAACTCAGTCATGCGCGCGGCGCTCGACTCGCCGGGCGAGCCGGCGGACGTGCTCAACATCGCCGAGAAATCGATCTACGAAATCGCCGAGGGGTCGATCGAGAAAGGGTTCGTCGCGCTCGATCGGATCACGCGGTCGAACATGACCGCGATCGAGCAGTTGCAGCACGCCGGAAAACTGATCACCGGCATCCCCACCGGCTACGACCGCTTCAACGAATTCACCTCCGGGTTCCAGGCGCAGGATCTGATCATCATCGCCGCGAGACCTTCGATGGGGAAGGCGCAGCCGCTTGACGCCGCTGTGCTGACGCCTGGTGGATGGTCGACCCTTGGATCCTTGGCGATCGGCGATGCGGTAGCGTCGATTGACGGAAGTCCTTCGGTCGTCACCGGCATCTTTCCCCAAGGCGAGCGTCAGGTGTATCGAATCACATTTTCCGACGGCCGCAGCGCGGAGTGCTGCGCTGAACACCTTTGGCGAGTCAGCTATCGAGCGTGGAAAGGTCCGCGCGTCCTACCCACATCTCAACTGATCAAGATGCTGACGCGTAAGCGCTATCAATCGCGTCTGTCCGTCGAGCTGTTTGACGGACATTTTGGCAACTCCGAAGAGGGTGATGTGCCGATAAAGCCATGGCTGTTCGGCGTCTTGCTTGGGGACGGAGCCCTGACCGGTTCCAGCGTGATGTTCTCGTCGGCTGACGACGAGTTGATTGAGCGCGTGCGTGCCGAGGTTGGAGCTGACTACAAGATCGTCAAGGCTGGAGGCTATGACTACCGGATTACGCAGAAAAGCAAGGGCTCGTACGCGTTCGGATCACCGCCGCCGAATCTGCTTCGAAAGGCACTCGACGACCTCGGCGTGTGGGGTTGTCATGCGCATGAAAAGTTCATTCCGGCTGAATACCTGAATGCGTCGAAGACCGTCAGGGCGCGCGTGCTTGAAGGATTGCTCGACACGGATGGGTGGGTCGAGAAGACTGGTTCGTTGTGCTTCAGCTCGTGCAGCGAACGGCTGACGTGCCACCTGATCGAACTGGTGCGGTCGTTGGGTGGCACAGCTAAATTGCGCCGCAAAGTTACCGGCTTCACCTACAAGGGCGAACAGCGCGAAGGCCGGACGGCTTACGTATGTACGATCAGTCTGCCGTATGACGTCATCCGTCTCATTTCTAGAAAACAGACTCGCCGCTCTGCTCACGCCCGACGTCGCCGACTAACGATCAAAGCCATCGCGCCGAGCCGCGTTTGTCAGACTCAGTGCATCCGTGTTTCACACGAGTCGCACCTGTACATCACGGACGGATTCGTGCCCACGCACAACACTTCCTTCATGATGAACATCGCCGAATCGATCGCCATCCCCGATCGTTCCGGCGATCCGCGGCCGCCATCGCAGCGGCTGTATGCGGTCGGCGTCTTCTCGCTGGAAATGTCGAAGGAGCAGATCGGTCTGAGGATTCTTAGCTCCGAATCCGGCGTTTCGAACCACCTCATTCGCGCGGGCATGCTCAGCGAGCGGAACTGGCGCGATCTGGCCGACGCCTCGTCGCGCCTGGCAAAGGCGAAGATCTTCATCGACGACACGCCGGGCATCGACATCATGGAGATGCGCGCCAAGGCGCGCCGTCTGAAGATGGAGGCGGGCCTCGACATGATCATGGTCGACTACCTCCAGCTCATGGCGGTGAAGGGCAAGATCGAGTCGCGGAACCAGGAGGTTTCGCAGATCTCGCGGGGCCTGAAAGCGATCGCCAAAGAACTAAACGTTCCACTCATAGCACTCTCGCAGCTCTCCCGCCGTCCCGAGCAGCGCACCGGCGATCACCGCCCGCAGCTTTCCGACCTTCGCGAGTCGGGATCGATCGAGCAGGACGCCGACGTGGTCTGCTTCATCTACCGCGACGAGGTCTACAACAAGGACACCGAGGAGAAGGGGATCGCCGAGATCATCATCGGCAAACAGCGCAACGGCCCGATCGGCGATTTCAAGCTCGTGTTCCGAAACGACATCACCAAATTCTTCAACTACGAGCCAACGCCGGACTACGGCCCGCAGTAGTTATTGACCTGCCGGCGCTGCGGAAGAGTACGATCATCGCCATGAGACGCGCTCTTGTCCTCGCCGCGTTACTCGCCACCGCCGCCGTTCAGGTCCACGCCAGCGTGTTGCGGTTGAACATCAACGACATGATTCATCCGATCAGCGACGAATTCATCGGCCGCGCGCTCGATCAGGCGCAGCGCGAGCACGACGACGCCGTGATCATCGAGCTCACCACGCCGGGCGGCCTGCTCGACTCCACGCGTTCGATCGTCGAGAAGATCATGACCTCGCGCGTGCCGGTCATCGTCTACATCGCGCCGGCAGGAAGCCGCGCCGCGTCGGCGGGATTCTTCATCCTCGAATCAGCCGACGTCGCGGCGATGGCACCCGGCACGAACACCGGCGCCGCGCATCCCGTCCTTCTCGGCGAAAAGATGGACGAGATCATGAAGACGAAGATGGAGAACGACGCCGCAGCCTTCATGCGCACGATCGCGAACAAGCGCGGACGCAACGTGGCCGTCGCCGAGAGCGCGGTGCGCGAATCGAAGTCGTTCACCGAGCAGGAGGCGCTGCAGCAGAAACTGATCGACGTGATCGCGCCAAACGACCAGGCGCTCCTGCTCGCGATCGACGGCCGCACGTTCAAGCGCTACGACGGCACGAACGTGACGCTGCACGTCGCCAACACGCACATCAACACGATCGAGATGACGCTGCGGCAGCGGCTGATGTCGTCACTCATGGATCCGAACATCGCCTTCCTGCTGTTGGTCCTCGGCGGGCTGGCGATTTTCGCGGAGTTCAACCATCCCGGCGCGGTTGTCCCCGGCGTAGTCGGCGTGATCGCGATCGTGCTGGCGCTTTTCGCGCTGAACTTTCTGCCGACGCGCTTCGCCTCGCTGGCGCTGCTGCTGGTCGCATTCGCGCTCTTCGCGCTCGAGGCGAAGTTCGCGTCGCACGGCGTCCTGGCCATCGGCGGCATCGTGAGCATGGTCATCGGCGCGCTGTTTCTCGTCGACGGGCCGATTCCGCAGATGCGCGTGAACATCATCACGGCCATCGCGGTGAGCATTCCGATCGGAATGATTGCGGTCTTCCTGACGACGCTCGTTCTCAAAGCGCGCCATGGAAAGATCGCTACGGGCAGCGAAGGAATGATCGGTCAGATCGGAATCGCGCGTACGCCGGTGGGAGCGGACGGCAAAGTCTTCGTTCACGGCGAGCTGTGGAACGCGGTCGCCAGCAATGCCATCGCCGAGGGGGCTCGGGTGCGCGTGGCCGGCATCAACGGGCTGCACCTCGTGGTCGAGCCAGCCGAGTAGCCTACAATCGTGCTGCGCTGAACGTCCGCGCGGAGGGTTCCATGAATCTCGGTCTGATCATCATCATCGTCATCGTCGGTCTCTACCTTCTCAGCTCGATCAAGATCCTCCCCGAGTACGAGCGCGGCGTGATCTTCCGCCTCGGCCGGCTGTTACCCGAGGCCAAAGGTCCCGGCATCTTCCTCGTCTTCGCGCCGATCGATCGCATCGTGCGCGTCTCGCTGCGGCAGGAAGCGTTCGAAGTGCCGCCGCAGGACATCATCACGCGCGACAACGTCACGCTGAAAGTGAACGCGGTCGTTTTTCTGCGCGTGATCGAGCCGCGGCGCGCCGTCGTCGAGGTGTTCGACTATCGCTACCAGACTTCCCAGTTTGCACAGACGACGCTGCGCTCCGTCCTCGGCGAAGTGGAACTCGACGAATTGCTCGCGCATCGCGACGCGCTCAACGCGCGCATCCAGTCGATCCTCGATCAGCACACCGAGCCGTGGGGCGTGAAGGTCGCGAACGTCGAGGTCAAGCAGGTCGACCTGCCGGAGTCGATGTTGCGCGCGATGGCCAAACAGGCCGAAGCCGAGCGTGAGAAGCGGGCGAAGTTGATTCATGCCGAGGGTGAGTTCGCGGCGTCGCAGAGGCTGGCGGATGCGGCTCATGTTCTAGCCACGCAGCCGACGGCGCTGCAGCTCCGTTATCTGCAGACGTTGACGGAGATCGGCGTGGAGAAGAACACGACCATCGTCTTCCCGCTGCCGATCGACATCCTCACCGGATTGACGAAGTTCCTCAACAAAGAATGACCGACGTGGTGATGCTCGAAGCCGCGCTGTTTCAACTGCGCGCGGCGACGAGCGACATCGATCGCGACGTCGCACCGCAGCTCGCCCTCTGCGTAAATATCCTGGCGAATGCCATCGCGGCCGGTCGCGATGGCGTCAATGGGTCCGTCGCGAGCGACATCGAATTCGCATTCAACGATCTGAGCGCCGCGGTCGATGAGTTGCCACAGGCCGACGCCGACCGTCTCGCGCCGATGATGGCGACGTTGCGCCGCGACATCGAAGCGCTGACGGCAGCCACGGCGCTCGATCCGGTGGTCATCGCACAGATCCGCGCGTTTCAACCGAAACTGCGCGAGCGGATGAAGGCGATCGAGCGTCAGACATTCGTCGAAGGCAGCGCCGAGGAACTGCCGCATCCGCCGGAAGTGCTGCGTGACGAAGCAATCCCGATTGCCAGACAACTCACCGCGGCCGGCTTCGCAACGCCGTCGCTGAACACGCTCATCTCCGACCCTGCGTCGACGCGCCTTCACTCGCTGCGAGACATCACCGACGAGCTGGATGTGATTCTCGGTTAAGCGTCATTGCGCTGTAGCTGAGTCCGGTGTACCGTCGTTGCTCGTCCACAAATCGGGAAAGAAGAAGGAGAAGAGCCATGACATCTCTGTTCGCACTCGCGTTGTTACAGGACAACACAACCACCACAACCACCGGGATATCGCCGTTTGGCGCCGCCATGGGTACGGGGATGATGATCTGCTGGCTGGTCCTCATCCTGCTGGTCGTCGCCGGAATGTGGAAGGTCTTTGTCAAAGCCGGGAAGCCGGGTTGGGCGGCCATCATCCCCATCTACAACGTCATCGTGCTCCTCGAGATCGCGGGGAAGCCGTTGTGGTGGTTCATTCTTTTCCTGATCCCCGTCGTCGGGTTCATCGTGGCGCTCATCGTCTGCATCGCCGTCGCACGGAACTTCGGCAAAGGTGTCGGCTTCGCGATCGGTCTCTGGCTTCTGCCGTTCCTCTTCTATCCGATCCTCGGCTTCGGCGACGCGCGCTACCAGCCTGTCGCAGCGTAACTGTTCGTGGGGCCGCCGGAAACGGCGGCCCTACAGTTCGCGAAAGAGCGCGATGATTTTTTCCAATCCGCGCTGATCCTGGTCATCGAACGAGTCGAGCTGGTCGGAGTCGACGTCGAGCACCGCGATCAACTCCCCGTCAGGTCCGAAGACCGGCACGACGATCTCCGACTTCGAATTCGGATCGCAGGCGATGTGGCCGGGGAACTGGTTCACGTCCGCGACGATGACGGTCTCGCGCTTCGCCGCCGACACTCCACAGACTCCACGGCCGATTTCGATTTGCAGGCACCCAACCGTTCCGATGTACGGTCCGACGATGAGGCGATCGCCGCAAACGCGGTAAAAACCGGTCCAGTAAAAGTGCGAAAATCGGTGGGACAGGACGGAGTTGATCGTCGCCATCAACGCGATGTCGTCGAGCGATTGGCCGCCCTCATCGCGCCAGATGGCGGCGATGGAGTCGAAGCATTCTTCGTATGCAGCGCCTTTCATGAGTAGAGCGCGCGATGGTAGACCGACTCGTATTCGCGCGCTGAACGTTCCCACGAAAAATCGGCGGCCATGCCGTTGGCCTGCAGCCGGCGCCATGTTTTCGTTTCGCGGTAGTTGAGCATGGCCAGCCAGGTGGCGGTGAAGAAGTCGGCGGCATTCGTCGACAGGAATCCGAAGCCGTTCGCCGCATCCAGGTTCGCACCGTGAAACGGAATCACGGTGTCGGCCAGTCCGCCCGTCAGCCGCACCACCGGCACCGTGCCGTAGCGGAGCGCGTACATCTGATTGAGGCCGCATGGCTCGTACATCGACGGCATGAGCAGAATGTCGGCGCCGGCGTAGATGCGGTGCGCGAGCGCGTTGTCGAAGCCGATCACGGCGCGGCAGGAATCGGGATACTGCGCCGCGATCTGCTGCAGCGCATTCTCGTAGCGCGGCTCGCCAGAGCCCAGGATGACGGCCTGCGCGCCGGCGGCCAGCATGTGCGGCAGCGCAGCGATCAGGAGATCGATTCCTTTCTGATCGACGAGACGCGAGATGAATGAGAGCAGCGGCGTCTTCGCCTTGAGCGGCAACTTCAACTCGCGGAGCAGCGCCCGTTTCGAGAGATTCTTGCCGGCCAGCCACTGCGCCGAGAAATGCGAGCGAACGTTTGGATCCGTCTCCGGATCCCACTCCTCGACGTCGATGCCATTGACGATTCCCTGCAGCTTGAACGAGAGGCTGCGCAGGATTCCGTCCAGTCCCGCGCCATGTTGGTGCGTCTGAATCTCGCGCGCGTAGGTTGGCGAAACCGTCGTGACCTGATCGGCCAGGATGATGCCGCCCTTCATCAGATTGACGTCGCCGAAATGCTCGAGCGCGTCCGGCGCCCAGTAGCGGCTGTGCAGGCCGAGGGACGTAAAACGTTCGGCCGCACCGATGCCCTGGTAGTTGAGATTGTGGATCGTGTAGACCGACCGTGCGTTTTCGAACTGGTCGCTGCCGCGCAGCCCCGAATGGAGATAGACCGGCAACAGCGCCGTGTGCCAATCGTGCGCGTGGACGATGTCGGGCGCGATACCGAGAAGCTCGCATCCGCGCACAACGGCACGGCAGAAGAACGTGAAGCGTTCGATGCCGTCGTCGTAGCCGTCGAAACGCGGCGAGTAGATGTGCGGACGGTGAAAGTAGTAATCGTTTGCGACGAGGATCAACGGGATGTCCGTTCCCGGCAGCGTCGTCCGCAGAAAATTCGCCTCGGCCGCCCAATCCGCCCACGCCACCTGCGTCGTGGGCAGCACCTCTTCGAGATCAATTCCGTTGTTTGAAAACCACTCCCGCGCCTGCCGGTAACACGGCATGAAGATGGCCACGTCATGCCCCAGCTTCGCCAGCGCCTTTGGCAGCGATCCGCACACGTCCCCCAATCCGCCCGTCTTCGCGATGGGAGAAACCTCGGCGCTTGCGAAGAGGATCTTCATGAAAGTGAACTCTATCGCGTCACTGTCATCCAGAGCCGCCGGAGGCGTCGTAGCCGAAGGCGGAGCGCCGGAGGACGGCGAAGGATCCCCGGCTGATAAGCGGGTTGGGTGGGGGACTTTCGGTTACCACCCACCCTTCCGCGGTTATCAGCCGGGGATCCTTCGCCGTCCTACGCTGCTCCGCGCTCCGCGCTACGCAGCTCCGGCGGCTCTGGATGACAGCGCTACCCCACCACGATCGCCGCGTATCCGACCACATGTGCGTAGTCGCCGTTGATGTCACCGCTCGTGGCGTGCTTGAGCAGCGTTGCTTGTTTCGCGCCCAGTTGTTTCGCGGCGATGAGCATCGTCGTCGTGGGGATGAAGCCGCACATGGAGATATCGGACTCGTCGACGACGCGCCACAGTTCGCGCGGATCGAGCTTCAGCACTTCGTCGATCGCGAGCTGGTCTTTCCGCAGCGTCGTTTTCTGATCTTCGTAGTGATTCAGATCGGAGCTGGCCAGGATCCCGACCGGTTCGCCGGCCGCGGCGACGACAGTCGCGATGGCGTGGCCGATCTCTTCGCAGTAGTCGTACCGGTTCGCGCCGAGGCAGATTGGGACAAAGGTGAAATCGCCGGCCAGTTGCTGGAGGAACGGAAGCTGGACTTCGAGCGAATGCTCCCGCGCATGCGCACGCGAGTCCTCGGCCAGCAGCTGCGACTGCTGCATCAGCGCGTCGGCCAGCGGCGTATCGATGGAGACGCTGCCGAGCGGGGTTGACCACTTGCCTTCGCGATTGATCGCGGCGAAGTGGCCGAATCCGGTGTGGTTCGGGCAGAGGATGATGAAGCGCCGCGGCAGCTCGGCGGCCGAATAGAACGCCGCGGCCACGTGTCCGCTGTACATCAAACCCGCGTGCGGCACGACGGCGCCGATGAAGCGCTCTTTCGATTCCGGCTCCGGATTCTCGGCCACGCAAGCCGCGACCTGTGCCGCAAGCCGGTCCGGCGTCCCCTCGTAGAACGTGCCGGCGACAGCGGGCGGGCGGATCTCCATCGCATAACGTTATCGCATCCGGCGGCACAGGCTCACTCCTTGCCTTTATAGTTGAGCCATGACCGAAATCCGCCGCGAAGGCGAACGGCGCGCGAAATTCAAATCCGGGTTCGCACTGGCGCGCAAGATCGTCTGGAGCTGGCTGACCGATCCGGCCGTCCTGCTCTACCGGCGCGAGGCCCACGGACGCAAGCGCGCCCGCGTGACGACGGTCGAGTTTTTCCTCTTCCTGCGCGAGGTGACGCGCGAGTTCTACGACATCGAAGGGACGTCACGCGCGGCGGCGCTCGCCTACACCACGCTGCTCTCGCTCATCCCGCTGCTGGTCGCATTCACGCAGACGCTGCAACGCTATTTCCGCAACCTCTTTCCGAATTCGCAGGCGCAGATCGACAACATCCTCAACAACGTCATCCCGTATCAGTCGCCGGTCATCTCGTACCACATCGCGAAATTCGCCGAGAACGCGCAGGCGGCGTCGGCGTTCGGCGTGATCATCTTCATCGTCATCACCTTTCGCCTCTTCCTGGCGGTGGAGACCACCATCAATCAGATCTGGAAGGTGCGCAGCGTGCGCGGTTACCGGCAGAAGATCATCGCCTTCACGATGCTCTTTTTCTGGGGGCCGGTGCTGATGGCCATCTCCTTCACCACCACGAGCACGCTGGAGAAGAACCGCTACCTGCGCATTCTGTTCAAGCAGGACATCATTTTTCACATCGCGCCGATCGTGGTGCTGTTCATCGCCTTCACGATGCTGTTCTGGCTCGTGCCGTCGACGCGGGTGCGATTCAGCTCCGCCGCCGTTGGGGCAGTCGTGACGACGTCGCTCTTCACTTTGGTGAGATTCGGCTTCGGCATCTACGCCGATCATCTCTTCCACGGACGTTTCAATCTGATCTACGGCGCGCTCGGACTGGCGATCATCTTCCTCATCGCCATCCAGATCCTCTGGGTGGTCATCCTCCTCGGCGTCGAAATCAGCTTCGTCTATCAGAATCTCTACGGACTGCTGCGCGCGAACGAGCAGCAGGTGCAGGACGAACCTCGGTTCGATCTCTATTTCGGTCTGCGTGCGTTGATCGAGATCGCACGCCGCTTCGATCGGCGGGAGGAAGCGCCGTCGTCCTATCGCCTCGCCGAGCAGTTCGGGACGACCGACTCGCAGATGCTGCGCGTCCTTCGCAGGCTCGAAGACGCGCAACTCGTGAAGGAGATCGGCGGCGACTGGGCCGGCTTCGTCCCCGGCTGTGATCCCGACCGCATCACGATCGAAGAGGTGGTGGCGCAGGTGGAAGGACTCCGCCGCGACGTCCCCGAGATTCACATGGAAGACAACGAGCGGACGGTCATCGGCGATCTCTTCACGAAGCTCAGCGCGTGCATGAACAACGCGCTCGATCACCACACGATCGGCGCCCTCGTGCGCGAGTTGTACGGCGACCGGAGACCGTCGCGCGCAGGCGATGTACCTGTGGGCGACGTGCCTGTTCATCCACTGTCATGACGGGTCGCTCCGGTCTCTGAATCGTCGGATTCGGCGCAGCGTTTCGTACGCCATGGTCGTCGTCGTCACCCATACCGTTCCGACGGTGACGCCGGCCAGCACATCCGAAATCCAGTGGACGCCGAGGTAGACACGGGAAAGGGCGACGGAGGCGACGAGTGTGTAGAGAAACGCCATGACTGCTGTTTTGGCAGGCCAGCTCCGGATGACGCGGAAGGCGAGATAGGCGAGCGCGCCGAAGGCGACGGCGGAGCCCATGGCATGGCCGCTCGGGAACGAGTAGCCGTTCGCGCGGCGCAGCATTTCGGCGGCGACGGGGCGGGCGCGGGCGAAGTAGCGTTTCAACTCCAGGTTCAGAAGCGCGCCGCCGCCCGCCGTGACGGCGAGATAGATCAACCAGCGCCAGCGGCGGCGGATCGCCAGGATGATGCCGATGATCGTCAGCAGGACGGCCAAGCCGACCGGACCGCCGATGATCGTCATGATCGTAAAGAACGTCGTCGCGCCGGAGGTCCGTTCGCTCACGGCCCAGTCGTGAATGGAGTTGTCGATCTTCTGCAGCGCGGCGTTATTGCCGTGCACCTTCTCCGCGAGGTCGAGGAATGCGTCGCCCGCCCACGCGGTGAAAAGGCCGCCCGCGATGAGGATCGCCACGACCGGCAGGTAGTTCTTGAAACGGTCGCGCGTCGTCGAAACGAACCGCGTCACGCGCGCGTTTCGTGCGATCAAACGCGCCAGCAATCGCCCGAGGTGACGGATCGCGGGGAGCGCGGCATAGACGACGGCCCAGAGGATCAGGAAGGTGGCGGCGAACGCGACGAACAGCATGGCCGCGAATCAGAGCACGGAGGATGCCGACCGCTCGATTTATCGCTCGTTCATCCAGGCCACGCAGCGTTCCAGACTCGCACGCATCGCCGCGGCATCGAGATGGATCGGCCGGCCGTGGCCGGGCAGCACCCATTCGAAGCGATAGTCGAGCAGGCGCTCCATCGAGCGGATCTGCTCCGTCCACGAATACCAACAGGCGCTGCGGAACGCGTAGAGATGGCCCAGCCGCTCGCTCCAGGCCAGGTGATCGCCGGTGAAAAGGTACGTCTCGCGATCGAGAAAAACGGCGTGGCCTTTCGTGTGGCCGGGCGTCGGAATCATCAACATGCCACCGCCGAGATCGATCGGATCGGCACCAGCCGGTTGCAGCTCGATCGAAGCGGTGCTGGCGTGGACGTCGTCGCGATGCAGCACACGCTCGCAGCCGAAGCGCGCCGCGAAACGGGCGTGATCGGCGACGTCGTCCTGATGCGTGAGCAGCATCCGCGAGGCGCCGCCCATCGCCGCGATGTTCTTGACCAGCGGTCCTGAAAAGCGCGGCGAGTCGATGAGGATGTTGCCCTGCGGCCGGCGAACGAGATAGCTGATCGCGCCGAACGACGACTCGGATGCGTAGCCGCAGCGGTAAACGTCGCCATCGACCAGCTCCGGCAGCGATGCCAGCGCCGGACGCATGTCGTGTTTCGCCGCCGATCCGATCGACGCGGTCGGACACGAGATCAGCGCCCTTTGCGCCGCGAGGAGCTCGTCATCCGTTGCAGGCTGGTGAAAGACTGCCGACTGATCGCCGGTATCGCTGAAAACCGTCGGCGCGAAGATGCGGCAGGCGTCGCAGTCGATGCAGGTGTCGTCGACGTAGAAATCGCCGGGAACGTTGTCGGGAAGCCGCTGTCCAACTGAGGCCACGGGCATCGAAACGACGATCCGCCAAGGGCAATTTCGAGCAGGTGTTGTGACATCATGTAACCCTCATGGCCCAGGCAGCAGCGTCTCTTCGTGCCGAAACCCTTCCCCTGACGTCCTTCGTCGACGAGGGTCGTACGCTGTCGCTATCCAAGCCGTTGGTGCTTCAGGTCGCTGTCGAGGACGGCGCGTATTTCGTCGAGAACGAATCACTTCACCTTTTTGCGAAAGGGGCTTCGCTCGAGGAAGCCGTTGAAGCATTTGCTGCCGATCTCGTTTACTACTGGCGCTACTACAACTCTCTCCGTGACGATGAAGTTGCAGGAGCGGGCCTGGAGTTGAAGAGAATCTACGAAGGTCTTGTAAGGCCTGAATGAAGCCGCTTCCAGCGCGCGAGATCGATGCCGCTTTGCTGCGAAAAGGCTTCGTCAAGAGATAAGGCGACCACGCCTACTACCACTTCAAATACCGAGGCTGCGACGTCGGCGTTTCGACAAAGATCTCGCATGGCGAGAAGGAAATCGGACCCGGCTTGAGCAAGCGAATGCGCGCGCAAATGCGGTTGGAGACCAACGCCGACTTCGGCCGCTTCGTTGATTGTCCGTTGACCTTCGAAGAATACGTCGCGCTGTTGAAGCGGCTCGGCATCATCAGCGACGACTGAGAGTTCGGAATGACAGCGCTTCCTCAGCGTTTCTAGTCCCGCATGTTCGACAACCTGCAGGATAAGATGGACCGGGTCTTCAAGACCCTGCGCGGCGAAGCGGCTCTCAACGAGTGGCACATCGACAACGCGTTGAAGGAAATCCGCGTCGCGCTGCTCGAGGCCGACGTCCATTTCAAAGTCGTCAAAGAGTTCACCAACCGCGTTCGTGAGAAAGCGGTCGGTCAGGACGTGCTCACGGCGTTCTCGCCCGCGCAGCAGGTCACAAAAGTCGTCCGCGACGAGCTCCAGGAGCTCCTCGGCGGGAACGAAGTCGGCCTCGCGCTGGTCGGCTCGCCGGCTGTGGTGATGATGGTCGGCCTGCAGGGCTCCGGTAAAACGACGACCTCGGGCAAGCTGGCGCTGCACCTCAAGAATCGCGGACGCCGTCCGCTGCTCGTGCCGTGCGACGTCTACCGTCCCGCCGCGATCGAGCAGCTCCGCATCGTGGCGAAGGGCGTGAATGTTCCCTTCTTCGAGATCGGTGAGGATCGCGATCCGCTTTCGATCGCCCGCCGCGCCGTCACCGACGCGCGTACGCTCCTCTACGACACCGTCATCCTCGACACCGCCGGCCGGCTGCACATCGACGCCGAACTGATGGCGGAGCTGGACACGATCAAGCGCGATACGCGTCCGAGCGAAATCCTCTTTGTGGCCGATGCCATGACCGGACAGGACGCTGTAAAGTCTGCCAAAGAATTCGACGACCGCCTCGGCGTCACCGGCATCGTCCTGACAAAGCTGGACGGCGATGCCCGCGGCGGTGCGGCGCTCTCCATCAAGTCGGTCGTCAATCGTCCGATCAAGCTGGTCGGCGTCGGCGAAAAATACGCGGACCTCGACGTCTTCCATCCCGACCGGATGGCCTCGCGCATCCTCGGCATGGGCGACGTGCTCTCGCTCATCGAAAAGGTCGAGGCGGATATCGACCGCAAAGAAGCCGAACGCCTCGCGCAACGCGTCGCCAAGGACAAGTTCACGCTCGAAGACCTTCGCGCGCAACTGCAGCAGGTCAAGAAAATGGGGCCGCTGTCGTCGCTCGTAAACATGCTCCCCGGCGCCGGCAAAATCAGCGAAGAGGACATCGACGAAAAAGCGATCGTCCGCATGCAGGCTATCCTCGACTCGATGACGAAGAAGGAACGCGACTTCCCGCAGCTCATCGACGGCAAACGGAAGAAGCGCATCGCCAAGGGCTCCGGCACCTCGGTGCAGCAGATCAATCAGCTTCTGAAGCAGTACCTGCAGATGAAGAAGATGATGCGCAGCTTCTCCAAAGGCTTCGGCGCCCGGAAGTTCGGCAAGATGATGAAGGGGATGCCGCCGGGCTTGATGGGGTAGGTTCTCATCTGCGAAATCTGCGGATGGGCTTTTATCCGCAGATGACGCAGATGCCCGCAGATCGGAATGACAGCCTCCCGGTTGCGGTTTCACGCCCCGGTTCGGTAGGATAGCCGGCCCGATTCACCTCAAGGAGCATCACACGACATGTTGAAGATTCGCCTGCGCCGCCAAGGCGCGACCCACTCGCCGTTCTACCGCGTCGTCGTTTCCGACTCGCTCAAGACGCCGAGCAACGCCACGGTCGAGCAGATCGGCCACTACGATCCGAAGAAGAACCCGGCCGACGTCAAGATCGACAAAGCCCGCGTCGATTACTGGGTCAGCAAGGGCGCCCAGCTCTCGCCGACCGTGAAATCTCTTCTGAAGAAGAACAAAGTCGCGTAACTTCCGTCCATGGAAGAGCTGATCGAGTTCGTCGCCAAGTCGCTCGTCGATGACGTCGATGCGGTGAATACGCACGTGTACAACCGTGGCGATCAAACTGTGGTCGAGCTCGAAGTGGCGCAGGCCGACCTCGGCAAGGTCATCGGCCGCCAGGGGCGGACGGCGCGCGCCATGCGCACCCTCCTTTCCGCCGCCGGCCACAAGTCCCGCCGCCGTTACACCCTCGACATCGTCGATTGACGCTATTCGTAATCGAATGCTCGGCGACCGCATCGCTCTCGGGGTGATCCGCAAAGCGCACGGTGTCCGCGGCGAAGCGAGTGTGCAGGCATGGTCCGATTCTCCGGAACGATTCACCGAGGTTTCCGCGGTAACGCTTGTGTCTCCGGATGAGTCGTCGACGCGCGATGCAGTCGTCGAAAGCGTCCGTATCCACGCTGGGCGCGCGCTGGTGAAGTTCGCCGGAATCGAGTCACCCGAGGAAGTGCAATTGCTGCAGAACTGGACTGTGGAAGTTCCTGAATCCGAGGCGCGAAAGCTTGACGAAGACGAATACTTTCTCCACGACCTCGTCGGCCTGACGCTGATCGACTCCGACGGAGTTCCGCGCGGAAAAGTGATCGAGATCGAGGAAACGGGCGGCGGGGTGCTGTTTGTTGTCGAAGGGCCGCGCGGCAAATTCGATGTCCCGTTTGCGGCAGACATCTGCACGCAGGTTGATCTCGACGCGAAGACGATCGCGGTGAGTCTGCCCGAGGGCATCGAGGATCTCTGACGCCAAGAGGAGACGGTTCACGCGGAGGCGCGGAGACGCGGAGGTCGGCCTTGGTTCTCTCCGCGTCTCCGCGGCTCCGCGTGAACCGTCTCCCTGTTGATATCTTTCGCGCATCGTGCGAATTGATTTCGTCACTATCTTCCCCAAAATGTTCGAGCCTCTGCTCGCGGAGGGGATCATCGCGCGTGGCGTCAAGCAGGGATTGCTCGATGTCCGCGTCTGGGATTTGCGCGACTACGCGACCGATCGCCATCGCTCGACCGATGACGAGGCGTACGGCGGCGGGCCGGGGATGGTGATGCTGGCCGAGCCGGTGTTGCGATGCGTCGATGCGATTGGCGGCGGGAACATCGTCATGACTTCGCCGCAGGGCCGCCTCTTCACGCAAACCGTCGCGAGGGAACTCGCGAACAAGGAACACATCGTCATCCTCTGCGGGCGTTACGAAGGGTTCGACGAACGGATTCGCGAGGCGCTGCAGCCGGACGAGATTTCGATCGGCGATTTTGTCGTCTCCGGGGGTGAGCTGCCGGCCATGCTCATCGCGGATGCGGTCGGACGGATGATCGACGGCGTCGTCGGCAACAGCGGATCGGTGGAGGAGGACTCATTCTTTCGCGGGCTGCTGGACTATCCGCACTACACGCGTCCCGAGGAATTGCGGGGGATGCGGGTGCCGGACGTGCTGCTGTCGGGGCATCACGAGAAGATTCGTAAGTGGCGGAAGGAGCAGAGCTTGCGCGCCACGCTGGCCAAGCGGCCCGACCTTCTGGAGACCGTTGACCTGGACGACGAAGCGCGGTCGATGCTGAAGCGTATTCGCGAGGAATGACTCCACTCTCACTGCCGTTCTACGCCGGGCTGTTGATTAAAGAACCCAAATCGGCGATCCTTGCGGGCTCGCTTCAGAACACAGGAAGGTTGTCAAAATGGCTCAGGATTTCATGAAACTCGTCGAATCGCGCGAAGCGCGGACCGACATGCCCAACTTCGCCCCGGGCGACACCATCAAGGTCCACGTCAAGGTCAAAGAAGGCGACAAAGAGCGCATCCAGATCTTTCAGGGTCTGGTCATCTCGCGCAAAGGCGGCGGCGCGCGGCAGATGTTCACCGTCCGCAAAATCTCCGGCGGAATCGGCGTGGAGCGTATGTTCCCTCTGAACTCCCCCAGCATCGATCACATCGAGGTTGAACGCCATGGCCGGGTCCGCCGCGCGAAGCTCTACTACCTCCGGGATCTCCGCGGTAAAGCTGCCCGCATCGAAGAAAAGCGCAAACGCTAAACCGAAGCCGGCCGAACGGCTGGTGAGGAACCTCTTCGCGGAGTTGGCGCGTATCGCTGAAATGTCAGCGGTCGAGCGCCGGCTCCGCGATTCTGGTTTCAGGGCCATCGCCGGCACGGACGAAGTCGGCCGCGGATGTCTGGCCGGCCCCGTCGTCGCCGCCTGCGTCATCCTCGACTCCGAGCCCACCCTCGTCGGTGTCAACGACTCCAAGCTCGTCGATCACGACGACCGCATCGACGTCTGCCGCCTCATCCTCCGCCGCGCCCGCGCCTGCGCCGTCGGCGTCATCGAGCCGCGGATGATCGACGCCATCAACATTCTGCAGGCCAGCAAGCGGGCCATGATCGCGGCGGTCGAGAACCTCGAAGTCCGTCCCGACATCCTGCTGCTCGATGCCGTCACCATCGACATGGATCTGCCGCAGGTTCCGCTGATCGGAGGCGATCGCCGCAGCGTCTCCATCGCCGCGGCGTCGATCGTGGCGAAGGTCTATCGCGATCTGTTGATGGAGTCGTATCATGACCTCTACCCTGTCTACGATTTTCGACACAACCGAGGGTACGCGACTGAGGGGCATCAGGCAGCGCTGAAACTCTACGGCCCCTCGCCAATTCACCGCAGATCGTTCGAAGGGGTGGACGAGCCGATGTTGCTGTTCGTGCGGAACGGAGCCGATGGCGATCCAACGCGATAAAATCATCGCCAGCGCCGAAAAGCTGGTTGCGAAGGGGAAGATCGAGCCGGCGATCAAAGAATACGAGCGCCTTCTCGACGATAACCCCAGCGATGTCAACACTCTGAATCGCATCGGCGACCTCTGGGTCCGCATCAATCGCAACGACGAAGCGGTCAAAGTTTTCGGCAGGATCGCCGATCACTACTCGCGCGACGGCTTCTTCCTCAAAGCCATCGCCATCTACAAAAAGATCAACAAGCTCGATCCCTCCAAGCTCGATATCTACGCCAAGCTGGCCGATCTCTACGGCAAACAGGGCCTGGCCATGGAGGCCAAGAGCCAGTACCAGGTGCTCGCCGACTACTACCTCAAGCACGGCGATCCCGGGAACGCGCTGGCGATTTACCGGAAGATCTCCGAGCTGGACCCGAACTCGATCAACGTCCACGTCAAGCTCGCCGACCTCTACTCGCAGAACAACCAGACCAAGGAAGCGCTCAAGGAGTACGACCGCGTCGGACGGATGCTGCTCAAGCGCGGCATGCTCGACGAGGCCGTGCAGGTCTTCAAGAAAGCGCTGAAGATCGATTCGAGCAACATCGAACTGGTCGAATCGCTCGTGACCGCGCTGATCGAGGCGAAGGACTACGACAACGCTATCCAGATCGTGCAGACGTCGCTCGAGTCGGCGTCCGATAACCCGCGGCTGTTGTCAGTCTACGGCCGCATCCTCCTGGCCAAGGGCGACACGCGCGCGGCCCGTGGGGCTCTCGAGCGCGCCCTCGCCAGCGACCCCAATGATTCCGGAGTCCGCGAGGCGCTGGCCGATCTTTACCTTCGAACCGGCAACGCCGACGGCGCGCTGGAGATGCTCTCAACGCTCGTTGAGAAGGCGTTGGGACGCGGCGAGCGTGGCACAGCGGTCGAGTTGCTCAATCGCATCCTGCGCATCGACGCCGGTCACGCGCCGACGCTGGAACGGCTCGTAGCCCTGTACTCGCGGTTGAACGAAGAGACCAACGTCCTCTCCGCGATGAGCAGCCTGGCCGAGGCGCATGTCGCGAGAGGACACTTCGAAAACGCAGCCGAGGTGCTCGAAAAGCTGATCCAGCGCGAGCCGCAGAACGCGCAGCATCGAACGAAGCTGCAGTTCGTGCGGACGCAGATCGGCGGCGTCGATACGATGCCCGCGCGGCGGGCACAAGCCGAGGTTCCGGTCGCGCCGCTTTCGATGGAGATCGACGAGCCGGTGCCGTCGTTCGATTCGTTCGACGAAGGGCCTGCGCTCTCCTTCGATCTCGACGCGTCGGAGCCGCTGGATCTCGATCTCGATACAGGCTTCGAACCACCGCCTCCACCTCCGGTTGCTCCACCGCCTCCACCGCCCGCGCGAACACCAACGCTGTCCCGTATGCAATCCGCGGTGGAACTGGCAGCGATCGATCTCGATGCAGAGGAAGGCGGCGAGGATCTCGACTTCGTCACCGAACACCTCACCGAGGCCGAGGTCTTTGCCAAGTACGGCCTGACCGAAAAAGCGACCGAGCACCTGCGCGCCATCATTGAGCGCTCGCCGAAACATCTCGCCGCGCACGAGAAGCTGTATCGCCTACTGCTCGACGACGGCGACGTCGAGGGCGCGCGCGCCGCCGCCAATCAGTACATGGCCATCCTGCAGGAAAGGGGCGAAACGTCCGCGGTCGAAAACATTCAGGAAGAGTTCCTGATGCGCGGCCACGCGCTGCAGCCGCCCGCCGTGAAGCTGCCGGAACCGCTCATGCCGACGATCGAGCGTCCGTTACCGCCGCTCGAAATCGAGGAAGAGCTGAGCTTCGATCTCGACACCGGCGCGCCCGAATTCACCATGCCCGACGCCGAATCGGGACCAGAGCCGGCGTTTTCATTCGACCTGCCGGAGCCGGAGCCGGCGATCGAGATGCCCTCATTCGAACCGGAGCCGGAACCGGCGCTGACGTTCGATGAGCCTGCAATCGCCGAGGAGTTCTCGTTCGAATCACCAACCGAACAGCCGGTTTTCGCGCCCGAGCCATTCGTCGACGCTCCCTCGGCCGAGGAGCTCCGCGAGCTCGATTTCTACATTGAGCAGGAGCTGTTCGATGAGGCACGCCAGAAGCTCGATGCGCTGGCGGTGCTCTTTCCCGACAACGCTGCCGTCACCGAGCGCCGGTCGCGCTTCAATGCCGCGATCGCGTCCATCACCGCCGCTCCCGCGCCGGCACAGGATGCGTTCGCACCGGCCGTCCTGTCGCGCGATGAAATCGAGAGTGAGCTTCTCTCCGCTCTCCCCGATGACGACGAAGACTTCTTCACGCCCGCGCCGCCACCTCCCCCACGCGCGGCCACGCCTCCGCCTCCACCGCCCGTGCACGAAGAAAATCTCTTCGCCGATGAGGATGATTTTTTCGATCTGGCCGCCGAACTGGAGTCGGAGCTGGAGGAAGAATCGGAAGAAGTCTCTCTCAGTGAAGAGGAACAGTCGCTCGAAGAGATCTTCAAGGAGTTCAAAAGAGGTGTTGAACAGCAACTCGATTCCGAGGACTACGACACTCATTACAACCTCGGCATTGCGTACAAGGAAATGGGCCTTATCGACGAAGCCATTGGCGAGTTCCAGCTCGCCTCGAAGGATCCGAAGCGCGCCGTCGAGTGCGCGTCGATGCTCGGTCTCTGCTTCCTCGAAAAGGGCATGCCGCAACTTGCCATCAAGTGGTATCGCAAGGGGCTAGAGATGCCGGAGATCACCAAAGAGGAGCACGTCGGGCTGCTCTACGACCTCGGCTCGGCGTACGTCGAGGTCGGCGACACGGATAATGCGCAGAAAGCGTTCGTGGAGGTCTACAGTTTGAATCCGAAATATCGCGACATCGTGAATCGCATCAAACAACTCGAAGACGTCCGCCGATGAACAACACGCTCGAATCCGTCCTCCGCTTCGTCAACCTGACTACCTCGGGTCTGCTGGCTGGCTCGCTCGGCTTCGGCGAGCAGGCGCTCGTGCCCGGCTGGCGCAATGAACTGCCGCACCACGCCGACCATCGCGCCCGCGCGATCGCGGCGTTCACGGACGCCACGAATTACTTCAACGCCATCGGCCCGGTCGCGCTCGGGACGGCGGTCACACTGGCCGTGGGCTCGCGCGGCGTGAAGCCGATGAAGCGCATGCTCGACGCCGCGGCCGCAATCAGCCTCGCGGGCGTGCTCGCCGCGACGATCATGGTCACGGTGCCGATCAACAAAGAGCTGGAAGGGCAGGCACCGACCGACTATCCGAGCGACCGCTCCCAGTCGCTGGCGAAGAACTGGTCGCGCGCGCACGCGGTCCGCACGACCCTCGGCGTCGGCGCGTTCCTCTGCGCGGTAGCGTCAAATCTGGCGCGGTCACGTCAGAAGGCTTAAACCACAAAGACACAAAGGACACAGAGAAAAACTCTTTGTGATCTTTGTGTCTTTGTGGTTCAGCTTTTCGTTCCTTACGCGAAGTGATCGAAGCCGCGCGGCTCGAGGATTTCGCCATTGATGCGAACGCCGCGCTCCTCGGTTATGCGTCCGACCGCGTAAACCGGCCGTCCGACGCGAGCGCTCAACTCCGACTCGCGCAGCGCTGACGTGAAGAGGAGCGCGTACTCCTCACCGCCATGCAGCACCGCGTCGCGAACGTTGATGCCGAGGCGCGGACCGAAGCGGGGGAGATCGGCGAACGCGGGGATGCGATCGCCATCGATCAATGCGCCAACTTTTGAAGCGTCGCAGAGATGGTGAAGGTCGGTAGAGAAGCCGTCGGAAACGTCGATGCAACTCGTGGCGACGCCAGGCAGTTTCATGCCCAGGGCGACTTCGGCTTCCGGTTCGAGATGACGGCGTTTCGCGGACTCGATGAACTCGCGTTCGGCGTAGTCCGCGCCTTCCGTTCCGCGCTGGAGGAGCGACAGTCCGGCCGCAGAGCCGCCGATGGGCCGGCTGAGGTAAACGCGATCGCCACGCCGCGCACCGCTGCGCAGGATTGGCTGGCTTGCCTCGCCGATCAGCGTGATTGAGATGAAGAGATGTTCGGATCGGGAGAGATCGCCACCGACGATTTCGACGTCGTTCTCTTTCGCGGCGATCGCCAGCTCCTCGATGATGGCCGCAACGGACTTCTCATCGTTTGACCCGATTGCGACGATCGCATACCGCGGGCGTCCGCCCATCGCAGCGACGTCAGAGAGATTGATCGTGAGACTCTTGCGCGCGATGAACGGCAACGGCATTGCTGCCGTGAAGTCGACGTTCTCGACGAGAACGTCGTTCGTGATGACTTGACGGCCGATGACCGCGGCGTCGTCACCGGCGCGCGGAAACAGCGCGCGGATGCGGGCGATCAGATCGCGTTCACTCATCGCCTGATCACGGGCACGATCGGTTCCAACGGCCGGTCAAAGGTCTCGCCGCGATAGGTGACCGCTTCGAGAAAGAGTCCGGACGGCGGCGCGGTCGGCTCGACATTCGCCGCGTTTGCATCAAGCCTCGCCGCCATCTCCTCGGGTGTGGCATTGCCGCGTCCGATCTCGACCAGAAACGCCGTCAGCTTCCGAACCATCTTCCAGAGAAAGTGCGAGGCCTCGATTCGGAAGAGAATCAGATCGCCGCTGGCGACAGCCTGGCATCGCTCGACGACAACGATGCGCGACTCCTCTTCCTTCAGCCGCTTGTCGCTGAAGGCGCTGAAATCGTGACGCCCTTCGAGCAGTGCCGCGGCGCGGGACATGTTTTTAACATCCAACCGATCCTTGATCCACCAGACGAACGGCTTGGCGAAGGCGGTGCGGCGCGTGGCGATCTGGTAGAGGTAGACGCGCGAGACGGCATCGTGCCGCGCGTGAAAGCGATCGTTCGCGCGCGACGCCGCGACGATGCTGATGTCGTGCGGCAAAAGGTCGTTGATCTTGCGCGAGAGCAGCAGCGGATCGACCGTCTTGTGCGCGCGCAAATGCGCGACTTGCGCCGCGGCGTGAACGCCGGAATCGGTGCGGCCCGCGCCGCCGATTTCGCAGTCGCCGAGGACTTGCATCGCGGCGCGGAGCAGGTGGCCCTGGATCGTTTTCGGCGTGTTACCCTGCGCCTGCCAGCCCGAGTACCGCGTTCCCTCGTACTCGATCGTGAGCTTGTAAGTCGGCATGCGGCCCGCGTCGTTCCAGGTTGTCGGTGATCTCTTTGCGGTCGTCTGGGACGACGGCCACGAATCATACTATCCGCTCGAAGCGCTGCGGCGCGCCTGCCCGTGCGCGGCCTGTTCCGGCGAACCCGATCTCTTCGGCCGCATGTCGTCCGGACCGCCGGCCCGCTACACGCCGGCGTCGTTCCAGATCGAGAGCGTCATCCCTATCGGCAACTACGCTCTGCAGCCGAACTGGCTGGACGGTCACACTTACGGCATCTGGACGTACGAGAGCCTGCGCCGCTTCTGCGACTGCGGCGTCTGCCGCTGACGAATTTGCGTTTTTTTAATCATCTCTCTTTTTCATCTGCTATTATCGGCTTCGTCCAATCGTCCACCTTTTCAGGAGGAGCCGCGCACGATGGCTGTTTGCTGGCGTTGTCCGAACTGCAGTGAAGTCAGTTGCGAAGATGATGTGAACGCAACCGGCAACCCCGTGGCCTGCGACCACTGCGAGCGTCCGTTTCCGCAGCAGGAGACGCTTTGCACCGTCTGCGACACGCCCAATCCGTGGTCGCGCCGCGACACGCTGCACTTCCTCTGCCGCGAGTGCGGCACCGCGCAGACGTACTTTTCGCACCTGCCGATGGCCGGCTGATTCTCAGCGCGCCGCGTGCTTGCGGGAGGGCAGCGGATCGGGCGAGACCAGCGTTCGGACGAACAGCCGCGGCGCCACCAGTTTTTCGTCCGCTTCGCCGCGGCTGTATACGAGATAGGTGTTGTGCGCCGACGCGGTGAGCGTCACGGGCAGCGTGACGGTTTCATGCAGATTGACGAGCGCCTCCACCCGTGGTTTTGGTTCCGACGCGATGCGGGCCCAGAAGAGGCGGCCGGTGGTAGCGGTGTCCGGCTCCACGAAATAGATTCCGTTGGAGACGACGGCCGCGGGCTGGAGGGGAAAAGCAGTCTCGCTGGTAACGAGGGGGACCCCGCCGTTGAACGCGGGCGTATCGAGCACCACTCCGCCGGAGGTGATTCGTCCGGCGTACATCGATTTCCCACTCGAATAGACGAAAAGGGCCTTGCCTTTAGAAGGAGGCATCGAAAGCGCCGGCGTGGTGCCTTCCGCAATATCCACGTTTGAGAGCAGTCTTCCGTACACGTCTACGAAACAGAGCGCGTTGGTCAGTACGTCGCTCGTCTCCCCGATAGGCGGAAAAAAGGTGGCGCGCCATGTCGCGGTGCATCCTCCCGCACCGCACTGGATGGCCGGAGTGTCCGCGACGGTTAGCGATCCCAACGAGACGCCCGAGAGGAAGATCCGCAAGCCCGCATCGGGCAAAACGGAGTTGAACAGGATCCATCCATAGCCTGCCGTCATCACCAGATACACAGACCCGCTCCAGCCGATTGCAATCTGGTAAGGGAAAATGAGGTCGTCGTCCTGTAAGAAGAGGAGCCCGATCGGTTTTGGATCCACGACGCCTTCCAGCGTCACGCGGCGCGCGACGAGCTCGAAATCGGGATCGATATAGGAGATCAGGAAGTCCCGGCCATTCGAGGCGGTGGCGGTCGGCGTTTGCGCACTTGCTTCGCCGATTTCGATTGGAGGGCCGACTTGTCCATTGGCGTCAATGAATGCCGCGCGGACGACCGTCTGATTCCCGGACCGTTCGCGCCACGTGACGAGTGATGACGCTCCGTTCGAAGCAATCGATCCGCTTGCCTGCTCCGCCGCGCAGCTGGCGATGGCGACATGCCGGCGGGTCGGCGGTTCCCCATCGATCTGTGGTAACGAGCTGAAAATGGACGCCTCGGTTCGCCAATCGTCTGTGTTGTAGTAACCGCTGTTGCCCGTAATGACGATCGTGTCTCGCCCGTTCGATGCACTCGCGAACACTCGGAGGGGACGGAGGCCGCCCCCCGGTGTCCATGCCGTTGGAGCAACCAGGACAGGCGTGTTGTCGATCGCCACGCCCGCAGTGTCGACGCGTTCGCCAAAGGTCGCTGTAACACCATTCGCGGCGGCCAGGCCATTCCAGAACAGTGCGTATTCGTTTCCGCGCGACGTCGCCACGACGGGCGTTCTGTAAAATGTGCTGGCTACTTGGTGGACCGCTCCGGCGTTTCCGTCGCCGTCGACGGAGACGCAGTAGATTTCCGCATAGTCCGTAGCGATCAGGAACGACGATCCGTTCGACATTGCCGCGACCGTGGCCTGATACCCGCCGGGAATCGGCTTCGCAGCCACGAAATCGCCATCCCGGCTGAGGAGAACAAAGACGCCCGGAGAACGTAGGCCAGTTTCCGCATAGGCGATCAGGTATCGGTCGCCGTTGGACGCGACCGAGCACGAGCCGGTGCCGGCATTCGGAATTTCGCGCTCAGCGCCGATCGGCGTGCCGTCCGCCGCGAGCAGTCGGAAGCGATTCCGGGCCGTTGCTAGAAACACCGTATGGCCGTTTGTCGCCAGACCCACCGGCATAGCGCAGTTACTAATCACCACGGGTTGCGGATCGACTGGCTCCCCATCGCGAAAAAAGCGGCGCGTTACGACGGAAGTTCCCGAGGGATAAGCGACGAGAAAAATGCCACCCACGAAAACGACATCGGGCAATCCGAGCGTAGCGGCGGGACCAGACGCGATGAGAATGCTCGGACTGTCGAGCAACTCTCCCGACGGCGACAGACGTCCACCGCCGATGATGATCTTGTTCGATGCAGTGCGCGTCCGCCAGACCACGAAGAAGTTCGTCCCGTCCGACGTGACGCGGGCGTATTCCTGATTCGATGCCGCGGCGCCGATGATCGGCGGCGCCAGCGCCTGATCGGGGCGAATCTCGCATAGCGCCGGCGTAGCGCCGAGAAGAAGGAGCCATGCCATCGTTCGCATGCGCGGCACGGTACCGCAATCCAATCGGAGCCGCTATGATCCGCCTCCTGAAGGGGGCAACATGCCGCTGCTGCAAGGGAAGACCGGGATCGTTTTCGGCGTCGCCAACAAGCGCTCCATCGCCTGGGCCATCGCGCAGGCGCTCTCGCACGAGGGGATGCGGCTGGCCTTCACCTATCAGGGCGAGCGGCTCAAGGCCAATGTCGAAGAGCTTTGCGCGGCCCTGCCGGATTCGCTCATCCTTCCCTGCGACGTCACCATCGATGCCGAGATCGATGCGGTGTTTCGCGAAGTGGGCGACAAATTCGGCGGCCTCGATGCCCTCGTCCACTCCGTCGCCTTCGCGCCACGCGAGGATCTGGAAAATGACTTCGTGAACACCTCGCGCGAAGGATTCAAGACCGCGCACGACATCTCCGCCTACTCGCTGGTCGGCCTGACCCGCGCTGCGCTGCCGCTGTTCGAGAAGTCCGGCGGCGGCGCGGTCCTGGCGCTGACCTACTACGGCGCCGAAAAAGCGGTCGAGGGCTACAACCTGATGGGCGTGGCCAAGGCCTCCCTCGAAGCCTCCATCCGCTACCTCGCCGCGAACCTCGGGCCGAAGAACATCCGCGTCAACGCCATCTCCGCCGGTCCGGTCAACACGTTGGCCGCGCGCGGCATCAAGGGATTCACGAGCATGCTCAAACATCACGCCGAGCGAGCGCCGCTCCGCCGCAACGTGGAGCTCGAAGAGATCGCCAACGCCGCGCTGTTCCTGCTCTCGTCGATGTCCGCGGGCGTCACCGGCGAGGTGATGTTCGTCGACGGCGGCTACAACATCATCGGGCTTTGATCGCGGCTAAAACATCATCGGTTGATCGGATGCGGCCCATGCGCGGGAAGATCGTGGTGATTGCGAACTGATGCGCGCCGGCGGTGAGGCCGGACATGGCATCCTCGACGAACAGCTGTTCGAAGCCGCGCTCGTACGCATCGCGCGCCGTCGATTCGACGCCGAAGTTGGTGGCGATGCCGCCGTAAACGAGCGTGCGGATGCCGCGGCGCCGAAGCTGCAGGTCGAGCGCCGTTCCGTAGAACGCGCCCCACTGCCGCTTGGTGATGACGATGTCGCCGGGACGCGGTCCGATCTCCGGCACGATCTCGCTCCAGTCAGGCGGCTGCGGGCCCGACGGCGAAGGACTGTCTGCTTCTGGCTTCAGTCGTTCGCGATCGTCAGAGAAGGCTACGTGAACGAGGACGACCAGCGCTTTCTGGTTCCGGAATGCCTCGGCGAGTCTCGCGCATCGGTCGACAACGTCGGACGCCGAATGCGGCGCCGCCTGCCGCGCCACGATGCCGCGCTGCAGGTCAATGACGATGAGCGCGGTGGTGGTGGGATCCAGCGAAAGCGTCATGAGGGATTCGAATTCGTTTTGGCCTTTTCACCGAAGTAGTAGCCGAGGACGAAAGCGAGGAGCGGGCCAAAAATCTTCGTAACGAAGTTTTCCATCACCGGGACGACATCGACGAATGCTTGACGAATTCGTTCGCCTGTGCTGGCGTCGAGCTACGGAAGTAGATGAGCGCGATGATGATGAAGGTCGCCCCGATGGTCGCAGCGAATGTGAAAACGAGGACGCGAGCTACTTCACGTGCGCCTGTAGCTCTTTCTTTCGCTTCGTTGAAGGGAGCTGTGTCCGGCAGTGCGACAGGCCCAACGCTGACAGGGATCGGATTCTTTGCGGCGGACGCCTGATCGTCGGGCATTGAATCAGTTCGTTATGACGGTCTTGAGAACCTTGCCATTCTTGTCGGCAATGGCGATCACATTATTCTTCTTCTTCGTTTCCTCGTGCACCAGCTTCGCTAATCCAAGCGCATCCTGAAAATACTGATTCAGACCATCGGATCCCGCCGCCTCTTTGATGTCTTCTAAGTCCTTATCCGGAAGATTCAACGTAATCTGCGCCATGGTGGTCGGCCTCCTCGGCCGTAAACGGCGAATGAATCATACCGATTCCGCCGCCTTATGTGCTTCCAGCCACGAAGAAGTTGGTGTTGGTCGGCTGTGCGACGCCGCCTTTCGGTTCGAGCGTCACGGCCAGGCCTTTGATCTCGGTGGCCAGCGGGAGGTTCTCGATGGAGATCGAGGCGGCGCCGGATTGCGTCACGTCGAAGACGCCGGCGCTTTGCGGTTTGGGCTGATCGCCGCGCAGGATCCAGAGCTGGTAGCTCTTGTCGGCGGCGTTCGCGGGGAGGTTGTAGAAGAAGACGACGGCGCGGCGCTGCCGTGGTTCGAGAAAGACTTTGGCAGAAGCGGACGGCGAGACCTGCTGACCGGTGAGGGCGATCGTGCGCGTGTCGCGCGATGCCAGCGAGGCCATCTCGGCGCTGAGCTTGTCGTTGCGCGCGGAGAGGAGCTGATTCTGGACGGCCAGATGGCGGATTTCGGCCTCGCTGCTGTTGATCTTCTCGCGCGTGACGCGGATCGACAATTCGCGCCAGCCCCACAGCGCGAGGAAGACGACCGCAGCGGCCATCCACCAGCGGCTGCTGTTGAAACGGTCGCGGGCATCGACAACGTTGCCTTTTTCTACGGCGGCGAAAATTCGCTCGCGAAGCTGCGGCGGCGGCGCAACCGGATCGAGATCGCGCGAAAGTAGCGATGCGGCTTCGCCGTACTCGTCCCGCGCGCGGCGGCAATCGGAGCACGACGGAAGATGCGCAGCGAGCGCGTTCGCCTCGTCCTGCGTTGCCGCGCCGATGGCATCGAGGGCGGCGATCGAGTCATATTGTTCGTGACCGATCATCGGAACGCCTTCAGCCGCTCGCGCAGTTTTTTCATCCCGAGCTGCATGCGCGTTTTGATCGTACCCAACGGTTCGCCGAGCCGTTCAGCGATCTCGGATTGCGACAAGCCCTCGAAATAGGCCAGCGCCAGCGCGACGCGCTGCGCTTCCGGCAGTTCGGCCAGCGCGCTGCGGACGGCGCTCCGCTCTTCCGATTGAATCGCGTCGTCCGCGCCGGTGCGTTTCTCGATGAAGCCGAAGCTTCCCGAGAGCTCGCGTCCGGCCTCGTCTTCCCGATCTCCTCGAATGCGCCGCGAGCGGAGGCGGTCGATGCCGCGGCTGCGGGCGATGGAGATCAACCAGGCCACGTCGCTGCCGCGCACGGCGTCGAACATCTTCGCGTTCGTCCACGCCTTCACGAACGTCTCCTGGAGCACTTCCTGCGCGTCGTCGGCATTGGAGAGGATGCGCAGGAGGAGAGCATAGAGGGTCGAGGAGTGGCGGTCGTAGAGCTGTTCGAACGCGGCCATATCGCCATGGGCGACGGCGGGCAGCAGCGAGCTGGGTTCGAAGCTCGTATCCATTGCGGCAATCATTGCGCGGCGTCAGAGTTACGTTGCACCGCGCGGGGCGGATTTACTCTTTGGGTGCCTCTTCCGATTCGGCCGGGAACTCTACATCCGTCCGCGAGCCGACACGCGAAGGCGACCGTTTGCCGGGATAGCCGCTGGCGCGTCCGGATGACTCTTTGTTCATCCCGTGCCCGGCTGCGCCGCCCTCCCAGAAGCCTTTATCTTTTGCATGCTCGCGCGGATTGTCGGACATGACCTGATTGTATCGCTGCATGGACGTTATCAGCGCTCTGTGGACTGAGCCTTGGGCAACCAACGCCGCCGGCCGTGCCGGCTCATCCGGGCTGCGCGACCGGCACTTCGACCACCGGCGGGGCCGGCTCCGGCTCGGGCAACGGCTTCGATTCGCGGCCGGAGCGTTCCGTCGTCTTCTGGTCGGCGGCGTTACGGTCGAGCAGGGCGATCTTCAGCACCTCTTCGACGTGCTCGACGAAGTAGAACTGCATGTCGCGCTTGATCGGCTCGGGGACGTCGATCAGATCGCGCTCGTTCAACTTCGGCATGATGACGGTGGTGATCTTCGCGGCGCGCGCGGCGAGCACCTTCTCTTTCAGGCCGCCGATCGGCAGCACGTCGCCGCGCAGCGTCACTTCCCCCGTCATGGCCACGTTCCGCTTCACCGGACGGCCGGTGATCATCGAGATGATCGCGCTGGTCATGGTGATGCCGGCGGACGGGCCGTCTTTCGGGATCGCGCCGGCCGGCACGTGGATGTGAATGTCGTGCGTTTCGAAGTAATCGGGCGGGATGTTCTGCTCGTCGGCGTGCGCGCGCGCATACGTGAGCGCTGCCTGCGCCGACTCCTTCATCACATCGCCGAGCTGGCCGGTTAGAACGAGTTTTCCTTTGCCCTTCACCGCCAACGCCTCGATGAAAAGGATGTCGCCGCCGACCGCGGTCCAGGCCAGACCTGTGGCCACGCCGACCTGGTCGCGCTCCAACAGTTCCTCAGCGAAGTGTTTCATCGGCCCGAGGTACTTTTCGACGGACGTGTCGGTGATGCGGTAGCTCTCCTGCTGATTGCCGCCCGCCACCTGCACCGCGATCTTGCGGCAGATCGTGCCGATCTCGCGCTCCAGATTGCGAAGCCCTGCTTCCTTCGTGTAGCCGGTGATGATGCGTGTGATGCCGGAGTCCGTCCAGACCACGGGCGTCTCTTTGATTCCGTTCTCTTCCATCTGCTTCGGAATGAGATGCTGCCTGGCGATGGCCAGCTTTTCCTCGTCCGTGTATCCGGAGAGGCGTATCACCTCCATGCGGTCGAGGAAGGCCGGCTGGATCGTGTCGAGCACGTTCGCCGTAACGACGAACATGACGTTCGACAGGTCGTACGGCACGCCGAGGTAGTGATCGCGGAACGAGAAGTTCTGCTCGGGATCGAGGACCTCGAGCAGCGCAGACGATGGATCGCCGCGGTAGTCGGCGCCGATCTTGTCGACCTCGTCGAGCATGAAGACAGGATTCGACGTCGCGGCCTGGTTGATGCCCTGGATGATGCGGCCTGGGAGCGCGCCGACGTAGGTGCGGCGATGTCCGCGAATTTCTGCTTCGTCGCGCACGCCGCCGAGGGAGATGCGGACGAACTTGCGGTCGAGGGCGCGGGCGATGGAGCGGCCGAGGGAAGTCTTGCCGACGCCGGGAGGTCCGACGAAGCAGAGGATCGGGCCCTTCATCTTCTGGCCGCGCAGCTTGCGGACGGCGAGGTATTCGAGGATGCGTTCCTTGATCTTCTCGAGGTCATAGTGATCCTCGTCGAGGATCTTGCGGGCACGTTCGAGGTCGTGGTTATCGGCCGACATCACGCCCCACGGCAGACCGGTCATCCAATCGAGGTAGGTGCGGATGATGGACGTTTCGGCGGAATCGGGATGCGAGCGTTCGAGGCGTTTGATCTGCTTCTCGACCTCTTCCTTCGCTTCGGACGGAATCTGCTTCTCGTCGATCTTCTTGCGGTAGTTCTCGACATCCTCGGCGACGTCTTCGCCTTCGCCGAGCTCTGACTGGATCGCTTTCAGTTGCTGCCGCAAAAAGTACTCGCGCTGCGACTTGTTCATCTCGCCCTGCGCGGCCGAGGAAATCTCCTGTTGCATCGTGAGCAGGTTGATCTCGCGGGAAAGAAGATCGTTGACGCGCTTGAGCCGCTCGACTGGATCCATCGTCTCGAGGATCTGCTGCGCTTCTTCGAGCTTGAGGTCGAGATTGGATGCTGCGAGATCGGTGAGCCGCGCCGGATCGTCGAGATTCGCGGCGATGACCATGACCTCGGGGCTGATGTTCTTACCGAGTCCGACCGCGCGGTCGAGGTTTTGTTTGACGGCGCGGATGAGCGCCTCGGTCTCGAGGCCCTTTTCCTTGGAGGTCGTCTCTTCGATCCGGGTGATCTTCGCTTTGAAAAACGGCGCGGTCTGGATGAAGTAGTCGATGCGCGCGCGGCTGAGGCCCTGGACCAGGATGCGGATGCGGCCGTCCGGCAGCTTCAGCATGCGCATGATGATGGCGACGGTCCCGACGCGATAGAGATCATCCTCGGCGGGATCCTCGTTCTGGAAATCCTTCTGCGCAGTCAGCATGATCACGCGGTTTTCGGCCAGCGCCTGGTCGACGGCGTTGATCGATTTCTCGCGCGAGACGGAGAGCGGAACGATGATGAACGGAAAGATGACCAGGTCCTTCAGCGGGAGCACCGGCAGGACATCGGGGATCTTGATTGCTTCTTCTTTCGCGGTCTCGTTCGCGTCAGTCATTTCGTCCTCTCACAATTTCGGGGAAACCATCAGTCTGGCTGTGCAATGAGTGTTCCTTCTGTTATCGCAACTGGTGCAACTCCTTCACGAATGCGTCAACATCCTCGAATCGGCGATACACGGAGGCGAATCGGACGTAGGCGACGGGATCGAGCTCGCGCAGACGTTCCATGACCATCCGGCCGATGGCATTGCTGGAGATCTCGCGCTCGGCTCCATCCTGCATGGCCTGTTCGATGAAATCGGCCAGCCGCTCCAGCTTCTCCTGCGAGACCGGACGTTTTCGGCAAGCCACCTGCAGGCCGCGCATCAATTTCGCGCGGTCGAACGGCTCGCGGCGCTCGTCACGCTTGATCACCTGATACGGCACCTGCTCGATTTTTTCGTAACTCGTGAACCGGCGCTCGCACTTCGTACACTCGCGGCGGCGGCGGATGACGTCCGCCTCACGGCTTTCGCGCGAGTCGACCACTCGGTCTTCTGTATTGCCGCAGAACGGGCAGCGCATTCGGGCCGCCGTATATCACGACTGCGAAGTGGTGTCGCCCGCCACATCGTCAGCCGCATGCGTGAGGTCGCGCCAGCGCAAACCTTCGCGCGCGAAGAGCGCCGTGCCGGTCAGCACGACCGGCACCGCGCCGACCAGATGCAGGATCAGCGCGATGGCAACCGAGCTGTCGATGTCGAAGCCGTAAAACGACGTCAGCGCCCACTGACAGAGCTTGTGGAAGCCGCCTACGCCGCCCGGCGTCGGGATGGCGACGCCGATCGTGGTGACGCCGCTGATGAAAAACGTCGCGTCATACGGTAACGGCCGATGCATGGCGACGAAGACCAGCCAGTACTGCGCGGTGAGACAGAACCACACGCCGGCGGTGGCGAAGATGACGGTGAGAAAGTCGCGCGGACGCTCGGTGATGGCCAAGGTCTTGGCGAACGCGTCGAAGAACTTCATCCACGGCTCGCGGAAACGCTTCGGCAGGATGCGGCCGAGGCGCTCGTGCAGGCGACGCACTGCGCCGCTGAAGAAATAAAGACCGATGAGAAAGACCACCAGCGCAACCAGCACGATCGTGCATCCGATGGCGCCGCCGTGCACGACGCCGCGTCCATTCGGGAACGCGTTCCAACGCAGGACGCAGAAGAAGAGAAAGATGCCGAGGATGCTGAAGAGGTCGAGCACCCGTTCGGTGAGGACCGTGCCGAGAGCGGTGGCGAAGCGGACGTTCGTGCGCCGCGCCAGCAGCGCCGGCCGCGCCACGTCGCCGGCGCGGATCGGCAGCACGGTCGACAACATGTAGCCGGTCGTGTTCGCGAAGTAGGTCGGATAAAAAGGCGGCGGCTCCGGTGACGCGAGTAACACGCGCCAGCGGATCGTGCGGAAGATCAGCGCCATCCAGTTGACCAGAAACGCCGACGCCAGCCAGTACGGATTGGTCGACGTCATGATGCGCCAGACGTCGTGCAGGTTGCTCTTCCAGAGAAAAAGCCCGAGGAAGAAGATCGTCAGCAGTGCGATCGACGTGACCTGGAGAATGCGGCGCAAAGTCGGGAAGTTGTACCACGGCGGGTGTCAGTCGTCTGGCGGACTGGCGGACTGGCGAAGTCTGTGCAGCGATCGCTGCGATCACGCCGGCGCCATCGCCGCATGGCCGTCCGGCGTTCCCGCCACGTGGATTCCGGCGGAGATGTGCGTGAAGGCTGAGCGGTAGCCCTCGATCGATCCGCAGGCTCGCAGCGAAGCGATGCCGTCCGCCAGTTCGGCGAGCGGGTTGTGTGCCTGGTTCTCACACGTACGGTGATGACACGAGCCATGGACATCTAAACGAGACGTTGTACTGAGCAACGCGAGCCATGGACAGTTGTCTATGTCCATGGCTAACATACCTTGATCGCTGCTCGCTCTTTGAAACAGCCATGGACACACGCCTACTTGCCATGGACACTTAAAATATCCAACTAAGCCTATGAATCTTAGCCATGGACACGTGTAATTGCCCATGGCTAAGATTTGAATATCAAGAAACCATTTTCATCTTAGCCATGGACACACGCATCGCTTGCTCCCGGCCCTTCATGCCCGTATTCTCTTTCGATCATGCCGCGGCGCGCGACAACCAGTAGAAACGCAGCACATTTCGGCGCCATCATCCGCCGCCTGCGGGATCAGCGGGGATGGACGCTCATCGACTTCGGCCGCAAGGCGAACATGAACCCCACCTACCTCGGCTTCGTCGAACGCGGACAGAACTCGCCCACCCTCGATACCGTCATTCTCCTCGCCAAAGTTCTGGGCACCGAGGCCTCCGACGTGCTGCGCGAGATGGAACAGCAGAAGTAGGACGCGGGCGGCGACTCAGTGGATTAGTGGATCAGGAAAGCGTCTCTGATCGCTAACCTCTGATCTCTAATCCACTAATCTACGAATCCACTGATGCTCAACGTCTACACGAATCCGATTTTCTACGAGCACAACACCGGGACCGGACATCCGGAGTCGGCGGCGCGGCTCGATGCGGCGCTGGCGGGCGTCGAGCGGGCCGGGCTCGCGGATCGAATCAGCCGGGAGGCAGGCAGTCATCCCGACACCGATCGGATCATCGCGAAAGTTCATTCGGCCGATTACGAGCGCGCGCTGGAGCAGGCAGCGCGGGCCGGTCTGCGCGATTTCGTGTCGGGCGACAATCCGATGTCGTCGCAGACGTTCGCGGCGGCGCGGTCGGCGGTCGGCGCGGCGCTCACCGCCGCGGAAGCGATGATGCAGGCGGACGACAGCCGCGCCTTCGTCGTGGCGCGGCCGCCCGGACATCATGCCGAGCGCCTCCAGCCGATGGGCTTCTGCTTTTTCAACACCATCGCCTGCGTGGCCGAGTGGATGCGCGAGCAGCCCGGCATCGAGCGCGTGTTCGTCTTCGACTTCGACGTCCATCACGGCAACGGCACGCAAGCGCTGTTCTGGGACCGCGACGACGTTTTCTACGCGTCGATGCACCGCTTTCCGTTCTATCCCGGCACCGGCGCGACGGATGAAATCGGCGAAGGCAAAGGCCGCGGCTACACGTTGAACATCCCATTCGAACAGGGACTGGGCGATGCCGCGTATCTGCGCGGCGTCGAAGACGTGATCGTCCGCGCCATCGACGACTATCAGCCGCAGGCGATCCTGCTGTCGTCGGGATTCGATGCGCATCGCCGCGATCCGCTCGGCGGCATGCGCGTCACCGAACAGGCGTATGGCGAGATCACACGGCGCATCGTCGAAGCGGCGTCGCGCCACAGCGGCGGACGCGTCCTCTCGCTGCTCGAAGGCGGCTATGACATGGAAGGTCTCGCCGCGAGCGTCGCGGAGCATGTGACCGCTCTGGCGTAAACTCTCCGCCGGAGGTTTCCGATGACCGTCACGCCGCCGCCCCCACCGCCTTCCGGAACATTCACGCCGCCGCAAGGCAGTTACACCTTGCCACCCGGCGCACCTCCGCCTCCGCCAGCGAAGTCGAGCGGCTGCTGGAAAGCGCTCGCCATCGGCTGCGGCATCATCATCGTCCTCGGCGCCGCCGCGGCAATCGCGGTTGTAGTGCTCGTCTTCAGCGTCATCAAGCGCAGCGATGTTTATCGCGAGGCGTACACGCGCTCCGCGAACGATCCACGGGTCGTGGCCGCTCTCGGCACGCCGATCGAAAAGGGCTGGTGGGTCATCGGCAAAGTGAGCGTCGACAACAACGGCGGCAACGCGAACATCGACTTCCCCATCTCCGGCCCGAAAGGCAGCGCGCGCGTTCACGCCAGCGCAACGCGCGATACCGAGGCCTGGAGATATTCAACGCTGGTGGTGAGGCCGGCGGCGGGCGGAGAGATCGACGTCTTGCAGCACTGACGGATTACTTGCCCGCTGATTCGATGAGGATGATGTCCGCGATGTCGCGGTACTTGCCGGCGAAGTGATGGCCGCCGGGCTCGGCGACGATCTTGAAGGCGTGACGGTCGAGGACGTGGCAGAGGGAGTCTTTCTCTTTCGCGCCGAAGATGCACAGCACGTTCATCCCCCGCAGTTTCTCGACCTCTGGCTTCACGGCGTACTGCGGCTCTTTGTGGTTGTAGGCGGCCAGGCTCCAGGCCGGCGCGTATTTGAAATCGATCATGGGCTCGAGGCCGAGGAGGGCGATGAGCTGCGTCGAATCGCGCAGGTCGCGTGGCAGGCGGCTGGCCATGAACGGCAGCACGTCGGCGCCGCGCGAGTAGCCGATCAGCAGTACTTTGCTCCTGTGCCACTGGATCTTGTAGTAGCGGATGACGCGTTCCAGCGCGCACGCCGACTCGTCGGGCGAGCGCCGTTTGCGGTAATAGTCGGACGCGACGAAGCCGACGATGGGGATGCCGGCCGCGCGCAATCGGTCGGTGATCTTCTGATCGATGCGCCGCCAGCCGCCGTCGCCGGTGATCATGACGGCGAAGCGGTCGCTCGGAACTTTCGCGCCGAGAGTCACGATCGGGAGGCCGCTGATGTCGGCGCGCGCAGAGCAGCGCTCCTCCAGTACGGCAGCGTGCGCGCGTATGGCCGCGAGTAGTCCGACAATCAGGAACAGTCGTTTCACTGGATGTGCTCGAGGATCAGGCGGCCAAGGTTCGCGTAGCCGCCGTCGAAATGATGGGCGCCTTTGAGAACGACCACGCTCACGCCCGGCTGCGATTTCAACGCGGGACAGAGCGAGTCGCGATCGCTTTCGCCGTAGATGCAGAGGATGTGCGCCGGCGCAAGCTTCTCGACCTCGGGCCTGACGGCTACGCCGCCCGATGCATCGCGCAGCCAGTCGGAGACATGAAACTCGAACTCGACTTTGGGACTCGGCCCGAGGAGCACGATCGAGCGGATCTTCGTGCGCGTTTCCGCGGGGAGGCGGCTGATCATGGCTGGCAACACGTCCGCGCCGCGCGAATAACCGGCCAGGATGACTCGCGACTTGTGCCACTCGCCGAGGTAGCGGGCGATGATCGATTCCAGATCGCGCGAGGCGGTTTCCGGAGCTCGCTTCGTCCAGAAATACTGCAATGCGTTGAGGCCGACGACCGGCATGCCGTCGTCCGCGAGCACCTTCGAAATCTCGCGGTCGATGGCCGCCCATCCGCCGTCGCCGGAGACGAAGACGACGAGCGTGTCGGACGTGCCGTGCGTGGCGGGCACTTCGACCAGCGGCAGCTTCGGCGTCGCGGCTGTGGCAGCAAAAAGTATCGTGAAAAAAGCTCTCTTCATTCGGGCCGGTCGGAAGAACAGCGCTGGAAATCTGTCATTCCGCGGTTAAACGGCAGTTCTCGCGGCGCCACCGGAGATCCTGACAGCCTCGCTGCGCGAGCCGTCAGGATGGGGGGGTTGAAAATGGCAGGTTCGCTCTTTGCGTACAGGCAGGAGATTCTGCATGCGAAACGCCATCGTTACCACCATCGTTCTTCTCATCACTGCCGCCGCGAGTGGCCAGCTCGTGGCAACCCGTCCATCGTCCGGACAGTTTCTGATTCCGGCGGCCGGCGCGCAGCCGGGCAACGGCGGCACGTTCTTCCGCAGCGACATCACGATCATCAATTACCGCGGTTCCGACCAGCGCATCCGCCTGCAATGGCTGCCGCAGGATGTGAGCGGCGGCAGCGGTCCGGTCATCGAAACGACCATCGCGGCGGCGTCGGGTATCGCCAGCGAAGACTTCGTCACGAACGTGATGCAGAGGTCGGGACTCGGTGCGATCCTCGTCACGGCCATCGGCGCCACCGGCTTATTCGATTCGAGCGCGCAGCTCGTGGCCACCTCGCGCATCTGGACGCCCCAGCCTGGGACTGGCGGAACGACGTCGCAGTCGCTGCCGGCGATCTCCACCGGCGACATCAGCAGCACCACCGTGGCCGTCCTCGGCGCGCGCCGCGATTCGCGATACCGGACGAACGTCGGCATCGTCAATTTCAGTTCGGACGTGCAGTCGTTTCAGGTGGTCGTCTTCGGCTCGTTCGGAACCGAGATGCGGCAGATCGACGTGCAGCCGCTGTCGATGGTGCTCTTTGGCATCACCGGCGCGGCCAGCAACACGCCGCTGCAGATTCAGATTCAGAACACGACCTCGGTCGCGCGCTCGTCAGCCTTCGTCGCGTACGCATCATCGGTTGACAACATCACCGGCGATGCATGGACGACGCTCGGCTCGAATGTGCCGGTGCCGAATCCGTAAGGCTGGCGCGTGCTAGGCTTCGAAGCAATCCAAAATTCGGAGTCCCTATGCGCCGGCTGCTCGCGTTTGCCTCGCTTTGTCTACTGTCCACGTCCGCACTCGCCATCGAGCCGCCGCGCGAGAAGGAGCGATGGACGACGCTGACGCTCGATGAGCTGACGGTCTACAGCAGCGCCGACGACTTCACTACGCGCGGCGTCGCATCCGATCTGGTGCGCCTGCGCGGCGCGCTCGGCGTCGTGACGCAACTGAAGGTGCGTTCGCCGCTGCTGACGCGCGTCTTCATTTTCGGAGATCGGCGAACCTTCGAGCAGTACTCTCAGGCGGCCATCGGGCAATCCGACAACATCTCCGGCGTTTTCCTCTCGGACCGCGACGGCAATCACGTCCTGATCGCCGGCAGCTCCAAGGGCGTCGATCGCGTCGTCTATCACGAGCTGACGCACTACTTCCTCCGCAACACGGTTTCGTCGCACGTGCCGCTCTGGTTCAACGAGGGGCTGGCGGAGTTCTACTCGACCTTCAGCGCGAGCAAGGACGCGGTCGACGTCGGCCTGCCGATCGCCGGGCACCTCGCCTGGCTTCACAACGAAAAGCTCATTCCGCTCAAGGATCTCTTCGCCATCAATCAGGATTCGAAGGAGTACCACGAGGGCAACCGCCAGGGAGTTTTCTACGCGGAGTCGTGGGCGTTGGTGCATTACCTGATGATCGGCAATCCGGCGCGCCGCGATCAGCTCGGCACGTATGTCGGCCTGATCGCGAGCGGGAAGTCGATCGACGATGCCTTCCACGCCGCGTTTCACAGCTCGTACGCCGAGCTCGAAAGCGAGCTGCGCAGATACGTCCGCGCGTACACGATGAACTACATCCAGTACACGATGGCCGATCTGAAGGCGGTAGACATTCCTGCGCCGCAGCCGCTGCCTCGCGACACGCAACTGGTCGCGCTCGCGGATCTGCTCATGCACACGAACACGCCGCATTTTGCCGAGGCGGAGGCGTTCCTTAACGTCGCGTTGAAGGCGAATCCGTCGAGCGCCGCCGCTTACGCGGAGCTGGGCGTGGCGAAGTCGTGGCAGCGGCAGAACGCCGAGGCGGAAGCGAATTTCGACAAGGCCGTGCAGCTCGGAAGCCGCGACGCGCAGCCATACATTCTTTACGGCGAGTCGATTCTTCGGCGCGTCGATGCGGGCGTCCGCCACAACGCGGGCGCGCCGTCAGCCGACGTTCTCAAAGCGCGCGAGCTTTTCCGGAAGGCGACGGAGTTGAATCCCTCCTCCGCTCCCGCCTTTTCCGGCCTCGGCGCGACCTACACGATGGCGGCGGCCGACGATCCGCGGCCCGGCATCGAGGCGCTGGAGCGAAGCATCGCGCTCGCTCCCGCCGAAGTCGACGCGATCTTCAACCTGATCCTGCTCGACGCCCGCGCCGGACGCCTCGGCGAGGCGACGAAATCTCTCGACGTGCTGGCGCGCCTCGCCGATCCGGAGACGGTGCGGCACGCGCGCGAGAATCTCTACGTCGCCGATCTCAATCACGCCAGCGAGCTCCTTCGCGCGGGGAAGCGCGACGAGGGCACAGAGATCATGAAGCGCGTCGCGGCGGAAACGACGAACGAGCAGTTGAAGGCGCAAATCAACGAGCAGCTCGCGTCGGTCCGGCAGGTTGACGCGGCCAATCGTCAGGTCTCCGACTTTCAACTCGCCGTCAACAAGGCCAGCGACGGCAAGTTCCAGGAGGCGCTGGCGATGATCGACGCGCTCCTTCCGGCGATCACCGAGCCGGAGCTGCTGTCCGCCGCGAAAGAGTTTCGCGCGAAGGTGACGGAGTACATTGCCGCGACGACGCCGAAGAAAAAGAAGTAGGGTCATCGGGAGTATCGCGACGTTTGATGCTTGCAACGACTCGTGGCACATTTCGCGAAGCTTTGGAGTGCGGTGGCGACCGAGCCACCGCTTTGGGAGGGACGGGGGACGGTGATCATCGCGAAGACGGAGCACGCATCAAACGCTGCGGGTCGTCACGATTCCACCGCCCTCCCAAAGCGGTGACCTTGCCACCGCACTCCAAAGTGCTTCGCACGAAACGCGCGCTACATTCCTCACAAGTTCTCAGGGTGGACCTTTCACTCGTTAAACCGGAACTTCGAAACTTCCGATTCGAAGTCCTTCCCGCTGGTGACGAGGCTCTGCACGGTCGTATTGAATTCGCGCGCGATCGCGTCGTTGGCCTGGGCGATGTCGAGCATGGTCTTCGAGGCGTCGGCGATGCGGTCAGTCTCGCGGAGCTGGCGGTCGAGCGAGTCGCGCATCGCCCGCGCGTCCTCGGCGATCTTCTCCAGCGCCGCCGTGATGCCGCGGCCGGCCAACGACTGCTCGTCGGTGGCGTTGCGCACCTGCGCGGCGATTTCGCGCACGCGCTCGGCCTCCTGCGCCAGCAACTGCGTGCCGCGCGCCTGCTCGCGCGAGGCGCGGTTGATCTCGGCGATGTGATCGGACATGCGCGAGGCCACCTCGTGCAGATGGCCGCTGGCCGTGGCCTGATCTTCCAGCGAGCGCGAAATCTTCGTAGCCATCTCATACGAATGCCCGGCGCTGCCAACGATCTTCGCCAGCGATGCGGAGGCATCGTCGGCGAGACGAACGTTGTCTTCGACGCGCTTCACGCCTTCCTGCATCTTCGCCGCGGCCTGCTTCGATCCGGTTTGCACTGCTTTGACGATCGCGCTGATCTCTTTCGTCGATCCGCGCGTGCGCTCGGCAAGCTGGCGGATCTCGTCGGCGACGACCGTGAATCCACGCCCGTGCTCACCCGCCTGCGCGGCGATGATCGCGGCGTTGAGCGCGAGGAGGTTCGTGCGATTGGTGATCTCCTCGATGACATTTATGATCTGACTGATCTGCCCGACGCTGCGCTGCAGGTCGTCGAGCGTTTCGGCGGTGCTGTTGGTGACGTCGCGCGAGATGTTGATCCCATCCACCGTCTTCGCCACCGCTCCGCCGCCCGCCTCGGCATCCTCGGCCACGCGGCGCGAGAGGTCGGCGGTCGACTGCGCGCTGGCCCGCAGCTCGGCGATTGTCGAATCCATCTGCGACACGAACGACAGCACTTCTTCGCCGATGCCGGCCAGGACGTCGGTGCGTTTCGACATCTCGCCCATCGACGCGTTCATCTCAGTCGTCGACGATGACGTTTTCTCGACCGACTGGAAGAGGTAGTCCATGCTGCGGGCCACTTCTTCCGACGACGATTGCAGCTCGAGCGCGCGGCTCGATGCGTCCTGCGTCAGCTCCGTGACGGTCTCCGCCGCGCCGAGGACGCCGCCGATTCCGCCGCGGACGTTTTCGACGGCTAGCGAAGAACTTTCGGTCAGCGTCGATTGATCGCGCGCGCGAAGCAGCAGCGATTCGGTACCGCCGGTGATGACGCGCACGCCGTCGGTGATGGTCGCGCCGCTGCCGCCGACGCGGCCGAGGAGGCGTCGCAGGTTGTTGCGCGTTTCGGCGAAACTGCCGGCCAGCTCGCCGACTTCGTCGTCAGAAAACACGCGCGCCGTGGTGTTGAAGTTGCCCTGGGCCATGTCCGCCGCCAGCGCGCGGATGGCGCGCACCGGCCCGGCCACGTCGCGAGAGAGAAACAGCGCCGCCGCCACGAATGCCGCGAGCGTGAAGAGTGCGATGACGATCGTGTAGAACGTGATCTGCAGCGGAATGCCTTTGTACGGCGCCCACGGAATGGTCAGAACCAGGATCGATCCATCCTTCAGTTTCGCGAAGCGGGCCACGTGCGGCGAGATGAAGGCGCCGCTGTCGCCGTTGCCGATGCGGCGGATCTCCGCAATCTCGCTGGGCGTGAGCGCGTCCGGAATGCTGGAGCGAAACTCGCCGCGCTTGTTGATGATGCCGATTGCGTAATCCGAGGGGACGTACAGCCGCAACGTGTCGACGAGCGACGGATCGATGACCGCGGCAAGATTCGCGCTGTCGTAGACCCGCGCGAAACGGTCGGATGCCGACGAAATCGCGAGCTCTTCGAGCGTGGTCGAGACCTTCGACGAGATCAGCGCGACGAGCGCCGCGAACGAGATCAGAAACGAGCCGATGAAGATGATGCCGATTTTCGATCCGAGACTGAAGCGCCGTCCCGTATAGCGTAGCGCGCCGCCGTGCGAGGCATGCTCGGCCAGCAATCGTTTGCCGATCGCGTATGCCCAGATCACCGACGGGAACGCGCCGATCAGCGCGGCGACGACGAAGTAGCCGAAGCCGAGGGCCGTCGGCATCACCACCAGCGCAGCGACGATCGCGAAAAGAATGCTGCCTGCGCACCACAGCAGAAGCACGAGCGATTCAGTACGCGCCAGGCATCGCGACGCGGCTTCGGAGGCGTCGTTGCCGCGCCGGACGGTTTCATCGACGGCATTAGCGAGCGGAGTGAGTCCGAACCATGTCGCGGCGCCGCCGAGGAAGAAGAAGAGCGCGAACAGCCCCACGATCGCTTCCGCAGCGCCGAACGACATCCGCACGACCTGGCTTAGAAACACATACGACAGCGGCCCGATGACGACGGCCGGCGGTACGAGCAGCCAGATGACGTACTTGCGCGAGAAGGACAGGATGGTGGTGATTATACGAGGGCTTGATCTGTGTCCATCTGCGACATCTGCGGACGAAAGTTTTATCCGCAGATTGACGCAGATGACCGCAGATCAGGCAGTAGACTTTGGTATCCGAGGTAGAGATTTATGACTTTTCGCGCCGCCCTGGCCGCGCTTCTCATCGCCGCCATTCCGATCGCGCTTGCCGCGCAAACTTCGCAGACGCCCAAGTCGATCGGCGAGGTCACGCTCTTCGGCGAGGAGCAGCTCAAAGTCGAAGCGGCGACGAAGACAGAAATCCCGATCTCGAAGGCACCGAGCGCGGTCACAGTCGTCACCGCCAAGCAGATCGCCGAGTCGGGTGCGCGGACGGTGCCCGACCTGCTGCGGCTCGTCGCCGGCGTCAACGTGCGCTGGAATCCGATGGTGCAGACGATCGATATCCGCGGCTTCGGCGAGAACCCTTTCTCGAACCGCATCCTGCTGCTCATCGACGGCTCGCCTTACAACTCCGGCGACACCGGCGGGCTGCCGCTCAGTCCCGCGTTCGATTTTTTTCCGGTGCAGAACATCAAGCGCGTCGAGGTCGTGCGCGGACCGGGATCGTCGCTCTACGGCGAGAACGCGTACTGGGGCGTGATCAACATCGTGACGCTTTCGGGCGAGGACCTCGCCGGCGGCGACGTGCAGCTCTTCGGCGGCAGCCGGACCACGGGCGAGGTCAGCGCGCAATTCGGACAGCGCTTCAGCCGCGGATCAATCCTCGGCGCGGTGCGATTCCTGCGCACGATGTTCCCGCAGGAGTTCTGGCTCGACGACCGCTCGAAGTTTCGCGCCTCGGACATCTTCCTGAAAGCGTCGCTCGGCGATTGGCAGATGTCGGGCTATCGCCACGACGATCGCCTCGACGGTTTCGACGAACACTTTCCACCAGAGACCGGACTGCCGCCGACCGCCGCCTTCGCGTCCGCGCATGCGCTGAAGCAGACGATGGATGCGGTGACGCTGAAGTACAACCACGCGCCAGCGAACGCGCCGGTGACGTATTCGGCGGATTTCTCATGGTCGCATCGCTTCGGCATGCACTGCGCCGGATGCCACGCTGCCGCGCAGCAGCCGGAGTTCGCGAGGCCGGCCGACCACGGCTATCAGGCCATCGGCGATTTCCGCGCGGGGCTGCACATGATTCCCGGTCACGACATCCTGGCAGGCATCGAAGCGCGCCGTCTCGATCGCGCGGAGCACAAGGTCGAACTGTCCGATGACGCGGGCGTGGTCGCGGGATACAACAAGGTCGCCGTCTACGCGCAGGACCAGTTCGACATCGTCAAAAACCTGCTGCGCGCGGTGGCGGGCGTCCGCTACGACGGTAAGACGAAGCTGTTCGACGCGAAGACGTCGCCGCGGTTGTCGCTGGTCTACACGCCGAACGATCGGCTGGTCGTACGCGGCGGCTATTCGACGGCGTTTCGCTTTCCCACGTTCAGCGAGTTGTATCAGTCGACCTGGTTCCTGACGGTCTCGACGGATATCGGAATCCCGCCGTTTCCGTTGTCGGTCTTCAAGCCGAATCCGAATCTGCAACCCGAGGAGATCAGCACATGGGACCTCGGCGGCGAGTATCAGATTTCGCCGACGGTCTCGATGAAGGCCGATCTCTACCGCTCCCGCGTGCACGACTTCATCGTGATCGTGCAGCACTTTGCGCCGCTGCCGAATCCGTCGTCGCTGGGATGGGAAAATCAGCCTGCCGATGCGCGCATCACAGGCGGCGAAGTCGAGCTGCGGTCGAATTTCGCGCAGCGCGTCACCGGGTTCGTGAACTGGTCACATCAGTCGGAATCGCAGATGGGATCGGGCGTCGATTCCAGCGGCACTCCCTTCGAGTTCGTCTACTCACCGAAGGACAAAATCAACCTCGGCGCATACGGCGGACCGGTGAACGGCGTCCGCGGCGCCGTCGAAATCGCCTGGCGCGGCCGCTACGATGCGCCGCGCAACTGGTTCGCCATCCGCTCCGGCTTCACCGATTTCACCACGCACCCGCTGCCGTCGTACGCGCTCGTGAATGCGCGCGTCAGCTACGACATCCCCAACACGCGCCTTCGCGCGACGATCTTCGGCAACAACCTGCTGAACAAGAAGCCGGAGGAGACGATCATCGGCAGCGTGAACCGTTTGGCGGGACGCGAGTTTTTCGCGCAGATGGAGATGAGGTTCTGAAATCGGTCGCAAACGTGGCGATCTCGCGCAACCTCTCGTCGGCGAAGCCGGCGTAAGAACCGTAGCCCACGCTTTCAAGCGTGGGTCGCAGGACCGATTTCTGATTGTGAGCGCGCCTTGGCGCGCGAAAGAAATCTTTCTTTCGCCGGTTAAAACCGGCTCACAAGATCGCGTTGCATTCATACCCACGCGTGAACGCGTGGGCTACGGTTCTTACGCCGGCTCACGCCGACGGAGCGTGCTACCTCACTCCTCGGTCACGTTCGTCTTCGCAATCCGATCGCCGATTCGGCTTTTTCCGGCCACGACGAAAACTACCTCGGCGAGATTCACGCCCGGCACAATGAGGCTCACGTTGCGGGCCAGGCTGCGGAGGTAGCCGCAGGGCCGGTCGTTGCGGGTGACGACGCGCAGGCCGAGGATTTGTTTGCCGAGGGAGCGGCCACGCCAGCCGTCGCGGAAGAGCATGGCCACGATCACGATGGCGAGGGCCACGTACCAGACGATCTGGATCGCTTTGATCTCGCCGCCGATCCAGGCCAGCACGTAGCTCAGCAGCGCCGCGGGCAGCACGAGCAGGAGCGAGATGGAGAGGGCATCGACGAGGAACGCGGCGATGCGCAAAAGCGTGGTCTGGGAGCCGTCGGTGGTCATTCGAAACCCTTTTCGCCCGTTTTCGTACCTTCCTGCTGCAAGGGACCTATGAACAGCCGGAATCGCATCATCTATTCGCTCGCATCGCTCCTTCTGGTGGCCGGCTGCGGCGCTGTCATGGAGCGGCGCACGGCGCACGTCGAGCGGCGCTGGCCGGCCGGCGCGATCAAACGCATCGAGGTGCGCGAGATTGACGGCGCGATCAACATCGAGGCCGGCTCCGCGAGCGAAATCGCGATGGACGCGACGGTCCGCAGCCGCATCGCTCCGAAACAAGGGCAGGAAAACCAGGGCTACTTCACGACGCAGGTGAGCGGCGACACGCTGATCATCGGACGTGAGAACGAGCATCGCCACTTCCGTTTCTTCAGCTTCGGCAACGAGACGCGCATCGACTACGAGCTTCGCGTGCCCGCGTCGCTGGCCCTCGATCTGCGCACCGTGAACGGACGCATCGCCACGCACGGCGTCGACGGCGAGATGCGCGCAGTGACTGTGAACGGCCGCGTGAACATCGATACACCCGGCTCCAGCGAGGTGGAAGCGCACACGGTCAACGGACGCATCGAAGCGCGCTTCGGCAAGTCGTTCCAAGGCGCGACGCTGAAAACGGTGAACGGCGGCGTGACCGCGGCGCTGCCTCTGAGCGCGTCGTTCACAGGCGATTTCTCGCAGGTGAACGGCGACATCGAAGCCGCGTTCCCGCTGAATATTCATTCGCATCCCGGAAGCCGCCGCGTTTCCGGCGAAGTGAACGGCGGACGCTACGAGCTGCGCATCACGACGGTGAACGGCGACATCAAAATCGATACGGCTACGACGCCGCCCGTGCCGCCAGCGCCTGTTGCCGCACCCGCCCCACCCGCGACACCACCGAGTACATAGCCGAAAGAGAGACGCGACCCGGTCGTGAGGACGTGGCCGCGTCTCTGCGGATTTTTCGCAGACGGCTTAAGAGACCGGCCTTTGCGAAGTTGCTGGTTGACCGGTAAGCGTTCGATCCTTGCAGACGTCCTTGGTGCCGTCGTCATCCTGCGTGAGCTGTTTTCCAGCAGGACATGCTGGAACCGCAACCGGCGCAGTGCATGTGTCCTGGCCCGCTTTCGCGCTCAAAGTCCATCCCGCAGGACATGTGGGATAGACGCGCGGCATCGCCGTCGGGACAAGCGTAGAGCGATCGAAGCCGATTGGGAAGTTTTTGGCGTCCCACGCTCTCTGGAAAGCGATGCTGTTCATCTTGCATGACCAGCTACCATCTGGCCGCTGCGTGGAGCTGCCCTCTTTGCCATCCACTCTGCAGCACGACCCAACTGGTGAGCCAGGCTTGATGTCCTTCTCGGCAAACGCAGCGGAGCTCACGAATGTCAGGATGAGCAATGCGTACCAATAGCGCGTGTGCGGCTGTCGTGACTCTTTCATTTTCAAAGCGTGCGTGACGTTGTTTCGATTATTCATGACTACCTCCTTCGAGGTAGTGACGTAAAGAACAGAAACGTTGCATCGCCAGACATTGCGGTGCCCTGCTGCCTATACTCGCAACGAATGAGCAGACGTGTCGCCTCAATCATTTTCTTCGTGCTGGCCGCCATCGCTGCCGTCGCGCCGATCCGCAGCTACGACTACTTCTGGCACCTGACCAACGGCCGCTGGATCATCGAACATCACTCGATCCCGCGTTTCGATCCGCTGGCGCTCGCCAGCGCGCATGTGCCGTGGATCAATGGCGAGTGGCTATATCAGATCGTGCTCTACGCGCTGCACGGCATCGGCGGCGACATCGGGATCTCGATCATGAGCGCGATCCTGGCCGCGGCGATTTTCGCGATCGCGATTCTCATCACCTCGCAGGATGCCGGCGTGGCGCTGCTCATCGCCGGAGTCGCCTTCGCCGGCGCCTCCGATCGCCTCGGAGTCCGCCCCGCCGCCGCCGCGGCGCTGCTGATCGTGATCGCGATCGGCCTCCTCGGATCGCGCTTGCGGCTCGTTCCGCTGACGATCGCGTACGCCTGCCTCACGATCGTCTGGATCAACGTCCACCCCTCGGCACTCCTAGCACCGGTGCTCGCGTTCACTTGCATTCTGCAGACTCGTCGCGCCGACGAGCCATCGGCGCTACGAACGTCAGCGCTGCACGCGGTGATCCTTGCCGCGGCCAGCACAATCGCGCTCCTCATCAATCCCTACGGCTGGAACGCCATCCTCGCGCCGCTGCGGTTGACATCGGAAATCCACAGCGGCGCGTTCGTGAACGCCGAGTGGCTGCCGTCGACCTTCGCGTTCTTTCCGCTGCTGTACGTGACCATCGGCGCGGTCGTGCTGCTTTTCCTCGGCACGCGCGAGAAGCGAGCGAACGCGTGGCGGTTCGTGATCTTCGTTCTGCTCGGGGCGCTGGCGATCCGCTATGTCCGCAATCAGGGACTCTACTTCGCAGCGCTGCCGCTGCTCGTGCCGCCAATCGGCAACTTCACGCGGCGCGTATCGAACGCGATCGCCGCCTGTGCGCTCATTCCGCTGACGTGGGTGTTTCAGCACGACGTCCATCGTCCAGGCATCGACGACGAGCGTTTTCCAACGCGCGCCGTTGCGGCGCTGAAGTCGTACAACCTGCCGGGCAACATCTACAACGTCGATCAATTCGGCGGGCTGATCGAGTGGACGTTCTATCCCGAACGTCGCGCGCTCACGGACGGCCGCAACGAGCTGTTCCGCGAATTCATCGCGGCCGACGCCGTCGCGCGCCGCGACAGCCGGGCATGGCACGCCATGATCGCGAAGTACGGCGTCGTCCTCGCGGTCGACGAATACCAGAGCGAGAAGATCGAAGTGCTCGATGTCGCCAGCGGCGAACGGCAGGCGCTGCCGGCGTCGCTGGTCCGTTATCGCCGCCGCGATTGGGCGCTCATCGCCTTCGACGATGCGGCCATGGTCTTCGCGCGGCGCGATGCGTTTCCGCCGTCGCGTCTGGATGCGATCGAGTACCGCTTCCTCGTTCCTGACGACCCCGGCATCGCCTACAAGAACGCCGAGTTCCGCGAGCTGGCGCGCAAAGAGATCGCCCGCGCCAGGGCGCAGTTCGGCGACATCAGAGTTGTGCGGGAGTTGGAAACAGGAGCGAACTAGTTGACGACGTCGCAGCAGTCGTCGTCGAGCGCCTGCTCGTGCGGCCAGCGGCTGGCCAGGACGCGCTCGAAGTAGGGACGAACGATCCGTTCGTAGCGTTGCTCGAATCCGGGATGCAATTCGAGAATGGCCTTGCGCGCGCAACGGACCAGGCATCGCGCTTCGTGGTGCGACACGGTCGCGTCAGTGCCGACGAGATTGAGCGTGAGCTCCACGATCATGCGAATACGGCGGAGGCGCCGCCGCTCGAAAATCGGCGAGCGGACTTCCATCGTCGAATCCATTGCGTATTTGCCCATGCTCAGTTACCGCGCTCAAACGGCAAGGCCGCGCGGCGCATTCCGCGGGCACGGCCCGCAGCGTTGATTGCCTTCGGCTGAGTCAACTGGGTCGCTTCGAAACGTCATGCCGCGCGCGTGAAAGGAATCGCCAGATTCTTTGAGTCGGCTGTCGGGAAGGCTTGACGCGCGAAAACAATCGTCCGCGCAACACCACATTTCGCGGCAGCCCAGTTGACTCAGCCGAAGGCAACTAACGCCGTCGCCCGTGGCGACCTAGGCGTGTTCGCGGTCGCCTTCTAGCCAGATCTCGTCCGCGACGACCTGATCGACTTGCGACTCGTAGCACTTGATCGCGGCGCGGCCGACGGCGCGGACGGAGACATAGTTCAGCGCGCCGCCCGCGGCGACGCCGACGAACGGGATTGCCTTCGCCAGACGTTCGCGAAAGAAATTCGCGCCGAGTTTCTCCGCGATCATGCCGCCTTCAGCTGTCGCTGATTCGAGCATCGTGGCGATACCCTGTTTGCCGATGCCGACACCGGATGCGTACGCGAGGCACGACATCGCCTCCGCGAAACGCTCGCGCTGCGACGGCTCGTGGCCGTAGACCGTGGCGATGCCGAGGATCAGGCGGAACTGCTGGAAGACGAGGAAGGCCAGTTCCGCGCCGAGGGAGCCGATCGCCATCAGGCCGCTCGGGAGGCCGGAGACGGCGCCGGCGGCGGCGCAGCGGAGGGCGGTGCGGCGGACCAGCATGCGGGCGTGCTCGTCGGAGTGGAAGTCGGGTTCGCTCTCCTTGAGCGCGGCCACATCGCGGCGAATCTTCTCCGTATCGATCTCTTCGAAGAGAGACCGGAAGACCTCCTCGAGCATCGAGTCGGCCCGCTGCTTGAACTGCCGGACTTTCCCCATTTTTGGATTTTAGTCGGAGCTCTTCGACTCCGTTTTGGACGGCGCTTTCGTTTCGCTTTTCGTTTCGGACTTTGTTTCTGATTTCGATTCTGATTTCGATTCTGATTTCGATTCCGACTTCGTCTCGCTCTTCGATTCGGAAGGCTTACTGTCGCCGGATGACGAGGACTCGCTCTTCGTTTCCGATGATCCTGCTTTCGTCTCCGCCTTCGATGCGGCGCTGGCGTAATCGGTCTTGTAGAAGCCGGATCCTTTGAACTGGATGGCCGGCGCCGACATCAACTTTCGCACCTCGCCCCCGCACTTTTCGCAAGCCGCGTAAGGAGGATCGGTAAATTTCTGGATGACCTCCGTGCGGTCATTGCACTTCGTACACTGATATTCGTAAATGGGCATGCGGCGGTGTGAACGAAGGCGGTTACGGCGCGATTCCGTTCAGATTAGTAGTCTTCATCCGCAGATGAGGCAGATGCACACAGATTCGAATGCCTTGTTCTGCGTTCATCTGCGTCATCTGCGGATAGCCAGCTCACTGCCGCATCAACGGCGCGATCTTCGCCTGCGAATTCTCTTCCGCGGCGAACAGCACTCCGTCGCGGAAATAGACGCCGGCGATGCCGCCGCCGGTGCGGCGGTAGTACCACGACTCGATCGTCGAGTCGGGACGGTCGTTGGTGACCGTCCAGCCGGGAATGGGCTTGCCGAGGAGGTGCGCAACGTCGCGCTGCGACATCCCCTTTTCCAGCGCCAGCAACTTCTCCTGGGAGACGGCGAGGTGATCGACAGAATCGGCGAGGCCTTTCAACGCGGCCTCGTTCCTCGGATCGTGCGTCAGCACCGCGCGATAAATGCGGATCGCGTCCTGATGACGGCCGACCACCGCCAGCTCGTGCGCGAAATCGAGTTGGATGTGCTGGTAGACCTCGCGGGCGCGGCTGTGCGTCGGGTGTTTTGCGACAAACGCTCCGAGCGTGTCGGCGTACACCTGCTTCGCATGCACGGGCGCGTTCGGCGCCGAGGCGGCCTGCTTGTGGCGGAGGACGTGGAGCCATTCCGAGGAGTTGTCGGTGGCATCGGAAGAACCGCCGCCACACGACACGGCAGCGAGTGCAACGAGGATCAGGAACCGGCGCATTGGCTCCAAAAGTAGCACAGCTTCTCTGCGCTATAATCCCGCGCCGGTTTGGGGTGGGTTTCAACCTACAGGATTCGGAGGACTTATGGCCGTGAGGGGCGACGAAGTCGCGGGCTCGATCGAAGCGCATGTCCGCGATGCGATGGAGAAGTTGGTGGGCGAGATTCGCTCCTCCATCGAAGACGTCCGCGAGGTGGTCGACTCGCAGCTCAAGGCCGCCCTGCAGAGCGTTCAGGCCGACGTCAACGCCGTCTCGTTCCTCCCGCACATCCAGAAGTCCCTCGGCGAGTTCGAGGAGAGCATCACCGCCTCCATTCCCCCGCCGCCGACCGTTGCCAAGGGCGTCGATGCATCGCACGTCAAGCAGGCCGTCCAGGCCGTCGAGCGCGGCAAGTCGCAGGTGGACATCCTCAACGCGCTGCTCGATCAATGTCTGACGTTCGGCTCGCGCGCGGCCCTGCTGATCCTGCGCGGCGAAACGTTCAGCGGCTGGAAGGGCGTCGGCTTCACCGCCGCCGGCGGCAACGATGAACAGGTCAAGCGCTTCAACGCCGCGCCCGGCCTGATCCCCGAGCTCGATCGCGTTCTGCGCAACGAGCAGGTGGTGACGTGGGACGGCGCGAACCTCTCCACCCGCCTCGGCGTCCCCGCGTCGACGAGCGCGATCCTCGTGCCGATGGTGATCAAGGACAAGATCGCCGCCGCCGTCTATGTCGATGCGATCGACGCCGATGCCGCGAAACTCGATGCGTCGTCCCTCGAGCTGCTCGTATTCACGACCGGCTTGCTCATCGATACCGCCGCAAGCCGCAAGAAGACGCCGTCGCCGAGTTTGAACGATGCGGAGTCGGTGACTGCACCGCAGCCGATCGCTGCACCGGCGCCGCGCCCGACTCCACCGCCTCCGCCGCCCGCTCGTCCGTCGCCGCCGGTTGCCGACGAATCGGCGGATACGACCGTCGCTGTCTCCGCCGCGCAGTTGCGCGAGATGATGGCGCCGCCTCCCACCAAGCCTGCGTTCACGATGCCGGAGACAGACTTCGCGGCGCCATCCTCGGCCACGCCGTCAGCGTCGTCGTTCATGACCACCGCGCTGCCCGCTATCGAAGCGCCGCATGTCACTCCTCCTCCACCGCCACCCGCCGCGCCGCCGCATGAGCGGGAGGAACGCGCCAGCACGCAGTACATCCCGCCGCCGAATCTCGCCACGCGCGGTGGGACGCCACTGAGCGGCGGCCGTCCGAACGACGATGATTCGAAGCGCCACGACGAAGCCCGCCGCTTCGCGCGCCTCCTCGTCTCCGAGATCAAGCTCTACAACGAGCCGAAGGTCGACCTCGGACGCAAGAACAAGGATCTCTACGAGCGCCTCAAGGAAGACATCGACCGCAGCCGCCAGATGTACGACGAGCGCATCGCCGACGACGTCCGCAAGACGTCGAATTACTTCTACGACGAGCTGGTGCGGATCCTGGCCGACGGCCACGCGGACGCGCTCGGCCTGTAATCAGCGCACGCCGATCTGCTGCAGTAGCGCGAGTTGATCGACCACGACGCGATGCTCGCGGATCAATCCGGCGCGGATCGTCAGGATGTCGATCGCGTCGAAGGAGACGGGCTTTCCTGTCGCCGGCACACCCATGAACGGAGCGCCGTGCGTTCCACTGAACGTCTTGCGCGTGACGACGCGGTCGTCAGCCGCGATCTGCTCATGAATCTTCACGCGCAGATCAGGAAACGCGGCCTTCAGTCTGGCGAACAGCATCCGCACGCCGTCGCGCGTCGGCGGTAATCCCGGCAACGGCGAGTGATCGACAAAATCATCGGCGAGCGGCTCGTCGACAACCGCGAGATTGCCGCCTTCCTGCGCCTCTTCAATCAACCTGCAGACGATGGCCGTATTCGCTTCTGCGCTCATGGATATCCCCCTGTTTGCGAACGATACGCGGCTCAGAGGTCCGTGGATTGGTACGCTCACTCTCGCCTTTTTCTAAACAACGCGAGCACGCCACGTTCGCGATCGTGCGACAACTCGGCAATCGCTATGGAGTTACTGCGGATCGCCTCATGGATGTCTCGCGTGACACAGTTCCCGAGCCGCAACCAAACGACTTTCGGCGGAAACCCGCGAAGGGTCGACAGCTCAACGAAATCAGCATCTTTCGAAAGCAGGATGAAGTCGTTGTCACACGCGTACTGCCAGATCGCGATGTCAGAGGCGTCCCCGAGGTCGCACTGAGATACGTGCTCTGACCCGGAAAAGAGATCGCGTAGATGACCGACCAGCGACGGTGCGAGGTTCTGGTCGAACAGCAGCTTCATTCGCTCGCGACCAGCATCCGATGTTCGCGTTCCGCCGCGTAGGTCAGGCACGCGCGAATGTCGTCGCGGGTGAGGTACGGAAAATCGCTCAACAGCTCGTCTTCCGTCATGCCCGCGGCGAGATATGACAGGACGTCGTAAACAGTGATCCGCATGCCGCGGATGCAAGGCTGGCCGCCGCGCTTGCCTGGCTCGATCGTGATGATTCCTTCGTACGACATCGGGCGTCCATTCTAGGCCACGTCCCTTCACGGCGCACTTTTCGCACTTGAGTCCGTTGAATGCGGGTTCGACGGGGTTGGGTTATTGCTGTTGCCGCGGTGCTGGTGCCGCTGCTCTTTGTCGTTGGCGTGCTTCGCTTCGGCAGGGCGCGGGCGCACCATGAGGAGTACGTCGTTCCTGCGAAACCCGAGGCGCCGCCGGATCTGGAGAAGCTGCGGCCGGCATTCACGGCCGGGCTCGATGCCATCCATCGCCGCGATGGCGCCGAGGCAGTCAAGCAACTCTCGTCATTTCACTTTGGCAGGCGCGCGGTCGATGAGTATCGGATGTACTACCTCGCCAACGCGTACCAGCTCGCGAAGGATGACGCGCGGGCGCGGACGACGCTGGCCGATCTCATGTCGCGTCATCCCGCCCTCGTCCATTTCGCCGACGCGGGACTGAACCTCGGCGGTCTGTACGCGGCCATCGCGGATTGGCAGCACGCCGCAGACGCATACGCATCGGTCGCCGCGAAAGCGGATGACTCCAACGTCGCCGCGAGCGCGCGTTGGAGCGCCGTCAATGCTCGTTTCGCTCACGGCGACATCGCCGGTGTTCTCTATGACGCGCGCAACATCGCGATCAAGAATCCGCGTTCGGACCAGGCGGTCCACGCCATCGAATTGACGCGCGCGATCACCGGCGATCCGGTCAGATTCCCCGCGCCCGAGCGTCTCGAACGCGCCGTCTCGTTTCTGCGCGACGGCGATCCGCAGAACGCGTTCGACGAGCTGGCCTTGCTCGAAGCGAACGGCGTCCCTGCCGACTTGCGCACGCCGATGCTGCTCAACCGCGGTCTGGCGCTGAACCAGCTCCGCCGTTTCGAAGACTCGAACAAAGTGCTCGAGCCGCTCGCGAAGGGTCCGTATCGCTTCGCCATTCCGGCGATTTACACCGCGGCGAAGAACTACGCGGTCCTGTCGGCGTCGATCAATCCGAACGTCACGAAGACCATCGTCGTCCGGCAGCAGGTCGGCACGATCAAGGTGCGCGCGAAAGGAAAGAAGAAGGCGACCACGAAACCGAAGTTCGCGAAGGTCAAGAAGAACGTTCAGCTAGTCGATCTGGCGAAGAAGGCAAAGAAAGACGAGTACGACCGGCTGGCTACCGAACGATTGAAGGACCTGCTCTCGCTTCAGCTAGCGAACGAAGTGCGCATCGAAGTGCTCAACTCACTCATCGAACGCGCCGAGGCCAAGAATCAGGACCAGTATGAATGCGAGTTGATCGTGCAGCTCGCGAAGCTTGACTCGTCGCAAGAGGCCGGCCTGCAGCATTTCTGGGACAAGGCCTGGGCCGCGTACGCGCGCGGCGACCTGAATGGCGCGCGGGAGTTGCTCGCGTTCCTCCGCGACAACTATCGCAATCCGAATACGAAACGGCAGTCGATGTACTGGTTCGCGCGTTGCGGCGAGCGCCTCGGGCGCAAGGAGGAAGCGGCGGCGATCTATCACGCGCTGGCGTCCGCGCCGTACGACGACATCTATGCCATCGAGTCCGAGAAGCGCGGCGCCAAGCGGCAGCCCACGACTGTGAATCCGCTGACGAGCAATCGCGTGGACTGGCGCGACATCGCCGAGCAGAACATGCCGAAGGAGCTGCGTCTCGGCTACGAGCTGACGGCGCTCTCCGACTTTGCCGATGCGAAGCAGGAGATCGACAAGAACCGCAACCGCAAGAATCAGCAATTCGCCGACGCGCTGATGGCCGATCTGTATCACGCCTCCGGCAACATGCTCGACACGCTCAAGACGCTTCGCCTCGCCTTTCCGGAGCTGGCGACGGTGGAGCAGGATTCCGTCCCGCCGTACTTTCTGAAGATGTACTACCCGTTGAAATACGAAGACTGGATCCGCAAATACTCCGACGCGAATGGCGTCGACCGCTTCACGATCATGGGTCTCATCCATCAGGAGAGCTACTTCAATCCGAGAGCGAAGTCGGCCGTCGGCGCGACCGGATTGATGCAGTTGATGCCCGCGACCGGCCGCGAACTGGCCGCCCGTTTCCACATCACGCCGCGCCTCGACAATCCCGAGACGAACATCCGCCTCGGCACCGCGCACTTCAAGATGCTCGTGAACCTTTTCAACGGGAGCAACGAGCTCGCCATCGCCTCCTACAACGCCGGCCAGGGCCGCGTCCTGCAATGGCGCCGCGCCGCCCCCGGCAAACCGATGGACGAATTCATCGAAGCGATCCCCTTCCGCGAAACGCGCACGTACGTGAAGCACGTGGTGATGCTGGCGTCGACGTACCGGCGCATGTATCGATGAACAATGTTTTGAGTCTGATCTATTAGCGCCGTTTGCCGTAGGACGCCGGCAGGCGTCCCGTACGGTAGCCGGTGGTCGCGCGCGAAGCGCGAGACCACCGGAATTGCGAATGCGCGTTCTCACGACCCCGGCAGGGGTCGCGTATCAAATACCAGGCGGCGTGAATTCCCTCCGTGACCCCTGCCGGGGTCGGCGACTATGGAAAGCGATGGTTACCGGTGGTCGCTCGCTTCGCTCGGACCACCGGCTACCGTCCGTGTCCCCATCCGGGGACTTAGGCCGAGAACACTGCCTCTTACACGAGTCATAAGAAAAAGATTGACAGGGCAAATTGATTCGTCTAATCTCCGCCTCCCCATGATCATGTTGAGAAAAAATCAATTTGGCGGCCGCAAATGGCTTTATTGTCCCGCGGGAGAATTCGCGCGATCGTAAGTGTGCTCAAATAGATCGAATTTCGATCAGAGCCCCTTCGGTCGCGAGACTGAAGGGGCTTTTTGTTTTCTGGCGATAACCAATCCGGGCCGGCGGCGCACGACACCACGTTTGTGCAGTGCGTTCCGTGTACGGGTTCTAACGAAGGGTCGGTGAGCGCACGCACAGGTAGCTCAGAGGTAGAGCGCAGGAGTGATACTCCCGAGGCACGGGTTCGAATCCCGTCCTGCGCATACAGGTAGCTCAGTGGGTAGAGCAAAGGACTCATAATCCTTGATGCACGGGTTCGACTCCCGTCCTGACAACAGTGGCTTCGAAAACCACTCTTTTCTTGCAGTACCCGCTCGGGGGCGGCAGTATCAAACCCGCTGCAGTGACGAGAAGCAGGCGTCATTGCAGCAGCACGATTCCGGCGCCTTGCAGCGCGCGGAAGCCGCGCGGCGAAACGACGAAACGCGTCCGTAGCAGGTCTTGCGGAGGCCGGACGCCGGAGTAGCGGCGGCTGATCGCGACGCTCCGCGCCGTATGCGTGTGGCGATGATGCCCGCCGTCTTCGAGCGGCTTCTTTCAAACCGTCATAAGACTACCGGCGAACGGTGCGTACGAATCGGTACGCCGGAGATAACAAAGAAAGGAGGTCCCCATGATTCGCAAGCTCAAGGTTCGTAATCATGAGCGTGGTCTGCTCTTTCGCGAGGGCGACCTCGTCGCAGTCCTGCAGCCGGGCAAGCACTGGCGTTTCGATCCGCTGCTCAAGCTGCGTTTCGACATCGTCAGCACGCGTAAGGTCTGGCTCGATCACAAGGACATCGATCTCATCGTCCGTTCGGGGCTCATTGGCGAAGACGCCACTGTGCTGAATCTGAAGGACACTGAGCGGGCACTGGTCTGGATCGACGGCCGTTTCAATGCCATCGCCAAGCCGGGTATGTACGTCCTGTGGCGTTCTGATCACGAGGTGCGCGTAGAGATCGTCAATACGCGCACTGTGCAGTTCACGCACGCCGATCTGACGTCGATTCTGTCCGTCACCGACTCACTGAAGCAGCTTGAGACGGTGACGGTGCAGGCCGGTACTGTGGCCGTCCTTTTTCTCGACGGTGCATTGCACGGTGTTCTGCAGCCGGGTACGTATGCATTCTGGCGCGGTGCGGCTGTTGTGCGCGTCGTGCCGGTCGATCTGAAGGAGCAGGTGCTGGATATCAGTGGTCAGGAGATCATGACGTCGGACAAGGTCACGCTGCGTCTGAACGCGCTGGTCAGTTTTCGGATCGTCGACGCAACGAAGTCGGTGGCCGAGGTCGACAGTGCGCCGCAGGCGCTGTACCGGGCGGCGCAGCTCGCACTGCGTGAGGTCGTCGGCGCTCGGGATCTGGATACGCTTCTGACGTCTCGCGACGCTGTTGCGCGCGAGCTCGATGAGGCGGTCCGCGTCCGTGCCTCGGCGCTCGGCATCGAGGTCGTGGCGGTTGGTATCCGCGACGTGATTCTCCCGGGCGAGATGAAGGATCTGATGAACCGCGTGACCGAGGCGAAGAAGGCCGCCGAGGCGGCCCTGATCACGCGGCGTGAGGAGACGGCGGCGATGCGTATGCAGGCCAACACGGCCAGGATTCTCGATTCGAGCCCGACGCTCATGCGTCTGCGCGAGCTCGAGGTCCTGGAGAAGGTCGCCGAGAAGTCCAACCTCACCGTTCTTCTGGGCGACGGCAGCGGTCTGAGCGACAAGATCGTGAAGTTGCTGTGATGTGAGAGGTGCCGCCGGCGACGGCGGCACCTCGTTTCGCTGCGAGCAGTTATCCTGCATCCGTGGCGCGCGACCTTCCCATCGGCAACGGCAACCTCATGGTCAATTTCGATCATGAGTACAACATCCGCGATGTCTACTACCCGCATGTCGGGCAGGACAACCAGACCGCCGGCGACGTCTCGTTTTTCGGCGTCTGGTGCGACGGCAAGTTCGCGTGGATCGGCAATCCGACGTGGGAGAAGCGGCTCGACTACGACGGCGATTCGCTCGTAACTCGCGTCGACGCGCATTCCGATTCGCTGCAGCTGGACATGGTCATCAACGACACGGTCGACTTCGATCGCGACGTGTTCGTCCGCCGCGTCGTGCTGCGAAACCTTGCCGACAAGAAACGCCCCGTCCGGCTCTTCACGCACTTCGATCCTCACCTCGGCGGGAACGCGATCGGCGACACGATCTTTTTCGATCCCGAGTTCAACGGCTTCGTCGCGTACAAAGCGCAGCGGTATGTGCTGATCAACGGATCAGTCGACGATCAGTTTGGATTTCAATCCTTCGCCATCGGAACGAAGGAGCGCGAGGGCTACCAGGGTACGTGGCGCGATGCCGAGGACGGTGTGCTCGAAGCGCACAAAGCGATTGCACAGGGATCGGTCGATTGCACCGGAATGATGTCGCTGTCGCTCGCGCCGGGTGGCTCGGCCACGGCGTACATCTGGTGGGTCTTCGGCAAGTCGTACAAGGAAGTGGCGGCGCTCGATGCGCTCGTGCGCGAGCGCGGCGCGGGATCGTTTCTCGACCGCACGCGCGACTACTGGAAGCTGTGGGTGAAGAACGACGTCGACATCAGCCGTTTGCCCGAGGCCGTGCAGCGGCTGTATCGACGATCGCTGCTGATCATCCGCACGCAGATCGATCACAGCGGCGCCGTCATCGCTGCCACCGACTCCGACATCGTCCAGTTCGGGCGGGACACGTACACGTATATGTGGCCGCGCGACGGATCGATCGTGGCCACGGCGCTGCTGCAGGCCGGCTACGCCGGGATCACCCGGCGCTTCTTCGACTTCTGCTGTCGCCTGATCACACCCGAGGGCTTTCTGCTGCACAAGTACAACCCGGATGGATCGGCGGGATCGTCGTGGCATCCGTGGCTGGCGGACGGCAAGCGCCAATTGCCGATTCAGGAAGACGAGACGGCGCTGGTCGTGGTCGCGCTCTGGACGCATTTCGAAAAGTTCCACGACGTCGAGTTCGTGAAGCCGCTCTACAAGCCAATCATCAAGCAGATGGCGGACTTTCTCCTGCGCTACCGCGAGCCGCACACGCGGCTGCCCGCGCCGTCGTGGGATTTGTGGGAAGAGCGCCGCGGCATCGCCGCATTCACGGTCGGCTCGGTCTGGGCGGGGCTGAACGCTGCGGCGCGATTCACCGATGCGTTCGGCGAAACGGCGCAGGCGGAGAAGTACCGCCGCGCGGCAGCGGAGATCAAGGAAGGCGCGATCCGCTTTCTGTTCGATGAGACCAGCGGCTGCTTCGCGCGATCGATCAACGTTTCGCGCGAAGGGCAGATCACCGCGGACATGACGCTCGACGCGTCGATGGCCGGCCTGTGGCTTTTCGGCATGTTCGACGCGAACGACCCGAAGATCGTCGCGACGATGGAAGCGATGATCGCGCGGCTAACGATCAAAACCGAGGTGGGCGGCGTGGCTCGCTACGAGAACGATTACTACTTCCAGATTTCGAAGGACGTCGCCAACGTGCCCGGCAATCCATGGATCGTCTGCACGCTGTCGATCGCGCACTGGTACGCGATGCGTGCGCGCAACTCCTCGGAGTTACAGAAAGCGATCGACATCCTGACGTGGGCAACGCGCCACGCGCTGCCGAGCGGCGTGCTGGCGGAACAGCTCGACCCGTACACCGGCAAGCCGATTTCCGTGGCGCCGCTGACGTGGAGCCACGCCGCGTTCGTGCTCGCGGCGCACGTGGTGGCGCGGCGCGCGAACGAACTGGCGGGAGCCGCGTAGTGGCGCGGCGCACCCGCCTGCGCACGCGCGTGCTGTTGCTCACGGCCGCTTTCGCCATCGCCCTCTTCGCCATCACCTTCGGCCTGAGCTGGCGCGCGCAGGTGGCGCAGGAGCGCTGGAGCCGGCTGGTCGGCGTGGAGACGCGCGCCATCGGCACGCTGGAGGAGTTGATTCGCGCGCAGAACGCGTATCGAGCGCATGCGACGATCGGAAGCGCGGCCAACTACCGCATCGTCTCGCAGCTTCTCGAATCCGATTCGTTGCGGACGATCGACACCGCTGCATTACGTCGTCGCATGTCGACGTTCACCGCCGTCCTCGCCGACGCAACATCGACGCCGCAGGAGATCGACACCGAGTCGCAGCGCGTCGTGGCCGAGGCGCAGCGGATCATCGACGAGCGGAAGCGCGAGATCGCGCGGCAGTTGCCGATGCTCGAACGCGAAACCCACGAGCTGATGTCGGCCGGCCTGGCCATCGCCTGGATCATCATCATCTGCAGCTTCGCCGCGGTGCAGGTGACGCTGCGCAAAGTGGTCCGTCCCATCGAAGACCTCTCCCTCGCTGCCGACCTGATCGCTTCCGGCGACCTCGGCGCGCGCGCTCCGGTCGCCGGCGATTTCGAAGTGGCCCGCCTCGCCGCCGCCGTCAATCACATGGCCGACGAGCTGAAAGCGCACGCGAGAACCGACGAGCTGACGTCGCTCCCGAACTTCCGCGCCTTCCGCGAGCGCATCGATCTCGAAATCGAACGCGCCGAACGCTACCCCGAACGCTTCGGCATCCTCATCCTCGACCTCGACCGCTTCAAGAAATACAACGACACCTACGGCCACCTAGCCGGCAACGACGCGCTCCAACGCGTAGCCCGCGCCATCCGCGAAGCCGTCCGCGCCGTCGATTTCCCCGCCCGCTACGGTGGCGAAGAATTCGCCGTCGTCCTCCCCCAAATCGACGCCCCGGCCCTGGCCGCAATCGCCGAACGAATCCGCGCCACCATCGAAGCCATGCCCGCCCCGCCTGGAGGCGCACAAGTAACCGTCAGTATCGGCGCCGCCATGTATTCGGATGACGGCAACGCCGCCGATGCGCTCTTCCGCGCAGCGGATCAGAGGTTGTACGTGGCGAAGGAGGGCGGACGGAATCGGGTGGTGGGAGCGGCGGCGCCGCGCGCCGTATCGGTTTGAGATCGTTATTATTTCGTCCGTGGTCTAATCGATGAGCTTTGTTATTCGCTGCAATACGAACTGAATTCTCCAAACAATGAACTCATACGAATTTCGACTTTATGCGATCAGTGCGTTTGGCGATCTGTCGTTGAAATACCACCTCGTTCCTCTGGACACACCGCCAACGCCGCGAGATTTCACGGCTCATTTTCATAACAACACGACAACCGTCGCCGTCATAGGAGTGAACTATGGATTCGGCGTAAATGTAAGACTCGCAAGTTCAAGCCGTCGCCACATGAAGTTCGAGACTTACGATCTTGACGATCTGCTTGCTATCCGAGCTCCTCACATCAAAGCGATCTGTCCGTCGGATAACGACACAAACGAGATACAGAAAGGGCAAATCGACGAGTACGCCAAACTCCTGGATGAACATGCATCTGATGTTCTCTCCGGCAACTTCACCGTCTTTCCACTGTTAGCGCAAGCGATTCAAACGCGCGTCGACCAGCAGGAACGGGAAGGGTTGGCCTTACAAGCTGAGTCAGAGGCGAGGATTAGCAAGGCCAAGACTTGGTGGAAGTGGTGGTGACAGCTATGGACCTAGTCAATCTGACAACGACGTGATCAGCGTCTCGATCGCCTTCGCCGCTGTCGCCAGGTCGCGCTCCGACAACTCCCCTCCCAACGCATCGCGCCATTGTTCGTAGGCGGGACGTAGCTTCTCGATTGTGGCGCGTCCGCGCCGCGTCAGTACCACGCGCGAGGAGCGGAGATCCTTCGGATCATCGGCGCGTTCGGCGAAGCCGAGTTGTTCGAGGCGGGTCATCATGCCGGTCATGTTCTGCTTGGAAACCATCATCGTCCGGGCCAGCGCGGCCAGCGACATCGGGGCGCCCGTTCGAGCCAGGGCGGAGAGGATGGCCCACTGTTGCGGGGTGATGCGGGCTTTTTCGAAGACCGGAGCGAGGCGGCGCGTGAGCAGGTTCGCGAGTTGAATCACGCCCGCGACGAGGTCCCGCTCCGGCTGCGCTGTCATGTGTGGTCGTCAATGTATTGACCAATCGCGGGAGTGTCAAATGCGCGTGCTACGCTCTCGTGAATGAGACGCATTGGCGAAGGCGTGCTGTTGACCGCCATCGTCATCTTTGGCGCCATTCTCCGATTCGGCCGCCTGGCCGTTCCCAGTCTGTGGCTGGATGAGATCCTCGACTACGACATCGCCACCAAGCTGACGCACGAGCCGCTCTGGCGCTGGCTGACCGGATTCGCCAGCGAACACGGACCGCTCTTCTTCGCCTCCGAACTGGCCGGACGATTCGCGCACGCGCCGGAGTTTGCGGCGCGCTTTGCGCCAGCGGTGTTTGGTTGTGTGGCGGTGATCGTCGCTGGTGTCTTGAAAACAGGGACGAGGGATGAGGGACGAGGGGAAACCCTCACCTTCGCTCTGCTTCTCGCGGGCTCCCCGCTGGCGATCTACTACAGCCGCGAAGCCCGCCCCTATGCGCTGCTCATCCTCCTCGCAACGTTGATGCTCGCCGCCTTTCTCCGCGCCCCCGCGTCTCCGCGTGAAAGCTTTTTTGTGGCGATCCCACTACTTGCCCTCTTCACGACATCCGGCGCCGGGCCACTGCTCGCGGCATCGGCAATCACCGCCGCCCTCGCCTTCGCCATGACGCGGAGGCGTTTTTTCGCGATCTACGCGGCCTCGTCAACCATCGCAGCCGCGCTAATCCCCTTCCTCTACCGCCGCATGCCGCCGAACGCGGCGACGGGCTTCCGCCCGCTGACCGCACGCTTCTTCCAACGACTACTGCAATCCTTCTCCATCGGCGCCGTCGACATCACCACCGTTCATCGCGCCGCATACGTCGTCGCAATACTCGCGCTCATCGGCGCGGTCGTGCTCATTCATCGCGATCGAGTTCGCGGCGTCATCGTCACCGGCATGGCCGTGCTCCCGGCCGCGGTCAGCCTGGCCGCGCTGTGGAAGCTGCGGCATTGGTACGCCGTCCGTTACGTCGCCACCGCGCTGCCCGCGTACCTCCTGCTCGCCGCCATCGGCATCACCGCCATCCTGCGTCTGATTTTTCGCGGACGGACGGCGATTGCGATTCCCGTCGCCGCGCTGCTCGCCGCCGGATTCGTCGTCCGGGAGGGATGGAGCTCCGCGACGGCGGAGCCGTACCGCAAGCTGAACTGGCGCGTCATCGCGGCCACGATTCACGAGCACGCTCACGCGCGCGATGCCGTCGTCACGACCAACGATTGGTCGTACGTCTGCCTCGACTTCTATCTTCGCCGGCTGCCGCCGCGTGTGCGCCTCATCAGCGCGGGCGAGTCGGCGGCGCGCGCGGCGAGCGTCGTCGCGCACAACGAGCCGGTGTGGATCGTCAGCGCCGGCTTCCATCGCGCCGGCGACGTCGGCGATTGGAGCTGCCGGTATCCGGTCGTGCTGGCCAGCCCGCTGGAAGGGTTCCGCCTTCACTACGCGCCTGGCCTTCAGCACCTGCTGCTCCATCGCCTGACGCCCGCCGACACGCGCGCCCTCATCGCGCGCTATCCGACTCACGTCATGCGCCTCGGCAGTGACAACAACGTCTTCCTGGCCGGCGGCTGGTACGGTCCGGAAGGCGATCCTGCCGAGGGCGCGCGCTGGACGGGCGCGGAGCCGGTGTCGGCGATGCTGATCGCCTCGGCTTCCGATCACCGCCTGACGCTGCGCATGATGCCGTTCGACTACGCCGGCGCACGGCCGCAGATCGCTACGCTCTCGCTCAACGCCGCGCCGGTGGCGCGCCTCGCGCTGATTCCCGGCTGGCGCGACTACACGTTCGACATCGAACGCACGCGTTGGCGCGACGGCGCGAATTTTCTGACCATGGCGTTCTCGCGTGCCGAGGCGCCGGCGGCGATCGATGCGCGATCGAAGGATGCGCGGCTGCTCGCCGCGCGAGTGAATCTGATCGCGGTTATGCCGATCGGCGCGATGAAGCTGACGGATTCACTTCCCGAGCTGACGCGCGCGTTTCGCATCAATGAGCCCGGCGAGCTGCTCGACGAAAACGCGTGGTGGCGCGGAAGAAAGCGAACCGCGTTTGCGCCGCCTTCGCTGCTTGCGCGAATCGGAATCGAACCGACGCGGCGTATCGACGTCGACGACGCCGCAGAGACGATCGCCTACGACTCCGCCTGCCTCAACGACAGCGACTTCCTGCACATCGCGTACGCGACGATTCTCAATCGCTCCATCGACGCGGCGGGCGAACGCTACTTCGCATCCGCGCTGCGGAAAAAAGAGACTCGGGCGGGGGTGGTGCGCGCGCTAGTGGATTCTGAGGAGTTCCGGAAAGCGGTGATGATGCCGCGTTAGCGGCTTCAGAAGGTAGCGAGGGGTGCGAGCGAAGCGAACACCCCTCGAAAATGGGCGCGGCCAGGATTCGTGCCGCGTCAGCGGCACTGGAAAATGTGACACTCCATCCAGTGCCGCTGACGCGGCACACTTCATTTTCGACTTTCATACGAGGGGTGCTCGCGATGAAGCTGCTCTCACCCCTCGCTGATATGGAGTGACCCTGTCAAGATACGCCGCTTGTGTTAACGCGCTGATCTGTTTTTCCCCTGGCTGCCGTCCTCCTGTTTTTGAATTTGATTTATCGGTGCAGCAGAGCC